>JGI12316J15310_10000051_pt1 | contig 539659 bp, 433 predicted proteins | sample MarCyaLeptolynsp_FD_15310 | JGI IMG/M metagenome (IMG submission 15310) | reverse complement strand
GTATTCACGATTGCATCAAGTTCAGCTCCATCAAGGGATTCGATTGCAGCCACAATGGCATCAAAACCCATTTGATATGGTGCTTGTCCGGTGACAGCTTGTAGCACGTTGTCGTCGGATTGCAACATCTGTGCCATCTGCAGGTTCATATCTGTACCAAATACAAAGACTTCACCCTGCAAACCAGACGATTGTACAGCTAACACATGGGCAACTGTCCCGCCTTCGTTGGCTGCCCATAGCATATTGATAGTCGGATTTGCTTGTAACATCGCTTCAGAAACAGGCAACGCATCATCTGCAATCCAACCTGCTTGGTCGGCAACAATTTCTACACCCGGTAAGCTTTCAACAGCTTCAAGGAATCCAGCTTTACGCGGTGGACAGCCTTCAAATTGGTCACAATTCAACAAGCCAATCACCGCTTCGCCACCCAGTTCATTCTGGATAAATTCTACGGCAGCATCACCCGTGGTTGTACCGAGGTCGCTATTTTCTGTAACGAGGAAGGTTTCTGCGAGCATAGTATCGGACACACAGGTGTTAAAGCAGATGATGGTGATACCTGCTTCTACAGCTGATTGCAAGGCAGATAGTGAGCCATCGCCAGAGATTGGGGTAATCACAATCGCATCAACACCCCGCGTTATATAATCTTCGATGAGGTCAGCTTCCGTCACCAAATCATTTTCCGAATTACCAAGTATCAACTCCGCTCCGGTCGCATCTGCCGCTGCTTGCATCCCTGCTTGTACCGTCTGCATAAACGTATCGTTCTGGAACACAACACCGGCTATTGTTAAGCCCTCACCCATACCTGTCATGTCCATTGGCTCGGACATTTCATCACCGCCAAAGAGAGCAAGCCCTTCGGTCTCGACAAATAGGTCAATGCTGGCATCGTCGCCACGCCCAAACAAAATCGTCGGAGTATTCACGATTGCATCAAGTTCAGCTCCATCAAGGGATTCGATTGCAGCCACAATGGCATCAAAACCCATTTGATATGGTGCTTGTCCGGTGACAGCTTGTAGCACGTTGTCGTCGGATTGCAACATCTGTGCCATCTGCAGGTTCATATCTGTACCAAATACAAAGACTTCACCCTGCAAACCAGACGATTGTACAGCTAACACATGGGCAACTGTCCCGCCTTCGTTGGCTGCCCATAGCATATTGATAGTCGGATTTGCTTGTAACATCGCTTCAGAAACAGGCAACGCATCATCTGCAATCCAACCTGCTTGGTCGGCAACAATTTCTACACCCGGTAAGCTTTCAACAGCTTCAAGGAATCCAGCTTTACGCGGTGGACAGCCTTCAAATTGGTCACAATTCAACAAGCCAATCACCGCTTCGCCACCCAGTTCATTCTGGATAAATTCTACGGCAGCATCACCCGTGGTTGTACCGAGGTCGCTATTTTCTGTAACGAGGAAGGTTTCTGCGAGCATAGTATCGGACACACAGGTGTTAAAGCAGATGATGGTGATACCTGCTTCTACAGCTGATTGCAAGGCAGATAGTGAGCCATCGCCAGAGATTGGGGTAATCACAATCGCATCAACACCCCGCGTTATATAATCTTCGATGAGGTCAGCTTCCGTCACCAAATCATTTTCCGAATTACCAAGTATCAACTCCGCTCCGGTCGCATCTGCCGCTGCTTGCATCCCCGCTTGTACCGTCTGCATGAATGTGTCGTTCTGGAACACAACACCGGCTATTGTTAAGCCCTCGCCTGTGCCTGCTAATTCATCTTGTGTGTAGCCTACGGATACAAAGAGTGACATCAACAAAGTGAATAAAACTATTCTTGTGAAACGCATTAAGTATCTCCTTTATCAACATTAAATTTAAAACTTAACATGTAAAATGTTACGCGTTTCAGTATAACTTGCGATTATGCGAATTGCAAAAACTCCTATAACTTGATTGACAACCTAGGGGAATTACAAGTGTATCATCAACTCTTATTGTGATTGATGAAATTGTGGTGTACCGTCATATGCAATTTGCTGGACGCGATTGGTCGTTTCGTAGGCAACCGCAATTAAACGATGACTTACAGTTTCACCAGCTTGCAAGGTCAAGGATGTCCCGTTTTGTACGGCTTCATTAAGTCCATTTGTAGGATACGATGTCCACGGTTCTAGTGCAGTACAATGTAAACGCCCCCACCATGGATACCCTCCTACGACATTACCGAGTTGTTGCCAATACCAAATGTATTTAAATAATTGATGGTCGAAGCGCAAACCAAAGCCTACATTGCGCTCAAGATTAGTAATGGCATACCATCCATCTTGCAATTCTGCCAGATAAGCCATCTCTTGTGCCTTGTCTGTATTTGCAGGGGGAACAATTCTGGCATCAATTGTGTCCGTGCCTGATGCGGGAGGAACACTCATTATCGCGCTTTCTGCCTCTGGTTTGAAGCGGCGAGGCTCGTATCCCTCCATTGATTCATGCACAATAAACTTACAATCAGGAACATCAATAACTGCGCCTTCTGTTAAAAAGGGTTGACCAAATGCAATGTGCTGTCCCCACATACAGTCAACAGACTCGCCTGCACGATTATGAACACTCGCATCAATATATAGTCTTGCATCCCCTTGTCTGAGGGTAAGGGTTTTTTCAATGCTCAAAGGTGTCTTAACAGCATCAACCCAAAAGCTAACACGTACTTGTTCGGGTTTGTTTTCAATAATTGCATAGTTCCACGGCACTGTACTAACTTCGCCATGTTGACCGAGTTCAGCACCACGATAGGTAATAGCAGGTCCACCATTGGGTAACACTTCATTCCAACCGCCACTGAAATAATCTAGAAACGTATTGCCTCCATAAGCTGAAGGAATATCATCTTTTGGATTTCGGATTCCATCAGGCATTTGCAATAAAAAATCTATATTTTGAGGTTTGTAGCGAAATTCGACAATATCCGTGCCTTTATCAACCAAAATTACAATCCGTAAGAGCGCATTTTCTAGTATGACAGTACGCAATCCATTAAAAGTCCACTTATCACTTATCCAACACCCTGTGTTTGGATAGTAGAGTTCGTTCATATTGCATTTACTCCTTATAAATAACCATGTTCATCAATGATTTTTAGAACACCTTCACGGCTTTTTTCCAAATGCTGTTGTTGTAAATGGCGGGCTTGTTCAACATTACCAGTCGCATAAGCCGTTAAAATGTCGTGGTGTTCTTGAATACCTTCCTTTGCCCTGTTGTATGCGTGGCGCGAATATGCCCGTGCAATTTGCATATGTGAATTTAACGAGCGATAAAATGCCAAAATCTGCCAATTATTTGCCAGTTGAACCAATTTGATATGAAAATCATTGTCCAATCTTGTATAGGCTCCGTAATCAAATGTCTCGGAGGTACTTGTTTCAATTGACTTCGCTAGAGCATCAAGTAATTGGCGTAATTCATCAACATCAGACGATGTAATATGACGAATTGCTATCGGTGTGATGTAGTGTTCGACCATTTCTCGTGATTGAAAAGAAGAAATTAGAGATGCCTTTTCTATTGGTGTGACAAATGTGCCTACCCGATTGCGACGTGTGACTAAACCATCCATCTCCAACCGCAAAAGTGCATCGACAACAGGTGTACGGCTAACTTCTAAATCTTGCGCTAATTGATTAATGTCAATTTTTGAGTTGGGTTGTAGGTTACGCCGAACTATCTCAGCCCATAAAATTGCATATACTTGATCAACAAGTGAGGTACTGTCCACTTTTTTCATCTGAATTTCCAACTATTCTATCTGTGTAACATATTAAATGTTATAACCTTACAACTTATTCTGTCAAATTACGAGCAAATATATGAATAACCACCTTAAGCCTAAGCATCAACGTCCACTACACTGCCGTATTGGAAACAAAAGACGCTTTCATACTTGCTTTGTAGGCATTAGCTGTCCAACATGACATACAAACAGCACGCAATCGTAGTGTCGTGGCAGATGGCGCACTATGAATTTGGGATGTGGCAGAGAATGTTTGCCCTGATGGTCAGCAAGTTGTGGATTGATATCATGCCACTGAGCATCTTTAATTCGTACCCTCTCAATATATAGCAGGTCCAGATCACATTCGGACACAAATCAATCTTCTAGTTAAGCATATGAGTATTTTCAAGCTGCCAGCTTGTCAGCGATATAAAAGGTTGAATCACTAATATGTTGACAGGTTAGATTCCACAAACACTTTTCAGACATGTTGTTACAAGATTGTGATGCCAAATAGTGGCAAATATCCTCTAAGATGCGTTAGAGTATTAATCATATAGATAAATTTGTGTGTTAACTTGATAATAAGCGTTTATCTACATCCAAATCGTGAAATTTTGGGGCAAAATATCATAAATCTAAGAGAGACCTATTAAGTTTCGTCTGTTATTAAGGTTGTTTGATGTTTTGTATTTAAATCTCAATCATCGCTTTCAACTGTATAGACAAAACAGAGTAAAAGATATGAGTTTCGTTATTTCGATTCGCATCTATTACGAAGATTCTAATAATTATAATTTTTACACTTAAATGATTGTTATCAGTCAAATTATAAGAAGGGAGAAGTGATCATTAGTAACAACATGATTTATTTCTCATATCATAACAAAAATATTTCTATCGCATCACATTTAGCGTTGTCATTATATGACTCTCATCTACCCATATGGTTTGATAGATTTGAAGTCCATCCGCTTGAGAATTGGCATGATGCCTTATTGGAGAGTGCACAGCAAGCATCATTTGCGATTGTGATTATCTGTAAAGAGTATCTCAACACAGAATATAGCCTGCGCGAATATCGTTTGCTTTATGAAGCGGATGTCCCGATGTTGGGTATAGTAACAGATGATGTCTCGATCACAGAGCTGACCGACACATTTATGTTTGTGGATTGGATTGATTTGTCGAATATCGAGACAGATTCCGATTACAAGCAGAGGGTCCGGCAAATTATTGACAAAGTTCAAGTTGATAATCCTCAGACGCGGTTAACCGAGCGCGAACATTACTTGTATCAGTCAATTGTCGATATTGAAGCAAAATTGTTTTGTGTGCCTACATCGCGTGCTATTCATGAGTTATATCCGACACAACTTCGCAACGAGGTAGAAATACGTCCACGCGGGTATGACCTCAAAACCTTGCAGGAATGGCATCTTGTCTCACAGATAGACAACACGACATTAAATATCGAAGATGTGATCTCATGGTACGACGCTCAGCAACAATTCATGCTCTTAGGCGAGGCGGGTAGTGGGAAGACGGTCATTAGTTGGTTGTTGGCTTTGAAGGCAATACACGAAAGTCTAGCAGATGAAAATCAGGCACTCCCCATCCTATTTGACCTTGCACTGTGGACACCTGAACATACGCTGGAAGAATATATAGAATCGCAATGGCCCCTCGCCTACTATTGGAAAGTATGGTTAGACACTAAAGAAGCACTGCTTATCTTCGATAATCTCGATGATTTTGTACACCTGAATTTGTCAAATGTTGCTTCTTTTGATAGGTGGTTGCAAACGCTCTCACCACATCGGCTTATCGTGCTCGCTCGAACACTGACAACAATGCAACATGTGCCGTCACAATCTGTACATATCGGCAATATGCCAAATACCAATATCCAACGCTTTGCACGGAACTTCCTGCCGGATGACAAAGTTGGGATGATTAAACGGCTTGTATACGAAAACAGAGACCGATTGGAACACCGCAGAATCGATCATGTGGCATGTGGCATCGAGTTGATTGCAAAAGATACACAAATTGCACTCGAGCAGTGGTTCATCAAACCCATTGAGAGTCTGATTAGGCTACGCTGGCAAGCGGTCTATCAAGAAGACAAACCAACATTCTCGCTAAATTACTTCATCAAGGTCATGCGTATACTTGCATGGCACATGATGCAACAACCCTATCCATCGTTAATCGACTATGACACTGCCGAGCAGGTTGTTTTTCAGATTACAACATTGGATGTCGGGCTACAACTAGGGATTCTTGAGCGGGTAGGAAACCGAGTCCGATTTCACGCGCAACTCTATGCATCGTATTTAGCGATTCACCACCTGTTAGAAGATGGATTACACAAACATCTTAGACATCCTTCATTTAACAAATACGGACATCGGCTTGTTACACGCTGGGACGATTCTGTGATTGCACTGATTGACAACACCAGTGCAACGCGACAGCTACAATTAGTTGATCAAATTGCGGAGATTGATCCATATTTGGCATATACTTGCATCAGACAATATCCTCAATTACTCGAGAGCTATCTCGTACCGTTAGTTCAAAAGCTAATTGAGGCGAGTAGTAACAATCCAAACTCTCGTACAGCGTTTACAACTGTTATCCAGCAGTTGCCGAAACCGCTTCAAATTGCGACGACGTTACTTGACCAGATGCAATTATACGATTGGAATTTTCAACAGTGGCTCTGGTATGACTTGCTACGATTGAAAATCGATTTACCTGCCAACCTTGTTGATGTCATTCGCAAGATAGATCGCCAATTCGAAGATACATTATTTGATCTGCTGTCACAGTATGACCGCATTGATCTGGTCGTGTATCTTTCCCTGTTGACAACACACAACGATACAATGGTATCCCATAATGCAATTTGGATACTTGGACATCTACAGCAAACCATTACCCTAATAGGTCTGCTTAGCCTCATTGAACATCAGATGGTAGATACACAAGAAGAAGTGATTCAGGCGATTACACATATCGTTGATAGCAATCTGTTGAATAAATTAATCCATTGGATTGAACAGTACCCGAATCATGCAGGTGTAATTGGCACGATATTGTACAGTCATGGGCGATACGTCACTGGACGCTTCCTGATGCTTTGTAAATCGAATCAAATGCTGATCGAGACAGCACTTTTGGAAATGCTTCAAACGATGTCCGAAGAAGAAATTGCGACATCTATTGCGACATATATCGTCGTTAATGACCCTGAAACACAAAGTGTCTTAGACTTCGTGGAAATTGATGAGGATTCAGAGATGAATATCCAACAGCTTTTGCAATCGGCACTTAATCAGTTACCGCGCGAGAGCCTAAATCGTTTTCTCGATGATATTTTGCGGGTGGTATCGGCTGATCACACAGAAACTTCGGTAGTCGCACAGCGTGCCCAATCGGCTATCACGGCGGGACATACTAACAATGTCGCGCGAGCTCCTGCGGGTGCATCGCAAGATGATAGTGCAAAGCGACTTGATGATGACGACTGGCTAATACGCTTGCGAGCAACTGAGTCCTTAGGTGAATTACCAGCAGACGAAGCACTACCTCTGATCTTGGAAGCAACGAACGATGAAGATTTACAAGTTCGTCTGACAGCATTTAGTCTGTTGGCAAACTTTACTGGGCATGACGAAGTCAAACAACGAATGGTTACTGCATTGTCGGAACCTGACAGCATGATTGTTGATACGGTCACAGATTTACTCAAGTCGAAAGACTTACTGACAACTGACGAACTATTAAACCTCCTACACACAGATAATGTCCAACAACTCGCCGCAACTGTTCAAATCCTTTGCGGAAAGCAAGATAATTCGATCTTGCCACATCTGATACCCCTACTAGATGATGAACGTAAGCCATGGATGGACAGGTCTATTGCGGACTATGCTGCAAATACCATCGAGGTCATCGGTACGCCGGAAGCGATGCAAGCTCTCGAACAAGCCAATTATCAGCAAGTGTCCCTAAATGAACCTATCACGACGCAAACCATAAAGCCGACGACCAAAAAATCGTACACAACGATAGAAAAAGTCTCGATGAGTTTGAATGTTCTGCGCGACGATAATTGGGAGCTTGCTCAAAAATCAGCCCGGTTCTTGCGTGAATTAGCAAAACAGTTACGGGGGACAGATAACCCGGCTGTGGTTCAAATCCTTTGTGATGCACTCTTTGACGACATTTGGAATGTGCGCTGGGCAGTCGCAGAAGCACTGGGATGGATACAGGATTCTGAAGCGATACCGAGTCTGGTCAAAGCCATAAACGATGACAATTGGATTGTTCAGGTGGCGGTTGTGCGTGCTCTGGTCGAACTAAATGCCAGTAGTGCAACACTGGATATTGTGCCATTACTGAAGCACCCGAACAATGTTGTGCGGGAGACAAGTGCCGAAGCACTCGGTGCCTTAGATAACGCTGATGCTATACCCTATCTGGAACAAGCCTTCGAGAGTGACGAAGAATTCGTGCGTCTTGCCAGCATTAAAGCAATACATAATCTCGTTGATACCCATGAGATTCAACACCTCATTGAGGGCTTACAAGACGACTATGTCCATGTGCGCTGGTATGCGATGCAACAGTTGGTTTCACATTTTACACCTGATGATATCCCCTTACTCACGGAACTCCTCAATGATGATGCAAAGCCTGCATGGGAAGATATGAGAATTTGTGATTTCGCCCATCAAGCCTTAGTAAAGCTCAATACCCCACGATCGAATGAGATCGTTGAGCAGTGGCTACGAAAGAATGGTTAGGATTACCGATGAAGATTTTTGTTAGTTATGCACGAGTAGATAAGCCGTTTTGTATCCGGATCGTCGAGACCTTACACGCACATGATATTTGGTATGATCAGCGACTTTATGCAGGGCAACACTGGTGGAAAGAAATTATGCGCCGTCTTGATTGGTGTGATATTTTTGTCTATCTGCTATCTCCCGACTCTGTTAATTCGATGTATTGCCAGAAAGAACTCGAGGTGGCACGTCGATTGAATCGCCCGATATTACCGATCTTGATTGATTCCAAAACCGAGATTCCCGCTACTCTGGAAGACTTTCAATACCTGGATATGACCAGTAACTTGACGGCAGATAATGTGGCGATGTTGTTGAATTCTGTTCTGTTGATTGAGCGAGAATACACAACGGCAAATCCACCGGAGAAAATTGAATTGTCAACCCAAGAAACCGAGATTCCCGCTGTTCAGCCCGGACCCGACATGATACGAAATGCCGCAAAAGCAATGCATGACGGCGATTATGACAACGCCATTGTCTTGCTAAAACAAGCAAAAGCAAACGGATTTGAGTCGCGGTTCATCAATATCGAGAGTCTCATTAAGATTGCTGAGGACACACTATTTCAGCAGGCACGGCTAAAAGAAGCCGAGCGCGAATACGAGTATATTGAGAGTTTATTCGCCTATGAAGCGACCCATGACTTCGCATGCGAGACGCTTGCGATATTCAAACAAGAATTTCCAGATTATGATCCCAAGAATCTTGGTCGATTTTGCAAGTTCACTGATAGCCCTGACACACTAGAAGACTTCTTCGATGAAGACATGTTCATACTGCCAAATTCAGATGAACCAGAGCCAGAAGAAGGCGATAAACTGGTTCTCAATATGCTGAAATGGTGTAGCATTCCATCAGGTGTTGTCGAAGTCTCAAGTGTCGAAACAGATGGAGAACACTTCGGCGATAAGACCGAACATATCGACGCATTTGCACTCAGTAAATATCCAGTCACTAATGGGCAATTTGATGTATTTGTTAATGCGGAAGATGGGTATCTCAATTCGCAGTGGTGGAATTTTTCCAAATATGCAAGAGAGTGGTTTGATGAATCAGGCGAAGCTCAGGAGTCCCGATTCTTGGGAGATGAGCGTCCACGAGAAACAGTAAACTGGTATGAAGCAATGGCATTTTGCAACTGGTTAAGTTACAAGCTTGATATGAAGATTACACTCCCGACAGTGGCACAATGGCAACGTGCAGCACAAGGGGATGATGCGCGTTTCTTCCCGTGGGGCAACGATTATCATAAGGATTACTGTAATACACATGAAAGTAAATTAAAGATGACCACCCCAGTCAATCAGTATCACAAAGGTGTTAGCCCTTATGATGTCTATGATATGGCTGGGAATGTCTGGGAATGGACAATGGATATGGCAGAGCCTATGGAAGAGTCCCCTGATTACAGACGATCCGTAATTGGTGGTAGTTTTGTTAGCCCCTGCAATCGAGCACAAGTGTCGTTCCGGTACTTTTTGGACCCGCGCGTGCGTTATGCGTCAATTGGTTTCCGTCTCGCACGTACAATATAGATGACGAAGGAGTCATGACAATGACAAATAATTCTGATAAAGACCAGCACTCTGATATAAGACCGGATGGCGGTATGCACGTTGACATCGGTCATCTATCTGCAAGTGGTAATGTTGTCATCTCAGGGCGTGATGGCTCGGTCTATGTGAACACCGGAGGCAATGTCGAACACCAAACCACACAAACGATTACAGTGGGCGGTGTAGAAACAACACGCGAAGCTCTTGAACAGATGATGACAAAGATTCAGTCGGTTCAGACTGCTATTGTAGAATCCAATATTGATGAAGAGACGCAGGAAGCAGCTGAGTATGACCTTAAAACGCTACAAGAGCAGTTGACCAACTCCAAGAAACCAAACGCAAAAATATTAGTGAAAGCCGCACGCGGTTTGTATCGCATTAGTCCAATGCTTGCGAGTGCAGTTTTTGCGTTATTCAACGAGCCACTTGCATCTCAGATTATGATGGCTGTCGGGGGAGTAGCGACACAATTTGTAGAAGCAATCATGAAACGCCACACTAATAAATCATAACACATTTAATCGATCATTTATTGAAAGACTAATTGTATGACTACGGCATCTATAGCGCAGACACAACCAAAGGGCAAACAGGTAATAGAAACTGTTGAACAATGGCGTAACCACATCATCGAAAATTGGGCAGATCTTAAGCAAAAAGCCGAAAACCTATCAATCAAACTCCCTTACCAACAAATGCTAGTCATCGCGTTTGACCCCGTCATACCAACATCTGCTAAGCAATTTCGCCAACTGATAAAATTACTAAAAGAGCTACGTCATACGGAGGTGCTACGAGATCGTTTTGCAACGATATACAAGGCAAAACAATACAGCTTGAAAATTGAAGACCTTGTATCGAAGTTAAATCCTGATGACCTGACCACAGAAGAACTTTCAGGGCTGGATTGGGTTTTGATGGCAACTGGAACTCTGCACGGATTCAATCAAAATAATGTTGTTAATAAATCATTTATTAAAGATTTACTAGATAGTTTCAAAAAACGAGAGCATTATCCCTCTGCATTTAGGGTACAGGCGGGTATGATTTCTGCTGGACAAAATGTCATTTTTGCCGGACAAAATGCAAACATTCTGACAGATACATATCAAGGGGATACCGCTAAACTCAGACGTTATCTCAGTGAGTTACGTGCAGACCTCAATATGCCAGCCACCAACATTCACACGTCCTCCCAACATTACATCGCCATACGGTTACATCAAGTATATACGCCGATTGATATATGGACTGACGACCCTGTCAATGATAGTGTACAGGAACATAAATTAAACACACGGTGGTATCGTGCGATTAACAGTGACCTGCATGATGAACGTAAATCCACATTAGAAGCGATTGCGACCTATCCTCTGCTCGTTTTGACGGGTGGGGCGGGTTCCGGGAAAAGTACACTGGGGCAGTTTATTACGACGGCTCTAGCATATGCCTGTGACTCTGCCGCCGAAAAACGTGAAAAAGTCAACGGCTTGGACTTGATGGGCACATCATGGATTCATGGCGAATTATTACCCATTTATGTAAGTTTACGCGATTTTTGTAATGCCAAAACCTTTCCGTCATCACTGACCAGAAGCAATGCAAGCAGTTTATTGAACTATATTAAAGAGAACGCGGGTAGTTTTGCACCACATCTCGAAGCATATTTGACCAATACCAAAGTCAATACGCATGGCACATTACTCGTTCTAGACGGTTTAGACGAAGTCTATGCGGAAAAAGACCGCATGATAATCCGCCAAACGATCGAAAAGTGGGTGGATACATTTCCGACGTGTCGCGTTTTGGTCACCAGCCGGACATATGCATATCATAAAAATGCAAAATGGCGTTTGTCGGAACGTTTCAAGTCTGCAGAATTGGCACCATTTACCCGCAAGCAGATCGTAGCATATATTGAACGCTGGTATTGTATGGCGGCTAGCACACGACCCAGCTCTCTAGGTGGTCCCAATCAAGCCACTGTTAACGCAACACATCTAGCGCAAGATTTAAAGCAAAATATTCATGTCAACAAATCTTTGTTGCCACTGGCACGGCATCCACTGATGTTAGCCTTGCTGACATTAATTCATGAAGACTATAAGAATCTCCCAAATAAGCGCGCAGAACTGTATGCACAAACTGTCGAGTTGCTTGATCGCTGGAATATCCCATCACCATCTGACAAGTTACACGAGAAATTGGCACATCTAGATTTAGAACGCATGCGTGCCGCCTTAAAGATGATTGCATTTGACTTGCACTCACAACAAGAGAGTTATCAACGTTATCCTTCAACAATTAAACGGTCTCAACTTATCGAAAAACTTGGCTTTCAGGATAAGGTGGGCGACGGCTTAGGTGCAAGGGTTGCAGATGTTGCTGATTACCTTGCGACTCGAAATGGAATTCTCGTTTCCGACACACATGAACACTATCGCTTCCCACATTTGAGTATTCAAGAATATCTTTGTGCCTGTGCACTAATTGAGTTCTACGATGAATGCTCAATGCCAGCGACACTTAAACCTGCCGACTCAGATGGATGGACATTCCCTGAAAATATGGTTGCATTGCTCCGTCATGATCCAACACGCTGGAGAAATGTGACCATATTCGCAGGATCCATTTTATCAGTTGGAATGGGTGGGCAGGATATGCGTTGGTCGCTCATTGATGAACTATTGCCGAAGACAGTTAAAGGGGAAATATCGGATAGCACCATCCTGAGTATAAGTATCGCTACTGAGATTTGGTCGGATAGCTTCCTCAAGCCACGTACGAATATCCAACACCGGATACGTGACCATTTGCGGGAATGTTTAACCGCCATCGCCAATGACCAACGGGTTGATCCGCCTGATAATGCCAAGAATCTATTGACCTTAACGGCATTACGCGATAACAATATAGGGAAATAGAAACAAACATATTGCGCTGACAACGCTTTTGACAAATTACCTAAACGTTAAATTTTCTATTTGTACAAAAAGTTTAAGACAATCTATAACAGCAAGTAGCAAAGGTATTGTAAAGCACTGTAGGTACAAGATAGTCTGGATCAAGCGTATGCCATATTGCATGAACTTGTAATCTAATCTTTAATGATATCAAATCAGATTTAAATAAAGACAGATTACTCGCTATCTGACTGTGCTTCAATCGCTTCAGCGAGCGGTGCATGTTCCAACGCTTTTGCTAACGTTTCTTCAGCGTCTTTGGAAAGGGATGTGTGATACAAGGTACCACCATACTCGCGCAACGCATCAGCGACCTTGTCCACCGTGATTTCCTCGGACAGCAAGAATAATGCCGAGTTTCCGGGTTCTAGATCGTCGCCCACACTCTTGATGAAGTCGTTGTCGATACCCACATCAAGATTACGTCCGAACAACGCACTCAATCCCATACCCAAGAGTGCCATAAATACAGGACCACCAAAAATCAAACTAATCAGCAATCCCCAGAATCCGCCACTCACGACATTACCACTCTTAACGGCAGTTTCCAAGGTCTGTTGGACTTTGACCTTACCTTTCTCATCTTTGATGATGACAGCGGCATCTTGTACTTCAATCAGATGTTGTTTAGCGAGGTCAGCCACTGCTTGCAAGACAGTAGTTGCCTTATCTGCATTTTCATATGTGAATACAATAAGTTGACTCATGTGTTACTCCTTTGAATTATTTTGTCATTTTAATTAAGGCAATAGCAAGCATAGGTCTGCTGTTGCCTGTACTATACAAATTGAGTTTACGGGGCTGCGCGGTCTACGCGCATTGGGTCATCTAATGCGATAATCACAGGTTCCAGATCGGGTGGACCGGGAGCAGTATAGCGCACGCCTTCAAATGGTTCAGGACCCGGACCACCAGGATTGTAGAATGGTTGATAGCCATCTTCCGTTGCAGGAATTTCGACAAAGGTTATGTTCCGCGCCGCTTCTTCATCACCGACTAGAATGATGTCAATGTAGTTGTCACGGTCTTCTGTGTAGCAATCATCGTAGTAAACACCCTCGTCTGGATTCGCGACATTCCCAAGATCTGATAAACCAATCACACGCAACATGCCACCTGCAACCTCGTACTCCTCACCGACTTCTTCTAACAAGACGGTTTCTCCATCTTCCCCGTTTACATGAACACGGAAGAAGTCCTCGTACATATCAGGGTGTACGCCTGTAACACCATCAGGAGAAAAGCCGCCCGTGGTTAGAATACGGATCCGGAAATCGCCTTCGTCGTAAAGTGCGAATTCATCATTTGGTAAAAGTCCAAGTGCCTGTGATATGGTCAGACCGCCTTCGCCAAGTGATTCTTCGCCAACGTGATTGAGTTTCGCGCCGACAAGCACAGGACCTGAATCATAAGGAGAGGTGTCTGTCTCCCATGAAAGCCCCACAGCGTTGAATTCTTCGCCATCAGGACCGACCAGCAATAATGGGGTATTATCTTCCACAATATCCAAACGGACGGGGAAAATAGCATCGTCCTCACTACTCAGACCCCGATTGCCAAAATCACCAAAGACGACAACCACATTGCGTTCATTGAGTTCCCAGTTGGGCCACATGCCAGCACTATTGGGATATACGATGTCACCTGTGTTCAACGTGAATTGAAAATCCGTGAGATCAAACGTTTCGGTAGCGACGGGCCAACTAAACACAATCGGTAAGCCATCATCGTATTCAGAGAAGCCTTTGAATAAGCGCGCAACCCCATCTGACGCTGATGTGCTTGTATAATTAGCAATGCTTGGTTCTGCGCCACTCGTACATGTCACCGAGCCATACCAGCTACCCCCCGTCTCACGTACAGTTTCTTCTGTCACATCGGGTAAACCAATGATGCCTTCAAAACCCATACCGGCTGAGAGAATAAGTGGTTCATCACCCCAATAATCTGCCGCAACCAACCGACCATTGTGCAGTTGGGTGAGCGGTGCGATTGGAGATGAAGCAGGTTCGCCAACGAGAACGACAATGGCAATACCAACCAGTGTGGCAGGGATAGACATCCACCAGCGTAGATAAAATGGACGTTTCTTATCGACGTTCTCCGTAGTTGTTTCTGAAAATACTGATTGCATTATCAGCAACAGTAAGAGAATACTCACGCCAACAAAGATGAGCATTGGCGCAAGAAAGCCATGTAACGCGGAATCGATTGCATTGAGTGCGATAACCGCGATAATCGCAAGTCCGATTAGGTACTGCTGATAAGTCTTGAGCAAACCCAACAGAACAATACCCGCGACGACGAGTCCGACGACATTGCCCGAAATACGCAATGGCTCAACCATATCAACGGCGATATGTACACCGATATCAATGAGGTTCCACACGATGAGCAGAATCGGTAACCACTGAATTTTTCGACCTGTATTTTCTGTTTCCATCTACTTGATTTCTCCAATTGATAATTATCTTCAGCAAATAGTGTATTTTCATTTTAGGTGGCACATCTTGTCGTTCCTACGAAAATGGCGATAGACTTTCATCGTTTACGGTCAATGCGGTCAGATAATCGACTCAGGGCCATCACTGACTTTCGTCACATAGAAACTTATAAACCATATCGTGAGCAGTACCCCTGTGAACACAAAGGCAACAATTATGCCCGAAATACTGCCGATGCTAGCTTTTTGGTTAATATGTTCCACAAGCGATGGGGTGGTTTGACCCGTTAAGAGTTTGCCAAACCAAGCGACATACGTGATCACGAATATGAAAATATAATTGCGACGAATGCGCCACGCGATCGCTTGTCGGCGACTTATAGGAGGCTTATAGTTGAGCAGGCTGTCTATGAGCGCAGAGTCAACATATGGCTGATGCCTGATGTCTTTGGGTTTTGTCGCTAGTTGATTAAAAAGCGGTGCAATATAGCTTTTTTCAATAAGGCGAACACGATAATTTAACATTGCATACACCTGATACCGACGTGCTTCAATTTGCAGAAAGATAAATATCAGAACAATATTCACCATCAAAACAAAATGGCTCACATCAGGGCTAGAAAATGCGAATGAAATAACCCCACCAGTTACCAAAACTGCCCCATTTGCAGTCACATCAAGTCGCTGACGTAATGCCGTTTCCCGACTTGCTTCCGAACGAAAAAAATGAATCATAAAGGTTTGACTATGGTCGCTAGATTCCAGATCGTGTTGTAGAGTTGGGTCTTCCATCGCAGTATCACGCTTTCTTGTCAAAAAAGAGATTTATTCATTAGCTTGGACTGGTGAAATATCACTATCTGTGTGGATTATGTCTCCATAAGATACAAACGATGCCCCGATAGTTGATACAACATGCCTAACACATAGCAATGTCCAGCATGTAAGTGCATCGGGGCACAGTCAGCACGGATGTTTATACCTTTTGTCCCTCGGCAATTTTCTCAACGAGTATCATCATTTTCTGGGCTGTCTCTGCGCCTGCATTCTGGTTTTGCCCAGTGACTAAACGCCCATCGACAACGGTGATATCAGCAAAGAAGTCGCTCAATGCCGTCGTATTACTGTTGTACTTTGCGCCTGCTTTGCGGAGTTCAGTTTCAGGGTGCATCGGCGTGATATTGATTCCCAATTCTTGAATTTGTCTGTCTGTCACCCCTGTTGTGTTGCGTCCTTTCAACAGCGGATTGCCATTCTCATCTTTTACGTTGAGCAACCCCAGCGCGCCATGACACACTGAGCCTACGATTGCACCATCCGCCCATGCTTCTGTCGTTTTCTCACCCAGCACATCAGAATAGCCCAAGTCATAAGAAGCACCCCAACCTCCTGCCATGAAGACGATGTCATAGTCTTTGAAGTCTAGGTCATCAATCTTGAGTGAGTTTTCAAGTTGGTTCATTGCGTCTTTATCAGCCAGAAAGCGGCGGTCATAAGCTGTGGCGATAGGCCAACGTATCGTTTGAGGATCAATCGGGATATTGCCACCATTCACACTAGCGAGGTCAACATCCATTTTGCCTTCTAAAAACTGATAGTAAGGAACTGATAATTCGGATAAAGCAACACCTGTTTTCTTACCTGTATCCCCTAATGTATCGTGGTTTGTGCCAATGATGAGAGCCTTTTTACCTGATAAGTTGAACTCACGCCCTTCGTAATGTGGATGTACCCCTATAAGGTGTAAGATTTGAGGTAAGCTCACATAAAAGAAAATACCATAGGCAACTAATGCAATAACAGCGGCAACAAGCCCACCAATGACGAATGATAATGCTACAACCACGATACCCAATAGCAAAAGTGATCCGATTACAGGTCTCATGTTTCTATTGCTCCTTTTGATATATGTCTTCATTTTTTATGTTCAATACGCACGTGCGGTTATCGCACCGTGTTTGATTGTTACGTCAATTATGTGTTCGCGCGTTGCTTGACTTCATTGGCAAGTGCTTGAGCCATTGCCTCGTATAAGGGAGGCATTTGATTATCCAAGCGTCTGCCGATAAGTGGTACCAACGGTCCCGTGAACGATTCTGAGATAACCACACGTGTTCGATTACTGCTCAGTGGCAACAAATGCACACTGAAAACTGGCGTTATCAAATTCAATGGGACATGATCTTCCCATTCAAAATGCTGAGGCTTGCTCGCCTCTGTGACTGTTGCATTCAGTGTCATCGGTGCGAAGGTTGTTTCTACGCGCAGAGGACTACCAACGCTGAGTCCACCTTCAACATTAGATAGCAAAGGATTCCATGACTGATACGATTTGAAATCCGTCACGACCTCCCAAACTTGTTCGGCTGATGCATTAATTTCTATTGATGAGCTATAGTCACGCTGAGATGACTCCGTTGGACCTAAGATATTGCGAATTTTGTTCCGTATGCTCTGAATTTGCCCTACCATAATGCCAGAAACTAGCGCGGCAGCCGCAGCGTTTGCGGTACTTTCTTGAATGACATTGCGTAACAGGGGTGTATTCCCAATCAAGACAAACCCCAAATACAACAGCAAAATCACAATGGCGGCGAAATCCATCCTAGAGACAACCATTCCCTGTTCCTCATCCCAGACGAGTTTGGTCATCCGACTAAAGAATACAAGTCCTAGGGCGGCACCTATTATGAATGACCCTAATGTCCCTAGTAAGAATGCCTCACCAAAAACAACTTGATAGATTGCGCCTAGACCTGCCAGAATCATCACCACACGATAGAGATTTTGCCGTCTCTTGATACGACCATCAACCGGATCATGATAGACCTCACTTGGCGCGGTATAGTTTTTGTCATAATCGTCTGCGGTTGGAAACGCAATTTCTGGCGGCAAAGTACCATGTGTCTGCATCACCTCTAGCAGTCGATTGTGTAATCGTTTTCGTTCTTCGGCATATGCCTCTTGATAGTGCTTGGGATGCGCGAGATTGGTAGACTCATAGGGGTCATTTTTGAGGTCGTACATCTCGTACTCAACACGAGCACCTTTGAAAGGATCGTAGTAGACTGCATATTTCCAATCCTTCTCAACGATGGCACGGATGCAATTCGGCACGGAGCCACGTAGGGTGAATTGGTCGTCTTCGTATGTGAAATGGACGTAATCTTGTACCTCTGTCTCAAGGTCTGCCAGAATCGGGGTCAAGTCTTTCCCCCGAAATTGGAAGCGATCTTCAGGTAGATCGACAATCGCTCGCAAGGTTGGTAGCAGATCAACCAAAGAGGCGAATGCTTCTGTTTCTAGTGGCTCAGGATAAAGTTTAGGGTTGGAGAAAATTAGGGGAACACTGAGCGACTCACGATACGTGTTATAGAACTTCTCGCGCATCTTGCCATGTGCCATCGCCAGTTCGCCGTGGTCACTTGTACGAATGATGAGCGTGTTTTCCGTTAATCCGTTTGTATCGAGTGCATCCAGCACTTTGACTATTTGTTTATCGACCTCTTGGCAAAGATAGGCATAAAAACGAGCATAATTATGCTGACGCTCACGGGTACGGACATCACCGAGACCGATATTGGTCAGACGACGAAACGCGGCGTGGGCGGATGGCTTGGTTGATAAATCTTCATCAACTGTTGGTGGCAGACCAATAGGTAGATTCTCGAAGTCTTCTAGCTTATAGCCTGCTTGTGCATAGGTTGGTTGTCGTCCAAGCGGATTTGTGACACCACGCCCTGGATACCCCTGTACATCATGCGGATTCACCAATGAGACAATGAGGCAGAAAGGTTTATCTCCCTCATAAGTATTTAAGAAATTAACGGCACTCTGTCGAAATTGCTCAGATTCAGCCATAGGATGTCCAGCCGCTGTGCCTGAGCCATCAACATAGCGTCCGTCATTGTTGATATCGCCACCACCATAATCATTGATGCCAATCGGATCAGCCATATCGGGCGGATTCCACTCTTGGAAACCATAGCGTTCTGCCATAAATGGGATGTCAGCATCTGACCAGTAGTGCCGTTGCATCTCGCCATTGTAGCTCACTGGGCGCGACAAATGAAACTTGCCCTTGAGGACGACATGATACCCGGCTTCTGCCATCACAGTAGCGATGTTGGGCGTATCAGGCGCTAACTGTGCGCGACTGCGTTGCCATTTTTCATTCGGGTCGTCACAGAATATCAAACTCTTGACACCGTGCTGTGCGGGATACAACCCTGTCATCAACGTGGCACGACTTGGCGAGCAAGCGGCGGTCGTACAATGCGCATTGCGAAAGGTCAGCCCGTTTGCCATGAGGCGACTGCGTGCTTCTAGATTTTCTTCTGCCCAGCCTTCGGGCCAGTGCATGACCTCGCGTTCTTGATCCGTTATGATGATAAGAATATTGGGCTTTTTAGGTAAATTCTTCAGTTCCACTGTAATCAGATTCCTCTCATTTAGATCGCTTGCTCACTCTGGATAGTCATTTCGTACAAATTATGAAATACGCTTGCTACATTAATCACTCAAACGACCGCTTAAATCAAATTGCCAGAAGAAACGCAGAATCTCACTGTTCATTTCGATATCCGTTGCTTGTGGCATACCGAAGATCAGGTGTGAACCACCGACCACCTTGTAATGTTCAACAGTTGTGCCGCTGAGACCTGCGTCATAGATGTGATGCTCGATAACTGTACCGTGTCCGGTATCGGATAACGCTACTGTTACTGATCTAATGAGCGAGGTAGGTTAACCTCCACATCTGTCCGAATTATTCTGACGTAAAACACAGTCCCAGCCCGGCTTGCTGTGATCATATTTAACGTCTTGGACGGCGTGGCTGCTGTGTCGCACGCTCTTCTGCCTGCTCGCCAAAACGGTCTTTTACTGCTTCTGGCAGGTCTTCAATAGAATCTTGCACTTGTGCTTCTAGTTGCGCCTGTGCCTCCTCAAGTTGTTCTTCAAGGTCTGTAAGGGTCTCCTTAGGGTTTGGCTCATAGTCCACGCAGATGGCTGCACCACTCTCAAACCCGGTGTTCAATGCGCCGAGCCTCTGTGCGGAAGTGCCATGTGAGCGGTCTATCCAACGTGTACCGAAGCGTGACTGCCCGAACTGCGCGGCGATGATGATGACTTCACGAGCCTCATCCTCACTCATAAGATCGTTATTCACCTCATATTGGAGGTAGGCTCCAGCAAGGCAGTCTGCTTGAATCTCGATGTTGACGGTTCGTGACCCGGGTGGATAACTACCACTCAGGAACTGGACGACATGACCATACTCATGCGCAATGATGTAAGTAATTGCTTTGTCACCGTAGCTCTCGTAGATTGGGTGGAAGAAGTTGGGACCATCCCACATGACTATTTCAGCAGGGATACAGTAGAAGGCATTCTGGCTAGCGGTGTCCGGCGTTAAACCGCAGGTCTCGGCAAAGGGGATGTCAGGCACGGTGTACTCGACCGTCGCACAAAGCCCTGGGAATTCGCCACCATATACGCTGGGGTAGGTTTGTTCCCAATACGCTGTAATCAACGCCACATCAGCGGTAACATCGTCGGTGTAGATTGCGGTTGCTACTGGCGATAGCGAAACACCAGATGCACAGACGTTCTGCTGTGCCTGAGATGTCCCTATGTAAGCGATAGAAGGTATGAATAGAAGTAACAAAAGAGTTTTTGTGATCTTACGCATTTGATTTATTCTCCTTGTGAATGAAGTGGACAAGTAGATTGATTGAGCATCGGATGTTAGTTTATGGACATTTACCCATCTGTTTACTGCCTGTCGGCTATATAAAGAGAGATTACTCATTCATGCGTCCGTCTAAATCAAATTGCCAGAAGAAACGCAGAATCTCACTGTTTATTTCGACACCCGTTGCTTGTGGCATACCGAAGACCAAGTGTGAACCACCGACCACCTTGTAATGTTCAACAGTTGTGTCGCTGAGACCTGCATCATAGATATGATGTTCAATGACAATGTCACGTCCAGTATTAGAATCTGAGACTACTTCAATTGTTGGTGTTGAGCTGGTTTGATTGTTTGTCGTCCAGAAGTCAAGTGTAAGACTGACCAACTCATAGGGCACAAGCGGGTCATCGGTGCTGTGAATTTGCAAAATCGGGACGGGACGCTCAACATTACAGCGTGGAATCGTCATGGGTATCATGCCACCAGATATGCCAGCGACAGCCGCAAAGGTGTCGGGCAATTGGCAAGCTAGTTCAAAGGAGAACATGCCTCCCATTGATCCACCTACCGCGTAAATCCGTGAGCTATCAACATTGTATGTCGCTGATAACTCGTCAATCAACGCTTGTACAAATCCGACATCATCAGCCAGAGTACCATCTGTTTGACCAAATATATTCCAAACAGGAATGTTTAGCTCTTCACTATTGTCGCGTAAAGGTTCGCCGTTACCACGTCCCTGTAAACGTCCGCCATTACCACGCTCCTGCAAGCGTCCACCGTTACCACGTCCCTGTAAACGTCCGCCGATGTCACTCGCTTGCAAACGTTCGAGGATATCTCCCTCTGGCAAACGCTCGAACATACCGCTCTCCTGCAAGCGTTCAAACATGCCACCATCCTGCACAAGTCCAGTGATTGCCTCATCCGACAAAAGATCACCTACCTCAGTCGGCAGTCCTTGAGGCATTACAATGATCGCCGGATACTCCTCAGTGTAACGATCAAACTGCGTGTAGATATATTGAAAGGTCATGCCTGCACCGAGGGGGTGAAAATTCATAATCAGGGGCAATGGTTCATCGCCTGTATAGCTCTGCGGTACATACAGCAAATATTCACGCTCTACACCGTCATAGGTCAGGGTGTGTTCAGATAAGCCTTCTTGATTGATAAGCCCTTGTTGTGCAAAGCTGATGCTGGTGATCGAGATGCTTAACACCAGTACCATGAGCAAAACCAAGTAGTGATTTTTCAGTAAGTTCATAAGAATTTATCCTTTAGTTGCTATCTACTGTGATCTCGTAAAGCACGCCATCCACACCGATGAAGTACACACGTCCACCGAAGCCGGGGCTGATGTTCGATCCTTGTGTCATACGGGGCAGGTCTTCAGTCCGAGCCAGTGCCCGACCAGTAGCCGCATCCCGGAAAACGACTTGTTCATTACTTGCTCGCAATATATTGAGGGGCGTTCTGAGGCCTCGCGGGAAGTTCGTCAATTCTGAAGTGACCATGACTCGTTCCTGCGATGTGCCGATCAACTGCATGAAGACGCTGGTCGTTTGTTCTTCTTGCCAGACCACCTCGAAGCCACCATCCGGGTCAATGCGCGTCCCCGCAATGTAACTCGTTCCTGTATCGGCTGTGATGAGGAGATTATTCACTGGATCGAAGGCACTGTGAGCGACGGCAAATGCAAAACGAGTAGAGATGTCAGCGAAGGGTTGAAACATGTAATGTTGTGATGAATCCTGCGCCGAAATCACCCAGACAGGTAGTGGTTTGCTGCTCATGGTGTTCACCCCGACGAACACCAAATCCCCCACAACATTCGGTGCGGCGGCACCCGCATCGCCTTCTTCCGTTACTTGTACGAAGCCCCACTCTTCGTCTAGCGTGAGGGTCTGATTCTCCCACCGATAGCGATACACGAGGTCGTTACCGGGCATGTAAACATAGTCAACACCATCATGAACCGTCGCTGGATTACGTCCCACCGCATAAGCAGGCAGTTCAACTTGGTCAAGGATTTCCAATGTGACTGGATCGATCGCCAGCAGCATTTGCGTGGCATCGGTATTGTGGCATCTTCCCAGTGCAATACTGCCTTCCTCGTCACAGTCGCGGAAGAGTGCCTTGGTGAAGAGTGTACCATCCGAGGTTGTGACGAAGCCGTTGTAACTACCGTTTACGGGATCATCCTGGGGTAGGTCAACCAGATTTATGATGTCCCCAGTATCTGGGTCAATGACAGCAGCTATATTAGCCGAAATCACAATCAGCGTCCCGTTACCGTGCATTTGAACCACTCCGGGATAATTCCATGCGGTCTCATTTTCGAGGATAGCCAATTGGGTGTTCCAGACTTCTTCCAGCGTGTCCGCATCCAGACGTGCGACTGCGGGACCTGTCGTACCTTCAACTTCGCCGTAGACTCCGTAGTAAACGAAAATTTCATTCTCGTTGCGTGTGACGACATTGTATGCTCCGGGATAGAAACCAGGCGCGGTACGAATGACCGTTTGATTGGTCGTATCTTCGTCGAGACTGCCACCAAAGGTCGCGTATTCAAAGACATGACTTCGTCCGTCATCGGCATGTTCAGCCGCATTGACTGTAGTATACAGACCTGTGTCATTGGGTCCCGGTAAAAAATTAGTGTCGTCTTGAGCAGATACAACACCGATTGCTGATATAGTCAACAGCATTGTGATAATAGGTAGGGCGAGTTTGTTCATGATGTATGTTTTCTTCCTTTGGAATTATAGATATTACAAACGGGAAGCAACCTTCTGCTGCCCACTGCTCGCGTTAGTTATTCATTGTTGGGCAACTTTGCACCAAACCATCAAACGGATTCGGTTCTTCCCGACATTCCAGATTAAGCGTGACTTGAGGTGTAGGTGTAAAATCTATCGAACCTGCTTCGGGGTCTAAATTCGCGGGTTCGTAGCGCACAATTTGGAATGTGGCAGGGTCCGTATCCAGATTTGGTGACCGCAATACGCCTATAAACACATCGTCGATAACGTCGGGATCAATAGGAACACCTAAATATTCACCATCTGATAAATCCATGCTCAATTCGATCGTCAGACCATCATCTAACAGGGTACCTTCAATATACCCCCCGCCCGTTGAATAGTCTGTCGCCATGAGTTCCCAATTGTTATAGCCTTCGCCGTCCAATATCCACCCATGTTTGACCCACCATGAGCCAGTGCCATCGGCTTCTTCAAGCTCCTCGCCTGAGCCATTCAGATAGACTGCATTTGGATGGAAGCCGACCATCTCGCCGTTAAAGTGTTCGGTAAACTCACCGGGACCGACTTGTGCAGGGGCAATAATATTGTTCAAAATGCGCGTTTGTGCATACACGGTGACACGCCCAGTCTCCGTATCAACGTGGGTGTTGTTGATAAGCGTCACTGGAACAGGAATCTCCTCCATATCCATTTCTGCGACCCAGTACCCTTCATGGTGTTCGAGCAGATTTGTCGCAGGCGCATCTGCACCATCTGTAGACTGCTCTATGAACGCATTGAAACGTTTGGCAATTTCTTCACCGAGGTCATCTTGCAAGAAGTGGCTGGCTTCATCCAAGCGCACATGATCCCAACCCTCTGTACCGGGGATATTGTCCAACAGTTGTTGCTGGGTTTCTGGTCGTCCTAAGTTACCACCATCATTATTGCCCCATATGGTCAGGAAGGGTTTCTCGTATGTATACAGTCCTTCCCATGCGACTTGTGTGACCCCTGGCAGTTGGGCAGTAAGTCCAGGGAAGGCACGCACGCCACCCATCGTAATGCGAGACGGATATGGTGCATCGTAAGCGGCTTCTTCCTCATCAGTGAGAGGGAAGTACGTTTCTGACTCCAACATGAGAGACGGCATAAAGCGTTCATCGTTGCGAGCATAATCAATCCATATCCCGAAGATGACATCAGGGTCTGCATCCCGTGCTTCTACACGATTACCATCTTCGTCATATAGCGGTTCTTGTTGTTCTGGGGAGTTACTGATGTTCGTGTGGAACAACTGTCGGGTCACCCGTGGATTATCTGGAAGTGCAAACGGCACAACACCTTCTTCATATTGTGGTAGGAAGCCATTGCCTACAACAACGCGATCAAACCAGTCAGGGTTGGTCCCGATAACATACAGCCCAATCAGACTGCCCCAATCCTGTACGAAGATGTTAAGATTGCCTTGTTCCAACTCAAGTTCTTGGATAAAGGCTTCCAGACGACCTGTATGCCCAAGATAGGTATAATAATCTGGATCAATGGGCTTATCGGAGCGTCCCATGCCGAGATGATCCATCGCAATCACGCGATGTCCTGCGTCAGCTAGTACAGGGATCATGTGGCGGTATAGGTATGCCCATGAGGGCTGACCATGTAACAAGAGAATTGTCTCGCCAGATTCACCAGACCCCACATCTACATAGGCTTGACGAAGACCTTCAATTTCAACGTATTGTGCGTCATAATCCCAATCGGGTAGATTTTCAAAGCAGGCATCAGGTGTACGGACAAATTCTACGCCATCTTCGGTAGTCATTACCTCCAGTTCAGCATTACAGAGGTAATCTTGTGCAAATGTAATGCTTAGAGCGAGTGACAAGAGCGCGGTGATTATCAAGAAACGAAAGCTAGTAAGCATTTGTGGGATACTCCTAAATTGACTGTTTGTTTGAATTTGTGTTATGACGGTTACTGCGGAGAAGCCAGATACCCCAAACGAAGAAGACCAATTCCACGATGGTGGAGACAAGGGTCACAGGTTCTAGATTGCCATTGATGAACGCCGGAATACGGGTCAAGATGAGTAGCCAGAAGACGACAAGTACAGCACTGATGTAGGTATTTTTGTTCTTCATTGTGTGCTTGTCCCTTTACACTAGCAGTTCGTGAATGGAGAACTCATCAGAATTGACGGGCATGCTGATGAGTGTGCCATCATTCGCCATTTGAAGGTGACCATCATAGATGGCTCTGGCATCTCTCAGGAATGGATTGATGAGCAAATCGGGTACAGGTGGCAGAACGTGTGTAATTATCAGTACAGGAACACCAGCTTCTTTGGCAACAACTGCCGCTTCTTCTGGTCGGATATGAGATTCCTGTATATCCTCAGCGACAGATTGCAGATTGTTATCCATATCTGCGCCAGCATCAGCAAACATTTGCGACATCTTGTGGTTCAAGGCATCACTGACCATCAAATCAGCACCCATCGCATGCTGAATGAGGCTATCAGAGTAAATGGTATCGCCTGTAATCATCACACTACGATCTTTGTAATTCACACGGAAGCCAACTGCCGGAACAACGGGTGGGTGATCGACATTAAAGGCAATGACTTGTACGTCACCTGCTTCATACACCACATCACTCGACATTAAATCAGTGCCGAGGTCGAACGTGTGCGCTATTCCACCAAACCCTGAGGGAGGCATCGTATCCGCACCGTGATGATCAATACGATACACGCGGTCGAGTTGATAAGCAGCGGTAAAGCCTGCTACAACGTCTTCTACCCCCGGTGGTCCGTAGATTTTCAGGGGTTCATCGACACCACTACCCGTCCAATGCTGGAGCATAAACTCGCCCAGATCACTGATATGATCGGAATGATAGTGCGTCAGAAACAGGGCATTGACCGAACTGATATTCAATCCAGTGAGTGAAAGTTTTCGGGTACTGCCTGGACCCGTATCAAACACTAACATCTGATCGCCAGCAACCACCACCGCTTGTGGACCCACTCGTTTCGGATCGGGCAGTGGGGCACCTGTTCCAGTTGTGATGACATGTAAAGCATCTCCTTCAAAATAACTTGCGTTTCGATCAGAAGTTACACCTCTATCAACTAACCCCGCGATAGCAGTATCCGGCAAGTTATTCATAAAATGCGTCCCACCCGCAACGAGGAGACCAGAAATACCTATCCCCCCACCAATCAGCAGGTCTCTACGCGAAATACCTTTAGTCGATGTTTTCTGACCCGAATTTTCTGCCGACCCAGCACCTTGATTGTTTTTCTTTGTAGTCGTCATGATTATGTCCTATAGATTATTCCTACAGAATCGCGCTAGCTCTGCGCGTCCAGCATACGAAGCAGGGTTTGCGCCGTATCGCCTGATGAGTTCTGGTTTTGTCCGGTGACGATATTGCCATCTACTGCAACATAAGTAGCAAAGAAATCACGGAATGCGGTATCGCTAACGAAGTTGGCACCGAGTCGGCGCAGTTCAGTTTCTGGATGTTGCGGCGTGATACCGATACCGAGTTCATCAACTTGCTTATCGGTAACCCCTGTCATTGTTTTGCCTTCCACAAGAGGGTTGCCGTCACTGTCAGTTGCCATTAAGAAACCTAGCGCACCATGACAGACTGATCCCAGCAAAATATCTTGAGCATATGCCTCAGAAATCTTTTCACCGAGTACCTCACTAGTACCCATGTCGTATGCAGCACCCCAACCACCAGACATGAAGATGATGTCATAGTCGTTCACATCAATATCCCCGATATAGAGTGAGTTCATTGTTTTATCTTGAGCGTCTTCATCATCCAGATAGCGGTAATCGGCAGGTGTGGCGAGGGGCCATTGGAGGCTGACAGGCTCAAAGGGGATTTCACCACCTTCAATACTGGCAATATCAACTTCCATGCCAGCATCCAAGAAATCATAGTAAGCGATGGTCAATTCCGAGCCATATACACCTGTTGCCACACCATCTTCTGGGTCGCCCAATGTCGCATGATTGGTAGCAATAATCAGTGCGCGCGTGCCTTCAAGATTGTATTCGCCTTGCTCATAGTGCGGGTGGAATCCAATCATTGACAGAATTTGCGGCAGAAAGAATAGGAAAAGTAGAATAGCACCTATCAAGATTGCCCCAATACCACCAACGATGGGCAACCAGCTTCTTGTCTTGTTCTTCATGTGTTTATCCTTAACGTCTCTTCTCAGAAAATCGTCTTGCTCAAGCATCTGTTGGCGATCTAAAAGATTAATTGACTTAATATCGAGCTACACACAGATTAAACAGGATAACCATCTCACAATCTATTGATTGCGGTCATCACGTCGTATGACACCAGTCATGTGTTATATGACACCAGTCACATCAGGTGTTGATTGCTATCACTAGATAATTGCTCTCTAGCTCAATAAACTGAGGGTAAGAAGCAGTCTCTTGCGGAAGGGAGGTGACCACAAGATCAAATCCAGCTAAAATATGATTACGAAGTTTATGGGAAAGCATAATTGTGGTATTCAACCGTGAAATGCAAACAAAACAAACCCTATTAGGTCACAGTCTGCTCACGATCTTTCGCTACGCCAGCATTATTCGTTTGATCGTTGCAGGCATTCTCTGGCTCATCGTTACATCTCAGACTGAAGAACTGAGGCTTGGTAATCTACTGATCGTTGTAGATGCTTTGCTATTGACAGTATATCTATTTGTTACACCATTATATACCTTACTGAGGGGGCGACACCTTCAGATTGGGCTGATCTGGGCAACAATCGTCCCACTCTTGACCAGTACGCTTACGATGTATTTGTTTTACATCTCACCACTACCAGAGTCAGTACCCATTCAGGTTGGATTGATTGAAAATTTTGTCATCTTTCTCAATATTGGCATAACCATTGCTGTATTGTTGATTCCGCTGTTGATTGTAAGTTGGCTCTATACAAGACAAATCGTTGTTTTTTATTTGCTTGCCATCAGTCTACTTGATGCTCTATTGATTGTCTTGTTTGTTCCGATGGGCGGTAGAATTATCATTGCCTTGGCACTGATAAAGTTTCGATTACTCATTCTTGGATTTGTTGGTTTAGTCGTGAATTATCTCGTCACGATACAACGAACACAGGCACAGGCACTGCGTGATTATGCGTCCACACGTGAACATCTCATTGCCAGTCAAGAACGTAATCGTCTAGCACGAGAATTACACGATACGCTCGCGCATTCACTCGCGGCAGTGACGGTACAACTGGAAGCTGTGAAGGTTATCTGGGATCTACAACCGGACCGCGCCAAACAACTCGTAGATGAATCAGCAGAAACAGTTCGTAGTGGCTTGCAAGAAACACGTCGCGCCCTACAAGCATTGCGCGCTGAAACCCTTGAAAGTATCGGTTTTATCGAATCGATTTACGAATTGTCGAAGACAGCACGAGCACGCTATGGCTTCGATGTCACTGTTAATGCGAGTGGAGACTTCGCATGGTTAACGAGTGATCAAGAGCATGTGTTGTATCGTATCGTGCAAGAAGCGTTGCAAAATGGGGCAAAACACGCCAACGCACAACGTATTGATATTACTGTCCAGTCAAGTGAAAACATACTTCGATTGTCAATTGTCGATGATGGTATTGGCTTTGACCCGAAGAATATTGGAACAGATGAGCATTTTGGCGTGCAGGGGATGCACGAACGTGCTCAATTAATTGGTGCTGACCTGACGATTACCAGTCAGACCGAACAAGGCACAACAATACAAGTTAATTTTGGGAGGACATCTGATGAACATCCTTATTTGTGACGATCAGGATATTATCGCGGAAGGTCTTAAACTGATTTTAGAATCACAGCCGGATTTTAAAGTGGATACGGTATCCGACGGAGCAATGGCAGTGGAGATGGTCATCGAAAAGCAACCAGATCTTGTGTTGATGGATTTGAATATGCCCATCATGAACGGTGTTAAAGCGACCGAGATTATCAAACAGCGTTTTCCTGATGTTAAAGTCTTGATTTTAACCACCTACGGTGACGATGAATGGTTATTTGATGCGATTCGTAGCGGTGCTGATGGCTATTTGTTGAAAGACATTCCACACACGAAATTGTTTGAAGCAATTCGCTCAACCGATGCCGGTGAGACACACATTGACCCTAAAGTCGCTCGCAGGATGTTTGATCAAATGGCGCAACGCACACCAACACCAGATACACAATTGCTTAAGAAACTCAATGACCGTGAGGTAGAAATCCTGAAATTGATCTCACGTGGCTACACCAATACCGAAATCTCTGAGACCATTCACTTATCGGAGGGCACAGTTCGTAATTACATTAGTGCTTTATTTTCAAAGCTAAATGTGTCAGACCGAACACAAGCCGCATTGTTAGGACTTCGATATGGCTTAACAGACATCAATGATTTGTAGCACTAACAAGCCATATAATTGCGTTTGAGCAATTTTTGTAACAAGCACATCTGGGTTTCTTCGCCGTTATCAGTATGTGAATACAGACGAAAACTATAAAACTGATGTGGTTCTGTGCTCAAAGTAACACGCAAACAACCACAGACTCTCGACTTTGCAATCTCTTATGGAATCTTCACGACAATTCAATAATGAGACCGTATACTCAAGGCAAAATCATAACTGAAAGAGGTTTATCTATGCCCAGAAATATTCAACCCGAAACCCCAGGCGAAGGTCAGGAGTCAGTGGAGAGTTGTTCACAATCGTGCTACTTTTTGGGGTAGCTGGCACTCTTTCAGTAGAGATGTTTACATGAGTGCCGTCTTTGTCATCTGAATCTTGCACAGATTTGTCATGTACTATATCTGACAAATTATGCGTTCCAGAGATTGCTCCTTCCATCTTAAACCATTTTTCTTCTTGATTCAACTCAATCCGAACGATCTGATTGCCCTTCCACGCTAAACTAGGTGTTTAGTCCCAGAGTGTAGTGGTACAGTTTCTAAAAGCCAAAAGGATAACCTATGGGACAAAAGCGCCACAACGACTGAGACAATCCGTCGAGCAATCCAAAATAGTCAAGAGAGCATAATGGTTCTGGCACAACGGGATAGTACTGGACACACCAAAACCACTTGTATACAAAAGTAGATTTGACAACTCGAATATTTCGACCTTGTTAACATAAGATTTGCGTCCAGGGTAGTTCATCGTACAATAAGTAGAATATTCGCAAGCAAACACGGACAGTATTGATGCTAGAAACAAAACCATTCATTATGATTGTCGATGATGAAGTATCCATACGGACTGCATTAGCATCATTTCTACAACATCTAGGCTATGAAGTTGAAGTTTTTGGTACAGGTGAAGATGCAGTTCAACACGTCAATGAACGTGAGCCTGATCTCATATTGATGGATGTTGTGCTACACGAAGATAGTAACAAGGGCATGAGTGGCATTGAAGCCTGTCGTCACCTCCGTATGCGTGAGCAATTCATTCCGATTATCATGCTAACATCCTACCCAGAATGGCAAGTCGAAAGCTTAGGGCAAGGCGCAATAGCCTTTGTCACGAAGCCCTGGGATAACAATATGCTTGCCAATCAAATCCGCTCGACGTTAAGTGCTGTGCGCCGCATAAGGCAAGAAACAACACCTCGACCACAACCTGAAAACACCCACATCCAAGTCAACGAGACGCTTGCCATTGACCTAGTCAACTTTAGCGTCACTTATCAAAATCAACAGCTAAGCCTTACACCCATTGAGTTTTCGGTACTGGCATTCTTAGCACGGAATCCCAATCGTCAATGGACACGCGAGGAGTTACTGAATCATGTTTGGGATTATTCATGGGATGGGTATGAGCGTACTGTCGATCGTCATATCGCATCGATTCGGCGGAAACTAAAATTACGGCGTAACGAATTGATTGAAACAGTACATGGTGTCGGATATCGGTTGGTAACGTGATGCATAGAAGCTATTTGGTACTGATTGTCGCCCTAATCGTCTGGATAGTTGCTACTGTCCAACTCATAAGTATATCCACAATTCCACTGATTTCTGTGACATTTGCGTCACCTGTTGCCGTCATCTGGCTACTAACCGCAATCATAATTATTGCAAGCTGGATATGGAAGCTGACCCAGAACCTAACACAAAAATGGGTTAATCAATCGATTCAACTCATGGACTTGCCCTTAATCATTACAGATACCAATGGAAATATTATCTGGCGCAATGATTACGCGAAACGCCTGTTGCATGATTCACCAGAGCTATTAGAGCAACTGAAAGAGGTATTTGACACAGTCGCAGAAGAAAGCAATCAACGAATTCGTCAAGTTGTGAGGTCGTCCAATCATCAGTTTCGGATTCAAATCAAATCAATCGAACGCTCTCGTTTTCTCTTGTCATTGGAAGTAATTGAAGAGTCGCCCAACACCAACGAATTTTATGACTTGTTTATTCGCCGCATTGTACATGATATGCGAAACCCACTAGCCGCCATCATTGGTCATGCAGCCAACCTGCGCTATGCAAATCCTGACACAGCAGATACATGGCAGAAGTCAGCTAACACTATCGAGTCAGAAGCCCAGCGTCTATCACGTTTAGTCGATAGCATGTTGTTTGACGCGCGCCTAGCCTATGTGCCTCTACAACTTGATGTTATTGACGTGGCTGATATTGTTGAAGAATCCTTATATGTCATGGAAGATTCAGCAATCAGAGAAGGTAAAACGATACAAATTAACCTTCCACCCGATGAATTACCAATCAAAGTAGATCGTGATCTGATGGTTCGAGCATTTGAAAATCTGATAGACAACGCAGTGAAATATACACCAGATAATGGTCGCATCAATATCCGTGTAACGATGGCAAATAACCAGATACGTATTATGTTCAAAGACAACGGCGAAGGAATTCCAGCAGAGTACCTTCCAGAGAAAATCTTCGAGCCTTTAGTTCGAGCAACATCACAAAAAGGGGGGAGTGGGCTGGGGTTATCGACCGTGAAGAAGATCATCGAAATGCATAGGGGTCGCATTACTGTAAAAAGCAAAGTCAGCGAAGGCACACTCATGACTGTCATTTTACCGCTTTATGAGGAGTCACATCATGCGCATTAGTCGTCTGTTTACAATGGTTTTGGTCATACTGCCGATGTTGCTTCTTGGTATGACCCTTGTTGATGTCGGTATCTATAGCGCGCCGTCTATCGAATTGACCTCAATCGCTGAAACAACGCCAGCTATACAAGAACCTATGATAGAACAAACCAACACAACACCCATCATTCGTAGCAACGATGAGTGGGATGATGAACAGCATCAAGTTTTGACCGCCGCATACCCGCATTTCGTCGTCAGTGAAGACGACATTTCAATAGAAGTATTCCCACAAGTTTTGCCAGACACGATCTATGTGATTAGCGACAGTGACTCCGGGCTTCGCTTTCGCACCTATTGGCACGGTTTCTGGCATGAAGACAATTGGGCTTGGGTAGAGGTCAATATGTCACTGGATGTACAACCACCCGAAGAGACTGAATATATTGTGTGGGAAGAAGCATCCACAGGACAATATGAAGAGTACGGCACTGCTTTTGCCGATGAGTTGCTTGACCTTACGGTATGGTTTCAAGAACCGGGTACGTACAACGCGCGTTTGACGTTGTTTTTAGATAGTGTTGGGCTGGAAAATGACATCGAAGTCAGCCAGTCATACAGTTATGACATGACAATCTATGTCTTAACTGACAGACCAACTAATCAAAATGATTTGACAGTCTTTCGCCCGGCATTTGGCGACCTCGAGTTTGAGGGAACTTTGCTCAACTGGGAGTCATGGAATTTTGGGGCATGTAATTTATCTTCCGAAGATAGTGAAATCACACAATTACTGGACACAGCTTGTCAAGCAACAGCCGACAACGATATAGAAATCTTAAATCAATCGTTGGTCGCAATAATAAACATGCAATCTGATCCATTGTTAGATGCACAAATTCGCGGTCAACTGGGCATCTTGAATTTACATCTGCAAAACACGGAAGTCGCCAGCCGATATTTTCAGACAGCACTAGACTATTGGCGCATTGCCGACAACGCACGGATGACAGCGATAACACTGCATAATCTCGGAGTTGTATATATGGTTACTGAACGCACAACAGATGGTCAACAACTGCTAATGCAATCTGCTGTACTCAGCGACTTAATTGATAATCACCTTGCATCATGGTTGTCGTGGATTCAACTCAGCATCATTTGGGAAGACTGGGACAGTGTAGAAGCAGCAATCGAAGAATTTGAGGAAATGGGATTACCACAAGCCGAAGCCTTTGAATCCATTGTTGATGACAATCGCTAAATTCAAATTTGACGAAATCGTCACAACTTAGTCAAGATTGGGTCAAATCTCACTGATAGTCTAAGAGTAAGAACTCGACAGACGCATTGGAGAGACATAATGTCCCTATCAAGACGTAACTTTTTGAAAGTAAGTAGTCTTGCCACACTTGGTGTTGCAACAGCATCATACATAACACCACCAGCCGTGCGCGCCTACAGTGCAACGATATCCCCCGAATTACATTTGCTCAACCGCATTACATGGGGTGCACGTCCCGAAGAATTGCAGTATGTACAATCTATTGGCTATCATGCTTATCTCGATGAGCAACTTCATCCCAAACGCATTGACAATTCTGATGTACCAGAAATGAATTATGTCTCGCCTTTGCTAGACATGGATCGGCGCGCAGTATATCGGGCTGATGAATATCGAGCACATAAGGCGATGGTTTTGGGTATGATCTATCGTGCGACATACAGCAAAACCCAGTTGCTGGAACGCATGGTCGATTTCTGGACCGACCACTTCAACATGGCGGGAGAAGACATCGTACCCGATATGATTATCTTCCACCGTGACGTGCGTAAACACGCGCTCGGCAATTTCCGTGATCTCTTGTTGAAGTCAGCAAAGTCACCCGCCATGCTCGTCTACCTCGACAACAATGTCAATATTGCGGAACATCCCAACGAAAATTATGCCCGTGAATTATTGGAACTACACACATTAGGTGTCAGTGGGGGGTATACCGAGGATGACGTAAAAAACGTCGCCCGTGCTTTAACCGGATGGACAACCAGCGATGCCACACGCGATGGTTTCTACTTCAATTGGGAAGAGCATGATACAGAAACCAAAACAATTCTCGGGCATCAACTTCCAGCAGGGCGGGGGATCGAAGACGGTTTGCATCTCATCAGTATCATCGCCAATCATCCCGCCACATCACAATTTGTTTGCCGAAAGTTATGTGTGCGCTTTGTCAGTGATAATCCACCACAGTCGCTGGTTGACAGTGCCGCGCAAGTTTGGATGCAGAATAACGGCGAAATTCGTCCTGTGCTGCATTACATCCTAACCTCAAGTGAATTCTTGGATTCTGTCGGGCAAAAGTTCCGTCGTCCACTGGAGTTCTTAGTTGGTGCATTGCGTGCAACAGGCACAGAATTTGTCGAGTATTGGCAACTGTTTGAAATCTTGGAACACCTCGCACACGTGCCCTATGGATGGCTACCACCGAATGGGTATCCTGATGTCGCTGGCGCATGGCTGAACACCAATGGATTGCTCGCACGTTGGAATGTCGCTGATGCTGTAAGCTCACGAGCCTATAGTTCCCCCGAATCTAGCGTCAGCACAAAAATCCATAAGCGTATTGGAAATCCTGCGACAGTCAATGATCTGGTTGATAATGTCGCCACACAGATTTTTGGTACACCGCTTGATGTTTCGGTGAATCAACCCTTTATAGATTTTGCATCCAATGGACACGGCGGGCTGACACCTGTCACACCTCAATTAAAAGCAAGCAAACTTGGATCACTCTACAGTTTAATGTTGTCTTCCCCACTGTATCAGTGGCGTTAGATAACCGATGACAAGATAAGGAGAAGAAACAATGAGTAGTACACGGCGTGATTTTTTGAAGACATTAGGTGTGGTAGGCGCAATCGGTGTTGGCACACATTTACTGCCATCATGGATGCCCAGGTTGGCATTTGCACAGAGTGACCATAATGCCACCGGTGAAGTAATGGTGTGCATTTTCCTGCGCGGTGGAATTGATGGGTTAAGTGCTGTGATTCCATTATTTGAAGGCGGAAATTATTATAATGCTCGCCCCACGCAATCGATCAGCGAAAGCGATGCAATTAATATTGACGGGAATTTCGGTTTACACCCTGCATTTGAGGGCTTGAAAGACATTTATGACAACAATGATCTGGCAATCATCCATGCTACGGGTTCTACAGATGACACCCGCTCACACTTCGATGCGATGTTATTCATGGAATATGGCACACCGGGCAATAAAACGACAACAACAGGGTGGGTAGGTCGCCACTTACAAGCCACAGCCAGCCGTAACAATTCGCCGTTCCGTGCAGTCGGTATGGGAGCAATGTTACCAACGTCCTTACGCGGTCCTGTATCTGCATTGGCATTACAATCCATTACCGACTTCCACTTGCGGGGACGCGAAGACGAAGCCAAACGGATGGTCGAGACCTTGAGTCAACTGTATCAAGTAAATGCACCGCAAAAAATCCACGATCATCAAGCCAAGCTGGTCTTTGAAACGATGAATCAACTCGAACAGTTGAATGCGATTGACTATTTACCGGAGCATGGTGCTGAATACCCTGAAACCGAGTTCGGCATGGGAATGCGTCAGATTGCACAACTTATTAAAGCAGATGTCGGCTTGGAAGTCGCCTGTATAGATATTGGCGGATGGGATACACACGAAAATCAAGGCACCTTAGACGGTGAATTCGCACAATTGATGGCTGATCTCGGGCATGGTTTGCAAGCATTCTACAACGACCTCGGCACCTACAACTCACGCACAACCGTTATCACCATGAGCGAATTTGGACGGAGGGTAAACGAAAATGCCAGTAACGGTACCGATCATGGGCATGGGAACTTCATGATGTTGATGGGCGGTGGAGTCAATGGTGGACAAGTTTACACAGATTGGCCCGGACTATCCCCTGATAAATTAAATGATGGTGATCTAGCAATTACTACTGACTATCGGGATGTATTATCAGAAGTCTTGCAAAATCGGTTGGACAATCAGGATATGGATCTTGTATTCCCCGGACATACTGTCAACCCACTGGGTTTAGTAAACAGACTATAGCATTGAGGAGATACACATGAATGCAATAAGAACAGTCAGTAAATTTCTAATCATTATCATTATTACACTAATGCCTATGGCAATGTCACTGGCGCAAATATCAGAAGAAGATCAAGCGATTGCAATTGCCGCAAGCCACGAAGACTTCATAACCTTCCTTGCAGATATCGAGGGTTGGGAAGCAGAAGCATACGAAGAAGAAGGCGCATGGATTGTCGAGTTCTTTATCGAAGGGGAAGATGATGAAGAAGGGGAATGGCTCGGATTTGTTGTCATGAGCCTTGAAACAGGTGAAGTTTACGAGGCTTTTTCTGCCGCACCATTACCCACCGAGGTTGAAACAAGGCTACAGGCACAAGTGCTTGCGTTAGTGCAAGACGATGACGAGATGATGGCGCGTCTCGACAATAATCCTGCCATTTGGGAAGAATATGTCGAATATGATCGTTATGAACAGCTTTGGTATGTGGCATACTTCCGGGGTTTGGATGCGTGGGCAGCCGTTGTCGAGGTTGGTTTTGAAGACGACACCTACAATGTCGAATACATGACTATCACCGACGTTGTTAATCCACATCGTATGGAAGAAGAGGAAGAACAAGCCAATCGCAAAAACGAAGCAATTGGTCTTGCATACGAATCAGACGGTATAGAAGCGGCATTGGCAGGCATTGATGACTGGACGACACTAGTCAGCGAACAATCCGATGGCACATATGGTGTGCAATTTATCTCAGACGGACAAGTACGGTTCTTTGCACTGGTCGATGTTGATACATGGACGATTCATAGCTCTGAGTAGACAACAATACAAAAGGTAAAACTACATACCCGTCCCGTAAAGACGGGTTTCTTGTATTAAAGAGAAATAGTCATGCTATACCACTTATTTATAAAGTAGTTGTCAATGTGCTAAACACGGTTTCGACACGATGTCGCACCTTACCAATCGCCTTGCGAACAGAGTCACTCCACTGTTGTTGCTGATTTTTACGTCGTATGGGAAGTAGTTGAATACCGCGCTTTTGCCATAATCGCTCTTCCAACTCTTGGTCGTTATACGCTTTGTCTCCCAATATCACCAAATCACGCGACTCCAATAGGAGTGTGTCCAGTGCAGTTTTGTCATGAACCGATGCGGGGGCAAGCATCCACTCATCGATTAACTGCTCATCGGTAATGGTCGCATGAAGCCTTAAACCGAAAAACTTGGCTTTTTTACTGGTAATCACACCAAAATACTCTCAGCCAATCACACTTTGACTGCGATTACCTCGTATATAGGTCATCAATGTAATCGACGCACTATCAGCAATACGATACGGATTGGTTACATCCAGTTTGTGATCCCACAACACACGACGAATTTGCTCCATCACCGCAATCAATTGATGACGACGCACATTGAAACGGTCTACATTCAGTAACTTCGGAAACAGATCACTCAAATACGGTCTGACAAATGCATAGCCGACTTCCTCATAACCCTGAAAAATGTCTCAATAATGAGGCTAACTGTGATAACTTCACTATCTGTCATTTGTGAGTTTGGTCCACGGCTTCGTAGCGGTTCAGATAAATTCTCAACAATCAATTGATACATATCGTCTACCAGCACATACCATATAGTGATGATGTTACTCCAGTTACATTCCGTGATATAGTTAGTCAGTCCGTTCATGGGAAGCTCCTTTGGTTGCACTTTGGATTTTCCCTGAATGGCATCAATTCTTAAACTCGTAGATAGGGTAGAGTATGTTTCTTGTTTGTTATTAGTCTATATCTGGGTTGTTTCGGTTGGTGAAAATGTGATTCAATACAAGCTCACATCCGAGGTCGATCACAGTGAATGTGGTGATTTACGTACTTTCCAACTCTGTTGGGATTCTCTAGAAAGACGGTTAGCAGATACCCAGGTGCTTTCACCCGAAATTTTGATTGGTATTGGGCAACTAGGGTTTGTTATGCATATCAATTTGATATTTTATCAACAACTATTATTTGTAGAAACATTATTTGTAACTGTAGATTCAGTATTTTTTCATTCGCAACTTACACAAGAAAGATATACTCAAAGCAAAATCGTAACTGAAAGAGGTTTATCTATGCCCAGAAATATTCAACCCGAAACCCCAGGCGAAGGTCAGGAGTCAGTCTGGGATTATCCTCGCCCACCCCGTGTCGAAGCAGTTCCCGAACACATTCGTATCATATTTAATGGTGTAGTGATTGCAGATACACATGATGCCTATCGCGTCTTAGAAACCAGCCACCCACCAAGCTACTATATTCCACTTGATGATATTAATCAGGATTATCTCGTCAAAACCGATCGCAGTAGCTTCTGCGAATTTAAAGGTGGTGCAAGTTATTATACGATTCGTGTTGATGACAAATCTGCCCAAAATGCTGCATGGTATTATGCGTCACCAAGTCGTGGCTTTGAACAAATCAAAGACCATGTCTCATTCTATGCTAGTAAGATGGATGCTTGTTTTGTAGGGGATGAGCAGGTTCAAGCCCAATCAGGTGATTTCTATGGAGGCTGGATTACATCAAAAGTAGTTGGGCCATTTAAGGGCGGACCGGGCACATGGGGATGGTAAATTTGTAATGTAGGAAATTACAAATAACAAATATTCAACCAATTTGAACACAATACCAATTTTTGTGTTATACTTTAGCTATCTCGTTGGAAGCACACCTAGTGTACGCTTACCCTATATAAAGGGAAAGCGTCCGAATTACACCCCTAATCCGGACGCTCCAAGCAGTGTATACAGCTTTCAATTGGATACACTGTATTGAAAGATGTGTTAGGAATCATGCAATGGACTTAGGACTCCAATCACATGAATCTGCTTATATTATAACCTATAAACACCCAATTACACAACCCAATTTCTTAGAATTTCCGAAAGAAACTGAAAATCAAGCAGATTCAACCACCCAAATAAAGAACATTAGTTCGGAAATTCAGCAAAACGCTTTCGCTTTATTCGACATCGGACTCAACCCGTTTCCTCTACCCTATGGCAGAAAAGGTGGCTTCCCATGGAAGACACTACAATACACCCGTCTGTCGCGTGATGATGAAGATTACGGCTTATTGATGTTGTTTAGCGGACAATGCAATATCGGTATCATGTGTGGTCGCACAAGTCGGAATTTGTTTGTTCTCGATTGCGAATCACCGGAAGTACTTTGTCTACATATATATGAGTTGCGCCAACGTAACATCCCACTTTGGGTTGTAAAAACCGCACGCGGTGGTCATATCTATCTATTTTCAGAAGATGGTGAAGTTGACAATATTCCATCAGGTATTCTCAATGATGCCGAAGTACGTGGTAAGAATGGTTATGTACTTGCCCCCCCCTCCAAACACCCCGACGGAGACATATACCAATGGCTGTATCAAGAAGGAGACGAACCACCAACAATATCCATACAACAAATTGATTGGCTAAAAGACCAATATGGCAACAAAGTTTATTTGTCCGCACACAAAACAAAAGGCATTAACACAGTTAAATCTCGCAAACAACCATACTCCCCTTTGTCACGCCGAACCCGCAATTATATACACAACGGGCATACAACACCTGAAAGCACACGCAATAACGAACTGTTCCGTGCCAGTTGCGATATGGCAGGCAACAACTTCAGTAAACAACAAACATTTGGCACACTATATCCACCCGCCAGCGGAAGCGGTTTATCCAAACGTGAAATCGAGGCAACCATCAACAGCGCATACAGTCAGCCACGAACACCATCAAAACCAAAAACTGAAAACGAGCAACCTATAGGTGATTGGCAGTGGGCAATCGTATTCGGAGATTATCACAATTGGAGTGGTCGAAGCGCAACCAGCGAACGCGCAATATTCACTGCCCTAATACAACGTGCCAAAGTATCTAGTAATGAAGATGGATTGTTCCGTGCAAGCATACGCGAAATTGCAACTTTAGCGCGATGTGGCACAGCAACGGTTCAACGCATCCTAAAGAAATTTCAAGAAGGGCAACAACGATATATCATCAAATGTGGTTATGATAAAACCAGTCAAGCTACCCTATGGAAGTTCCACGATTCAATAATTACCTATGCACAACAGTTGAATCCAGATACATTAAAAGAATCCCCCCAATGGTTAAGTTGTAGTGTGTCTAATCTCGCCCGCCCTGATGCGATTGAACGAGCAGGATTAGGGTATAACGGATTGCTGATATATCATGCAATGGTGGACTACGGACAGCCGATTATGCCGAAGCAGTTGGCACAGTTAACACGACTCGCAAATCATCAGGTTAAGTATGCTCTTGGTAAGCTGGCCAAATTTGAGATTGTTCGCCGTGAATCATCGGGTTGGGTTGCAGATGTATATGACGATGTGACGCTTGACCTTAAAGTTCAACAGAAACGTGACATCATAGGTAAAGGACAGCAACGCGCACAGCGATTCGCACGGGAGCGTTCGGTTTACGCTGGACGACAATTGTTTTACGCACGGTTGCGCTATGAGAGAAATGCTTTCAAACGATGTGTATCAGATACAACGCGCCAGCTACGATATGCCAAATATGGACGTGAACGTTTTGTGAAGCCACCTGTCTATCGTGAGGTTATATATAAGGAAGACAAACGCGAAAGGATTCGTTATCAGCGTCTATCATTAGATGAAGTTGATGATGAGGATAGGGAGTTAATTGCTTTTGCACTGTCTTTGGGGGCAGAAGTAACAATTAAACATACTGATGACGATTAAGCTATAACAGAATTGTAATTCTTACAGCCGTGACTTTTCGTTATAATGCTAACTCATTTGGGGATGGTAGGTAATGCCTATCGAAGATGTGTTGGTGTTGATTGTGAGTTAGGGTTTGAGTCATGAAGCTGGTTATTTGCTATGCGCGGATAGATAAGCAAATCTGTTCTGATATTGTACCGATGCTTATTGGTCATGACATCTGGTATGACGGGCGTGATTATGTCATGGATAGTTGGTGGGATACTATTCTGGAGCGTTTAGATTGGTGTGATGTATTGATTTATTTGCTCACACCGGAATCGCTACAATCGCATTACTGTCAAAAAGAATTTGAGGTTGCCCGTAAACTAAATAAGGTCGTTGTTCCAATTGCCTTGGTTGATGGGCTTAGCTTATCAAGCGAATTATGTGACTTACAGCCTGTCGATTGGCGTGATGGCTGGCATAGTGAAGTGGCTAAGAAGCAATTGCTCAAGGCGATGGTCAGGGCTGAAGGTCGTAAAGTGATGTTTAAGCCCACTTCAGTCTATCAGTTGCCGGAAGCGTTATTGCATTTATACCCTGATAATCACCTGACCCCAGTTCGGATGATTGGTCGTGCTGCGGATGCAATGAGCGATGGTGACTATGATAATGCTGTTTTGTTATTAAAACACGCCAAGGCAAGAGGCTACTCATCACGATATATTGATGTCGATTCTTTATTATCTGAGGCAGAATCAGCATTTAATCGTTTAGTCGCACAACGCTTGATACACCTTGCCTACCGTAATATTGTGGAGCAGGTGAAGAACCGCGAGACTCGTCGTATTGGTTGCGAGGCATTGCAGAAATTTCATGAGTATCATCCCTTATATGACCCTGATAATCTTGTCTCGATTTGTGACAATGTTATACCTGAAATGGATATTACTATGGTCGAATATGCTTCAATGTCCGATGATAATCAGTCGCTCTCATTACCACTATTAAGATGGTGTGATATTCCATCTGGTAATGTCTTAACCCCTGATAACGAAGTCGTGCTAATGGAGGCATTTCGTATATCGAAGTACCCCGTGACGAACGCGCAGTATCAAGTCTTTGTTGACGATGAAGATGGATATGATAATATAGATTGGTGGCGATTTTCTCAATATGCACTGAGTTGGTTTAAACGCAATCGAGAATCGCATGCCCCCTATTATGCAGGGGATGAACGCCCGCGTGAAAATGTCACATGGTACGAAGCGATGGCATACTGTAATTGGTTGAGTGTGCGCCTCAATAAACGTATCAGCTTGCCAACATCAAATCAATGGCGACGTGCTGCACAGGGCGATGATGGTCGTTTATATCCGTGGGGTAACGACTTTGATAAAGAGATGTGCAACACCCGTGAGAGTCGTATACGTATGACAACAGCTGTCTTGCGATACGAACAGTCTATGAGTCCGTTTGGGGTGATGGATTTGGCAGGTAATGTATGGGAATGGTGTCTTGACCCGATTGAAGGCATGGAACGTGAGGTTGTCAGCAAAGAACCCCGCGCATTACAGGGTGGCTCATTTATCACATCGTCAGAACGCGCGCAATCGACGTTTCGCTTTTTCCTTGACCCACAATATTTCTATGCGACGATTGGCTTCCGGATTATCTGCTTAGATTAGATGTAGTGGGAGACATTCATCCCCCACCACACTCAAATATTGTTAACATTGATTCCATTTACATTTGGTGGGTTCTGGTGCTGGCTCATTATTATTACTATCTTGTACCGGTTGTGGACCACCAACACGTTGTACAATTGCCTGTCCGGTTGTACAAGCAACTTGTCCACCGATAAGTGCATCAACTGCCCATGCAAACTGTCCTCGGTCACCGACGATGTTACCGGGGTCAATCTGATATGTCGGATTGAGTGCATCAACTGTTACCGCACCGAGGAATGCTCCACCGACATCATAGAAGTTGAGGTTATAGGCTTCGACTCCGCCTGCACTATCCCAATAGAATGGAGTCGTACCCGGACCAACGGCATCCAATGGGAATGTTGGCTGGAAACCACTGCAATCGACTGTGCCTTGCCCAACAGATGTGACAACTGTTTGCCCTGCACCTGCGGAGGCTTGATTAATCACAGAGAGTAATTCGTTAACTTCTTGTTGTGATGGTACTTCAATTGTGCGATAGAGTCCGGTTTCTGGTGCGAGTTCCAACCCACTAAGAAATTCACGTTCAGTGTCTTCGATTGGGCGCAAATTTGTCCATGAACCGTTGCGGTCACGTCCATCTTCTGATAATTGAATCGACATCGTAAACCCTGCTGGTACGCTGATGCCATCACTAACAGCGACACCTTCCATTGTATAAAGGCTCATGACATTATTTTCGTTAATGTGCAATGCAATATCCGAATTGATGCGAATATCAATGTTGTTGATTGTCATCTCTGCGAGCAAATTATCTGGACCTTGAATGTAGAGCATCGGTGGGAAATCGCTTCCGCATCCCTCGCCATCGTTGGTCATTGACAAGAATAAGGATTGCCACAAGGTGCGCGAGTTGTCTGTAATGACAGGCAGGCTATCCAAATCACCTTCGGTCACGCTGATGATTTGACGACTAATCCATGCTGTTCCCTGTTCTGTAATGACATGAACCCACTGTGCATCATTGCTTAACCCATCTGCAATTAGCTCTGTTCCAACGGGGGCGGTTGTGACAAGGCGACCATCCGCACTTGGGATGCTACGGAGATTTGCGCCGACGATAGTGGTCACTGTTGCGCCGTTGCTAGGGACAAATGCGTTGGCGGGGTCTACCGCATTTTCGACGGTGACATCCCCTATGAGTAACAGGTGCATACCGACTTCCGATAGACCGAGGGGTACATTCGCGCTGATATTCATGCGTCCGATGTCCATGTTATCATCAGTCATTGTGGTGCTGAGTGTTGTTATGTCGCTGGTCGATACAATCTCATTGGTGCTGGTAATACAAGCACTTTCTCCGCCCATATCCGCGCATGTTTCTGCCATAGTCTCGAAGGCACTAACGACAATGGCTTCACAATCTGCCTGTGCATTCAATAAGATGACAATCTGAAAACCTAATATAAGGAGTAAGAAACCGAATAGTTGGGTGATTCGTTTGGTTGTAAACATTGTATGGATACCTCAATACATCTTTCAAGTATGCTCAAGTATAGCTCAATATCATGAAAGCTGAGTAAACTCCACATGAATCGTCAGGGAAACGTTAGATTCGGAGTGTTTATTGTCCTACACGAATAGCCGATTCGATGGCATCCATCGTAACCTGCCCTGCCCGTAACGTGTTGATGGTTCGCAGGACTTTATTTTGCGAGGTTGTGAGTGGTTTATCTGGATTGTCACTATCCCATGTTTGAACCTCTGCCCAAACATCCTCCGGCACAGTATAGGATGGGTCGAGTTTGGCTTTGAATTGGATGTCATCAAGGTAGGCTTTGACATGTTCGGTCAGTTGATTGAGAAGCGACTGCGCATCACTTGATGATAATGCGCTGGATTCTGCCGATTTTTCATCGAGTGAATCACCGACAATTACGTCAATTTCGGGTTGTGGTATGCCGTCGGCAATCAAGCTTTTCATGGCATCTTCTACATCTTGACGATTAGCGACAATATCAGGAAACTTGCGATAGCGTGCGACGGTTAATTTGAAGTTATCGATTCTTTCCTGTCTTAGTATGGAAGCGGGAAGCATGGCTTTCTCAGATTTTAGCCGTTTGATTTCTGCTTGAATATTTTTACCGCGCGGTGTATTCATGCCCCATTTATCGAGTGCATAATAGGCTTCTGTGATTTTGCGATTGAGGTCGTCTAGTGTCGCTTTGTCAGACATTGACTTATTCCTTAGTGGGTTGCTGAGGTAAAATTTTGATGAAGTGCTTTTTGGATTTGCCTTTTCCCTCTGACTTTACACTAACTAAATTGGGATGTTGATAGAGCATATCAATGATGCGCTTGCCTATATTCTTGTAATGCAACTGTGGGTTGAGTTGTCGTATATAATTCGTAATTTCGTTCAGGGGTATCCATTCATCTTTTGTATCAACGACATGATGTAGCCCCAAGATGAGATAGCGCGCATAAGCATTGCCCAAGTCTTCAATGAAGGGTTGCCAATATTCTGCTTCAGTAACCGATTTACTGTCTACCTGTTTGTTTTTTGTGGTTTTGTTTTTTGCCTGCTTATCTGATTTGTCGGTTGGCTTTGTTTTCGTTGGCTTGGTGGCTTTATTATCGGTTGACTCTTTAGATGTCTTATTTTCGATTGGTGCAGGCGATTGTGGCTTCTGGTTTGATGTCGATTCCGCCTGCTGACTTGTGGATGTTACATCGGGCGTTGATGGATTTTGTGGTTTGTTTCCATTTCTGGTTTCTGCTGGTGTGTTATTTGTGCTGGTGTGTTGGCTTGAATTGGATGGTGTCGGTAATACGGGTTTGCCCTGTCGCAATGATGACGCTTGTTTTAACTGACGTTGCCAATCTGAGGATGTCCCGTTGTTGTTTGATGGTGAGCTGGTTTGATTTTTATCGGTGTTGCGTTGTGTCGCTGACTGTCTTATATGACTGCGCCAATCACTTCCGTTTTCTAAAGATTCAACAGTTTCATCTGTATCAGCTTCGTTCGTTGATGTGAATGACATAACAGCCGATTTTAAGCGCGACCAACGGCTATTGGGTGTATCGTCTGATGTTTCAATTTGTTCGTCAGGTTGCTGGATGGATAATGCGTTGCGTCGATTTTTGTTTCTCTTGCTCGCATAAAATCCGCGTCGCCGTTTAGAACCACTGGACTTAATCGTATCGAGGGCGACAAATTCTTCACAGGCGTTTCTCAGGGCTTTCGACGCATTCCTGTTGCCGACTCCCATCACAAATAATCCAGCATTTCGTAAGCGGATACATAACTCAGTGAAGTCGCTGTCATTGGAGACGATACAAAAACCGTCCATCGTACCCTCAGTCAGAATGTCCATCGTGTCAATCACCATACCAATGTCGGTGGCGTTTTTGTTGGTCGAATGGGTTGTGACTTGTTTCAGTTCAAAGCTATTATATTTGGCAATATTGACCCAACCGAAACGGTCATCATGTGACCAATCGCCATACACACGTCGTATCATTGGCTTACCATATTTTTCAGTGGCTTTGAGGATACCGGGTAACAGGTTAGATTGGATGTTGTCGGCATCAATGAGGATTGCTAGTTTGCGGTTGGATGTTTTGACCATCCCATAATCTCAATTCTGGTTTTGATATTCTGTAGCTTTATGATAACGGCTATTGCAATATTGAACAAAAAAGATTGCGCTTAAGGTTTATCCGTTTGGTAGTACTGTTTGTCTTTTAAGTCATCTGGTAGCAGGCTTTCGTCGGTATAGGCTTCGTAACCTTTGCCATATCCCATTTCTCGCATGAGGCTGGTGGGTGCATTGCGTATGTTCATCGGCACAGGTAGATTGCCATGTTGTTTGACATCATCTAAGGCACTGAAATAGCCATTGCCCGCCGAACGGTCTTTAGGAGCAGTGGCTAGATAAGTGACACCATGCGCGAGGTTATATTGACACTCTGGCAAACCCACTGTCTCCACTGCACGGAACACATTATTAGCGACAGTCAACGCATTTGAATCTGCGATGCCAACATCCTCACTGGCAAAAATCACCATGCGACGGGCGATAAACTTAGGGTCTTCACCAGCATCAACCATACGTGCTAGATAGTATAGAGCTGCGTTAGGGTCACTGGCGCGCATACTCTTGATAAATGCACTGATGGTGTTGTAATGTTCTTCGCCTGTTTTGTCATAGCGCAGGTGTTTGCTTTGCAAGGTCTCACGCAGATTCTCGACGGTGATTTGTGCCCCATTTTGGCTGTACAGTCGCGCTGAGTTATCCAATAGGTTCAAGGCAGCGCGGGCATCCCCATTGGCATAGTTTGCCAGAAAAGCAATCGCATCGTCACTGATACTCAAGTTGAGATCACGCGCACCCCGTCCGACAATTTGTGCCAGCTCATCAGCATTCAGCGAGTTGAGCGTGAACACTTGCATTCGTGAGAGTAATGCCGAGATGACTTCAAAACTAGGGTTCTCTGTTGTCGCTCCGATAAGTGTAATTGTGCCGTCTTCGACATACGGCAGGAGGAAATCTTGCTGGGCTTTGTTAAAGCGGTGAATCTCATCGAGGAACAATACGACCCCATCTGGTTTATCACGGGTGTCAGCAACAGCAAACATGTCCATCTGCCCACCGGATGTTGCAGGTTTATCATCTTTGACCGATTCAACAATCTTACGGAGTTCAGCCTTCCCTGCTGATACCGCTGAGAGCATATGAAATGGCTTATCTGTTGTATCGGCAATCATACGAGCAAGTGTTGTTTTGCCGACTCCCGGCGGACCCCACAAAATCATGCTGGGTATCGTCCGCTGTTGTAACGCGCGATATAAGGGTTTGCCTTCGCCGACGAGATGCTGTTGACCGATAAACCCATCAAGAGACTTGGGACGAATGCGTTCGGGGAGGGGTTGTGTATGCTGTGCCATGTGCTGACTTTCTGATTTTCTAGCTCGAAAGTTCTATTGTATCATCAAAAAAGATGCCCTTGCATATGACGTTACGTCATAGCGTAAAGTAGATGTCGAGGTGAGAATTATGACACAAGCGCGACAATTTCAAGTACGAGAATTTGCAGACATGGCGGGGGTCACAGTGCGGACACTGCAATATTATGACCGGATTGGATTGATGAAACCGTCAGACAAGACGAAAGCAAACCACCGTCTCTACGAACGTAGAGACTTGCTCAAGTTGCAACAAATTCTAACACTCAAGCAACTAGGCTTTACTCTTAAAGAAATCAAGTCGATGCTCAACCATCCTAACCTAGATTTGCGGTCAGCATTGGAAGCACAGAAGAAGTCTATCGACGCACAAATCGAACAACTACAATCAGTATCAGATGCGATGGGACATGCGATGCAGGTGCTGGATACAACCGAACATTGGGATTGGGACACGGTACAACTAATTATTCAGGGCATGACCGACCGTCGCTATCTGGAATGGGTGCGGAAATACTTTAGTGATGAGATGCTGGAAACGCTGACTAAGCAAGCGCAGTTGATGCCGAATGAGGCTATCACGGAAGCACAAGAAAAATGGCAGGCAATTCATGATGCGGTCTACGAAAATCGCCATTTATCGCCCGACCATCCAACCTTACAGGACATTGCGCAGTCAGCTGATGCGTTGATACAGGCATTCACACAAGGCAATCTTGAGGTCGAATCCTCATTGCAACGGATGTATGACAACCCCAACGATATTCCACCCGCCTACCGCCTATTTGACGGGGAATTGATGGCATTCTACCGCCAAGTTATAGACATCTACTATCAAAACAAGAAGGACAAGTCATGAATATAATCGTTCATCCGACCGATACAATTTATCAGGACATCGTTTCCGCAAAAACGATTGAAGACAAAAACGAATTATTTGAGAGTGCGCTCCTGTCACCATTTAAGCCTGCGATAGCGACGATGATGTATGCTAATGCTGATGACCTGAATGCAACTGAGGCTGTGTCCAATTGGGGATTTATCTTGCCGGATGAGTTGTCACAGACTCCCCCTGCCCTGCAAGCCCTGATTGACTTCGGCGCATGGACGAAGGCGCGTGATGTGTTGGCGCAGTGTGTCCAACAATTTAGAGACTATCGGCAACAGATTGACATTGACACGATTGTGTTCGGGTTATTTCTTGGTCAACAACAGCGAGCCAATCCACTCGATAAGGGTTATACGGGAATGGGCGGTATTACAGGGACAATCTTCGCTGTCTATTCTGACCCAAACGATTACAACCTCGGTAAGTTCAATGGGTTGATTGCACATGAATTTCATCACAATATACATTTGTCATTGTTCCGATGGAATCACATGGAAATTACGCTGGCACAATGGATGATATACGAAGGTATGGCAGAGTCCTTTGCGACGGCGTTATATGGTGAGGATATGCTTGGCTATTATGTAGCTGATTTTGATACGTCTCAATTGGACTCAGCAAAACGACTTATCGCTGATAATTTGCAGACCTGCGGATTCCAACAGGTGCGGAGTTATATCTATGGTGATGCGCTGGCAGATGCGTTTGGCTTTGAAAAAGTCGGACTGCCTGCATTTGCTGGATACGCGATTGGCTATCAGGTGGTGCAGGCGTATCTGAAACAGACAGGGAAAACAGTCACTCAAGCGACCTTTGTCCCTGCCAATGAGATTATCCGCGTGTCAGGATATTTCGAGACTACTCGTTGATGATATTTACAATTTGATAGATATGATTGGTATCGTGCCACGCATACAGCATCAGCAATCCATCCAACGTAAATGCACCACGGCGCGGGTGTTGGGCTGGACGTGACCACAAGGTATCATCATCGACTGCCAGTGATGTCATGTAATTAAGATAAGGTGCGCGTTTTTCTTGCCAGAGCTTAAGGACATCCAGCGCACCTTGTTGGGCATACTTGCCTTGAATGACCAACTCATCTTGGTCGGGGGCTGGCAATAATGGGTTATCTTCTTCGATGGTCAACCGTGCCCGCTCATGGAAAATAGGGTCATAATCAACAAGGTGACCGAGGACTTCGGAGATTGTCCAACCGTCGCCTCCATCACGCTTATTAAAGACGGATGTATCAGTGATAGATGTGAGAATGTGTTCTGCGATGACAGGATTTTTTGCCATTGCATCTAGTTGCCAGCTACGGTGTAAGGCTTGCAGGGTCATGAATCAAAACTCCTATGGTTACAATTTTAGGAGATTGTAACATGCAAGCCGACTTTGGGCATTAGGCTTGTGTTTTTTCGCGGTAGCTGTCCCATGATTCTTGTGCGAGTTGGGCGATTGTCTTGGTTTCTAGGACGGCACACATGGCTTGATGAGCTTCATCATATACGGGTGACAACACCGCTTGAATCGTCCCACCACTAGGGCATTGTTGCATCGGTTCGTTGGTGTGCATCGGGAAGAGGTCGCCCGTCTCGAACAGTTTATAGACATCAAGCATGGTCACGGTTTCCGGTGAGACAGTTAGGGTAATTCCCCCACCGACTCCCGGCTGAGACGACACAAACCCAGCTTCACGTAATGTGCTGAGGATGCGACGCACCACAACAGGGTTGGTGTTGATACTTTTTGCCATATACTCGGATGTGTTTCTGCCCTCAAATTCCATAGCAAGGTAGGTCAAAATATGGAGGGCGATAGTATAACGACTGTTATTCACGGGATTGTCTTTCTTTTAAGGTCTTACAATACATTACTTAGTCTGACTCTAGTGTATCATATTGTTCGGGGAAAATGTCCTTAACGCTAATTTGGAACTGTGGCAAGATGTCACCATCTATCAGCGTATCGTCTTCTTCCAGCAATTGTACTGCTTGACCGGGAACATAGACCTCGACGGTTTTATCCTCTGGCTGAATCACCCATACAACCACACCAGCATTCAAATAACCGACGACTTTCATGCGTATGATTTTGGCTGTATCAGTTGGGAACATGACTTCAACCACAAGGTTTGGTGTATTGGGGTTATAGGCTTGATGCGATGAGTTGGATTGTCTATCGGCAGACACAAAAGCGACATCGGGTATATAGCGTTCCTCCCCGATTTCATATCCATCATCCGGCGCAGTCACATGCCCTTTTTGCCCAGTCTCACGCAAATGCAACTTGATGAGGAAGATAATCTCGGCGGCAATTTCTGAGGAATAGTTATTGGATACCATCTCGATAATTTCTCCTGCGATAAGCTCAAACTGACGCTGAACATTTTCCTGCTGGAATACAAATTCGTCAAATCGTTGGGGTGTGATTTTTTGTCTGGCTTTCAGTTCCATGTCTTGTGGCTTTGCCTCATTTAGTCGTATAGTTATAAGTGTAGCATATTCTAAAAAAGGACAGATACATGCGGATTCTTCTTTGGCTCATCATTATGTTGTCAGCAAACATGACCATATTCGCCCAATCCACCGAGCCACTATCCGGCGAGATGCAAACTATAACAGCCAGTGATGGCGTATTCAGCTTTGATGTACCGATAGAATGGACGGTTCAGAATTTCCTCAATTTCTTTGTGACGAGTCCGGTAGATAGTGATTTGTTGGAATTGGTCATAGAAGAACCAACAGATGATTCACTCTTTATTGCGTTGTTACAGATGAACGCAACGAGCATGTTTAATGGAATCCAACTAACTGACCAAATGTTATTTGATGAAGCGTTGCAGACATTTATCATTGCTTACAACGAAAGTAATGAAGACCGAGGCTGGATGTTACTTAACCCAATTCAGTCAACTGATACATTCGGCAATCCACGCGCCGTGATAGATTTGATAGATGAAGACGGGATTTTAGGACGTGTGTATTTTCGGACATATAGTGATAATCAATATTTTATTATGTTTGTATCTGCGCGAACTGAAACTCTTGATACCTATGCAGATACTATTGAGCTGATTGAAGCATCAATCGAATTTGAGGTTAGCGAATCCTCAGAGCTTGAATTGCGCTTACTTTGGCAAATGCCCCTAGATATGTATATGGCATTAGGTCAGGTGACAGTAGATGACAATTATATCTACGTTACAGAGGCTGGTGACTTTATCAAGTACTTTACACATGATGGTAAGTATATTGATGATATCACTATTGGTTTTGAATACTTTCCGATGGATATTGTTGCAACGAATGACGGTACATTGTGGATTAGTGATTTACAGAACCATACGTTGTGGCATGTGACTTTAGATGGACACATTTTATCCTCCATCGAAATTGAAAATGATGTACTTTTGGAATTTATTGACCTCGATCTGTTTGGCAATGTGTATATAGCGGTACATGACGGTGAAACCTTTGACATATATATTCAAGCATTTCAGCCTGATGGTTCACATGTTAATCGCTTTCATGTGGTTGATGCCTATACTGCAATCAGTGAATTTACTATGATTGATGACATAATTTATGTCGATGTAGCAGGTCATGATGTGAGAGGTTTTAACACAGATAGTACGCGGGTTAATAATTTACTACTCTATATGGCTTCTCAAATGACAGAAAGACGAAGATTTGCACCAATTGGAGATAATCGGTTTGTGCTGACGATTCCGTCATGGCAGAATCCGGGTACACTGGCATTATTCTTGTTTGATGGTAGTAGTAATATTCTGGGAACATTTAACTTGAATGAGTCTATCACAGGATTTCGATTTATGGAGCGTATTCTGCCAGACCCAACACTCGGCTACCTAGATTTTGCATGGCTAGGAACGAACAAATTTGTGATGTTGGCAAGTCCAGACCGTAGTGAAGGTGGTATGCTTTATGCGTTCGAGATTGTCCGGTCGGGTCAGTAAATGTTGTTCAAAACGAAAGAAGACCCCACATCTGCGGAGTCTTCTGGTCGTTCATTGTGAGTTAGACTGATGGTGATTAGTCGCCACCACCTTCAAAGGCTTCACGATTGTCTTCAAAGAATCTCACCGCTGACCGCGAAACCGGTTTGAGTGGGTTGCCACCTGTACTGGAGAACAGCTCGATAAACACTTCGATGAAGTAATTATCAATCTGGATAATACCATATGACCCCTGATTACTTGCGCCAAATAGGTTTGGTTCAGGGAAGGTATCATCACTTTCGCCTGTGCTTAAAACCGGACGAATGCCTTGAATACGTTCATAATTGGCAATCGCATCTTCTTCGGAATCAAAGACAACAAAGCTGATATTCATCTGCCCGCCTGTCTGCTCGGAGTAATACATCCGCTGACCGACACCGTTGGTCAAACCAGGGACAGAGGCGATACCATCTTCACCACGCGAGTAATCCCGATTCCATTGTGCCGCACCTGCTGGAATGGTATTCGGCAAGAGTTCTATGAGAGCTTCAATCACAGCTTCATTTGCGTTGACTTCTGCTTCAAACCCTTCTGGCGTTGCAGTTGGTAGAGGTGTCGCCGTTGGTTCTGGTGTGAATGTAGGAGACGGTGTGATGTCCAAGTCGTTGGGTGCACAGGCAGACACAATCAGCGCAATGAGTAATGTAATTGCCAGCACACGAGTGCGTTGTGTTGTAAATGCGTGTTTCATTAGTCTCCACCTTCTTCTTTCGGTATCAACCGGAGGCGTTCTGGAATCTCGCCCGCGACAATCATATTTGCAACTTCATGTTCTTCGACTTCTTCTTTCTTGAAGTCCCCCAACTTACGACCACGTTCAATAATGGTGAAGCGGTCAGCGACTTCAAAGACGTGGCGGATATTGTGCGAAATAAAGATAACACTCATGCCCTTTTCTTTTGCGGCGATGGTGTAATCTAAGACTTTCTGCGTTTCACCGACCGACAATGCCGAAGTCGGCTCATCAAGAATCAGCAACTTTTTGCCGAAGTACACCGCCCGCCCAATCGCAATCGACTGACGCTCACCACCGGACATTGTACCGACGGTTTCCTCTGGGTCGCGGATGTGAATACCGACATCACGGAGGGCTTCGATAGAGGCTTCCCCCATCTTTTTCTTATCCATGAATTTGAATGGACCGACGTTATACGTGGGTTCTTGACCGAGCCAAAAATTGCGGGCAATGCTCATCAACGGGACAAGCGCAAGGTCTTGATATACCGTTTCGATGCCGAGTTCACGCGCTGCATGGGGTGAATCAATATTGACGGGTTCGCCATCAAAGTAGATCTGTCCGCGTGTCGGGTTATGATAGCCTGTCAGTACCTTAATCAGTGTCGATTTACCTGCACCATTGTCACCGAGTAGTCCGACGATTTCTTGACGGTCAACATGAAAGTCGATACCACGTAATACTTGCACACTACCAAAGTATTTGTGGATGTCCACCATATCGACGAGTGCGTCACTGTTTTTCTGTTTAATGTCCATAATTTGTTTATCCTAATTTCGTTGTGCGCCACGAACAAATGTGTTCAAAATCACCGCGACGATGATAATGACACCCACTGTTCCAGCGAAAAGTCGAGATTCTACACCGACAAGGACGAGACCTGTTTGTAACATACCAAAGATGAGCGCACCGAGTAACGAGCCGATGACACTACCATAACCACCCGTGAGCAATGCACCACCGATAACAGTCATAGCGATAACATCCAATTCCCAAAGTTGTCCTTTTAGCGGGTCAACACCGGGGTTACGAGCTGTCTCATAGATAGCTGCGACACCTGTCAATAGCGCGACAATCACAAAGTTTTGAACTTTGACACGGTCAACATTGATACCTTGTGCGCGGGCTGCCCCTGCGTTACCACCTGTTGCGAAAATGCTGTTGCCGAATGCGGTATTGTCCAATATGACATGGAAGATGACCACAAAGATAAACCACCATAAGATAGCCAAGCGAACATTCGCACTTTGTGGGATTTCGATAAAGAATCCACCCTCAGACCCAATTGATTCAACACGCCCATTGACCAAATCAAAGAATCCGACTTGGATAATCTCGCCACCACCAGCACTGATATGATAAGTAACAACTGCAAACAACCAACCGACAACCGCCAAAATAACAGCTGCAACAATTGCGAAGTAAACCGAATGAATAATTGCACCAGTTGTCCCGAAGTCACCGTTATCAGACCGAATCGACCATGCGTGATTGGCACGATTAAACAACATTGGTAAAGTACGAAATGCTGTATATGCCATCAGAAGCAAACCAATGACAGCGAGGGCAACAAATACCATATTGCTGATTTCGACAACGGGGAATTCATCATAATAATCGCGGTAGCGCAAAATACGTCCACCTGCGATAGCGACTAGTGTAATGGCTCGGAAGGCGAGTAATGTCCCTAATGTGACAATAAACGAGGGTATTCGTGTGGTTATCAGCAAGATACCGTTAATTGAACCAAGCAGAAACGCGACAAATAATGCTGCGATTGCTGCTGGGAACGGGTCTAATACACCCAAGAATGGCGCACCTTCGGTCATGAATAACATGAAGGACAACGCAACAACACCGAGAATTGACCCGACCGATAAATCAAACTCACCGGAAATCATCAGATAGGTCACACCGATGGCGATAACACCTTTGGTTGCTACATTGCTGAGGAAGGATGCAATTGAGCTTGGCTCAAGAAATAGGTCGGTTGCCATTGTAAAACCGATGAAGATGGCAATAAAACCGATGATTGCACCTGCACTTGGCGACTTTGCTAGTTCGGAACGGATATATTTACCCGGAGTGAGGGCAACGGCACGACGGAGTTCATCAGATTTTTCTTCGACTTGACGGACTTGCAAATATCCAAATAAGCCCGGAATGAAAAATAGGAAACCCGCTAACAAACGATGATTCTCTGCATCACGGATTTTGGTCACACCGGGGAACTCTGGTACTGCAAACCCTGCTGCGACAAGCCCGAAGAATATTCCTACACCAAAGACAGCCAGCAATGCAAAGATAAGACGGCGTGGCGGTGAGACAATCAGATTAATACCTGGAATTTTCTTAAGAGGTTCAAGTATCGGTACTAAGAATGTGAATAATGCAGCGAGTGCAATAATGGAAATCAGGAATAGACTAATCAAGACCAGACCTTCACCAATTGCCAGTGCAATAGCCGGCAAACCGCCGATGTCATTATCAATGAAGGCGCGTATATCAATATCTTGTCCGAGTAATAATGAAAACTTGAGACCGACAGGGATAATGACACTGAGGAGTATCACACTACCGATGATAACGGTGAAGAATAACATCCACTGTGCCCAGCGTTGTCCAGCGGACTCGTTGCGGATAACGCCCATAGCTGCCCGAAAACAGCCGATGGCATAAATAATGGCGATTGCTGTTACACCCAGTTCGAGTGGGCTAAGGTTGTTACGAAGGATGTTGGCACGTTCGCCAAGTGGCATCCAACCTAATATGATGAGTAACGCACTGGCAATCCCAACAAGCGTAAACCCGAATAAGAGGTACGCTATCATGTTATTGACAGGTCGCGCTTTTTGTTTCATGTCTGCTTGTGCTTGCATAATAAGCTACTTTTCTCGTATAAACAAATATAGTTACGATAAACTGCACTCTCCCGTAGGATGTGCGTCGTGGATTGTTTACAAATGAATGATTGAAGGAAAGCTAGGGAAATGAGTGGGACATCTGCCCCACCCATTGTTTGTACCGAAGTTCGGTTTAACGATAACCTGCTGCTGTCAGTTCGATGATAGCTTCTACGTTGCTACCGTCGATAACGCCAGGACCTGTCAGAATGTCACCACCTGGAGCCAGTGCGAATTGGCTGTTGAGGTAGAGCCACATGATTGTTTCAAAACCTTGCAAGTAAGGTTGTTGATCGATTGCTTGAATCAAGTAACCTTCTTGAATCATTTCGTAGATTTCTGAGCTTGTGTCATGGGTTGTTGCGAACAAGTCGCCAACTGCTACACCGTTTTCTTGGATGTAGAGGTTGAGGGAGCTTGAAGGGTTAGGTCCAAGCATGAATGCTGCGTTTGCATCTTCGTTAGCACTGAAGTAGTCAGCGAGGATACCAGCAGATTCGGTTACATCGTTGTTGATGGTCAAACCATCGAGTGGGATTCCAGCTTCTTCGAAGACACTGCGAACACCAGCACAACGTGCTTCAAGACCACTGTGTCCAACTTCTTGGATTGGGCAGACACCTTTGGTGATTTCTGTGCCAGCAGCTGCTGCTGCATCAAGAACAGCTTGTGCGTTGGAACGTCCACCAAGGAATTCGTTTGCGCCGATGTAGAAGAGAGTTGGAAGTGCATCAGGTGTACCTGCGTTGGGGTCTGCCGTGTTGAAGACAATAACAGGAAGTCCTGCTTCTGCCGCACGGTTTACGCCATCACGGATAACTTCTGGGTTTGGAACGGTTGTACCAATACCATCGTTATCACGAGCAAGCGCATCATCCCAGTAGCCTGCCATATCGTCTACATTGTCAACAGGGTCAGCAAGCCATGCACAGTCAGCTTCTAGCAATGAACATGCGTCTTCCATACCTTTGATAACAACGATCCAGAAAGGATTACCAACACCACCGTGGCTGACCATACTGAAGACCAATTGGTCTTGAGCACCGACACCGCCGATACCTGCTAGCATAACACCGAGGGACAACAGAACTACAGGAATAGTACGTAACAACTTTCTCATGTTGAGATTCCTCCAATAAAAATTTTTGTAAACAACGTCTCAGGTTTTGTACCTGTCGAGACCAAGTGTAAGTATGGGGATTTTGAAAAAAATTATTTGTGTACACAACAGATAAACCTGCAATTAAATGTGTACAAGCCCCAAGATTTTCAACATTAGATACGATATATCATATCCGAATATACATTGCATTAGAAAATCTGTCAACAATATAGCAAAGATGTTGTTTATGAGCAATTTTTGGCACGGTTTTGTCACCTTTATGTCATCACTCATTTTATACTCATATTGTAACGACAAACTGAAAAAGATGATAGTAATTTATTGATTTATCTAATCTTTGTTATGAATCTGTGTGGTTGATGGGAATGTTTATCATTTGGGCTTCCATAGAATGGCATCAATCGCATCATGATATGGGGCGAGGTATCGTGCCCCACCTTGCCTGCTGACCATCGCTATGCGAGACCCATTTGTATCACGGGCAATGAATGCTAACTGGCTACTATCTGGTGACCATACTGGGTCGAAGTTGTCTGAGGCATTGTTGGTTAGATTATGTGTATCTTCTGTTTCAATATCGTAGATGACAATATCCCCTGCCCCATCTGTATATGATACAAATGCGATGAACTTGCCATCCGGTGACCAGATAGGATTTTTGTCGTGGTCGTCTCGGTTGCTGATGTTGGTATAGGTTTCATCAGCGAAGTTATATAAGAAGATGTCGGCATTACTATTGCGAGTTGACTCAAAGACGATGAGGTCATTTGTCGGTGACCAATCGACAGCATAATCATCAGCATTTTCTAAACCAAGATTGAACATACTCTCGTCAACAATATTATAGATGTAGGTCTCGATGCCATCGGCGCGGGTGGATTCAAACGACACATATCGTCCATCGTATGACCAATGTGGCTGATAGTCATCGGCTGGGTGACGGCTGATATTGATAGCTCGTCCGGTTTCGATGTCACGGACAAAGGTCTCGATATTCCCTTCTCGATTGGAGGTATATAACACTTGTGCGACATTATCCGCATTGATGGGTGCAGGAATTGGCGCAATATCATCACCGGGATACCGACTGACATTCTGCATATCGCCTGTGGTTAGGTCAATGACATGTACTTCTGCGTTATTTCCATCGCGTCGTGAGACGAATGCGACTTGATGACTGCCCTCACCGACCCATGCTGGAGAGTTATCTTGTGCTGGGTTATCGCTGATATTGGTTAAGTGACCTGATGTTGGATTATATGTATAGACCTCAGTATTTCCATCACGCTCCGAGACAAATGCAAGTGTTGTCCCATCAGCAGACCATGCAGGCGCATAGTCATCTTCTGCATGACGGCTAAGATTAAAGAGGATTTGTGTGTTGCTATCAACCAACCAAATTTCACGGTTGCCATCAGCGCGTGATACAAACGTCAGTGTGTCACTTGATTGTTGTTGGGCTATATGTGCAAAACCGAATGTGACGCAAATCGTAAAAATGATAAAGATAGCAATCAATTGCATTAAACTGCGGGTCATAGGTTGGTGCTTCCAGTATGTCAATTTGCACACATTATCCAACGATTCTGTGGACATTACATTAAGTTTGCCCAAGCCTTATACAAATGCTCATAAAGTGATGCTTTGTTTTGCGATGAAGGATGTGCATTTTTAAAGCTTAAGGAAAGTGGATGTCGTATTCGATAGACACTCTGTTATGATGGATAGAGACTTAAAGTTTATTTCGTGTTAGTGAATGAGTGTTTATGACAAGCCTTCCTATATCCCTTGCCCGTAGTTGGGACACCAACAAAAACCATGATGTACTCCGCGTTTTTACAAGTATGGCAGAAGAATTAGATTTCGACGTTGTGCCAAATATTATGAGTTGGTCAACTTTGTGGGATGACATCCAACAAATAGCGCAAAACAAATCGAGTATGGTGATTTCTGAAGTTGGCTCGACATGGCTGGCAAACCTCGTTGAACAAGATGTGCTATATGATTTCACTGAAGAAGATATTGCACGACTAGGCGGATTTCATGCGTTTTCTAAATGGAATGTCGGTGTGAATACGGCGCGACGTGGTGTTTATGCTATACCGTGGCTAATGGATAGTCAGGTGATGTATTATTGGCGCGATATGATAGATGATGCTGGTGTTGACCCGACATTTGAGTTTGCGTCAGTTAATGGCTTCGAGCATGCACTGGAAAAAATATCGCAAAAAGTGATTCGTTTTCCGTGGGCGGTGAGTACTTTGCCCAATCCGGCGAGTTTGCATCAGATGGCAAGCTGGATTTGGGGAAGCGATGCCGGCATTATTAATGAGAAAGGTTCTCACCTTCAAATCCTTGATATTAAGGCGATTCAAGCAATCACACGCTACTTCTCACTTTATCGTTATATTCCTGAGTATAGCCAAACTTCTCCAACAAAGATGACCGAATATTTTGCCAATCGTCAAGCTGCCTTGATGATGGGTGGAACACATACTTATTATGACTTCAAACGACTATTACCACCTCATCAAATGAATCGTATCGGCGTTGCGCTGCCTCCGGGAGTCCCATTTGTTGGCACACAAGTATTGGTGATGTGGAAGCATGGTTCAGATGATACCAGGGAACACGCATTACGCTTTTTAGAGTCGTTTCTTTCGGCAGATATTCATCAACAGATGAGCGAAATTAATGGATTGATGTCCACCAATACCGACTTGTTGAACCAACCTATGTATCAACAAAATGAGATGCTGTGGACAATCAATACGGCAATACAAATTGGACGGTCATATCCTGCCTTACCGAATTGGGCTGATATTGAATTGAATCTGATAAATACCATGGGCGCAATCTGGGAAGATATTTTGATGGGTAAGGCGACTGATATTGAGAATGTGGTCTTCAAACATCTGATTCGCTTTGGTCAAACGGTACGCCCTATGTTGAGTTAGTGTATAGCTAGTTACTTGTTCTTGTGTTGACGTTACAGAAATTACTGATGGTAAGGTTTTGGTTTGTGCTAAGGCATATTCAGGATTAGATTCGTGTACTTGACCTTGCTCTGTTATATTTTTAGTAATGTTGATGATGAGTGGATAGAACAACACGATGAAGAGACGAGATGCGTTTGAACAGTGCATTCGCTTTGTAAGCAGGTTGGAAGGTAGCGATTCTGAGCTGGATTTGGCAGAACAAATCGGATACGAAATTGAAGATGATGACCTCGCACGGGCTGTTGTCCACCGTTTGCAAAGAGCCATCGAATGGGTAAAAAAGCATGCTTATGGGGACGATAAATTCCAACTACTCTATCATATCGCCCTATATGCCGATGCAATTAGCCGAACACCTTATGGAATTTCCTTATGTTATATTGTCATTAACCACCCCGATACAACCAATGAATACAAAGAACTGGCAACAGATTGGCTTGTTAATGCCAAACGCCTATTGCCGGAAAAAGTGTATGATGATGAGGTCAAAGCGACTGTGCTTGATATAGAGAAAGCACTGGATGATGCGCTTGAGTGGTTGAAAATCCAACAGAAGCATGCCACCCAACCCGCGACCAAACACGTCATTAATGCCGATTTGATAAAGAAGCAACTGTCCGATGATACTGAGACTTAAATTGACACGTCAGTATAGACTGAATTGAGTACGTATCGATCTATCTCTGTTGTGATTTTCTGCCTCAAATTTATTTGTATATCTGCTGATAGTAAAATCATTTAGCCTTTGCATTTAACGTTTCATATGTGATAATTAGGGTTCACAAAGGTCTTTTGTGTGCTTTAATAATTGTAATGGTTATTGATGTGTCATCATGAATTACTATAAGAACTATGTTGCCGCCTTTGTACGTGGCTACGCACAATTGACAAACTCATTTACTATACCCCGATGGCTAGACGAGAAAGCCTTAGAGCTATTGACCCATGACGATGTGGAAACCTTGATTAATCTCGGTCAATGGGCAGACTTGCGATTATACCGTTACAAGCGCAAACGAGTTCTGCCCCGTGTTCAAAAGGTGATTGGAATACTGAAAGGGTTGTATCCGTCTACTGTGTTGGATGTTGGTAGTGGACGCGGGACATTCCTCTATCCGCTACTGGAAGCATTTCCTGAATTGTCTGTGTTTATCGTAGAAACAAGCGTGTTACGTGTGCAACAATTACAAGCTCTACGATTGGGTGGTATCGACAGACTACATGTATCACATCAAGATGCAACCCGTTTGGGATTTGCTGATGATAGTGTTGATGTGGTGACTGCGCTTGAAGTCCTCGAACATATCCCAGATGTACAATCGGCAATCTTTGAGGTTGTTCGCATTGCAAGTCAGTTTGTGATTATCTCCGTACCATCAAAACCAGATAACAACCCAGAGCATATTCACTTGTTCAGTCAAGACGATATACGACGTATGTTTGGCAATGCTGGCATAACTCAGACGAATTTTACGTATGTTCACAATCATATGATTATGGTGGCAAGGGTATCATGATGGCTGATAGCATATGGACGACTTCACTATGCCCTGAACCGCCGGAATATACAATTAATTGGGACACCATACTTGACGAATATGATTGGTTGATGTCACTAGATGGCTGTCTGCAAGACCCCATTTATCATGCTGAGGGCGATGTACTTACGCACACTAAAATGGTAGTTGAGGCATTGGTTACTGATACGAATTGGCGGTCTCTCGATAGACAATCCCGCTCGATTCTATTTATGTCGGCTCTGCTTCATGATATAGCGAAGCCACTCTGTACAGTCGAAGCTGATGGACGGATTTCATCACCGGGGCATGCGGCTAAAGGTCGCTCGGTTGCACAACGGATACTCTATCAGGACACGAACATAGCAATACCATTTGATAGTCGCCAGCATATTGTGTCATTGGTGCGTTATCATGGGTTGCCATTATGGTTTCTGGATAAAGCCGATATGGAACGGGCAGTTATACGCGCCAGTTTGCAAACAAAGAATAACTGGATTGCGATGTTGGCGCGGGCTGATGTGTTGGGGCGTATCTGTGATGATGCTGATGATTTGCTGGGTCGGATTGATATGTTTCAGGAGTATTGTGAGCAACTCGATTGTCGGGACAAGCCCCGTACATTTCCATCGGGTCTGAGTCGGTTTGAATATTTTCGGAATCCATCCCGCATACTAACCTACCCTGCTTACGATGAAACAGAATTTGAAGTGATTGTAATGTGTGGGTTACCCGGAGCAGGAAAAGATAGTTGGATAGCTTCTAATGTGCCGGATTGGAAAGTCGTATCGCTTGATGCAATTCGAGATGAGCTGAAGATTGCACCAGATGAGAATCAAGGCGCAGTTATCACCCACGCCAAGGAACTCGCCCGCACCTATCTGCGTACAAAGACAAACTTTGTCTGGAATGCAACAACTATAACTCGCCAGACGCGCCGGCAATTGGTTGACTTATTCACGGACTATGGCGCGCGTGTCCGTATTGTCTATTTGGAAACAGAGTGGTCAGACCTTCTGCGACGCAACCAAGAACGCGCTGATAATGTACCATTAAAAGTTATTCGCAATTTTGCCAACCGCCTCGAAATCCCTAATCTAACCGAAGCTCATCAAGTCGATTGGGTTGTCAACACTGGCTAGTTTATCGAATTTCCTCAACTGCCCAATGGTCACCCATTGCCCGACGACCACCAGCTAAGCCATCCCCTTCGGAAATTTCGCGGATGAGGTCATCGCGTTCCAGCGCAGAGTCTAGCAGATTGACACCGAGTCCGGGACCTTGTGGAATATCGAGATGTCCATCGGATACCGTCGGGACAAAGTCGGTCAACACATCAAAGTAACTCTTATAAAATGCTCGTACCGATTCGACAAAATACAGGTTGGGGATATGCGCGCCGAGGTGCATACAGACCGCATGGCAGATTGAACTAGCGACGTTGTGCAAGACAATCGGCACGCCAAAGGTCTCTGCAAGGTTTGCGATTTTACGGGTTTCGGCAATACCGCCATTCCACACCGGGTCGGTCATGACAATCTGTGAGACATGTTTTTCTAGCCACTCACGCATTTGCCAGCGGGTCATCAATAATTCTGAGCCAATCACGGGGATACTTGTGCTTTGCGAGACGGCTTTGATTTCGTCGGGATAGACTGCCGGAAGCACATCCTCAAGGAACATGATGTTATAGGGTTCGAGGGCACGGGCGATACGTTCCATGCTGACTCGATTCCAGCGGAAGTGGCATTCGATGCCGATGTCCATCTGGTCACCGACTTTATCCCGAATCTGCTTAACAGGTATCAGCCCTTTTTCGATGTCTGCCAGTGAAATACGTTGCCCGAAAGTGCGCTCACTGAATTGGTCGAAGGGCCAAATCTTCATCGCATATACGCCATCATTAATCAGACTTTGTGCCAATTCGCCTGCGTCGTCATGCCACATCTGATAATCTTGATACTCACCGAAGCCGATACAGGTGTTATAGGTTGGGACTTCATCGCGGGTTTTGCCACCGAGCAGATGATACAAAGGCGCGCCATAATGCTTGCCCATGATGTCCCATAGCGCGACTTCAACCGCCGATAAAGCGCGGGTTTCCGCTCCGGCATAACCATGATACATGATGTTGTCCATCACAAACCGCCATACACCTTCAATATCAAGTGGATCTTGACCGAGAACCAGAGGTGCAACCGTACCATGAATTGCCCCTTTCGCACCGGGGATTTTATCGACGGTCTCCCCTAGCCCGATGATGCCACTGTCGGTATGCACACGCACGACCATCAGTCGCGGATATTCTTTCCATTGTAATGTTTCAATTGCTGTAATTTTCATTTTGATAACCACAAAGCCACAAAGGGCATAAAGATTTATAAGATGATGTTTTTCTAACGTTCACGTTTAGTGATTTACTAATGAGATTTGCGTATCCTAATTTCTCATTGATTCTACAGTCTCATTTTGTTAGATAGCTGACTTTCAACTCACTACTCGCATCGCCATCTGCGGTGACAACCAGAATGGCGGGAGATAAGCGGGAATATTTGACACAGGTAACACCTCCGGCTTGAGCGTAATACCGAGTGTGTTCTGCATATAGGCGCGACGATGTTCGATGCGTTCCCATGTTTCAGGATACTTGAGTGATAATTCCGCACAGGTGGCTTCGTCTGCCAGCAGAATCCCATCTTCGATATTGGTGGTGTGATACGGTGAATGGGTCGCTGGAATGACATCAACCTGAATCGCCATGCCGGATTGTAAGGTCATCTCTGAGTTTTCATAAATAGGTGAATGTACCCACTCGTCGAGATGAATCAAGTGTCCGGGGTTGAGTCCGATGCCGAAGAATGGGTCGCCGAGGTGCTTCTGAATGATGGCATAAAGTTCGCCTCCGGTGACACCAATACCGACAGCTTCATACCATTCTGCGATAGCATGAAAGTAGGGTTTGACTAACTTATCGACATAATCCTGCACATTGTCGGGCAAGTCGTTTGCATCCCGTGCCAGCCACCCCGCCCGACAATTCAAGGCACCCCATATACCATATGCCATCGTGACTTTATCGCCTGTGTTCATCTGTCGCAATGACGGACTTGGCAGACCGAGACTGGCGTGGTCACCACTGGATAGCATCAAGTGGCAGGATTGGGGTAAGCCAGTCATGTTCATCAGCGAGACAGTTTCAAACTCTGTCATACCCCGTTTGACTCCGAATAGCACATTGCGTACTGCCTGTGATGTGAAAGTTCCCGCAAACTCGAAATAGGCGAGCTGGTCAATATCGTTGGTAGCACGCAAGCCATCGGTCGGGTGCATGAATAGCGAGGTTGCGTTGAATAGCTTGTGACGGTCACCGATTACTTCGGTGAGGGCATCCACGATAAACGCCGGAATTTCCAATGTATGTTGCGGGGTATTGGATTCACGTTCGTCAAAGGCTTTCCATCCGACCACACCGACTTGCTGACCATCACTCAACCCTGCATCGCGCAGAATGTCCGTCAGCATTGGGCTTTTTCCGCGTGGTTGACCCAGCAGGCTGAAGGTCTGATAGAGGACTTTTTCGACATCAAGTGTCATTATCTCAGCGTATCCCATGCCTTCGTTGCCGACGAGTAACACAGGTTTTGCATTTGGCTTGAGAATTAGCAAAGCTTCTTCAAAGCGTGGGTCATACCCTGTCAAATATGCGATATTGGCAGAATGCTCACGGTCACCATAAACAACCAGTGTATCATGCCCTGCTCTATCAGCCTGTTCCAACGCTGATGCAATTCGCGCTTGATAGGTCTCAACAGGAATTTCCGGCTGGATAGTTGGCAATCCAAAATGCGGTAAGGTCAACTCAGCAAGTTCAACGCGCTCGACCATATCACACCTCAATGACGTGATTTTGTAATGTGCCGATACCATCAATGGTGATTTTGACCACATCACCGACATGTAATGTGAAGTCGGCATCGGGGACAACACCTGTGCCCGTCAGTAAAATGACACCATTAGGGAAGGTGTTACTGCGTCCGAGATAGTCTACGAGTTCAGGCAGGGTACGCTTAATCTGTGATGTCGAAATAGATGCGTCAAATTCGTCGTTACCGTCACGGGTGATAGTGACATGAATGGTTGTATCCAGCCATTCGTTTGATGGTGCAAGCAGGATACCGGGACCGAGACCACAAGAGGCGGTGTACACTTTTGCTTGTGGCAGATACAGCGGATTCGCGCCTTCGATGTCACGACTACTCATATCGTTACCAATCGTAAATCCGACCATCTCCATCGCACTATTTAACACCAAACCAAGCTCTGGTTCGGGTACATTCCACTTGGAATCTTTGCGGATGCCGACCCCAGCCAAATGTCCGACGGTGTTTTTTGCAGATGCTTTGAAGAAGATTTCGGGACGTGGTGCATCATATACCCGTGCATAGACATCACCGCCGTCTTCGGATTCTTCTTGCCGTGCTTCCCTACTGCGCATATAAGTCACCCCCGCCGCCCAGATTTCTTGTTCATCCATTGGGGGCAACCAGTGAACAGCATTATTGTCCGGTGCAGTATCGAGTGAGATAGCTGGAAAGGTGCGCGGGGATTCATAAGCTGCGGCGATGAGAGATTCAATAGCCTCATCGACTCGCCCCACGGAGGTATGAAGCCAAACAGAAATAAATGGGAATAGATGGGTTACGTCATAGACTGTTTCGTCCATCAAGAGACCAACCCGCTCATCATCGTCGGGGTGAAAATAGCGGATTAGTAACGGTGCGTTGGTCATGGTTTTCTCCGAATAATCTGGTAATTGTATATTTCGTGAGTAAGTGCTGTGATTCTTGCAATTATAGTCGTTACACTTGCTGAAACCAAATTTCGAGATTAGTTATCCACTGGAACAGAAACATCATAGAGCATCAATTGTGAATCGTTGGCAATTGCCAGCACACTCCCGTCAGGACTGAGTGCCATCACATGAGGCGATATATCATCAAATTCTTGCACCGCTTGGATTCTCTCATCCGAAACAGCTAACGGGTCATAGTCATACATGATGACAATCTCCCCCTGCCCTAGACCAATGAGCCGATGCCAACTGGTCGAAGTCGGGCTGAGGATGACATCAGTCACAGCGGATGCAAAGTCGTCAAATACACCACGTCCACCACCACTAAACCATGATAAGCCTCTGATTTGCCCTTCTATACAGTCGCCTGTATCATCAAACGTTTGGCAGACACCATAGATGGATAACGATGTTGCATCCCAATCCATTGTATACACACGATCTCCATCTGATCTGGACATTGTAAAATATTCTTCTCCGGCGATGAGGTCAAAGGCACGACCCTGTCCACTGGCTGTGACGATGGATAATAAGAATGGCTTAATGGGACTATCGACCCTACCCATGCCATCACGCATCAGAAAAGCGAGGTCTGCAACAGTGTCCTCTTCTTCAAAAACAAAATGCTCACCCGTGTTGATGTTGATAATTTCAGTCGCACCTAGTGGACATCCATCTTCTGTTGATGTGATACAACCGCCTAGTCCGACCCACTGCCAATCCGGTGATAGTTCCGCAACGTCGATTGATGTCAGTTGCATCGGTTCGATGGTTTGTATACTGTCAAAGTTTAGATTCCAGAGGGTGACACCATCCTCATGAATTGTGGCATAGCCGTTGTCATTGTGGTCAATCTCAAATCCAAGTATGGGTTTATCTGTCTCGAATATCAGCGTCTCAAGTGTGCCATCTATTGAAATCGCCTGCACAGTCCCGTTATCTTGGAGTGCATAAACTGTCTGCCCATCACGACTGAATGTTAAATCTAACGCGCCTATATTAAACGACAGTGTATCGGTGATGGTTTGCAAGCCAACGAGGGGTTCGACAAAATAGCCGACATCCAAAATTGACTCGGCTGTCCACCCTGTTTGCCCATTAACATCGACATGCAACCAGACAATATCATCGGTGCATTCAGCAATCTCCGACACAAAGAAGACTTGCCCCGGTAACATCGAAAAGAGGACTTCGGCATCGGTAGACGGTTCAGCGCGCACACGATTGGATGACCCGCCAAGAGTTACTCGTCCATAATCGACCAGCCCAACGCGATTGTCTAGCACTGTTGTCCCTTCGCATGAGTCTTGTGCAAGAGTCGGAAGTGTCATGCTGATAGATACCAGAATGAAAAGCAGTGCGATTACTTTGTGCATTGTTTGACCTTTTGTCTAATCCTGTGGTTGTTCACCCTTAGAACTGAGTCCACCGTCAACTTCATAGGTTGAGCCTGTCACAAAACCAGATTCATCTGAGGCGAGGAACAGACAGACATTCGCAACCTCGCGAATTTTGCCGACTCGTCCGATGGGGTGCATCTCATCAAATTCTTGGCGCAGTTCGTCAGGACGTGATTGTGCTGCAAGGAAATCGTGCAACATCGGTGAGTCAATTGTACCGGGGGCAACGGCATTAGTGCGGATGCCTTGCTTAGCGTAATCGGTGGACATAGCACGGGTTAGGGAAATGAGTGCGCCTTTGGTCATCGAGTAGGCTGCAATCCCCGGTAGTCCCAACAATCCGGTGACGCTTGCCATGTGGATGATGCTCCCTTTGCCAACAGCCAACATACCCGGAATGACAGCACTGGATACCAGATATGTTCCGCGCAAGTTGACAGCGACACATCGGTCAAAGTCATCAAGGGCTGTTTCGTGGATTGCTCCGGCTGGCATAACGGCGGCGTTGTTCATCAATACGGTAATTGTGCCGAAGTGTTCTTGTAGTTTGGCGACGGCATTGGCAACCTGTGCAGGGTCACTGACATCAGCGCGGACTTCTAATGCTTGCCCACCTGTTTCGGTTATCTCATCGACAACAACCTGACAATCGTTAGCATGTAAATCCATAATGCCGACCAGCGCACCTTCTTCAGCAAAGCGGTGTGCAATGCCCCGTCCGATACCGCGTGCTGCTCCGGTGACGAGTGCGACTTTTCCTTCTAAGCGCATGGAAAATATCCTTTATGTGTGATGATTTGCTTTTTAAAGTTGTTCACTATTTGCTGGTTAGTCGTAACGGATTATGAAGTAAAGACACGCTAACCAGCTATTTGTGTAAGATGTGTTTTATTCCGTGACAAAGTCCACCATAACACGACTGCCTGTGTTGTGACTTTCGATAGCCGCAGAAATCAACCGTTGAATCCGTGCGCCGTCGCGTAAATCCGGTGATGGATTGGTGTCGTTGACGATGCTATTGATAAATCCGCGAATCATAAAATCTTCCGAGCGGAACATATCTTTATAGGTATTGTGAACGGTATCACGGCGGGCATCGCCCCAGATGTGGTCGGGAATCGGTAGGTCTTTTATCATGCCCTCACCCACGCGCGCGCCCTTCACCTCTTGAATCGTGTCCCAATCGGTGAAGCTATAAAGTGTGCCGTCTGACCCGTGAAACTCCATATGATGCGTTTGACCAAAAGGTGTATCTTCATAACAAACGGCTGTGCAATGTATCATGCCCATCGCACCATTGGCAAATTCAACAGTCAGCATACAGCTATCATCGCCGACATCGTATGTGTTGCCGTCGCGGTCAGTTGGGTCGCGGTCTACATGATGACCAAGACGACAGGTTATTGCTGTGATGTCACCATAGAGCCATTCAGCGACATAGAGGAAGTGTGACCCCAAATCACCGACGACCCCTGCCCCTGCAATTTTGTTATCGAACCGCCATAGGTAGTCGCCATCACGTGCATAACCTGTGTAGTAGCGCAGGTTGAGGTGATAAGGTTTGCCGAGGTAGCCATCGTCTATCAGTTCTTTGAGGTAACGCGCTGTTGGCATGAAGCTATAGGTGAAGGGCACAAGGTGTTTTACGCCCTTTGCTTCGGCGAGGTCTGCCATTTCTTTTGCCTGTTTGTAGGTCATGGCAATCGGTTTTTCGCACAGTACATGTATTCCATTTTCCAATGCTTTCATCGTGATAGGATAATGGGTGTCATTGGGTGTGCTGATGACAATCGCGTCGAGGTCGCCACTGTCAATCATGTCATTATAGTCTGTGTAGACATTTGGGATGTTCCACGTATCTGCCATTTTTTGGGCGTTGTCACGATTGCGACCACAGATGGCAATGGTTTGTGCGTTAGGGTGGCTGTCGAGTGCGGGCAAGTGCATGGCATCTGCCCACCAACTTGTACCGACCATTCCAACAGAAATCAGGTTGCTTGTCATAAGAATCTTCCGTAAAATAAAAATCGTTTAGTCTCTATATTTTAAGTTGTCTTCTAATCTTAAGCAAAAAATAGTATTTAGGTGATGGTATGTCGAAATATATTAACGCTGAATTATTTGAACGCCTTTTCTTTACAATGATTGTTGTTGGCATTCTCGCTAGCCTATTCGGTGCAGTGCGTTACTTTGATTTGTCTAACCGCATTGCCAATAACGAAGCTGCACAAATCCGTGCTGAAGGTGGTGAGGTGACAATTGAGACCAAAAACGAAGCACGCGGTCTGATGTCGGCTGACCTTGAATTGCGTGATTTAGTTCGGGAACGAGCCAATATGATAATGGTCGGCGGGATTGGTCTGGCTTTGCTGGGTGGCGGTTGGATTCTAATGGACATCAGCCGTAGCCGTCGCAAAAAAGAAAAAGAAGCTCCGGCGCAACCTGTTGCTGAAGCAACCTCATAAACGACTACATTGATGGAGTTATATCTATATGAATTGGAATCATTCAAAATGGCTGTTGGCGATTGTCGGATTAATGTTGACCGTTGTCATCAGCCCAATATACACACAGTCTGACCTTGCCTTAACCACCACAATCCTCAATGCGCGGTCTGGTCCAGGAACAGATTATGGTGTGATTGGACAGTTACCCCATGCGACAACGGTTGCGATGGTGGGACGCTCAGAAGCAGGTGATTGGCTAATGGTACGGTCTATTGAGGATGGACTGGAAGGTTGGGTAACAACTCAATATCTGAGTATTGCAGATACCTTTAATGTAATGAGCCTGCCTCAAATGGGTGCGATAGATGCGCCTGTACAATCCGCTCAATCTGATAATCCTGCTGTTGCGGTTAGTTCAGGTGCATCAAGTGGCACAGGCAAGACCATCTCAACCTTGAATGTGCGTTCCGGTCCCGATGTGAGTTATGTGCCTATTGGTGGCATTGCTGTGAATACGGATGTGGTTATTGAAGGGCGTAATGCTATTGGCAATTGGTTGCTGATGCGCGCCGTTGATGGTTCTGTACGTGGGTGGGTGGCATCTCGTTATATTAACTTCGACGGTGATTTGACGCTGGCAGGTATTTCTGTGACGGAGGGAGTTGTAACTGAGGTTATCACTGCACCTGCGTCGGGTAATGACGTTGAACCCTCACTAGCTGACCATCCAATTTATCAACGACTGAATAATACACCGTTGTTCCATAACTTCGGGACATCACGGGTTGTCGCTATTTATCGTTTGGGGCAAACCTACGACAATCGCCCCAACGTCTTTATGAAAGTCGGCGATAGTGTGACGGATTCACAACCCTTCTTGCTGGCATATGGTCAGGGGGGTGGGTATAACCTCGGTGGTTATGATTATTTGCAAGATACAATTAACCACTTTGCAGGGGTATCACCACGCAATGGTGTTGCCAATTCATTCACCAATCGTAGCTTTGCGGCAATTACAGGTGCGACTTCCAATAGTATGTTGGATGGCTTATGGGCAGATCCCGGTTCGTGTGCGGGTACGTCACCGTTGATGTGTGAAATCAACTTGACCCGTCCGAGTGTTGCTCTGATGTTGTTCGGCACACAAGATATGCGGGTATTGTCACCACAGGATTTTAGTTTCTACATGTCGCAAAATATTGAAGCGATGTCGAGCAATGGTGTGATTCCGGTGCTATCCACCTTCCACACCCATCCTGATTATTACTATGATGAGGCGTTGGTCTTCAACAATATCATCTTGGATTTAGCTGAACAATATCAAGTCCCACTGGTCAATCTATGGAAAGCAACACAACCACTACCAGATTATGGCGTGCGCTTGGATGACCCCGTTCATCTAACACAGGGCATCGACAACTACTATAACTTCACAGGTGAAGAAGGTACTTATGGCATCAATGCGCGTAATCTGTTATCGTTGCAAGCACTTGATATTTTACGCACCACAATTTTGAATCGGTAAAGCGAGGTCGGTGAGTGCAATATTGGCTCACCGATAGACTATGTTTAGAGGTCGTTGTTTGCATTTTGGATTAGCAATACGTGTTCGGCGTTTTGTAGGGTTATTGATGTTGAGTATCCTTATGTCAGCCTGTACTTTGAGCAACAGTCGTACAGTGGATTTGACAACCATACCGAGTCCTTCTGCCCTACCACCGACTGCAACAGCGACGGAAACGGCAACCCGTCAACCGCCAACTGCGACACAGACGAAATTGCCGACCGCGACTACAACCAACACTCCTATTCCACCCTCATCGACCGTTGCTAGTGAGCCGACTATCGCGCCAACGGACGAACCAAGTGTGACCCTACGCCCACCGAATCGACGGGCATATACCTATGATTCACCTGACCCCAACGGTCAATTGGTACGCTTCATACAGGGGCAACAAACATTGCGGGCTGTCGGGCGGACAAATACCAATACATGGGTTGAAGTCGAATTTGCAGATGGGGTGCGCTCATGGGTGACAGCTTCATCGGTGGTTTTGCCTGTTGATATTAATTCGCTGGACATCACTGCGACGATACTGCCACAAGATTTTATCGTGACGGTGCAACAATCGGCTGATGGTCTGCGCTTGCGTGAGTTACCTCAGACCGGAGAGAATATTCTGCTTTATCTATCGGCTGGTGAATCACTGATTGTCGATGGGCGTTTATCTGATAATGTGTGGCTACAAGTACGGCGTACCAACGGCACATCAGGATGGGTGATGCGCGGGTTTGTTGATATGCCCTTCGACATCAATATGATACCCGAAGTGGTCAATCCGGTGATATTTGCTGAGCCAACCCTTGCCCCAACCCTGACACCGAATCAACCTGCCCCAACGGCTGTCCCTGCAATCGTGGAACAAGAGACCACAACAACAGGTACAAATCAGGCGACAGTGACACAAGACGGCGATGGGTTACGCTTACGTGAATTGCCAAATTTACAGAGTCGCGTCTTCTTCAACTTGTCGGCATCAACAGCGGTGACGGTGAATGCGCGTACTGTTGATAGTGTGTGGGCATTGGTGCAAACCCCTGCGCAGGGTGGCGGTTGGGTGGCGACACAATATCTGGCGTATGCGTTTGACCTCAATGCAATCCCTGCTATTGAATATCCACAACCTGTCTATAACGCCCTCGCACCGGAAGTCGTGGAATCAGTTAATCCTGCTCCTGCGGATTCATCAGCATCAGTTGAACAGCCTACTGTGATACAAGGTGTACAACCGGGGTCGTATCAATTCCAGAGTGGGGTGCGCGGAACAGGCAATATCTATAGTCGTGGTCAGAGTCTCGGTAATAATCCTTATCTATTTACCAAAGTTGGGGATAGTCTGACGGCAACGGCGGGATTTCTCTATCAGATTGGCTGGAACAATTATAGCCTCGGCGAGTATGAATATCTGAAACCTGTGATTGACCACTTCGGCTCATCGTATCTACACACGTCAAAAGCAATGTTATCTGGCTGGAAAAGTTTTAGTGTCCTCGACCCCAATCTAGCAGATACAACCACTTGTCAAGCAGGTGAATCGCCACTGCAATGTGAGTACCGCGTCACCCGCCCAGCATTTGCATTAATTTTGCTAGGGACAAATGATGTATACGAAGTGCCCCCTTCATTATATGAAGCCTACATGCGTGATATTATCGAAATTTCGATTGATAACGGAGTTGTCCCGATTGTGAGTACTGTACCGCTACGCCTCGATTTCCAAAGTCAGGTACAGGCATTCAATGATGTGATTCGTCGTGTTGTTGCTGATTATGATGTTCCGCTATGGGACTTATATAATGAAGTCTTCAGCTTGCCCAATCATGGTTTAAGTTCGGACAATGTGCATCTATCGGCACCCGGCGGTAATTTGGATAATACGGCTAACTTCACCGGAGGCAACTTACAGTTCGGCATGAACTTCCGCAACCTCTCGGCATTACGCATCCTCGAAACCATGCTCAAGACTTATGTTTGGTAGTATGTTTCCCTACTGATTATCGTAATCTTTACCATACTCCATATCAGGTGATGGGCTGTAGGTTGTCCATCCGGCATCGACTACGATTGTCTGTCCGGTGATTTTCCCTGCTGATGGTGAGGCAAGGAATAACACGGCATCAGCTATATCATCGGGCTGTATCGCTGTTTGTAGTGGTGCGACCCCTGCCCAATTTTCTTCATAGTTAGGGTCATCACGTAGGTTACGTGGGGTGATGGTTGCCCCAGGCGCGACACAATTGACAGTAATGCCATGTGCACCCAACTCTAAAGATAGGGTTTTTGATAGCATTTGCAAAGCCGATTTTGTCATGGCATAGGCGGCAATATACTTGAGGGCAGAGTGGGCTGTTACGGAGGACATCAAAACAACACGCCCTCCATTACCTTGTTCACGGAATTGTCGTGCGGATGCTTGTGTTAGAAAGAATGACCCACGCAGATTGACATTAAGAACGCGGTCAAAATCTTCTGGTTGGTAATCAAAGAAGTCGCCCCATGAGGTCAGTCCGGCATTGCAAATCGTTACGTTTAATTGTCCAAAATGTTCAACCGCCTGTGTGACCAATCCGCGTACTATGTCCACATCAGCAACATCACCGCCGACCCCGATACACGTTCCGCCTGTCTCTGCTTGGATGGTTTCGGCAGCTTGTTCGGCGCGGTCTTCTGCGATGTCGTTCAGTAGGACGGATGCCCCTTCGGCACAGAGTTGTTTAGCAATTGCATAACCGATACCCTCACCGCCTCCGGTGACAATCGCGCCTTGATTTTTAAATCGTTGTTGTGTCATTATTCGCTCCATTTCATAACGGCATAATTATAGCAAGTGTGTCATTTGTCGCCAAAACATATGCCTCGAATAACCTGTACAGCCAAACAAATATTGTTAAAATACGAACACTGTGTTGTTAGTAGAAAGCATAAAACATGACAGAGACATTCCAACGGGTGACAGGGTTTGTACGCTATGCGTGGTTTGTGGTGGCATATCTTGTCGGCGTGATTTTGTGGGGCGCGGTGGTACGTGCGACAGGTTCGGGTGCAGGGTGTGGGAATCATTGGCCCATGTGCAATGGCGAGATTATCCCCCGTGCCGAAGATATTGAAACGTTGATTGAGTTCAGTCACCGTTTGACGAGTGGTTTTAGCGGTATCCTCATTATAATACTGGTTATCTGGGCATTCCGTTTGAAACCTGTGCGGAAGTTTGTCCGTATCATGGCGGTGATGTCGCTGGTCTTTGTGATTATTGAAGGTGGCATTGGGGCTGCATTGGTTCGCCTAGAATTGGTCGAAGATAATGCGTCTACTTTGCGGTCAATAGCGATTGCGTTACATCTGGTGAATACGCTGGTGTTATTGGGTTGGTCAGTTTTGACGGCATGGGGTGCATCACAGGCAAAACCGATTTGTATGATGGCATCGGCACGAACGATTGGATTGGTTATCATTGGCTTGCTCGGCTTCTCGGTGATGAGTGCGATGGGTGCGGTAACGGCTCTCGGCGATACACTGTTGATGTCTGGCGTAATTGGTGAAGAAACGAATTATGTTGACCATATTCTGATTAGCTTGCGGGCATGGCATCCGATATTGGCAATTGTGGTGAGTGGCTATCTGTTTGTGATGGGTTATCTGTTCTTACAAGAGTATGATAATGAGCGCATCACATCACAGTTATACGCCATGTTTGCGCTCGTGACTTTACAGATTGGTATGGGCATCCTCAATATTGTTTTGCAAGCTCCGGTCTGGATGCAAGTCCTACACCTATTATTGGCGGATACCCTCTGGATATTGTTGGTTGTCCTGAGTGCAAATCTGATGATTACGCAACCGGAAGCAAAACGGAAATCCTCACCTGTATCGGATTCGCAGACGGTAGTTGCAACCGGTGATTAGATAATGTTGTGTATGACGAGTGATGACGAGTTAACTGCCATCACTCGTCTGATGCGACTGGCAACGCCAATTGATAAATTGACCCCGCTGGATTGACTGCGATAACTTGATCGCCATCCCGTGTTAGAATAGACTCCCCTGCAACAAAATCCACTTCGGCGACTTTGCTCCCGTTGTCCATCGACCACACATGAAGTGTACTGCCAATATGTGCAAATAAGAGTTCACTGTCATTGCTGAAGTATAGTCCGTTGATGTCAGTCACATGTAGGCTAAACACAAACCGCTGATTGATATTGGCGAAGGGTCGATAGTCGTACACGTTGATACCATCTGTGCCAATGGTTGCTAGCAAGGTTTCAGTCGGCGCAAATGCCAAATCATATACCCCTGTCTGATGGGCATACCATAAGACCTCTTGTTCTCGGTCGTCCAAGTCCCACAGTTTGACCACCCCATCTGCGCCACCTGTTGCCATCAAGTCACCTTGAATATCGACTGCTTGTGTGCGAGTGATGTGAGCGCGGAGTCCCTCAAAGATGAGATTGCCGTTGCGTGTGTTGTGAACATTGATGCTAAATAATCCATCTCGTGTCACCATATAATCACCAGCATCACTGATAAAATTAACGATATTATCGGCGGTTGGGATGAGGGCGATGCGGTCACCTGTTGCCACCTCCCAAACTTCAATGGTGTCACCTTGACCGCTGGTGGCGAGGAAATTGCTAGCAGGTAGGAAGTGTAAACGGTTGGTCTCAGCAGTGTCGATGAAACGTAGAAGTTGTCCGGTAATACCAGAGAACACCCGAATACCCACATCCCGCTGTGCGATAGCGATATAAGCTCCACTGTCACTGATGGCTGTCGGGGCGACGGGGTCGGAAAAGCCAAGCTCAGTATCAATGCGTTGTAAACCTGTCTCGATGTCCCACACACGTAGGTGATTGTCGTTGGTCACGCCGATAAGTTGTAGTCCATCACGGGTGACTTCGGCTGTGGTGATGACTGTTCCAAATCCAGTAATGGTATCGTTGATTTCGCCTGTTTCATAATCGAGCAACCAGACCGTATCCTCCGTAGCGACCACCAGTTGTCCGTTGATGATATCAGTTGTGAGGATTTCGCCTCCAATTTCTTCGGGATAGGCATGTTCACTGATGACTTCTGCACTGAATCCATCGCGCAAGATGAACCCGCTTTGCTCAGCAGAATAGAGTTGACTGCCATCAGGTGACCATTGCATTGGCACAGCAAGCCCACTGTTGAAGCCACCGAGGATGCTTCCTGTAATTGTCTCGAAGAAACCTTTGTTACCAGAGGTGTCAGAAACGGTGATGACACTATCATCAGGAATAAATGCCAATCCATTAATCCGTCCGAATAGTGGTTCTTGTGTTTCGGAAATTTGCTCACCTGTGGCAACACTCAGGACACGCATTAGCGGACTATCGAACCCGATGGCAACGAGGGCTTTGTTATGGCTGAGTGCAATCGAAAACCCTCTATCACCCGTGATGACATATTCGGCAAGCAGTTCGGGCGAATCTTCGTTTTGCACATCCCAGATAGTAATGCCACCGCCGATAGCTTCTTCGCTTCGTGCAAACCCATGACTCACGGCTATCATCGTGCCATCAACAGCATAATCGACCGCTAACCCAGATGTGAAGATTGCAGGGTCAGTTGGTGCAAGCTGAATCGGTGCATTGTTCAAGTTGTTGAGGTCAATATAAAACACACCTGCCAACGAGGCGACAACCGCATGCGACCCATCCGGCGACACATCTATATCAATGACATTTGAGATTGCCTGACGTAATACCGTGATGTCTGTTTGGTCGAGGTTGTCCGATGTGATGCTTTCATTGGTCGTTGGCGCAAGTTGGAAATTATCACGCATGACAACAATTTCTACACCGTCCCCTGATACTTGATTGGATGGGGGGAATGGGTCACCTGTTACTGCCCATTGTCGAATGGTCGCGTCCCAACCGCCGGATACTAATCGTCTGCCATCCGGACTAAAGGCGAGACTTCGAACATCATTTTCATGTCCGACAAGTGTCATAATTATAGACTGCGTGGTTACGTCTATAATGTCGATGTTTTCCTCAACAGCCATTGCAACCAGTGTTCCATCAGGGCTAAATGCAATTTTAGTATTGTTCAAGCCGACATAGCCACCACGCGGACGACGAATACGACGCGGTTCGACGGGAATGAATCCCTCTGTGGTGGCGAGGATGTCACTGTTGGGGCTGAATGCAATTGATGCAAATTCGTCAATAACAGCATCAACGCGCTCTCCGGTGAAGGCATTCCAGATACCACCCGATGCTGCAATCAATGACCCATCCGGTGAGATGGATAATCCCCACACGGTTGAGCCATGATTGATAGCCAGAATTTCTTCTTTTTCGGGCAAGTTCCAGAGGCGAATAAACCGTTCCCCACCAGTTGCGACTACATTCAGGTCTGGGGTGAAGGCAATACTATAGATGCGGTCTTCGGGTGTTTCTAGGGTGTCGGCGAGTTCAAATCTATCAGTACGCCAAATCAGGACATCTCCACCACTGCCCGCTGTCAAAATTAGGTTACCTGTCGGACGATAGGTCAACGCAAAGGTGCGTCCCTCATGCCCTTTCAATACAGCGATTTGCTGGTTGGTATTGACATCAAATACCCGCGCCAGATTATCCTCATCGGTGACAGCGGCGACATGACGATTGTTTGGACTAAATGCAATTTGGCGCACAGTCGGGAAGGCGACTTCACGGTCTTCGACAAGTTGTTCGCGGTTGATGTCCCATGTGGTGACTTTTCCATCGGCACTGGCGATATGTAAGAAACGACTATCACTACTAAATTCGAGACTGTAACCGAAGTCGTCTAACGCAAACTGAGTAATCAGTTCACCACTCTGAGCATCCATCAAGAAGGCGACATCATCCATACCTGTGCTGGCGACCATGTTTCCGTTGGGGCTGAACTGCACATCACGCGCTCCATCAACGTGATAATCCAAAACAATTTGCTCACCTGTGGCGATGGTATTGAGTAGTACCCGACCGCTAAACAATGCCACAGCAACCTGTGTGCCATCAGGTGTGGTTGAGATACCGCGCACATCTCCATTAAATCCAGTGTCGATTTCACCCAAGTAAAGGTTATCGTTCAAGTCCCACACTGCCAGCGAATTATCAAAGGTTGCACCAATCAACAACGGGGTACGATTGACAAATTCAACACGGCGAACCCCACCTTCTTTGTCGTCCAGCACTTCGATTTCTTCACCTGTTTCACTTAGGAAGATACGCACAACCGGACGAGTTGCCACAGCAAGAAATGTTCCTGTGCTATCAAAATCGAGACCGAGAACCGGATTGCTTGAAGCTTCTATCAGTAGCGTTTCTTCACCCGTTGCCACATCCCATAGCCGAATCGTGCCATCGTCGCTACCGGATACCAGAATATTGCTATCCGGATGGAAAACAACTGTGTTGACTCTATCGGTGTGACCGTCAAATAATCGCGCAGACTCGTCTCCGGCATCAAGGTCAAGTACCCACACGCCCTGTAAGCCCGCGATAGCAAGCCAATTATCATCCGGCGACGTTGCAATCCGTCCCTGATCACCACCCATCACGCCGATTTGCTTGAGTGCTGTGACATTATCAGCAGTGATGACGGGATAATCTTGCGCGTGGGTGTGTAACGGTGTCCAGATGATGAGGGACAAAACAAGCCAGATGAGATGTCGCATTATGTATGCTCCGAATGTGTGATAGTTGCTTTTCATTATAAAGTGGTTGACGATTCTCGCCTAGCAGTGGCAGTCAAAATTGCAGACTCTATATATAATGTAGGAGAATCCAATTTCCGAGTAAAGGACTGCTGATGAACCTGAACGACTATATTGACTCGCTTAGACAATCGCCGTTACCCCAAAATCCGATGGCACAGATACGGACGCTTGCTAAAGAACTGGCTGGTGGTGTGACCTATCGTCTGTGGTCATTTCGAGTTACGCTCCGTATCCGTGAAATAGATGACAATGACCCGCCGACCAAACGATTAATCCCAGAACATGAGGCGATTCAGACCTACTTACAAGAACGCTGGGATGGATATGCCACCTTCCCTGATTTTACTTTGCTGGAGCGTATGGGCTACCTTTCTGAGCAGTCGGCTGACCGCTTTAGTATTGATTACTTCCTGACAGAAAGTGCGTTTCAACTTCTTGAAGAAACTGAACCAACTAAAATCTTCATCTCATATAGGCGTAGTGAGAGTAGTGCCTTTGCTTTGTTGGTGATGACAATGCTCAAGAATGCAGGCTTGAATCCGTTTCTCGATTTGGCACTTGTGCCCGGTGAGGATTGGAGTGCTGGACTGAAAGACCGTATCGAAAGTGCAGAATATTTTGTGCTGTTGGTCGGACTGAAAACACTAGACTCAACCGTGGTTCTTGACGAAATTAACTGGGCGATGGAATCAGGTAAGACGATTATTCCTATCTGGCATAATAACTTTGAGTATCAATCGGGCGTATGGCGCAAAATTCCTATACAAGTAGGTGAACTTTTGTCGATGACACATACGATACGTGTTAATGAAGAAAACCCACTCTACTATCATACTGCTGTTTTGGAGTTGCTCAATCGGTTAGGATACACCCCTTAATCTGTTATAAAATCTATCTGTTAAATAGCGGAATGAGAGTGAGTATAGTAGCATATCCCCTCTGCGAACGTTACAATGACGGTGTTTGTAACTTACGATAGTCGGGTAGACATCCCCATCTGCCCGACACCAGAACAGAGGCAATCATGGAACTCAAGAAAATTGTACGAAGTATCTGCTACTTCTCTGACGAAATCGCCCCCGGTTTATTTGAACGACTGCAAAAATTAACTTACCGCCTTGAACAAAACGGCTTTGAGGTACAGACACAGCGGGTGTGTTTTACTGGCATGACGATTCAAGAAGTTGATGATGCAATTGATGATGACGATTTGTATGTTGGCGTTGGAACTTTGCGCTATGCACAGGCGCGCGAACAACTTGATGTGTTTATTAATGGTGGCAATAATCACTTTAACTTAGACATAACTTCGACTTTGACCCCCGATGATGTTGCCTTGTTATTTGATATTATCAAGGGCAACGCTAGCAAAACCTTCAACTTTACCTATAGCGTCAATATGCCAACCAGTAGCCCCTTTTTCCCGTCCGCTAATTTTGAGCGAGTTGGCTTTTCGATTGGCTTGCAGAGTACCGACTTGAGCGCGGGTTGTGAGACTGTGCAAGAATGGCTCGATAACATGGTCACAGTCTGGAATGAGTTGATGGATTTGTTTTCTGATGAGCCGGACTTTATCGGGATTGATTCGTCGGTTGCGCCATTGTTTCATGGGGATAGTAGTCTAGTCGATATTATCGAACGGATTCATGCACCCTTCCCACAAGCTATCACCACTGATATTTTCACTCGTATTAGCTCGTTTATCAAAGTGAAAAACCCTCAGCCTGTTGGGTTATGCGGTCTGATGTTTCCTTGTTTGGAAGATGCTGGACTGGCACGATATTATGAAGATGGTGGCTTTTCGTTTGAGCGCAATCTATTTTTATCTTTGCACTGCGGGCTGGGGATTGATACTTATCCGATTGGGATTGATGAAAAACCTGAGCGTGTATTGGAAGTGTTGCAACTGCTACGGGCATTATCCAACCGTTATCAGAAGCCACTGGCGGCACGGTTTATCTCTGATGGTACAGCGCGGATTGATGAAGTGACGATTCTGCGGAATAAGTATCTCGAAGATGTGACAGTCAGAGCATTGTAAGCTAGATGCAAGGTTAAAGTAGAAAGTGGAAAGCCTTTGCGAACGAAGATGACTTTCCACGCCGACTGGTTATATTTAATGTGACTGAATCACCCACAACCAGAAACCAATAATTATCAGCTGATTATCCTAACTTACGGTTGAAGTAATCGACCATCTCATTAAACGCATCGGTGGCAATATCATCGGTGCGGAGTTCGCCATCAACTAACATAAAACCATGTGGTTCATTGGCATAGACTTTAAGTTCAAAATCTGCGTCTGCTTCACCGAGTGCCAGCGCATAATTATAGATGTCGCTGATGGGGCTGGGGCGGTCGTCTGTGCCGTGAATGATGAGCATCGGGGATTCCAGTTCATCGACGAGTTCCATACCTGTGACGGGGTCGCCATTATTGGGGAAGCCATACCACGCGACACCTGCATCAAATGCTTCTACCTGTGGCATGAACAACATCGTATAACGTCCACCTGCACAGAAGCCTGTCAAGCCAAGTCGTTCAGGGTCAACATCATCACGAGCCGTTAAATAGTCAATGCTATCCAACATGAGTTGTTGAACCAATGTGTCAGATGGACCGCGCTCAAAGGTCTGCCAGCCAATCGCTAGCACAACAAATCCCTCAGCAGCAAAGGCATCGGTCATATCACGGTAGCCTTGTTGCAACCCATTAAATGAGTGAATCAACACAATTGCGGGATATACGCCCTCGTCTTCGGGGTATGCTAGATAGGATTCGTAAGCTTGACCGTCGCTCATTACTTGAACATCTTCACTAGTGACTGCCATCATCATGTCATCTTGCGCCGATGTAAGCAACGGAAATGCAAATACTGCCAACAATGCTATAACAATAAGTTTTAGTTTCATGATATTTCTCCCATATCAGTTGTCGATGCTGATATTGTCGAACCTTGAGATTGGTCGGGCATAAGCATGATGTGAACAGGAGCTATGTATAGCAATCACCTAGTTGTGTGTGTTGGCAGTTTGGTATAATGTCGGCATTTGATGATGACCCGAAGGATATGGGATGACCCTATTTATACGTTACAGGATGACCGCTGGATTGATTACATTACTTACGGTTGTGTGGGTGTTGCAAGGTTTTGCATTGCTTCCTCTGCCCGCCAGTATCGAAGTGACTATCAGCTTTACCTTATTCCTGTTGCCCGGTGGAGTGCTGGCGCATTGGGTGACGGGTGATAAAGAGTGGAATTGGGTTCGGTTTGTGGCGTTTGGTTTTCCCATTTCGATAGGTCTACTCGGTTTAGTAAGCTTGCCAATACGTACCTTGAACTTGACGATGCACCATATTGCGATTGTGTTTTATGTCTTGTCGGTGATTGGTATTGTGTGGGCAGTCAGACGATACGATACTTTCGTGGTGCGTTCACTACCACAATTTTCAGATCGTATGACATGGGTCTATTCCATTGGCGCAATTGTGATTGTGTTGATATTCGCGTTGCTGTCTCCTTATACGATGCGAAAGACCAACGATATTCTCTTGCATAGTGCCGAGATTACGCAGTATGCCAGCGGAACACCACTCGATTGGGACGAGATTTATTTCGATACGGGTAATCAGGTGTGGGCGAGGGTGTCGTTGGCTATCTGGCGATTGGCACAGGGTGTTCTTTCATGGGCGAGTGATACTCATGCGTTTATATCACAACTCACGGTCTCGCCGTTGCTTATACTTTACCTCGGTGTGTCCATCTATGTGTCAGCGCGATTATTCAACTTAAACGAACGTGATAGCTTGCTGGTGGTGATTATTCACTTTGCCTTCTTTACATTTATGTTAGAAGGCGCACAGGCAGGTGATTCGATATTGAGCCGGATTATCCGCGATAAGATATTAGCAGGGTATGCCTTCACACCGATTGTTCTTGCGGTATGTAACTATACTATCCGAACCCGTAGTTGGCGATCATATCTGTTGTTTGCATTGATATTAATCGGCGCGATATTCACCCACCCTATTCTGACTGGATTTATGATTCTGGTGATAGGATTTTGGATGGCGTTGAATATTGTGTTTATGATGCAACTGCGTCCGTTTGTGTATATGATTTTGCTGTGTGGGGTGTTGTTTGCGCCGATTGTTGTGATTCGCTTTACCACGGAGCAAGAGTTTAACTTCGGCGAGGAATCTATAGAGGAAGATAAACGTATCTGGCTAGATGAAGAAAGTCAACTGTATGCAATTAGTCCGGATGTTGCGGGTGGGCTGACCTATGCTTTGCTGATTGCTGTTGGGGTGACAAGCCTCATTCGTATTCGTCGGGATGAGTTAGCACGCTTTCATCTGGCAAATGTGATTGTGATTACCCTCGCACTAATTCCGTTAACGGCGTGGGTGTATGGTTACTTTGTGAGTGTTTATCATATCAATCGGGCGTTATGGATATTGATACAGGGCTTGATGGTCTGGTATTTGTTCACGACATGGTCACCAATTGTACTAAAACGGTTGCCTCTTGAATGGAAGTCCTCGTATACAAATGGATTGGGATTGTTGTTGCTAGTGGGTACTTTTCTCAGTAGTGCAACGATAATAAATCGTGAATCTGCCAATATTGCACGGTCTGATGAACAAGTGGCTTTCCAACAAGAACTGATTGACATCGGGGAATTTGTTGAAACGCAAACTGATATACCTGTTTATGTCACAGGGCTACATGATTATATTGGCGCGATGTCGCATGTGATGAAGCCTGTTGGCTTTTGCAATCGTCGGTGCATGATTGCGTTTACAAATATCACTGAAGATGATGCCCGCTTACGGTCGAATTTTGCTTTCCGCTTTCACAATTTCTTCGACGGGTATAGCAACGAACACCGTGTACGAGATTTAATGGCATATGACGTAGAATATATTTTGCTTGAACCAGATAACGAGATTGTTGAATCTGTATTTGCGGATTATCCCGAACAATTTGAACTGGTATATCAGACGGCATCTGTGAATGTTGTTCAATTTACACCATCAGAAGATGGATAGCATTACTTACTTATTTTGCTCGAAAAAGGACAAAGTTGATGATTGTTATAGCAAGCCATAATGGTGATGTTGGCATTGGTGAATCCATGCAAATTTTGAAGACTGGCGGGACTGCGATGGATGCTGTCGAGGCGGGGATTCGTCTGGTAGAAGCCAACCCCGATGACCACACGGTCGGATACAATGGCTGGCCCAACATCATCGGTGAACTGGAATTAGATGCGAGTATCATGGATGGCAACACCCTCAACTCCGGTGCGGTTGCGGCGATGAAAGGCTTTCCTCATGCTATCTCAGTCGCACGTCAACTGATGGAACGCAAACTGCCCCATGTATTGTTAGCTGGAAATGGTGCAGAGCGGTTTGCCCGCGAAATCGGTGCGGAACAATGGGAGACCATGATGACCGATGAGGTCAAAGCGGTCTGGGAGAAACGCCTCAAACAGAGTCGTAATTCTGATGAAGTCGAAACATTGGACGAGAATAGTCCACTAGCAGAGTGGGTTAAGTTAGCGACTGACCCCGAACGGGTGACCAGCACAGTTAATTTTATCGCTATCGACAAAAACGGTGATATTTGTACAGGTGTCAGTACCAGTGGATGGGCATGGAAGTATCCCGGTCGGCTAGGTGATTCACCGATTATTGGCGCAGGCAATTATGCTGATAATCGCTATGGGGCATGTGCCTGTACGGGGATGGGCGAGATGGCGATTCGAGCAAGTACGGCGCGGAGTGTCGTTTTTTATATGAAGATGGGCATGACGGTAACCGAAGCAGCGACACAGGCGATGGAGGATTTGCGCGACCTCGGTGGTGATTACATCGGGCGGATGAACTTGATTGCAATGGACATGGACGGGAATCATATTGGCATGTCGAGTTCACCCAACCGTAGCTATGTGGTTCAGACCGCAGATATGGACAACCATGTGTCTATACCACGTACTGTTGTTGAAATTCCAGCGCGATGGGGATAACAGCTTATAATTAATCGGTCGTTCCATTACATCTGAGTTGTTGCATAATACGCATTCGATATTACAATCAATGCAGAAGATGCCAAATAAAGGGATGAGGGATGACAGCTAAAACTATTAACGATGTATACCGCTTGGATGCTGTCATTGGTGCGGGTGCAATGGGTACAGTATACAGAGCAATTCACCAGATAACGGGTGAAGTGGTTGCCGTTAAACACCTTAAACCAGAGTTATCCACTGTCGAATTTGTTGAACGCTTCAAACGTGAAAGTGATGCGCTCCAAAAGCTGAATCATCCCAATATTGTCCACCTGACGGAATGGATTGAAGCTGAGGGTAATTATTATATTGTGATGGAGTACTTGGAGGGGGGTAGTTTAGCGGAGCAACTACAGAGTGAACCTCTGCCTCTAGCGCGTGTTCTTGATATTAGCCTTGATATTGCGGACGCACTCACCCGCACCCACCGCCTCGGCATTATCCATCGTGACATTAAACCCTCGAATATCATGTTAGATAGCGAGGGCGAACCTCGTTTGACCGACTTCGGTATTGCTCACTTCAACAACAAGCAGACGATTACGAGTGATGGACAGATGGGTACAGCCGTCTATATGTCACCGGAAATTGTCGGCGAAAAACCTGTAACCCATCATTCGGATATTTGGTCATTTGGTGTGTTGCTGTTTGAGATGGTGACAGGCACACGCCCGTTTGACCGCGAGACTTTCTTGCAGACCCTGCTGGCAATTATGAATGACGATGTTCCCGATATCGAGCAACTCAATCCGAATTGCCCGGTTGAATTGGCAGACTTGATTTATCGGATGCTGGAAAAAGATTTGAATCAACGCATTCAGAGTGTGCGCTTGGTCGGTGCCGAGCTAGAAAAAATCATTGCTACCTATAATAAAGAAGGGTCGATATTTAACACGCTCAGCGATTCGCAAATGAAACGCCTGAACCTGTTTGATGTACCGACGGATACTGCTGTTGAGAATGCCACCAAGACACCGACGAACCTGCCAACGCAAGTCGCAGAGTTCATTGGGCGTAGTCGAGAAATTGAAGAAATTAGTACAATGCTCCAATTGCGTACTGACCGCTTGATTACGATTGTTGCTCCCGGTGGGATGGGCAAGACTCGTCTGAGCTTGGAGGTCGCTAGTCGTCAATTGGGTATCTTTACAGATGGTGTGTTTTTTGTGAATCTGTATCCGATTAATGATGTAGACGACATCATTACGGCTGTTGCTGATGATTTAGGATTTCAATTTCACACTGCCGAAGACAGCCTTGAGCAACAGTTGCTTGATTATCTCGAACACAAGAATATGTTGATTGTGCTTGATAGTTATGAAGACCTTGTGGCGGATACAACCCTCATTCAGGCAATATTGGAGACTGCCGACGATATATCCATTATTGTGACATCGCGTTTCCCGTTGTCAATCTCCCGTGAGACGATTTATCATTTGCAGGGGATGCAAACTACTACTTTACATGGGACTGGTAATCTGGTTGATATTGAAGCTGTGCAACTTTTTTTGCAGACAGCACAGTCGATTATGGTGACCTACTCACCGAAACAGAGCGACCTTGAATTTATTGCCGATATTGTCGAAGCGGTGCAAGGGATGCCTCTCGCAATCATGCTGGCTGCATCGTGGGTCAAGTTACTACAGCCCGAAGAAATTTTGCGTGAGGTTCACGCTGGTATCAACATTTTTGAAGATACTTCTCCACATGATGATTATGAAGCCAACATCCGTAATGTATTGGATTACTCGTGGAACCTCCTAACATCAGATGAACAAGAGGTGTTTGCTAAATTATCTGTTTTCGCCGATGGGTTTACTCGGTCAGCAGCACAGGCAGTCGCTGATGCAAGCCTGCGTGTGATGATGAACTTGATGAATTATTCGATGTTGTGGCGTAACAGCTCATCAGGACGTTATCGGATTCATAGTTTATTGCGACAGTATGCCAGCGAAAAGCTGACCGACCAACAACAACGGGAACAAGTATTGGCACGGCAAGCGCAATACTTTATGACTTATCTCGCATCGCTGGAACAGAAATTGCGCGGACCGGAACAGGTTGAAACACTCGATACGATCGAGGTCGAGTTTGAAAATATTCGTGTCGCGTGGCAGTGGGCGATTGATAATAAAGATGTCACCCTAATTAATGATGCACTTGAAGCGATGAACTTCTTCTGTGATATGCGCTCCTATACACTTGTTGGACTGCAATTATTTGAGGAAGCACATCAAGCATTGTCTACTTCTGCCGATGCAAAGATTGCCTATGTGGGTAGCCGGAGTTTGGCGCGCTGGGTACGGATGAATATCTCATCAATGCGGAAGATAGACGATACGATACGTTTACATATTGTCAAGTGCTCTGCATTAGCACAGCAACAGGGAGACATGCAGGAAATTGGATTCTGCTATTGGTTACGAGGCATCATCAATGATTCCTTGGGCGGTAGTATTGAGCAAACTATTGAGATGTTCCAGACAAGCCTAGAGTTATTTGAAGAGACGGACGACCGTTTTTATCAGGCTGATGTGATGGGCTGGATTGGTATCTGGCGCGGTTATCTTGAGCCGGATGTGGGGCGTGACTACACACAAAAATGCCTTGATATGCAACAGCAGATTGGTAATCCGAACGGTATCGCATGGGGCTTGCTGAATCTTGCCTATGGGTATTGGAATCATCAAAATTATCGCACATCAACCGATTATGCACATCAATGTTTGGAGAGTATGCGGAAGATTCGGCACAATAAAGGTATCTTGGATGTCCAACGCTTAATTGGGCATCAACATATTTTGCGTGGTTCATTTGAACAGGCACAATCTGTGTTACAAGAGGCGTATGAACAAAGTGTTTCGCTGGTTGCTGGTACACATCAGGTTGAACTGGGTTTGCAATTGGCATTGTTAGCTTGCTTGAAAGACAATGACTATTTGGGAGGAAAGGCTCAACTCAATGAAGCCCATGAAAAATCAAAACAAATACACGCTTTTGCATGGTTTAATGTCGAAGCTGTCGAGGTTGTCATAGCGATTGGCTTGCGCGACTATTCGGCATTAGGTGCGATGGTAGATAAACTATTACAACCGCCTATATTCCATACTCATGCAATATATGCAACGGTTGCCGAAGTGTATCATCAATATAACTTGAAAAATTATGCGCGCTGTGCGGAATTGATGGGCTTGATTTATCGACAAGATGCTCTTGTGATTGGTTGGGTGCAACAGTGGGATGCGACCCGCTATCTGCTGGATAATCTCAAGGCTGAGTTAGGTGACCGTTTTGACCATCATTGGCAACACCTCACAGCAACCGATTTAAGGCAGGTTTTGACGACATCATAAGTGAAACGGGAGACAGAGTCCCTATCTCCCGTAGTGTACTTAAGATTTTGTTGCTGCGTCGTTGAGGTAATCGAGGATGTTTCCTAATGCTTCAGGGTCAATCAAGTAGTCTTGTAGCGATGTGAAGAAGGCAAATTCTCCGAAGATACCGGGCATCAAATCGGATCCATCAAATACAAAAGTTGTTGCCCGCCGGATTTGACGCGCTTCTAGTTGTGCACATGGATTGGTATAACTATCAAGATTCACACCAAGATTGGGTGAAATAATTGCACCGGATTCGGCAGTTACCCATGCGGTTGCTGCCTCTGGGCTGGCGATAAAGTTCATAAACTCAATCACGGCATCATGGTCATCAAATGCGACTGCAAGCTGACCACCACCCACAATGGGCTTGCCGTAGGTGTCATCAATTTGAGGGAATGTGAAGAAGCTATAATCTTCACCACACACTAGTTCAGGAAATTCTTCTTCAGCCAGTGACCGCACAAATCCACCTTCATAGTACATCGGCGCATCGCCATTCAACCATGACCGTACAGCATCTGCATGTCCAATTTCTAAGATACTACCATCAGCATCAGCGAGACGTTGTTCATATGGTAGCAGTATTTGCCCCATTGCAGTAAAGGCGGTATCAACGCGCTGGTCGTCCCAACTGATAGTACGGTTAATAAATAGGTCTCGATAAGCTGCACCACCATACAACCGGACGAAGATATTTTCAAACCAATCACTGAGGGGCCAGCCGTCTCCACCGCCAAGCGTGAGCGGCGTAATGCCATTATCAGATAATGTCTCTGCAATTTCGATAAATTCGACCCATGTTTCCGGTGGTGTTAAATCATATTCATTGAATGTTTCGATGTCATACCAGACGGTGCTTTTACTCCGCGATGTCACCATAACCCCATAAAGTTCGCCATCGAAGGTGCCGAGATTCCGAAAGACTTCGCTTAGCGTCTCGTCTATAAGCTCAGGGTCAACAATTGGGTCGTCGGGGTCATCAAGTTGTAGAATATGTAAATCATCTGCCAGTTGCCGAACCACACCGGGGCGAGGTAAAAAGACAACATCTGTGGGGTCGTCCAAAAATGCGCTCTTGGTTACATTAGAGACTAGATTCGCATCTGGTTCATATACGACTTCGATACCTGTTTCTTCGGTGAACAATGCAAGGACTGTTTCAAATCCTTCTTGTTCTGCCCCTGTCCAACTAGCGGAAACATACAATACATCGTCATCGTCTTGTGCAATGATGATACTCGTTAGCATCAACAACACACTGAATAATAGTAATCGTCTAAGGTTTATCACAACAACTGCTCCTCATCTATCCAGTATCAGCCTCGTCTTCAAACATCATTATAACCCTAACATGCGCTTAACGTAATGTATTGGGAAGCCAATGAGTCTATAGAGTAGAATAACAACTTACATTAACGAAGGAGAAATATAGTGAAGCTGGCGATGGTGGGACTCGGTAAGATGGGCGCAAACATGACAACCCGTTTATTGGGTGACGGTCATGAGGTTGTCGTTACAGATTTGAATGAAGACGCAGTACAAAAAGCGAGTGATGCAGGCGCAATCCCAGCAAGTGGATTGGAAGACTTGGTGAGTAAACTAGAGTCACCGCGTATTGTTTGGGTGATGGTTCCGGCTGGTGACCCGACGGAATCGACTGTCATGCAATTGAGTGACCTTGTCGATGAGGGTGATATTATCATTGATGGGGGTAATTCCAACTACAAAGAGACACAACGTCGTGCCGAGACACTTAAAGAGAGGGGCGTTCACTTTGTTGATGTTGGTACAAGTGGCGGTGTTTGGGGACTGAGTGAAGGTTATAGTATGATGATTGGTGGTGAGGAAGCTGTTGTGACATCGCTATCACCAATCTTTGAGACACTTGCCCCGTCTGCTGATACAGGTTGGGGATATGTTGGACCCAATGGCTCAGGACATTTTGTGAAGATGGTACACAATGGGATTGAATATGGCATGATGCAGGCATTTGCAGAAGGCTTTGCTATCTTCAAGAAAAAAGAAGAATTTGACCTCGACCTTGCCGAAGTCTCCCGCATTTGGCTACATGGCAGTGTGGTGCGGTCATGGTTGCTGGACTTGATTTATGATGCGCTGAAAGAAGACCAACAATTAGAAGACATCGCTGCATATGTGCCTGATTCGGGTGAAGGACGCTGGACAGTCTTTGAAGCAATTGACTTGAATGTATCTGCTCCGGTTATCACAACAGCATTACAAGAGCGTATCCGGTCGCGGGATGAAAACTCCTATACTGATAAATTGCTATCGGTAATGCGTAATCAATTTGGCGGTCATGCAATCAAGAAATCGGGAGAGTAATCAACGATGGCAGAGAAACCAACCGTCATTGTTATCTTCGGTGTGACAGGTGACCTTGCCCGTCGCAAATTGATACCCGCGCTATATAGCAATTACATCAAGGGACGCTTACCCGAAAATCTAAAAATTGTTGGCATTGGTCGGCGTGATTGGGATGATGCAACTATGGTGGAGCATGCCTATAAGTCGCTCCAAGAATTTGCTTCCGGTGTTTTTGACGAGGAGTCATGGGAAGCGTTTCAACAATTTATATCTTATGCACTGGTGAACTTGCCTGAGCCAGATACCTATCAGAACTTGAAAGACCATCTTGACCAAATCGAAGATGGCTCTGCTAATCGTCTGTATTATCTGTCGATTGCACCACAATTTTATGCGGATGTTATTGAAAATCTTGGTCGCTTGGATATGGCTAAAGAAGATGATAGCTGGCGACGCATTGTTATCGAAAAACCCTTCGGCTATGACCTCGAAACAGCGCAGGCACTCAACAAGGTTGTGCATTCGGTCTTTAAAGAATCTCAGGTATATCGCATTGACCATTACCTCGGCAAAGAAACCGCACAGAATATCTTGTTTATGCGCTTTGCCAACACAATTTTAGAACCGATTTGGAATCGTAGCCACATCAGTAATGTACAAGTGACTGTTGCCGAAAGTGTTGATGTCGGCACACGGGCTGGATACTATGACGGCTCAGGTGTGATGCGTGACATGATTCAGAATCACCTGTTGCAGTTGTTGTCACTGGTTGCAATGGAACCTCCGTCTTCATTTGATGCTGATGCACTTCGTAACGAGAAGGTCAAGGTATTGCAGGCAATCCGCCCGATTCAGCTAGAGGATACGGTGCGCGCACAGTACGATGGCTATCTTGATGCCGATGGTGTTGCCGAGGGTTCGCAGACCCCGACTTATGCTGGACTTAAAGTCTTCATTGATAATTGGCGTTGGAAGGACATCCCCTTCTATCTGCGGTCTGGTAAAGCACTGAAAACAAAAACGACACAGGTCAATATTCAGTTCAAGCGACCACCGAATAATATCTTCCAATTGCAAGAGTCGGATGATTGCTCACGTAATATGATATCTATCTGTATTCAACCGGATGAAGGTATTCACATCACATTACAGGCAAAAATCCCCGACCAACAACTCGCACGGTCAATTGATGTCGAGATGCACTATGATGATTCGTTTGATGTGGATGAATTGCCGGATGCCTATGAGCGTCTTTTGCTGGATGCAATTAATGGTGATGCGGCGTTATTCATCCGTAGTGACGAAATCGAAAGTGCGTGGCGGATTGTTGACCCTGTGATATATGGATGGGAAACAGACGACTCAGCACCGCCCATGCAAACCTATGATAAAGGGTCATGGGGACCGCAAGCTGCTGACGAATTACTTGACCAAGATGAACATATCTGGCGGGTTAGTTGTCTACATGAGGATGATTAACAGAGTATCTTTTCATATATAGAAAGCAAAAATCCCCTCGCAGAATAAGGGGATTTTGTTTTGATGCGTTTAGTAATTATTCTTCCCAAGCTTCGACTTGTTCGGCTTGCATGATAGTCAGAGCTGCTCCGGTTGGGTCAGTGATGACAGCAAATGGTCCGACACCGGGGGCTTCGGCTTGCATCATTTTCTTGCCACCGTGTTCTTCGACTGTCTTGAGTGAGGCTTTGAGGTCGTCAACATTGAAGTAAACAGTCCAGACAGAAGGCATATCCCCGTAGCTTTCGTCCATCTCAATTATGCCACCGTTCATACGACCGTTGTTCTTAATCATGAGATAGCCTGCTTCACCGACTTCGTATTCCCAACCGAGGACTTTGGCATAGAAGTCTTTGGCAGTCTCAACATCGCGGGTGCTGAGTTCATTCCACATCATCGTGCCTGCTTTGTTGACGACATCTGCGCCGATATGGCTTTTGGCTTGCCATAATGCGACATGTGCGCCGTTTGGGTCTTGCAATATCAACATGCGCCCACTGTCAAATACATCCATTGGACCGTGTACAATCGAGCCACCGTTTTCGTTGATGGGGTCTACCAGTGCATCTACATCGTCCACTGAGATATAGTTCGTCCATGCGGGAGGAATACCCTGTTCTTCTGCATCCGGTAGCATCGGGCTGAGTGCAGCAACATTGTCACCATCCAGCTTGAACATGGTGTAGGTCATACCACCGCCCATTGGTATTTCCTCTTTGTCCCAACCGAACAATTCCATATAAAATGACTTGCCTTTTTCAGTATCGTTGGTGCCGACATCTGCCCATGAAAATGTACCATGTGGGTATTTTGTGACTTTATACATTGTGTCTCCCTAGTTGATTATTTAATGTTATCAGAACTTATGTTCTTATATACTGTAACCGATGTAGTCTCAAATTGTCAATAGAACAAACTGTAAAGATTAGATTAAATGTTCTGTAGTTTTTACTGTCAATTTTATCAATTGAAATGACTAAATTATGTGGTTATTTGGTCGGCGGGGGAGGCGGAGTACTGCGCGATTTTTTGTGCTCATGAACGATTCGGAGAGCTTCATCTATTGATTGGACAAAGCGATAATTGGTGGTCTTGTCACCGATGCGATAGAGTTGTGCGACAATCTTCATGAGTGTATTGAGAACGCTGGCACCTGTTATATAGATTGTCAGCTGCTCGTGTTTGGGGTCTTCCTGAATCAAATTTCGTAATGCCATAAAGGTTGATTGATTGCGTGGCATTAGTTGAGCATCTGTGGTTAGATGAATAATGACATAGGTGTCATGTGTTTTTGATGGTTCTTCCAGAGTCGCATTGATAAATGCAACCCCTTCATTGGCGGATGTCCACGTCCAACCTGTATATGCCTCTCCCATCAGAATGGTTTGCTCATCATCATACCAGTATATTTTGTAGTGTTGTGTTTCTTTTAGGGCATCCATGAGGCAGAAAACGTTTCTACTCTAGTGAACTGAGGGATTTGTGTTCTTTAATGACACCGAGTGCGCGTTCAAATGTTGAGACATAACGAAACTTGGATTGATTATCTGCCAGCCGATACATGCGACTGGCGAGCCGAATAAGATTTCCGGCAATATTTGCTTGTGCCACAATAATTGTCAGTGTTTCTTCGTCGGGGTCATCATCAAGAAGTTTGCGTATATTCTGTAATGCAGACCCTGCTTTTGGAAAATTATGTGCATTGATGCTGAAGTATAAGATGACATAGATAGGATGTGTCTTTGACCAAACAGCGGTTGTATCATTGATTCGTGTCATTGCTTTGTGGGCATATTCCCACTCCCAACTTGGTTCAACTTGACCGACAATAGTTGTACGCTCATCATCATACCAGTAGATTTTAATGTTTGGATATTCTGCAATTGTAATCATGTCACTTACCTATATTGATTATGATTCCAGAGCAATTTCACACAAAGGTTCAAGACGATATTGTTCACGTTCATCACAGGTCAGCTCACCGATAAAGCGATTATCTATAATCCATTGACGTAGTTCGTCAACTGTGTCGACCCTCCATAATATGATATGACCTGCACGACTGGTAGATAAGATATTGACACCATCATCCGCTATCGCAAAGTCCCATATACGTTCCTCATGCCCTTGGAACACACGAATGGGTTTGCCAATCTCTGGGTCCCAAAGGATGAGCGTTTTGTCGAGACTACCAGAAATGATGTATTGCCCACCAAAGATAAACTGAGCTTTTTCAACTGTTCCGGTGTGACCGCGCAATGTCGAGACAATTTCGCCTGTCTCAATATCCCACAATAAAATGTTATTGTCGGTAGAGGTTGATAGCACTTGTGTTTCGTCAGCGTTCATTGTGATGTGACGAATACTGCCAGCATGCAGTTCAAAAGTGCGAATGCGATTCCCTGTTTCGACGTTCCATACAACAATCGTACCATCGCCCGATCCGCTCAACGCACGGTTTCCATCCTGTGTTATATAAACTGTATGAATACCATTCTCGTGTGCACCTGCGAATTGGCGAATAATCTCTCCCGTTTCAACGTCCCATAGAATCATTGTGCGGTCAGATGACCCGCTGAGAATTTGTGTCTCATCGGCGTTAAATGTCGCTGACCAAACCCATTCGGTATGTCCTTCAAATTGCCGGATGGGCTGTGACCCAATGACATCCCATAAAATGATGGTGTGGTCTGATGACGTGGAAAGGGCGCGAGTGCCGTCACGATTATAAAGAACATCTGATACTGTTCCCTCGTGTCCGGTCATTGTGTGGAGCATTTCTCTTGTGTTGAGGTCAAATTCAAAAATTGCATTTTCTGGAAAACCAGTGGAAATCAAAGCGCGGTTACCATCAGGGTGAATATCAACTGCCCATAATGTATCTTGTACCGGATGATAAGATGATGTGATGTTGCCCGTCACAATGTCCCACAGAAAGATGGATGTATCAGATGATGCCGAGATAGCTTGTTGTCCATCTGGACTAATGACTACATCTCGAATCCGGTCTTCGTGACCATATAAGGTGTTCATCAATTGTCCGGTGTTTAGATTCCAGAGCTTGAGTGTTTGGTCAGCAGAGCCTGAGATGAGTCGAGAATTGTCTGCGTTTAATGCAACTGTCAATACACCTGCCTCATGCCCACGCAGTCGTCCCATAATCAGACCATTGACCAAATCCCATATAATTATCGTTTGGTCAAGTGATGCGCTGTAAAGTTGTGTTCCATCTGATGAAATTGTGATGTCTGTAATTGACGCTTCGTGTCCGCGATACCGGCGTATCGGTTGTTGTGGATTGGTTAAATCCCATACGTTGATAGTTTCGTCTTCCGATGCAGAATAGAGTGTCACTCCATCTGGTGAAATAGCAAGGCTGGTAACATTGTCGGTGTGTCCTTCTAGCCGGATGACTTCTATTCCAGTTGACAAATCCCAGATAACAATCCGTCGATTTGATGAAACCGATGCGACTTGTAACCCGTTCGGTAACCAGAGGGCATCATTCACTTGTCCGCGCACATCTTCAAAGGTAAAGATTCGCTCACCCGTTTCAACATCCCAGACGAATAGCTCGGATTTTTCTGAGCTGGTCAGCAGTTGTGTCCCATCAGGGCTAAATGCGATGCTCACAATAGGGCTTTCGTGTCCGTTTAATACGCTGATTTGCGCCCCTGTGGTGATGTCCCAGACAATCAATGTGGTATCTGATGAGCCTGTAACAACTTGTGTACCATCGGGACTATATACAACTGTATTGACCTCGTCGGTATGACCGAAGATGCGCTGTGTCGGTCCCGGAGCATAACCAACCTCAGCCAAAATACTTTGAGCTTCAGCAGGTGGCATATCAAGTTGATTGGCTTCGATAGCAAGCAGTAGGGCAAGGCTAGGATTGCTTGTTTGAATGTTGCTTGCACCTGCAACTAGTTCTAAACTGCGGGCAACCGTCGCATTTTCTTCTGCTATGTCGGCTTGTTGTTGCGCCAAGATGGCATTTGCATCACTTGTCGCACGAGCCGTTTCTGCTTCGGCGCGCTGGTTTAATGCGAAGCCAGATAAGATAACTGCGCCGAAAAACGCAATTACAAGGACTCCTGCCAGATACATCAGACGTTGTGCTGCGCGTTTTTGTAATGCGAGTTCTTGACGCTGGCGTTCCTTTTCTTCTTCCTCGGCACGTTGTCGTTCGTCAATACTGGCAGATAAAAATGCGAGTTCGTCTTCACTGAGGGCGAGGTCAGATTGGTCTGCCCATAGTTCAAATTGTGTTAGACGTGACCCACGCGCAAGATAACTCTGTTCGTGGTTGGCTTCGAGCCAGTCGGTTGTGGCAGTTGTCAGACGACGCTGGATGCGGATATTTTCTCGATTTTCATCAAGCCATTCTTGTAATAGTTCCCAGCGTTGAATCAGTGCTTCATGCGCGACTTCAACCGTTGACTCACGGGTAGAGGGGTCACGGTCAAATGTGAGTAGGCGGAATTGACCAAAAATGTTGATAACTGGATTTAAGACTTCGGGGTCGAGAATGGTCATCAGTTCGTTTTGACGAACGCGACGACGGGTATCTTCCGACCCTTCTCCTAATGTCACCATACGCAAAAATAATTGCTTCGCAGCTGACTGTTGGTCATCATTCAAATGCCGATAAAGCTCATCGGCGCGCCGTGCCAACGCACCTAATACACCACCACTTTCGCGGTAGGCTTTCATCGTTAAAATACGTCCCTCACGTCTGTCGAATAGCTCAGTGAGTGCATATTGTAGTAGAGGAAGTGCCCCTGGTTGCTCGGCAATATCACGCAATATCGCAGGTACAAGCCCTTGCTCCATCGTGACCCCGACACGTTCTGCTGGACTTACAATTGACCGATGTAATTCCTCTCGGGACATTGGCAAAATCACTTCGGTACGTTGACGAAACATCTCGGCGAAGGTCGGAAAATAGAGTGGGCGGTCATAAAAATCAGCCCGTAATGTGATGATAATACGCAATCGTGACCGTCGATTTGCCATCGCTGCTTGAATACTATTGAGGAATAAATCGCGTATTTCGTCATTTTCTAATTGCGTGAAAACTTCTTCAAATTGGTCAATGACCAGAAGTAATTCTGTATCATCGCTATCTGGAAGCAGTTGTTCAACAATGCGTGATAACCCTTGTTCATCTGCCATCAACTCAATGAGCATATTGTCCGGTGGGTTGACTGCAATTCTGAGTAGGGCGGCTTCTAATTCTTCAAATGGATTTACACCGGGGAACATCTCAACATAAAACCAGTTGTCAGAATTATGTAGTGCGCCGTTGCGTAATGCTGGAATCATACCTGCTTTAATCACGCTCGATTTTCCGCTACCACTCGGGCCGACCAACGCCAAAAAGTGATTAAAATCATCGGGGTCATTCATGCGTTGTAGCAAGCGTGTGACTAATTTTTCGCGCCCATAGAAGTCCTGAGAATCTGCTTCTTGGAAGGCGCGCAGACCTTTGTATGGATTCACAACCATCGGTGCGGCGATGTCTTGCATGGTCTGGTCACGCAAGGTTGCTAGCGGGTCGATGTTGGTGATTTCTAATTCCGGTGGTGGTGCGCTGACTCCATCAGCCAATGCGTCGCGGAATGAGACGGCAAAGTCAATGACAGTTTTATAGCGGTCATCCGGCACTTTGGCTGTTGCACGTTGCAACACGACATCTAGCGATTCGGGTAAATCGGGACGGCGTTCAAGTACCGTTGGCAATGGGTCGTTCAAGTGATTGAATAACAGACGTGCTGGGTCTTTGAGTTGGTAAGGATGCTCGCCTGCCAAAATTTCGTACATCACAATCGCCAGACTGTAGATGTCTGCCTGTGGTGTGACGGGTTCGCTACGAATTTGTTCTGGTGATAAATACGCTGGTGACCCTAACAATACATCAGGGTCGGTTTTATCACTGACTGCGTTGTCTTTAGCGATACCAAAATCTGCAAGGTATGAGTTGCTATGTTCATCAAATAAGATGTTATCCGGTTTGATGTCTCGATGAATGACATTGTTGATGTGCGCGACATATAAGGCTTGGGCGACTTGGTCAAGCAGATGAGATGCAGCAAATGCGTCCCAGACACCCTTCTTTAACACATCGCGTAAGTTGCCCCCACGTAACCAGCGCATGACCAGATATGCACCGTCAGCATCACGCCAATAATCATAGAGTGGAATAATATGAGGGTGTTCAAGGCGGGCGACAACTTGGGCTTCGGTTTCAAAACGACGAATGAAATCGGTACGATTGGCAAACTCTGGCAAGATAATCTTCACAGCGACTTCACGATTGACTTGTGGTTGATTGGCTCTATACACTGCGCCGAAGCCACCCCGTGCAATAAACTCAACTAGCTCATACCCTTTAATCACCTGTCCGGTGAAGTCTTCAATTTGCATGATATACCTGTTTGTCACTAATCACGAAAAGTTTGCCTACTTAAAGTATAACCAATTCCGACTAAATTTACTTTGCATTTGCTTAATTCAAGCGGATAGATTTTTCCTAAAGTGGAAATGTTAACTTGAATCCCAATTAAAAATTTCTGTCATGATAAGTTCTAATGATTTATCCTGATAAGATTTTTGTGAAAAAGTTGCCCCAAATTTTTCCAAATAATTTTTCCCAAATTGACATCCGAAAATTTATAGCACCGCCTCCCCTATTTGTGGTTGTCTGTTTACTCGATTTTTATAGGTGTATATACTGTATTTATATGGTATAATTAAACTATATCAAGAAGTGGCAAAAAATAGGGTTTGGGATAAGTAGATTTGGACTGTTGAGTCGGCGTAGAACGGGGTAAAACAAATCACTTTTTAACCAATAATCAAATGCTAAGTTTGCCATTTTTGTATAGAATGAAATAGAAAAGAGTGTGTTAGGAGACCACAAATTATGCACGTCATAACACTATTGAATGAAAAAGGTGGGGTCGGAAAAACGACACTCGCTACGCATCTAGCGGCTGGATTAGCTGTTAGCGGACTGCGTGTGATGCTCATTGATGCGGATCCACAGGGGCATGCAACGCTCGCATTTGGCTTACGAAAAGAAGCTGGGTTATTGAACCTTCTCATCAATGAATGGGACTTTGATGAGGTGTTACGTGTACCTGGACCCGTCAATTATCAGCTTGCTGACCGTCCAGTTTCTGGCGCGCTGTATGTCATTCCATCCGATACAGCAACGCGCGCAATTCCGGGTGCAATGGAAGATGTGACATTGTTGGCAACACGTCTGCAAGAAGTCGCCGATGATATTGATGCAGTTGTATTCGATACGCCACCGACACCATCCTTGCTACACTCGTCAATTTATCTGGCAACTGATGGCATTATTTATCCGACTGAATGTGAATCGTTTTCAATGGACGGTTTAGCGATGAGCATCAACCGCCGTCAGAACTTCGACCCACTACGCCTACAAATTAATCGTCATCCAATCGAAATCGTCGGTATCATCCCGAATAAGTATGAGCGCAATACGGTTCTGCATACTGAACATTTGAAAGTACTACTCAAGGCATTTGGTGAGCAGGTATGGTTTCCGATTGCAAAGCGGACATCATGGCGAGAAGCCTCTGCCGCACGTAAAATGATTTGGACAATCGGACCCGAATCCAAAGCTGCCGCTGATGCCATCAAGATGGTAAATCGTACAGTAGAAAAGATTAAAGCATGGCAAAGCAGATAGATATTTCTAACCCGTTTGGTGATTCACCTGACATCAGCAATATCGAAGAAGTCGATCAAGCGTTATTCGGCAAGGTCGATATTGGTAAGCAGGGCAAACGTGACCGTATCCGCAATATCGACATCAACACAATCCGACCTGACTACCTACAACCACGTCGAGTTGTGCCAACAATTGTGCGACAACAGAGTGACGAAACACCCTATGACATCATCGCAACATGGCTCGGGATGATAACTGATGAACGTCGTGAACGGTTCGACCGTGCGATTGAAAATGGCGCACTCACCGACCATGACCGACCGGATGACGAATTTCCGTGGCATGTCTATTTGTTTAATGGCGTGACCGAACGTGGATGGGATGAAGAACATGACCCCGATAATGTTGTGTCACAGATTGACCGTGAGAAAATCAATGAGACAATCACGGCTACTGGTCCATTGGAAGCGTCCTTTATCAAGTTGGTTAATCTTGCTGAGAGCATTCATCGTGATGGGCTATCGAATCCAATTTCGGTTGCGAAACTGGATAACGACACCTATGTTATCGAGACAGGTGAGCGTCGCTGGTTAGCTTATAACTTACTCGATATGTTTTTCGAGGATAAAGACTATAGCAAAATTCCGGCGCGATTGGTCGAAGATATTTCGATTTGGCGACAAGCAGCCGAAAACAATGCCCGTGATAACCTCAATGCGGTGAGTCGGGCGCGTCAGTTGGCAATCTTGTTGATGGATTTATACGGACAAGAAAATTTTGCTGATGCTAGTGAATTTGACCATGAGCAAGATTACTATGCACAGGTCGCTGATGGAAATAAATATCCTGTGCCACGCGGTAAAGGTGAGCAGGTTATCAATGCGATGGGCTTGAAGAATACAGTCCAAATTCGTCAGTATCGGGGTATCCTCAGAATAGAAAATGATGAGTGGGATGTTGCAGATGATACCGATATGACCGAACGTCAAATTCGAGATATGCAAAAAGCTGATACTCAACCATCAGCTAAACGAGATAACACAAAGACTGATAAATTCACAAAGATAATGGACAAGCTTGACCGTGAGTTTTCTGAAAAGAATTGGCAGAAGCTTGACCCAGAAGAGCGTCGCGCACGCTATGATGCACTAGAAAGTTTACTAGCTCGTCTTGATACATGGGGAATCGACTGACACCCACAGTACCTCATGACACCTTATCCAGACGATAGCAAAAGGACGGTTCACCCCCCCCCCGTCCTTTTTAAATTCTGATGAGAAATTTTGGCGTTACCGTAACCGTGGTTACGCTTAAATCACAATTCACTGTCATCAAATCGCCATCCCAACCGTCGATAAACCTCACACAATCGCCACTGAATCTCCTGCACTTCCAGATAATTGATATGCAACATCTGCAAAATATCGACAATCGCATTGACGTTTTTGTCGCGCGCATATAATGTCATCAGCTTGTCCAATTCGAGAATGGCTTCTTCAGTCTTGGACTCGTCAAGCAGGCGTGTGATGGTTTCGAGGTCAGGGGCATCGGTCATGTGATTACTTTGTTTTTTTGCCCTTGTGCATAGATAAAAAAGGTATCGGTAAATTCAACTTTTGCGTCAATACCTGCTAAACCTAGAGCTAACCGTAAATCCTCTCGTTCGTAAAATACTTTGATGATGTTGAAGTTACGCCCATCATTTAATGTGCGTTCCATGATGACATTTTTATCTTCTGGTAGGGTATGGTCAACAGCTGTTGATTCATGAATTTTGCGCGAGTCAATCATAAAAAAGTGACCGTTTGGTTTGAGCATACTACTGACTTTTTGTAGAAACGGTTGCAATTTTTCCGGCGGGACATGCGATAACCAGAATCCGAAAAATACCATGTCGTATTGTTGAGGGGCTTTCCATGTAAATAAATCTGCTTCGATGTAATTTACGTTATCCGATTGCACTGTTGCCTGATTAATCTTTATCATCTCCGGTGAAGCATCCACAGCTGTAACTTGATGCCCCAGTTTGACAAGTTCTTGTGTCCAGATACCCGTTCCTGGTGCAAGTTCCAATATGTGTTCTAGCTTGGGTGTTTGATGCAACAAATCACGAACTTGTTGTGCCTCAGCGAACCATTGCTTGTTCATGTCCTCGCCTCTGTCAAAGCGTCCTTTGCGATACCACCACTCGTCATATTCTGCTGCCCGTGCGCGGTAATATGCAATCTGTTGCTCAAGTATATCTGCCATCAAATATTCTCCTTACCGTAACCGTGGTTACGCTTAATCTATTTTTAGAGTCTGTTCTAAGATATAGAAATCCTCATCACCAAAGCCAATTCGGTCACCTGTCACAGGGTCATACCACCCAACGCGCACACGATATTCTCCTGCTAATAAATCAAAATTATGCGTTGTTGTGACAAATTCTTCTGGTATCCAACTGGTTGTGGGTCGTGTCCAATTGACCGGAATGCCATCAGATTGCGCAATAATCGTGTCGCTGTCATTTAGCACATGGACAAAAAGGCGCAAATTTGTATCAAGGATGTTGCGAGTTTGCCACACAAAAGTCACCATGCCTTTGCCCGAAGAACTATATCCCAAGAGTCGAATTTTGTTATTCCAATCAACCCGAACATCAACTTCGTAATCAGGTTTCTCAAGAATCCGTTCAGGTTCGTTAATGGCAATTGGACGATTCAAAATCTTAAATTCTCCAAGCGTGGTTTGGTTATCTGTAAGTAACTGAATCCCTATCTGATAATTATCGGCAGGCAAATCAGCTGGGACAATCAATCGCTGATATGATGTCATTACCTCATTACGACTCCACAACACTGTGGGATACCCATCAATGAGCGGGAGCGGGTCGGATTCTGCGATAATTTGATTGATTGAATTTATCCACAATACTCGCGCAAAATGATTCTGATTGTCTCTGTCATATAGACTTTTCTGCCATGTCCAATCAAAGACAATTTCGTCGCCTGTTGTTGCTGATTCGGGAAAGTTTGGAAATTCTGGCAGGTATAAGCCAATTGTATTTGACATACCTTCAACCATCGCAATACCTTCAATGTGGTCTCGTTTACCACTAATCACTCGTTCTGAGAGAGATAAGCTGTCTAGGATATATCTTGCATCCTCAGGGTTATTTTGAAAATTGAAAACACTCAAGAGTTCAAGTGTACTGGCATCAAATAAGCTGACCTCGATTGTGTATGCCAAATCGTCAATCAGTGGGGGAGTACGCTTTGGAATTTCAAAATCAATCACATCTTCGAGATAAGCACCTTGCAACCAATTGCTGGTGTCGATACCTCCCATCTGGAAGATATTTTGCTCTGCGACAACAATGCCGTCAGGGTTTCGCATTCTGACAACAGCAGAGTAGTTTGCTTCAATTGGGTTGTCATGTCGTTTCCAGTACAGCCTAATTGGCAGAATATTGGCTTTAAATTCGTCTTTTAGGACTTGTGCGTCTACTAAGTCGATTTGATTGCCAAAATTCGCTAACGGCTGGATTTCGATGTTTTCTGAGGTGAGGTCACCAAAGCGCGTTGATTTGAATCCTGTGTTGGCTGAATCGAGGATAAGGGCTTTAAACAAAAACACGCCCATACCGATTACAATCACAATCACATAAATCTTGATTTCAGGGTCAAGTGATAGACCATGCAAATTAGAAAATCCGCTCAACACTTTCCAAATTGCAATGACTAAGCACAACATCGCAACCCCGATTAAACTCACGACGACCGATGTCAATTGAATGTCAGTTGGTTGCAATGATATGGCTAAATCAAATTCGCCTTCAGGCACATCAACGGCGACTAATCCTTGTGGTTGTGATGGATATGTTTCTACTTTCTCACCGTCAATAGTTGCTGTCCAACCCTCGACCCATAGCCAATCAAAAATTAGTGTTTGCGCGTCGTTCGATTGAATCCGCAATTGCCCTGATGTCGATGTCCAATCTGATGCCAGAATATCAAAATTATCTGTTGCAATTAGACGCGGGATAATATCACGTTGCTCAAAGTGTTCAATCAAGCGTGTTGGGTCAAGTTGACTCTCGTCGGTGGTGACGGGCAAATATTCAGAGTAGGACGATACCGTCAGTTGTCCGGTCTCGCGTTCAAATGCATGAACATCACGGATATCATCAAGCTTGATTTCATCAAAATACAGGGAATATGTCCATGGGATGGAATAGACAACTGTGATTAAGGTTAAAACGCTAAAAACGGCTAATTTACGCCATCCTTCCGGTACTATCACCCATGCTAGCCAGATACTCATGCCAGTCATCAGGGCTAATACCAAACTTGCCAGACCAAGTATGCGCCACGGGAATTGTGTTAAGTCCATAAATGGCACATTTTCCCATATCCATGATGAGGTCGGTGTATTGAGAAAGATCAAAATCGCTAGAATCGTACCCAGAAACAAAAGCAAACGACGGTAAAGGGGATTGCGGTCATTCCACGCGATGACAAGACCAAAACCTGCCAGAATCAGTTGTACCCAACTGAGTGTAATCGGGATGGACTGATTTTGTTGGGTTGGGTCAGCAGTGTGTGGGAGTGCCAGAATGTCTCCAAGTGGACGTAAATGTCGGGTCACATCAATCTGGTCAAGATTATCAGCAATCAGTCGAATTTTGACAGCATCGGTCTCCAAAATTGCTGGCATCCAAAAAAACGCAGTCAGCAATAATCCGACCCCGCCCGCAAACAACAATCGGAAAAATGTCTGTATTTTGTCATCAGATGTCAGCCATAAAAATAGACAATACAGCGCGACGATAACAGTGCCGTGTAGGGTAATGAGCGTGTGCATGGGAATAAATAGCGCAAATGCAATCACTGCAAAAATAAAGTCAATACGCCGACCATAAAATGCCAAACGAGTGAAGCCATATAAAACAAATGGCAAAATGGCTAATGCCCCTAACTCTGAACTTGTCCCGCGCGCAACACTGTCGAAAAGATAGTAGGGAGCATAGATATAAGCAATTGCTGACACCCATCCGCCGATATTTGATTGTGTCCAGATGCGCCCCAAAAAAAACATACCCATTGCTGATGCCATCGTATAAAGCACCATCATCATGAGCCAACTCTGCACAAAGGTCAGCCCGAATGTGTGTAACCAACTGCCTAAATAATAGGACAATGGCGGGAAATAATTAAACAATGGCGCACCATAGCCATATACAATTCCAGTTGAATATCGAACCCACAGCGGATTATCGACCTTTAATGAGTAGTCGGTTGCTGTAACGCGATAGAGATGCAATAGTCCATCAGCAGATTCCGGCATTTGATTGAGCGTAAAGGGTTGAATGGCAAGCAGTGATATACAAAAAATGCCAATTACCAACAAAATAAATTGAGTGATACGATGATTGATTAGCGTGCGAAATTGGGACATTAAAACGGTCTCATTAATCCTTCAAATAGGGTACTATTCTACTTCTCAAACAGGTTTGATTTAAGCCGTAAACCACTGTGCATAAAGTTTCTTAAGGGAAATGATAATGGATTTACGAATCCTTTAGAAACGTTTGTGATTCGTTAGCGATTCTTGCTGTATGATAATTTTGACGTTTTAAATGACTTAAAGAAAAGGATAGTATTCATGGCTTTCACAGCAAAACTTGTAGGTATTCCTCATATCCCTACCATCAAGGATGTTAATATCCGGACAGAGCCCAAGAAAACTGGCGGGCTGTTGTTTAAAGTTCCCGTCGGCACGGCAGGACTAACTGTAGTTGATGTAAAACCCGATGCGGAAAATCAAGCACAGGGTGGTAAGGTTTTCCAATGGTTTAAGTTGGCATTTTCCGATGGTCAACAAGGCTGGTGTCGTGATGACTTGATGGAAGTGCAAGGTGATGGCAAGAAATTCGGATATGGTAATGTCGCAGTCAGCACTGTTGCATTTACACTCGACCGTGCAAAAGCTCCTGCTGCTGCTCCCGCTGCCGTTCCTGTTTCTGCTGCTCCTGCTGCCGCAAAACCAACCCCCGCAGTGGCTGCCCAACAATCTGATAATTCTGGTCCCGGCACCATCATCTGCATGTCACAAGGTGGCGCAAACATGCGACCAGGTCCTGGCACAACAACAGGTGCACCTGTATTCCGTATACCTTACATGGCAGAAGCTACAATCATCGGCGTAGAAAAAAGCCGTGACCCCAATGATCCATTCACATGGATTAATATTGACCATAAGGGGACAAAAGGCTGGTTGCGCGAAGACTTCACACGCCTCAAAGGTAACTTTGAACAATATGGCATCGCATTCCATGATATGTATCCAAGCCCAGCCCCTGAATCATGGTGGGCACGTGACTTTAACCTCGATCCAAACTTTAACCCCGTCATGCACCACGGTTGGGATCACTCCGGTAAAGTTGGTGCGCCAATCATCGGTGGTCCAAAAGGTGGTAAAGTGATTAAGGTTGCTATGTGTCAGAAGTGTGGTCCAAACGGACTCAGTGCTGTGACAGACAAAGGATATGGCGTAAGTGATGGTCGTGTACTTGGGGATGCAGGCTGGAATTATGGTTATGGTCACTTTGTCAATGTGACATATCACCACGATAAATTGCCAAAATCCACCCAACAAAAACTCGCAGCACAGGGTAAAGCAGGCTGGCATATCTCTGTTAACTATGCTCACCTTCACTCAATTGCTGTTCAACCAAATCAAGAACTCGCACCCAATGCTCCTATCGGTACGATGGGTAACAGCGGTAATTCAACCGGGGCTCACTTGCATCTCGAAGTCCGTGCACATGCCGATGCGAATAACACCAATTGGCCCTCAATGAAATCCGGTTTGATGTCGCCTGCGATTTTGTTCTTGCGCTAAACTTTTATCTCATATCGAGTACAATGAGTCGGGTAGCTTCGCAAAAGTTATCCGACTTTTTGATTACAAAATCGAGATAGTAATATGCTAATTTTTTCTGATGAATGGACACAAGCATATCAAGATGCAATCAATGCAAATCCACAATATTCGGCAACCTCACAAAACTGGAATCACGGCGCATTAGCGATGGTGATTTTGTTTTCTGACCAATCCAATAGTGCTGTTTTGCTAGATTTGGCTGGTGGTGAATGTTTATCGGCAACGTCAACAACACAGGCTGAGGTAATGACGGAGGCAAGTTTTGTCATTGAGGGTGACATGCAAACTTGGCAGACTGTTCTGAATGGCGATATTCAACCACTGATGGCGATTATGCGTGGCAAACTTAAATTGACAAAAGGTAGCATCGGTAAGCTGATGCCGTTTGCTAAGTCTGCTATCGAACTTGTCAACAGTGCGCAAACACTAGAAACAGAATTTCCAAGTTGAACTATTGGTGATTGCATGTTGTATCAAATATATCTATTGCAACATATTGAATGAGAATAGATCGTTCGCCGTAGATGTATTCCTTACATACTTGAAAGTCATTTGCGATTGCTTCTTTGAAGTCACGCACCTGAGCTAATTCGGCATTACGAAAATAGTTCAACCAAAAAACGGACTCGCCACTTACAAAATCGACAGTGTTCTCTGTCGCCTGTCTCCCATCAACATCTACTCGTATATTGTAGTTCTGAATGCCAAACTGGGTTTGATAGTATTCATCAATCCCCATTTTACCTTGTTTACTGTCCTTCATAGTTGCAAGGCTATATACAGTGTTGACCATCGTGATATTAGGTTCTGTAACAGACTCAAGTAAAGGTATCAGATGATGATATTCGGTAAATGTCTTGGGTGCAGTTGTGCCCATCGCATCCGTAAATGTAGATGTCTGATAAAATCCCGAACCAACTGCTATCCAAAGTGCAAGCAAAACAAGAGGGGCATACTGTTGTCTTGTGAGCCTACCAAGCAAATTCATCCCCAGCCCAGCTAACAAGATATAAGGCAATGTAAAAACAAGTACATACCGTAATCGTTTGATAAAAGGAAAGTAAATATTCAACGCCAAATAACCTAATGCAACGATGACAGCGAAGAACCATATACGACGACTACCAGATTCATCACGAATTGCCGAAAACAGTGATAGCCCCATGATTAATATAAAGACAATGGGTTCACCATTTCCCCAAAATTGCATCACTTGTGGAATCAATAGGTGATTGTATAAGGTCTTATCTTCACCTTCTGCTAAACGAGAATTAAATGTGTCGATACCGGAAAACAATCCAGGTAGCCACAAAATAAAAGTCAATCCACCAACAACAACAGCGACAGAGACATACCACCACCGTCTACTTTTGGGTACAAAGAATAGATGATATAAGCCAATCGGTATAAATAGAAACATGGCAGTCGGATGTGAGAACATTGCCATAGAGGTCATTGTTCCTAATCCCAAATAATGCCAGATAGTTGGTTGTCGCTTTATCGACACACAACGCATATAAATTAACCATACAAACGAGATAGAGAACAGTAGGGTAGCATATTCACGGATTTCATGAAGATAGTGATGATAAAAAGTAAACGTGGCTAATATTGTGATTGCCCATAAGCCAACTGAGGGGGATGCAATATCAGCTCCTAATCGATAAACAACTGCCAGCGCAAGAATGCCCATCAATAGCGATAAAATGCGCTGAATACGGTAATCATATGAAATGATATGCCCCCAGATATTTGCCATAGAATAATACATTGGAGGATGTTCACCACTATGAGTTAGCAAGGAGTCCCATGTTTCACTTAAACTCATTCCACTGCTATCTCGTTCCATTGCGCCAATGTGACCCATCGTTGTCGATTCGTCACGACGTATAGGGTCTTGATTAATGCCACTGATGCCAAAAAAATATGCAACTAGAATGACAGCAACGACTACTAAAAGCTGTATTGATAAAGTCTGACATGAACTTGTTTTTACCATGAGGTGATTTTGCATTACTCCTAGTTCTTAGATGTACAGTCCCAAAGTTAATCTAACAATCCATTTTGAAATTATCTATAATTACATAATATCGTAATTTAATCGTGGCAAAATATTTGAAATGAATCTAACAACCAAGCATAATGTATCCCCCAATATATCTCAGAAAAATATAAATATATCAAAGTTTTATCAGCATTTGATGGTGGTTTTTGTATTATTTATCAGTTTCTTTTTGGGTTTACATGGCACTAATAACCAAACGATAACTCGTGATGAGCAAACTACGTTAGGGCATATTGGGGGATTATCAAAACACTATATGTCCTATGGAGACACACTTGATTCGTTGATGGAATATAGTACACAACATCCACCCTTATATTACTTTCTGACAAATACATGGGGTAATGTGTTCGGGTTTTCTCATCACATTCCTACTATGATGTCGGTCTTTTTTGCGGTGTTGACTCTGGCTGTTGTCTATCGAATTGCGACTGATATTGCTGGTTATACAGCTGGGCTATATAGTATTTTATTGATGGCAACATCTATTGTCTTTATCCACTATAGTCATGAAATGCGTCCGTATGCAGTGTTGCTATTCCATAATAGTTTGTTTTTGTTTCTATATTTAAGGCTATCGAAACGCAAGAAGAAAATACCACTCCTTTATCTTATTTCCATGACTATCATTACGATATGTGCAATTTATACTCATGTATCATCCATTTTCTTATTTGTTGTTGTAGGACTTTATCATCTATTTTTTGTTCGTAAGACAATAGCATGGTGGCAGTTATCTATATCAATTGCTGTCGCTGGTTTATTTTTCTTGCCATGGTTAACAGTTGTGATGAGCGGGCTAGACGATTTATATAATCGATTGGATGGTAATCCTGATAAATTTATTCCAAATCAAGACCTTCTATGGTTGATTCCAAAATTTTGGGGTAATGGGCATCAAATCCTATTTTTCTTTTTGATTGTGTTGGGTGCAATTTCTGCATACTGGAATCGAAATGGAGCTAGAAAGCTATTCTTTTTCTGCGTGACTATTGCTTTAGCCATTCTTGCATTCAATGCTACTTTAGAATTTATCATTAAAATTCGCTATGCCTTTATCACATTGATACCATTCGTGATTTTTGGTGCTATGGGATTAAAGTTGCTTCAACATTGGCAAACTGGTCTACTATTGTTCTTTATCGTATGGGTCAGTGTGGGGACTAACTTTCAGGCTAATACGGAGTTTCAGGTTCATACTGGAATGCGTGATCATCACCTATTTTTGCAATATGATAAATTAACGCCATTAGTCAATAGCACATTAATGGATGAGGACTTGCTGATATTGGTCATCAGAGACTTTCGTTCAATCAAACAGAGTAAGCATAAATTAAAAAGTATAGACCAATACTATGAAGATTCATGGCGTGCTGAAACAGCACACATTCATGAATCTCCAGAAATAGGTAATTTCAATCTTCAGAAACTTTTGGATAGAATTGAAGGACGAGACGGATTTTGGATAACATATCAGTACGATACAACCATCGAACAGTTTGAGTTTATTCGTAACGTGTATCCAACTTATCAATTGTGTAAAAACATATCCTATGGAACATTATCGTACCTACAATACTTCTTGCTTGCTGATGATACTAATTTTGCGACACGCTGTGACACTGAAAATTAAGACTGTCGCTACTGTTGACAGAGTGAGTCATATTGATCTGTTGCCACATAGTAAATCAATACTGAACGTTCTCCATAGCTTTGTTCGAGACATACTGAAAAGCTCTCCTCAACGGCTTCTCGAAAGTCTCTCACTTGTGCCAAAGTAGCTGTGTGAAAATAGGTCAAGTAGAAATCTGACTTTTCTGTGACAAAATCTACTATTCTTTGGGTTGCTTGATTATTGTTTATATCAACTCGAATATACTGTGTGTCAATGTCCAATTGCGATCGATAGTACTCATCTATACTCATACCACCACGTTTACTATCCCGCATTGTGGAGAGATTATAAACTGTATTAATCAATGTCAAATTTTCATCAGTGACATCTTCTGATTCTAATATGGGCATGAGTCTATGGTATTCTGTGAATGTGTCGATGGCGATAGTTCCGACTTGAAAACGAAATATCTCCGATTGAATAAACGAAGTACCAGCCAATGCCCAGGTGCCAACAATAATAATTGGAATTATAGCAGGGCGAATCCATCGTGTTATAAAGCCAAGACCAACACCAGCCCATAACATAAATGGTATTGTGAAAACAATAACATATCGTAGTTTTTTGGTAAACGGGAATAGACCGTTTGCAAGAAAATATACTCCAAAAAATACAATTATAAACATGAGAATAATGCGACTGTTTTTTACATTACGTATGGTGGCAATGAGACTAAAAAAACAAAGCGTCACAAAAAGCCATGGTTGCCCGTTACTCCAAAATAAAATAACACCTTCGATTATGTCATTATTATATAATGTGTCAGGTTCTCCACTCGCCAAGCGGGCTGTATATTTGCCCACACCAGACAGTAGCCCCGGTAACCACGGTACAAATGTTAACCCACCAATGACTACAACAGCGGAAATCTGCCACCATACTTTGTTCTTGGGTACAAATAACAGGTGATAAATACCAATACCTATAAAAAGTGGAAACGAGGTGGGGTGTGTGTATAATGCACAAGCTGTTGCTATGCCTAGGGCAACTATAGAATATGACGATACTTTTCTCTGTTTAGTGATACATCGAATATATAGCCACCATGCTGTTGCTGAACAGAAGATAAGGGCAGCATACTCCCGAATCTCGTGTAGATAATGATGATAAAAACCCAATGTTGTCAGCAGTACTACAGCCCAGAATGCCATAAGAGGAGATGTCAGACTGAGACCTAAACGATAAACCATTGCTACTGCGAGGACTCCCCAGAAGACGGACAATACTCGTAGAACACGATAGTCATCAGAAAAGATGTCACTCCAGATATTTGCACTAAAGTAGTAAAAGGGCGGGTGTTCCCCACTATAGGTCATTAGAGAGTCCCATGTCCCAGATAAAGATAACCTAGTACCATCACGAGCCATCACGCCAATATGTGCCATCGTTGTCGATTCGTCACGACGTATAGGGTCTTGATTAATGCCACTGATACCAAAAAAATATGCAACTAGAATGACAATAACAACTGCAAATAATTGCAGAGATTGATGCTCTTTGTGTAAAGACTTTGTATCTTTAGACGGCAATAGGGTTACTCCAGTAAAATAGCTGACATACTGTCTGTGAAACAATAAACATCGATATGTAATATTGATGACGACAATACACATATTGAATTCCGAATTTTACAAAAAAAAAGCAACCTCTTATAGGTTGCTTGCTAAATCTTACACAGGTTATAGACAATATCTTGACTCAATTCTGCTATAGCTTACTTTTTGCTAGATAAGCGAGACTATGTTGTTTGATAAACACACGACCCAATCGCATGTCCATTTGTTCAGTCATCGGCTTGATAACAATACCTTCACGCTTGACTGTGTGAATCTTGGATTGACCATCTGATGCGTCTTTAATTGTGCGACCATGGAGCCAATCTCTGAGAATAATATCGACTGCTAGTGTTGGCACAATTTCAATCGCTAGTTGTTCTGTAATCTCAAGAAATTGGGTTGCATCAATTGGCTTGCCATCGACTTCAATATCAAATGCCCACATCTTATAGTCTTTGAGTTGGTAGTAATTTCCCTGCACACCCGGACCTGTCATCTCACCACGCAAGGTGACAAGTTGTAACTTATCATTACTTTTCGCTAGTATGTCCCATAGTTGACGAAGCTTGTCCTCAAGCTCCTGACTTTGCAATACTTTATACCAATCGTGTTGATAATCGACTACATCAATGATTTCATAATTGCGTTGTCCCACACGTATCATCCCTGTAGCATCAATCGTTGCCCACCAGTTCGACCCTTCGACCTTTTCAGTGATATAGACAGGGGCATTCATTAGATATTCGTCTGTAATGTCTCGATAATTTTGCGCACTTTCGATGTCATAAACACTGACCAGTTCAGGCAAACGTGCCAGACTACCGTGTCGCATCGGCAGGATAGGTGGCTCATACTTGCTGACACCAAGTTGCTGTGTAATGTCATCACCAATTTGTAGCGATGCAAAGTCAATCGCAGGGTAGAGGTCAGCGAGGTCAGTCAAACCACTTACAATACCTTGCGAGATATTCCCGCGTAGTTTGGCAGTTTTTATACGATTACGTAAGCGTTCACTGTTATCGTCGGGAATATTCCCATGCGCGAGTTTGCCAGTCAGACCGAGTTTATCGACAATCGGCATCGGCAGAAGGCTGTCAATTGGAAAATAAATCACGGTGTCGCCTGCTTGAAATTGCCCTTTACCCACAACAAAAGAATAATCTCGACCAGTGAGGGTTGCCATTTCAAGGCGGTCTGCGTTTTCATGTGGCTCGATTGTGTCGAGTCGTTCTACTGTTACACCAAATTTGCTCATAGACTTCTCCAATCGCTTGTTTACGAGTTATAGATAGTCTATAATATCTTTATTGGTTTATAAAGGTTCAAATAGGTTCATTTGGGGGTGTGGGTGAAATCTTATCATTATGTCGGACAATCCACAATTCGAGACAAGTTGAACGATGTGTCGAATCGTCATCATGTCGCAATAGCATCTCAAGTTATCGAATGGATACAACAAACCAATCAACCAAAAAATCCTGACGACACAATTACTGTGACATTCATTGTTGATACAGATAAGCAACTTTGGATTAATGACCGATATTCTGAGCATGTGCTTTGTGCTCAAGGTGGAAATGTACTGAGTGCGGGTGAGATAACATTTGAAGTTATAGATGATGGAGTCGAGATTGTTGCGATAACAAATCAATCGACAGGATATTGTCCTGAACCAGAATCATATCCAGCAGTGAAACATGCGCTTAAAGATACAGATATTCTATATCCATTGATGTTTACGACTTGTTATCATTTTCGTCGTTGTGATAAATGTGGTATGACCAATATCGTTAAAGATGATTGGTTTGTCTGTGGGGTATGTGATACTGACCTGAGTCGAGAGTGGAATTTCTAAACTCAGGTCATGTCGGTTACTTACTGTGAATCGTCTTTGGTGTCTTTGCCTGTTGTCCATGTCTCACAACCACCGCTACCATCAGGGCGCAAACTGGCTAGTGACAAATCTTCAGTGCCTTTGTACGCATAGGGGTCATTACCTGCTACCATGACAATATCGCGGAAATCTGCGATTGCCATGCCTTCCGTTGGGGCTGGGTGTTTCCATGGGAGCAGAGATTGGGCACTCATATAATGGTTGACCAATGTGCGACGATACCCACTGCTTGCATTATTAGGTAGTGACCGATGCAACGTGTATCCGTTGAAAAAGACAATCGAGCCAGCTTTCACTTCGACAGGAATTGCGTCTTCGTCTTTATACGGAAACCCCCATGATTCTGAAGTGCAATCAAAGCGCGGGTCATCTTGTATCTGCTGGGGCCACAGTACGCCGTGTTTATGCGAACCGGGGATAATCCACAGACAGCCATTTTCCACTGTCGCATCATCCAATGCAATCCATGCACCTATCAATGAGCGGTCACGGGTTGGGATGAAGTCTTCGTCTTGATGCCATGCTTGACCGGGTTTACCAGATGATTTGATAAACAACATCGACTGCATACATTTGACATCGGGACCGATAACTTTCGTCAATACATCGACAATAGCAGGGTGGGCAAGATAGTTGTACATTATCTCGGATAACTTATGTGGGAAATGAATACACAGATAACGACTCAGTATATCGGCTTCACTAGCATCAGGTGGAGGTGGGGCATAGTTGCGGATGTCGATACCATAATCACCGCGACAAATACGGGTCGCATCTGAGCGCAATTCTTCAATTTCATCGGATGTCAACGCATCCGGCAAAATGAGAAATCCATCTTCATGAAATTGGGTTGCCTCAGCTGGTGTAATGAATGACTGAACAGGTGTATTTTGCATATCCCTACCTCATCGTAAACATAATTTGACATATGGTATCATATGATGATGTGTCATGTGGTTCTGGAAAACCCATAAAGAGTCGATTCATAATGATATTTGGTTCTGAAATTACCATACCAACAGAAGTAACTTGTGGGAATGTGGTTTATTCATCCGGTGGTACACTCGGACCGCGTCTTCAATCCCATGTCCAATTTGTCATTCTACACTTCGGCGCAATGACGATATGGATTGATGGACAGAAAAATAATCTGCCCGTGAATTATATCGGGATTCTTTTGCCGGGGCACAAAGAATATTTTGAATTTGCCAAACACGAAAAAACGCATCATAGTTATGTTCACCTACGCTTCGATTTGCCTGACCACATCATCGAACAACAGCTTGCCCACCTGCCGAAAGTGTTACCGTATAGCTGGAATATGTCACGACTCATCGACTTTGGGTTACGACTCAACTACGCGACCTTGCCGGATATTCATCAGCACATAAACTTGTTTGGACTTCAACTCCTTATGTTATATTGGAGTGAGAGCCTGACGTATCAACACGAGTTGTTGGGACAGAATGCTAATGCGATTTTGGCGGATGCTTGTAATTACATCAATCAAAATCTATCGGCATCATTAACCCTAGAAGACATTGCCGAACAATCGAATGTCAGTGTGTCACACCTGAATCGTCTCTTTAACAGTGTGCTAGCGTTATCACCGATGCGTTATGTGTGGCAACAGCGCACTCAGCATGGCATTGAACTCCTCAAATATACGGGGCTGAGTGTTCAAGAGATTGCGTTCCAATGTGGATTTGCTACCACACAACACTTTGCCAAACGGGTTAAATCTGCGACGGGACACACACCAACAATGATACGCCGTCAGACATAAAATTAATCTTCCCGCCATCGTGTTAGTACATCTTCATCTTCGTCAAGCACCTCAATATACAATATACGATGCACTGGAATAATGATGCGGTTTGGCTCATTTTTTAGGAATGGGACATCTTTGCCACTTTGTAGACGGGGATATTTCACAATAATCAATGTATCATTAGGTGTAGGGAGGTTGTCAATTTCACCATAGATGGTTTCGACCCCCTCCATTTTCAAGCTGATTGAAATCATATTTACCATGCCTCGATAATATCATCATTAGTGTGACATACTAATGCAATAATCGTTATAACTGAATTAGCTTACGATATATTATAATCATGCCAAGACAAATAACAGACAAAATACTATGTTCAAGATTGATATACAATCGGGCACAATCCAGTGGGGCGATGTGACCTGTTCCCCGCAACTTAAGGTAGATGACTTTGCCCGACAGCATCCATATATTCGGCGAACATCTCATGAAGACGGGCGGGGCATGTGGCGTAGTGAGATTCCGTTACTGCGCCTGATTGTAAACCGCCAACCGTGGAACGCGCGCATTGCTTATGAGAACCAATTTTTGCGACGGGTCGAATTTACGGCAGGAAGCTTGACCCGTCATATACCGGAAAATATGTGGTGGCAATATCATTTGCATTGGATGGTGTCGGTCAAGGGGTGGCTGATGTCTCATATTGGTGAACCTGACATCGTTGACCCTGTGCAAGTATATGACGCGCACCGTGACCTCAATCAGCTAGAAGAAAAAGTGTTAGAAACATGGCAGTATACCTATGATTGGGGCATGTTGACCTTCTTCTATGAGAGCATTGAAGGGCGCAGTAGCCTGACGGTTGCCTATGACACCGATACACAAATCCGCGATTGGAATGACCTTGTGCAGGTGTGCAATTGGGCGATTCGTTCTTCGCAGTTACAGAAAAAATCGACCACCAATCTATCCCTTATCCGCGATACGATTCTGCTGATTGGTCAGCACTTCAAGTTTGATGACTTGTCCCCGAAAATTAGTCGCACTGGATTGATTTTCCGTTCGGCGATTTACAATACCTACATTGATATGGACATCTGGCGCGGGTCGGATGGCAAGAATTATCGTATCTTCCGCCGTGACATCAAACAGGAGACACGAGTCACGGCAGAGGGTGAGTTGGTCTCTGCCTTGCGTCAGGTTTTTGATTTCGAGTAGGGAAAGAATGAAAATGATACTGAATATTTCAGACTTTGAAACATGGAAAATCGTTGCAAAGGTATGTGTGAAATATGGTGCTGATGTTGATCGCACACAAGATGATTTCTTCAATGACTTGTTATCCAAATATGATGGTGAACTCACTGCCGAAGCGTTAACGGAGTGGCTAGATACCGAGATTCCAAAGCACTTTCGTGTATTCGATGAACGACCCATTTGGATACAAGATCCGCAGTGGCTTTATCATGATGGTCGCCCTATGATTTTCGTCGGGCAGATATTGCTTGATAATCCGCCCGCTTCACTATTGCACGATGGTACGAAGTTTTATCTTTTCATCCCGCAGGGTCGCTGGAGTGATGCCGACATTCGCGTGGTATCACAGCAATTTTAAATCTCACTCGTTATCGAAGCTATTCAGTTTGCACACTCGACGTTTCACTCAGTGCCTTCATACCTGCTTGAATGACTTCTGTGATTTTATCGACATCATAAACACAACCGTTCCACACACCACCACTGGCTGCCTGTAATGCTGCCCATAATCGGGTGTCATCGGGCAGGTTGGGATGTGCCATCAGGTCGGGGTGGAGGAAACGACTATCGAGTAATGCTTGTGCATCATCAGGGGAGAGGTCGCCATCTGCTGTGCCGATGAGTTGAATCGACCCTGACAAGGTGTTACGGTCAATCTCAATTTGAATGCGGTCACCGTCTTGGACTTTGCCGATTGCACCGCCTGCGAGGGCTTCCGGTCCGACGTGTCCGATACATGCACCTGTCGAGACACCGGAAAAGCGCGCATCTGTCAGAATCGGGACATGCTTGCCCCACGGGATAAACTTCAATGCGGAGGTGAGCTGGTAGGTTTCTTCCATGCCTGTTCCAGTTGGACCGACTCCAATTAAAACCAGCACATCGCCGGCTTGGATGGGGTTATCACTCAACCCTTTGACGGCGCGGATGGCTTCGCTTTCAGATGTAAACACCCGCGCTGAGCCTGTGTGCCGATAAATATTGTCATCATCAACGACGGATGGGTCGATTGAGGTGGCTTTAATGACTGACCCCTGCGGTGCGATATTGCCGACGGGGAACACCATCGTACTCGATAAGCCATTTTTGCGGGCTTTATCTGCCGACATAATGACATCAGCGGGGTGAATCTGGTCGCTGGCACTGAGGCGTTCACGCGCGAGTTGACGGCGTTCGCTATCTTTCCACCAATCAAGGACAGTATCGAGTGTGTCTCCAGTGACGGTCATGACATCTGTGTTGAGCAAGCCCATATCGCGCAGGTGAAGCATGACTTCGGGGACACCACCCGCCATATAGACTTGTACGGTCGGATGATTTTTCGGTCCATTGGGTAGGGCGTCAACCAGACGCGGGGTACTACGTGATATGCGAATCCAGTCATCGACGGTCGGTGTTTTCAGTCCGGCAGCGTGGGCAATGGCTGGAATATGGAGGAGCAAATTGGTCGAGCCACCAAAGGCTGCATGTAGTAACATAGCGTTTTCGAGCGACTCCGGTGTGATGATATTTGCGAGGGAAATGCTGTTTGCCTTCATATGTAGTAGAGCCAGTGCAGACCGTTTTGCAATATCGAGCCAGACATCTTCACCAGATGGAACGAGTGCGCTATGGGGGAGTGCCATGCCAAATGCTTCGGCAACCACCTGTGCAGTGGCGGCAGTCCCTAAGAATTGACATCCACCACCGGATGACCCACAAGACCGACAGCCCATCTCGGCGGCATAATCGAGGCTAATCATATCATGGGCAAATCGCGCACCAATGGTCTGCACTGTACCCGCATCTTCCGCACCTTCGGCAGGTAAAGTTACGCCACCGGGCACGATGATACCGGGTAACTCGGAGCTACCTGCTAGGGCAATCATAGTTGCGGGGAGTCCCTTGTCGCAGGTTGCGATACCCATGACACCGTCGCGGGTGGGTAGGGAACGTATTAAACGACGCATGACCATCGCAGCATCGTTGCGGTAGGGCAGGCTGTCCATCATGCCGGATGTCCCTTGTGAGCGTCCATCACATGGGTCGGAACAATACACCGAAAACGGAATAGCATCTTGACTGCGGATGGTTTCGGCAGCTTCGCGCACGAGTAAGCCAATTTCCCAATGTCCGGTGTGATAACCGAGGGCAATGGCTGAGCCATCTTCGCCACGCAGACCGCCCTGTGTGCTGACAATGATATACTGCTCTCGGTTAACTTCTTCGGGATGCCATCCCATCGCAACATTTTGTGTCATCGCAAACAGGTTGCCACTGGGTTCGTTGAGGAGCATGTCTTCATCAAGAGGGAGCTTACCGTCTGTGCCTTGACCTTTGGTACGGGTAAAGCGAACGATATTGGGGTCGCCATAGATGTCATCGTTGGAAGATTGTATTGTGGTCATGATAGGTGCCTTCTAAATCTCCTGCTCTAATAACCATGTAATTGCGTCGTCTTTTTTGTTTGTTCTAAAATACTCTCTCTGATTCTTGGTGGTGGCAAGTGTTGCGAGGTAATCAATTTTTGCGGGAAGGTCACGCTCATCAGAGAGATAAGCGATAATACGTTTTGTATTGTTGTGAAACTCCGGCGAATAACGGCGTTGGTCCACTGTAAAACTCACTAGCTCATCTAAATCGGGCAGGGTTGCGACACTGAAATCTAGTAAAATTTTTAAACTGGTTAGTTGTATTTCATCAGTTAATACTTGTTGGCGTGAATGCTGAATATATGTAATGAATGTATCGAGTGTGCTTTCTTGCCATATATAATAGTGAATATCTGGTTCTATTATCTCATACTGTAGAAAATCTGACACATGCTTTCCTTTATCTTTGAAGTATTCACCATCTAGTCAAATGGGTTGATGTATTTGTATAACGCTTGTGTTGGCTGATGCCAGCTAGACTGTCTTGTCCTCTTCTAATAACCAGTCAATGGCTTGTTGCTTCTCATCTGTTCTAAAGAACTTTCTTTTATTCTTTGCCGAGACGATGGCGGTGATATGCGCAATTTTATCTGACAAATTTGCCTCATCAGATAAATAGGCGATGCGACGAGAGACACTATCTTTAGGATAAAAGGCGGTGTGTCGTTGGTCTATGGTTATACTTACAAGTTCTTCAATAGATGGCAGTTGTGCCTCAGACAAATCTAGCAAAATAAGCAGTTGCGGAATTTTATCTGGGACGTGTTGTTTTTCGATTTGCAATAGTTTTCGTGAATGTGCGATGTATGCCACTAGGGATGCGATTATATTTTCCTTACATTTATAATAATGGACATTTGATTCCAATAATACATACTCTACAAAACTAGTCATTACTATACTTTCAAAAGGGGCAATCAATAACGCAAGGGAGTATAACAAGTAATAGATGATTATGAAAGAAATTGAAAAACCGATTTTTTATGGTCTGATATTTTTAATCAATTTGACGATTTAATGACGTTATCCGTAGTCACATTATAGGCTAAGTAACCAATCAATCGCTTGCTGTTTTTGGTTTGTGGAAAAGATTTGACGTTGATTTGTTGTTGACATAATTGGGGCGATGTTTTCAATCTTTTTTCTCAAGCTGTCATCATCGGATAGATAGGCAAAGTGGGTAATGATGCGATTACCGCCGATTTCTATTCGTCGGCGATGTTCAACGCTTTCGGCTACCATCTCATCAAGTGGGGGGAGTGAGGCTTGGCTGAGGTCGAGGATGAATCTCAGTGTCATGCTTTGTTTATCTGTTACTGCTTGTGCATCTTTTAGGATGTTATTGTAAATTTGAATATATTGTTTTGTGGCTATGACATCGGATTGCAACCAAAGAAAATAGTGGATTCCAGATTCTAGATTTTTATACTGAATTAACTCGCTCATACGAAAACCAATAAATATGATTAAACATCATTTTAAGTATACTATAAAAATAGTAATAGTGCTTAATTTTTTATCGATTATTGGTAACCGTTGATATCACTCATATATTTTGTGTATGCTCAATATATTACTCTATGAGATAACTCTATCCGAATTGAAAAATAACCCTGATTATATGTCACACAATAAGATGCCTATAAGGTGCCGACATGCTGTATGTAACAAATTGTACGGTTCGAGTGTACTGTATGGTTTATTTGATGATTGTAACTATGGTTTTTGGGGATAGTTTCTAAAGAGACAGTGTACGTGGTTGTTTAAGGAGCCACTGTATCGCTTCTTTTTCTTGGTTAGCTTTGAAGAACTCCCTCTGCCCATTGAGGCGATTAATCAAGGCATAATTTCGCATCAGGATATCGACAACTCTGTCATCCGACAAATAGGCTGTATAATAATGGATGTCCTTGCGAATACCAGCATTGTTTGTAACCTCAGTTATCCTGCTGATGGAAGGAACACCAGATTGTCGGAAGTCCATAAGGATGCTGACAACATCACCACTGCTTAGCTTGTCGTTCATTTGTCTATATAACTTGCTACCTAAAACAATAGCATCATGTGAGTTTGTTAACCATGTAAAATGATGGATGCCAGAGTCAAGGTATTGATATTGAATGAGTTCGGACATGTTTATAATTCCCCTGTAACTGTTGACTTGCAAATAGTGTCACCTTTAGGACGACATATTCTCAGCCAAAATTTCATTTGCTAATATGATACTAATTATACGATTGTATGACGCTATGCCCATGAATCCGTTACGCTGACACGCAGAGACTATCATTCTAAGCTAAAATGACAGAAATAGTTTTGATGGCTTCAGGGGAGCATAATAATGAAGTTTGTTTGGATTTGTATGTTGGGTGCAATGCTGTGGGTAAGTGGTGTCGTAACGCTGGCACAGCCGATTATGCCGGATTATGTGATTCGCACAATACAAGAGATTAATGCGATATATGGGGAAGGTACGATTGACATCAACAACACAGGATGGGATTGGCGTGGTGGTTCGATTGGTGACGGATTCAATCTGACCGCTGGTTGTACAAGCCCGATTACACTGCCTGTTTCTACGACAGCGACAGAATATTATCGGGTCTTTTTCGATACCGACTTTAATGGGGCTGCCGAGTGGACGGTAATTGTTTATAGCGACTACACTTACTTTGGGTTGTGTGATGTGCCTCAATATGAATGTGGTGTGTTGCCACCTCGTTTGGCAGTTGGACGAGTTGCACATATTTCACCTGATGGCTTCCCGAATAATCTACGTGCTGTCCCCGGCGAAAGTGGACAACTGGTTGGCGAAATTCCAGCAGGGGCAGAGTTTACCATTGTGGATGGTCCGCGCTGTGCGAGTGGGATTAGCTTCTGGCTAGTGGACTATAATCAGACACAAGGATGGACAGCCGAGGGGCGTGATACAGAATACTTTATTACTCCCGGTGGGATTCCTGAAGTTGTGGCTGTCAATATCACACCGATTGCCCCTGCAACACCACAAGCGACAGCGATTCCAACGTTTGTCTGTGGTGGTGTTCAGTCGCGCTTATATGTGGGGCTGACAGCACAGGTCACACCGGGCTTCCCGAATAACCTGCGCGCTCAACCGGGGGAGAGTGGTCAATACCTCGGTGAGATTCCGCCAGGTTTTCCGTTTGAGATTGTGGGCGGTCCGCAGTGTAACAGTGGTTTGCAATGGTGGCAGGTGAATTATCAAGGCACAATCGGCTGGACAGCAGAGGCGGGTAGTGTCGATGACTATTGGCTAGAGCCTGTAGGGCTGACTGTCGAGACTATCAATATTGGTACACTGGCTCGGTTGGGGCAGGTTGACACACTGACACCGGACATCACAGGTGTTTATCGGTCTCTGTTTATCAATGGGCGTAATGACATTATTGGGGTTTACTCGGATGGTCGGCGATGGACATGGAATCCGACTGACCCGACATTGGCACGACCAGATACAACATGGACTGCGCCCAATCTGACACAACTGCCAGATTTCCCAATTGCAAGCCAGCTGGATAGTACAGGTCAGGTGATTGCGATGGTGCCATCAACAACAAATGGGACACAGGTTCAGCTAGCTGGTGGGACATTCTTCGATGAATTTGATTTGTCACGCGATAATCGGTTGTTCAATAATGGGGCGATTCATCCGATAGACAATGATATGCTGGTCGTATCGCAGATGGGGCAGGGCTTCATTTTTGTGGATTCTAATCCTGATTCAACAACATATCGGTCAGTTTCACAGGCTGCGCGGGTGTTGCTACCGGATGAGGTCTATCTACAAATAGAGTTTAGTGCGAATGGTCAACGCTTGGTCGGGTTGACGGACAAGAATCATCTGGTGGTTTGGACGGGTGCAGGTGCAAATCCGGCGACATGGGCAGTTGATTATCCGGTGATATTTGAGGATGAGCCGGTTATCATGGATTTTTCACTGTCTGCTGATGGGTCGAAGCTGTTGATTACTGGCTTGCGGGCTGTACCCAATACGAATCTCGAAGATGGCTTTTTTAGTCTCTATAACATCTTGCCAAATGGACTCGAAGAAGTTGCGACAGTCTACCTTGATAGATGGTCAGATAGAGCTGCGATTGAATTTTCACCGGATGGGAGTTGGCTGGCTGTCACGAGTGGTAATCATGAGCTACGATTTTTTGATACAGCGACATTGACACAACGTCATCAAGTGGAGACAAATTTTGAGCATGTGACGGATATTGTATTTAATGATGATGCGTCTTTGATGGCGATGGTAACACAATACAACAATATCTTTGTGTGGCGGGTTCGCTAGCTTAAGGTGAAATTGGAATGAAGGGGCTTGGCATTTGCTGAGTCTCTTTTGATTTTGCGATAGGGCAATTGCATATGGAAGGAATCGCATTGAATCAACAACGTCTTAAAATATTTTTTACCACAGAGACACCGAGTTCACAGAGGAAAGAGATGAATGACGAGAAAATTCGTTCAATCGTCACCTTATTTCTTCCGTATTTCTCTGTGTCCTTTGTGCCTCTGTGGTTATAAGAGCTTTTAACAGTTCAAATGTAAAAAGTAGTTGTGTTAAGAATACAAATGCGTTTACCCTAGTTTTGCGAGTTGATTGTGTCACTCAGTATAATTATCACATTGGCGACAAGTAGACGAAAGACAATGAGATGAATCTGGCACAGCGATTTCCGATTGGGCATGCAGTTGTGATGGCTCAACAACATATTGACCCGTATCCCGTATTGACGCAAATGCTAACTCATGAGCCTGTGTCATGGGTGGATGAACTCGGTATGTGGTATGTGACGCGCCGTGATGATGTGCTACGAATTTTGGCAGATACTGATACATTTACGGTTGTGTCAGATAAATCGTTGATGCGTCAGGCGATGGGATATAACATGCTGACAACTGATGGAACAGAACAAGCGCGCTTGCGTCGTCCATTTAATGGGTCATTTGCACCTCGTCGCATCCGGCATTATGCTGAATCTTTTGTTGCGTCGCTGGCGAATCAGTTGATTGATACTTTTATCGCGCAAGATACAGTTGACCTAAAGGCGGACTTTGCTGACATCATCGCTATACAAACAGTTGTGGATATGATTGGCTTGCAAGTTGATGATGTGGAGCAGATACGGTCATGGGTGTCAGACTTTAGTCATATCATGAGCAATTTTTCTGGTGACGAGACGATTATCGAACGCGGTGAACAATCGAAGCGCGAATTTGCATCTTATGTTCAGGGGCATATTGACCGCTTCCACGAAACACCGGATGATAGTATTCTGGGGCAGATGGTGCAGTCTGCTGACCATCATATGTCCGATGCTGAATTGATTGACTCGGTGCGGGTGATTATCTTCGGTGGTGTCGAGACGACCTCTGCTTTAATCACGAATACCTTATATTGTTTGTTGATACACCCTGAACAGATGCAACGTCTACTCGATAATCCCGATGAATATTTGCCGAATGCAATTGAAGAAACCCTACGATATGAATCACCTGTGCAAACGTGTACCCGTCATGTCTTGCGTGATGTTGAGGTGAATGGGGTGCAATTGCGGGCAGGGGATACGTTGCAGTGTATGCTTGGTGCGGCAAACCGTGACCCATCCCATTTTGATAATCCGAATCAGTTTGATATATTGCGCGACAATGCACGAGACCATCTGGCATTTGCGAATGGAAAACACTTTTGCATCGGGGCAGGGCTGGCACGGATGGAAGCAACTGTCGGAATAAGAACACTACTATCACGAATGCCTCATATGGAATTAACGGTTTTGGATGATAATCAACCTATCGGCTATGAGTTCCGGTCATCGAAATGTCTGCAAATAAACATATAGTGCACCATCATCATGCCAAACTGCTATAGATGAAGATACTAGATACTACGCGAGTAACTATGATGCAAAAAACTAGTTGGATAATTGTTTCTCTCATTCTTTCATTCACACTTGTTCAAGCACAGGTCAACGAATGTGCTGTTCAATTTGAACAGATCACCACACAAACCGATATGTTGTGTGATGATATTCAGCGCAACGAAGCATGCTACGGCAATATCATTGTCAATGTTGTACCGTTTGATGATACAGACGAACTCGACTTTGATAATCCGGGAGACACCACGAGTGTTGAGTTGATTCGTTCGTTATCCCTAAGTTCACTAGATACAAACACGGGTGAATGGGGTGTTGCGATGATGCGCCTGTTAGCCAATCTTGATCCGGCACAATCTGATGATGTTTTGATGCTTCTGGTTGGTAACACAGAGATGGAATCCGCAACCGAAATTACTGCAAAGCAGGCGATTGTAACGAATACTGTGACTAATATTCGTCGGTCTGCCACAACAGAATCACGAGTAGTGTTATCTGTTCCGGCTGATACCCCATTGGAAGCAATTGGTCGCCTTGATGATAGCTCATGGATACAAGTCTATGATGTCGAGTTGAACCTTGCTGGTTGGGTTGCACGCGAACTTATCACGGATGTTGACCCAGACACATTGCCGATTGTTAAGCCAACAGGGACTTACTTCGGACCGATGCAGGCATTTTATTTAAGCTCAGATGGGGCAGGTGTATCCTGTGATGATGTCCCGACAAACGGGCTTATGATTCAAACACCGGAGGGTGTTGGGCGAGTATCATTCTGGATAAATGAAATTACGGTTGACTTCTTATCAAACGCCGGTAACACGGCATTCATCCAGTCTGATGGCGAAGACTTGTCCATTGATGTGCTGGAAGGGTCTGTTTATGTTGCTGGCGAGACAGAAGGGTATTTCGCAGTTGAAGGGTCTGTTGTCGCAGTCCAAACAACTGAGGAAGGCATCCTCGATATTGATATTCCTGCACCGTCCCAATCGACATTTGAAGTGATTGGGTCTTCAGATGGAATTTTCCGAGGTACTGATACATTGCCTGCATCTGTGAGTACAATTGCAACGGCTAACAACTTGACACAACAGCAATATCAGGAAGTTGAGACTTATGGATATATCATCACAACACCTGAACCCGCACCTGCACAAGTTGTAAGTAGCAGTGATACATCATCTGTGTCAAATGTTGCTGGACAACAATCTTCTGATTCATCCTCAAACTCATCAAATAACAATAACACCAATAGTAGCAACAATTCTAATGGTGGTGGCGGTGACGACGATGATGGTGGAGATGCTCCTGACCCAGACCCAGACCCAGACCCTGACCCAGATCCTGACCCAGACCCAGACCCAGACCCTGACCCTGACCCAGACCCTGACCCTGACCCTGATCCCGACCCAGACCCTGGTGACGACGACGATGATGACGATGACGATGACGACGACGATGACGACGACGACGACGACGACGACGACGACGACGATGATGATGACGACGACGACGACGATGACGATGATGATGACTAAAGAGAGATAAGACTTGATAAGGGATTAGGTTTTCAAACAGACTCTAAATTTACAATTATCATGTTAATGGTATACTCACTGTAAGATAAGTCGGATTGAAGTTAACAATGAAAACCCTAGTCTGGTCATTTGTACTATTTACAATATCAATTGTTGTAACAGCACAAACCACACCCTGTCCAGCTTTTTACCAAACTGCAATGAGTCAGACCGAGCTGGTATGTGATGGGACAGAACGCAACCAAGCATGTTACGGCAACAATACGGTAAACCTCACTCCATTCTCGGATGTTGATGATATTTCATTTAGCATGCCGGGTGATGTTGCGGATGTCGAAGATATTCGTGTGTTGTCCTTGAGTGCATTAAACGATTCGACTGGCGAGTGGGGCATTACTATGATGCGCCTGCTGGCAAACCTCGATCCATCAACTACAGATAGTGTCACGCTGCTATTATTTGGCGATGTGGAACTTGAATCTGCTGTTGAACCTACTACTAGCCAAATAGTCTCTACACAATCTATTGCGAATATGCGTCAATATCCAACAACTTCGGCATTGGTTGTTGCATCTATGGGTCAAAATGTAGAACTCGAAGCTTATGGGCGTATTGCAGATAACTCGTGGTTACAAGTCCGTGACCCACTAACCAATATATCCGGTTGGATTTTTGCTGACTTGCTATCTGTCAGTGACGTTGATGCGATTCCAGTTGTCGAATCAACACGACCGTATTTTGGTCCGATGCAGGCGTTTTACTTCCGTGGTAACAACAGCAGTGATTTCACGGATTGTTCCGGTGTGCCAGCAGATGGATTGTACATTCAGACACCGCAAGGTGTAGGACGTGTTAGTATCTGGGTGAATCAAGTGACGGTTGACTTCTTGTCGAATGCAGGTGGAACAGCTTATATTACACCACCCGTGGATGATGAGATGACAATCGACATCCTCGAAGGTACAGCAACTGTTAGCTCTAATGATAGTGGATATGTTGCGGTAGCAGGGTCGTCGGTGACTGTGACAATGGATGAATCTGAAGATGCACCGAAGGTCAATCTTCCTGAGCCTATCAGAAATAACATGCCAGAATCTGATAATGATCCCGCTTCGGTACTGAATCGTGATGTTACACCATCGCCTGCAAGTGTTAATGAGATTGCATCTGCCAATGGGTTGAACACAACACAATATGAAGAAGTTAAAGAATACGGTGTTGTGATTACTGCTAGTCAACCGCAAACCTCATCGAATGAGGGAACAACAACAAACAACACGACTTCGAGTGGTAACGGTAACTCGACAGGCAATACATCAACAACTGATTCTGGAGATTCAACTTCCGGTAACACGACATCGAATAACACACAATCATCGGGCAATAACACCGGAAGCAACACAGGGAATACAACTGGCAACACTACAGATACAACTGGGAATGCCCCGCCTGCCAGCACAGAAGCTCCTGGAAATAGTGGCAACGGCAACAACGGTAATGGTAACGGCAACAACGGTAATGGCAACGGCAATAACGGTAATGGCAACGGCAATAACGGTAATGGTAACGGCAACAACGGTAATGGCAACGGCAACAACGGTAATGGCAACGGCAACAACGGTAATGGCAACGGCAATAACGGTAATGGTAACGGCAACAGTGGCAATTGCCCCGGTAACAGTTGTAATGCACCTGGGAAAAACAAAAATAAAGGCAAATAGTCTTTAGTTATTGATAGTTATCTGTGTTGCAAATTGCTGGACATCTGCAAGTGTTGATGGGGGAGTTGTCGATGCGTCGCGCTTGACCTGTAATGTGCCTGCTGCAACAGCCAATTTGACACTTTCTTCAACTGATAATCCATTCAGGTGACCATATATAACCCCCGCTCGGAATGCGTCACCTGCGCCAGTGGTATCGTTCACATCAACTGCTGGAACATCCATGCTGAATGTACTCCCATCATGTTTAACTACCCATACAGAATTATCTCCATCGGTCATGATAATAAGTCCGCCGTGTTTTTCTTGTAAGGCGACGGAATATTGATGATGGTCATGGTCGGGCAATATCTTGTGCATAACAGCGCGCGAGTTAATTAGAATATCGGAGGTATCAAACATGGGGTTGGTGTCTTCAATGACATCTGATGCGATAACGGTGATGCCTTGTGCATGTGCCAATGATGCGAGACGTTGGGATTCACGTTCGGGATTATTATAATAAAAGTTGACGGTTACGATGTCGATGCCCGTAAAGTCGATGGTATCAGCTGCGTGCATCGGTGCTGTGTCATAGCCGAACTCAATGAGGTAGCGGTCACCGTTTGGTGGAACGAGGGCGCGGGTATAGGGGGTTTCGACCTTGTCCGATTGTTGGAGTCGGTGTGATGAAAAGGATGGGTATTGTTCGAGCCATGCAAGAACCTGTTGTCCATATGCGTCTGTGCCGATGTGGTTTCCGGTTAAGCTGACAGGTACATCCCAATTGGCAAGCCAGACTGCGGTTTGTGTTGCGCCTCCGCCGATTTGAAAATGTTGACGGGTTGGTGTGGTGGCGACTCCGGGTGTAGGCATATAGGGGACATGAATAATATTATCGACGCAAATACCGCCGTAACATAGTACCTTCGATTGCATGGGATAGCCTGCTTTTATCTACTGATTAGACGAAATCAGGATGTATTCAAAGTTGTTGGACGTAATACATAATGGCGGAATGAGATTGTAATTGTTGACACGCTCGTCTGACAGAACCTGTTGAACCAGCTGAACGAGATGTTTGCCATAATGTGCGGGCTGGAATGTGGGCGACACAAGTAGGCGACTATTCGGGCGACGAAATTCTTCGAGTGCAATTGATGTGCCATCAAAGCTGATAGCAATAACATCATCTTCACGGTCAAGGTCACGGGCAGCATCTAACATCCCTTTGGCAACGACATCCCCAATCGCAATTAGGAGAATCCGTTTATGATCTGCCCAACGCTTAAGGATAGGGTAGGTGTTGTTGTACGATACTTCTGTGCTGAGGTTGGTATCAATATGCAAAATTTGGTCACTGCTGATAGGTATCAAGGTTTGCAGGGTTTCCAGCACGGAGTCAATCCGTTGCCGATGGGTCGAGGTGACGCGCTGGTCAATGCCGATGAGAACGCGGTCAATGGTGTTGTCCCAATGGTCATGTATCCAATTGGCAGCTTCTTTGGCGGCAAAGTTACCCGACATGCGGTTATCTACACCGAGGAAGATTGTCATCGGAAATTCGATTTCTACTGAGATAACAGGGATACGATTCATCGCAAATGGTTTGACCAATGTGTACCCAGCTCGTTGATCGAGATGATTTAGAATGACAATATCAACACCCATCTCTGCCAGTTCGTTGGCATGTTGGATGGCGGTTGGTGTGTCATGTTGTGTGGTGCGTTCAATGAGTGTGATGTTCGGGTATTGGTCGATGCTCTTGAATAAGCCACGGCGGAAGCTCATATTAAATGAGTTTGTTTCAATACCGGGGTGGATGAAAGCAAGTTTAATGTCGTTCATAAGAAAATTGTCTCAATAGTTAACTGGAAACCGCGCTCATTCTAGCAGATGTATTTTTAGAGGCAAAGTCTTGATACAGGATATATCAAGACTTTAATCATAGTTGCAAAAGTCAACTAGACTATTGCTATTATTTAGGTGTTGACCAATGTATCAATGAAGTCGGCAAGACCATCACTAACAGGCGAGTTTGCGCTACGCAACAAAACAGAAATAGGGGATGTCAGGCGATTGCGCCGAGAATCAGAATCGGGGTTGGGATTGACAGAAAATAGCGACAACAGCAATAAGAGAACAATACCAACAATAGCAAAGCTACGAACATATAACGGACGATACCGATTCCATAATATCGCAAAAATAGAATTTGATTTTGATAATGTTGGCAACCATCGTCCGAGCCACGAGTTCAACATATTGCGTGCGATATAATATCCAATTGCAAAGCCAATCATATTTAGAATAATGTTCATCAATACTGCATTGCCATCAAGAGAATATCCTGGCGGTAACGGTTGCGATAAACCTACAACTAATCCGACGATATAACCAGCAATGCCGACAAATACATTGATATTCACGATATTATCAACAGTAATATCTTGATACATGACCCGAACTGTCACCGCAATACTAATCAAGCTGGAAATGAGTTGAAGTGTGATGGTCGCAATCAAGATAGCATTCCATTCGGTGACGCGGGAAATAATGCCAAGTGTGACTGCAAGACCAATATTCAAGGTGAGGATTTGCAGAAGTACATACAGTTGAACGGAACGCGGTAATATCATTTTACTGAAACTCTGAGGCGTTGTGCGTGTGCTGAAGCTATGGGAAACAATGTCAAATTGTGTGTCGCGTAGTTCATCGACCATCAATTCAAGTTGTTGTTGATCTTGTTTCCGGAAATCTACCCATTGGAAATCTTGCAATTGTTCAAACCAATCGCGTTGTTCTAAATTCGACACGACTAACACTATCCAGCGTCCTTCTTGTTCCAGATAGTGTTTAAAGGTATCGAACCTCAGCTGGTTACTGGCAATCAGAACATTGTAGTCAACCTCATCATTATTCTTGATTGTCCGCTGATGACCAACTGACATCATCGTTTCTGCGACGGCTTCTGCAACTGTTGCGTTATCGAGACTGTAAATGACTCGGAATGTTTTTCCGCTGGGCGGGATATTCTTATTTTTTTCGTTTCTTCTGAGTAGGGGCAACACCCATGTAGCGATTGTCACCAGTGTAAAGAAAATTAATGGCAAGAAGATAATAATTGTATCCGTATCGGAAAGGCGACTGCTTAGTAGGGAAGATTCTATAGCGACTCCGAAGATAAAGTTGAGACCAGCGAACAGGAAAAGAACCAAAATCTTAAATACAAACCGCTTCGATTCGTACCAGCGATATATACCTGTGGATGCGTGCATCATTTTGCGGATAAGCAACCAGTTGGACATCTCACCACGTCTTGACCCTTCACCGCGCGGAGACCATCGGTTGACATCCAATGAAAAAATCGATACCAACCAGCCTAATAGGAAGACTAAAGCCAATGGGGGGAATAGAAGCAAAGCAAATAGGAATGCTATCAATAGGCTAAAGCGAGTGCCCCTAAAAGATTGGCGCGTCAAGAAGTTGTATAACTCATATGCGGACAACGCAACAAGGACGAATCCGGCAACCGTGACTGGCAAAAATATAGACACTGATTGAATAGTTAACCATAATAAGAAGGCGACTAGCGCACCCATAATAACACCAACAAAACCAACTGCGGGTGGCAATCGTGTTGGAATACCAAAGGGATTTGGTGCTGGGATGTCTATCTTTTCGGTATAGTCGCCTTGTAATGCAAGAATAAGACGGTCTACTGTTGTATTGAAATTCGTTCGACCATCAATAATTGAATTGGCATGGTCAAGCAGTGTGCTTGTATCAATGGTTATTTCTTCGCCGTTTTCATCAATAAAATTATGTGTGCCGAAGTTGACTTCTTCAAATAAGATTAAGTGAATTGGGACCTGTGTATCAATCGCATGTTGCCACTCTTTGTATACCCATGGTGATGCGAGAGCTGTTTTGGACACAATCACAACAAGTTGATTTGCATGCTGTAACCCTCTGGTGATTTCATCTAGCCAGATGCAACCGGGTTCGAGTTGTTGCAAGTCAAACCAGATATTGAGTCCTGCATGTTGTAAGCTTAATGCAATTGCTTCTGCATGATACATTTCTGTGCGAGAGTAACTCAGGAAAATACGGTTCTGTTGAACTTCCTCTATATCTTGTGATTCTGTCGTGCTGAGAGGGGGAGGGGACTTTGGGTTGGTCATCATTTACTCCTATAGCCTTAGAGAACAGATGAGACGAAGTACGCTTATATTTTATGGTATTGATAAAACACTCGCAAACCATTGAACGAGTAATTGGCGTTTTTGTGGAAATTTGAGACAATTGGCTTATGTAATCTGTTGGTATCAATGGTGAGGCGGTAACAATAATGGATGTTTCTGATTTAGCAGGGCAGACAATCAAAGGATATGAACTGGAGAAGTTGGTCGGGCAGGGTGGCTTTGGTGCAGTGTATAAAGCCCAGCAACCTGCGATTCGGCGTGAAGTTGCGATTAAGGTGATTCTGCCGGAATTTGTCAACGACCCTGATTTTATCCGTCGCTTTGAAGCGGAGGCTCAACTCGTTGCTCATCTGGAATCCCTGCATATCGTGCCACTGTATGACTTCTGGCGTGACCAGAATGGTGCGTTTCTGGTCATGCGCTGGTTGCGTGGCGGTACATTACAGCAGGTTTTGGAGAATGGTCACTGGCCGCTCAATGATGTGGCGCGGGTGGTTGACCAGATAGCATCTGCATTGGAGGTTGCCCACCGTAACGGCGTAATTCATCGTGATTTGAAGCCTGCCAATATTCTGCTGGATGAGGACAAAAATTGTTATCTGGCAGATTTTGGGATTGCCAAAGACCTCGACCAATTCACTGAATATTCCAAGCAAGAAGAACAGGGCATGATGGGGTCGCCGGACTACATTTCGCCCGAACAAATCAAGATGGAAGAAGTCAGTCCACAGACGGACATATATAGCTTTGGGTTGATGCTCTACAAATTATTGACCGGACGTAAACCCTTCGCAGGCAGTGATTTATCAACGCTTATCTCCAAGCACTTGATGGAAGAATTACCACATCTGAGCGAAGTACGCCCTGATTTACCTGTTGACCTCAACTATGTGATTCAAAAAGCGACCGAAAAAGAACCGTCTGACCGTTATAATAGTGCTGTTGCCTTGGCACAATCATTCCGCGAAGCTCTCAAAAATACAGGCGAAACTGCTTTAGCTGAACTTGACCACCGTACTAAACCCGCCTTTGACCTTGCCGAACTTGGGTTATCTACGCAGAAGTTGGACTCGTTGGCTGAATTAGAGTTAGAGCCAGAGAATCCGTATAAAGGCTTGCGAGCGTTCCAAGAAGCTGATGCGGATGATTTCTTTGGGCGTGATGATTTGATTGATAGCCTTGTGGCGCGGATGCGGGGCGATGGGGTGCAATCACGGTTCTTGGCAGTTGTCGGACCAAGTGGGAGCGGGAAGTCGAGTGTTGTTAAAGCAGGACTGATTCCACGTATTCGGCGGGGTGCATTACAGGATTCCGAAAACTGGTTTATTGTCGAGAAAGTCCCCGGACAATATCCGATGGAGGAATTGGAAGCAGCACTGTTGCGGATTGCCGTCAACCCACCAGCGAGTTTACTCCAGCAATTGATGGAGAACGAACGCGGTCTGGTGCGGGCAATTAAGCGCATTCTGCCAGATGATGATAGCGAACTTGTTATTCTGATTGACCAGTTTGAAGAGATATTTACATTGATGGATAACGAGGAAGAACGGCGACTCTTCCTTAATAGTATCTACGAAGCGGTTAACGATGCCAATAGTCGGGTACGAATTATTGTAACCTTACGTGCTGACTTCTATGACCGCCCGCTGAATTACCCTGATTTCGGTGAGATGATGCGTGATTGTACGTCGATTGTGATTCCGTTGACGAGCAAAGACCTGCGCGATGCCATTGTTCTACCCGCAGAGGCAAATCACCTTGAACTAGAAATTGGTCTGATTGAAGCCATTATTGCGGACATTGCTGATGAACCGGGGGCGTTACCCTTACTGCAATATGCCATGACCGAATTATTTGAACGACGCGACGGACGTTGGTTGACGGTGGACGCATATAATGACATCGGTGGGGCGATGGGTGCGCTGACACGACGGGCGACAGACATCTATAACACGCTTGATACCAAAAAGCAGGCAATTGTCCGGCAGATGTTTTTGCGTCTAGTGACATTGGGCGAAGGGTCGGAGGATACCCGTCGGCGTGTGCTCATCTCTGAGTTGTTCTCGATGGATGTTGATGCCGATATAATCCAAGACATCCTCGACGAGTTTAGTAAGTATCGCCTGTTAACATTTGACCGTGACCCGATTACCCGTAATCCGACAGTTGAAGTCGCACATGAGGCATTGATTCGGCAATGGCAATTATTGCGGTCGTGGCTTGATGCCAACCGTGATGGCTTGCGGATTCAGCGACGGGTACAGTTAGCTTCGACGGAATGGCAAAATATGGGGCGTGATAATAGCTTCCTCGCGTCTGGGATGCGCTTGGCACAGTTTGACGAATGGCTTAGCTCCACCGAGTTGGCGGTTACAACGTTTGAGCGCGAATATATTGAACGCAGTCTGCAAGAACGTGACCGACAAGAAGAAGAAAAACGACTCCGCAAAGAACATGAAGAAGCCCTCGAAGCAAAATCCCGCGCGCGGTTACGCCAAACATTGACTGTGACATCTATTGCGGCTGTCGTCTCGATTGTGCTGATGATTTTTGCTGTGTCGCAGAGTGCCATCGCAACACAATCACAAGCGGAAGCTGTGGCACAGGCAGGGACAGCAAGCGCAGAAAATATCCGCGCTAATGACAATGCGGAGCAAGCACAGAGCCTCGCGTTTGCATCTAGTGCACAACTGGCATTGGGCAACGACAACACTGACCTTGCGATTCTACTGGCACTCGAAGCCAATCAAATGGCAAGCAATAATCAGACGATTCGTACTCTAGCCGAAGCAGGATATGCTCCCGGTACGAAGCTCTTGTTGGAACATAATAGTCGTGTCAATGCGCTGGTCTATAGTCCCGATGGCAATATTCTGTTGACAGGCACACAGGATAACATCATGCGCTTGTGGGATGCTGATACCGGTGAGATGTTACGTGAGTACGCAGGACATGAAGATTGGGTATGGGATATTGCGTTTAGTCCGGATGGGACGCAGGCGGTTTCTGGTGCATTGGATGGCACAATCATTCTGTGGGATGTTGAGACGGGTGAGGAAGTCCAACGGTTTATTACTGAGGAAAACGAAGTGCGTGCTGTTGACTTTAATAGTGACGGCACACAAATCTTGTCTGGCGGTGGCGCGATTATGACACTGTGGGATGTCGAGACAGGGCAGGTAATCACGACTTTTGAAGATGGTCTCAGTCCGATATACGATGTTGATTTGAGTCCCTCAGGTTTTACGGCGTTGTCTGGTTTTGAAGATGGTCGCATTGCGCTGTGGAATGTGAACAATGGACAGTCGTTGTTAACCTTTGATTCGACGGTTGGCGGACATACCGACGAGGTGTGGACAGTAGAATATACGGCTGATGAAAGTGGGTTTTTGTCATCAAGTCAGGATAGTCGTGTGTTGCTGTGGCGGTTTGAATCGGGTGTTCCGGTGCAAGAATTTGAGGGGCATAGCTCACGGGTGACAGGTGCACAATTTAGCCCTGATGGACAGCGGATTGTCACAGGTGCAGAGGATAACTCTGTGATTGTGTGGGATGTGGAAACAGGTTCAGAATTGCAAAGGTTTTTAGGACATTCTTCATTGATATATGACATCGCCTATAACCCTATGCGTGACGAGGTTGCCTCGGCAGGGTGGGACAATGCAGTGCGTATCTGGGATTTACAACATGGCGCATTGATTCGACAGTTTGACGCGAACGCTGAGCTGGCGCATGATGGCATTATCAATCATGTGGACATTAGCCCTGATGGAACATTAGCTGTCACAGCTGGTGCGGATATGCGTCTGGTGCTATGGGATGTCGAGACAGGCGAGGCGATACGCGAATTTGTCGGGCATCAAGCAGGTGTCAATGCAGTTGAGTTCAGTCCCGATGGGTCGCTAATTGCGTCAGCAGGGGACGATGAAGTATTGGCATTGTGGGAAGTTGAAACAGGTGACTTTACGATATTATTTGAGGGACATAGTGACGCGGTGTGGGATGTGGCGTATAGTCCCGATGGGTCAATGTTGGCATCGGCATCGCGGGATAACACGATTTTCTTGTGGGATACTACAACAGGGGAGTCGATTAACAGATTGTTCGGTCACACCTTCCGCATCACAGGTGTGGACTTCAGCCCGTCGGGTGACCAGCTGGTATCGAGTAGTTTTGATAATACGATTAAGCTGTGGGATGTCGAAACAGGTGAGGAACTGAGTAGCTTTGAAGGGCATACCGATTGGATACGTGATGTGGTCTTTAGCCCCGATGGTCAGATGATTGCATCAAGTGCTGCCGACAACATCGTTATCCTGTGGGACGTGACTAATAACATTCGCTTACGGACTTTTGCCGGACACACTGCGCAAGTATTCAGTGTCGTCTTTAGTCCTGACGGGTCACAGTTGCTATCCGGTGGGGCAGATAACACAATTATCTTGTGGAATATTGATACAGGCGAGGAACTTCAGCGGTTTGTCGGACACGGTGACGAGATTCAGAGTCTTGCTTTTTTGCCCGATGGGGAACAGTTTGCCTCAGTTGCGGGTGATGGGACGGCGAGATTGTGGGGTTTGCGATTGGCGTATGATGACCTCGTACAGTGGATAGAGGACAATCGTTATATCCGCGAGTTGACCTGTGCTGAACGTGAACGGTTTGGTGTGCCTCCGTTATGCCCACAACCGACTCCGGTAGTTATTCCGGGACAGTCGGCGTAATAGTTATATAAGATATTCATAACTCTAAGGGGGCTATTGATGGTAAGCTTTGCTCATAAAGATTTGACAGATCAGTTGCTAGCTGACTTTGAGACAATTATTCAAACACTATGCGAGGAAAATGAAAAAAAGAAGAAAGGGTATGAATTTACATCTGTCCAGTTTATAAGGAGAATCGCTAAACTTAATCAAGGTTTGTATGTGAGTTTATTGGAACGTAGTCGTCAAAATAATGAGGACAAATGGATTTTTAATGGTGCACATGAGGCTATTGGCTTTGCTTTGTATTGGAGAATGAATCGCCTAGGATGGTTACAAGAACGTATTCCGAATGACGATAAGGATATATTTCTGCAGCCAACGGATCGAGTTATATATCGACCTCCGTTAGCAGACTGACAAAATAATACAGTTATATCTATAGATTTATTGAAAAGGATGAAATGATGCTCGAAGGAAAAACAGCGTTGGTGACAGGTGCAGGTGGCGACCTCGGTAATGCGATGGCGACCCATCTGGCAAAGAATGGTGCACATGTCATCATGTGGGATATTAAACCTCTGGATGATGTACACGACCGGATTGCGAATGTACAAGAATATGATGGTACAGTTGTTTATCAGCAAGTGGATGTGCGTGACCGTTCGGCGGTTGATGAGGCGATTGCAGGTATCGACACGTTGGATATTGTCTGCTCGAATGCGGGCATTGTGGACGCGCAACCCTTCTTGGAAGTGACGCAACAGAACTGGCAGAATCACCTCGATATTAATCTGACGGGATGCTTCAATGTGTGTCAGGCATCGGCGTTGAAGATGGTGGCGGACAAAACACAGGGACGGATTATTCTGACATCAAGCTGGGTCAGTAGCATCCCGTGGCCCGAAATTACGCCGTATACTGTGAGCAAGGCAGGGGTGAATATGCTCACAAAACAGATGGCGCGCGAACTCTCCTCGTATGGTATTCGTGTTAATGCGATTGCACCGGGAATTGTCAAAGCAGGGTTGGCGGGTCGTCAACTTGTGGAAGAACCCCAATATGCCGCACGGGTTGCAAAAGTGATTCCACTCGGTGACCCCGGTACACCGAACGAAATTGCTGAAGCGGTGGTTTATCTGGCAAGTCCACAGACGGCATATATGACAGGCTCAATCCTGACATTGGATGGTGGATGTTCACTATTCCAATTTGACGAGTAGGGCAGATTAGCTAAACATTAAGACAACCATCAGAAACGTATAAAACTGAGTAGTTTCATCAATCGGCTTCTCATATAGTTCTATTTCGTTGTGTTAGTCTAGTCTTGGATTTGATTAACACAACGAAAGGAATTTCCATATATGCGATTACCGCATAAACTCAGTTTCCTCGCAGGCTTATTGATTCTACTATTCGCAATTCCGACATTTGCACAAGATATGATGACACCCTCGGTGACGGTCGATGGGCAGGTTGTCGTGAATGACAATGTCCGTATTGAAGAAGTTGTCAGCGATGGACCCGGCTTTATCGTTATTCACAATGCGACCGATGATGGTATGTTCGGTGATGTCATTGGTTTTACCCCTGTAGATAATGGTGTAAGCTATAATGTAGTTGTCGATATTGACTCAGAAATGGCAACGGATACATTGTTTGCTATGCTCCACACAGACGACAATACGGTAGGGGAGTATGAGTTCGGTTCAGTCGAGGGTGCCGATGGTCCTGTTATCGTCGATGAAGAAATTGTGACCCCCACATTTAACGTAGAGATTCTCTCTGTGAGTGACCAATTTGTTGATAGCACATTGATGATTGATACAGTCATTATGTCACAAGATGGTTTTGTTGTTGTTCATGCGGACAATGGCGAGGGTGCGCCCGGTGAAGTCATTGGTGTTGAGCCTATATCCGCTGCGATAGCATACGATGTTGAGGTGGCATTAGATGGTGAAGTCACATCTGTTGTATTCCCAATGTTGCACGTTGATACGGATACAATGGGCGAATATGAATTTGGTTCAGTTGAAGGTGCAGATGGACCAGTGGCGATTGATGGAGCTGTTGCGACCAAAGCAGTTTACACTGTGCCACATATGCGCATTCCCGACCAAGCGATAGTCCCCGGTGATAGCCAAGCATTGACGGGTTCAACATTGCAAGTTAATTCTGTGTTGAGCGATGGACCTGGTTTTGTTGTTGTTCATGCTGATAATGGTGAGGGCGCACCCGGAGAGGTGATTGGTTTCCAAGCGGTTGATGCTGGTTTGACAACAGACTTTGTTGTTGGGCTTGAAGGCGAAGCAACTCCTATACTCTTCCCAATGTTACACATTGATGATAATACTGTCGGTGAATATGAGTTCGGTACAGTTGATGGGGCAGATGCACCTGCAACCGCAGATGGTAACGTTGTTGTCTTCCCGATTGATGCGTCACCGTCAATAACATATGCTGGTATCTTGCAAGGTAATATGCTAACCGCCGAGAAAGCTGTCATTGATGAAGGTGGTTGGCTTGTCATCCATGCTGATAATGGTGATGGCGCACCTGGGGAAGTTATCGGCGCACAATGTATCAGCGAAGGTGTCAACTTTGATGTAACAGTCGAGCTGGATGCTGATAGTGTTACAGACACAGTTTTCCCGATGTTGCACTATGATACAGGTGAAATCGGTACATATGAGTTTGGTACCGTTGATGGTGCCGACTTGCCTGTGAGTATGAATGGCATGGTTGTTGTTGGAGCAATGCAACCTGCTGTAGTCGAGTAATCTCATAACAATTGTCATAGTGAGGACGTGACAGTCCTCACTTTTTAGTTTAATTATTGTTATAAATTTTGTTGATTTTATTCTAAATTCATAAAATATGATGAAATTATTTGTTTTATGAACCTTTTTTTTATATATGTTTCTTAAATACAAAATATGTATCTCAGCATTCTAACTTAACTTGCCTCCTCTAACGGTAGTGGTTAAAAAGTAAGTGATAAAGTGTATTTGATACACTAGCCACATGATACAAGAAACCATCACGTATACTTGTCACTCATGTGGCAGTGCGAATATCATTAAAAACGGAACAAACAAATGTGGCAACCCTCAATATCATTGTAAGGATTGCAAAGTATATCGGGTGTTGAAACCAACTCAGCAACATTCGACACAAACCCGACAAGAAGTGTTGAAAGCCAGTCAAGAGCGCATTAGCCTGCGTGGAATTGAACGGGTGTTTAAAGTGTGTCGCCAGACAGTGGCGAAGTGGATTCAAGACTATGTTCGACAATTACCTGTTTTAAGCGACACATTGATGCTTTATGAGGTCGGTGACGTGCTAGAAATTGACGAACTGTGGTCATTTGTTGGTAGTAAGGAACACAAACGATGGATTTGGGTTGCCTTATGTCGTCGCACTCGCCAGATTGTTGCTTATTATATCGGCAAACGCGATGAACTAGCGGCTCAACAATTGTGGCAACGGATTGAATATCCTTACACCTTATGTCCGATGTACACTGATCAATATCAAGCCTATAACGGGGTATTACCCGAACAATTGCATTGGGCAAAGGACAAAAAAAGTGGTGCAACATCACATATTGAACGCTGGAATAATACGCTACGACAACGCCTTGCCCGATTTGTCCGTAAAACCTTATCGTTTTCCAAGTGTGACCGAATGCACCATATTATGCTTGAATGGTTTGTCATCAACTATAATTTGGAGATTGCATCATCACTTACCAATTAACCACTACCCCTCTAACAAATCTTAAGGCTTCTCATCTTCGTTTAAGAATAAACTGAACATATAGATACATTTGTATCTTAATTCAGTTAGATAACTCACAAGAGGTGAGTCGTATGGGAAGAATCCTTAATTTCTTTGTACAACGATTAGAACGACAACTGCTTCTGGTATTTTTGCCGTTGGTTGTTATTCCTGTTATTGCGATTGGTTTCTTGTTTACCAACCAGCTAATCACAACAATTACAAACGACATCGAACAATTTGAAGCTGAGCATATTAGACAAGAGGTTGAAGACCTTGAAACTGCATTGGAAAATGCGGTAGACGATGTGTTCTTGATGGCGGATTACCAGAGTGTTACTGAATTGGGACAAGCCCTTGTTCAGACGGGGCGTAACACAAGCCCAGAGGTAACGGTTGCGCGAACTGCTGTGTTGCGTGATTTTGTCAATATGGCGAATGTGCGTGAAATTTATGGTCAGATACGCTTCCTTGATAACACCGGTTTTGAAGTTGCTCGTGTGGATTATGACCGTGGGCTTCGCGCTGTCTCAACACCAGATGGTACTGAGAAAGGTGACCGTAGTTATTTCCTTCAAGCGATTAACCTAAGTGTTGGTGAGTTGTATGTGTCGCCACTGGAATTGAATCGGGAAGGGTCGCCACCACGGATTCAAGGCTCACTGGATAATAACGCAGTCGTGCCTGTGGTGCGTTATTCGACACCTATACAGGTTGAACATCCGGAAACTGGACGACTAGAAACAGCAGGTGTGCTGGTTGTTAATGTCTATATGGAGCCGATTCTTGGGTTATTACAACCGAGCCTGTCTACAAGTGAGAATTATCTTGTCAATCAGGATGGCTACTATCTACTGAATACAGCTGATAGTGGACATACTTTTGGCTTTGAAGCTGACATTGACACAGTGGGTGGCATTGCCAACTTTAATATGCAAACGGAAGTTGAAGAGCAATTTTACTTCAACAACGACCTTACAGATGATATTTTGACACCAAACAATGAGGTACAAGTTAATGCCTCGTCATTACATAATGCAAATTTCATTGTCGATTATCTGACGGTGAATCCGCCGGGTGCGCCCTACACATGGACGCTGATTGAGGTGGTTGATGAGGCGATTATTTTCGCTGATGCACAGCAAACTGGTTTTGTAGCAATAGGGTTGATTGTTATTATCTCGGTCATTGCGGGGTTAGTCACGATTTTCATTGCTCGTCGTATTGCACGCCCACTCCAATCGCTCAGTTCTGCTGCTGGTGAAATGGCAGAGGGGAATCTGGCATTACGGTCGGATGCAGGTGCAGGACGCAAAGATGAGATTGGTGAGTTGAACGTGGCGTTTAACTCGATGGCGGAACAGTTGCAAGGTATTGTTACCAGCTTGGAAGACCGTATTGCATCCCGTACGAAAGATATTGAAACATCGGCGGAGATTGCAGCGGCGGCGAATGAGGTCGGTGAAATTAATGAGTTGCTCAGTTTGATGGCAAATCTCATTCGTGACCGTTTCGGCTTCTACTATGTTCAAGTTTATCTGCTGGATAGCAAAGGCGAATTTGCTGAGCTACGTGAAGGTACGGGTTATCTTGGACGGCGTTTGATTGTTCAAGGACACAAACTCCCGATGAATGGTACATCATTGGTTGCTCAATCTGTCCAAACTGGACGACCTGTTGTGGTACAGAATGTGCATGAAGACCCGAACTTCTTGCCAAACGAGTGGTTGCCGGATACACGCTCTGAATTGACGATTCCGTTACGTACACAAGATACTGTCATTGGTGTACTTGATATTCAGCATAACGAAGTAGATGCTTTCCAACCCTCAACAGTGAACCTCTTCCGGTCACTGGCAGAGCAACTAGCTGTCACATTTGAAAATACGCGACTGTTCGATAATACACAACGTCGCGCTAAGGAACTTGAAGTGGTCGCGCAGGTGAGTGCGGAAGCTTCCACAACTCTCGACCTACAAGAATTCTTATGGACAATCTCTAAGCTAACTCGTGACAGTTTTAACCTGTATCATGCTCACATCTACCTGTATGACGCAAAAGATGAGGTGTTGAAATTAGCGGCAGGTGCTGGTGAAGCTGGACGTATTATGGTGGATGCTGGACACAGTATTCCATTCAATCGAGAAAACAGTTTGGTTGCTCGTACAGCCCGCACACAGCAGGGTATTATTGCCAACGATGTGACGCAACAACCGGACTTCTTGCCGAACCCACATCTTCCAGAGACCAAATCTGAGATGGCAGTCCCGATTAAGCTGGGTGGTGAACTGATTGGTGTGCTGGATGTTCAGGCAAATGTCACCGACCGCTTTGACCAACAAGATATTCAGATTAAAACAACACTGGCAGACCAGATTGCGGTCACGGTGCGGAATGCACGTACCTTTGAGGAAGTTGAGCAGGCACGACAAGAAACTGCGCGTGTCTTCAATAGTTCGATTGATATGTTGGGGTCAGCGAATTTCGATGGGTACTTTGTATCATTAAATCCTGCTTGGTCACAGGTTCTCGGTTACACAACTGATGAACTTATGTCTACGCCATTTATTGATTTCGTGCATCCTGATGATGTGGACTATACAGTCGAGGAAGCAGCTGATATTCAGGGTGGTCAAAATACGATTAGCTTTGAAAATCGGTATCGTCACAAAGATGGTCATTACCTATGGATTTCATGGAACTCGGCAGCAGATATTGACAGTCAGCTGATTCACTTTGTCGCGCGTGATGTGACTGAGCGGAAGAAAAGCGAGCAAGAAGCTGCACAACGTGCGCGTGAGCTACAGACTGTAGCGAAAGTGGCAACTGCTGCAACAACGATTCTTGACATCGACGAATTGTTGAAGACTGTGTCTGACCTCACACGCAATGAGTTTGATTTGTACCATGCACATATTTACCTGATTGATGCTTCTGGCGAAAATCTGATTCTGGCAGCGGGTGCGGGTGATGTTGGTGACCGCTTGGTTGAACGGGGGCACAGTATTCCGATGAACCGCGAGCATAGTCTTGTGGCACGGGCGGCGCGCAGCCGCGATGGTGTTATCTCCAATGATGTTACGAAAGCTCCCGACTTCTTGGCGAATGACTTACTGCCGGATACCCGCTCTGAGATGGCGATTCCGATGATTGCTGGTGATGAGTTGATTGGTATCCTTGATGTTCAGTCAACGCTTGTTGACCGCTTTACAAATGAAGATGTGAATATCAAGACGACGATGGCAACACAGATTGCGATTGCGCTATCGAATGCGCGGTTGCTGGAACAATCGACACGGGCAGCACGAGAAATGGCACTGGTTGCTGAGGTAGGTGCACGCGCTGTACGTGAGCAAGACCCGGTTGAACTGGTGACAGCAGTTGCAGAACTGACGGCTGAAAGTTTTGGTTTGTATCATATCCGCATCTATGTCACAGATGAAACAGGGCAATACCTTAACCTTGTTGCTGGGACGGGGCGTGTGGAATATAAACCTGCTGGACGTGATTTCAAACTTAATATCGAAACAGACAACCATATTGCGACACGGGTAGCGCAGTCTAAAGAACCTGTGATTGAAAATGATGTTGTCAATATGATTGGCTTCAAAGTTGACCCGAACTTGCCAGACTCCCACGCACAAATTGCGATTCCGATGCTGGTGGGTGAGGTGCTGGTGGGTGTTATGGAAATTCACTCCACACGGGTGAACCGCTTTGATGAAGAAGACATTCGCGTCCAAACAACACTAGCTGATCAGGTCGCGGTAGCACTGAATAATGCACGTCTGTTCACAAGTGTTCAGGTAGCGAGCTTTAACTTGCAAGAACGTCTGAAAGAGCTGAGCGCGACACAGGATGTTGGTCGCTATGCTGATGAGAATCTCCCACTTGATGAATACTTTGTTCGTGTCACCAATCGTATACCCGAATCTATGCAATATCCTGATGTTTGTGTGGCAGCGATTGAATATAACGGACAGGTTTATGGGCAACAGGAGGCTGTGGATTCCGACTGGAAACTGAGTGTTTCTCATACAATCTTGCGTAATTATCCAGTCACATTCCATGTTGGATATACCGAAGAGCGTGACTTCCTCGCTGAGGAAACCCCGTTCTTGGAAGGTATTCTGGAGCGTATCACCACTTATGTTGAACGAGTTATCCTGACTAACGAGATGGAACAACGCGCAAATGAAATGGAACTTGTCGCACAGGTATCTGCGGAAACAGCGTCTAGCCTTGACCTACAAACATTGCTTGAGGATGTATCTGTTCTATTGCGTGACCGCTTCAATTTGTATCATGCTCATATTTATCTGATGGATGATACAGGTGAAAATCTGGTCTTGGCAGCGGGTGCGGGTGACATTGGACGGCGTATGCAGTCGGAAGGACGCACTATCCCACTGAGTCATGAAAATAGTATGGTGGCATCTGTCGCACGTACTGGACAGGGTGACTATACCAACGACACCTCTACGAACCCGAACTTCTTGCCACATCGTCTGTTGCCAAATACGAAGTCGGAAATGTCGATTCCGATGGTTTACGCTGGGGCAGTGATTGGTGTATTGGATATTCAATCTGATGAATATGACCGCTTTAAAGATGAGCATCTCCGCATCAATACGACGTTGGCGGCACAGATTGCGACGGCAGTCAATAATGCGAAGCTCTTTGATGAATCAACTAAACGTGCGGGTGAACTTGAAACAGTGGCAGACATTAGTACAGAGGCAACCACCAATACTGACATCGATACAATGCTTGTAACGGTAGCGAACTTAACCCGTGACCGCTTCAATTTGTATCATGCTCATATCTACCTGCTAGATGAATCTGGAGATAATCTTGTTCTGACAGCGGGTGCTGGTAATGTCGGGCGTACAATGGTATCTCAAGGGCACTCGATTCCAGTACAAAGTCAACATAGTTTGGTTGCCAAAGCTTATCGTAACCGTGAAGGTGTGATTGTAAATAACGTACATACCGATGCTGACTTCTTGCCGAACCCATTGTTGCCAGACACTAAATCTGAGATGGCAATTCCGATGATGGTCGGGCATGATGTTCTGGGTGTACTCGATGTACAGGCTAACGTCGTCAACCGCTTTACGCCCGTTGATGTCCGAATCAAAACAACACTTGCTTCGCAGGTTGCAGCGGCAGTTAACAATACGCGCCTGTTTGAAATCTCCACTAAACGTGCATCCGAGCTAGAAACGGTGGCTGAGGTTAGTACCGAGGCAGCGACCAACTTGAATGTTGATGAGATGCTCCGTGCGGTTGCCAATCTCACCCGTGACAAATTCGGTCTGTATCACGCACATATTTACCTGATGGATGACGAAAGACAAAACCTCGTCTTACGCGCTGGTGCTGGTGCGGTTGGTGTACAGATGGTTCGTGAAGGGCGCATTATTGAAGTCAATGCGGAACACAGTTTGGTTGCACAAGCTGCACGACTCGGACGGGGTGTTGTTGTAAACGACGTTATGTCGGATGTGAACTTCTTGCCTCACCGCTTACTACCAGATACCCGCTCTGAGATGGCGATTCCAATTATTGCTGGTTCTGATGTTCTGGGTATTCTCGATGTACAGGCAAATATCGTTGACCGCTTTACGGAAGAAGATGTTCGGATTAAATCAACACTGGCATCTCAGCTAGCGACCGCGCTGACAAATGCTCAGCTCTTCCAACAATCTACCAAACGTGCGGCAGAACTCCAAGCGGTTGCGAAAGTGGGTACGGAAGCAGCGACCAACCTCAATATCGCTGAAATGTTGAAGTCTGCTGTTGACCTCACACGTCAAGAATTTGACCTATATCATGCTCATGTCTATCTGTTGAATCGGTCGGGTGAACGTCTTGACCTGATTGCAGGGTCGGGTGATGTTGGTAATCGGATGGTTGCGAAAGGACATCGGATTCCACTCCATCGTGAAGGGAGTCTGGTCGCCCGTGCTGCGCGTATCCGTCAGATTCAGGTGGTGAATGATGTAACAAAAGACCCTAATTTCCTCGCTAACGAATTTTTGCCGGATACCCGTTCGGAAATGGTTATCCCGCTCCTCGCTGGTGATGAGTTGGTCGGTGTCCTTGACCTTCAGTCTGCACAAGTAGAACGCTTTGTTGAGGAAGACATCCAGATTCAAACGACACTCGCGGCGCAACTTGCAGTAGCAGTCAAGAACGCACAGCTCTTTAAGGAAGTTAGTGATGTTCGTTTCGCTATTGACCAGCACGCGATTGTGGCGATTACAGACCAGACGGGTATCATCAACTACGTCAATGATAAGTTTGTTGAAATTTCCAAATACAGTCGTGAAGAGTTAATCGGTGAAGACCATCGTATCTTGAACTCTGGACATCACAGTAAAGAGTTCATCCGTGACCTATGGGTTACGATTGCAAATGGTAAAGTTTGGCAGGGTGAAATTAAGAATAAGGCGAAGGACGGTTCATACTACTGGGTGAACACAACCATTGTACCATTCTTGAATGACCAAGGTAAACCATACCAATACATTGCGATTCGTGCAGACATCACTGATGTGAAACGTCAACAGCAGGAAATCCTCCGGCGTGCCGCAGAAATGGAAACAGTCGCAGAGGTATCAGCAGAGGCGACAGCAAACCTCGATATGTACGAATTGCTTGGTTCGGTTGTCAATCTGACACGTCAGAACTTCGACCTGTATCATGCTCATATCTATCTGCTGGACGATGTCAACAATCAACTGAAATTGGCTGCTGGTTCCGGCGAAGCTGGACGACAAATGATGGAAGCTGGACATAGTATCTATCTGGATAATACACATAGTTTGCTGACGCGGGCAGTCAATCGACGTGAACCCGTTGTGGCGAATAATGTTATGACGGAATTTGGATATATCCCGAACCCATTGTTACCATATACAAAATCACAACTGGTTGTTCCGATGATTGTGAATCAAGAGGTCATTGGTGTGATGGCAGTGTATTCAACAGAAATTGACCGCTTTGATGGGCAAGACATCCGGGTGAAAGCAACACTTGCTGGGCAGATTGCGACAGCGATTAACACGACGCGCTTGTTTGAACAGTCAACGAAACGTGCTGCTGAACTTGAAACAGTTGCGAAGGTATCTGCTGCAACAACAACACTCCTTGAGGTACAAGAGTTGCTGAAATCTGTGGCAGACTTGACAAAATCCAGCTTCGATTTGTACCACGCGCATATCTATCTGTTGGATGACGAAACTGATATTCTGAAACTAACTGCAGGTGCTGGCGATGTAGGAGAGGAGATGCTGATAACCGGTGTTGAAATCCCGCTTGATAGCCCGACAAGTATCGTGGCTCGTGCCGCTCGATTGAAACGTGGTGTTATCGTCAACGATGTAACTGCGGATAAGGGCTTCTTACCGAATCCGCTATTGCCGGAAACAGCTTCAGAAATGGCGATTCCGATGATGGTTGGTGATGAGCTAATCGGTGTTCTAGATGTTCAATCGACGAATATTGACCGCTTCACGGAGGAAGATGTTCGGATTAAATCGACGCTGGCATCACAGGTTGCGGTGGCAGTCACCAATGCGATGGCATTCGAGCGTGAACGTAAAACAGTTGAACGGCTGAAAGAGGTTGACCGCCTCAAACAACAGTTCCTCGCAAATATGAGTCATGAATTGCGGACACCACTGAACTCGATTATTGGATATTCCGAAGTTTTGCTTGACGGTGTAGATGGCGACTTGACAGAGGATGCTGTCGAAGATGTGGAAGCAATCCACAGTAGCGGTAAACATCTGCTTTCGATTATCAACGAAATCCTTGACCTTGCAAAGATTGATGCGGGACAAATGGAACTGGACATCCGCCCGACAAACCCACACGACTTCCTCGGTGAGATTGTTAAAGCGGGTCAAATCCTTGTCAAAGACAAAGCGGTCACGCTTGAACTGGTGGAAGATACATCCGTTAAATCTATCTGCGCTGATAAAGTTCGCTTCCGTCAAATCTTGTGGAATCTTGTCAGCAACGCAGTCAAGTTTACTGAGAAGGGTGGGGTGTCTGTACACTATGGTATGCACAGTAAAGATATGGCATATATCCGTGTGAAAGACACTGGTATCGGTATGACAAAAGATGACCTTGCACTTATCTTTGAACGCTTCCGTCAAGTGGATGGGTCATCGACACGACGGGCAGGCGGTACAGGTCTGGGTCTGACGATTACCAAGCAGTTGGTCGAAATGCACGGTGGAGACATCCATGTCGATAGTGAATTGGGTAAGGGGACAACTTTCTGGTTCACGATTCCAATCGCAACAGAAACCGAAACACAGGGTGTAGCAGGTGATTAGAACAACGCAACACTTTACCAAAGTAATCTGTCTGGAATGCCAACACGAGTTAGCCACCGCCGACATGATGGTGGCTAACTGCCCCGAATGTGGGTCGGCATGGCTAGATGCACAATATGATTATCAAGCAGTGGCAGACAGTTGGTCTGCCATTGTGTCTAAAAGAGACCATACCCTCTGGCGTTATGCCGAACTCTTGCCGATTGAACCGTCATTCCCTGAGGTGACAATGGGGGAGGGCTTCACGCCGTTGGTACGTTTGTATCAATACGAGAAGATGTTTGACCATCAACCGATTTATGTCAAAGATGAACGCAAACAGCCAACCAATAGCTTCAAAGATAGGCAAGCAGCGTTGTCAGTGATGGCGATGCGACAGGCGGGCATCAAAGAATGTGTGCTGGCATCGACGGGTAATGCAGCTGTGGCGTATGCGGCATATTGTGCGAGAGCAGGGATTAAGCTGTGGCTGTTTTTGACGAGCCTTGTGCCACCCGCCAAAATGCGCGAAGCATCCCTATATGGTGCAGAGGTAATTAAGGTCTCTGGTACATACGATGAAACCAAAAAAGTTGCAGCGGCATTTGCCAAACGCAAAGGCATTCATCATGACAGAGGCGCGAAAGCTGTCCTTGGCAAAGAAAGCATGAAGACCCTTGCATACGAAATTGCCGAGCAGTTGGGCATTATTCAACATCTTGATGACCCCAATAAATGGGTTGCGCCAGATTGGTATATTCAAGCGGTCAGTGGCGGGATTGGTCCGCTGGGTGTGCAAAAAGGTTTTGCCGAACTCAAGCGTATGGGCATGATAGACAAAGTACCGAAGCTTGGGGTGATTCAGTCGGCAGGGTGTGCGCCGATGGTCAATTCGTTTAATAATAATCAAGACGATGCAACTCCAGTTATGCCTAAGACGCTCATCACTGTGTTGGCAACAGGTGACCCCGGCATGAGTTATAAGCTACTGCGTCAGGGAATCCTCAAAGATGGTGGCGCGATGGTTGCGATTAAAGATGGCGAAACCTTCCGTGCGATGCGTCAATTGGCGAGTAAAGGCGGTATCTCAGTTGAGCCAGCGACGGCGGTTGCATTTGCTGGGCTGGAAAAGATGCTTAAGGATGGCACAATCCAAGCAGGGGAGACGGTGGTTGTCAATTGTTCCGGTCATACATTCCCTGTGGAAAGCCATATCCTCGGTGATCAATATGCTGAACATGTCTTATTCTTGCCGACGGGTGAAGACCCTGTTGCCAAAGAGGAAGGCTTAGGGTCTGCTCTCAAAAATCTCGATGAACAAGTCACAAGCATCATGATTGTAGACGACAATGCCAATGACCGCCGTTTGATTCGTCGCTTGTTGCAGAGTTATAAACAATATCGTATTTTTGAATCTCGTGATGGTGATGAAGCTCTCAAAGCGATTCGGGAACATGCGCCGGATTTAGTGGTGTCGGATTTGACGATGCCAGAACGCGATGGATTTAGCCTGTTGGAAGCGTTGAAAGCGGATGACAGTACCAAACATATTCCCGTGATTGTTGTGTCGGCTAAGACGTTGACACCGGATGACCGTCAGCGACTGGACAAGTATTCTGCGTCAGTATGGCAAAAAGGTGGCTATGATACGCACAACCTCGTGAATCATGTGGTGGACACATTGGGACACGAACCAATTGAAGTGATTCATCAGGGGCAACCGACAACCCCGATAAAACCCGATGAGCCACTGACCGATAAGCCTAAACCGAAGACATCACCATTACAACATACGGTGATTGTGATTGATGATAACCCGCAAGACTTGCGCTTAGCACGGCGGATATTGGAAGCAGACGGCACCTATCATGTTATCGAAGCGGATACGGGACGCGACGGGTTGAAGGCGATTTATAAGTATCATCCTGACCTTGTAATAGTCGATTTGCTGATGCCGGATATGGATGGCTTCACGATTATTGATGCAATACAAGATGATGCCCATTTGAACGATATACCGATTATTGTGTATTCCGCTAAAGACATATCACAGGACGAACGCGCACGGCTCAAAGACCGTATCCGTTCGATTCAACGTAAATCGTCGCTTGACCGTCAGGGCTTCCTTGATATGGTCAATGACGAATTGATTAGTGAATAAACTAGAAGAGAGTGAACGACGGTGAGCTTGATTGTCGTGATTGAAGACAATGAACAAAGTGCGCGGATGGCATCCAAGTTATTGCGTCGCGCTGACTTTAAGGTCATCCTTGCCGAAGATGGCGAGACAGGATTGACAGCTGTGTTTGAAAATAACCCTGACCTTGTTCTTATTGATTTGGGCTTGCCCGATATTGATGGGCAAACGGTCATTGCATTGATACGGCAACAGGAGGAACTTGACTCTGTGCCGATTATTGCATTTACTGCCTGGCCCCAAGAGACAGCAGAAAGTATGGCAAAAGCCTATGGGTGTGATGGCGTGATTACCAAGCCGATTGATACCCGTGCCTTCGCCGACCAGATTACATCATTTTTGGAATAACCATTGTAGAAGAAAGACTGTATCGTGGCGAGTAACGACGTAAAACCTGAAGATTTCCATATTGCTGTGCCGACGAATCAGTATACGGATGACGAGCTTGCCGAAATTTATAACTCCGCCCGTGTTGATTATATTGTGCCGATGCCGATGAATGGCAAACGGATGCGCCAATATATTGATGCTTATGACATTGATTTGTCTGCGTCGGTTGTATCCCTTGATATTGATGACCGCGTACCAACAGGTATTATCATGTTGGGCGTGCGTGATGATAGGTCATGGATAACGCGCCTTGGTGTGATTCCCGTCAAACGGCGACGCAAGACAGGGCAGTTTTTGATGGATCGTATGATTGAGTTTTCGCAAGAGAACAAATTGCGCCTGATTCAACTTGAGGTTATCAAAGGCAACGACCCTGCTAAACGGCTTTTTGAAAAACTTGGCTTTGAATTTGTGCAAGAATTACTCGTGATTCGTCGTCCACCTAGCAAACTTGATGCGAGCCAATTGCTCGATAACGTTGTATCTGTCACAGACTGTGATGATGAAGGCATTCACCATCACTTAGCACATCGGGAAAACTATGCGTCGTGGGTTGAAGAAACGCCATCGCTAATGAATGCTGGCAATATGAAAGGGTTGCAGGTTGTATTGACAACAGGGGAGACGGGGTGGGTTGTGTTCCAACGGTCACCGTTTCAGTTGCAACATATTGTCTTACAACCGGATGTCAGCCACGAGATGCGTGTTGCACTCTTACAACAGTTGCATCTGAAGTATCCACTGCAAGATACAAAGGTCGAAAATATTCCGGCTGAACACCCGACATGGGATGCGTTCCAAGAAGTAGGATATTTTGAAGCCTTTCGTCGTTTAGAAATGTACCTCTACCTGTAGTAAACTGATAAAATTTTGAGCTATATTGCTATCTCTTAACACAAATCAACTATACTGAACATAACGATTTGTGGATGTGGAAGGGATAGCCCTGTGTCTATCAAAGAACAATTATATGAAGCAAGGAAGTTAATCCAAGAAAAGCAATATGAAGAAGCCCGTGATTTATTAGAAACCATTGACCACCCCAAAGCAAAGGAATGGCTTGGACAACTCAATGTCCGGCTTGCACAACGTGCCTCAACTCAATCTGCACGAAAGTCTCCATCTTCAAAGCCTGCAAAGAAAACTAAGGCAAAATCATCACGCTCGAATTATTTGATACCTGTTGTCGCTATGGTGTTGTTATTGGTGGTTGTCGGAGTGGTTGCTGTGGTTGTATTGCCCGGATTGAACAACGTCGCAACCGTTGCGACAGGTGAACCACAAGCAGTTGTGAACGATGATTCAGATGATAACGGCAACGATGCTTCAACATCTGATACGGATTCCAATGAAAACGATGAGGACACTACTGATGATATATCAACTACGACCTCATCAGGCGACATTGTGGGGTCGGGTGTGAGGACACTCCTACCTGATGATGGGACATATCTGTTTAATGTTGAACTCCCCGACGGGTATACATGTGAGTGTGATATTTCCAGCAATCAAGTGTACGGGGAAGATAGTTCGACCAACTTCCGTATTCAGTTCGCGCAACGTGCTTTCGACCCTGATTATTATCTTGACAAAACGATAGATGAAATGCTTGCCAATGATATTCGTGAGGATGAGACACTTGCCGGACAAGAGACGATGCAGGTCAATGGGCGTGATGTTGTGATTGCACGGGTAGCGGATGAAGATAACGATGTTGAAATCAGCTACAATGTCAAAGACAGTGATGGGCACATTGTGCGTGTCATTATACCGAGCTATATTAATGACCCAGAAACATTACATGAGGCGGCAATGTTTGTGGCTGGTAATGTAGAGGGCGAACTTGGCGAGGCTGTAGAGGAATTTTTTACGGCAATGACGAGTGAACGGGTATCTTATGATGAGGCGACTGACACATGGTTTTTTGCTGACCTTGACTCTGCAAAACTGAACTCCATTATGGTGTTGGAAGGTTGGACATTTGAGAGTGGTATTGTGCCAACGTTGGTTAAGGATGGTGACCGCGATACATCTGCAACTTCAATCACCTCACAGTCCCGCAAAGTGTTCCTTGATGATGGTGAAACACTATTGCAATGGGTCACTGCATTCTATGCCAACAGTGGTGAAGATGTCGAGTCCGAAGAAGTTGTTACCGTTGGTGACAATCGAGAAGTTGTTATTCGTCAAGAGTATGATGGCGATGTTGACCAGCGTACCTTGAACTTCTACTTTGTCGATAGCGATGGCGACTTTATGGTAGCAATAGTTCAGCCCTTTGTAGAAAATCCAGCGGTTCATCGTGAAGATATTTTGGCGATGATTGCAACGGTCGAATCTGAAGATGTGAGATGGGAAGACCAGTTGCGTCGTGCTGGATATGGCGACTAGAGAACAACTGACACAAACACAAAGCCTGTCCAATGGATGGGCTTTTTATATGTCGCAAGCTCAGTCAAATCAAACAAGTGTATCCAGCTATAATGAGTACAGATGTTCTAAACTGACTTAAGGAGTTTCATCATGAGTGACGATAAACAAACACCGATTGGCAAAATTGGATGGGCAGATGTAACTGTACCGAATGCCGATGTTGTCTTGCAGTTCTACAAAGAAGTCATCGGATGGGAATCTGAAGGTGTGGGTATGCAAGAGGCTGATGATAGCTATGAGGATTATATTGTCAAAGATGTAGCAGGTGACGCAGTGGGTGGGGTATGTTATCAGCGAGGAGTGAATGCAGACTTACCGCCTGTGTGGTTGATTTATGTTCCGGTTGAAGATGTCGAAGCCAGTATAACGCGATGTCTTGAACTCGGTGGGGCAGTTGTCAAACGGGTTGAAGATAATGGCAAGGTGGTATTTGTTGTCATCAAAGACCCAGCAGGCGCGATGATGGCGTTGACTCCGGCAGAGTGACCCGTCAATCATTTAGCACAATACCAATTTGAACGACCCAAGCTAAGCTGTATCTGCCCCTGTTTATTTTGCGTGAAGTTGCCATAATACTAGACGCGATATTACAGATGAGTTTAGTTTTGGACAATGAATGAGCGGACGCTGGATAAACATTACCCCTACAATTAATCGTCAGCAACGGTGGCAAGGCTATTGGAACTTGATGGTTTCGCTGGTCAAGCGCGATATTCAAGCACGGTATCGCCGGACATTTCTGGGTCCGCTCTGGGCGATTATTCCGGCAGTGATGACGATGGTAATCTTTTCGCTGTTGCGCGGTGTGGTTGATATTGATAGTGAAGGCGTACCGTATGTGGTGTTCGCTTTCTCAACAATTGTGCCGTGGACATACTTTCAACGCGCTCTGACCAATATTCCAAATGGGGTAATCAGTAACGGTGCACTCCTGCGTAAGATGGCTGTCCCGCGTGATATTTTCCCATTGATTGGGATGCTCACGGCGATGTTTGACTTTGCAATGTCGTTTATTGTGCTGGTGGTGATACTGCTTATCAGTGGTTATCCGCCGACGGCTGCATGGATATGGTTACCGATTTTATTGTTATTACTGAGTTTGTTGGCGTGGATTGTTGGCATTGGTATCACGGCTATCTCAGTGTATCGGCGTGACATCTTGCGTGGCTTGAGTTATCTGTTGCAGTTATGGTTCTTTGCGACTCCGGTTGTGTACTCATTTAATGCGGTTCAGGGTAATCAGCGTATGTTATATTCACTGAATCCGACTGTGGGTATCATTGATGGCTTTCGGCAGGTGATTGTTTTTGGGGAAGCCCCTAATACTGATTTGTTGATTATTGGGTTGGCAATCATGTTGGTCATCCTGCTATTTACCTATCCGTTTTATCGGGTGATGTCGCGGTACTTCGCGGATGTTATATAAGGAAGGGCGTAACCGATGACACAAGACAATGTAATAGAAGTCAATCAAGTCTGGAAGCGATACGGCTTACCCCTCCGGTCTACTGTGCAAAAAAATATCGACCGTCTGCGTGGACAACTCAAAACTGAGCCAACAGCTTATGGACCATGGGCATTACAAGAAGTCAGCTTTGCAGTCAAGCGGGGGCAATCGTTGGGGATTGTCGGTAAGAATGGTGCAGGCAAAAGTACCTTGCTCAAATTACTGGCGGGTGTGAGTCCGCCGACACGCGGTGATATTACGATTCGTGGGCGTATGTTCCCGATGATTGAGTTAGCAGCGGGTATGCATCGTGACCTGACCGGACGCGAAAATATTCGGTTGCTCGGTGCGGTGATGGGCTTCGGCGAAAAGGCGATGCACGAGAAAACCCCTGAAATTGAAGACTTTTCTGAATTGGGTGAGTGGCTTGACCGTCCCATCTGGCAGTATTCTAGCGGGATGCAGGCACGGCTTGGCTTTAGTGTGGCGGTTAATGTTGATGCGGATATTTTGCTGATTGACGAGGTGTTATCGGTTGGTGATGTCAACTTCCAGAAGAAGTGTCTGGCGCGGATGGATGACCTTGTGTCCAGTGGTGTGACGGTGTTGTTTGTATCTCATAATCCCTATTCGATTGAACGCCTATGTGACCGTGCGATTTATCTACAAGATGGACTGATTGCAGCAGCGGGTGAGCCAGCGGATATTCTGACGGCGTATTTTCAGGAATCAGTTGTCAAAGATGATGCCAAACGTAAGGAGTCCGGTCAGCGTGTGCTTGACCCTGAATTACGCTCAGGTACAGGCGACTTCCGCGTGAAAGAGTTGACCTTGCATAAGCCAGATACTGACGAGCAAATCACAGAATTTATGACAGGGGATGCAGTTAAGGTACGGGTCAGCGTCGATTCAAAAACTCCAGTCTATGATGCCAATATGTCGATTCGGATTCATGACTCTGCTGGAACAATCATTAGTGTCTTGCGCTTGGCTAATGCAAATGCCCAAGAAAGTTTACAGACCAACGGCTATATTGATGGCACGATTGATAATTGTAATTTGCTACCCGGTGCATATTGGGTGGAGTTCATAGCGAAGGAGCAGGGCGGGTTGGTGATTGACCACTTACCCTATGCGACCTCGTTTACGATTAATGGCAATAACGAGATTTTCCAGCAGACCGGTAATCGCGGATTTGTTTACTTGAAAGCAAACTGGGATATTGTGGCATCATCCGACCCTGTGATTGAGTCGCAGTAGGGGGGATTGTGTTACGTTATCTAGTCACATTAAAACCTCAGCAGTATCGTACCCCGACCCATAATTATGCGATACTAGCAGAAATTGATTGGGATGATAAACGTGTCTTACGAGAGGTGCGTTTCCCGACTGCGTCTTACGAGACATCATCGGCTTATCATGCACCATTGATTGGTGGGGTGTGTCGAGTGGGTGAGCGTGTGTTTGTCACGATGTTCAACTACATTGTTGAGTTAGATTATAAGACTTTCCAAATTGTAAACAGTGTGTCACATCCTTATACGGTTGATTTGCATGGACTTGCATCCGATGGGAAATATCTTTATGTTGCAGCGACGGGCATTGATGCAGTGTTGTGCTTTGACCTTCAAACGTGGGACTTGGTGTGGCGATGGGGACCCGATGACCCCATTCTATATGCTGACCGCATCGAAGCGGAACTTGAGACGACTGTAGTGTTTATGCGTGGACGACAACGCAAGCAACTACAAGACAATCAAATCTTCCAAGATGCAGAATATCGTCATATGCGGAAAGCAATGACGGGTTATCATCATCACCACCTCAATGATGTGATTTTGCATGATGGTTTTCTGTATATCACAACAAAACAATGGAATCATAACAGTAAAGGCTGTGTGATTCGATTGGATTTGGCATCACGCGAGGCAGAATTTTTGATACCGCCGGATAGTTTGGACGGTTTACATGATGGGGTATGGGTAGATGATGACTTTTATGTGACCGAATCGGGTGCGAATCAGGTAGCATGGTGGTCTGATGGAAAGCTGACGCATCGTAAGATTGAACCATCATCTTATTTTGTACGGGGCTTGTGTGATACAGGTATGTCATGGTTGGTCGGCTTTTCGACCTTGCGTAACATGGACTTACCCGCGCTGATTGTTGAGTATAATCGTGACTTCACCCAGATAATTAGTCAGATGGATGTGAGCCACTTCTACCCACCGGAAAAAGCAACCACCATTCATGCAATTAGTCGAGCATAGGGAGTAGTATATGTGCGGGATTGTAGGGCAAGTCGGCAAGTTATCTGACCGTGTATGGCAAGAGAAGGCACTAGCAACCTTTATCCATCGTGGACCCGATGCACATGATAATTGGTGGTCGGATGATGGTCTGGCTTGGATAGCGCAACGGCGGTTGGCAATTGTTGACCTCAGTCCGGCGGGACATCAACCCATGCACAATGAAGACAACACGGTTTGGCTTATCTGTAACGGTGAAATCTATAATTATCCGACCTTACGCCACCGCCTTGAAGGGTTGGGGCATACATTCTATTCTGACAGTGACAGTGAGTCGATTGTTCATGCGTATGAAGAATGGGGCGATAACTGCGTCGATTATCTTGAGGGGATGTTTGCCTTTGCCATATGGGATACGAAACGCAAAAAACTGTTGTTGGCGCGTGACCGTGTTGGCATTAAACCATTGGCATATCGAGTCACATCAGATGGCTTGAGTTTTGCATCAGATACTCGCGCATTACTTGATTTATGTGAGTCCCGTCCGGCAGTCAATCCGAAAGCTGTCGCATATGTGATGACAATGGGGTATGTGCCGTCGCCGTTGTCGATGTGGGATGGCATTCATAAGCTTGACCCTGCGCATATCCTGACATGGACACCTGAAAATGGGGTCAAAACACATTGCTATTGGCAACCCCCGCGTGAGATTAATCCACAGGCTTCATTAGAGTTAGAGGCATGGCGAGAGTTGTTCCATACTGTACTGGAGGAACACCTACTATCTGATGTTCCGTTGGGGATGTTTTTGTCCGGTGGATTGGATTCCTCATCAGTTGCGCTGGGTTTACAAAATCTCGACCAGTCTATCGAGGCGATTACCGTTGGCTATCCGGATTCTCCGAAAGACGAAAGCCCCTATGCACAGGCACTTGCCCAACATCTTGGCTTATCGCATACTGTTTCACCACTGGTTGTGAGGGATGTCCCGACACTAGTGGCACAGGTCGCGCAGGCATATGACGAACCGCAAAGCTATAGTGCGCTTTTGTCGATGTATCAAGTATGTGAAGTCGGCGCGAGTAAATATAAGGTGATTCTGGCGGGTGACGGCGGTGACGAGGTCTTCGGTGGATACAACTGGTATAAACGGTTAGGTAAGCCTATTCCGGTCAAAGCGCGTATCAAGAAATTACTACGCGGTGATTTTGGCAATTCAAGCAAGGATGTCTGGGAGACCTTTGCCAAACAATCACCCTTGCATCGCCATGTCTCACGCTTACATCCGCGCTACTTCCCGCATGAAGCTGAACAACTCATGCAATCAACAGGGCTGACGTTCACGGTTGATGATATGCTTGCACCACTGCGCCGTTACTATGTCGATAGCCTGCCATTGAAGCGCGCCTTGCAACGGGTCGATTTGATGACCTTCTGCACCGATTCGATTCTGGCAAAGGTCGATAGGGCGAGTATGGCACATTCGCTAGAAGTCCGTGTGCCATTCCTTGACCGCCGTGTGATTGAATGGGGGCTGACGCAACCTGTCATTGAACGCGAAAGCTCTGAGCAAAAACCGATACTCCGCGATTATTTGCAGGGCAATGTACCCGAAAAAATTATGACCCATCCCAAGCAGGGCTTTAGTTTGAGTGTGTTGCATGATTTTGACTGGGAACATGCCAAGCAAGTAGTACGTGAATCCGAGTGGGTGAAGCAGGGGTATTGGTCAGATGTGGATTCATTTTTTGACCCGACCATGCCCTACGATACAGCGCGTATCTGGAATCTTTATGTGATGTCCCAATGGGCGAATCACTGGTTGGGGTAGGGGATGAAGATAGCCGTTGTCACAGCGTTGGAGGCAGGTGTTGAAAAAGCCTATGCGATAAATAGCATCAATATGGCGCAGGGCTTTGCGAAGCTAGGACATGATGTCCGATTAATTACGTTCGCCCCCCGCGACGGACATTTAACCGATGCTGAATTATGGCAAAAGTATGACATTCGCCAACCCATTAAGTGGATACAACTCCAACGCAAATTTCGTAAAGACCTCATCAGTGTTGACCGCACGTTTGCGTTGATGTCCTTATATCAACTTTTGCGCTGGCGACCTGATTTTATCTATGCTCGTAATTATATTGCTCCGATAGTTGCAGCGCGTTGGGGGTTTCCGACGGTATCAGAAAGCCATGCCCACACCGATAATCGTACCCCGCCATTCCTCAAGATGATTGAGGGTATACAACAGCATGTGCAATTTCGATACATCATTACCATCTCGGATGTGCTTAGGGACAACTTTCAGTCATTGGGTGTGCCAAAAGATAAAATATTGGTGTTGCCAACGGGTGTTGATGTAGACCGTTTTACCCGACCGAACGCATTACCGTCGTCTCCATACACAACAGATAAACCGAATGTCGCATATGTCGGGCATCTCTACGATTACAAAGGTATTCCGACTATTCTCGATGTAGCCAAATTGTGTCCTGATATAAACTTTCATCTCATCGGTGGACTAGAACGAGACATCAATGCAACTCGTCAGCGTATTGACGAACGGGGCTTGAGTAATGTGATTCTGCACGGATACAAGCCACAGGTTGATGTGCCGAATTACCTCTGGCATGCCGATGGTTTACTGTTGCCACCATCGCTTGACCATCCATCGGCACGTTGGACTAGTCCGGTTAAGCTGGGGGAATATCTAGCATCGGGTACACCTGTGATTGCCACACGGATTCCTGCACTCGAAGATTGGCTAACAGATGAGCAGGTCATCTTTGTCAAACCGGATTCTGCTGAGGACATGGCGCAGGCACTTCGATCACTCCTATCTGAAACAGAGACAAATCAGGGACGAGTAACAGCTGGACTCGCATTAGCACAAGAATTTTCTTATCGGCGGCGGGCACAAATCATCTTAGAAAAATGTGGATTTTAGTATGCGCTTGACTCTTTTTCTGACACAATCTCTGACCCTCCGCAAATGGTATGAACAGGGCATCTTTGACCGCGAGATAGCCATTTATCGTAAGTTACAGGAGATGGGTGTCACCATTCAGATTGTCAGTTATGGTGGGCGTGACGAACAAGACTTTGCGAGTCGATTGCCGGACATGCGAATCTTGACCAATTGGTTAAACTGGTCACCGAAACGCTATGAGAATCGTCTGCATCAATTGCATGGCTTACACTTGTGGCGGACTGACCTTATCAAGACGAACCAGATGATAGGGGCTGATATTGTCTTACGTGCATCACGGGCATGGCGTAAACCCCTGTTGTTGAGAATGGGGTATATGTGGTCGTACAATGCTCAACGTGCCAACCCTGATAAACCGACATACCTCAAGAATGTTGACCGGATTGAACGCGATGCTTTTGACCATGCGACAAAAATCATTGTTACCACTGATGATATTCGCACGTTGATTTTGGAAAAGTCCCCCGATGTACAAGATAAAATTACCGTGTTGCCAAATTATGTCGATACCGATACCTTCCGTCCGATGGATGAATCAAAGACCTATGACCTTATTTATGTGGGTCGATTAGCCAAAGAGAAAAACCTTGATGCACTCCTACAAGCAGTTGATAGGGCAGGGGTGTCGATTGCGATGATTGGCGATGGTGACCAGAAAGACCACTTACAAGCGACCTTTGGTGATTTGGATGGACGCATTCATTGGCTGGGTCGGATACCGAATACGGAGTTGCCGACATATATCAATCGGGCGCGGGCATATGTGTTGTGCTCGTTTTATGAAGGTCATCCCAAAGCACTGATTGAAGCGATGGGTTGTGGTGTTCCCGTGTTGGGGACAACAATACGTGGCATTCAGCAGGTGATTACACATGGTGACAATGGCTATCTATGTGGGCTTACTGCTGATGAACTGCAAGCGGGTATTCAAGACTTATTGGGTCAACCAGACTTGACGGCACAACTCGGAAAACGCGGACATGACTTTGTAGAATCTCACTATTCGCTTGACACAATCGCGCAGACGGAATATAACCTGTATAAGGCAGTCATCCAAAATCATAAGGGGAGATGATGCCACCCACAGTCTCTATCTTGATGTCCGTTTATAACAGTTCTGCATATATCGGCGAAGCAATTGAAAGTATGCTAGGACAGACGTTTGCTGATTTTGAATTTATCATTGTTGATGATGGCTCTACAGATGCGTCGGTTGACATTGTGCGACAATATGCCTCGGCTGATAAACGATTGCACCACATCATACTTCCTGAAAATGTTGGATTAGCATCAGCACTAAATCATGGACTTGCTTCTGCTAGTGGGCAGTATATTGCGCGGATGGACAGCGATGACATGAGCTTGCCTGACCGACTCGCACAGCAGGTGCGCTATCTGGATAATCATTCTGAGGTGGGGGTGTTGGGTAGCCGAATGCAAGTGGTGGATAAAAATAAGAAACCGCTATTTGTATACGAGGTTCCGACTGAGCATAGTGTGATTGTGTGGAATATCTTCTTCGGACGTACCTTTGCGCACCCGTCAGTGATGATGCGTCGTGAATTACTACAATCCGTCAATGGGTATAATGATAGTCTATCAGTGGCACAAGATGTGGACTTGTGGGCGCGTTTGGTTGGTTTGACATTGTTTGCTAATTTGCCGGATCAATTGCTTCTCTATCGTACCCATGAACGGGCAACGTCCGTGGATAAAGCCGAACAGCAAAATATTGTCCTCCGTGATGTTTCTAAGCATCTGTTGCAAACCCTCTGGGGGGAAGTCAGCGATGATACAGTGCGACGCTTTTTTAATGTACGCTCTGGCAAATCCGAGTTTGTGATGAAAGAATTGGAGCATGTCACCGCCGAGATGACACAACTCATACGGTCATTATTAGATGCGGGCTGGATTCGTGAGGATGAAGTGCCTTTACTTGTTGCTGAGATGGAACGGCGTACTAATTTGGCAGAACCCCGTCGTCGTAAATTTTGGAAGTTCTGGCGCGATAATAATAACTAAATTCCAACCTCTCGATAATCTCCCGATATAATGTAGGCAATTGATTTTCTTCGGGGAGCATCATCATGGACAGTGAACTCATTCAATTACTTCTACGACTGCGCGAAACTTTGCTCGGCTCAATTGGTATATTGCAAGACCCACGCAATATCAATACCTTCTTCTACATTGGATCGGCATTCACACTTGTGAGCTTTGCTTATTTGGTCTCACGTTTTCTGGTTGTGTCACGATTAGTTGTGTTGGTTTGCTTCTGTATCTTGACGGGTCTATTTGCATTGGGTGTGGATGGTAACCTTGCATCGTACATGACCAATATCAGTGTTGAACTTATTGGGGCATTTATCGCTATCGTCGTGATTTATACGGTGTTTGCGCTGGATAGGTCGCTGTTTGTCATATTATGGGGTGCGCTGTCATTCGTGATGTTGCTGACGATTGAATATAATCCTTCTGGGAGTGAGTTCTTCATGAATGCTGCAACTGAGTTGTTGGGTATTTTTATGATTACGCTTTTACTGGAGCAAGAGGCATTTTCTGGTGAGGAGTCTGAGAGTTATAATACACAACTGTGGCAACGCTTGCGGACAGAATATCTGCGACATCGGCGTGAGGATACAGACTTACATGTGACAGCACGAGAGGCAGGGGAGATTCGGATTGAACTTGTTGGCATGGACTCCGACGAACTTGATGTGATGGTCGATCGGTTGGCAAAGGCGATGTCGATTGTTGGGCTGACCGATGATTTTGACCAAACTAATGACTTGTTAGTGTACCGTTATGCACTGGCGACCTTGCCGGAGGTTGATGCAGATGAACCCGAAAACATAGTCAAAGATTAGGGAATAACGCCTAGCTGTTTGATTAGGAACTTGTAAGTTCCCTTTGAGTTTGTTGGTTGATGTTGATATAAAAGATTGTATTATTCAGGGAATGAAACGACTTGTAGATGACGACAAGTTTGCTTGTGTTGCTTGTGTTCATGCCCAACGTTGGCTATAACTGATGACAGTAATGTTTTAGTGAGATGAGATTTTTATGTTTGATTTGTTTACACCCCCGCGTTTTTTTGAAAAAGTAACTTTCCATCGCCACACGGATAGGACAGTGGGGTGGTTGGAATTATTTTATGATTTGGTCTATGTTGCTACCTTTATTCAAATTGGAAACTTCCTCAGTGATAACCTAACACTCGAAGGGTTTGCGCAATTTATTGTGATGACAACTGTTGTTTGGTGGGCATGGACAGGCGAGACCTTTTATCAGAATCGCTATGTTGTCGATGACCTTAAGCATCGCTTACTTGTCTTCACGCAGATTTTTGCCGTTGCCACAATCGGCTTAAGTGTGAGTGGGGCGTTTGGGGATTTGTATGTGCAGTTTACGCTGGCATATGTGTTTACCCGCTTGATGCTGGTGTTGATGTACCTTCGCACATTGAAAGTCGAGGAAGATGGTCGAGAACTGTCAATTGGCTATGCGGCAGGTTTTAGTTTTGGGATTCTGGTATGGCTTGGGTCATTGCTCCTTCCAGCAGAGATTCACTGGGTGGGTTGGCTTGCGGGCATCTTTGTCGAGTTAACGATACCATTGCTACCTGTGATGCGTCGCTTACAACTTGAGATAGCGATTGATAAGCATCACATTTCTGAACGCTTTGGGATTTTCACGATTATTGTTTTGGGCGAATCGTTTGTGAAAATTCTTGACGATTCACAAGGGACACTGCTTGGGTTAGACCAGATGCTTTTTAGTATTGCAGGCTTTGCTGTGTTGTACTCTTTATGGTGGCTGTACTTCTCTGATGCGGGAGATTCGGTGATGGATTTCTCTGTATTCTATAAACCTGTGGCATGGATATATAGTCATCTACCGCTGTCGGCTGGTCTGATTGCCTTTGGTGTTGCCGCGAAGAAACTCTATGGCTCGACATTGACCTATGCCGACAAACCTGCGACCCCTGAATATCGCTTATTATACACGGTTGCAGTGGTGATGTTTTTGGTTGCACTGGCATTAATTGACTATGGGATTGATGATGATACCACTTACAACAATCAGCTAAGGGAAGCGTTTGTTCACTTTGTGTCAGCAATACTCATTGGCATCATTGGTGTGACGGCGGTTGATGCCACTCCGGCAGGATTTGTCGGTTTAGTCGCTGTGGTGATGGTAGCACAGGTTGTCATTAGTGTCTTCCTGAGTAATAAGGAAGCGATTGCCAGCAAGAAACACAAACCTCACCATGACCATGTTGCAACTGACAGTTAGTTAGACCTTTTCTTGCTCACTGCCTGTCATCAGCATACCGAGATGTTCAATATCGACATCTTTATTTTCGACCTCGCCAACGATGCGACCTTCAAACATGACGAGAATCCGGTCAGAGAGGGCGCGGATTTCGTCGAGGTCTTCGCTGATGAGCATAATCGCTGTGCCGTTATCGCGTTCGTCCAGCAGGCGTTGATGGATATATTCGGATGCGCCGATGTCTACACCGCGTGTGGGTTGGGCTGCAATCAATACACTCGGATTGCGCGATAGCTCACGGGCTAACACCAACTTTTGAATATTCCCACCGGATAGATTCTTGATGAGCGTATCTGTGCCGGGGGTCTTGATTTCATAGGCTTTGATAGCTTCACGGCAAGCATTCTTAATCTTATTGAAGTTCATGAAGATGGCACCCCATGTAAATTTTGGATGGTCATGGTCTTGCAGAACCAGATTTTCCGCAACGCTAAATTCTTTAATGACACCGTCAATCATGCGTTCTTCGGGAATATAAGACAAGCCCATTGCATTGACTCTTGATGGTGATTTGTTGGTCATATTTTGTCCGGCAAAGACTACTGTACCGGATGTTACTTGACGCAAGCCTGCAATACACTGCGCAAGTTCATGCTGACCATTACCGGATACGCCTGCAATACCGACAATTTCACCACCATGGATAGATAACGAGACATTATCCAGCCCGACTGTGCCACGATTGCTGAGTGCGCTGACGTTTTCTAATACTAGGCGTGCATCTTGTAAATTCTGTGGTTGCTTTTCATATTCGAGCAAGACCGGACGACCCACCATCATCTCGGCGAGTTTTGGTTTGGTTGCATCGGATGTTGGTATCGAGTTGACGCGCTTGCCATCCCGCAACACTGTGACCTGTTTACTGATTTCGAGGACTTCGTGTAACTTATGCGAGATAAATACCAGCGCATGTCCATCATCGGCGAGCTGATTGAGAATGACAAACAAGTCATCTACTTCTTGTGGTGTGAGTACAGCAGTTGGTTCATCGAGAATCAAGAGTGCAGCACCTTTATAGAGTGCGCGTAAGATTTCAACACGTTGCTGTTCACCAACAGCTAATTGCCAGACGGGTAAGGTAGGGTCAACTTTGAGGTTATAGGTCTCGGATAATTCGACAACACGGCGGGTGACAACATCAATATCCAGTCGCATACCCCGTGACGACTTCATGCCAAGTGCGATATTTTCCGCAACGGTCAGTGATGGCACGAGCATAAAGTGTTGATGAATCATACCGATGCCGTGCTTAATCGCATCTTGTGGACGCTCAATAACAGTCAGCTTGCCATTGATGAGGATTTGTCCTTCATCAGGGTGATACAGCCCATAGAGCATCTTCATCAACGTAGATTTGCCTGCACCATTTTCGCCAAGTAGGGCATGGACTTCACCGGAACGTACATCGAAGTCAATGTGGTCAGCGGCGAGTACACCGGGGAAGCGTTTGACAATTCCCTTCATTTCGAGGAGGTCGATGCGTTCATGTCCGGTGGGGAGTAGATTTGTTGTCATAGTCATTTATCTTTAGGTAACTGTTAGTTAAACGTTTTTATCCATTTATTCACGTCTTGTCAAGCGATTGCACAATACTACATCAATACGAAATTTCGCTTAAGTTGAACCAATTTATGATACGATAATAGAAATAATTCAGATGGAGACATCAATGACCACACGCGAGAAATTCCTTACCGCCCGTGACCATATCCGAGCAGGTGAGTTAGAGCCAGCCCGTGCAATTTTGGAGACAATCGACCACCCTAAAGCTCGTGAATGGCTGGGCCGCATTGAACAATTGCAACCTACACCAGAACCACCTGAACCTGTACCAACACGGTCTGGGTCACGGCGAGGGTTTTATGTTGTGAGTTCGCTAGTTTTTGTGGTGCTGTTAGTCTCGATAGCATTTGGCGTTGTTGTCTTATCGAATAACGATGATGCACCCCTCGGACTACAAGAAATATCAATGCCACGCGATTATGCGCTGACTGAATACTTCCCTGAAGATACAACAGTGTTTGCTGTTATGCGGACAGACGATGCACAAATCGAGACACTTGATAACCTTATTCTCCACATTCAATCGTTTATTCGCTCCCCATTAACGACCCCATTTTTAGGTGAAGAACCCGTTTCTCTCACAGATTCTCTTGACCAGATGACCACACTGCTATTTCAGGGTGACTTTAACGATGTGATGCGTTCTTGGCTTGGTGATTGGGTGGCGATGGGTGTGTTTAATTTGACTTTAGGCGATGACCAATACCCGTCAGGAGCAAACATCGGGACACTCATCGTGATTGAAATTAAGGACAAAGAAAAGACCATCGCATTTATGGAACAGCTCATTGCGTTCGATTCAAACCAGACGTTCACACGCACTGAGACCAATGGCTACACAATCTTTAATGCTGATGATTGGCAGGATAATAATATCCTCATCAATGATGAAGTCATGATGATTGTCTCAGATTATGCGCTGACGGTTGTACCTGATGGCTTCACAAGTTCAATTGCCAATAGCCCAGCATTTATCGAAACAATGGGATTACTGCCAGAAGATAACTATAGCTCGACACTTTATGTGGATATGGAACCTATCTTCCGTTCTATCTTTGATGTGACGCAATCGCTTCAAATGCAACTTGTCGAAGGTTTCGCCAATAATCCCGACAGTGACATGCCTGTACCCGTTATGCCGACCTATGAGGATATGTTGCCGGACGGTATGACGATGGATGATGTGATGGGTTCATTGGGGCATCTAGCAGCTGGCTTCACGATTGTTGATGACTATACAGTGATGGTAGACGGGGTTCAGAATCCAGGTAATATGGAAGTCCTGCAAGCCTTGAGTATGATGCCCGTACTTACAGGTACAATTGATCCAACATTCTTGCGTCATATACCGGAAAATGCTGGATTTGTTCAGCATGGCACTGACCTCAACTTACAAATTGAGCGTGTTTTAGAAGCTGAGCAGATGCAACTCGATATACTTGGGCGTAATGTTGACCTGTTTGCACAATTACAGACGATGGGTTTCTCAACACTACAAGACGAAATTGGTCGCATTAATGCTATCATTGAGCCTGAGACAGGGTTGACTGTTATGGATGATATAATCAGTTCGATGACAGGCGATTATGCTATGTTTTCTACTTATGACCCACGTAACAAGTCTATGCTGTTCAGCTACTACTTCCCCGACCAAGAACTCCAGCAAAACTTGGAAGCAGGTATGGTCTTTGAAATCACTGACCGCGACCATGTTCAAAATCTGATTGAATCCCTTGGGAGTGCGATTCCACTGATATTAGAAGACGTGGAACTCGTTGTGACATATGAGACCATTGGTGGAAATTCGGCAGTTGTAGTCACAATACCAAAACGTGATTTATTGACCACAGCAGTTGATATTGTCATTGGCGTAAATGAGGACGTTCTGGTGATTGCAACCCGTGATACTGCCACACAAATCTTAGAGGGGCAGGGTGGGTTTGATGTGTCATCTGGATATGCTTCGATTCAACCGCGACTACTGAACAATAACAATTCGATGTACTACATCAGCAACGACGGGATTAACCTGATTGCGGATGCAATGGTTGGATTGTTGCCTCCATATTTTGACCAACTATCTGCTGACCTCAATGCTCAAATGAGTGATATGGGGAGTGACAGTTTCGGCACACCACCACCACTAGTTAATGACGAACAACGTCGGTCATTACCGTTGATGATTCCACCGATGCGGATGATATTAGAGATGTTTGAATCGGTGACCATGAGTGTGTCAATGGACGGCGAGTACAATATGGTATCTCGCTTTACACTGACATTTGCGGATTAAGAATTGTGGAGAGGTAGGGCAGTCAAAAGTAACTGCCCTACATTTGAATGCTAGTACGACTAGTCGCCGGATTCGGCTTCTTCGGTTGCCATTGGTTCTTCTTCCATACCTTCTTCCATCATGTCTTCTTCTGGAAGTGGTGAAATTGAACCGACGATAATGCCCTCAATGGTTTCTTCTGCGAGAGCTGTCATTTCTTCACTCATCTCGAAGTCGGCATCATATTCCATGACGAGACCTTCGTTTTCGAGTGTCAGAATATAGCTTTCACCGCCCAGTACACCGTCTTCGGTGATGCTGGTAATCATATCCATCAGGATGACTTCCCATTTGTAGACTTGGAATGCGACACCGATTTCTTCACTGAGTTCATCTTGGCTGGATTGTGTACCAAACCAGAGGGCTTCGTTTTCAATTGCAATTGCAATCGGACCGACAACCATCTGGGCTGTTCCTGTAAGGATGTCTGCGCCATTTGCAATGTGGGTTTCGGCCGCTTCGGTTGCGAGTGGTACATCGCTGAAAGATTCGATGTAAACGACATTCACTGTGATTTCTGGGTCAACAGCCGCGACACCTTCAACGAAACCATCAACATAGAGTTTTGCGTCACCGACTTCAATCGGACCAACTACGCCGATTGTGCCGGATTCGGTCATGTTGGCAGCGAGAACACCATTCACGTAACCACCTTCTTCGGATGCGGCGGTATATGCAAATACGTTACCGAGCCCGAAGGTGTTTTCGTCCGTACCCCATGCAAATGATACTTCGGGGAATTCTGCAGCGAGTTCTTCTACTACACCACCAAACTGTGACCCATGTGCAATAATCAGGTCATATTCGCCGGATGAAGCCCATTCACGCAGGGCAACAGCAGCATCGTCAACGATAAATGTACCGTCTTGGAAGTCGAACTGGAAGGCTTCTTCGCCCATTTCTTCTTGAATGGCAAGCAGGGCATCGTACATACTCTGGCTAAACGCAAGGTCATTGGTTGCACTAGGGGCAACAGCGGCGACACGGAAAACATCATCCTGTGCCATAGAAGGCATTACTGCGACGAATAGAGCAAGAATCAATAAACTTAATACAGCTTTCTTCATGGAAATCTTTCTCCTAGACTGTGTATAAATTTTGTATCGGGCACATGTCCCGTGAACAAACAAATCTTCTTAATTTGTTGTAGGGACGAACCTGTGTGTTCGTCCGTGCGGAATGACACATAGGTCATTCCCTACAGACATATCTTGATAGACTATTGGCTATTCTCCACGCTCGTAAGGTTTCGTCAAAGCGGTTGGTTGTTCTTGACGCTTTGATGCGAATACCAGTGCAATAATCGTAATGACATACGGTGCCATGACAGCGAACTCGGAAGGGACATCCAAGCCGATAACCTTAATTTGGAGTTGGAGCGCGTTAACAAAGCTGAATAACATCGCGCCTGCTGCCACTGCCCATGGTCGCCAGCCACCAAAGTAAACGAGCGCAACGGCGATAAACCCCTGTCCGGCTGTGAGGTTCTGCTGGAACAGATTAATCAGCGCGATAGATAATGACGCACCCGCCAGACCCGCAAACATGCCACCGATGGTGACTGTCGCATAACGAACCCGTTCCACACTCACGCCCATCGCATCAGCAGCTTCTGGATTTTGTCCGACTGCTCGAATCATCAAGCCAAATGTGGTGCGATTTAATATGTAGGCAGAAATCGGAATCATCGCAAATGCGACATAAACCAGCAAATTATGATTAAAGAATATCTCCCCGATGATAGGAATATCTGTCAGAATTGGAAATTCGAAGCGTGGGAAGCCGTTGATGGATTTTGGTGTGCCGACGAGTTGTTGGAATAAGAGTTCGCTCAAGCCAAGCCCGAACAGATAAACACCGATACCACTGATGCCCTGTTTAGCTTTTAGGGTCACGCTGACAAATGCCATCGCAAAGCCCATTAGTCCGCCGATGAATATTGCCATCAATACACCGAGTAACAAACTTAGTGGTTCGCTCATAGCTTCGTTTTGTTGTGCGAGGAAGACGACATAAAAGCCAGAGAATGCACCCATCAACATCATGCCATCAACACCGAGATTGAGGACACCACTGCGCTGGGCAAATGTTTCTCCTAATGCCGCAAATACATAAGGTGTCGCTAAACGAATCGCAGATGCAAACACGCTCGCGGTGAAAATTTGATCGAGTTCCATTAGCTTGCCTCCTCTGCGGTTGATGGGGTGGGTGAGGTAGAATCTGCTAGATTATCTTTTGATGCCACTTGAACCCGTCGTCTTGCCCGTCGCCGTATGAAGATTTCACTACTGACAACAAACACCACAATCAAGCCGTTGACTGCTGTAATCAGCGATGCGGGAACACCAACTTCGCGTTGCATTTTTTGTGCGCCGATTAATAACCCGCCAAAAAACGCCGATGCCGGAATTGCACCAATTGGATTGAGTCCGCCGAACAATGCCGCGACAATACCGTTAAAGCCTGCACTTCCGGTAAAGCCCGCTGGAGAGCCATCTGTCTGCAAGCGATACTGTAAACCGAGTACCTGCACGACACCCGCCAATCCAGCGAAGCCACCTGCAAGGAACATCGAAAACATCATCTGCCGTTTGACGCTAATGCCTGCATAACTGGAGGCACGTTCACTTTCGCCGACTGCACGAATCTTATAGCCGAGTGATGTGCGCCACAGGAAAATATAAATCACAATTGCCAGAACAACCGCAATCAACAGCCCCCAATGCAAGCGCGTTCGTTCAAATATCATGGGGTCGCCAACTGGTATCCATAAGCGGGGGAGTTGTGCGCTACCGACTAATCGTGCTGTTTTGGGAATATTGTTGACACCTGCTGTTGCTGGGTCAAGCAGTGGTCCATTGAGCAAGAAGTTCATCATCTGTACGGCAATTTGATTGAGCATGATGGTACTGAGGATTTCATTGACATCAAAGTAGGCTTTGAGGAATCCTGCTAAGCCACCATATAATGCACCTGCCAGAAAACCCGCTAATAGCGATAAGGTAATGATGAGTAGGTCGGGGACGATGAGTTCACGGGGGAGGTTTGGGTCGAAGCGCATTGGACCGAGTATCAACGCGACGGTCGTGCCCGCGATTGCACCCGCTATCATTTGCCCTTCACCGCCGATGTTAATCATGCCACCACGAAACGCGACTGTAATGCCAATTGCCACAAACAGAATCGGTGTGGCTTTGACGAGTGTCTCCGCTGTGGCGTTCTCCGTGCCGAATGCACCCTCCAACATCGCACCGTAGGCGAGGAGTGGGTCAGCATTGAGCGCGACCAATAGCACCGATGACACCAATAACGCCAATGCCAATGCAATCAACACAGGCGAAAAATCGGCTAATCGACTAAATAGTTTAGAAAATCCAGATGATTTATTCACAGAACACAAGCCCTACAAAAAGTATAAGTATTGAGTATAAACACGAAAACAAGATGTTGTCATTCACAATATCTCTAAAATAGTATGCCTTGTATTGTTATTTTCTACAAACGAATTGTGAAGAATGGCATACCTTCGGGATGATTGACATAAAAATTAGGTGATATTTGTAGAAAGTACACAATAGCCTTGCACATAAGCAACTGATAAGTCTGTGTAGTTTTGTGAATGCGAAGAAAAAATTCCGCGTTATAATGAAGCGATATGAAATTATTTGAAAATGTGCGAAAAAGGCACATGGGACTACTTAATTGTTATGAAAGTTGAAATTATGAATGTTGGTGATGTTAAAGTTTTAAGTGTTGATGGTCGGATTGATGCAACTACCGCAGAAGAATTGCAAGGGACTGTGTTGGAAACAGCACATAATAGTCCCAAATTATTGATAGACTTGAGCAAGGTCGATTATATGTCTAGTGCAGGCTTGCGTGTGATGCTCTTGCTTCATCGTGAGATTCAAGAAAATCAAGGGCGGGTGATACTGGTTGGCTTGCAAGAACGCATCAAGGACGCGATGGAAATTACAGGTTTCCTGAAACACTTTGCTACGGTGCCCGATGTACAGACAGGGCTAGAAATGATGAATTAAGATGCAACGCATTGATACCTATCCGACACATGACCACGAAGGCTATAAACTTCGACCGGGTAAACCTGAACCGTTTGGTGCAACTGTTGTGCCGGGTGGTATCAACTTTTCGATTTATTCCAGCCATGCGACTGCGTGTGTGCTGGTTCTTTTTGAAAAAGGCGCACCAAAACCCTTTGTAGAAATTCCATTCTTTGAAGAATTTCATATTGGCAATGTTTTTGCGATGATGGTCTTTGACCTTGATTATGAGAACATCGAATACGGCTATCGCATGTATGGTCCATATGACCCTGCCAATGGACACCGCTTTGATATTGATAACATCCTGCTTGACCCTTATGCACGTCAGATTGGCGGGCGAGCCGTTTGGGGTGACCATCATGATAAGGATGATATATATCCGCATCGTGGTCAGGTAATGATAGATGACTTTGATTGGGAAGGGGACAAACCTCTCAATATTCCGATTGAAGACCTCGTTGTCTACGAAATGCACGTGCGCGGGTTTACGCAACACCCATCATCAAAAGTGAAGTCTCCAGGGACATTTGCTGGACTCGTTGAAAAAATCCCATATCTTAAAGACCTCGGTGTCAACTGCATTGAACTCATGCCGATATTTGAGTTTGATGAATTTGAGAATACGATGACCAATCCCGAAACAGGCGAATCTCTCATGAATTATTGGGGGTATAGCTCGGTTGGATTCTTCGCGCCGAAGGCAGGCTACGCGGCGACAAGTGCCTTCGGGATGCAAGCAGATGAACTCAAGAACCTTATTAAAGAATGTCACTTGAATGGCATTGAGGTGTGGTTGGATGTGGTATTTAATCACACAGCAGAAGGTAATGAAGAAGGTCCGACGATTTCCTTTCGGGGTATCGACAATAAGACCTATTATCTGCTGACCCCTGATGGACATTATTATAACTTCAGCGGAACAGGTAACACGCTCAACTGTAATCATCCGATTGTGCGGTCGATGGTACGTGACTGTCTGCGCTATTGGGTATCAGAGTATCATATTGACGGCTTCCGCTTTGACCTTGCGTCGATTCTTGGGCGAGACCAAAACGGCGCACCATTACCGAACCCTCCCTTATTAGAAACATTGGCATATGACCCCATTCTTGCAAATGCCAAGCTGATTGCCGAGGCATGGGATGCTGGTGGTCTTTATCAAGTGGGGACTTTCCCTGCATATGAACGATGGGCAGAATGGAACGGCAAGTATCGCGATGATATTCGCCGATTTGTCAAAGGTGACAAAGGCATGGTCGGGTCGTTATCAGCACGGATACAAGGGTCGCCGGATTTATATGGTGAACGTGGACCATGGGCGACGGTTAATTTTGTGACAGCTCATGATGGCTTTACGCTGTGGGATTTGGTGTCGTATAACAACAAACATAATTATGCCAATGGTGAAGATGGGCGTGATGGGGCGAATGATAATTATAGCTGGAATTGTGGATGGGAAGGGGAGACCGACGACCCGACGATTCTGGGCTTGCGTGAACGACAATTCAAGAACTTCCTCACGATTCTGATGGTCAGTCAGGGTGTGCCGATGTTGCTGATGGGTGATGAAGTTGGGCATACCAAGCATGGTAACAACAACACCTACTGTCACGACAATGACCTCAACTGGTTTGATTGGCGACTTATACGACGAAACAAACACCTGTACCGCTTTACTCGTAACTTGATTCGTTTGCGTAAAAAGCATCAAGTCTTGCGGTCTCGTAACTTCTTCGCACATCAAGATTATATGGGGTCGGGCTATCCTGATATGTCGTTTCATGGGACGACCCTATGGCAACCGGACTGGTCTGAGAATAGCTATTCGCTAGCATTTTTGCTGTGTGGGCAACATGCGCGTGGTGGCAGACAACCGGATGATTACATCTATGTGATGATGAATGCCTATTGGGAAACGCTATGGTTTGACTTGCCACCGTTGCCCGATGACATGACATGGCGTGTGGCAGTCAATACGATGATGGAATCCCCTAAAGATAATTATCCTCCGGGACGCGAGCCTATCCTCAAAGAACAAGACACTATGCCTGTGGGTGACCGCTCGGTTGTTGTACTGGTGGGGCGGTAATCACATCACATAAAGCTATTGATTTACAACAGCTACCAGAAAATACAAAGGAGAATGAAAATGCCAACAGTCAAAATGGTTGAATATGATGACGCAAGTGATGAAGTCCGCGCTGTCTACGATGACATTATGCAGGCGAAGGGCATCGACTTTGTGCCGAATTTCTGGAAGACGGTTGCGACACATCCGCCGATGCTCAAGCAATTATGGTCGGAAATCGGTCAGGTGATGGCAGATGGTGCGCTGGATCCACTCACAAAAGAGATGATTGCAATCGCTGTTAGCGCGACAAATGGTTGTGAATATTGCATCAACTCGCATACAACAGCGGCAATTGCGAAAGGTATGACTCCGGCGATGCACGGTGAACTGATGGCAGTGGTCGGTTTCTTCAATAAGACCAATAAGCTATCCGATGGCTATCAGATTGAACCAGATGTGAAACCCAATATCGACTAGATAACGTCGTGATTTCAAAACGGTTTACCTGCTCTTAACCTGTTTTGCAGTATGGTTTAGATGCGTTACCATACAGATTACAAGCAGTTATCAGACTGTGTGACAGATAATGAGTGGGTCATATCGTGAGTGACGACTATCACCTTCAAATCAAAAAGCCGAAGTTCCCGATTGGTCAGCATGTGATTGCGCTGATTAATAATCAGTTGCGGGAAGCGCATATTGAAAAGGCATTCTTAGAAGCAAATATCGTTGCGGATGAGCAGGGCATGTACATTGACGGCGCACTCCGCTGGGAATATCTGGTATTGGTGATTGCTGACCCAATTGAAGCATCCGAGAAAATGGTGATAACCGAACGCACCATTATCCGCGAAATTGATAATACACTTGATGAAAACGATAGAACAGCATAGACAATCTTATTCACAGAAGGTCTCGCGTAGTTTGGCTTTCTGGATTTTGCCGAGTGCATTCTGTGGGAATGACTCCACAAACACGACTCGTCGCGGTGTTTTATAGCTGGCGAGATGCTCACGGCAGTAAGCAATCATCTCATCTTCGGTGGTGGACTGTCCGTCTTTTAGGATTAAGGCGGCGGTCACTTGTTCACCCCATTCCTCATCAGGGCAACCAATCACAGCACAGGCTGACACAGCGGGATGTTCCATCAATACCAACTCAACTTCGGGCGGATAGACATTAAGTCCGCCTGTGATAATCAAATCTTTGGCGCGCCCTTTGAGCGTGAAGTAGCCATCCTCAGCCCGCACACCCATGTCGCCTGTCCGTAGCCATCCATCTTCTGTGAAGGCTTCGGTAGTTTTGTCGGGTTGTCGCCAATAGCCTTTGCAGACGTGTGCACCTTTGATTTGAACCTCGCCGACTTCACCATCGGGTAGAGGGGTGTCATTCTCTGGATTGACGATTCGCGCCGAGACCCCCGGTAAAGGCATGCCAACTGAGCCAACGCGCCGTTCACCTTGATATGGGTTGGACAGGTTCATGCCTGTTTCGGTCATGCCATAGCGTTCGAGCAGGGTATAGTTGAAGCGTTTTTGATAACCGAAGAACAGGTCATCGGGCAGGCGGTCAGAGCCGGAAGTCATCAAGCGCATATGACTGAGGTCAATTGTTTGGTCTCCGGCGGCGTTATAGAGCCTGCGGTGAATTGTCGGCACACCCATGAATACACTAAAATGCTTTGTTTGCAAGTAGTCAAGTACGGTCTCTGCATCAAACTTGGGCAAGATGGCGGCGGTTGCGCCTGCATGGAGCGCGCCATGTAACGCCACAATCAAGCCGTGTACATGAAATATCGGCAACACATGCAGAATAATATCGTCGTTTTGCCATCCCCATGCCTCATGCAAACCTTCGATATTCGCTGTTAGGTTGCCGTGTGTGATTTGTGCGCCTTTGGGACGGCTGGTTGTGCCACTGGTATACAGCATCATGGCAATCTGGTCGGGGTCAGTGGGGAGGGGTGCGTCGTAGGGTTCAAGTTTTTCGATTTCCCATACCCATTGGGGCGACTCTGGATGCAAGGTGATGATATGTTCCAAGCCGTTGATACCTTTGAGTCCCTCATAAGTGTCAGTGGGTTTGGTTGAATCACCGATGAATACACGCGGTTCAGCATCTGTCACAAAGTAGCTGAGTTCCGACAATGGATAGGCGGGATTCAGCGGGAGGAAAATCGCGCCGAGTTGTACAGCCGCCAGATGAATATAAATGAAAGGCATACACTTGGGCAATTGCACCGCGACACGGTCACCTGCGACCACACCCAACGACCTCAGATATTGTGCTGTGCGCTTGGTTCTATCATCAAGTTGGCTATAGAGAATGCTTTGTCCACTTCCGCCGTCAGCCATAAATTCGATGGCGACTTTGTCACGATAGGTGGTTGCATTTTGGGCGATTGTATCTAAAAACATCGGCTTGCCTTTGTGGGGTTGGGTCATAAGTATGCCGTTATTATAGGGGACTATAGTTGAAAGTGAAAAGTCGAAAGTTAGAAGGCTTAACGCAGAGAGGGTAGGGTATGAGTTGAAAGGTAAAAGTAGAAAGATGTGACCCCCAATGATTGGGGTGTTTGCGGTGTGTTGGTGTCAGTGATACTGGTGATACAGTCAGTGGAAAGTGTGAGCGATGAAGTTCAAACCTAAAGAAAAACCATTAGTGATATGTAATTATCGAATTGCTTGGCTATTATTTTTCATACCGTTTCATATTGTCTGGTTGTTGTTTTATCTTTTTGCCATGATAATTGTTTGGAATCAGTTTTCGACAGTATTTGCGTTTGCAATGTTTCTACTATTGATATGGGGGCAGTTCGGAATCATTGGACGACTTTCAATATATAAAATTTATCTCGAAGGTATTCTAATACAAGGTATTGGTTTTTCGCAAATTTTATCGTGGAGTGAAATTACATATATTCACGAATCTAAACTAGGTGCTGGGTCTGTGTTTCGGCATATGGTCTTCGGCTCAAAAACGCTACCTTGGTATCGTGGCATATTGGGTTTCAGCTTGAGACACTTATGCCCGCGTCTACGCTTCGATTATCTGAGCCATCGTAACTATGATGAAGCATGCAAAATAATTCTCCAAAATGTGGAAGTAGTCAAAGCCGATGCGAAGCAACAATCATGTACGTAGCCCTATCATCATTTGCAGACCTCACCTCTGGATACGCATATCAATTGCAATACTCTTGCTGATTTTTGGATTGATAGAAGTGTGGATGATATATAGGGTGGTGTCGGCGTTTTCGACATTTGCATTGGTGTTTGTGATGCTGTGGGGATTTGTGTTGGTGGGTCAGCTGATTTGGTATCCGGCAACAGTGATAGTATATTTTGATGGACTGGCTATCTCACAGTGGGGTAGGGTGCGATTTGTCCGATGGCAGGATATTGATTGTATGTGGGAGTTCGTCGGATATAGACAATACATTTTATTGAGTTCGGGGAGATTTCCGAAGTATCGTATTCTAGCTGGATTCATTTCCCTTATGCGAATGAAGCCAGTATATGGATTATCATCCTCAACACATACAAATTATGGTGAAGTATATCAACTATTGAGACGTAAGCTAGGACACTGTTATCGCCGTCGCATAACCATATTACGGTGATGAGTAGAAAGATTTAATGCAGAGGTGCAAAGATGCAGAGAGAATATCTTATCTTTGTGACCTTTGTGTCTTTGTGGTTATCAATATGAATACAAAATTGCACAATTTGCTTGCGCGGGTGTCGGAAATGGGGTATAGTAATGGCATCCTAAATTTAAGGTAAGGCGGTCCGATAAACCGCCTTAGAAGGAACTTGTTGCGTAACAAAAATTCCTAGAGCTAGTATAGCCCACTAAGGTGTGTGGGTACAGTTCTATGTACTAGTGTACTAGGGATGCGCCGGAAACTGTACAGTTTATCACCAATTGAATATATTCTGCGTCGGGCTGGGATGTCATCATAGGGGTGTGATGGCAGTCCGGTCTGATTTTGGTTGATGTTAAAGTAATTGTAATTGCTGGGCTTTCGGTTCGGGTTGGATGAGTTCTACATTTTTGTAGGCGAGTATCTCTTGTGCAGGGGTGCGGTCTCCGGTGCGACTGATACGTCGGGGCGCATCTAGCGAGACAATATCTTGTATTTATTGCAAGTATCCTGAAATTCAATAATGTTGTGTAGTAGTATAATTCCAGTAGATGATATTTATGAATGTTGATATTCACATAACGGAATCCTTTGTATGACTCAAAGACAACAAGTAGTTAAAGCCTTAGAATTAAATGGGGGATATGCCACACTAGGGCAACTTTACCAATTGATTGACTTTTCTTCGTGGGGGACAAAAACTCCATACGCCTCTGTCAGACGATTGGTTCAGGAAAGCCCTGAAATATTTAAGATCAAGCCTGGTTTATGGGCTTTGGAGGGTTATCGAACCCATTTACCATCTCATATTTTATCTGCGAAGGATACTTCAGAAACTGAATATGAAAAATACAATCATTCATATTTTCAAGGCTTATTGTTAGAGATAGGAAATCTACGTGGTTATGTAACCTATCTGCCTGCACAAGATAAGAATCAACCTTTCCTTGATAAAAGATTAGGAGATGTGGCGCAATCGGTATCCTGCCCACCATTTACATATCCTCATGTATTGAATCGGGCAAAGACAATTGATGTGATTTGGTTTAATTCAAGAGGTTTCCCGGCTGTCTTATATGAGGTTGAACATTCCACAGATTTTCAAAATTCATTATTGAAATATGTAGAACTACAAGACTTTAATGTTCAGATGCGAATTGTGGCTGATGATGTTAAAAAGCGTGAGTATTCAACTAAAGTTGCTCAGTCAGCATTTCATCCTATATCGGATAGGGTTAAGTTTGTGACTTATGAGGCTTTATCAACGGCACATCAAAAAGAATTTGCAATGTCTAATGTGGACATCTAAAAGTCACTCATACAATCTCTTCTCACTACGTGAAACCTTCGACCACATCGAACACTTACTGAATCTAAATATGGTAACAAGTGGGGTGTTATCAGATATTTTGGAACAAGGATTATAGCACTACTGCTTTACTCCTCATTCCAATAGTGGACGCATCGCACTAATGGCTCTATCGAGTGTGGGAATATCAGTCGCATAACACAGTCGCAGATAGCCTTCTCCCTCTTGACCGAACGCAATCCCCGGTGCAAGTCCTACTCCGGTTTCCAACAGAATTTTCTCGGCAAATGCAAAGCTATCCTCAATGCCATCAACCGCAAAGAAGGCATAAAAAGCAGCCTCTGGTGTGGGTAAGGTCACGCGGGGTAGGTTGGCAAATTCGCTGATGGCATAGTCACGAGCAGTCTGATAGCGTGTGTTGGATGACTGAATGAAGCCCTCGCCATGTTGTAATGCGCTGATGCCTGCTAGCTGAATCGGCGAGAAGATACAAGAAAAGTTGTATTCAATAAGTGTCTCTACGGTGCTGATGAGTGATTTGGGAACAGTCAGCCAACCAAGTCGCCAGCCAGTCATTGCCCATGTTTTGGAGAAACTGTTGATGAGAATCACTTTGTCATCGTCGGTGATTTTATCAGCAAAGGTCGGGGCATAGGAACGGTCATAAACGATGCGATTATAGACTTCATCGGCAATCAACCACAGGTCACGCTCACGGCAGACATCCAAAATCGCTTGTTGTTCGTCGTCGGTCAGCATCCATCCGGTTGGATTGTTGGGCGAGTTGAGGAGCAAGGCGCGGGTGTCCGATTGAATACTAGAAAAGAGTTCATCGAGGTCAAGATGCCAGCGATTATTTACGGGACGTAATGCCACCGAAATGATGTTTGCGCCGAGGATTTCCGCGACGGATGGCAGGTTGGGCCAAACGGGTGACGGTACAACCACACTGTCACCCTGTCCGACGACACATTGCATTGCCAATGATAACGCCGACATGCCGGATACAGTCACAGCGATATTGTCTATATCAAAGCTGGTGTCGTATAGATTATTCGTGTAAGTGGCGATAGCTTCCCGCAGAGGTGTAATGCCTAGATTGGGTTGATAGAATGTCTCGCCTGCGTCGATGGCGGTTTTAGCGGACGCGCGGATAAAGTCGGGTGTTGGCTGGTCGGGTTCACCAAACCACAGCGGAATCACACCCTTGTGTCCCAATGCTTTGTTGGCAAGCTTGCGAATGAGGCTGGTCTGTAAATTTTGTACCTGCGGGCGAGTGGATGTGATGGTCATCTAATATGCCTCGTACCATGTCCAACTGTCGTCTGGTTGTTCGACACGCTCATACCACGGGGTTGCATTCTCCGCACAGATTCGGACGAGGGTTGTCATCCGTTGTTTTGCTGTGGTTTTGAGGAAGGTCTCGCGTTCTTCACCGTGTAGTTTGACGGCTTCCGACCAGACTGCCCGTCCGACAATCACACCACTTGCACCTGCTTGGCACGCGACTTTTGCCTGACGTTCAAATACCTCATACGTGACTCCGGCACTGAGTAATGCCCACGGAATCGTACACGCCTTGTCTAATTGTTTACAGGCGGATTGCCATTCGGCTTCGTCGTCGGATTGTTTTGCATCGACAGGGAATTGCATCTTGAGGCAATCGACTCCCATCTCACTAAAAGTGGTCGCCATTTCTAAGACTACATCGAGCAGTTCAGCATTGGATAATTTTTCATCGGGATTCAGTGAATGAGCAATCGGTTCGAGGTAATAGGGAATGTCGTGTTCGGCACATTGTTCGATAATGTCAGCGACGATTCCCCGTTTGTGTTCAGCGGTGTTGGATTTGGGATGATAGGGCAGGAGCATTTTCACGCCTGCGCCACCCATGCGTTTGAGTTTGGCAACTGACCATCCTGTAATCCAATTCATGTCACGCTGGCTGGGGTGGATGTCATAATCGGTGACTTCAATCGGCGCGATGATACCCTGATGTCCGGCGATAAGGCGATGGCTGATGCCGACACCGATTGAGGATGCCGGGTCACACAGGAGTCCGCTGGCAGGGGGCAGAACATGTTGCATCAGTAGCTTTTTGAAGTCTGTGAACTCGTCATCGGTCAGGGTTTTGCCTGCGGAATTACTGAGCATCTGGTGTAGGTTGGAGCGATGGTCGATGGCGAGGATGGCGAAGTGTCCGGCGGGTGTGCTGGTCTGAGAAAAGTGGCGATATTTGCCAATAGTGGTCATTTTGTGAATCTCCGATTACAAATAATATGATGATAACCACAAAGGCACAAAGAATACAAAGTAAAAAGTGCCTAGTGATATTGTCTGTAAGTTCAGTTTAATTTCTACGCGAATTAGCTGTATAGCTGTCTGGCTCAAAGCTAGGCTTTTGCATGAGAATAATATATCATATATCAACTTATACATCACTTATTGAAATAAGATTTGGAGACAATTATGACACTTAAAGTAGGGATTATTGGTGCAGGGCGAATTGGTCAAGTTCATGCAGATACATTGGTGACCCGTGTACCATCTGCTGAGGTGGTGGCGATTGCTGATATATATGAAGAATCCGCTAAGTCTGCCTCGGAAAAGTATGGAATCCCCGATTATACAACTGACCCATCAGAAATCATTCGTAGCGGTGCAATTGATGCGGTGGTAATTTGCTCTTCAACGGATACCCATACACAATTCATCATCGAATCAGCACAAGCTGGCAAACAAATCTTCTGTGAAAAACCGATTGCACATGATTTGAGTGAGATTGATGCAGCGTTGAAAATCGTGGCAGATGAGGGCGTGAAGTTACAAATTGGCTTTAACCGTCGCTTTGATACCAATCATATGCGTCTCAAACAAGCGATTACCAATGGTGAAATTGGCGAACCGCATACGTTGACCATTATCAGCCGTGACCCCGCGCCACCGCCGATTGACTATATTAAAGTGTCGGGCGGGTTGATGATGGACATGATGATTCATGATTTTGATATGTGCCGATTTTTGCTAGGCGAAGTGGTCGAAGTCTATGCGATGGGTGATGTGAAAGTTGACCCTGCGATTGGCGAAGCGGGTGATATTGACACAGCAAAGGTCATGCTGAAATTTGAAAGTGGCGTGATTGGCACGATTGAGAACAGTCGTCAGGCGGTGTTTGGCTATGACCAGCGGGTCGAGGTGTTTGGCAGTGGTGGCGCAGCATCAACGGGCAATTGGCATGCCAATGCAGTGACAATCAGCGATAGTAGCAGTGTACGCCGTGATAAGCCGATGCACTTCTTTATGGACAGATACATCGACAGCTATGCCAATGAGATGATTGCTTTTGTGAATGCAATTGAAAACGGCAACGACGTGCCTGTTGTCGGTAATGATGGGCGTGTTCCAGTGGTGATGGCGATGGCAGGCATGTTATCTATGAAAGAGAATCGTCCGGTCAAATTGCAAGAGATAGGATAAGGGGGACACATGACCAAAACTTATGATTCATTGCACATGGGGCGGAGTTCGATTGACTTGTATTCTAATGACATCGGGACACCCTTTGTTGATATTTCCAGTTATGCGGCGTATGTTGGCGGGTCACCGACGAATATCAGTGTCGGTGGTAAACGGCTCGGGCTAAAAACAGCATTGCTCACAGCGATTGGTGATGACCCCGTTGGCGACTTTATTCTCAACTTTTTGAACAACGAAGGTGTGGAGACCCAGTTTATTCCACGTAAACCGGAACATCGTACCAGTGCGGTTGTGTTGGGAATTGAACCGCCGGATAAATTCCCGTTGGTATATTATCGAGATAACTGTGCGGACATCAACCTAAACATAGATGATGTGTTGAATGCGCCGATTACTGATTGTAAGATGTTCCAATTTGCGGGCACAAATCTCAGTCTTGAGCCGAGCCGAAGCGCGACGATGTTTGCAGCGGAACAGGCAAAACAGGCAGGTGCGACTGTTGTGTTTGATGTCGATTTTCGCCCTGACCAATGGCATGATGTGCGGGCGTTTGGTGTGGTGGCACGGAGTGTGTTGCGTCTTGTCGATGTGGTGATTGGCACAGAAGATGAGATTAATGCAGCGATGTTGCGTGATACATCACAGATGAACTTAACACATTCGCAGGTGTCGGATACCAAAGTTGCAGGGGATAGCCGATCGGGCATTGAGTTCATGCTGACACTCGGACCGAAAGCAGTCGTTGAGAAGATTGGACCTGAAGGTGCGCGGATTCATCTGAAAGATGGTGAGGTGATTGATGCTCCCGGTTTCCCGGTTGAGGTGACCAATATCCTTGGGGCAGGGGATGCGTTTGGGGGTGGCTTCTTGTACGGTCTGGTGAATGACTGGGGCTGGTATAAGTCGGCGCGGTTGGGGAATGCTTGCGGTGCAATTGTAGTCACAGAACATGGGTGTGCTAATTTCATGCCGACGATGGATGAGGTGATGGCATTTGTTGAACCCTACGGCGGGCTTGAGTAATGTCTATCGACAAAGCCTTTGAAGTCTTTCCGGTACTCGAAACCGAGCGATTGGTTCTGCGTGAGATACGGTTGTCTGATGCTGAAGCGTTTCATGTCTATCAGTCGGATATGGAGGTGATGCGACAGATGGGAAATGATTTTCTGCGGGAAACGGTCGAGGAAGCGCGCAATCATATCCGTGAGATGCACGGATGGTATGCGGGTAAGCATCTGATTCGTTGGGCGATTACACTAAAAGACGGTGAAGACACACTGATAGGTACGCTGGGTTTTCATGGGTTTGACCGTGATGCTAAGAAAGCTGAGATTGGTTATGAACTCAATAAAGATTATTGGGGTCAAGGCATTATGTCAGAGGCAGTGTTACGACTTCTAGAATATGGTTTTGATGTGATGCAGTTGCAACGGATTGAAGCAGGCACAGATGGTATCAACGAGCGGTCGCATAAGTTGCTCAAACGATTGGGATTTACGCAGGAAGCCTGCTTGCGTCGTCGTGTGTTCTACTTTGATACGTATTGGGATGAGTATTGGTTTGGATTACTGGTTGAGGAATTTCGGGAGAGATATTCGATTGATGATGTTGACTAGGTAAAGTGGCTAATGCTTTCGTAAAAATAAGTGCTGGGTACTGAGTGCTGAGATTGTTTATGAGATAGGATAGACATATGGCAGGTGTAAGTCGATTTGAAGAATTAATCGCGTGGCAAAAGTCTCGTGTTCTGGTGCGAAGTATCTATGAGATAACGAGGAAGCCAGAGTTTGCGAATGATTATGCGCTAGTCAATCAGATTCGACGTGCTGCTATTTCGATTATGTCCAATATCGCTGAGGGATTTGAGCGGGGTAGCCCAGCAGATTTCCATCGTTTTCTTGTCATTGCAAAGGCATCATGTGCCGAAGTTAGGTGTCAACTTTACATTGCTTCTGACGTTGGTTACCTAACAGATGAAGAGTTTCAACTTCTTATGTCACAAGCATCGGAAGCAGCACGAGTTATTGGCGGACTGCGTGTTTCTGTCGAACGACGAAAATAACTCAGCACTCATTGCTCAGCACTCAGCACTATTTGATACATTATGAAATGAAAGGATTACTTGTGTCCCCAAGAGACATTAAATACATTACAGCAAAAGACTTTGTTGAACGATTCAAGAAAGACCATGCCGAGTACATGACATTGTGGGCGGGACTGACTGAGGCACAGATGACACAGCGTCCGGGACCGCAAGAGGATTGGTCGGTGAAAGATTTGATTGCACATTTGACATGGTGGCAAGACCATATGTTGGAATGGGTGAAGATGGCACTTGATGGCGAGACGGTTGTGCGTGATGAGACAATTGACGAAGCCAATGCGCGTGTGTTCAATAAGAAGAAAGACTTGCCCCTAGAGACGGTATTGGCAGAATGGAATGCAAGTTATCCGACGGTAATCACATTAGTGGAAACGATGACTGATGAGCAGATTAATGATTCATCGTTGGTGAATATTGAAGGACATGCGCTGATGCACTTCTTGATTGGTGATACCTTTGGGCATTACCATAGTCATCGTGCTGATTTGGAGGGGTATATCAATAGTTTGTAGATTACGTTGAAATTTTGTGCATATGATTTTTGATTTGAAAACTTTATTGAAATAGCTTTGAGAGGAATAATTTCATGTCAACACAGCGTTTAACAATGGCACAGGCACTTGTGAAGTATATGGCGCAACAGTATGTATCACGCGATGGCAACGAGAACCGCTTCTTTGAAGGGGTGTGGGGTATCTTCGGGCATGGGAATGTCGCGGGGGTAGGGCAGGCATTACAGCAATTTGCACCAGAAATGACATTTCATCAGTCACGAAACGAGCAGGCGCATGTCCATACGGCGATTGCCTATGCCAAGCATAGAAACCGCATGGCGACCTTTGCCTGTACCTCGTCGATTGGTCCGGGTGCATCGAATATGGTAACAGGGGCGGCGGTTGCGACCGTGAATCGGATACCGGTCTTATTGTTACCCGGTGATATTTTCGCGGAACGGATTCAAGCTCCGGTATTGCAACAGGTCGAGAATGAGCATACACAGGACTTCAGTGTGAATGATTGTTTTAAGCCTGTGTCGCGCTACTGGGATAGAATCAACCGTCCTGAGCAATTGATTGTTGCACTATCGGAAGCGATGCGGGTGTTAACTTCTCCTGCGGATACAGGGGCTGTGACGTTGTCGTTGCCACAAGATGTACAGGCGGAGGCATATGATTATCCTGCATCAATGTTTGAAAAACGTGTTTGGTATATTCCACGCAATCGCCCTGATTCAAGTTTTATGAAGCGTGCTGTCGATTGGATACGGTCGGCGAAACAACCAATTATCGTTGCAGGTGGTGGTGTGCATTATAGTGAGGCTTATGGTGCGCTGAAAGTATTTGCGGAAAAGACAGGTATTCCAGTCGGTGAGACACAAGCGGGTAAGGGTGCAATGATGTACGACCATCCGCTGAACTTGGGTGCTTTGGGTGTGACTGGTGCTGAAGGTGCAAATATCTTGGCGCATGAAGCTGATGTTGTGATTGGCATCGGGACGCGCTACAGTGATTTTACCAGCGGTTCAAAGACGATGTTTGCCCATGAAAATGTTCGCTTTATCAATATTAATGTGGCAGAGCTGGATGCGTATAAACATAGTGCCTTGCCGTTGATGGGTGATGCGAAAGTTACATTGGAAGAATTGACTGAGATGCTGGGCGATTTCTCGACAAATGAGAGTTATCAAGCCCGTGCTGCTGAATACAATAAGGCATGGGATGCGGAAGTTCACCGGATTTATAACCTTGAACACGAACCCATGTTGAGTCAGGGTGAGGTGATTGGCATGGTCAACACTTTGTCTGATGCAGGTGATACAGTGTTATGTGCGGCGGGAAGTATGCCGGGCGACTTACATAAGCTGTGGCGGACGCGGAATCACAAAGGCTATCATCTGGAATATGGGTATTCGACGATGGGCTATGAGATTGCTGGCGGGCTGGGTGTAAAGTTGGCTGACCCTGACCGTGAAGTGTGGGTGATGGTTGGCGATGGCTCGTTCTTGATGATGCACACGGAGATTGTGACGATGGTGCAAGAGGGCATCAAGGTCAATATTGTTGTGGTTGATAATCATGGCTATGCCAGTATTGGTGCGCTGTCTAAGAGTGTCGGTAGTGATGGCTTTGGTACGAAATATCGCTATCGTACCGATTCTGGTCAATTGGATGGTGAAACCTTGCCGATTGATTTTGCCAAGAATTGCGAAAGTCTGGGTGCGTATGTGATTAAGGCGACCACACGCGAGGAATTTTCTAAAGCGATTGAAGAAGCCAAGACGATTAAAGACCGTCCGGTATGTATTGTGACGGAGACTGACCGCCGTCAGCGTGTGGCTGGATATGAAGCATGGTGGGATGTTGCCATTCCAGAGGTATCAGATAATCCAGCTGTACAGGAAGCCCGTGCGAAATACGAAGAAGAAAAGAAACAAGAACGTCACTATCTGTAAGCAGATGGCTGTTGACCCACGATCCCATTGTGGGCGTGGGTCAAGGTTTAGGTTGTTAGGTGGCTGTTTCAACAGTTTTGAGTTGTTGATTTGAGGTCGTCTGTTTGTAGGGTTGTAGTGTGTGTATAATTCCCTCGGCAATGATGAGGTTGGGCACCCATGAAATCCAAGGGACAGTTTGATAAGCGGATGCAATGGCGGCTTCAATCTCCATGCCCGAAGTGGCTTGTGCCATGATGAGTAATGGCAACCAGATACGTAAGGTGACGGCGGCAAAGGTGAGGGCATAGTTGCGAATCATCCATTCACGATGATGCTGGATGTCTCGTTTGAGGATAGTACGCAGTGCCATAATACCTGTGATGAGCCACATAATGGATAGCAATGAGAATCCCATTTGTCCGGTTAATCCTGCGACGGTTCCCTGTGCAACAATCAACCCAGAGATGGTAGATGGAAAGACACCTAAAAACAGATATACTCGTCCGGTGATGCGATGGATACGAGGATGCTTGACACGAAGCCATTTCCAGAATTGAAATGCGCCAGTGACTAGCGAAAGCCCACCCGTAAATACATGGACATAGAGCCAAATTTCGCCACCAAGTTCAAATCGTCCATCAAATACTGGGGCGAAGTTCTCACGATTAAAAGTAGCATAGGGAGCGACTGCCATAATGGCCATGACGATGGCAAAAAAGACCATCAATTACCAGACCCAGCGTTTTTGTATAAGTGTTTTCATGATATATGCTTTTCCGTTTATGATATGTCACGATGTTGTATACGTGGATTTAGATATTGGGTAGTAAATATTGGTCTATGATGGTGAAGGCACCATCTATTTATTGTTTGCAGGCGTTATTGTATCATTATTGATAATAATCGTCATAGTGTGTTAGGAGATTGGATGCACATTGTATTGTTGGGTGATTCAGTTATTGATAATAAAGCCTATGTCAAAGTGGATGAGCCTGATGTTCCGGTGCAGTTACAGGCTTTGCTAGGGGATGCACATCAAGTGACCTCATTGGCGATTGATGGCAGTATGACGGCAGACATCGGTAAGCAGTTGGATAAGATACCCGAGGATGCGACCCATCTTGTGGTGAGCATGGGTGGGAATGATTTGCTTGATCGGATTTCTTATGTGGAGTATCCAGTGCATTCGACGATGGAAGCGATGATTGTGATGTCGAATTTGTCGGAGCAATTCCGCAAGCAATATCACGAGGCGTTGCAAGGTATTCTCAAACTTGGATTACCTACAATTGTGTGTACAGTTTATAACCCGCGCCTTGAAGACCACAATGTTCAGACGGTTGCTGTCACTGCATTACAGACTTTTAATGACTGCATTATGCAGGAGGTCGCGCAGGTTGGATTGCCGTTGATTGATTTGCGGTCGGTGTGAGTGAGGATGCCGACTTTGCGAATCCGATTGAACCGTCTGCTATAGGTGGTCAGAAGATAGCTAAGGCAATTCAATCCGTCTTAGTTGAGCATGACTTCAGTGTGAAACGGACACAAGTATTTGTGTAGATAGTATTTCGCATAGTCATTAGCCACATTGATATATGAATAGAGCAACAACGTATCATCGCCAACGGTAACCGCGACCAATAACGGTAGAGACAAAGCACTTTGTGATCATGTCTGATGCTAAAATAGAAAAGGCATCGTACAGTACAAATAGATGTAATGGCGGTCACACTTACCGTTGGCGATACTCCAATATTCCTGTGTTGAACAGATTGAAGATGGGGCAAGAATGACTGAAATCAGTATGTTGCGCGATAATCTGGAGAATATTCCCGTACATGAATTGCCTGTTGGCTATACAATGCGACCGTATCGGACAGGGGATATACAACATTGGCTCGATTTACATGTTCCCTTATTTGAAGATGGAGACATTGATGAAGAACTTTTCCGCAGAGATTATGGTCACGACGAGACTGTACTCAGTGAGCGTATGTTCTTCATGCAATATGGTGACATTGTAATGGGGTCGATAAGTGCATGGTTTGGTGATGAGAAACGGGATGTAGACCTCGGACGGATTCACTGGGTTGTGCTACAGGATAAGTATCAGGGCAGGGGATTATCAAAACCGTTGTTGGCGTTTGCTCTGAACAAGCTGAAACAGTTAGGTCATACAAAAGCTTATTTGACGACACATGCTGACTTGATTCCTGCGATTAACTTGTATTTGCAGTTTGGATTTGAACCTGAAATACATGGTGAAGAAGACAAGCAGATTTGGGAAAGTGTCTTTGAATCCTTGAATAAACCTCGATAACTGATACCCATCGACTCCTCATGTCAGATTGATTAATCAATCATCTCTCTGATTTATAGTATCCATAATATTCTAAAAGTTTCATAAGACTCGTATTTATTTGTGAAAAAATGTGCTAACATAATAGTACTGACTGGTCAGTACTGTGAGAGGCTTATGACCGAACAACCCACAGAAACAAAATCCACCCGTGAACGTATCCTTGATGCGGCGATGAATATTTTCAGTGCAAAAGGATTCCACGACACAAAACTTGATGAAATTGTCGCAGAAGCCAGCACAAGCAAAGGCTCGATTTATTTTCATTTTCCCAACAAAGAAAAGCTGTTCATTGCGCTAGTTGACCAATTCGCTGATTTGATTGAGCGACAGGTCAAAGAGGCAATTGAGCAAGAACCTGTCGGGATGGCGCGAGTGCGGGTCGCATTGGAAGCGGTATTGGATACATTTAGCAAGTATCGTCGCCCAGCGAAGTTACTATTGGTGCAAGCTGTTGGACTCGGTAGTGTATTCGAGAAAAAACGGTTGGAGGTCAACGACAGATTTGCATTGTTGATTAAGACCTATCTCGATGAAGCCATTGAAGCAGGGGACATCGAAACTGTGAATACACACGTTGTGTCACATGCGTGGATGGGTGCGATATACAACGTGGTGATTCAGTGGGTATATACCGGTGAGCCTGCCAAAGATGACATCATTGATGCACTGTTGCCCTTGTTGCTCAAGAGTGTCGGGTATCAGGAGTAGACCATATGAACGATACAAGACTAACAGATACAGGACTTCATCAACGCTACGGGCGACTGCTCAGTTATAGTGTCCCATGCACGGGGATAAGCTTTGCTAGATTTTTGCAAAATGCGGAAGGGCAGGAGCGTTATTACTGGGAAAACCAGAATGACCGTATTGCCTTTGCAGGTGCAGGCACAGCGATTGAGATTACGGCGTGGGGTAATGACCGCTATCAGAAAATTACAGCTCAGGTGCGCGAACTATTTGAAGATGCGTCAATACAGGGCAGTGACAATCCCTTAACTGCGCCTCGTTTGTTTGGCGGATTTAGCTTCCGTAGTGATTTTACACCGGACAACACATGGTCAATTTATGCGCCTGCCTATTTTGTGTTACCCCATTATCAGCTTGTCAGTATAGACGGCGAAATGTGGTTGACAATAAACACACAGATTCCGCTGGAAGAAAATCCTTCCGACATTGTCCACGACCTTAAAGTGGCACTCGACAAGAAAATCGCACAACTCAAAGCAAACGAGTGGAATGTGATTAACCTGCGTCAAAGTCCATTGAAGTCGGTTCAATATCCGATGACCTATGACATGTGGGATGAGATGATTTCAACTGCGACCCATCGGATTCGTGGGGGTGAACTGAATAAAGTTGTACTCTCACGAGTGGCGGAATTGCAATTCGAGGGGAGGGTGAATATGCTCCCAATATTGCGTCATCTGGCTGACCATTATGCTCAGTGTTATCGCTTTTTGTTTGAACCACGTCCGCATTATGCTTTTTATGGTGCATCACCGGAGATGCTGGCAGGTGTGCATGGTGACCGTATTGAGACGATGGGACTCGCGGGAAGCATCGGCAGGGGAGACACACCGGAAGCAGATGCACGTCTCAGTGATGAACTTTTGCATAGCCCAAAAGACCGTCATGAACATCAAATTGTGGTTGATAAAATCCGTGACCGCCTTGAACCATTGACGACATCGCTTGATATTCCAGAGATGGGATTGCTCAAGCTGAGTAATATTCAGCATATCTATACGCCGATTGTGGGTACGCTCAATAAACAAGATGGGGTGCTATCTGTTGTGGAGCAATTACATCCGACTCCGGCATTGGGTGGTGACCCGCGTGAGATTGCGATGGGGGTGATTAGTGAACTTGAGCCGATTCCGCGTGGGTGGTATGGTGCGCCTGTGGGCTGGATTGACTCCAATTTAGATGGGCAGTTCTCGGTAGCGATACGCTCAGCTGTTGCGCAAGAGTCCCGCGTGTGGGTGTATTCAGGTGCAGGTATCGTCGGTGATAGTGTGCCACAAAAAGAGTGGGATGAGACCGCACTCAAGTTCCGTCCGATGTTGAATGCACATGGTGTTGACTAACCTAAAGCGATATAACCACAAAGGCACAAAGCATTTCACCACCGAGACACCGAGTACACAGAGGATTAAAGGTAAAAGAGAGTGCGTAAAGATAAACCCGATCCATTGACTTACTAGATCATCGGTGCTTGTATCGAGGTTCATCGTGTACTTGGACCTGGACTATTAGAATGAGTTTATGAAGATGCTCTGTCTATAGAATTAAAAGAGCGCAACTTAAGTTATGAGCGTCAAAAACAAGTTGAACTGACTTATAAAGGACACGCTATCAGTGATTTAGTGATAGACCTCATTGTAGATAATCGCGTTATTGTGGAACTAAAATCAGTAGATAAGCTGTTGCCAATACATATTGCACAATTGATGACGTATCTCAAGCTAACTGAATTAAGTCGTGGACTATTGATTAATTTTAACGTACCTGTGTTAAAAGACGGTGTAAAGAGAATTTCTCTTTAATAACTTTTTCCTCTGTGACCTCTGTGTCTCGGTGGTGAAAAATAAAGGAAAACTATGTCAAATCCAAGTACAATCTATGCCACAACATTTGTTGATGAATTGATTCGCGCTGGTTTGAAGCATGTCTGCTTTGTGCCGGGGTCACGTCATACACCATTAATTCTGGCATTTGCGCGACATCGAGAGACCATCAACATCTACTCACACTTAGACGAACGCAGTGCAAGCTTCTTTGCGCTGGGATTGGCATTGGCAACCGACGAACCGGTGGCGATAGTGTGTACCTCAGGGACGGCAGGGGCGAACTTCTTTCCGGCGATTATCGAAGCCCATCAATCACGAGTGCCATTGATAGTCCTCACAGCAGACCGCCCGCATGAACTCCGTCAGAGTGGGGCGAACCAGACAATAGACCAAGTCAAGATGTTTGGCGATTTTGTGTTGTGGTTCTATGACGCGCCACTACCAGAGGTAAATCCGCCCGATGTGGCATTACGAAATCTGCGGACGTTAGCTGCACGTACCTATGCCAAAGCCGATGGGGTTCGTAAGGGTGTGGTACATATCAATATGCCGTTTCGTAAGCCACTGGAGCCAGAACATGCTGATGATTATTCTCAGATTACAAGTAATACGTCTCGTAAAGTAACCGAATTTTTCTATGAACCCGGTACATTAGTTGATGTTGATGAAGTTTATTGGTCTGATATATTAAATAGTTGTCCAAAAGGAATTATCATTTGTGGACCGAACGTAATTCGCACCTCAAACGATATACATCAGACTCACTCTCTAAGGTTAGCTCAGGTATCCTCTTCTCTTAATTATCCGATCATCAGCGACCCTATAAGTGGAATTAGATTTACAAATCACGTAAACGCGATTGGAAGTTATGAAACATTCTTGTCTGAGGTAGCTGACTATATAAAACCCGATATTATTATCCGTTTTGGTAATGTCCCAACATCAAAATGGCTCAACGACTTTATTACAAAGAGCAATGTGAGACATTATTGGCATGTTGCTGAGGATGGTGTATGGAGTGATGATAGTCATCTAATTACCCGTGTGATAAATGCCGACCTATCCTATTTTTGCAATGAGTTAGACTCTGCTAGACGGCATCAAGAACATGACAATTCGTTGGTTGATACAATTCGTCAAATTGAAGAAACGACTTGGCAAGTTATCGACCACGAAATCGAAACAGGTGACTATTTTGATGGCGGAGTCGTTTATGATGTGGTCGATTTGATTCCCGATGGCAGTACCTTGTTTGCGGGGAATAGCTTGCCTGTGCGTCACCTTGACCAATTTGGCAAACCGACCAACAAGCGTATCTTTGCTTATGCCAATCGCGGTGCATCGGGGATTGATGGCAATATCTCGACGGCTCTGGGGGCTGGGACAGGGCGACCGGATAAACCACTTGTGGCAATTCTGGGTGATATTACGTTTTATCACGATATGAATGGCTTGCTAGTGGTGCATCGCTGTGGTGTACCGATAACGATTGTCTTGCTCAATAACGATGGGGGCGGGATTTTCCATCGCTTGCCAATCCGTGAGCATGCCCCCTCTTTTACTGATTACTTCGTGACCGCGCATGGCTTGGACTATTCACATGCTGCCAAGTTATATGGGCTGGACTATGTTCGTGCCGATACCCGTGACGCATTCCGGCAGGCATTCAGCGAGTCGGTGACCAATCGGACATCGACAATCATTGAAGTCCGCACCGATGCTCAAGCTGATTTACAACGGCGCAATGAGATTGTGTCGGCAGTACATGCGCGACTGAAAGAACTGGATTTGTAGTTTTTACCACGAAGTGCACGAAGCTCACAAAGATTTTTCTCTGTGCCCTTTGTGTCCTTCGTGGTTATCAATAATTTTATATATACCTAAGGAGACTACTCATGGTAACAACCGCAGAACAACAAGCCCAAATCAAGACAGAAGACTTGATGAAGGAAGCCGACTGGCAAGAAGTCAAACCGTATGATGACATTACCTATCATAAGGCAGAAGGAATTGCACGAATTGCGTTCAACCGCCCTGATGTCCGTAATGCGTTCCGTCCCAAGACTATTGATGAAATGACTGAAGCCGTGCTCAACGCATGGCACGACGCACAGATTGGTGTCGTCTGGATTACGGCAAATGGCCCAAGTAGCAAAGATGGCATCTGGTCATTCTGCGCGGGTGGTGACCAAAAGGTGCGCGGTGAAGCAGGCTATGTCGGTGATGATGGTGTGGCACGCTTGAATGTACTTCAACTACAACGCTATATCCGCAATATGCCTAAGCCTGTGATTGCCGTTGTACCGGGATTTGCTATCGGCGGTGGGCATGTGTTGCATGTGTGCTGTGATTTGACCATCTCAAGTGACAATGCAATCTACGGTCAGACGGGTCCAATTGTCGGAAGCTTCGATGCAGGTTATGGTTCATCTTTCCTTGCAGCACACATCGGACAGAAAAAGGCGCGTGAAATCTGGTTCTTGTGCCGTCAATACAGTGCCGCTCAGGCAGAAGATATGGGCATGGTCAATACAGTTGTACCACTGGCTGACCTCGAAAAAGAAGCCCTACAATGGTCACGCGAAATTTTGACCAAAAGCCCGATTGCACTGCGCTTCATCAAAGCCGGACTCAATGCCGAACTCGATGGTCAGACAGGTGTTCAGGTCATGGCAGGGGATGCGACCATGCTCTTCTATATGACCGAAGAAGGGACTGAGGGCAAGAATGCTTTCCTCGAAGGGCGTGCACCGGACTTCAGCAAGTTCCCACGCCGTCCATAGTTTGGGTTGATAAGAGGGCAGGGTGGTTTGTTCTGTCCTCTGGTTTAGGATTTGGTTATGCCAGCAAAAGACACATATTATGACATTGTTGTGAATGCTCTCAAAAAAAGACGGACAGGAGAGACAATTGCACCGACAGAGTAACATCACCGAAGATTGGCTGAAAGCGCGTGTGAATGCGACACCGGATAAGCCGTTTCTATTTATGACCGACCGTGAACGGGGTATGGGATTTGTTCATTTAGAACAGCAGGTCAATCAGATGCTGGCGCGCTGGCAAGCTGTTGGTATTCAATCTGGGCAACATGTGGGCATGTTGATGATTAGCTTTCCGCTGACGATTGTTCAGATAATGACAGCAATCCGTATGGGTGTGGTGTTAGTGCCACTGAACCTACGTTTGACAACTGATGAGATTAGTTTTCAGCTTCATCAATCGGACTGTGACTGGTTATTGCCATATGGTCGTGCCGAAGTGCTTGCCGAGTTGCGTGATAATGGACATCAAATTGCGCCATTAGATACGGTGTCAGCATCAAAATTTACACCTGTATCGCGTCCCATCAACTTGAAGGACCCGTTTGCCATTATCCATACCTCCGGCACAAGCGGACGACCCAAAGGCGCAATCCTGACCTACAACAACATCTATCAGAGTGCGATGGCTTCGGCATATCGGATTGGCGTACTGCCGGATGACCGCTGGCTGTGTGTACTGCCCTTATTTCATGTCGGCGGACTGAGCATTATTTTGCGCTCACTATTATACGGAACAGCCGTTGAACTCATACCCAAGTTTGATGTTGATGAGGTGAATCGCGTGCTGACGGAAAAGCCGATTACCTTAGCTTCGTTGGTGCCGACGATGTTGCACCGATTGTTAGATGCACGGCGTGAGGCATGGAATCCAAAACTTAGGTTGATATTACTAGGTGGGGCAGCTCCATCACCGGAACTGGTGCAACGATGTGTAGACGAAGGCATCCCGATTGCGACCACGTATGGATTAAGTGAGGCATCTTCACAGGTGGCGACATCAACATTGGACATGGTGGCAAAGAAACCTGCTAGTGTCGGTAAGCCCTTGATGTTTACACAGGTGCGTGTGGTCGATGAGCAAGGCGAGGATATGCTAACAGGTGAGATTGGCGAGGTGTTGGTCAAAGGTGCGACGGTGATGCAGGGCTATTATAACAACCCTGAGGCGACAGCGAACACAATCAAAGAGGGCTGGTTGCAGACAGGTGATATGGGCTACAAAGATGAGGACGATGACCTGTATATTGTGCAACGGCGTAGTGACTTGATTGTGACTGGAGGCGAGAATGTCTATCCGGCAGAGGTCGAGAATGCGTTGCGTCAGCATCCGGCGATAAAGGAGATAGTCGTCGTTGGTGTCGATGATGCCGAGTGGGGACAGATGGTGGTGGCGGCAGTGCAACTAGAGGATGGGAACGAGACAACAGCAGAGGACGTTATGCGTTTTGCCCGTGAGCAGTTGGCGGGGTATAAGATTCCGCGACGCATCCGATTTGTGGACGAGTTTCCGCAGACGGGGTCAGGGAAGATTCAGCGTAAGGAAGTGAGGAAGGTCTTTGATGATGACCCGATTGACCGTTAATGGACGAAACTATAACGTTGAAGTGACCGGACAGGGTATTCCGCTGGTGTTGCTGCATGGTTTCACCGGAGACACGACGATATGGGATGACCTGCGACCCCATTTTGAGCAGTCTCATCATGTGATTGCGATTGATATTCTGGGGCATGGGCAATCGGATAAACCCGATGATGTGTCGGCATATCAGATGGAGAACGCCGCCTGCGACATTTTGAAGCTGATTGAGGTGTTGTCAGTCGGTAAGGTGCATCTTTTGGGCTATTCGATGGGTGGACGGTTGGCGTTGTATTTAGCGACGCAGTTCCCTGAACGCTTTCATTCGTTGATATTAGAAAGTGCATCCCCCGGACTGGCGACTCCGGCTGAACGCGCTGAACGTCGTAACCGTGATAATGCACTGGCAGATAAGATTGAAGCCAATGGTATTGAGTGGTTTGTTGATTTTTGGGAAAGGTTACCACTTTGGAGTTCTCAAAAAAATTATTTGATATTGAAGCAACGTGAGCAACGTTTGCGGAATAGTCCGGTTGGCTTGGCGAATAGTCTGCGTGGAATGGGAACGGGTGTGCAACCGAACCTCTGGGACGATGTACATAATTTGATGATGCCGGTGCAGTTGATTGTGGGTGAGCGTGATGAAAAGTATGTCCATATCAATCGTGAGATGTTTAACCGCATTCTTGATGTGGAACTAAACATCATTTCCAATGTGGGACATAACGTCCATTTGGAGAATCTTGCAATGTTTGTTGAGACTGTGAAAGATTTTCTCAAACAATAACTGTAGAGAAGCGTTCTCTACGGCGTGAATTTTTTGCATTCTCTGATTGCTCTGTCTACGAATGTGTCATATTGTTTTTGCATTTGTTGAACGATGGCTTGGTCGTCGGACCAACTGGCGAAGCCACGTTGTCGCCATGCGCCGAGCAAATCCCAGAAGGGCAGATAGGTGTAGTCCAGTTGGGGTAGGCGCGTTTGATAATATTGCGTGTAGGCTTGCATTGTGCCTTCACCAAACTCCCACAGTATTTCGAGACGGCTTATTGCTAAATCAAACAGGGGGTCGCCTCGCATCATATCCTCCCAATCTATGACTGCGACAATTTGACCGTCTTGCCAGAGGACATTGCCAGTCCAATAGTCCCCATGTAGTAGGGACGGTGGATTTTGCTTGAGATGGGGCAGGGCATCTTTCATGGCTTGTAAATGCGGGTGATTGATTTCCTGTTTCAGATGTATGTCGATGAGTTTCTCAATCGGTGGCAGGAAGCTTAAGTCGTGTTGTTTGGGGGTAATGGCATGAATCTGTGCTAGTAAGTTGACCATCGGTTGGATAGGTGCTGGTGGGACGGTGGCATCGTGATAGATATATTCGACAATGACATAGGGAATCGGAAAGATTTGCTGTGATGAATCCACATGAATTGGTCGGGGTACAGGTAGATTTAGCTTGTGTAATACGCTATGCAGGTGGTATTCATCCTGTGCGATGTTCGGATTCCAGCGACGGTCTGCTTCGCCATGTAGGCGTAAGACCCATGTTTCAGTATTAGCATCTGACCGTTGAATATCCATGGCGATGACTTGGGCTGAGACACCACCCATCAATTGGCGGAAACCTGATAGCTTTGCCGATGAGTCAATTTGTTGGATGGCTTGCTGGAGTTGGGATTCTGTGATATTGGTCATATTTTCTATTTTGCCTTGTTGCACGATTTGTGTAATCGATCAAGTTGAAAGTTAAATGTGTAAAGTTGAGAGTCGGTTTCATGTTTTACGCTTCTGGACTATTTGATTGAGTTTGTCGATGGCTTGATTGACGAACTTATCATATTGGTTTTGCATTTGCTGGATTTTGGCAGGGTCGTCAAACCAACTAGTAAAATCACGCAGTCGCCATGCACCCCATAAATCCCAGAAGGGCAGGTAAGTAAAATCGAGGTGAGACATAAGGGATTGATATTGTGCTGTATAGTCCTGCATGGTTTCATCACCGAATTGCCACAGTGTTTCCAATCGACTTTTGCCCAAATCAACCAATGGGTCTCCGCGCATCATATCTTCCCAATCTATAACCCCCACAATTTCTTCATCCTTCCACAAAATATTGCCACTCCAATAATCACCATGCAGTATGGTAGGCGGATTATTCTTGATGTGGGATAGGCTATTTGTGAGCGTATTAGCTATAGGGTGAGAGTCTGCATTTGCGAGGTCACTTTTGATTCTTTTTGTTGCATCAGGTAAGAAACTAAAATCATATGTATTTAAGTCAATCGAGTGAATATTAACGAGCATATACGCTAAGGGCATTGCGGGAGATTGAGGAAGCTGATTGTTGTGGTCAATATACTCTGTAATGAGAAAGGGCACTGGAAAATATTTGGTATCCGACCCGTAAAAGACAGGATGTGGGACAGGCACACCTGTTTCAGGACGTATATACACATGGAGTATGTGCTCGTCATGGGTAATATTTGGGTTGTTCTGCCTTTTTTCATCACTATGGACGCGGAAAACCCACTGTTTGATTCTGTGATAATAGGCGACTTTTAGCTTAAAGGTATGTGCTGAAATCCCAGCTGTAAGTGGCTCTGATTCGAGAAGTGCGATGTAATAATGAATTTGCCCAACGGCTTTTTGTAGTTGCTTGTGTGTGAATGTCATGTTGTTATCTGCGTGATTTGTGCAATTGATTTTTGGGTTTGTGCAAACTACCTCTGTCAATGATAGTGTGAGTTACAGCGATTTTGATATACTCATTGGCATTTGCACAGGAAAAAAACTTTTTGTGCAATATTATTCTCGTTTTGCGGATGGAGACATAGCTTCATCCATACTTATTACAGCATAAACGATTTTTCTGAAAAGAGGGTGACCAAATGGTCACGGTTTTAGCTTAATGTAATTCTAAAGTGAATCCCCCTTGCTTAGAGTGTGGTCTAAGGTGTTAGACTAGACGTGAATAAAATATTTTCAACGGAGGAACATTTCTTATGGAATACCGTTATATGGGCAAGACGGGACTGAAGGTCAGTGAGTTGTGCCTTGGCGCGATGACATTCGGACGGGAGACAACACCAGACGATAGTCATGCCATTATGGACAGATTTGTGGATGCTGGCGGGAACTTCATCGACACAGCGGATGTGTATACACGCGGGACAAGCGAGGAAATTGTCGGTGATTGGCTGGCAAAACAGAGCCGTGATGATATGGTGATTGCGACCAAAGTACGCTTCCCGATAGGGGATGGCGTGAATGAAGTGGGTCTGAGCCGGAAGCATATTCTGGCAGGTGTCGAAGCGAGTTTGAAACGCTTAAAGACTGATTACATTGACTTGTATCAAGTGCATTGTTATGACTATGGTACACCGCTGGAAGAAACGATGCAGACGTTGAACATGCTGGTGGAGCAGGGCAAGGTTCGTTACATTGGCGTGAGTAACTTCAAAGGCTATCAGATACAGAAGGCGAATGACATTGCCAAAGCCAATCATTGGGAGCCGTTCACTTGTTTGCAACCGCTGTATAACTTGCTTGACCGCTTCATCGAATGGGAACTAACCGAACTGTGCGAGAGTGAAAGCATCGGCATTATCCCATGGAGTCCGTTGCGGGGTGGCTGGCTGACGGGTAAATATCGGCGTGGTGAAGAATTGCCGGACGATGGTCGTATCAAGAAGGCATCGGCTGAAGGCTGGTCGGAAAGCTGGGACAACTATAATAATGACCGTACATGGAGTATCATCCAAACTGTCGTTGAGATTGCAGAAGCCCTCGGCAAAGAACCGGCACAGGTCGCACTCAATTGGGCGAAAGACCGCCCCTTGATTACGTCACCAATTGTGGGTGTGCGGACGATGGGGCAGTTGGAAAGCAATCTCGGTGCGCTGGGTTGGACACTATCAGAAGACCATAGCAACAAGCTAAATGAAGTCAGTGAGATGTCCTTGCCGTACTATCCGTATGGGTTTGTTGAGAAAGCACGGGGACGGCGTTAAAGTAGTGACTGGTGCCTAGTTGTTAGTGCTTAGTAAAAAGCATGTCTGTGAATTGCAGATGTGCTTTTTTGCTTGAAGCCGAAGACAGCCGACTTCGCACACCCCTGCGGAAGCCAACTGTCCACGGTTTTCCATGAATGGTATACAATTCCCAACATGTTCCATCAATACAGCCTGCATCTAGGACAGAATGTAGACTATACTGACTATTAGAACTTTTCTTCCTAGGAAGGGTTTTCTCAAAGGCGGTCTAACTCACCGCCTTTACCTTAGCTTTGGTTGATTCTAACTATATCCTACTTTGGTTTTCTTCGCAAGCAGTTCCGCGCGCCTTCTTCAATACGATGTTGCTCACAACCACATCCTTTGCACCACGCAATGATAGCGGGTGGTGTGATACACTTGTTCTATGAATATGTGGGAGAAATTGAAAATATGGATAAGCAAATTGGGGTGCAACGGCTATCAAGTCAGCAGGTTGTAGGGAGTATGTTAGGTTCTGCCCAAGGTGTGGCACATTGGATGGGGGCAATACAGGCACAGGATTATAAGCAGACGTTGTGGGCGATAGGTGTGCGGATGCAGCAACCGGATTTATCGGCTGTCGAAAGTGCGATTGTGGATGGGCAAATTGTGCGGATATGGTCACAGCGTGGGACGATACATTTTATCCCCTCAGTGAATATCAAATGGATGCTTGAGTTGTGTGCGTCACGGACGTTAGCAGGACATGGTCGGCGGATGAAGCAACTGGAATTGACTGATGCGATTATGGGGCAGAGTGGAGCACTTATCGGGAATAAACTGGCAGGTGGTCAGTCGCTGACACGTTCTGAAATCTTTGAGGTACTAGAAGCAGGTGGTATTTCGACTGCAGGGCAGAGGGGGTATCATATCCTATGGCATCTGGCGCATCAGGGCTTAATCTGTATGACAGAACAAGCTGGTCGATATGCTCGTTTTGCTTTAGTTGATGAGTGGGTGACAGATATACACGACTATACACATGACGAAGCATTGGCATATCTGGCTGAAACTTATTTTGTGAGTCATGGTCCAGCGACAGATTATGACTTTGCACGGTGGTCAGGATTGACGTTGACCGACACACGCAAAGGGATTGAACTAGCAGGGTCGATTCTGTCATCGTATGACCATGATGACATGACCTATTGGTTCAATGAATCGGTGGTGAATTTTGTGAGACCGGAACAGACAGTCTGTTTATTACCCGCATATGATGAGTACCTGCTAGGTTACAAAGACCGGAGTCATGTGCTGGATGATGAATTTGCCGACCACGTGTGTCCGGGGAATAATGGGGTGTTCCAACCGATGATAGTAGTGGATGGGCAGATTGTGGGTATTTGGAAGCGTAAACTGAAAGCAAAGTCAATTGATATTGAGTTGTATCCGTTTACGACATTGGGTGATGCACGGGATGCTGTGATGGCAGAAGCTGAACGCTATAGTGAGTTTATGGGTTTATCGGTGACTATCAAAGAGGGATAGTGATGCCTGCATTAGTTTTCAATTCGACTCAACAACTGATTTTGCTTGGGCTATTGGGATTATGGGCGTGTCTGTTATTTGGCGGGTTTATCTTCGGCACATTGAATGAAGACCGCACCCGCCGTATGCCGACATGGACGCGAATGTGGTCGTCGTTTACGCTGGTAATTTTTGCATGGATACTATTAGCATTCTTGCGTGATACAACTTACACAGTGCTTGCGTTTCCGTTTGCGATTGGGATGACACTGGGCTGGATTGGCGATTTGTTTATGGCGCATTTGATTCCGGTCAAGGAGTATGTTCTGGGCGGGATTGGTTCGTTTGGGGTGGGGCATGTGGCGTATATTGTCGGGTTGCTGTGGGCAAGTTCGCAGTTTGGATTGGATGACAGTGGTTTGCGTTGGGGAACGTTGGCAGTCTGGTTGATGATTGCGGTGGTGTTATGGTATGTGGTGGTGTATCGCGGGAGTGAAAAAACTTTTTTGCATATTGCATCCTTGCCGTACGCCTTGTTATTGGCGAGTACGACCGGATTTGCAACGGGGTTGGCGTTACAACATCTGGCATTTATCACAGTGACGATTGGTGCGGGGCTGTTTTTGTTAAGTGATTTGATATTGGCGACAGAGTTATTTAACGGGGCGAAGTGGTCATATATTGGCGATGTGGTTTGGCTGACATATGGTCCGGGACAGATGTTGATTGTGGCAGGTGTGTTCTTGTTCGTATCGTTAGGTTAACTACACTGATATTATTGGTACTTAATGGTCAATTAAAATCAGATTTGTTATCCTAAAGCATGACAGTAAATGTAGTTTTGGGATTACTGATTATGATACGACTCGGTCTGATATTAATCTTGTTTGTACTTTCGACATTTGTATATTCGCAAGAATCTTGTGAGAGTGTTGTCAATGTTGCGTTGGAACGTGTGGGAATAAATTGTGATATAACCGGACGCAACGAGCTATGTTATGGATATAACAATGTGACGATTACATCTAACTCTGATACGGAATTAGCATTTTCTGAACCGGGTGATATTGTGCCTATTACTCAGGTTGCGTCAATTGCGACAAAGGTATCCTCGGAGGACATCTGGGGGGTGGCTCTATTAAAGGCTCAGGCAAATATACCTAACTCTATCCCCGGACAAAATGTCACATTCGTCTTGTTTGGTAATGTAAGTTTAGATAATAAATCTCCTATTGGTGAAGCGATAACTGCTATTGTCGCTACGACTGCAAACTTGCGTGATACTCCGTCAACTAATTCAAATATAATCGGCTCAGCTCCCGCTTCCACTGAGGTTCTTGCCGTTGGACGCAATGCCGATGCCACATGGGTTTATGTGCAATGGGAAGATTCGGCAGGATGGATTTTTGCAGATTTGCTACAGATGGATGATGTGATGGCGTTAGCCGATATTTCTGGTGTGCAAGATGTTTTGCGTTCGATGCAAGCGATTTATGTCAATACGGGTATTGGGCAAGCGACCTGTGGTAATCTACCGCCTGATGGATTGCTAATTCAAACACCTGAAATAGGTGAGACCATACGGTTGACGATAAATGACGTGCGGGTGTTGCTAGGGTCTACTATCTTTGTCGAGGCAGTTCCCAATGACCGGTTGACAATTTATGTAATTGAAGGGCAGGCGATGGTTACGGCTTTTGATGTTAACTGGACGATACCGCAGGGCGCATTTGCACACATACCGATAGATGGAGATGGGCGTGCAACTGGTTCACCGACACCACCTGAACCATATGACGAATCATATTTAGACACTTTACCGATTACTCTATTGGACGAGTCTATTCGTGTGGCGAGCCCTGCAACAACATCACGCATCAATTTTGTAAATATATGTCGTGGCACGGTCATTGATGCAATTAATGTTCGGAAAGGACCTGGCATAAACTATGGTGTTGAGGAAGAAGCAGAGCGAGATGAAGTATTTCCGGTTATGGCTCAGGCTGAAGGTACGGATGGTGAAACTTGGTATCGTTTATCGGCAGCATTAGATTATTGGGTACGCTCAGACTTGATTGTGCTTGACGAGACAAAATGTGACAATATACCTATCATAGATGATATTCCTGACCCGCCAGCATCTGTGATTACTTCTAGTACATCTAGCAACGGTTCAGGTTCTACAACATCGGTGCGTAGTATACGTGGACCAGTGTCGTGTAACTGGTTCAATGCTGATAGCGAATACGTAATTAATGAGGGACAGTCTATCCAAATATCGTTTGGGGTGGGACGGTGGCTGGATGAAGGTGATGCAGCACATGTGATGAGTCTAACATCAGCAAGTGTGTCCGCATCAGGTGTTGTTGGACAACAAATCTCAAAATATGGTCCATCATGGCATAGTGGCTCAGGTGGGGTTGCTGACGGATATGGATTTGACTTTATTTTCCAGTTGGATAATTTACCTGTCGGGAGGCACACTGTCTCATCAACGCAGAATGTGCCTAATGACCGTTTGACAGTTGACGGGAGTACATCGCCGTGGACGGGGTCTTCAAGCTGTATTGTTATTGTTCAGTAACCTGATGTCAACCAATGGGTAAGGTATGCTAGATTCTTAGTTGTGCTTTAGAGTCACGCGCATCCACTGTACCTTCGCTGTTGAGATATTGCGTTGAACTGTTACAATTTGTATTCGCTATATTGCATTTCGATGATAATTCATGCGGACAATGCAGGCATTGTCCCTACAAAAATGAAATTAGAGAAGGAACTATATGGAACGTGAAGTCGTGTGGCGCATACTTACTGATATTGACGAAGCACAAAAAACAATACTGAAGCGACATTCGTTGCGCGATTATTCTGTGCCTGACCATGTGATTGACCGTTCTGTAGGTATCTTTGGTGAGCGCGTGATGCCGGATGATGCCGTGCGCCGGATTATCAAAGCCGTGCGTGAGAATGGTGATAGCGCAGTATTTGACTGGAACAAGAAGATTGATGGCATTGAGTTAGATAGCCTTGAAGTCAGCCAAGATGAGATGCAATCCGCATTGGAGCAAATTCCGGCGGAGTTGCGTCAGGCGATGGAACATTCAGCGGAACGGATACGGGCATTTCATGAGAAGCAACCGATTAGTAGTTGGATTGATGCACAGCCTCAAGGGTCTCTCGGGCAGTTGGTGCGTCCGGTGGATTCGGTTGGGGTGTATGTCCCCGGTGGGACTGCGCCGTTACCGTCGTCATTGTTGATGAGTGTGATTCCAGCACAGGTGGCGGGTGTGCCAGAGATTGTGGTGTGTACGCCTCCGAGTAGTGGCGATAGCGGGATTCATCCGTCGATATTGGCAGCAGCTGCGATTACAGGTGTCAAGAAGATGTATCGTGTGGGTGGTGCACAAGCGATTGGAGTGATGGCATATGGGACGGAAAGTATCCCGCGTGTGGCGACAATTGTGGGTGCGGGTAATCTGTTTGTGACGTTGGCAAAACAACAGGTTTATGGTGATGTTGGCATTGATGGCATCCTCGGACCGACAGAGACAATGGTGATTGCGGATGATTCGGCAGACCCGAAATTGGCGGCGGCGGATTTGTTGGCACAGGCTGAACATGATGTGTTAGCCTCAGCGATTTTGCTAACCCCAAGTGTTGAGCTGGCGGAAAAAGTACGCGAAGAAGTCTATAAACAGACGGAGCAACTCTCACGCAAGGACATCATCAATCAGGCGATGGAAAACCGAAGCGGAACTGTCATCACGGAAAATTTGGAGCAGGCGTTTGCGCTTGCTAATGACTATGCGGCGGAACATCTGTGTCTGCTGGTTGAAAATCCGTGGGCATGGATTGGTCAGGTGCGGAATGCAGGTGGGATTTTCCTGGGTGAGCATTCGTATGAGGTGCTTGGCGATTATGTCGCCGGACCCAGTCATGTGATGCCGACAGGTGGGACGGCACGGTTTGCGTCACCTTTGAATGTCTTGGACTTTGTGAAGATTACAAGCTTGATTGGTTTGGATAAAGCCAGTGCGATTGAATTAAGCCAATCAGCAGAGGTGCTTGCCAATGCAGAATCGTTATCTGCCCATGCAACCGCTGCAAAATTCAGACGGGAGATGAAATCCTGATGGCAGAACAACTCCAATCAAAAGTACGGATTCGTGAAGATGTTAAATCAATGAGTGCCTACACACCGACGACTTCGCTGGATGTATTTGCGAAGCGACTCGGCTTGGATGTCAACACGCTGATTAAGTTAGATGCGAACGAAAACCCGTTCGGCCCTTCTCCGATGGTGCAGGCGGCATTGTCCAATCTGCAAAATATGAATGTGTATCCCGACCCTGAATCGAATGCCTTGCGCGATTTGTTGGCTGATTATACGGGTGTGTCGCGTGAGCAAATCTTGTGCGGGGCAGGGGCAGATGAACTGATTGAGATTATCCTGCAACTGTTCGTCGAGCCGAACGACACGATTATCAATACACCGCCGACCTTTGCAATGTATGGCTTTGATGCGCCACTGTATTATGGCAATGTGGTTGATGTGTATCGGGATGACAAATTTGATTTAGATGTTCCGGCGATTGAAGAAGCTATGCTGGAACATGATGCCAAGCTGGTATTTTTGTGTTCGCCCAATAATCCGAGCGGGAATGTCATATCGCATGAAACCATGAAGCGTCTGCTGGACTTGCCGACGACGATTGTACTGGATGAAGCCTACATCGAATTTGCTGAGGGCGAGAGTATCGTCAGTTGGGTGAATGACTATCCCAATCTAATAGTTCTGCGGACGATGAGCAAGTGGGCGGGGCTGGCTGGTTTGCGGATTGGGTATGGTATCTTTCCCTTAGATTTAATGCCTCATCTCTGGAAAATTAAGCAACCCTATAATGTCAATCTGGCAGCCGATATTGCAGCACAGGCTTCGTTACAGGATACGCCATATCTGCTGACACTGGTCGATAAGATGGTCGAGCAACGCAAACGCATGGAAACTGCCTTTGCGGAGTTGCCGTTTTTGTCGCCGTATCCGAGCGAGTCGAACTTTATCTTGAACAAGGTGATTGGCATGGGGGCTGATGACTTGCGCGACCGTCTGGCACAAGCGGGCATCATCGTGCGTTATTATAATAAGCCGAGACTGCATGACCATATTCGCGTCAGTGCGGGAACACCGGAGCAGGTTGATACGTTGCTGGATGTATTAAAAACATTCTAACCACGAAGCACACGAAGGACACAAAGAAAGGGTAGAGATAAGTGACATTAGCAGATGTGCTGTTATCATTAAGAAGTAGACTCCTACAAGCATCAGATGATAATGATGCAGAATTGGCTGAAACTCTGTTTATCACGTTCTCTGTTTTGCAAGACATTTCATATGAATACAAGAATGAAAGCACAACATCTCTTATTGTTGACCTAGTTGATTCGGCAAGAGATGTTGCATCAGGAGTCAAAGGTAAGCTAGAGATTCCGACTGTGGAACAAATTCAGGCTCAGTTTCCACCTGCGACTAAATCATCATAGAAAGAGACACAGAGAGATTATGACCGACCGCACAGCACATATTAAGCGTGATACCAACGAGACACAGATTGAACTGTCCCTGAATTTGGATGGGGTAGGGCAGGCTGAGATTGATACCGGTGTGGGATTTTATGACCATATGTTGCATCATGTAGCGGTACATGGTCTGATGGACTTACACATCAAAGCGACGGGTGATTTACACATTGACGCGCATCATACGATTGAGGATATTGCGATTTGTCTGGGTCGGGCGATTGATGAGGCGTTAACCTCGCGCAAGGGGATTCATCGGATGGGGACAGCATATGTGCCGATGGATGAAGCGTTGGCGCGGGTGGTGATTGACTTGAGTGGTCGCCCTTATGTGGTGATTAACGCCGAATTTGTCACGCCGATGATGGGGCAGATGCCGACTGATTTGGTGATTCATGCACTGGAGACGATTGCCTTTCATGCTAAGATGAATCTACACGCGGAGGTATTGTACGGGCGCAATGACCACCATAAAGCCGAGGCATTGTTCAAGGCGTTTGGGCGGGCGTTATCACAGGCTGTGGCGGTAGACCCACGCCGACAGGGGATTCCGAGTACAAAAGGAACATTAACGGAGTAAAGCAGTATGCAAGAATTTGTCGATTTTACAAAACAACTGGCACAGGCGAGTGGCGAGATAATCAACGGATACTTTCGGACGGGAGTCGCAGTCGAATCAAAGGCTGATGAATCTCCGGTGACGATTGCTGACAAAAAAGCTGAAGAAATCATGCGCGAGATGATTATGAAAGAATTTCCTGAGCATGGCATTATTGGCGAGGAGTTCGGTAATCATAATGAGGACGCAGAATATCAGTGGGTGCTTGACCCGATTGACGGCACGAAGTCGTTCATTACGGGAACGTTTTTATTTGGTACGCTGATAGGCTTGATGAAAGACCGTAAACCGCTTGTTGGTGCAATTCATCATTCGGTGACCTCTCATCTGCTGATTGGCACAGGTGACGAGGCACGGCTCAATGATGAGGTTGTGACAGTGAAAAAGAATGACAAGTTACGCTTGGCGACGCTGTTATATACGGACTTTGTGGACATCGGCAAATATCAGAATGGGATTGCGTTCCAGCATTTGATGGGGCGGACAAAATTCAACCGGACGTGGGGAGACTGTCACGGATATTTTCTGGTGGCGACGGGTGGTGCGGACATCATGCTTGACCCCATTATGAACCTATGGGATATTGTCGCACTTGTTCCAATTATCGAAGGGGCAGGCGGGATGATTACCGATTGGAAGGGTGAAGACCCCATTGACGGCTCAGGGATTGTTGCGACCAATGGCGATTTACATGAGCAGGTGTTGCAGGCGTTAAACCCCTGAAGATGGCGGAAGTGACCTCGTATGCTTGACCCCTCGCATCATGACTTATTGGCGCGCGTTGCGTCGATGTATTATGAACAAGAGATGACGCAGAATAAAATTGCTGAAGCCCTTGATATTTCGCGGGTTAAGGTATATCGCTTGCTGAAAGAAGCGCGTGAACAGCAGGTGGTGCGTATCATCATTGATTGGCATATCAAACGAGTGACATCACTAGAGACCGCGCTGGTTGAACAATTTGACTTAGACCATGCTCTTGTGATGCAAGCAACAAGCAATGACCCGATGCAACTACGCCGACGGATTGGACAACTGGGCGCGCGTTATCTGGAGCAGATTCTGACTGATGGTATGACCATGTCTATCTGCTTCGGGAGTACGACTTATGAAGTTATTGCGGGGGTACGTCCTGATTTTCAGGCGAATGTGCGGGTGGTGCAGGCGACGGGAAGTTTGTCTCATGCACTGAAGGAGTATGATAGCTCGGCATTGACGCGACAACTAGCGCATAAACTCGGTGGTGAGGCGTTGTATTTGTCGTCACCGTTATTGGCAGATACAGTCGAAGGTGCGGAGGTAATACGTCAACAATCCACTGTTGAGCGCACATTGGAATGGGTACGGCAGGCGGATGTGGCATTGATTGGCATTGGTGATTTACATCCGGATACATCGGGATTTGTTAAGGCAGATGTGGCAGACAGTCAACAATTGCGCGACTTCCATAATCAGGGTGCGATTGGTGATATGGCGTGGCAGATATTTGACCGTGATGGTGTGCTGTATCCCTGTGAGCTGAACGACCGCATAATTGGTGTGACACTTGAGGAGCTGTGCGAGATTCCGCAGACGGTTGCTGTCGCTGTTGGTACGCAAAAAGCACAGGCAATCCTCGGCGCAATCAAGACAGGTGCAATCAACGTTCTCTGCACTGACCATGAAACTGCGCAGTTGATAATTGATACATCATAGTCGGTTTTATTGTTTATCCTTCCTAGAACAGACCATTAGAGAAGATGATGAATACTAAGATGGCATTTGTCTTGATTCACTGCGTTGGGGTAAAATCAATGGGATTAATTTAAGTACAAAAAGATTTACGTCTAATGAATAAAGATTTTGATATAGATAAGCACGATACACGTCAACAATTAGCAGTAGACACACCTGTAGAATCTGCCTCCACTGTACCCTCTGGCATCTTAGACGACTCAAAGGCGACTATCACGATTGGCAATTATATCGGTTGGGAGAGTCGTGAAGATGGTATGCCTGACCTTGTGCCGATTATGCAGGCACTTATTTATTATGCTAGCGTGATTGCGACAGAAGAACATGAAAATCGGTTGTTGGCACTGGCGCGGGTTGGTGCACTTATACGCAGTCCGCATTATGTCCGTAATGCACTTCAACCTGCGATTGTAGAAGTAGAGAAGGCAAATGGCGAGTATACCCTCAGTAAACGGCAGGCTTTTTCAGTTCAACGGGCTATCAAATCGAATAAAGTTATTTGGGGATCTCCGGCGCAGACAACCGATGACAATGGTTTGAAGATTCGTGTCAAAACAGGACTCGTCAGATTTGCGAGAAAATACGAAACAAACTTGGCTATCCTCGCTGTTGAGCTTGACCAGAATGACCTGCACCTCAAGATACCAAAACAACTATATATTGACCAAGTTGAGATTCCAACCATTATCTATGACCCGCCAGTATCCTCCAAAAATAATGAGGAGGTGAAGCTCAATAAACTTGCCAACGAAGCTATAACACTGTATCTACTTGCTTATGTAGCGAGCCTACTACCCGAAAACCAGCGCGGTGAATTTGAACATTTTGCACCTGATGAGATGATGCGGAAGCAGATTTGGCAGTTGTTGGGAATGCAAGCGGATGGTCTATATGTTTCGGGTGGATTCCTTGATAAACAGCTTATGCCCACGCACAATACAGAGGAAGTCGAGAAGACTTCGTTTATTCAGAGAATGCGAGATTTGGTTTCCAGACCTACCTCAAAAGAGTGATGTGCTGTAATTGTTGATAGCTATTACGAATATCGTTATAGTCATGTGAAAATCAATTATCTAAGAGTAAGAGGATAGACAATGGCTATGACTGCGTATGGTAAGTTACCGATTCCAAGATTGACTCCTGACTTAGTGACACTTATCAAAACAGGTGAGGTGTTTAGCTTGGCAGTGCAATATGAGCAGGGTATGCTCGTACCGGGACCGATGGCATCATATTCGATTGCGCCCCATCTGCGACACAGTGATTCAACAGGCGATTTACCGTTTGCTGCTGCTGCTGAGGTCATTAATATGTCGATTCATGTCGGAACGCATATTGATGCGCTGTGTCATATTTCGGAAAAACAAGATGCTGACGGCAATCCAAGCGAAAACGGCGACCCCCGCTTATATGCTGGTGAGGGTAAAACTGTACCAGCTAATGAACATGTCTCGTTTACAGGGCAGACTCACAATAGTATTGAGAATATGCCACCGATTGTTATGCGTGGTGTATTGTTAGATGTTGCCAGATATAAAGGTGTTGATGTGTTACCGGATGCGTATCCGATTACCGATGCAGATATTCAAGCGACGATAGAAAAACAAGGTACGACGATTGAAGATAATACTGCTGTATTGATTCGGACGGGTTTTTATCAACATCTTATTGATAATAACAGCGCATTTCGGGATGCACAGGCGGGCATTGACTTATCGGCGGCGCAGTATTTGGTAGGGCAGGGCATGACGCTGGTCGGGTCGGATACGATGTCTGTCGAGGTTCAGCCACCGGGTGACCATGCTGTCCATCGTTATCATTTGGTATACAATGGCATCACGCATGTCGAAGTGATGTATTTGGATGAGCTGGCGGAAAAACAACAATATGAATTTTTGCTGATTATCACACCGCTCAAGTTGACGGGGGCGACGGGGTCTTGGGTTCATCCGATTGCGATTGGCTAGACCGCACGAGAGTGTCAGACAGACGTATCGTAAATGTTGTTCCCTTATTCACTTCACTTTCGCAACTAATGTGACCATGATGCAAGTCTACGATGTCACGCACAATCGCCAAGCCGAGACCTGTACCTCGCTCGTTTTCGGCATTTTTACCCCGAAAGAAGGGCTGATAGATATTGGTTATATCGTTGCGTGATATGCCAATCCCTTTGTCACCTAAAATAAAGTTAAGTATATTGTCGTCCTGTTGTAGTGTTAATGAGATGGCGGCAGAGTCCGGTGAATATTTGATGGCGTTGTTCAGCAGATTAACAAGTGCCTGATACATAAGTGCGCCATCAAAATAGCCATTGTCTTGTTGGGTATCTATGGTCAGGTCGAGTGTTTGGTCTGACCGTTTGACCTCGTTGAAGTGAGATTCCAGTGAAGCACAGAAATCAGTCAGGTTGACAGTTGTGGGCTGATAGTCGATATCGCCATGTTGCGATTTACTGACAGTACGGACATTATCGAGCATGCCTGTCAGATGACGAATTTGTGTAATAATCTGGTTTATCTTTTGGTCTTGCCGTTCGACTGTCAAGCGGTCACGATAGCGCATGAGCATTTCAGCATTGGTCTGAATGATGGTAAGAGGCGTACGAAATTCATGCGATATGGTTGTGAGCAGGCGAGTCCGCAAGGTGCTTATCTGCCGTTCTTTGGTTAGTGATAATTCCAGCTGCTCCTGTTGTTGATGTAACCGTTCTGCCTGACGTTGTGCTGTGACATTGTGCGAGATAACCTGAATGCCAGTGACCTGCCCATCTGTATCATGAATTGTATGGGCGGCTGACCATATAATACGTGTTTCACCATTTATGTTAATTTCTTGTTCGATGGTAGTAGTATCTTCTGTGTCAAGGACTTGTTGAATAAAGGCAATCGTGTTCTCATGACTGCCAGGGTAGAATTCTTCTAGTAGGTGTCCAACCATATCTTCGGGTTCATACCCTAAAGAGGTAGCAGCCGTTTGGTTAATCATCTGAATACTGCCGTCCAAATTGTAGATAACAATGCTATACAAGGCGTTATCAAATAGCGCGCGATAGCGTTGTTCGCTTTGGATGAGTGCTTGTTGCATTCGTTGTTGGTCAGTGACATCAAGAAAGGTCGATAAAATACGATTCCCTAGAATAGATGCTTGAATAGAGACGGTATGAACAAGCCCCCATTTGTCTGTAATGAGGTAGATACGGGCAGGGATAAGATTGTTGGTTTCTTGTGCATGATGTAAATCTCTCTGCCATTGTTGGCGTGTTTCTGCACGATAGTCGGGGTCAGGATAAGCTTTTATGCGCCAATCTGCAATCGTAGGTGTATCTTCTAGTGTATAGCCAAATGATGTGGTGAAGATGTCGTTATAATATTCAATTATGCCGTCGAGTGTGGCGATACCGATCGGGATAGGACTGCGGTCTAACATTTGCTGACGTTCTGCGCGCATGTGTTCTTGCTCGGTTACGTCAATGGCGATGCCCATAATATGAATAACGTTACCGTTACTATCTTGTTGTGCAACTTTGTCACGGCTGTTAAACCACAAATAATGTCCATCTCGATGACGCATCCGGTAATTGATTTCTAGAACCTGTTCATCATCTTCTAGTTGACTGAGTTTTTTGAAGTGGTTCATCAAATCCGGTAGATCGTCAGGATGTGTGAGTTCATCTAGGAGGTTGCCAGATATGTCTTTTAAGTCTTGTGGCGTGTAGCCCAATAAATCAGTGGTCTTCTTGTTGGTATATACATTTTTGTGCGTTCGAATATCGTGGACATAAATTATGCCGGGGACGGTGTTAGCAATTTGTGTGATAAACTCTTGACGCTGACGTACTTCTTGTTCTGCTTTTTTTAGTCGTGTAATATCTATAGCGAATCCACCAATTAGTGGTTGCTGTTGTACGCCGAAGACAGGGAATTTGATTTCTTGATACCATCGGTCGCCATGCGGAAAGTGTATGACATAATCTTCAATTGCCACTGTCTCACCTTGCTCAAGCACCTGTTGGTCGGCTTCTTGGAGGCGTGCGAGAACTTCTGGTTGAAATAAGTCTATAGGGGTTTTGTTGGTATATTGAATGCCACTTTCTGCGATTTCTTGCTGGAGATGTCGATTGCTAAAAATATAGTTTGAGTCAGCATCTTTGATGTAGGCAACCATAGGTGTATTGTCGATGAAGGCTTTGAAGCGTCGCTCACTGATGATGAGTTGTTCTTCCATTGCGTGCCGTTGGGTGACATCCTTGAAGATTGATACATGCCGACCCTCTACTACATTGCTGACTGCGATAAACTCAATGGTGATTTGATGCCCAGTTTTGTGTCTTATTGTATACTCATCGCGCATGTTGCGATTATGTTGTAGATGTTCCCAATCTTGCTGAATTTGTTCTTTCGCAGGTACGGTGATATCAGCAATATTCAACTGGAGGATTTCATCGTATGAATAGCCAAGAATATCAGTAGCAGCAGGGTTGGCATCAACATAATTCATGTCATCATCTACAATCAACATACCATCCATTGAGTTTTCAAAGGTGGCATCTCGGGTGATGAATTGTTGTAATAGGTCTTCTATTGTTAGGTTACGGGTGGCAGCAAGTTGTATAAGATGATTATACAATTCGTCAGAAAGGTCTAAAATTGCCATAATAAATCTAGCGTCTCTAAATATTGTTTCCAGATATTATAACGTATAACAATGGCAAAACACATAAAGATATTTTAGTAATAGACAAAAGGTGAGTGATGGCTAATTTTGTGAAGATTGTTGATGGATTATATCAAATCGAGGGCAGTGTGAATATATTTGTGATTGATGATGGCGAAGCAGGAGTCACTATTATTGATGCAGGTATGCCTCGGTCAGTGAATAAGATAGTGGATACGGTTAAAGCAATTGGGCGAACAGTAGGGGATGTCAAGCATATTTTGATTAGTCATGCTGATATTGACCATGTCGGTAGCCTTGCTCCCCTTGTAGAGGCAACAAATGCCACTGTGATGACAAGCGAAATATCCAAACCGTATATCGAATCGAAGCAAGCACCGCCCCATCTGCCCGTATTTTTACGACCGATTATGTGGGTGCTGTGCCGTCTGACATTGGGGAAGGTCAAAGTGGGGCAGGTGGTGACAAATGGCGAGGTATTGCCGATTGCTGATGGCATGCGTATTGTGGCGATACCGGGGCATACACCGGGGAACATCGGTTTCTTTTGGGAGCGACATAAAGTATTGTTTGTGCCGGACTTGCTGTATGTCAATGATGACAAGCTGAGTTTGATGCCAGCGATGATTACATGGAATGTACAAATTGCGAAGGACAGTGTTCGACAGGTGATGGCATATAAACCGAATTATATTTGTGTTGGTCATGGACGGTTTATTAATGTTATAGATGAGCCAGAACAGGTCAAGAATTTACTTGACAGCTTGTCTTCGTAAGGGTTGGGCGATGCTACGAGGTTAAGATTATAAGAAGGGTAGGGCATATGACAGTATTGGCGGGTCGTCCGGGGGTTACAGTGATTGTGACTTCATACGAACGAATGCTGGCGTTATATGATAATTTATCGTCGCTGTTAAATCAGCAGATGGGGGATGTGCCGGTTGAGATTATCGTTGTTAATAACTCTGAAAATGTAACCTTACGTCCGTCAATGTGGACACGGGTAGGGCGGTTGTTACGCCAACACCCTGAAATCAAAGTGATTAATTCCCGTCATAATTGGCGTATTTATTTTCGCTTTGGGGTGGCATATTTTGCCTATTACGACACGATTTTCCTGCTAGATGACGATGTGCATCTGCTGGACGATACCATGCTGATTGACATTTATAACACGCTGATGGGCTTAGGGCGGTATGATATTGTGTCGTGCTGGAATATGTTGTGGGCGGAATGGGATGATAACCAGCTGAGCCATGTGTCGGCAACTTTGTTTGACCCTGATGTGACAATGTTGATTCAAACAGATACATGTGGACCGGGTATCTGTATGTTTAACCGTGATTTAGTCATGGATGCGCGGGCACAAAATCACCTAATTACATGGAATATACCCGATGCTGGAGATTATGCCCTTGGCTTGTTGCCTCATTTCTTGTGGGGTGGGGCGACCTATGCGATGCCGGCATTCAAGCGGTTGGCGTTTAGCAAAGAGCATAAGAAGCATGCGCTCCATGAAAAAGAGCCAAACTTTGTATCCGATAGAATGCGGTTGTTCAAGGAGATGTTGCACAACGGTTATACACCTGTGATTCGACGTGAAGAATTTCTCGATGACTCGCCGGAAATGCAGTTAATTCGTCGCATGGATTTGAAGTCGAACCGTTGGTAATTGGGCTATGTGAAGGTTATGGAGTCGTGAACATTGCCTGTGATGTTGACTCGTTGTGGCGTGGCGGTGTTGGGCATGACGTGGATGGGTAAGTCGTTCGGCGCAAAGAGTCCGGCATTGCGAGGTTTACGATTTATTGTTCTACCATCGATCAGTTGGAAACGATACCGTTGAAGCATGATTGCGAGTACAATTTTCATTTCCATTGTGGCGAAGGTTGCGCCGATACACATGCGAACGCCTGCACTAAATGGCATGTATTCATAAGCTGATGGGCTAATAGTTAGCCAGCGGTCAGGGTCAAAGGTATCTGGGTTATCATAAACTTCGGGTAGTCGATGTGTGACATAGTGGCTGAGGGCGATGGTTGTGCCTGCATCAAGTTGATGCCCGGCTAGTTCAAATGGTTCTTGCAATACTCTGACTGTCCACATGGTCGGGGCAAACAGTCGTAGCGATTCTTTGATAACACGGTCGAGTAGGTCAAGTTCATTTAACTTGTCTAAAGAGGGTGGGTTGCCTCCTAGAACACTATCCAATTCTTCGAGTAGTTCTGTATAAATCTGTCGATGTTGTGCGAGTAATAGGGTTGTCCATGCGAGGCTGGTTGCGGTGGTTTCGTGTCCGGCGATATATAAGATTGACGCATGCCCGATGAGTTCATCTTCTGTGAGGGAGTCATCGTTTTCGTCGCGGGTGTGGACAAGCAAGCTGAGAACATCATAGTGATTATCAGGTGCGTCGCGTTTTTCTTGAATTAGCTCACGCATGAGTTGATTGACTTTGGCTGAGGCGTTTACCATTTGACGGGTAGGTGTGCCAACGATGTTGAAGGGGACTATCATGTTGTAGGGATTGAGCGTGATATCGAGCCAATCTTGAATCATTTGTGATACGTTTTGCTCTAGGGTTGTTTCCCGACCGAAAATGGTTTTATTGACGATGTGTAAGGTCAGGGTGTGCATTTCTGCGACCATATCGATTACAGTCCCGACCGTCCAATTATCAAGATGTTGCTGGGTTAGCCTTATCATATCATCAGCATAGTTTTCAATATATTTTTTATGGAAGACTGGCATGATGAGTCTGCGGTTGCGTCGGTGGGGTGCACCATTCATGAAGATGAGACCTTGCATGAGACGGCTCACATTGGGGTCAGGGCAGGCGACAGGCAATTGTGGTGTATAGAAAATATCAGGATTGGACACCACAATCTGGTTATATCCCGCACCAAAGGCAAATACGAGTGAGGCATTGTCTGGACTGCTTTTAAAAATAAGTCGCCCTTGCTTAGAAAGTTTTTTCAGGCGAGAGAGCGGGTCATTCATAAAACCGAGTGCAAAGGGGATAAGTCGAGGAGGGAGTTTAGATTGAACTGCCATCATGTTATGCCTTTTGTCTTGTGAGATATTTAATCCTATAATGAAACATAATTTGGGTCAAACGACTGGGCTGAAATTTGAACCCAATTCAAATATTGTAATTATGGAGTAGGGTAACTTATAGTTTTTTTTATCTTGATAAGTTCTGAATTGATTGTTTGATAGGTACTCATAAATTGAGAAAATAGGAATTAAGGTGATTATCTTTGGCGTTCAGCTTTGAAAAATTATTGGCTTTAAAAGTGGTGATAGCTTATTGAATTTTTCTGAAGAGTGTGTCTCAGTCAGATTTAAAAAAGAAGTGGAAAAATGGAGTAGGGGGAGTGTTTTTGGAGTGGTGATTTTGTTTGATTTAACTCTATAGAAATTGAGATATATTGATGTAAAAGTGATAAGCGTTCAGGGGGTGCGGGAAAACAGAATCCACGTTATATTCATAGTTATGAGCGATTCAACATTCTCTCCAAGCGAATTGAATATTTCAGAAGCAGATTGGGAGCAAACGTCTACGAGTTAGTAGGAGATGATCCAAATCCCGTCAAATGGCAAGTCACTGAGCTGCCGATTGTCAAACCGATTGTGACCGAACATCAGATTCATCGCCTGTGTTGCACTTCCTGTGGCAAAACAACACATGCCAAACTACCATCCGATGTTGCTAGAAGCCAGTTTGGTGGCCGTCTGAGTGCATTTATTAATCTGCTGATGGCACAATATCGCATGAGCAAACGACAGGTCAAGAAATTACTAGCTGAAGGGTTCAACATCGACATTTCGTTGGGTGGTATTATTCGTCGCCAGCAAGAACTGTCACAGGTACTGTAACAACCCGTTGAGCAAATCGCAGAGAAAGTAGAAAACGCCAAAGTACGTTACATTGATGAGACTGGCTGGAGACAATGTAACCAGCATGGCTTTATGTGGTGTGTGTTATCTGACGAAGCTACTTTGCTTCATCTCGTGCGCTCGCGCGCCACTAGCATTGCCCATCACTTGCTCAAACACGTAGACGAAGCGGTTGTAGTATCAGATCGCTACAACGCCTACAACTGGATTGCAGACCCTCAGCACCAGACCTGTTGGGCACATTTACTCAGACATTTCAAACGCTTTGAAATGCGTGGAGGCGAGTCATATACCGCCGGAGCGATGCTGATCCAGTATGGTGAGTATCTGCTTCATCGCTGGCGACGACTCAGAAAGGGCGACATCACACGACCCGAGTTTACCACAGCATCGCCAAGATATTTATAAGTGGCTCAAATTTGGTGCCAACTGCGATCATCGACGAACGCGCGTCTCGTGTCAACGCATTCTAAAACAATACGAAACACTCTTTGTTTTCACACGCTATCCGAATGTCGATCCGACCAACAATGTCTGTGAGCGCGCACTGCGTCATCCCGTCATCTGGCGCAAACTTTCGTTTGGTAATGACTCCGATGATGGCATTACCTATGTTGAACGTATTCTCAGTGTGTTGGCGACTTGTCGTCAGCAAGACCTCCATCCATACAAATTTCTCTGGCAGATTGTCTATGCCGATCGTTGTGCACTACCGTTACCCGCCCTATTTTCTCAATAGTTGAGGTTGACCTTCAATACCCCCTGAACGCTTACGTAAAGGTGTGTGATGAAATTATTTCTGTGCAAAATACTTCTACTCTAGCTGAATAAGATAATAAGGAATCGCTGGTGCAAGAGGACTGCTAGCCCTCTTGGTTGTCGCTATGACTTGAAGCGTTGGGCGAGTGAATCTGCGCCTTTTGCTAAGAGTGTGAGGTCTGCACCAACTGCAATAAACTGATACCCCCAATCAATGTAACGGTCAGCATCATCAGGATTGAAGGCGAGTATACCTGCGGGTTTGCCTAGTGATTGGAGTTTGTCGATGGCTGTTTTGAGGGCAGATTGTACATCAGGATGTTTGGCGTTGCCGAGATGTCCGAGCGATGCCGACAAATCTGATGGCCCGATGAACACAGCATCTACTCCATCAACATTAGCAATGGCTTCAATTTGGCTGAGTGCATCACCTGTTTCAATTTGCACGATAACCGCAATCTCATCACTGGCTTCATGCAAGTAATTCTTGACTCGTCCATAGCGTGCTGCCCTTCCAATACTGGTGACACCCCGAATGCCATGAGGTGGATAGCGGGTGGCAGAAACCGCCAGTTGCGCTTCTTCTGCATTTTGCACAAACGGAATCAGTAACGATTGTGCGCCACTATCGAGTAGACGTTTAATCAGTACAGGGTTGTTCCATGCTGGACGGACAATTGGGCTAGCTTTTCCCGTTGCCAATGCTTGCAATTGTAAGACAACATCAGGGACTTCGTTGGGGCTATGTTCGGTGTCTAATAGAATCCAATCGAACCCGCTGTCACCAATAATTTCAGCGACAATTGGAGAACACAATGTTGACCATAAGCCGATTTGTAGTTTGCCTTCAGCGAGACCTGCTTTGTATTGATTCTTCGGTAGTTGCATTGTGGTATCTCCTTACTCAAAGCGAATCGAAATTGAACCGAGTTCGGCAAAGTCAGCGCGGATGGTATCACCAACTTGTGCCCAGATGGGACGGACAAAAGACCCTGCCAATAATATTTGACCGGGATGTAATTGTTCGCCGACTTCATGGAGTTTGTTGGCAAGCCATGCAATCCCATTGGCTGGATGCCCCATCACACCGCAGGAGACCCCGGTTTCTTCGATGTCTGTATTGCGATAGAGCACACCTGTCACCATACGTAAATCGACATCATGCGGACGCACTGGACGACCACCTAACACCAGACCTGCCCCTGCCCCATTGTCGGCAATTGTATCAAATATTTTGCGTGGTTCATCAACCCGTGTATCAATGAGTTCGAGGGAAGGCACAACATATTCGGTAGCCCGTAGCACATCCATCATATTGACATCGGGACCTTCGAGAGTGTCTTTTAACACAAATGCCAGTTCCAACTCTACACGCGGGACGCAGTAATCACTATGTTTGAGGGTTGCACCGTCGGGGTGTAGAAAGTGTTTGTACATATAGCCATAGTCGGGTTCATCAATTTTGGATGAGCGACGCATGGCGACTGAGGTTAAGCCTACTTTGTATCCGATTAATGTTGCCCCTGCTTCCATTGTGCGACGGGCGACTTCACCGGATATCCAATATGAATCTTCAAATTCAATATGGGGATATAAGGCTGAGGGGCGGGTTGTTTGAACTTTAGTCTGGTTGGCTTCGAGTAATGCTTCAACGACCTGATTGCGTTCTTCAGCAGTTAACATACTTATCAAAAATCCTTTAGCAACAAATTTAAATCGTGCGATGATTAGTTTACCAGAGCAGTTTGAATTATATTATGTAGAAACATAACTAACATCAGGAGGCAGAGATGATGGACGACACATCACTTGAATCAAATATCAATACCCATTCACGCCCAAGCGATTTGATAATAACCGACATGCGGATAGTCAACCTTAAGGGGCTACCGATGGATGCAACCATTATCCGCATTGACACCAATCAAGGCATTAGTGGCTATGGTGAAGTCCGTGATTGGGCAAGTCCGACTTTTGCGCTCATGCTCAAGAGTCGTATCCTCGGTGAGAACCCATGCAATATCGACAAGATATTCCGCAAGATAAAACAATTCGGACATCATGCTCGGCAAGCGGGTGGTGTTTGTGCAGTCGAAATGGCACTCTTTGACCTCGCCGGAAAAGCTTATGGAGTACCTGCTTACCAACTGGTGGGTGGCAAATTTCGTGATAAGGTCTTGTGCTATTGTGATACAGACTCCGTGCCTGATGGTAAAGTGATGGGTGAGCGATTGAAGAAACGCATGGATGATGGCTTTAAGTTTCTTAAGATGGATGTTGGGATTGGGTTACTGAAAGATGTCGAAGGCACATTGAGTGCACCACCGAATATGATAACAACACAAGATATTATGCACCCGTTTACAGGGATTCAAATCACCCCGACTGGCATTGCGTATCTAGTTGAATATGTCCGACAAGTCCGTGATGTGATTGGCTATGAAATTCCGCTGGCAGTTGACCACTTCGGGCATATTAATGTGGAATCGTGTATTCGGTTGGGGCAAGCACTCGACTCATTCACGCTGGCATGGTATGAGGATATGATTCCGTGGCAATTCACTGACCAATGGAAACGCCTGCAAGCATCGGTTCTGACTCCTGTCTGTACAGGTGAGGATATTTATCTCAAAGAAGGCTTCATGCCTTTGTTAGAAGCACAGGCTGTTAGCGTTATTCATCCTGACCTAGCGACCTCTGGCGGGATTATGGAAACCAAGAAGATTGGCGACCTTGCGCAAGATTATGGGGTTGCCATGGCGATGCACTTTGCTGGTTCTCCGATTTCGTTCCTCGCTAATATTCATTGTGCGGCTGCGACAGAAAACTTCTATGTGTTGGAAAATCATTCCGTCGATTTACCGTGGTGGGATGACTTGATTGACGGCATCGACAAACCGCTTATCGTGGATGGATTTGCGTCTGTGCCTGAAGGCGCGGGGCTTGGCTTCGGCGACCTCAACGAAGACGCTATCCGTGAACGCATGGACGAATCGCGTAAAGGTGGATACTTCGAGCCGACTGACGATTGGAACAATGAACGCTCACACGATAGACTCTGGAGTTAATGGAAGCAAATTTATCTAACAAGAAAGTACGGTAAGGTATGGCAATAGATAATGTAGCATTATTAGATGGACTAAACTCGGTCATTAGCATTCCACTCATCCCTTATGCAGATGGCAAAATAGATTTTGATGGGCACGCCACCAACATCAACTATCTGATGCAGAATAACCATCTGAGCGATAATCGTCCTCGTGTTATTTCAATTGCGGGTACAAGTCTGATTCATCATGTCAACTATGATGACCAAGTTAAAATTGTTGATATCACCGGACAGACAATGGGAGATAAGGGGGTTCTGATTGCTGCCTTGATGCCGAACCCAATCGGTGAAACCAGCGGACTTATTGAAAAAATGTCAAACCTCAACCGTCCACCAGATGCTTATCTTATTATGCCACTTGGTGGAACCTATAGCCCCGAAGGACTGTACGAGACATTTCATACCTTTGCCAATCGTCATGCCAGCGAACATGATGCACGTTTTCTGTATTATTATCGTCGTCCTCGTGACCGCGACATGATACTGAAGTTAATTCAAGATACCCAGTCAATAGTCGGTGTAAAAATTGGCACAGGCGAACATGATGTCAAACCATTTGTCGATGCGCTTGATGACAGCAAAATTGTCATCTGGGGTATTGGTGACCGCTCTACCAATGCAGCTGAACAAGGGGCAGAAGGACACACATCAGGTATCAATATTTTTGTAGTTAGGGCATCCGATGAAATCAACAATTATCAGCGTGCAGGTGAATTTGATAAAGCCCGTCAAATCGAAGCGGACATCGCTCCCTTGGAAGACATACGCTTTATGGCTGAACGCAAATACAACTACTCCGCTGTTATGGAAGCGATTATTGCATCCGGTGTTGATGATGTGGTGGCGGGTTCGGGCGGTCCGTTTAATCCGCGTCTGCCGGATGATGTTAAAGCAGAGATACAGCAAATTGTTGCTGATATTCAAAAGTATCATTAAATCATTTTTGATATATTTATTATGTAGGGAAGAGGTATGTCTCTTCCCACATGCTTTGTTCGAACAGGGAGACAATAATTATGAAAATCACAGATGTACAAGCCTGTGTGATTGGACGACAAGAACCGGATAGTGGCGGGAGTGTGTGGACATTCGTACGGATTTATACTGATGAAGGGATTGTTGGCACAGGTGAATGTAATTCCGGTGGACCGGGATATTCTGGTTTTGCCACGAAAGAAGCGATTCTCGCCATGAAAGAGTTAATCATTGGCGAAGACCCCTTCAATATAAACCTGATTTATGAGAAGTTACGTCGTATGGGACGTTATGGCGGTTCGAGTGAAGCACCGCTAATTTTTGCGCTGACGGGTATCGACAATGCGTTGTATGACATCTGTGGTAAGGCATTGGGTGTACCCGTATACAAACTGCTCGGTGGTAAATTCCGCGATAAGATTCGTCTCTATGCCGATTGTCACTTTGGGGATGCCGATGACCCTGCATCATTTGGCGAAAAAGCGGTGGCAGTTGTTGAAGAAGGCTATGGCGCAGTTAAGTTTGATGTTGACGGTACAGGTGTGGGCAAGCTTGACCCATATAATTGGACAGTTGGTGCGAAGGAGATGTCGCATATCATTAAGATTGTTGAAGGTGTGCGTGACGCGATTGGGTGGGATATTGACCTTGCGATTGATTGTCATGGGCAGTTTGATTTACCTTCTGCAATTACACTGGCTAAAGCGGTCGAACCCTTACGCTTGATGTGGCTCGAAGAACCTGTTCCAGCAGAAAATGTGGACGCGTTGGCACAGGTGCGCGCATCGACTAGCACGATTATCTGTACGGGTGAAAACCAGTATACGAAGTTTGAGTTTGTTGAGCTATTTGAGAAGAAAGCCTGTGATGTGATTATGCCTGACCTCGCTAAAGCTGGTGGTATCGCTGAAGGTAAGCGTATCGCAGAATTGGCAGATGCTTATTATATTCCGTTCGCACCGCATAATGTCTCGTCCCCACTGGGGATGATGGCAGCAGCTCATGTGTGTGCGTCGATTCCGAACTTCCTTTTTCTTGAATTTCATGCGCGGGATGTCTCGTGGTGGAGTGACCTTTGTGATGGTGATGAACCGTTTATTGACAATGGGCATATGACTGTGTCCGAGCGTCCTGGTATTGGTGTCGAGTTGAATGATGAGGTCGCTAAGTCGTTATTGTGGAATGGTGATACCTATTTCGATTAGCTTGAAATATGGATTACAGGGTGAGTGTTTGCAATCATACAATCACCCTGTTCCAGCTTATGATTGCTGTTCGAGCCATGCTTGATATTCTTTTTCAGCTTCTTCGTTGAGCGGATAATATTTATCTAGTGCCCCACCCTCTTCTAATTTCGTGCGCGAGAACACTTCCCATTCTGCCTTTTGCGAGGCTTTCTTGGCGATGTCTTCTGCCATTGCAAACGGCACAACAACAGCCCCGTCATCATCTGCGACTATAATATCACCAGGTACGACAAATACACCCGCACAGGCAATTGGTACATTCACGGCATGTGGGAAGATATCAGTCTGTGTGTGGTAATTGGGTGTCACGCCACGCAACCATAAACCGATGTCGAGTTTTTGGACTTCGGGGTAATCACGAATACACCCATCAATCACAATACCCTCCCCACCCCGTGCTTTAAATGAAGTCAGCATCATTTCCCCAAAGACACCACTTGCCATGCTACCCCGCGCATCAACGATAACCATATCACCGGGTTCGCATTGCATGATTGCGACACGATGTAATTCTCTATCAGGTGCAAATGAATACTCATCGCCCCAATGGATATCTTCTCGCTTGGGTACAAATTGCAAGGTAACAGCTTGTCCGGCAACTGTCTTTCCCGCGTTAAATGGGATTAGACCAACCATATGCGGATTACGAATCCCTGCTTGACCGAGTGCACCCGCAATCGTTGCGGTACCAATTTCTTTCAGTGCATCTATCGTTTCTTGTTTTACCCGCTCAAAATCAGGAACTTGAACCATGATTAGCTTCTTTCTGCTATGTTAGATTTGTGACTACAGATTGTAACAACTTATCATGAATCGCACTAATGTGTGTGTTTCGCGGACAAAACAGTTATGATTACAAGACGCTCCGAATAAATTATTGATGCTAACGGTAATGGCAAGTTTGCTGTGCGACGTTACTGTAAAGTGACTCCTCCATCCAACAATACTCAACCTAGTAGCCGTTCACAACTAAATCAACTTTGCCGGAGTGCAAATCGTAAACTAGTCCATGTAATATTAAGTCATCAGGAATGAAAGATAGTGACTGAATTCTGGTGATTTCTTCTTTTACAGCATCGTGAGGATTTTGAAAGGCTTTGAGATAGTCTCGTAAATTATCTTCAAATGGCTCACCAATTTCTGCATGAAAGTTCTCTAGTGATGTGGGCGAAAGTCTGGAGTGCATATTGTTGATAATGGTATCTACTTTCTTATATGCCAAGGCACATCCGCAATCAGTGTGCATTAGCAATACAATTTCGCGAAATCCAGCGAGGTAAATACCGACAATCAAGGAACGATAATCTGCCATTGCGCCCAACGTACGAATCACGCGAACAGACGAATCGCTTGCCCCATTCTCATCAAATTGGGCAATACCGATAGCTTCTAGATTAATGCGTGGATCCATACAGGTAATGATAGCTTGTCCCGGTGTACGTCTGGTTGGTAGCTGGTCGATTGTGATTCTGGATATAAATACCTCATTCGCAGTTATTATTCTATCAATCCAAGTCGGTTGAGTCGTGTTCATGGTGTGTCTCTCCAATCATTTCTTGTTCATGTTGTCGATGACGTGCGATTTTAAAATCAATTACAGACATGAAATCTTGTATCAATTGGATTTGGTCTTCCAGATTACTGCGATACTCTTCTAACATTTCGCGCCGTTGTATCACGGTTGCATTACCACCCCGTCGTAATTCAGCAAAATGTTTCATCTTTGCAATCGGCATACCTGTCGCACGCAGTTGCTTCAGGAATAGAATCCATATAATATCTGCTTCACCGTATAACCGATGACCATTGGATGCACGCTCAATGTCGATAATTAGACCGATCCGCTCATAGTATCGTAAAGTATCACTTGTTAGCCCAGTTTCTTGGGCAACCTCAGCAATGGATCGCTTGTTTTTCATGTCTGTTTTATCCTACAACTTGGAGCGCACTCTAAGTCAAGTGATTAGAGAAAATTGATTCATATTGATTATAGATGTTTGAGGAAGCTATCTCGCATGGTTTTAACCATATCGTTTGTATAGTTATGCCCGACTCCTTCATAAATTGTCACATCAAAGGGGGTATCACCGTAGATATTGCGGGCATAGTTAACAATTTTGTGAACGCCTGAGATAGGAGACAAGGGGTCGCTATCGCCAATGAGAATATGCTGGTAACGTGGAGCGGATAAAGCGACGATATGCTCCATATCAATGCCGGATGTTAACATTGCAGGAACATAATAATAGACACTGTGCAAACGATAGTTCCCGCTGTCGGCAAAGTCTTGATAACGTGTTAGTTGCGCGATTGGGATAGTTGCCTTGATACCTGTATCTAATGCTGATACCCATGTTGAGCGTGACCCGCCGAGGCTCATACCTGTCGTGCCGATACGATTCTCATCAACATCAGGACGACTGCGCAAGTATGCCAGCGCAAGTAAGTCATCGTGGAGCATCATGCCCCATAAGGTTTTGCCCTGCCACAGAAAATGCTTAAACAATGATAGCTCTGTCTCTGCACCAGATTCAGCCTCCCCTGCTGGACCTTGCGTCTGACGTTCACCGAAGGCGTAGGCATCAATCGCTAGCACGATAAAACCGGCTTTGACCAACATAATTCCGTCTGCAAAGCCATTGTCACGCCGAATCAACATCCCCTCTTTGCCGAGGTGATACTTGCCACCGTGCACATGATGATAAAGAATCGCAGGTGCAGTGAATGGAACAGAAAATGGGATAAGGACATAACCATACACGGTATCCCCCACCCCATTTTTGAAGCTAATATGTTCCTGTGAATACATGCCATATTCAGTACGCGATAGGACTGTCACCTCAGGTATGAATGTTGATGGTATATCACCAAGTAGTGCCCACAACTTTTTGCGGGTGGTAGTTGCATCTAGTCCCAATCAATTACCATCCCTAGCGCATCTTTATCCCAGTTGGCAAGATGGTCATAAGCTTTCGGAAATTCACGCCAATTGTAGCGGTGCGTAATAAGCGGTTGCGTCTGGACTTTTCCGCGTGAGAGCAACTCTAGGCAAACTTTGTGTTCGCTGATTTGTGTCCAGTAGCCGGGGCTATTTTCATGTTGTGGTCGTGTGAACTCATGCCCGCCGATGACCGTGATGCCTTTGCGATGTACATCACGATAGAAGTTGACCTTCTCAGTATCGCCTCGTGTACTACCGACTAATGCCACGCGACCTTTATAGCCTGCTATCTGGAATGCGGTTACGACAACTGGAGGCGCGCCTGTTAGTTCGATGACGACATTTGCCCCGTCTGTTCCGAGCATATCTTGTACAGCCTGCTGGACATTTTCATCGCTGACGATGACTTCATCTGCGCCGATTTGCTTCGCTAGTTCAAGGCGTTTCGGGTCAAGGTCAATGCCAATGACAGGCAATCCACCCGATAGCTGAGCTAAGCGCATGGCAAACATGCCGATAATGCCGGCACCGAGGACAATCACCGACTCACCAAGTTCAATGCGCGTTTTGCGGACACCTTGCATGGCAATTGCCAGTAAGTTAAAAAATGACGCATCTTCATCTGATATATTATCCGGTATGTTTAGGCAGACTTCGGCAGGCATCACCACATGGGATTTATGGCGTGCTGGGCAGACAACGCGGTCACCCACACTCAAATGTTCAACACCGTCGCCTAGCTTTGTTACTTCGCCGACATAACTATACCCCGGTGAATACGGATATGGTGGATTAGTGTTATCGAGTGCGAGGTAAAACGCTCGTTCTGTCCCCGGACTGACGAGAGTTGTTAGGGCGCGGAGTTGCACCTGCCCTGCTTGGGGTTCGGGTATGGCAAAGGGTTGCACACTGACTTCTGATGGTGCAGTGACAAGCACTTCATGACCTTGCATGTTTTAAAATCCGTTCATGTGAAAAAATAAGTCAACATTGTGTCCAATAACATCATAGAGACAAGGCATGCCCTGTCTCTATACATCATAATAAATTGATTCTTGCCTGCTATTTCATGCCCGTTGTGGCGATACCCGTCGTGATGAACCGTTGTAAGAAAGCAAACACCAGCGTAATTGGCAATAATGTGACTACTGTCATTGCTAGCACATAATGCCACTGGATTTGTAACTCACCCTGAAACGCATTCAAGCCGACTTGCAACGTAAACAACTCATTTTGGCTGAGAACGATGAGGGGCCAAAGGAAGTCGTTCCAACGCCACATCACCGAGAAGATTGCCAACACTGCCAACGCCGGACGTGCCAACGGTAGGACAATCCGCCAGTAGATATGCCACTCACTCGCGCCATCAATCCGCGCCGAATCAAGTAGCTCATCAGGAATGGTAAGCATGTATTGACGCAACAGGAAGATACCCGTCGGGGTCGCGGCACCGGGGATAATCACACCGAGCAGATTATTCTTCCAGCCAATCGACGTAATCACGAGGAAAACAGGCACAAGAATAACCGTAATCGGAATCATCAATGTCGAGATGAACAAGACAAAGACGGCATCCCGTCCTTTAAATTTATACTTACTCAATGCGAATGCCGCCATACTGTTGATAATCAGTGTAATCACAGTTGCGACGGTTGTTACGAGAACGCTGTTGCGGAGGTAGGTGAAGAAATCAAAGTTATCTAATTCAACTAGTGGGTCGGTATAATTTTCCCAAGCCAACTTAATTTCGCGGACAGGTGTACGTTGGTCGATGTTGACGGAAATAGTTTCGGCTTCGGGGTTGTTGGGGTCTACCATCTGCGCTTCGATGCCGATGCGTCGAACCTGTGCTAACTCTTGAACTGTACCGTCTTCAAATTCGACCTCAAACAACGGTAGCGGGTCATCATAGCCTGCAACGTCAATCTCGACTTGTTGGTATGGCAATAATGGCGGTGGATATTCGACTAAGCCGGACTGCGTCTTGAACGACGATGCAACCAGCCACAACACAGGACCGAACATCAAAAGTGTCCCAACGGTCAAGTAAAGATAAGTCAACACATCGGAAATATCGTAACGCTTGCCACCACTGCGGTTGCTAAGGAATTGAGAGACTGCTTGTCTGTCTGTATTTGTTGTCATGCGTCGCTCTCCTATGCCAAACTCGATTGATTACCGATACGGAGTTGAATTAATGTCAAGATAAGTAAAGTGAACCCTAGTAATAGCGATGCTGCTGCTGATATACCAAACAACTGAATTTGATTGGAGAAGCCAGTATTATAGATGTATTGCACCATGAGTTGCGTTCGCGTACCCGGTCCACCACCTGTTAGAACAAAGACAAGGTCGAACATTTGCACCGCACGAATCAGTGATAAAACCAACACTACGAACATTGTTGGCATCAACAAGGGTAACGTGACATAGCGGAAGTCATGCCACGAGCTTGCGCCATCAATCGCACTGGCTTCATAGAGTTCGGGTGGAATAGATTGCAGACCTGCTAACAAAATGAGTGTATAGAAACCCATCGTCGCCCACACACTGACAAACACTACCCAGAACATCGCCCAGTTCGGGTCAAGCAACCACCTCACACTTTCTGCCCCGAATGAGTTAAGGAGAGAATTAAGTAGACCTTCATGTTGGAGAATCCACTTCCAGATGAGTGCGACAACCACAGGCGATAACAATACCGGATAGAAGAATACACTACGGAAGAACCCGCGTGCGACGATTTTACGATTCAAAATAATGGCTGTTGCTAGGGAAAGGAGAACAATCCCAGTCACCTGCATAATAACAAACTGAATGGTGTTAAAGACTGCACGCCAGAAAAAGTCAGGTTGTCCAGTTCCACTACAAGAATTGGGGTCAAGAACACTCTCACAGGCAAATAATGCGTCAAAATTTCCAATACCAACAAATGGGCGATCAGGCAAAAATAGATTTGTACCGCCAGTCATTGCGTAATAAATATTAAGTAAAACTGGGAATAAAACAAAAATTCCAAAAATCAGAAGGTTGGGCAATATAAAGAAATATCCCATATTGTCTGTGCCGACTCGTTTTTGAATCGGTAATAAGATGCGATCAACTGAAGTTGTTAGCACTACTAGTACAGGTCGTGTAACTGTATCAACGATGCCAAGTAGACTAAAATTACCGCGTCGCTGTTTGGGTTTCATCGGCGTAGAAGAAGTCATAAGATTGTCTCGTTTAAATTGTTTTGGGTGTGGAATCAACAAGTAACCAGCATTCCTACTGATTACTTGTTGAAGTTAAAGCATAACTATTGTGATTTGACTTTAGCTTTCTTCAGCGAGAGCGTTGTCAACATCTTCTTGAATACGAGTGATTGCGTCTTCAATTGTCAGCTCACCAACCATTGCCTGAGTCAAACGATCAACAGTTGCGTTGAATACAGCACGGTTGAAGGTGTATGCTTGTAGGTCGAATGCGGTTTGTTCGAGTGTACCGACTTGACCAACAAATACGCCGAGTGCATCTTTTGCGAGTTGAATATCGGTATCGAAATCTACACCTGCTGCGGATAGACCTGCGTGACCGGGGATGAAGAGTGTACGTGCGGAGAACTCACCGAGGACTTCTTCACTTGAAAGATATTCCATTACACGGGCAACTTCTTCAGGATGTTCTGTGTCACCGATACCAACGAGTGCTGCGCCACCAGGCATACCTGTACAACCACCCTCGCCACATGGATTTGGAACTGCGACCCAGTCGAACGCATCACCGATTTGTTCGCTGAATTGACCAACTTGCCAGCTACCACTCATGTAGAAAACGAGTTCTGCGTTAGCAAATTGTTCATTTGCACCGGCATAACCATCGCTGAGGGGCCAAATTTCTGGGTGCATTGTACCGTCGAGGTGCCAGTTAACGAACATTTCTGCCATTGCTGCAAAACCTTCGTCAGTAACGATGGGGCTACCCATATCATCGAAGTATTGTGCGCCCATGCTGATTGCTGGACCAGCGAAACGGTGACCGGAACGATCCATTGCCATTGGGTAAGGAACTTCAAGTGCTTCTGCGACTGCCACCGAAGCGGTTGCCCAGTCTTCCCATGTTGCACCTTCGCCGGGGATTTCTACGCCGGCTTGCTCAAACAAGGTTGCATTGATATATGGACCGGTGATGGTCAATTGTGTCATGAAACCGGGGATGCTGGAATCGTCATCGCCAAGACGTAGCCATTCGAGGAATGGACCGAAGTTATCTTCCCAGTAAGCGGTGTCCATCAAGTATGGGGACATATCGAGATAAAATTCTGCCAAACCACCGAGGTCAGTTACACGCGCCATATCAGGACCTTCACCTGCCGCGAGGTCAAGTGGAAGTGTTTCAAGAATTGCACTGTAAGGAACAGTATCAATGATAACTGTGATGTCTGGGTTGTCTGCTTCGAAGCGGTCGAGCAAATCACGGAGGACTTCGCCTTCGTTACCATCATCATACCAGCGGATGCGGAGTTCAGTTGCGTCCTGACCGAATGCCGGAACAACTGACAACAAAAGGGTGAATACAATCAATAGACCAACAATTTTACGCATTAGAGAAAACTCCTAAAAAATATATAAACTAAATCAAGTGAAGCGTTCGAGGGTATGAACTATCCGATAGACACTCCTTCCCAAATAATTTTGCTATCTGTCTAGTTGAGTTGTGCGGATGTAGATAGCGTATCAAACTTAATATTTATGCACAACTTCTATCATATTTTTTTGTTTAATAATTACAAGTTGTATTCATTGTAACGATTTTTTAGAATCCTACCAACTGACACATCAATTCTTAACATTGTTAAACTTGACGGGTCGATTGACGTACAATCAACTCGCCGTCAAATTCCAATTGTGACCGTTTAATGAATGGATGACGAATCTCGTCCAATAACATTTTGACCGACCACTGCCCTTCTTTAAAGTGATTGTAGGCAATCGAAGTCAGCGGTGTCTTGTATGTTTGCGCGACCTTCGTATTATCGAATGACGCAACTGAAATGTCCTGCGGTACACTTAAATCTCTTGCTTCTATTACAGATAGACCTTCTGTAGCGTAGGTGTCATTGACATAGACAATTGCTGTTAAGTTCGGGTTTGCATCCAAGATAGTTTCCGTACCCGTGATACCATCACCAAGACATACCAACTCGTCAATTGGGTCGATGCCCGCATTGATGAGTGCCTGTTGATACCCTCTAATGCGATTGACAGTGTAATCGTAACGAGTATCACCACCAACGAACGCAATCGAACGATGTCCATAGTCAATCAAATGACGGGTTAACTGACACGCATAATACACTTCATCGCGTTGGATACCCGAAACATGATATTTCTGAGCTTCGCGCCCGAGGACAACACAGGGAATATTCAATGCAACGATTTTATCAAGTAAGGGTTCGTGTTTTTCCGCACCAAACACAACCACCCCATCGGGTCGCAGGTAGTCATCTGTCAGATATAAGTTGGACACATGCTGTTCGGTTGCTTGTGGATTATTTGCGACTAATCTCAGTTGGACTTTGTAGAGTTCAGATGCACTCTGGATGCCTTGCAATACTTCGCTAAATACGTTGCTCGACCGTAGCACAGGTGGATGTAAAACCATCAGAGATAAGGTCTGTTGCTGTTGCGTGAATGCGGTATCTAATGTTGATTTTTCCGGTAGGCTCTCGTCCGTATAGATTGCTTCCAATTGGGTACGCGCATCCATCACCGTCTGGCGCATCTGGTCGGATACACCCGGCTTATTATTGAGTACAAGAGAAACTGTACTCTTGGATACCCCTGCAAATTCAGCTATTTCGCGGACAGTAATCATAGCATTCCAAAAATATGTGAACATCTACTGGACAAATATATCAGTACATGATTTAATAGTCAAGCGAACGAACGAACAAACATTGTCCATTTTGAATTATTGTTTTATTTCAACCGTTTTTGGAGGTTGACATGACTATTGAACCGAACGATTTCCGCGATGTACTCCGCCATTTCCCCGCTGGTGTCACCATTGTGACTGTTAAATCCGGTGAGGATACACATGGTATGACTGTCTCTGCTTTTGCATCGGTCTCACCAAATCCCCCACTGATTCTTGTATGTATTGACCATCATGGACGCGGGCATGAATTGCTCGAACGCGACGATGCTGTGTTTGCTGTGAACATTCTGCGTCAAGGACAAGATGAACTATCTAATCGCTTTGCGTTTAAAGAAGACCGCTTTGCTGAAGGTAACTGGACAACAGCGGAAACAGGCGCACCTGTGCTAGACGATGCGGTTGCATGGTTGGATTGCACTATTTTTAACCGCCATGTCGCCGGAACACATACGATTTATGTCGGTGAAGTGCAGGCATGTAAAGTCATTGAAGACAATGCTGAGCCACTGGTGTACTGGAATCGTGGATACCGCAATCTGGAAATCGTTACCGAAACAGAATAACGTCGCGCTTTATGTCAACCCAAACAACCCAACTTATATTTTTAGGGAGATAACCCCATGATTGAAATTCGCTCTCCACAGCTGACTGGTGCTGAGGTGTCGTGGTTTTCTGCATTATGCAGTGATGATTACCGTTACCTCGGTGTGCCGGATAATGACCTCAAAAGTACCTTTGACCATACTGCAAAAATTACCCTTGCCGCAGAAAAATATGGCTTCCGCAATATCCTCTGTCCGAACTCGTATCAAGTCGGGCAAGATACCATGAGCTTTGCCGCAGGTGTCGCACCGATGACTTCCGATATTAACCTGTTGGTGGCGGTACGTTGTGGTGAATATCACCCGCCGATGCTGGCACGCTATATCGCTTCACTTGACCACATGCTGGAAGGTCGCTTGACGATTAATATCATTTCATCAAATATGCCCGGCGAACAACTTGATTCAGCAAGTCGCTATCAACGGTCTCGTGAAGTGATTGAAATCCTCAAGCAAGCATGGACACAAGACCGCATCGATTATGAAGGTCAGTTTTATAACATCCACCTTGATACCACCGACCCCGTTAAACCTTATCAACAAAACGGTGGACCACTGCTTTATTTCGGTGGATATTCGCCTCCGGGTAAAGACCTGTGTGCCGAACACTGTGATGTATATTTGATGTGGCCCGAACCGGAAGAAAATTTACAGGCGCATATGGAAGAAATGACCGAACGTGCGAAGGGTTATGGGCGGGTAATTGACTACGGATTGCGGGTTCATATGGTCGTGCGCGAGACAGAAGAAGAAGCGAAACTTCATGCACAAAGCCTTGTGTCACGCCTTGATGACGACTTCGGTACAGAAATCCGCGAACGGGCGCAAGATGCAAAATCGTTGGGTGTATCGAAACAGGCAGAAGCCCGTGCCAACTCTGATGATGAAGGCTTTGTTGAACCGCATCTGTGGACGGGTATTGGTCGCGCACGGTCAGGGTGTGGGGCAGCATTGGTCGGCACACCACAACAGATTCTCGATAAAATCCAACGCTATATGGATATGGGGATTCGGGCGTTTATCTTCTCTGGCTATCCGCATCTTGATGAAGCCAAATACTTCGGTGAGTTGGTGATGCCTCATTTGGAAACTGTGTCGATGCCGATTGCACAGGGTCGTATGCCAGAATCAACGCCGGCAACTCCATTAGGCATTGGGCAACGCGCATAGTATTAACAACCTATTTGGTAAAAGAAGAGACAAGAATGAAACCTGGTAAAGAACTACGGACGAGAGACCTATCCAACAGCAATCGCTTTGACTATCTTCCAGACGCGGATAGGTATCTGGCAGTCAAGAAAAAAGCAAAATATAAATTTAACATCATTGGTGCGGGTATGGTCGGGCAAGAGCATATCAGCGTCACCCATCTTGAAGGACGCGCCCATATACACGGTATTTATGACCCGAATCCGGGCAGTGTGGAGACAGCAAAAGAAATCTTTGCACAGTGGTCGGATGCAGAATTATATGTCTACGATTCATTAGAATCTGCCTGCAATGACCCCGACGTGGATGGGCTGATTATCTGCACCCCAAATTATACGCACTTGGATGTTGTCAAAGTGGCGGCACAATCTGGCAAGCACATCATGCTGGAAAAGCCGATTGCAACAACGGTTGCTGATGCTTATGAAATTACTCAGATTGCCGAGAGTTATCCGGCGGTGTTTCAGGTGGGATTGCAGTATCGCTACAAATCCATTTATGTTGAGGCATTGCACGAAGCCCTCGAACGGAATGCAGTCGGTGACATCAAGCTAATCAGTATGCAGGAGCATCGCATCCCATTTCTAGATAAGGTCAATCAATGGAATAAGTTTGCCAAATTTTCCGGTGATACGCTGGTAGAAAAGTGTTGTCACTACTTCGACTTGATGAACCTGTTTGCAGGTGCGCGTCCGGTTAAGGTATTTGCATCAGGGAGTATGGCGGTTAACTTCACCGAATTTGAATATGAAGGTGAGAAGTCCGATATTCTCGATAATGCTTTTGTGGTTGTCGATTATGACAACGAAAGCCGTGCGAGCCTCAGCTTGTGTATGTTTGCGCCGATGTTCTACGAAGACATTGTCGTCTGTGGCGACAGTGGACGTTTACATGCCCGCGAACAATCGGACTTTTTGATTGATGGCGACTTGCAAAGTTATGTCGAAATCATGACAGGTGAGGACAAACCCTCCCGCCGGATTCAAACAGGGTATCCATCATGGATTGAAAACAGCGGTCATAATGGCGCGACCTACTATGAACATGTCTACTTTATCGACAATATCGACGGTCAAGAAACCAATACCGCTTCTGCAATGGATGGACTCTGGTCAGTTGTTGTGGCTGCTGCTGCACAAGAATCTATCAAAACAGGTCAAGCAGTTGATATTTCAGATTACCTCAGTGGTCTCAATATTGATATATAGGTAGTTTGATAGCGTTACATTGTACTCATCGTTGTAGCAAGGATATATCGAGATTTTGTTGTTAGAGAAGAATCAACTGGCAGGCGGATTGGGTCTTGTTGTTATTGTTGGCACAGTGAGCTGGTTTCTCGGCTCACTGATACCGACTATCGGTAGTGTGACATTTGCAATCTTATTAGGTATTGTTGTTGGTAATATCTCCACACAGCGCAAGCTGATTGCAAGAGGTGGTCTCTTTGCAGAGAAAAAGTTGCTACCACTTGCCATCGTTCTCCTCGGTGTTGAGCTTCACCTATTGACGTTGGTATCGCTTGGATTGCCTGCGATTGTTGTGATTGGTATCACCATTACAACGGCAATCATCGCCAGTGTGTACCTCGGTCGTTTGTTTGGCTTTTCCCCTAGTTTTAGTCTATTGATGGGTGCAGGCAACGGTATCTGTGGGTCATCGGCGGTAGCAGCAACCAGTCTTGTGATTGATGCTGACGAGATTGACACGGGTATCTCCATCAGTATCGTGAACCTGCTGGGTACAATTGGTATCTTCTTGACACCATTTCTGATTCAGCTATTTACTATGTCTGACTTAGAAGGTGGTCTGCTGATTGGTGGGTCATTACAGGCGTTTGGACAGGTGGTTGCTGCTGGATTTTCTGTGAATGACAGTGTTGGGCAATTTGCAACGGTTGTCAAAATGGGACGTGTGTTGATGCTCGGTCCGATGGTTGTGATGATTGGCTATTGGGTACAGGCACAACATCGTAAGTCAGGTAAGAAAACGAAAAAGACCGCAATCCAAATCCCTAGTTTTATTGTTGGCTTCTTTGTTGTTAGCATCCTTGCCAGCTTGAATGTGATACCACCGGATATGCTTGCTGTTATCAAGACAATCGGTAAATATCTACTCGTGCTGGCAATGGCAGGGATTGGGATGCGGATTCAACTACGGTCGTTATTCCGCTTCGGTCTAAAATCATTAGCTTTTGGTGCGCTGGTTTCTGCTATTCAGATGAGCCTGCTTATCATTACAATCCTGCTGATACTATGATTAGTGGATATTCGTCTGAATATCATATATGGCTTCGCTAAGGACAACAGGCGGGACATCACTGATAGGAATCGAGTCATATTTGAAGCCGTAGGATTGCGGCAAATCACCTTTGACAAACTCGACACTTTCTACTTCTTGGGCTGTCTCAAATCGCGCCCAACCATAACGTACAGAATTGAGCTTAACCACAACTGTGATGTCGTATTGTGGGTAGCGTTTGCTGTACCCACTGCCCCATCGTGGTTCAGCATATCCGGCTTTGAACATTGCCGTTCGCACTGCCATGATGTGCAATTGTTCTTCGGTAAAATCACGCGGGTTCAGTTGTCCGGCTTCTAGCATCGCAGGTGTGAGCTGATGAATACTGCGACCCAATTGTGGGAACAAAGGCATAATTTCATAGTCAATGAGCGTATCCCCCCAATGTTGTAATGTCTCGCTGTCAAGGTGAATCGGATGCACAATCCCGATGTATGAATCTAATGTCAGATTCAAGGGTTTATCAGCATAATCGACAAAGTGACTATCTTCTGTCATACGGAAACTACAGGTTAGTTGGTTGTCTCGATACACACCCCATACCAACTGTCGGGCAAGGTGGCGCATGGTCGGATGTTGGACGAACACTTGCATAAAATGCTCCATCATCCAGCGACGCTCAAAAATCATCGCTTGCTCAAGACGTGGCGTTTGTGCTTTGACCGTATCACGAATTTGCTTCTTGATAAATTTCCAGCTTTCATAAGCGGGTTCTGCTAATGCAATGTCGTCACGTTTACCGGGTTTCGGCAGTTGTTTGCGGATTTTGCCTTTGTCATCGCGCACCATCGGCTTCAGATTATTGCCAATCACGGCTGTGAATTGTCGCTCTCCATAATCGAACACCCGCGTTCCATTTTCATCTAAGCCACAGTCAGGGACAGCGCGGTCTTGTAATGCTTCGATGCTCAATTTGCGTCGCCATGCCAGTACTTCAATCGCGTCATCAATCAAGCCGGTTTTGCGCTTGGCATGGAAGGTCGGACGCAGTGCTTCCAATTGCATAAAGGCTGTGTCAGATGCGTTGTAGCCCAATTCTTGTAGGGTATCGGCGACAATCTGCTTGATGACCTTGCGTGCCTTTTTGCGAGTGACCATCTCTTTAATTATGGGCGTGATTTGTGGCAGAAGTTTGTTCGTGCCGAGGCGTATCGCAGCGTAAAATGCCCATGCTTCCTGTCGTCGTTCGCCATCTAGCTTCCATTGTTCAATCAGCCCCCAGAGCAAGTTATCCAAAAGATGACGGTCGGCATGGTCTACAATGGCAGATACCAGCGGATTTAATTCGTTGCGTGTACTGGATTTGAGTGCGCGAAGGAAAAGCTTACCCTGTTTTTCGCTGAGTTGATGCCCTTCTATAACCAGCGGGGGCAAGACTTCATATGATACCCAATTCGGTGCTGGTGTCAGTTTCCCCTGTTTGGCATTATGAATCGCATCCTGTAACCATTGGGGTGTCGTCTTATCATCGAAGACGGGTGCAGATACTTCGACGGTGCGGTCAATCAGTTTACCCATCAAGTCATCATCAGCAAATTCACTGACGAGGTCATCTTTGCCTTCACGTATTAGTAGACGCAGGTGATTGCGGGCGAGGTCGGCTTGTTTACCCTGCTTCTTGGCAAAGGGAATCAATGCCTCAACGGTCAGACGAGGGTGGTCTTGTAACCATTTCTGCGCGTAATTGGGGTCAATGTTTTTGCTCATGAACTCAAACATATAGCCTGCAACTTCCAACGTTTCGATTGACCCCAGAATTGTCATCAGGCGACGCGCGCGGATTTTGCCTTTCTCTACCATAATCGAATCGCGTATGTAATCGAGATGGTCTGTGCCTGTATGTGCCAACCACCAACGCACTTGATACGGTTCGCACAGGACCAGCTTCACACGTCGAATTTCATGAACGACCTGTTCGGCTGTTGGCAAAGCGAGAAACACATCTGCATAATAATTGCCTTTGAGTAACCGCATGCGCCCAAATCGGTCAGCAAAGTAGTCATCGTCACACTTCTCGACTAATGGATAGATGTCCTTACCCATACCGCAATTGATGCCCCATCGTACAATCGCGGGTACATAATTGGAGTAAGACGAGTTTTGGGCGGGTATTTTGTATGTGGGCACTGTTTTTATAAGTCGTGGGTGAACAAGCTCCCGCACCACTTCAAGCTCGGCTTCTGTCACACATGGCAACCACGCTTCTGCCCAATCTTCTGCGTAATGTGTATAGGTGAAGTCAATGACAAAGGGCAGGTAGTCGCGTACATCAAATAACACATGTAACGGTATCACAATGGATGATGGTACTTGATATTGTTCGACTCCAGTAAATCCTTTTCGTACCATATCCAAGTTGAGATTCCCGTCGTAGTCCTGCGGGTCATAGCTGACATCACGCAAAATTAGGTCGAGGTCAAGCATTAACGTCAACCAGAAGTGTGCCTCTTGCCGACTCATCCTAATGTTCATATCAATTTTGTGCCAATTGAGGTCATTAGCAAAATAAGAATTTTTGGTTGCTTTTTCGACAGTCGCTTTAATTTGCTCCCAATCTGCTGGAATGGGTTCAGGATAGGGTAATGGCTCATAGTCGCGCCACCATGCACGGCGACGGTCAAGCGGTTCGAGTAGGTTGTCAATCACGTTATTCATTGTTATATCCCTTTTCTATGCGCTTCGTTCGCGGGCAAATTGTAGAAGCAACAGCACATCAAAAGCTTGTTGGGCAGGGTCTTGCCAGTCCCAGCGCGGATTGCGTTGTTTGTCACTGAAGCTAGCTGTCATCTCGGCTATGGGTTGTAGCAGACGACTAAAGCCAAGCCGTTCTCCTTCTTCACAGAGTTGTTCTAGTTGGCGGATGGTCGGCGTATCGAGGCGTGAAACCCCCATCGTGAAGACTTCGCCTAATGTCTCGGCGACTTCGGAAGGATAATAGTGCGTCGGGTCGAGCAGTTCGCGGGTTTGCTCACCCTCAAATTGCTGTCCCTGTTCACCATCATAGCTATCGACCCACGGTTGCACGGCATGACGTTTGCCATCAACATCAAACACAACCGCTGTCGGTGATATGACCAACCCGCCCTGTTGTATGCTGATTGTGCCTGCGACAAAACGAATATCCTCACCATGATTTGTCAGCCACCACATCAGCTTTTCTGCGCCATCGTTTCCGCGTGATGTGAAGGGATGTTGTAACAATGCCTCTGCCCCCACCGCATCGTGCAATACAGCAACAACCGACTGTGTCATGCTATCAAATCCAGCAAATCCAATCCCTGCAACCGGACAGACAACAAAGTTTTCCCCGACTCTGCGCGGACGTAAACTTTTGGGTGGTTGTGCAGACTGCCTCGCAATCACTTCGGCGAAGTCCTCTGCTAGCAAGGGTGCGCGTAAGGTTTCCCATTGATAATTTTGTGGGTTGGCACTGATTTTTGCTCGCCCCGGATTGAACGTTGCATTCGACGAATATTTCCCGCCTTTAATCAGAAAGCGTTGATTGCCGATTGACCCAAATGATGTACCTTTCATAGCATTGCGGGTTGCGAGTTTGCTGAATGGCGATGGGTCAACGGAATTATCATCAGGGTCAGCGAAATATTTCTGTATTGCAACCGTCTGCCCTGACCCGCTATCTTGCATATAAGCCGATAGTGTCACCCCTTTTTTGTGGACTTCAACCGCACAGCCCAACCCCATTAATGCTGATGTGCCTTTCTTAGTTTCGCGGTTGGTGGCACTCCCACGCACAAATATCGCCGGAATATGCTCAACTGGATTTTCGACAGCGCGCAATCGTATCATCAATTCACCCAACACTTCGGCAAGGCGCAACGGTGAAAACTGTGAATCTTGGGCATGATACTGTTGATGTAATAACAAAAAGTCGCGCAGAATATCCGCATGCCAGATAAGCCCTTCATCTTCACAGCGTTGGCTGAGATGCTCAAAACGCCCAACGAGACTATTGCCCATGCCCGATAATCCCAATTCGGCGACATCCATCAGTGCATTACGAATATCAGCTATGAGTGTATCAGGTATGGGGGGCGTATCACGGAGTGTTTCGATAATGCCACTTTGTTGTTCCTCGTCAAGTTCCCGGAATGCCCAAATTGCCATCGGCACATGACGACAAGGGGCGACATCCTCACAGTCACAATGGGTATAGCGATAGTCCATCGGTACGAGGAAGCGCACTGTTACCGAAGCAGTATGAAAGCGCGCGGTGGGTTTGATGCTCTTGACCAATTCCAGCACATGCCCGTTGTCATATTCGCGTCGGATGCCTGTTAGCTTGGCTTTGCCGTAATGGGCTTCTAGTGTTTCGTCATCAATCAACGCCGGATTCCAAACTTCGGGTGTTGGCACTGCTTCGGTGGAGTTATCATCTTGTGGTTGTTCGGCAATCCACTGTTGATAGGCTAGCACCGACCGCACCACCTGACGCGAGAGTTTGGTTGCTGTCGGGTTGTCGCCCTGTGTCACATCAAGCAGGGTTTTGTCGGGTGGCATTATCACGGTGACATCATCCGACCAATGCACTGTAACTGTATCATCGTCACTGACTGTAATCTCATAGTTGAGATTTTGCAGGTCTTTACTCGCTTGTCGTTTGACAATCCCGCGATTGCTCTGGGTAATCAAGTCATCTTCTGTGAGTGCAATTAAATCGTATCGCATCTTATTTCACCTTTTCCGCGACCCATGCCGCCAATTCGCCGGGGGTCATCGCCGCTACATGTGCGCCGAGGTTGACCATCTGCTGTGCGATTTGTTTGTTGTAGCTGGGGTTAGCTTGCTGGTCGAGTGCCGCCAGACCAAGCACTGTCACGCCACTTTCGACCAGTCGATGAGTCGCCCCCATCAAATTATAGACAGGCGCACCTTCATAGAAATCAGTAATTAATGCGACGATACAGCGTTCTGGTGATTCAACGAGTGTTTCGGCATAGCGCATCGCTCGTCCGATGTCCGTCCCACCGCCGAGTTGCACCTGCATCAGCGTTTCGACGGGGTCATCACAGTGTTCAGTGAGGTCTACCACATTGGTATCAAAGATACACAGATGCGGGCGAATCGACTTCACACCCCAGAAAATCGACGCGACCACCGCTGCATGTATCACGCTGTCCATCATACTGCCAGACTCATCCACCAGAATAATGATTTGCCATTGGTCAACATGTCGCCGTACCCGTGAATTAAAGTATGGGGTTTTGATGTAGAGTCGTTTGGTTTCGGGGTCATAGTTGGCAAGGTTGCGCCGAATCGTCATCTCGGGGTCGAAGTTTTTGGCAATCTTGAGATACGAGCGTTTGCGTCGGTTGACTGTGCCGAAGAACGGTGATTGTACTTCCCGCGCTAATTGTTCCACCAGTTGATTCACAACTTTGCGAACCAGTTCACGAGCGAGTGTTAGCACCTCATCATTCATCAGATGCTTGGTACGCAACACCGCTTTGAGCAATGTTTGGCTCGGTTGCGCGCGTTCGAGCAAGTCAGGATTGGTAACCATCTCCTCTAGCTTGTAACGTTCGAGTGCGTCTTTTTCGAGGCGTTCAATTGTCTTCTGCGGGAACAGTTGATGAATCTGATTAATCCAATCGGGCACAGATAGCACACTATCTTCGAGTCCACCTGCGCGGTCACCGCTACGGATGTTGCGTCCGCCATCATATTCGCGGTCATAGAGGAAACCGAGTGCTGTTTCCATATCCGCCATATCACCGGATAGCCCACCACAGACATCTTCAGCCCCTTTGCCTAACACCAATCGCCACCGTGCCATACGTGTTTTGTCATCCATGTTTAGTTGTCCTCCCATAGTCCATAATGCGCCAGTTGATTGAACAACTCCGTCTCGAATGCCAATACCTGCACCGTCGCGTTATAGTCCACCTGTAACGCTTGATAGGGACTGATGTCTGTATCTTCAAATAGTTCATGCGCGATATGATGTTTTTCCCGTGGGGTGAAGAATGAAAAGGCTAAGCGCAATGATGGGACAGCAATCAGAAAATCGTCATCATGATAACCACACAGCAATTCGTCTATGCGTTGTAACATGTCAGGGTGTCGCTGTATTGGTTCGCGCGCCATGTAAAATAACCCTGTCAAGAAGTCGCCTAGTTTTTCTGGCTCGGAAAAGTAACGCATATCCCGTAGGACAGCTTCGTCATCGGCTTCACCCAGCAAGAGTAAGACACCACTGACTGCCCCACGCATGACAGGGGTTTGCTCATCATCGTGGCTAATACTTGCGAACAAGTGCACAAACTCGTCCCGTTCAATTTTGAGGATGTCACCACAGCGTTCAAAGGTTTCCTGTAGGGCGCGTAAGCCTTTCAGCAAATCCTTATCACGGTCTTGTACCACGCCGAGTGTCTGCAATAACCACACCCCATGTGTGAAGGTATCCGATAGTAACTGCCCCACATCGGTATGCTTTGATGTTCCCAACACTTGGTCAAAGCGATAGAGGTACAACAACGTATCTAATGCCGAAGTCACCGTGAAAAAGCTCTGGTCATTGCGGATGACTTCACCCAAACCACGATAGAAATTGTCACTTTCCGGCATGCCCATCAAGGCTGCATCAAGCAGTATCTTCGAGGCATCGGTTGCGGTTGGGTTTTCAATATCACCGAGATTTTCATGCAGTCTTGCGCGTGAAGCATCAACTAAAGTCGCACCGTAAATTGTGCGCTCAATGACCGCTGCATCAAATTCAGGTTGCCATTTGAGCTTCCAAGCCTCGCTGGTCTCGTCAGAATTGGCATTGCGTTGTCCGATTGGTACAAACCCCGGCACACCCAATACCCGCAACTGGTGCATGATACGACTACGCTCTAGGTCAGTTGGTTTCATCAAATCAAGTGGAATCTCACGCGCTGCCGGCTTTGGTGTCAGGTCATAATTGGCGAGGGTCTCATTGATTTGTGTTGCCAATGGTGGAATCGCTGTGCCTTCTCCTAAGCGACCAATCAAATCACCGCGAAACAATTCATGAATCGCATTCAAAAACGGATGCGAGAAATCATAAGCTAACTCATCTTTGACCAGCGCACTGATAATCCCATCAATCAAATCACGTCGCCATACTCGCTGATGTCCGCGCAAGGATGCCAGCGCATGAGCCGTTGTATCGACTGCGATTAAGTCTGCTGGTGTGACGGATTGCTTGCGTTCACGGAGCATGAGGGCTGTTTGCTTGAGCAAGGTGCGATGGGTTGCATCCTGCGATTGCGTTTCGGCATCCAACCATACCTGATGATAAAACCCCGGATTTGGCATGCCCGACTCATAACCCGTCAGGTTATCCAAGCGATGATAAGAGTATGGGGTTAGCGCGATACCTCTATCTAAATCGACAGGTTCATAATCGTTTTCATCGTTGTGGGGTGCATCATGCAGGCGTTTGTAGAGTGCTGAGCTATGAAAGCCACCCGTGACCACCAAGATTTGTCCGTCATGTGTGTCGAGTGCTTCACGGATACGCGCCATCATGAAGGCTTCGCGGGCGATGTCACTCTGCCGGATGAAGTGAGCCGTCGCGCGCAAGTGATACATAAACACATGAGCGCGGTCTAAATAGCCTTGTACAGTCATGTCGGACTGGACTTCAAAGAGTTTATCCCATAGCGCATCAAAGCTATCAACACCAAGTTCTTCGCATAACTGATGTACATAACCACTCTGCCCCAAGCGTGAATCGGCATAGCGATGGATAATCGGCTCTTGTTCTATTGTTGCGAGTTCTGCCCACGGCATGTCGATGAACTGCACATCTGCGCCGATTTCTTTCCCGACTAGTATCGCTTGCCATTCCGGCGAATAGACACTAAAGGGATAGAATGCACCGAGTCGTTGTCCAGTTAAGACACGCACATAACTATAAATCGCAATCGGGAGCTGATGTCCCAGATACAATTCGTCGAACTGTGGCATATAATCCGCTGGACCTTCGATGAGTATGGCATCTGGTTGGATGTCATATGCCATTTCACGGATTAGTCGCGCCGCTAGTGGGCTGTGATGGCGCACTGGAAAGAAGACAACGCGCTCATCGGTGCTGGTTAAGTTCTCCATTATCTCCCCCTAACCGAGATAACGCCGTGCGTCGTAGAGTGCTTTCCAGCCTTTGCCTTTACGGTCTTTTACCGATGCGTTGAAGTAATGGCGGAGTTTCTTCATATCATCTTGATTATCTTTGAGCGCACTCCCAATCATCGACTGTACGATATGCTCTGCTGAGATTTGACCATCTGAATAATAATAAGCATGGATACCTGCGGCGATACCAACGGATACGGCTTCGGCTGTACTCATCACGGTGCTGAGTGTCTCAATCCCCTGACCGTCGCTGGTTTTGCCCTCGCGTAATTCGTGAAATACTGTCACCAGTACCTCAGTCAAATCGGGGTCAAGGGTGCTCGGGATGCCAGCCCGTTCAAGTTGTTTATTTGTCTCACGCTCGACCAGTTCCATCTCCTGCTGAATGCTCGGAATCGGGCGCACCGTCTCAAAATTAAAGCGACGTTTCAGGGCAGCACTCATATCGTTCACCCCTCTATCACGGGTGTTGGCGGTGGCAATCACATTAAAGCCCTTCCGCGCATACAATGTGCGTAAGTCGCCGTCTAGCTCCGGCACAATCATCACGCGGTCACTGAGAATAGACAGCATGGTATCTTGCACTTCCAATGGGCAACGGGTGATTTCCTCAAAGCGCACTACCTTGCCTTCGAGCATACCCGTAAACAGTGGTGCTCGAATCAATGACCGCTCACTTGGACCTTCTGCCAGCAAAAGCGAATAATTCCATGAGTATTTGATATTGTCTTCGGTTGTGCCTGCACTCCCCTGTATTGTCAGCGTACTATCCCCGCTGATTGCCGCTGCGAGTAATTCCGACAGATAGCTCTTGGCTGTACCCGGTTCACCAATCATCATCAGCCCGCGATTGGTCGCCAGTGCTACAATACAGCGTTCGATAAAACTGCGTTCACCGACAAACTTCGGTTGAATCTTGAGTTTGCGGTCACCGAGTACAAACTTAAGAACGGAGCGTGGGGTCAGCATCCAGCCTTCGGGACGCGGGTCGTCGCCATCTTGTTCGAGCAATAGCTGGAGTTCATCAGCATACAAAACTTCGGCAGATGGGCGTTGCAGGTCTTGTTGGGTGTTGGTCATGGTTCTCTCCTCTTTGGGATTTGTTTTCGTAGGGGTGGAGCTAAGTTCCACCCCTACATTTTCATTATTTTTATATGTTATTCCGCTTTACTGGCGATGGCTATCAGCGTCCGTAAGGTCTCGCTTAGGACAACTGGCGGGACATCTTGCAAGGTCATCATCTGTTCTTCTTTATACTCTTTATAACCTTCTGCACCCTGATTACCTTTGAGGAAGAAGCACTCATTTACACCCTGATGATTCATATCCCAGTAGCCCATTGCTACACCATCATAACGTACCAGTGCCGTCACATCAGCGAAGGGGTAATATTTCGCATGGCTATAATACATGCCACCGTCCATTGCTGCACCACGTTCCCAGCCAGATTTTTCGAGAATGCTAATCAGAACAACAGGTTCGACCTTATGTGGTGCAAAGCGTGTGAGTATCTTGGCTTCGCATTCACCGGGTTCAAGTGTGGAGACTTTACGGCTGAGTTGCTGGAACGGTGCGATAATCTCATAATCGCTGAGAACATCGCCCCATTCTTGCTGACTATCGGCTTCCATTTCCATGACATGAATCACGCCTACTGTGACAATTTCAGTCGTATCAATTGGCTCATCATCCGTATCAACAAGCTGATGGTCTTCATCAACGCGGAAGGTCAGCGATAGTGCGCCTGTCGCATCATAGCCACCCCATACCAACAAGCGGACAATATGGAACATCATCGGGTGCTGAACGTAGAACGGCATGAAGTCATCCAATGTCCAACGACGTTGGCTAATCATTGCCTGTTCGAGCCGTTCAGCTTGAATTTTGGCGACATCACGCACCTGTTTCTTGACCAACTTCCAGTCAGCTTGTGCCTGTGCAGATAGTCCCTCGTCGTCTTTTTTATTGGGCTTAGGCAGGTTTGTACGGATTTTATTTTTGGCTTCGTCGCGGACAAGTGGTTTCATCTCGTGTGAGAGCAAGAAGGTAAATTGACGCGGCCCATAATCAAACACTCGTGTACCATCTGCGTCCAACCCACAGTCGGGAATGATGCGGTCTTCTAACTCTGCCTGCGATAAACCCCGTGCTTTGGCGATATTCTCCATCGCTGTTTGTGCGGTGCGCTTGAGCGATTTATAGCGGATTTTCTGCGCAAGGTTATTAATTTGCATCAAGGCGGTGTCGGTGCCGATTTCCTGCAATACCTTAATCCCATCAGAGGCGCGCCGATGTTTGCTTTCGCCGGGCCACTTCTTGAGCAGTGGAATCAGCTTTAATACAATCGTATCGCCACCCAATTTGCCAAGTGAATCAAATGTCCATTTGCCTTTGCTGGGAGCACCGTTGCTTTCCCAACTTTCGTACAATGCCCACATGAAATCATCACGTTCTTGCTGGGAGACATGCTCACGTACACCGTTCAGCATCGGAGCGTGATTGTCTTTAAGTGCCATCAAGAGACGTTGCACCTGTTCGGCATTCAGGCGTTTGCCTTCAATTGTCAGGGATGGCAATGCGAGTATGTCCACCCACTTTACCGCTGCAGAAATTTTCTTACTCTGTCCTGCGATGGCATCAGTCAGCCATTGGGGGGTATCGTCGTCACCAAATTCGGGTACATCATTGTCATAAAATTCAAGAATGTTGGATGTGAAGCGTTCCTGCGCATCAGCATCCAATGTCGTTAGCATGCCCTCAAGAATTTCAGTCTGCCCCATCGACACCATCCGACGCAAATACTGTTGTGCCAGCTGAGCATGGGGAGCATCACTCAGCGCAATGGGTGTTAGTGCCTCAGCCGTCATATCAGGGTTCTTGACCAGCCAGCTTAACGCCTCCCCTGCCAATTGTGGGTCTTGCCACAATTCCAGCACATGCGGGACAGCCTCCACACATTCTAGTTTCTTGAAAATATTGAAAGCGGTCTTCTTATCTTTTTTGCTGGTGCGCTGTTGGACAGAATAGGCTAACCAGTCAAGCCCTTGTAATTCCGTGTGTGCCAACCACGCCAGCATATGATTGCGCGGGTATAAGACCAGTTGGAGTGTACGGATATAGTGCATGACTTTTTCAGGGTCGCTCAACCCAAACACTGCATAAAAATCAGCAGCATTGTGAATATAGTGATAGGTCGGATTATCCGGTGGAGAAAGAAAATCAAGATAGCGACAAAGCTCCTCATCACAGCCACCGATGAGTCCACCAAAGGCAATCATTGCTTGGTTGGTCTTTTTGATGTGAGGTTTGATTGCAGACCGATAAATGTCGCGTTCCTCTGTTGTTATATAGGGCAAAATATTAAGCCGGAACAATTCGGCAAGGGTATCACTTTGATAGCGTAGATGGAAAAATTCAGGGACAATTTGGACAAAATCTGTTGGCGATAACAACACATAGACTGGAACGAGAATGCCATAACTCAGATAATACGATTGTACAGTGCCTAGCATCGTGCGGATGTCCGCTAGTGTTAGATTACCGTGATAGGCAGATTCAGTTTCATCGAGTTCAGCAATGATTTGATAACCTGTCACATCCCAATGACTACCATCTATTATAAAGACTTCCAGCCAAAAATGTGCCTCTTGCTTTGACATGCTGAGGTTAATATTTAGCGATTGTAATGAGAGTTTTTTTCGAGGTTTTGCTTTTACTTGTTTGATTTTCTCAATCGCAACCTGTATATCAAAAGGGGCTGACTTAGGTTTTTTCTCGGATGGAATATTACGCCAATGTGCCCAACGCAAATCATTTTTGGATAATTGGATGTCCATAACTCTCTCCAGATAAAATTGTCCACGAATAAATGATGAACACAAAGTAGCACGTTTGTTCGTAATCGTCTATTACATTGTGTATTTACCCCCAATATTTAGGGGGATATGGTCTGGAGATAAATTTGGAGTGAATACTGTTGAGTTAGGACATAACCTGTTAGTTCATATCATCGGATGAGTCGTCGTTACTTTGATTGCGGGCAGTATCTTTTAGATGTGACATGCCATATGCGGTTAACACGGTAATCATCACTATACCCATCGTCAATGATGCACCGCGTGGTGTGCCACCAAAGGCTATCCAGAAAAACATCACACTGATAGATGTGACAATTTGTCGCTTCACAGATACCGCAAGAAATGTGTAACGTTCCATAAGGTTGAGTTCCGGTGTCAATCGGCTCAACGATGCAACAAGAGGCAATTGTTGCAATTCATCTTGATACACCACCTCCACAATCAACATGGCTAACAAAGTAAAATACATTGCCGTCAGAACGGTCATGAACACGATGATGAGCCTGCCTGTTGGATTCGGGCTAGCCGTAAATATAAATTCAGCTGTTATCAAACCCGCGCATAATATCGAATAGAATAAATAAGCCGTGTACATCATACGGCTTTGCGCTGCAATATAGGTATCTTTTACAGATGATTGCATCTTCTCGACTCCTCAGATGAATAAGCATATTGAGGAGATTATAACGCAGATGAATCTATGTACGCTTCAATTCACGTTGATAGGTTTCAGGGGTGTCGATGTCAATAATCACGCCATCATCAGCGGTGTCGATGAAGGTGATATGCTGTTTGTTGGCTTGAATTACATCACGGGGTGCGCCATCATCCGGCAAGTTGAGCATTGGCTCGAAGTATGCCCTGTCGAGTAAGATAGGATGTCCGCGCTGACCATCATAGCGTGGGGCGACGATGCGCTTGGGTTGATGGTCTTCAAGCATTGATTGGATTATTGACTGCGGAATACGAGGCATATCAGCGGGATTGATAAACACAGCATCCACATCATCAGGCAAGACATGTAGTCCGGCTTTGACTGAAGATAGAATTTCACCTGTCTCAAAAATGGGGTTAAAGACACATTGTACAGGTAAGTCGGCAACTGTTGTTTTGACTTGGTTGGCTTCACGTCCGGTAATGACAAAAATGGGGTCTATACTGAGTGCAATATATTTCTCGATGACATGCAACAGAATCGGACGGTCATCTGTCCACGGGAGCATAATCTTAAAATCGCCCATCCGTGACGACATGCCTGCTGCCAGAATGATAGCACCGAAGCGTGACATTATTTGTTATCCGTCACACTGCGGGGCATGGGTCGGTCGGCAATATCTTTGAGCAATCCGCCGTGTCCCATTGATACCAGATTCGCACGGGTGATGCGTTCACCTGTCAGCAAGCGTGGCAGAATAAAATCAATCACATTCGTCTTGGGTGATTTGATGCAACTCGGCGCACCCACCACTGGAATCTCGCCAAGATACCCCATCATCAGCAATGTGCCGGGGTCAACCGGAACACCATGCAAGGTGATACTTCCGCCTGCGTGTGTCAGGGCTGTTGGGACAACGTCGTCACGGTCAATAATTGCGGACATGCTGGAGACAATAATCATATCAGCATGGGCATGATTTTGGATGGCTTGTGCGATTTCAGCTTCATCGTGTAGAACAAACACTGGCTCAAGCAGACGACTACCCCATCCTTCAATACGTTGTCGGACGGGTGCGATAAAGCTGTTCATCAAGCGGTCACGGGTGGATTCTGTGCCGGAGATGATGAGTGCAACTGTTTTCTCAATAAGCGGTTCAACACGCAAAATTGCCGAGGTTGCTTTTGTGATTTGCTCAACATCGACCACACGCGCTTCTGGCACGCCAAAAGGCACAACTTTCACCAGCGCGACCATATCACCTTCATCGACCATTGTATATTCACGCAAAGTTGCAATCGTGATGCCATCGTAGATGTTGTTGACTAGTTCCAATGCAGGCACATTGACATGCAACACCCCGCGTTTGCCAGCTGTCAAGTTGGCACGTCCGACCCCCGGTGCGCGCATCTTGACATGTTCACCCGATACCGCACTTCCGATGCGTTTTGCCGCGTCGTCTTCGTGTAAGTCCGATGCAGCTAACTGCGTGACAGTCACCACCTCTAAGCCATGTTGACGCAGAACCGACACATCATCTTCGACGAGGATATGCCCTTTGTTGAAGACCATCTTGCCGTTGCTATCATAAAGCTTATGCGCGAGAATTGCCCCAACAGACTTCTCTATCGGCACATCACCGAACTTCATCACGCACTCCATTACGCACCGCGACGATTTCCGCCAGAATGCACAGGGCGATTTCTTCGGGATTCGATGAGCCAATCTCAATGCCAATCGGTGTGCGAATCTGGGCAATCTGCTCGTCCGTGATACCAGCTTCTTTCAGTCGGGCAACCCGCTTTTCATGGGTTCGGCTACTGCTCAATACACCCACATAGGGGATGTTGGCAGGCAAGGCGGTTGTTAAGGCTTTGTCATCAATTTTGGGGTCATGGGTCAATACAGCAAGATAGGTGTTCCGGTCGAGTCCGAGTTCTGGCAGAGCTTTGTCGGGATAGGTGTGCATGATATTGGCGACATCAGGGAAGCGTTCCTCAGATGCAAATGCCGAGCGTGGGTCAACAATCGACACACGGAAGCCGACCTGTCGTGCCATTTCCTGCAACGGAATCGCCACATGGACACCGCCAATGATGATGAGATGCGGACGCTCTGCTTGAATATCAACCATCATGCGGGTGTCGTTGAATGTGGTCACGCCTGTTTTAGTCGCAGACTCGGTTATCGTTTTCATGTCTGCTAATAGCGCATCGGTCACGCCATCAGTTTTGTAGAGGACTCCGCCTGTATTATCGAGCAGGACTTTTTCGCCAATGTTATCCCCTTCGAGATAAGTCACTGTAACAGCATATTCGTCTTTCTGTGCCATCGCTGATACGGTATCCCACCATGTCTGGTCAAGGGGTTCAACAAATACTTCAATGCTCCCGCCACAGGTCAAACCCACTTCCCATGCGGTATCATCTGCCACACCGAATTTGAGCAGGCGCGGTTTGCCATCTTTGAGTCCAGCGACCCCTTCTTCGACAACTGCTCCCTCGACACATCCGCCACTGACCGAGCCAATCATCGCCATGTCTTTCGTGATGCCCATCTTCGAGCCTTCCCGACGTGGTGCAGACCCCCATGTTTTCACGACGGTCGCTAACGCAACGGTGCGCTCATCTTCTATCCATTGGTTCATCATCTCTACAATATCAAGCATGTGGTTCTCTCCTCAGAACGTATACACATACGCGGACGACACAGGTGTCGTCCCTACAGTTTCTTCTGTATTTGTCTGTAGGGACAAGGCATGTCTTGTCCCTACGTGAAATTTTCATCGCTAGTGGTGAATGCGCTTTGTGGTTATCATTTATCCATCCACTAGATATTTTTTGCGGTATTCCGTCGCTGTCGGGCGGGCTTTTAGGTTTTGTAGAGCGTTGACGATAGCCTCTAAATTTGACAGATTGGTAATCGGCAAGAAGTCATCGACATACGGTAACAATGCCTGTGCGCCCCGTGTAAGTGGTTCGTATTCCGGTGCATCCAATAGCGGGTTCAACCAGATGAGCCGTTGGCAGGAGCGTCGCAAGCGTGTCATCTCGGTATGTAACATCGGAATGTCGCCCCTGTCCCAACCATCGGTGATAATGATGACAACTGCACCACGCCCCAACACCCGACGCGACCAATTCCAATTAAAATTATGCAGAGATTCACCTGTCATCGTACCCCCGCCCCACTGCTTGACGGTTTGCCCGATGTCTTCGAGTGCATCATCGACATTCTTCTGCCGGATTTGGCGCGTGATACGTGTGATGTCCGTGCTGTACAGAAAGGTCTCGACCTGAAAATCTGTGCCTGCCAGCGTGTGCATGAAGTGCAACAATACCCGTGTGTAGCGTTCCATACTTCCGCTGATGTCACAAATCAGCACAATCGGGCGTGGTTTCTCTTTACGGCGATGGGTCGGAATATGTGTGATGTCACCTTGCTTGCGTATCATGTCTTTCATCAGGCGACGCATGTTAATGGTACGCCCCTTGCCGACTTCAAAGCGTCGTGTCTTGCGATTGCCGAGTGTCTCCGGCATCTTCTCTATGACGCGCTTTGCCATCTCTAGTTCTTCGGCGGTCATTTCGGCAAAGTCTTTGTTCTTCAAGCGTTCTTGTTGACTATAGGTCGGTACAATCGCAATCATGCTGGAATCAATTTCTTTACCCGCATCACCGTTCCCATCATCAGGGCTGGATTCAAGCGGTGGCAAGAACTGGGTTTTCTTCTGACGGCGTTCTTCACCCAATGATTGTAGATTGAGTGAGGTCATACCTTCGCTGGGTCGTCGCCAGAAAATCGAAAAGGCTTCGTCAAAGTATTCAAACTCTTTGGGATGGCTGACCAGAAATGTCCGTAGTGTATAGTAGAAGTCCAGCTTATTGCCGAGCCGAATATGCTCTAAAGCCCGTGCGACTTCCATCATACGATTGGGGGTGACATTCATGCCCAATGCACGGCAGACCCGCCCAAACAAAATCAAATTATGCTGGAGTTTTCCGCCTTTGTATTCGTAATCATTCGGGTCAAGAAAAATCCCTTTGATGGGATGAATTTTGTCAGACATAACTAGGCACGCGACGCTTCTACTTTGGCACGTTCAATCATATTCTGGATGGTCTCAGGGTCGAGCATTTCCACATCATCCTGATACTTAAGAATCACACCAAGTGTATCTTGTACCACTTCTAGTAATAGCTCATTCATATCGAGTGCAATCAGTGCTGCTGTCCAGTCTAATGTCTCGGCTACACCAGGACGCTTGAACAATTCCATTGAGCGCATATCTTGAATAAACGCGGTGATTTGCTTTGCCAGCATCGGTTCGACATCCGGTGCTTTGCGTTCGACAATCTGCAATTCTTTGCGGAAGTGTGGGTAATCAATCCAATAATAGAGGCAACGACGTTTGAGTGCGTCATGAATTTCACGGGTACGGTTCGAGGTCAGAATCACAATCGGCGGGACTTTCGCTTTGACTGTGCCAATCTCAGGAATTGAAATCTGGAAATCAGAAAGCAATTCGAGCAAGAACGCTTCAAATTCTTCATCGGAACGGTCAAGCTCATCAATCAGCAATACAGGCGGTACACCGTTATCAGTTGCTTCAATTGCTTGCAAGAGTGGACGCTTGAGCAAGAAACGGTCAGAGAACAGTTCATGTTCCATATCATTCCGTCCCATACCCTCAGATTCCATCAGGCGCATGTGCAAAATCTGTCCGGCATAGTTCCATTCATAGACTGCCGTGTTAACATCTAGCCCTTCATAGCACTGCATCCGAATCAGTTCGGTACTCATAATCGCGGATAGCACTTTTGCAATTTCAGTCTTGCCGACCCCTGCATCCCCTTCTAGGAATAGGGGTTTGCCTGTTTTGAGTGACAAAAATATTGATACTGCCAGCCCACGCTCGGCAATATAATCTTGTTCAATCAACGCTTGTTGAAGTTCATCTACAGAATTAAACATTAAAATCCATCACATTCTTTTGGTCAACTAAGCCATAAAGATTTGGGTTTACGATGGTTGCGAGGGTGATATATCTTTATGGACGCTTCACATATCACCTTGAATTGTAACCTATCCGGTAGGCAAAGCGATAGACTTTAACAGACTATTCATTAGGTTTGACTGCGGCCACTGCCCACACACGATGATGCACATTTAAGGGGTCATCCGGAAATTGTGACGTTAACATCGCCTGCATTTCATCGTCAAATATTTGTACAGCTTCATCCGATAAACTTGCCGAAATGCCTGCACTTGCTCGGATTCGCCCACGCCATGCTTCATGTGTGTAGATGAGGTCGAGGTCAAATGAGAAAGTTTGAATTTCTACAAAACCACCTTCACCCAAATCAGTCAGCCACTGCGGATACAACCCATTCCCGCCACTCATTGCCCACGCAGGATTATGTTTGAGGATAAGTTGTTCGGTTGCCTCGACCACATTACCAGATAAGGGAATCCAATCCAGATGCGCGATAACGATGTGTCCCTGTGGTACAAGCAGACGATAGACTTCTGCTGTTGCTCGCGGTCGGTCAAACCAATGCCAACACTGCCCTGCCATCACTGTATCAAATGATGCGTTGGGTAAGCTTGTATCTTCGGCAGGGGCGACATGATATGCTATCTCGACATCCTGTTCCTTATCGAGTACCTTCGCCTGTTCTAGTAGTGGTTCAGCTATATCAACGGCTGTCACTTGACTACCTGCTAATGCTGTCCCGCGCGCTAATGTGCCTGTCCCTGTGCCGAGGTCTAGCACTCGTTTATTCGTACCGATGAGGTTTCGCTCACGTAATTGCTCGAAAAACTGTGTAGGAAACCCTTGTCGATAGGTTTTGTAATCGTTGGCTGTGTTTCCAAAATTGATTGATGACATATTTTTGTCCTGCCTTTCTCACTTATTTGGTTGTTTTATACCAAGATATACACTGATTTTGACATGCTTATATTTCTCATACTGATATAATGAGAGTGGATTTTTGCCCAACTAAAGGAGCAATGATGCACAAACAGCTTTTACTCTATTTATTGATTACTTTATTCACATTTAGTACAGCAGTCGCACAGTCCAATGTGCTCGAATCTGGCGACATTATAGAAGCAGAACTCACTGAGGATATGCTCATGGTCGAATATATTTTTAGTGCCAGCGAAGGTGACCAAATTTCAGTTACGTTGTCGTCACGTCAATTCGACGCACTTCTAGAAATCGTTGATGAGGACGGCGTTGTGGTTGCTAGCAATGATGATTCGGAGGGAAGCCTCAATTCACAGATACGCGACTTTGAATTTAACCGCGCTGGTGATTATACCATCATCGTGACAAGTTCCGGCGGAGATGAAACCGGAAGCTACACTCTCACTTTCGAGACAGCCACATCACAATCAATTGCATATGGTGATACGATTGTAGGTGAATTGACCGTAGAAAACAGCGAACTTATCTATCAATTTGAGGGTACAGAAGGCGATGTAATTAGCATCTTGATGGAAGCTGACATTATCGACACCTTTGTATCACTGAGTACGGATGCTGGCGAACTCATCAGCGATGATGATAGTGGTGGTAGCCTTGATGCCCTGATTGCGTCCTTTGTGTTGCCAGAAACAACCACCTATTTCATCAATGCTACTTCATTTTCATCAAGTGCTTCCGGCGACTTCACCTTATCACTGAACAAAATCGAATCGACTACCATTGCAATTAATGTACCTGCGGTTGCTGAGATGGATAATGTGCCAATCTATTTTGCATTCGACGGGGTTGCAGGTCAGACCATCAATGTTTTTGTTCGTAGTGACAGCGGCACACTCGACACACGTCTGAACCTAATTGATGTTAATGGCAATTCGATAGCTACCGATGACGATGGTGGCTATTACCTCGACCCAGAATTAACGAGTGTTCCTATCAATCAAACCGGACAGCATATTGTTATCATTTCGCCAAATGATGCCAATGTAATCGGCGAATTTACGATTGAAGTTAATGTGCCTGAGCCGGTGGTATTAGACTGTAACACATCACAAATCATTACGCTGAGTGACAAACAACTTCGCAAGTCTTATCAGCTTGATGTCACAGCGGAACAGGACATAACATTTACATTCAACGGTGAACAATCTGACCTCAATTCGTTGAGTGTATCCCTACAGCTTGATGAGCTTGAACTGAGTCCGGTATTTGCGCCTGCGGTAGACGGTCAACTCAGCGTGTCAGCACAGGTGGATACATCGGGTACTTTACTACTGATAACCGAATCTTTTACCTTCCTTCAACAAGCTTATGAGCTAGACATAACCTGCTCATAGCCTTATTAATCATCACAGAAAAGAGGTGAACCCTAATGAAATTTTCAAAACTTTTACTGGCACTAATGCTTATTCTGACGATGCTTGTGCCACTTAATCTAGCGCAGGACGAATCTGTATCCGCATGGGATTATGATGCAACCTTTGCTAACGATTGGATGATGCAAGTGTATGACCTGATACGCGATAACAATATTAACGCGCCCGGTGCATCGCGTATCTATGCGTATAGTGCGATTGCCATGTACGAAGGACTTGTCAACGGCATGCCGGATAACTTCTCGCTGGGTGGACAGTTGGAAGGCTTACCCCTCCTGCCCTTCCCTGAAGAGAACCTCGTGTATGACTATCCTGCGATTGCCAACGCAAGCCTTGCTACCGTCGTTACAGGTCTGATGGAAGAAGCCAACGCCTCCGATGAAACGACCTACACCCGTATTGACGAGATGCGCGAGACACAAACAGCGATACGCCTAGAAGAAGCTGACGAAGCTGTGGTTGAACGTTCACTAGCACTCGGTGATGAAATTGGTGATGCCTTGCTTGATTGGATTGCCACTGATAATTATGGTCCGACCCGTAAGCTGGAATATGAAATGCCTGTTGGCGAAGATTATATGTGGGAAGTCACAACTGAAGGTGAACCTGCTCTCGAACCTTTCTGGAGTGACATCCGCCCACTAGCTCTTAATTTCCCTGAACAATGTAACGAGCCGATTCGCCTCGACTTTAGCACAGAACCGGGGTCATATTTCTACCAACAGGCACAAGAAGTTGTCGATGCTACCGATAACCTCACCGCAGAGGAACAAGAAATTGCGCGTTTCTGGTTGGATGCTCCCGGCGTGACAGGTTTACCATCCGGTCACTGGATTATGATTGGCGCACAATTTGCAGAACAAGAAGAATTATCACTGGCACGTACCTCGGAGATGTATGTGTTGCTGGGTGCATCACTCGCCGATGCGTTTATCTCGGCATGGGACCAAAAGTATGAAGTCAATCTTCTGCGCCCTGTCACCTATATCAATCGGTATGTCCGGCGTGGCTGGGAACCGTATGTTGAGTCCCCGCCCTTCCCCGAATATCCGTCGGGTCACTCGGTCGCATCAGGAGCGGCAGCCGAAGTCTTGACGATTATGTTTGGTCAAGTTGCCTTCACAGACCGCACACCGATTATCAACGGACACGAAAATGTTCAACGGGAGTTCACCACCTTTGAGCATGCTGCACAGGAAGCCGCTTTCTCGCGTTTGTATGGTGGGATTCACTACCGTGCTGCAATTGAGTTGGGCTTGCGTCAGGGGCGGTGTGTTGGCGTACAAACCTTGAATAACTTGCGTCTGCGGTCAATTTCACAAAGTGAGATTAACTTGCGATAACAATAACTGGCTATGATGATTCCGGTAGGGACTTCAATGTTTCTAAGGTGAGGTCTCTACTTGAATATATCCCATCCATTTCTTGTAAGTATGGACGGGATTGATAAATTTCATCTGCAACAAAAACATATACCCCATAATTACGCATTGATTTTGCTTTGGATTCTGTCAAATCTAATCCCAATGTAATCGAAATCATGACATCAACAGGTGACATCTGAGCGGTTTTGATAAACTGCTTGTAGCGTTCGCGTAATGTTCGTTTGGCACTAATCCCATAAGATTTTTCATCAATATGGAAGAACATATCAAACTCGGTAGAACTATCTACCTCATCATGCAATTGTTCTTGTATTGTATCTGGGTCGATACCAATTTGTACCAACATTTGCATAATACGAGCTTCATAGCTACTACCACCCGATGTTGTTATTGACTGATTGACCGATTCCGAAAACATCAACATAAACATCTGATTGGCGTTGAGTCCTTGTGTTTTCAGGAAGTGATATTCAGCGCGTAAGTTATCAATAAAGGCTTCGACATCGTGAGACAGAAACTCATCGCCATTATCTAATCTTTCAAACATCAACAAGGCTAATAATGCTGCATTCACACGCACATAGTATGCACCATGCTTAGAGACGGTATCATACGCAAGGGTCAATGGCGCAAGCTGTGCTAGACTTTGTGTTTTTGCGCTTTCTATCAATTTTGCTTTTTCAAGTAGATAAGGTTTAATCACCAGCAACTTCAGACAAAAATTAAAAAGCTGATATTGTGTCGCATCCGTCAATTTATCAATCAGTAGCTTTAGGCTATCGCGTCGCTTAATATTGCGGACTTGCGATAGTCTAGCGTGATATTGTTTGACTCCAATCTGAAACTTTTCATTTGGATAACGGAACGATAGCTCAAGAAAATCTCTGCATTCTCTTGAAGTTAAGCCCAACTTGCCACCTAAGCCCATTAGATAAAGTAATAAGTTATGTGTATCTATTGAATTTAGCATAGATTATCCTAGAAAATATGTTCTCAATAAACATTCTATCTAATTCTTCATCTCAAAGATACTGTCAAAACAAGTATGTTAGACAAGGTTATCTATTGCGAGTCTCTGAGCTTATATATTATGCAGTTATATTGATGAATAAATAACAACTCAATTCACCCTTAGTTTTATGATAGACTGGAATAATACAATAATGAGATTGGCTTCTGTTGAAATCCATATTTGCAAAGGTACTTCATGGCAAGAAAAAGGTGGACACGGCGCGAGTTATTACTTGTTCTAAATCTTTACTGCAAATTGCCGTTTTCTAAATTCGATTCTTCCACACCTGAAATTATTCAGTTATCGAGTGTAATTGAACGTACATCCGGTGCAATCGCAATGAAGTTGTCTAATTTCGCATCGCTAGATGATTCTTTACCACAATCAGGGTTAGCAAATGCAAGTAGGTTAGATAAAGAAATATGGAAAGAGTTTACAGACAAATGGGGAAATGTAGCTATAGAAAGCGAAGAATTACTCAACCAATTAACAAATGAAAAACCTGTTTCAGATACTGAGATTCCATTGGATAGCAATCGGGAAACTGAAAAAACTAGCATACAAAAAACTCGTGTAGGGCAACAGTTTTTTCGATCCACAATCTTGGGTAATTATCATACAAGATGCTGTATTTGCGGATTACCTATTCCAAGTCTGCTGATTGCGAGTCATATCATTCCGTGGAAAGTTGATGCAGTAAATCGGCTTAATCCACACAATGGCATGAGCTTATGTGCGATACATGACAAAGCGTTTGACCGAGGCTTTTTAACACTGGATGAAGAATTTAGAGTTGTACTAAGCGCAGACTTGAGCTATTTCTCAGACGAATCTATTGAACGATTTTTTATCCATTATCAACACAAACCTATTCAACTGCCAGAAAAATTTACTCCAAAACAAGATTTTTTAGAATATCATCGCAATCAAGTATTTTTGTAATAATACCATCCTCTGATTGAATCTTGTATGAGTCTCTCTAAGAAAATGTGTTCCACAATCTCATTGTAGCGAATAATGATTATGTCGCATACTCTCAAAGAGAAACTATACAGATATAGATGATTTAGTGCGTCCGCCACTTCCCCTGCGCAGACTGTTCTGCATCTGCCATCGCATTCCCATAGGCGATACGCTCATATAAGCTCACTGGCAGTTCCGGTTGTGGGTTGTCTGATGTTGTCGTCTCCATCTCTGACTGGGATGTTTGTGGGTTGGTCAGATTGGTGAATAGTCGCTTGAAAAACATGTGTGTTTCCTCTCTGTGTACATGTAATCACAGCATATGACACACACAGCACACCCTCAAGGACATATGTCCTGAACTTTCAACTCAGGCTAAGGTAGGATAAGATAAAGTACAAACCAGCCAAACCAGAGTATCCCATGCAAACACGTACACCTGATAAAACAATTGACGCTTATGTCGCACAATATGCACTCGCTGATGTCCTCAATGACCGCTTGCTTGATGCGCTCCGGCTGGTCACGTTTCCAATATATAGTACCGTTTGTGTCGAGGGCGCAGAACAGCATTACTTGTATTTTTTGGTTGAGGGTCAGGTGCAATGCAGTCATTATCACCCCAACGGTAAGCTGGCGGTGATTGCGATGTCGAACCCGCTTACGGCAATTGGCGACTTAGAAATATTGGACGAAGATTACCTGCGGAGTAATGTTATCGCTACGCAACCCTCTACCATGCTAGCGATTCCAAAAGATATTGTGCAGACATATGGCGCGGCTGACCCCGAATTTTTGCGCTTTTTGCTTGACCAATATCGCGGGAAAATCTATCGGTCGAATGCCATACAAATGAGCCAAGTCTTACCACTCAATAGCCGATTATCACTGTATATGCTGTCACAGTTAAGTGAGGGAAACACCTCCGTTATCTTGCCTGCCAAAGACGAACTTGCGTCCTTGCTTGGTACAACCACCCGCCACCTAAATCGTGTGATTCGCCAATTGGTGGATGCAGAGTATATCAGCGCAGGTTATCCGATGGTGACAATTCTTGACCACCCTGCATTAGAGGCGTTAGCACAAGCTTAGATTAACGCTGTGCAGAATCCTCATCTTGTCTATTGTCATCGTAGATAATATCAGGGGTCATGTTGTCCTCGCGGAGGCGTAATTCTGCACTCACCTGCTGACTTTCGCGCCGGAGATATAATGCAATCGTGTTGACATAGTGCAGATTTTTGCCGAAGTCATATGTATCCAAAACACTTCTTGCTTTGCTTTCGGTGTAAACGCGGGTTGTCGTTGTATTGACTTTCTCTATGCGAATTGCAATCCGTGAAAAATCAAAAAATTCAGGTCTGCCCATCACTCTCGCTTTAAGTCCAGCCGAGATAGTCCCCTGTTCACGGTTGATGTCATGTATTGTCAGGTATTGCTTGCGTGGGAGCAGGTTTTCCAGCTTAACGAGAATATCATCAGGCACGGGTACACGCTGTTTATCAAGTGTTTGTAAGGCATCAAGCGCAAGGTCAAACGCAACATCTTGTGGCAGGTCGATTTCAACGGTGCGGGTCTGATGGTGGTCGGTGGATTGACTGGCTTGCTTTTTGTCTGTGAATGCGCGTTGATGTAAGTAACCTTTATAGAAATAACTCATCATTGCCACGCCCGACATCATTATCCCCATGAGTACAGCAGATAGCAAACTCGGTATGAATGCCCCACCTGACATTATGACCGTCAAGAAGAATAAAACTGACATCAACAATGAAAAGCCAAAAACAACCCGATTGCGAAATTGAACCTGTGACATGTAAGCCTCATCATAAACAAAAAAAGGTGAGCCTAAGCCCACCTATATTGTATGAAATAATGCTGATGGCTGTCTACTCAACTGGTGTCAGAGCTTGTTAGAACTTTCCATCATAGAGACTGGGAAAATCAATCTATTCAACAAAGAATATAAAAGTAGACGACTCACCTGTGTCAGTCTTGGCATTGATAACATATCGTCCGGGGTCAGGTGAACCACCGAGGGCAACCCCATAGTCCCCACTAGAATCCCCGAATACTGCCCACGGTGGGACATTTTCCGTTCGGTCAACAATACTGCCATCTGGTAAAATTACTTGATAGGTCACCCGTCCGACATCACCAGCTGTATAGCCACGGAAGTTAATATTCTCACTCAGCACAAGTGTTTGACCACATTGTGCGCGCGATATATCCTCATCGGTTGTCGCATCAACGAGCATATACTTATAAACACCGTTGACAACTTTGGTCTCGGCATTCATTTCATGGAGCATACAAGAAAACACATCTGAAATTGTGGTACCCATCAGTGCGAGGATAATAATACTCACCACCGCGACCAACACCAATATCAGCGCGTATTCGACAAGTCCCTGCCCCATCTCCTTCATTTTGCTGTGAATAACCATAAGAACAACTCCATAATGAAATAATTGGAATACGTCCATGCAATGATTTTGAACACAGCTCTACAATACCCTGTCTATATATTACCGTTTATTGCGGGAACATTGTAGTGATTTGAGGTGGAATGAGGTAAGTCAGTATGAGGTTAGATAATAGTTGTTGAAAGTAAACAGTATACCTGTGTGGTCAAGCGGTCAGGCTCGACCACACACGTATTCTTAACTAGCTGATTGCTGCTTTGACAGCACGTTTGAGGTAAACACCTGCCATATTCTGACGATACGCATCAGGATAGGCAATATCACCCGCTAGATATTCTTCGATGTCTGCTTTGACAGCATCTGCTGCAGCATTCAACGCATCATCATCGAGGCTTGTGCCGGACAACGCAGCTTCTGCACCGGAGCATTTGACAGCTTTAACCGTTGCCCCACCGACAGCCACACTCGCACTCGCGCAGGTATCACCGTCCATCTCTAGCACCACTGCCACGCCAACGATTGCATAGCGGGATGCCGGATGTGAGAACTTCGCATAAGCGGATTTGTGTCCGCTCAAGTCGGGGATGGTCACGCTGGTGATAATTTCATCCTCAGCAAGGTCGGTCATAAAGAGGTCAACGAAAAATTCTTCAGCACTGACAGAACGCTCGCCATCTTTCCCTTTGATATTAACAGTCGCGCCACTAGCAACAAGGACTGATGGTGGGTCAGATGCAGGGTCTGCATGGGCGATATTGCCACCCAATGTACCGAAATTACGCACCTGTTGGTCACCGATTTGACCAGCCGCACTTGCCAATGCAGGACACATATTCTGGACATCAGCTGAGCCAGCAATTTCTGCATGGGTGCTGGTCGCGCCAATGGTCAAGCTACCGTTCGCAGAAATCCCTTTGAGTTCCGCAATGCGTCCGATATCAATCAGCTTTTCCGGTGCAGACAAACGCAGTTTCATCGTTGGAATCAAGCTGTGTCCGCCCGCAATCACTTTCACTTCATCACTCATTTGTTCCAGAGCCTGATCGACAGTCTCAGCACGTTCATATTCAAATTTAGTTGGCCACATTCGCAGAGCCTCCTTCGTCTTTGTTCGCTTCTTGAATTGCGCTCCAGACCTTAAAGGCGGTCATCGGCATATCAATCTTATCAATACCAAATGGTGCAAGCGCATCAATCACTGCGTTGTATACAGTGGGTGTACTTGCAATCGTTCCAGTTTCACCCACACCTTTTACACCAATTGGATGATGCGGTGATGGGGTTACGGTTTCGTCTAGCTCAAAGTTCGGGAACATATCAGCGCGGGGCATGGTGTAATCCATCATAGAGCCAGTCAGCAACTGACCGTTGTCGTCATAGATTACGCCTTCGCAAAGGGCTTGTGCCACACCTTGAACAACGCCACCGTGAATCTGTCCGGCGACAATCACAGGGTTAATCTGTGGTCCAACATCATCAACAGCAATATAGCGTTTTAGTTCAATCACACCCGTGTCAGGGTCAATTTCGACAACGGCGATATGTGTCCCAAATGGATAGACAAAGTTGGGTGGGTCGTAGAATTGCGATTCTTCAAAACCGGGGTCCATACCTTCAGGCATATTCCATGCCAATGTTGCCATCAACGCCACATCTTGAATCGTCTGGAATTTATCTGGTGAGCCTTTCACAGAGAACTTACCGTCGGCATATTCGATGTCTTCGACTGACGCTTCGAGCAAGTGGGCGGCTAGTGTACGGGCTTTTTCTTTCAGCTTGCGGGAGGCTTTTGCCAGTGCAGCACCCGTTACAGGAGTTGTACGGCTACCATAAGTCCCCCAACCCATCGGGGTTTCGTCAGTATCACCATGAACAATTTCAATATCATCGACGGGGAAACCGAGTTCTTCGCTGATGACTTGTGCTAGTGTTGTTTCTGAGCCTTGACCATGTGGTGATGAGCCAATCAATGCCTGCACTTTACCTGTTGGGGTCACACGAATGATTGCACTTTCCCACAAACCACCTTGGAAGCCGATTGCACCAGCGACTTGACTAGGACCGAGACCGCACATTTCAGTATAAGTTGTCACACCGATACCCATGTAACGTCCGTTTTTACGAGCTTCAGCTTGTTCAGCACGGAATTTTTCGTATTCGACCATGCCCAGTGCTTTTTCCAGCGCGGGGATATAATCACCACTGTCGTAAACGACACCTGTCGCGGATTCGTAACCGTTCTCGAATTTAGGAATCAGGTTTTTGCGACGCAGTTCAACAGGATCCATGTCCAATTTGTTTGCCAACAAGTCCATCATGCGTTCAATCAAGAAGGTTGCTTCGGGACGACCTGCGCCACGATACGCATCCGTCGGTGCTGTGTTAGTCATGACACCGATTGATTCGCAGAACGCACTTGGAATTGTATAAGGTCCAGCATACATCAACCCGTGCAAGTAGGTTGGGACACCGGGTGCAGCTGTTGAAATGTAAGCACCGAGACCCGCATAAACTGTACCGCGAATACCAACAACTTTACCGTCATTATTTGCTGCAATCTCGATATGTTCGATGTGGTCGCGCCCATGAATGGTTACCTGATAGTTTTCACTGCGGGTTTCTGTCCATTTGACCGGACGATTAAGCTTTATTGCTGCCCATGACACCAATGCTTCGTCAGGATAAACAGGGATTTTACTACCAAAACCGCCACCAACTTCTGGCGCAATCACACGGACTTTGTTTTCTGCGAGTCCGGTGATACCGCTGATAATAAAACGATGAATGTGTGGGTTTTGTGAGGTGCACCAGAGGGTTAATTCCTCAGTAGCCGAGTTATATTGTGCGAGTGAAGCGCGAGGTTCCATTGCCGTTGGGAGCAAACGTTGTTGTAAGATACGGTCTTTAATCACAACATCGGCTTCTGCAAAGACTTTATCGCTAGCCTCTCTGTCACCCATAACCCAGCGGAATGCGACATTATTATCAACATCATCAAACAGTTGGGGTGCGCCGTCTTGTGTTGCGAGTTCAGGGTCAACCACTGCGGGCAATTCTTCATAGTCAACAACAACAGCATCAGCTGCATCTTGTGCTTGATAGCGGTTATCAGCTAACACAATTGCAACACCATCACCTACATGGCGGACTTTCCCTTTTGCCAGTGCATGATGTTCGGGGGTTTTCAAGTCACTATCGGGAATCAACCATGCTGTAGGAATCGGCGCAAGGGTGATGTCTTCGCCTGTGTAAACTGCGACAACGCCATCCATTGCTTCGGCTACAGATGTGTCGATGCTTTTGATATTTGCATGGGCATATGGGCTACGTACTACTGCCATATGAAGCAAACCGGGTAACTTAATGTCGTCGGTATATTTTGCCTTGCCTGTAATCAGACGAGGGTCTTCGCGGCGTTTAATACCACTACCAAAAATACGGGTACTCATTAGTCACCTCCTGATGCTTCAACAACTTGTTTGACGGCTTTCACGATATTGTGATAGCCCGTGCAACGGCAGATGTTCCCTTCTAGGTTGTGACGAATATCTTCTTCAGTTGCGCCGGGATTATCGCCTACATAAGCTGAGGTCGCCATAATCATACCGGGGGTGCAATAGCCACATTGCAGACCATGATTTTCCCAGAATGAGGTTTGCATCGGATGATGTTCACCATTGACGGCTAAGCCTTCGATTGTGGTAATGTCGCCACCGTCAGCTTGTACAGCTAGCATCGTACAAGATTTGAGGGCTTTGCCATCGAAGTGAACGGTACAAGCACCACATTGGCTCGTGTCGCAACCAATTTTTGTGCCTGTGAGATCAAGGTCTTCACGTAAAAAGTGTACAAGTAAGGTGCGTGGGTCTACGTCTGCGGAACGTTGGACACCATTCACGGTAACTGTAATTTTCATTAAATCCTCCAACTATTTACGATAAATATTTTCTAGCGTACTACTTTTGTATCTCAGGTTAGTTTTTTGCGCTACTCGAACAACCTGAAATACAAAACGACAAACAGCACCAACATATTAGTGGTTACTGATTTATCTGCATATTAGGATTACTTTGTGGGGGTATGTATTGGCAAGATGAGATGTTTGGATTGTATAAATCAATTTAACATGACGCATATCAGCAACTTGCATCGGTTTGTCCATAAAATTAACTTGAGTAAATCCCACAAAATAGTTTTGAAACTTTAAATTTTCCTACATTATATCTAGGTCTGTTATTATATGCTACCATCTAACAGGATGCAATTTGACCAAGTGGTTTGATAATACTACCTCAGACATGATGCGGTTTTATAAAATGCCATGCTAGATATACTCTCTTAACGCGAATAACTAGATTTAATTAATGTTATAATCATAGGATTAATAAATGACAGCCCACGACAATAATAAAATGTTAGATTATTTACGTCATCATCAAGATGATATGGTCGAACACCTCAAGCAACTGATTGAATTAGAATCTCCGACGAGTGACAAAGGCGCAGTTGATAAGCTAGGTGATTTTTTAGCGCGTGAGCTACAAATGCTAGGTGGTGAGGTTGATATTGTTCAAAAAGACGAGGTTGGTAATCTTGTGCGTGGACGTTGGAATAAGGGTGATGGGGGTGTACTCATCCTAAGCCATATGGATACGGTGTGGGATATTGGCACCGTTGCCGGACGACCGACCCAAGTTGCCGGTGACCGGATTTATGGGGTTGGCTCAATGGATATGAAAGGCGGGATTGTGATTGCGTTATGGGCGTTGCGCGCGTTACGTGAACTCGACCTGTTTCCAGATTTACCGATTACATACCTATTCAACTCTGATGAAGAAATCGGGAGTCCACACTCTGGTGAAAGGATTGAAGAAGAAGCGCGTAAACATCAAGCTGTCTTTGTTACAGAACCACCTCAAGACGGCAAATATAAGACCGCCAGAAAAGGGGTCAGCACCTATACAGTGAAAGCAATCGGACGAGCCGCACATTCCGGCGCAGATCATGAACAAGGTATCAATGCAATAGAAGAACTATCTCACCAAATTATAAAAATTCAGTCCTTCACCGATTATGACATAGGTACAACCACCAATGTCGGAACGATTACAGGGGGTACACGCCCGAATGTTGTTCCTGCGGAGGCTTCGGCAATTGTCAATGTTCGGGTGACCACGCGCAAGAATGGCGAGTTAATTCACGAAAAAATGATGGGGTTAACACCTGTCCATCCCGAAGCACAGGTTATTGTTGAAGGGGGTGTCACTGTACCGCCAATGGAGCGAACACCAGAAATTGTTGCACTGTTCAAGCAAGCACAGTCACTTGCCGAAGAAATGAGCATAAAACTTGATGAAGGCAGTACCGGAGGTGGCTCTGACGGCAATAGAACGGCTTCAATTGGTATACCAACCTTAGATGGCATGGGCATTGTTGGTGAGGGTGGACACAGTATTCATGAATACGGTGAAATATCTTCAATGCCCGAACGCGCAGCAATTATGGCAGCGATGTTACGCAAGCTATAAGTACCGCTTCAACCGATAGTTAACCTGTAGCAGATTGCAAGAACTCTGCCAGATGATGTTGCCACAAGTTTGCCAATGTATGGGTGCCATGTCCGCGTGTTTCATCGGTGATTGGCAACAGGATATAATATGCGTTGTCCATCTGTTCAATCGCCTCCTCCATCACCCCTAATTCCGGCGGGTTCACTTGGTCATCCGCAGAATTAATCGCCAACAACGGAGCTTTGATTTTGTGCAGATGTGGATAGGGATTGTAATCTTCTGATGCCCCTACCTGATAAATCATATCGTTGGCATCCAGTCGTTCCAACTGTTGCTGAATTTTTTCTGCGAGAAACGCCTCAGCTTTTTCACGGGTCGGAGCTTCCTTCTGCCATTGCAATGGAATGCTCGACATCATCAACAATATATGAATCGCATTCACCAGACCACGCGGTTGTTTGTCATAGTTACCATCATTCCATTCGGGGTCATCTTTGATGGCATCTATCATCATCTTTCGCATCATCCGATTACGTCCAGCAATCTCCACAGGCAAGCTGGCTAACGGAAATAAGAAGTCCATAAAGTCAGGATATTCATGTCCCCACACCCACGACTGCATCCCACCCATTGATGTGCCCATGACTAAATAGAGGTGATTAACCTTGAGATGTTCAGTCAATAACAAGTATTGCGCCCGCACCATATCGAGGTAGCCATACTTGGGGAATTGTGCCCGCAGTCCATCACTAGGTTTGCTCGATTGCCCATGCCCGATGCCATCTGGCAGAATGATGTAATACTTGTTTGGATCGAGTAACTGACCTTCCCCAAATAGCACATCCGCAAATGATTCTCTAAAAAATTGCTGACCACTACCGGTTGTGCCATGCCCTATCCAGACAGCATTGGTTGTTTTGCCATCGTCGTCATACTGAGGTGTACCGAGTGTTGTGTAATGCAAGCGGAGTTCGGGCAACGTGTCGCCACTGTTAAACTCAAAATCGGGGATGATAAAGTCGCCTTCTTGTTTGTTCATAATCACCTCTCAATTTATTGATTTCATGGACTATAACGTGATGAATTCTATTCCACAAATATTGTCTGTTGGTAAAGCACATAGCAACCGTATGCTAAACGTAAAGTAGACATATTAGTTATATGCCTATGATGAATAAAGAATTTGACAAGAAGGATAAATTATGTACAGATTACAATATTTGCTAAGAATACAACGATTTCGTCGCTTTATGTTCTGGTGGGCATTAGGTACATTTACGATTACAGTCTTCGTATTTATAAACTTTTCCCCATCACAAATGCGTCCAAGTTTTGCAAGATTTATCATATGGGATACGAGTTTTTTTAAGTCACTAGAAAACATTGTATTTATTATCGCCAAGACAGAAATCATACCAAAAAATACTGCTGACAATTATCTGTTCGGACATTTTACAAAATATGATTATTCAAATTTTCTCATGATGTGTTTGGGGTTATTTACCTACATTTGGATTCAAAAACGATTGATTACTCGCTACCTGTTTGAGATACAATCGAGGTGGCTTCTGATACATGGTATAACCATTGCCATGTTTTGGTGTTTGGTGATTGGTGCAAATATATTAAATAAGTTACGTTATCAGATTGTTTTATTTGAGTGGCCCGTCTCTAATTACCCTATTCGCCTACTTGATGCGGTAACCCTTGCAGTTATTATGTTCGTCTCCTTTGGCTTTGTTCTATTTTATCTCTTAAGAAAACAATCCTCCCGTAGTTGGATGATTGGATTCATTTATCCAATAAGCACAATAAGTTGGTTTATAATTGGAAGCCTCGATTTTGTTGATATCTATGGGGATTTGTGGATTAACGGGGTTCAATATTATTACTCAAAGAAGTATATCATCATCGGTACTAATTTCTTTATTGCAGGCATGATACTCGGTTTGTCCTTATGGATGCTGAGCCAGTATTCAACTAAAGAGAAGAATAAAAACGATACAACTACAACACATACCGCCGGATAAACGTGCGATTGTCGCGTATCATCACCAGATTAAAACCACCGGGCATAGGTAAATCGTCAGTGTCTTCCTGTGTAGTCGGGTCAGCTTGGAGGTTATACCATGTTGATGGGCTACCGACATATAGTATCCCATCGTAGTAGCTATTGGTCGGTTGATGAATATGCCCATGAAATACACCGCGTAAGTGAGACGCATAGGGGCGCAGAACATCGTGTAGTTGTTCACCGTTTTGTACTCGCATCTGTGTATCAATCCAGCTCACACCAGTTGGAATCAGCGGATGATGGGTTGCGACAATAAGCGGTTTATTATTGTCGTATAGTCGATGTCGCAAGTCGTTGATTTGTTCATATGCAACTGTGGGTGCATGAGCATCACCTATCCCGTTGGTATCAAGTCCAATCAATTGATAGTCAAGAATGGACACCATATCATTACGCAATACATGTAACGTTTCGCCGTTGTGAATGATGCTAGACATCAAATCTGCGGAGTCATGATTTCCCGGAATCATATAGATGGGTCTATGTAGTTGGCACAACATTTGACGTGCAGTTCGACAATCATTCGCAGTCGCTTCGGCACACACATCACCCGTATGTAAAATGAAGTCAATCTCAAATGGCAGATTATTGATTACCTCAATTAATCGTTCCATATATACGTTAGGATGTTCGACCGACTTATCTACCCAAAATGGATCGTAATTAGGGTCGGCACTAATGTGTGTATCAGTGATATGGATGAAGGTTAGTGTCACGATATAATCCTGTTGCGATAAGATAAGTAAGTGTTTATATGATTTGTACCGCTATATTGTTAAATCAGATTTAAGATTTATATGAAATATGGAGAAAAGTTTACACCTATATCGGAAAAAATCATGTATACTATAATTGTAAAGATGTGTTCAGCAACAGATAGTAAAACTTATGACTACAAGTAAGCAAACGCAAACAGACCAATCTAAGGTAGATGCACAGCCCACCAACTCTGGATTTGAGGGGTTTGGCGGTGATTTCGTTGCACCGATTGAAGATGGCGATATGTTGCTCCGGTCAGGGCAAGATGACTACACACCCAAACAAGTCTTGCAACTGCAACGGGTTCTTGGCAATCAAGCGACATTACAGCTTGTCCGCAAAGAAAAGCCACAGGGACGTGACTTTACCAAATTAAAAATGGTGCAGCGTGATGAAAAAAGTGGTGGACTTCCACCTCCCCCACCAGAAAATGACGAACAATCTGGCGGACTCCCCCCCCCACCCGATTATGATGACGAGAAAGATGATAATTCTAACAATCCGCCTCAATTTATGAGTGAAGTCACCGGACAAGGTGGACCAAACTTTAACCTTGATGAATTTAGTGGCGATGAAAAAGGCGAATCAACACTCAAAGAATTTAACGGTATCTTCGACCCCGTTGCCTATACAAAAAAGGCTCTAGGGAAATACCGTACACACCTGCAAATGAATCCCAATGACAAGACTTTCACGCAACATTGGCAAGATTGGGAAGTTGAACAGGTTGCTGATGGTTGGGTCAACATGAATGAGAATGACCAAAAAGGCTATCAATATGAAGTCTCCCAACTTGTTCTTGAAGACCAACGGGTAGAATATGCTGTTAGTGCCAAACAGTTCGAGAAATCTGATGAGACTGTTGGCAAAATTTCGCAAGGATTAGATGTAGGTATCAATGTCAGTGCGATAACGGGTGCTGGGTTCTCAGTTAAATCAGGTGTTGATATTGCTGTCAAACTGAAAGATGGCATCGGAACATTATTAGAAGCCACCTCAACTGCTTTCGAGAAAATTGTCAGCACCATTATTGGGTTTGTCTGGTTGCCACTGCTGATTGGTTATGAAGCGATTCGTGCTTTCAAATATCACAGACGGCGACGTGATGGCTATAAACAGCATATGGATGAGCTGGAAGGCAAGGACAAGAAAACCAAAGAAGAAAGCAAACTGCACGCGATTACCAAATATGCCTATAAGAAAACAAAGCGAGCATTCCGAACCAGTATGGCAAAAATCGCGCTCCGTATTGTCCGTATGGTTTCGTTGATTATCACTGTATTGACAGGGGGTACAACGGCGGCAGTGACAGGTGCGATTGCGGCGATTGCAGCCATTGTCGAATCATCCGAAACCCTCTATCGTAAACTTAAAGGGTTTGGAAAATATATCACAGGGTCACGCGGGAAGAACCGTGAAAAGAATGCCGAAGAACTTGTCGCGCTTGCGAAAGGTGGTAACACTGATGCTGCCCAGACTATCTTGGATGTCAACCCATTTGATGAATTTACCATGCGTCAATTCCGTAAATTGGGTAACAAGGTTGCGCCCGTGTTGATGGGTGGCTCATCAATCAACCCGATTACCAACTCGCGTGAAGTGATGCAAGGTTTGGAAAAACCGGAAGACGCACAAACACTGATATTTATGTTGCAGAATCGTCCTGAAAATGGCGGTTGGACAGCCGAACACGAAACCATGCTTGAACGTGCATTGGCAAACACAATGGTCTCGCAATAGGTTTTTCTGCCCTTTCCTCAAGAACAATCCAAGGGGTTGGCGATGGTGTCAGCCCCTCTTTGATTGAAAATTATCACGCCTAGTCATAACCTGTTTTGAATTGCATCAATCCCCCTGATACAATCAGAATACTTTGCAAACCTGTAAACGAAAGACACACTTATGTCTGATAATCCACGTATCCAATCGGCATCTCTAACTGACCTGATGCCGTCAACTAGCCGTAAAAAACCGTATCCAAGTATCTTTGACATTGTCTACACATTAGAAGACCGCTTCAAATATATCGAACCCCATATCCAATCTTTTCTGTCGGAGGATAATCGTTTCGACCGTATTCGTGATGAGGTCAAAGCTATTGAAGCCAAGCATCCCGACCCGCAAAAACGTCCACCCCTCTTTGGCGCGCTATTGGGTGTGAAAGATATTTTCCATGCGGATGGGTTTATCACTTGCGCTGGTACAGATGTCCCACCCGAATTGTTTGCGGGTAACCAAGCCAATGTGGTCAGCAAGCTAAAGGAAGCGGGTGCAATTGTGGCAGGGAAAACCGTCACTACTGAATTTGCTTACTTTGAACCGGGTCCAACTCGCAATCCATATAACCTTGCGCATACCCCCGGCGGGAGTAGTAGCGGGTCAGCAGCAGCAGTTGCCAGTGGACTGTGTCATATTGCACTCGGCACACAAACTGTCGGGTCAGTGATTCGTCCGGCAGCATACTGTGGCATCGTCGGTTATAAACCTAGTTACGGGCGCATTGATTCCGAAGGACTTGTCTATTTTTCACGGTCAGCTGACCATGTTGGCTTGTTCACTCAGGACGTTGCGGGACTATGGTTGGTTGCAGAATTTGTCGTTGATGATTGGTCGGGAAAAGATATGCCAAAACTTAAGCCAGTGTTAGGCGTGCCGGAAGGGGTGTATCTCGAACAATGCACAGCATTAGACGAATTTGAAGTACAAGTCACCGCGCTAGAAAACGCAGGATATACCGTCAAAGGGATTCCGATGTTTGACGATATTGCGGCAATTGATAACAATCATCAGGATATGATTGCTGCCGAACTCGCCAATGAGCACGACTCATGGTTTGCGCAACATAGTGACCGCTATCGTCAACGCACCGCTGACCTTATTCGTAAGGGGCAAACTATCACAAATGAACGGCGCACCGAAGGGCAACTCAGTCGAACAAATCTCCGTGACAGCCTGCATGCGACGATGGATGAGCATGAAATTGATTTATGGATTTCTCCCTCAGCACCCGATGTCGCACCAGAAGGTATTCATGCAACGGGTAGCCCTGCCATGAATATGCCGTGGACACATGCTGGTGTTCCTGTCGTGACTGTTCCAGCAGGAACGGGCAAGCTTGACTTACCATTGGGTCTACAAATTTGTGGACGTTATGGTGAGGATGAGTTGGTCATTCATTGGTCAAAAGGTATAGAAGCAGTCTATAAATAGAAAAACGACTATAAGAGACAAAAGTATGTGAAAGTGGGAATACGCAGGGCGTATGGTGACCATGGTGTTACGCAGAAATTTCGACATTTTAAGTGAGCGTGTGTTTGGTACATAATAAAAATCATCAGTCAATGTGCTGAGGTAGATCAGGTTATTGCATGTTGTAATTTAGCTATCATACAGAATATACCCCTATTAGTTGGGGGAAATTTATCTATGAGCCATGTTATGCTGAAGCCAGATAGGTTGGTAATCCAGATATAGTTTTTAGATTATTATCCTATCTACAATTGATGATGTTGTCTCACAAATATTACTAAGGATTACTTTATGGACAATAAAGATGTTAAAAAATCACAATTCGATGCGAGGTGTAATGTTTGCTCCGAGCCTGTTTCAAGTGTGGGCGCATATCCTCTTCAAGATTATGACATCTCTAAACATGTGTCTCAGGAAGTCTACAAATGCGCTAATGGTCACGAAAAACACATTCCACGTTTAACACTGGATACCTGTCCTATATGCTTGTCCTCTGAACTTATAACCCATAACCTGCCCAAGTCTACCCGGATCAAATGTAAGTGCATGTTCCGAGTATATCAAACTGGTGTGTTGGAAGACTATAAAACATCTTGGGATGCCCCATATCCTTGTATTTTATGTGGTAGAGACTCTTGCATGCGCATATCTGCTCATACCCCAGTATATAAAAATTCTAAGAGTCACACTGTAGTCGATCACATGGAAACTTTTAAGTATCGGTGTTTATTTTGTTCCGCTGCGTATTTTAGGCATACCTGTATTTATTGCGGATCGGATCGTGTTGTCATGAATAACAAGCATCTTTATCGAGGACATGGCAAAAATCCAGACCCGAAGATCTATTATACAAAATGTTATAATTGCAATCAGGAGTGGTATTCGGGTACTAATCCCTTAATTTGATAATAATACGAACCTGTTCCAAAATACTAAGAGCAGAGTCTAAATCACTATCGAGTGCTACCTGCAATTTAGTCATGATAAGTCCTATTTACTTTGTTTGCAGGTTTTTATAAGTTGGCAAGTAATATCTGTAACCATAGCAGTGTCAAATAGACATAGACGCGAAAGGAAAATACAGATGGACACCATGACACGCATCAACCAATTATCAAAAGAACGCCAAAATCTATGGCGACTCGCCGGACAACAACCGCTTTCAGATGAGCAGGTCAAGCGTGTGCAGGCAATCACGAGTGAGCTATATAGCCTGTGGGATGTCCATCGCCGTGAAGTGGCAAGTGGTGGTCGCATGCAACGTCCGACCAATCTTATCACCTTGCCAGACCTGCAAAAGGTGGCATAAAGTAGACTAAAGTGTACGGGTGAATGTGATGTTCACCCGTCATAGAATCTACTCAACAACTGGCAACTTCATCAAGTTTCCAGTGTAACCATCCTTCAACCACGCATATTCGGGGTCATCATACGGTGGGGTTTTACGCTCATCATCGTAAAGTTCACCCGCTAGATAATTCAAGAAATAGATATTCGACCCAGGTGCGGCGGCAGTTGAATGGAAACCCTGTGTCACCAACACCAACTCAGTATCTTTGACGGCGAAGATTTCCTCGAAGTCTTTATCGACGCGGTAATTACGATGGAGTGCTACCCCATTTTGAGGGTCAGTACGGAAGTAATAGGTTTCGTCTAAATGGGCTGACCCACCATAGCCATCATGACAGTGTGGCGGATACCCTGACCATGCTCCACCGGGGACATAAACCTCGAATAAAATCAGGCGTTCGGCGGGGAGTGGATGTGCCAGAATATGATTGACCTGACGGGTTGCTGCTCCCCCACCACGTACTTCGGATTTGATTTCATCGGGTGTAAATAAGCGTAGTGGATATTTCCCCTCAGCGGGTGCACCACCGACAGCAAATTCAAACTCTCCTGTTGTTGTCACTGCAATATCCTGCTGAGGTGGTACATAAAGGACATGTGGCTTTTCGTCGAATACACCTTTGCGTGACATCTCGAATTTTTTGTCACCAACTTGTGCAACACCACTTCCAGAGAGCGGGACGAGTCCTACCTCAGTATTGTCAGTTGTATGAAAATAAGATGTATCGCTTTTTATATTGACTATGCGAAATGATAAATAATCCCATCCCGCAGATTCTGGTGTGACATCCATTACAATCGTTTCATCATAATTTGATTTAATAAGATGTGTCATTTAATAACCTCCATTGCTTTCAATAAATTCGTCTACTTCGTTTTTATAAGGCATCGCTCTGGCACAACCGTGACGGGTTACCACAATCGCACCACAAGCATTGGCAAACCGTGCTGACCTGTCCCATTCCCAGCCTTGCGACCAGCCATATATCAGCCCACTAGCAAAGGCATCACCCGCACCGACTGTGTTGAGTACTTCAACATCAAAGCCATCTACCGGATAGATATTTTCAAACTCATAGACAACAACACCTTTATCCCCACGTTTGAGAATCAGCGTTACATCATGTTTTTCCCAAAACGAGGATATTCTCTCGTGCAATTCTTCCGATAACTCTTCACTCACTTTACCACCTGACATCACATATTCAGGGTTCGGCATAAATGCACCCCAAAATTCTTCCTCAGTGCCGATTATCACATCACACAAGGGCAACAACTGACGCATATTCAGCCCATATGCCAGCGGATGCGACCATTGGTCAGGGCGCAAATCAAGGTCAATGAAGGTTGTTGTATCATGGGTTTGTGCTTGTTCTGCCAAATAGAGTGTAACATCCCGCGCCGAACCACGACTCAATGCTGTTCCAGATAACAAAATTGCTTTTGTATTTCCTAAAGGCAACCCAATCGCTTCATCTAATGTCAGATGAATATCAGCAGGATTTTCACGATAGAATACCAGCGGGAATTTGTCGGGTGGTTGTACACCAACTACTGCCATACCCGTTCGCGCATCGGCTTTTGTACTGATAAAGTCTGTTGTCACGCCTTCGTTTTGCAAATAGTGTTTGACAAATCGCCCGACTTCATCATCGCCAACCGCTGTGAATGCAACTGAGTTTAAGCCTAACCGACTCGAGCCGATGGCAATATTCACGGGACTGCCACCCACGCCCGTTTCAAATCCAGTAATGTCTACAAAGGGTGCGCCGATGTTCTCCGCAAACAAATCCATTGACACACGCCCAACTGTAATCAAGTCATAGTTTGTCATCCATTCACCTTTCGCAAAACATCCAGCAAGCGACCATCATCTATCGCTTCGATTACATCAGTCACACCAGCAACAAGACCATCCATCTGCGTATAGTCTTCACCCCATAAATCTGTATTCGACAACACAGCTTCAACTACGGATTGTACACTATCGGCATTGTCCCACGTCTGCTTAAACCACGCAATTGTATCGGCATCGTCATTCAGCCGGATGGTTTCACCTTGCCACTCGCCTTTATAAAAGCGAATAAACGCCCCCAATGCTATCACAATCCGTTGTGGTAATTCACCTGTTTCGGCGTAATACCCTTTGAGTGAAGGCAGAATACGCGCCTTCACTTTGGATGATGTGTTTAATGCGATGGTCAGCAAACGGTGATGAATATTGGGGTTACGGAAGCGGTCAAAGACATCCCTCGCAAAAGCCTCCAGTTCATCTTTTTCGACTTCATCAATCGACGGAATCACTTCTTTGAAAATCAAATCAGGGATAAACTGACCCAATACAGGATGCTCCATGGACTCACGCACTGATTCCAAGCCAAGCAAAAATCCAATCGGCACCATTGAGGTGTGTGCGCCATTCAGCAAGCGGACTTTGACAATACGATATGGTGAAGCATCATCAACAATTTTGACATTCAATGGAGTCCAAGCTGGTTTATTCACAGGGAATTCGTCTAGCAAGCTCTGCGGTGCTTCGATAATCCAACTATGATAAATTTCGCCAGCGACCAGCATCTTATCTTCTACACCCAATAAATCAAAGATGTCATCGGCTTGTGCTTCAGGGTAACCGGGGATAATGCGGTCAACCAACGTATTGCAGAACATATTGTGTTCTTGTACCCATGTTTTGAAGTCCGCATCAAGACCCCATAAATCAGCGTACTGCAATATAATCTCACGCAGTTTTGTCGCGTTATCGACAACCAGTTCTGTTGGGATAATGATGCACCCTTTGTCGCTTGCACCCTCAAATGCTTGATAGCGTTCATGCAGAAAGAGCGTGAGTTTTGCCGGAAAAGATGCTGGCGGTGTGTCGGTCTGCTTATCGCTATCCACATATTGTATACCCGACTCTGTTGTATTCGAGAAGACAAAGCGTATCTCAGGTCGCCGTGCAATCGCCATATACGCATCAAACCCACCGTCTTCATACGGATAGACAGTGCGATTGACAGAGGTAATCATTCGAGTTTGGTCAACGAAATGACCATTTTGTATCCCATGTAGGTAGACATGATAAAGACAATCTTGTTCGTCTAGCGCAGGATATGTCCCCGGTGTCGCTTTGACCAGCACAATGCCACTATCAAAATCAGCTTCTTCGTTGAGTACCTGCACAACCCAATCACAAAACGCCCGCAGGAAGTTCCCTCCACCAAACTGCACAATCCGTTCTGTGTATCGTGTAATTTCACTCACTGTTTCTTGATTTAGGGGTTGCACCATCGTTAGCCATCCAATCTATAGGTCTGTTTTGCAAGGTCATATGCCAACGCTTTGACCATCTCGTTAGCATCATCCATATCAATAAATCCACGCACCACCTGCCCTGCCAGCCAATCGGAACAGGCTCTGCGCCAGACATCATGCCGTGTCGGAATCGAGGGATAGGCACGAGTATCGTCATTAAAACCTGCTATATTATAAATACCTGCTGTCTCGACCACGGCATCAAGAAAGCGGTGCATCCCCATCCAGCTATCAAAGAACCACCACGGCGGGCCCAATCGCAGAATCGGATAATGTCCGGCTAAGGGTGCCATCTCACGGCTATACGTCGTCTCGTCCAAGTTAAACAAAACCAGTGTCATATTGGGGTCATTCCCATAGCGTTCCAGTAGCGGTTTGAGGCTTTTTGTCCATTCCGTCGCAATCGGAATATCCGCGCCCTTATCACGCCCGAAGTGTTGATGAATAATTGGGTTATGGTTTCGGAATGAACCAACATGTAACTGCATCACCAGCCCATCTTCACTGCTCATGCGCGCCATCTCAATCAGCATATGTCCAGTGAAACGCACTGCATCTTTATCAGTCGCCTCCCCTGCCAATGCCCGTTGGAAAATTGATTCTGCTTCAGCGTCACTCAACACCTCAGTGTAGGCAATCAAGGCAGCATGGTCAGTTGCAGTTGCGCCCATAGATTTGAAAAATTCCCGCCGTTGTTCTAGTGCCTGAATATAAGATTTATAATTCGTGACACTGATACCTGATACCTCACTCAGTGTGTCAATGTTGTCGCGCCAGCCGTCAAAATCCAAATTGACAACGGAGTCGGGTCGGAAGGTCGGCACAATGCGCCCTTTCCAATCCGAATCCAGAATCGCTTGATGATGTGATAATGTGTCGGTGGCAGCATCAGTCGTTGCTAGCACCTCAATATTAAAGCGGTCGAACATTGCGCGCGGACGGAAATCATCACTTTTGAGTTTCTCATCAATGGCATCATAAATCGCCTGTGCATTGGCACTATTCATCTTGTTGGTGATACCAAACACGTCCGCCAATTCATCCCGTATCCAGATGCCTGTCGGGGTCGCACGAAAGAGATGCCAATTATCACAAACCAATTGCCAGATTTTACGATGGTCTACCTCGACGGGCTCACCATCTTGGCGTGGAATCCCTAATGAGTCTAGGGCAATCCCCTGCGAATATAGCATGCGGAATATATAGTGGTCAGGAATAATTAACAAATCAACCGGACTGCCAAACTGATAATCCGGGTCAGAGAATAAACGTGGGTCAACATGTCCATGTGGGCAAATCAACGGGAGGTCTTTCACTGTATCATATAAATCAACTGCCATCTGATTTTGTGCTGGTTCAGAAGAAAAATAACGATTGTGCATAAAGTATCCTTATGTCATGAAAGTCAATATTTGTGCAGTCTCCCATAAATCATATATGATATACAATAATTATGCTACCTCATGAATTAACCACATTATGATGCGTCAGTTTTCAACATAATGTCCCAAATATTTAGCTACCATAAACATTACCTAATACATTACAACATCCTGACAATTCATTGACATAAAACAAGTGATTATTTAATTATCTTAATTTCAAATGGCATTAATTCATGCTATCTTAATTCTAGGGATAGTAAGAATAGCTTACAGGATAGCAACATGGACAAACAACCAAAGCGTACCGTTCCATTAAATCAGCCACTAACACGGTTTAGAAAACCATCTAATCACCTCAAACCAGCAACAATACCATCAAACAAAGTGATGTTGATGCTACCAGATAATCGCATTGTGCCTGTATTGCCAGGTATGCAACTGATTTTGGGACGGGGCACAACCTCACCCAACGGTGAACATAAAATTGATTTGGATAGTATACGGGGTGTCGCTGAGGGTATTTCGCGCAATCATGCACTGGTTACTTTCACAGACGGTACATTGCAAATCAAAGACTTCAATAGCACCAACGGTACATATCTCAACAAAACAGAACTTTATCCAATGCGTAATTATACAGTCAGAGATGGTGACACCTTGATATTGGGCAAAGTGAAAATTGGGGTTAAGTTTGTTGTAGCCGGCAAGTAATAATTAAGTCATTTACAACGCGCCCCACCCAAGTCACACATATAGCAGATTCAGATTACATTCAGACATCAATTTATTTTGCTATCCAACGCATCAAACAATATACGTTTACAAGCCATCAGTCTGTCAGCTTGTCAGCTAGGTATTTAACCTCAGCTCATGAATTATTTCCGCATCGCACGTAAGATAACCTCCCCATCCAGCGACGGCAACGGCGATATTGTCAGCACAAAAAACAGCAAATTGATAAATGCAAAAAATGCTAGAAAATGGCTTTGTAAGGTTGCATATAAAGCAAGTCCAAGTAGTCCAGCATTCATACTGGCAAGTGGTCCACCAATCGCCCGACCAATATGAACACGCGGTAGCAGGTCTTCGGTATCATCATAATGCAATATAGAAACAGTCATGGTTGCGAGGATATACGTAACAGGTGCGCCAACACGACGACTGCTGACGATATGCCCATAGCTATGGATAACACTCGCTGACATGATAATGAATCCATAGAAAACCCCTCCGATGATTCTAGCAACGGGGTCGGCAACAGGAGCGAATATGAAAGCGATGATAATACCTGTGATAATCATCAATGGTGGGTTGAGCCAAAATAGCTTTGTGCCTTTGTAGGGTGTGCCAAATAGGGTAAACAAATCGCGCAGTTCGGATTCGTCAGTTTTATCAATGACGAGTAATGACATGAAATAATCTCCCAAATCTCTTTGACACAGTTATACTCTGTTTTGAATGATTACGCATCAGATTGGTATCTTAAAATTGGGCGATAGCAACAGAGCCTTGACATACCCATACCCCTATAGGTATATACATTAGGAAATTAATTAGCCTAGAATTGTAAGTGACCAATGCGCCTGCTCAGTCTGAGTTTATTGATACTGATGATATTAAGTGCTTGCCAGACAGAAGAAAATAATACCTTGCTGGATTTGTCAGATACAGTCAAACCGAAAGCTGTGCCGACAATTGACCCAGCCAATGAAACGTTATACACCGCTCAACAAAACTACAATAAATACTGCGCGCATTGCCATGGGTGGGCGGGAGATGGTCAGCCACAAATGACCATCGAAAATGCTGAGCAGTTAGGGTATCACACTGTACCGCGCCATGATGAATATGGTCATACATGGCAACATCCTGACCAAATCTTATTTGAGGTCATCAAATATGGAGTGCAAGCACCAACAAATTTATACCCCATGTCACCCTATGAAGAAAACTTGAGTGATGATGAAATCTTTGCCGTTGTCGAATATATCAAGGGTTGGTGGACTGATGACCAGCGTCAGCATCAAGCACAACTGACAACACAATTTGATGAGAATAACCCCTTCTGGGCAGAAGATAATCTGGAGAACGATGAGTAATGTATCACTATTTGAAATATATCATTGCGCTGGTCGGGTTAGTGTTGTTCGGATGCACATCAACACAGACAACGTCTGCTGTCTTGCCATTGGCAGACAATCAACCGACCTTATTATTATTCTATACCGACAACTGACCGCCCTGACAAGAAATGCGTCCCATCGTGGATGGGCTTCAAGAGACATATGATGGTCAAATGATATTTGTATATTTGAATGCTGGCGATAGTGCCGATGGGCAGGCGATATTTGAATCGTTAGGCTTACCCGGACATCCGAGTTATGTTATTTTCTCAACGGGTGGTGATGAACAGTTTCGGTCGTTTGGCATTGTTGAAGATATAACGTTGATTGATGCCATTGGCGATGTTTTGGAAAGTAATGAGTGATGTTCAGATTATTGCAAGTGATAGATATACTACTGTTCTTCCCAATATTGGCATTGGGGTTGATGGCGGGGTTCAGCGGTGGCGGGAATAATATTTGGTTTCAGCGTATTGGGACAGCGATGTTGTGGCTTGCCCCTGCATCGGTTGTTTGTGTGATAATTGCCGAGATACTGTGGCGATTAAATCAGCAGACATTGGCGTTTGGTCTGCTGGTTCTACCGATTATGATATGGGTTGGCTTGATTATCGCATTACAGATAAAGACAAAGTTCTTCTTTCGTAGCGGTTAGCTGGCTTGCTGTTGCTGTATTAGGTCTGCATATGCGCCACCCAATGCCATAAGTTCGTCATGGTTGCCTTGTTCAATGATACCACCGTTGCCAATCACGATAATCTTGTCTGCATGGCGGATAGTTGATAAGCGATGAGCAATGACAAATGCTGTACGCCCTTCTAGTAGCTTATTGATGGCATCTTGTACGAGTCGTTCCGTGCGTGTATCAATATTAGCCGTTGCTTCGTCCAAAATTAGGATTTGTGGGTCTGCCAAAATCGCACGAGCAATACACAATAATTGACGTTGCCCCTGACTAACTGACCCACCAGCACCTTTCAATTCAGTGTCATAGCCTTTGGGTAAGCTAACGATAAAATCATGAACACGGGCGGCTTTCGCAGCGGAAACAACATCATCCATATTGGCAGTTGGTTTACCATAGCGGATATTATTGGCAATCGTTGTGTTAAAAAGATAACTACTTTGTGGCACTTCACCGATATTCAACCGTAAACTCTCTTTTGTCACATCACGTATATCGACTGTATCCACCAATACACGCCCGTTATTGACATCGTAAAAACGTCCCACAAGGTTGACGATGGTACTCTTCCCTGCACCCGTTTCGCCGACTAGTGCAATTGTTTCCCCTACTTCTGCTGTGAGTGAAATCCCCTCCAGAATCATTTTGTCATCGGTATAGCCAAAGACCACGTCTTGGAACTCAATATGCCCGTCTATCGTTGTGAGTTGCTTGGCATCCGGTCTATCCGGTAAAGTTGTTTCGGTATCCAAGAGTTCAAACACACGCTCACTTGCCGCGAGAGCTGATTGCATCTGTGTATAGAGGTTTGCCAGTTGTTGAACAGGGCGGAAAAATTGCTGAGAATAACTCAGGAATGCGACGACAATCCCCACTGTAATTTCCCCATTGAAGGCTAAATATCCACCGAACCCTGTAACAAGGACGGTTGCAACCGTTGATAACACATCAATAGTTGGCGAGAAGACTGTTGTTATCCGCGCTGCATAAATGTTGGCATCACGGTTGGCGGCATTGTCTTGCTCAAATTCTTGAATTGCCAGAGCAGTACGTGCAAATGCTTGGGCTTCTCGCACAGTCGATAGATCTTCTTCAAGGTCAGCGGATAGTTTGCCGAGTGTCTCGCGGGAAGTCCGGAACGCTTTTCGTGATTGTGCAGAAAAATAGAAGGTGACAATCACCATTAGTGGGATGATAACAATAGTTGCCAGTGACAAGCGTACATCCAATGCAAACATAGCTATCAAAATCGCAACGAGGCTAAACAAAGAGCCCAGCGATTGTGTCAGCGATTGCCCAAAGAGTGTTCCAATTGCATCGGTATCGTTGATAAGACGACTCATCAAATCGCCGGCTTCATGGTCGAAGAAGTAACCGAGATGCAAGGTTTGCAAGTGCGAAAATACATCCCCGCGTAGCTTGAGCAACAGGCGTTGTGCCAAAATACTAATGAGGCGCAATTGACCAATAAAACCAACATATCCGACTAAGTATGTACCGAGTAATACAAACATAATTTGTCCAAGTCCGGCACTATCTTTGAGTGTGATAAACTCATCAATCGCGCGCCCAATCAATGCGGGGCCCGCAGCCTGACCAAGTGTAGACAATATCAGCATAATAATTGTGCCACCGATGAGAGGAGCTTCACCACTTAAATATCCAAGAAGGCGAGTAGTTGTACGTGGCTTAGAAGGTGTTTGCATGAGTGGTATCATCCTCTAGCTGGCTATTTACAATATCGACATACAGTTGACTGGTATGCAATAAATCATCATGTGTGCCCCGCTCAACAATTTCACCCTCTTCGATTATCAAGATTTGGTCAGCATTTCGTACAGTGGAAATACGCTGAGCAATGATGAAGGCGGTATGATTTTCAAGATAAGGTTTGAGAGCGATGCGTAATTTAGCTTCGGTATCGGCATCAACAGCACTCATGCTATCATCAAATATCAGAATCCGTGGATGAACAACCAGAGCTCGTGCAATCGCAAGGCGTTGACGCTGTCCACCACTCAAACCTGACCCGCCCTCACCCAGCATGGTTTGGTAGCCATTGTCCAGTTGCATAATGAAGTCATGTGCTTGTGCAATACGACAAGCATCTTCCACTTCTTCATCGGTTGCATCAGCCTTGCCGAAACAGATATTTTCGCGGACTGTCCCACTAATGAGATTGACATTTTGTAGCACAACACCAACCTCATGACGCAAGGAATCGAGTTCAAGGTTGCGAACATCGACACCATCAATTTTTACACTGCCTTCGGATACATCGTAAAAACGTGGGATAAGATTCACAAATGAGCTTTTTCCGCTACCTGTCTGACCCAATAGGGCAACAGTTGTTCCTGCTTCAGCATGGAGTGAAATATTTTTCAGAACAGGTTCATCACTTCCCGGATAGGTGAAGGTGACATTTTCAAAGACGATATCGCCACGCACATTGTCATGCAGGTCAATTGCGTTGGGCTTGCTTTGAATTTCAATTTCTGTATCCATGATTTCGTAGATGCGCTTGCCAGATGCTTGTGCGCGCGATAGTTGTTGTGCGATGAAGCCAAGCTGAAATATGGGCATGATGAGATAGGTCAAGTAACTGTTGAAGGCAACCAATGTACCAAGCGACATCTCATCCGCAATAACCCGTTCACCCCCCAGCCAAATAACAATGAGCGTTGCCAGATTTGATAACAAAAACACGGTCGGGAAACCGATAGAAAATACATTAACAACTTGTAGGTTCATGTCATAGAGGATTTGGTTCTGATTGTTGTAGCGTTCTAATTCTCGCTTTTCGGCAGTAAATCCTTTAACAACACGAATGCCCTCAATGTTCTCTTGTAGAATATCATTCAGGATACCAAGATTTTGCTGTACCCGTCCAAACATCGGTCCTAGTCGCATAAAGATTTGGGCGAAAACAATAACAATCAACACAATGATAACGAGAACGGCTATAGCAAGTGTCCATTCTGTTGCCAATAAGATGATGATACTCCCACCAAATGTCACGAGTGCAGAGATGAGTTGCAACACCCCCTGTGCATAAAATACTCTCACTCCTTCAACATCGGATGTCGCCCGTGTCATGAGTTGCCCTACGTTATGGCTATCATGAAACGAGAATGATAGGTTTTCTAACTTAGTAAATAACTCGTTACGAAGGTCATAGGCAATACCTTGTGATGCTGTTTCCGACCAATAGGCATTTGTAAAGTTAAACACACCTCGAATGATAGCGATAATAACAAGAATCACTGTGATTGTGACAATGGCATCACTATTACGAGCATTGAGTCCATCATCTATCAAACTTTGGAATAATTGCGGGGTGACCAGATTGGTTGCCGTGACAATGAGCATCGAAAGCAATGCTCCAATTGCAAGCCACCGATAGACGCTAAGCTGTTGCAGTCCGCGCCGGATAAATTGCATGGGATTCTCCTATAAGTTTGGATTATCCCTACAAGTATAAGTGATAGCAAATATTTCGGCTATTTATCAGCTCTGGTTAATCAACAAAATAAGATGATTGTCGATAACTTGGATTCAATTTAATCTGTTTGATATGTCTTCAGCACATCCTGAATCTGCTGGACAAGTGCATCTTTGCTAAAGTTACCTTTTTCTAGCACTTTTTGCGCCTGCGAATTAAGTTGGGCTTTATCCGCAGGAGTGAGCGATTTGGCTGTGATTGCGATGACGGGAACACTTTGCCATTCTGATTGTTGGCGTATCGTCGCTAAGAACTCCAGCCCATCCATCTCTGGCATCATCAAATCCAATAAGATGATGTCCGGCATTTGTTCATCAATTTTTTGTAAGCCGATGCGTCCATTGTCTGCAACTTGTGCTGACCACCCTTCCCGCTCAACAGTCCGCTGGAATAGTTCTTGTGTCGGCGGGTCATCTTCAACGATGAGGACATGGCATTGATTTGCTTTTTCGGCTGGAACAAAGCGACGAATGGTAGCGATGAGGCGGTCACGGTCAACAGGTTTGGTCAAATAATCAGATGCACCTAATGACAAGCCTAGTGATTTATTTTTCAAAATCGACAACATAATAACGGGAATCTTTTGGAGGTTAGGGTCGGCTTTAATCTTCTCCAGCACAGCCCACCCGTCCATACTCGGCATCATCACATCAAGGGTGATAATATCAGGCTGATACTCGCGCGCCATGTCGATGCCTTTTTCACCAGAGTTTGCTGTAATAATATGAAAATCTTCACGGGCAAGTTGTCGAGTGAGAACATCGTGGATAGTCGTGTCGTCGTCAATCACAAGGATGACTGTCGCATTTTCGTCTGGCTGCGATATTGTAGCAGTGACGGATGCTGTTAGGTCAACCTGTGCAACAACATTAGATTCTGGTTTTTGTGATTCAACAGGCAGTTGCACGCTGAATGTGCTACCTTTGCCGGGAATACTTTCAACAAAAATATCACCGCCTAGCATCTGCGTAAAATGCCGACTGATGGGTAAACCCAAACCTGTACCACCATATTGACGGGTGGTTGACTCATCGGCTTGTGTGAACTCTTGAAAGACTTTGCCGACTTGTTCCGATGTCATGCCGATGCCCGTGTCGCTCACTTCAATTTGTAACCATTCCTCTTGTGCCTGACGAACATAACGATGAGCACTCAGGGTAATTGTGCCACGCTCTGTAAATTTCGTTGCGTTACTGAGTAGGTTAAAAATAACTTGGCGTAGCTTGGTGGCATCACTGGTTATTATTCCGAGCTGACTCAGGTCACCATCAAATACCAGTGTGTTGTTATTCTGCTGTATCATCGGTTGGATGGTCGCCTGAATTTCCTCAATCATAGGGGCAAGGGCAAATTCTTCCAGATAAACATCCACCTTACCGGCTTCAATCTTAGATATATCGAGGATGTCGTTAATTAACGACAGTAGGTGGGTTCCGGCTTTCTGAATTTTTTGTAGGTCAGGGATGGTATCTTCATAGCCAAAGTCCACAGCATCTTCTTCGAGAATTTCACTATAGCCAATAATAGCATTCAGAGGGGTACGCAATTCGTGGCTCATATTGGCGAGGAACAGGCTTTTAGCTTTGTTGGCGGCTTCCGCGTCTTCAACAGCACGGTTTAGTTCTTGTGTGCGTTGTTCTACCATCTCCTCCAAATTGCCCGTCAGTTCAGTGAGTTGAGCGTTAGTCGCTGTCAATTCTTCTGATTGTTGGTTGAGTCGTTGGGTTATGTTTCGTCCTTCTCTCACAAAGTAATAGACAATCAGATAGACTGTCAACAGAGGTGCAAAGATATTCATCACATATAGCAATACAACAATTTGCTTACTGAATACCACACCAATTCCAACTAATTGTGAATCGATAAAAGCCGAGGTGAGCATTATTACGATGAACATGTATATCCATATGCGGGCATCTCTTATTTGTTTACTGACGACTAGAGCCACTATGGGTGATAATATCGACCAAATAGACACAGCGCTGGAGGCAGCAAATCCACCAAGATGCCACTGCATAAAGATTGGCATGACTAAGATTAAGAGGAGTTGTCCAAATTGAAGTGTCTCATAGTGTTGTGTTCTTAGATAGATTTGTAGATTGAGAAACGACAAAATGACATAACCAAAGGGCCATATCGATACACTTGGAACACCAAGTAACATATACATTACCCCCCAGACAATACCCCCTATTGTTGTCACGATTGACATCGTAACAAGAACCGCACGATTGAGACGTATGGCTTCAGATTCGCCTTCATGGGCGGGTGGGTAGATAAACTGGATGATACGGTCGAGATATGTCATGAAGCAATCCGGTTACATTATTCTGATAACATGTTCATTCTAGCATGGTTTGTATCAACGGATACTAAATCATATTTGAAGATGGAATTTGGTTAAGACAATAATCCTGAAACAGGTGTTTTTATAACAATGGCAATCGGAGTGTTACAGTTGTTCCCTGTTCTGGAACACTGTCTAGTTTGCAGGTCCCATGATGCGAGGCGATGATATGTTTCACTATTGCTAGTCCCAAGCCGGATTGCCCCCCTGCTTGACGTGCGCTATCAATCCGATAAAAACGGTCAAATACAAAGGGGAGGTATTTTTCTTCAATACCTATACCACTGTCGCGAATTGTGATAATGACATGGGTTGGGTCTGTATCACAGGTGATGATAATGCTATCAGCGGGTGATGTATGCTGGAAGGCGTTGTTCATTAGATTAACTATGGCATCTTGAAGATAGCTTGTATCTGCTTCGATATACACAGGATTATCCGGCAGGATGAGGCTGAGTTTTATCTGATATTGGTCTATCTTTGTTTGAAGCTGAGCAACAATTGCCCGCAGTAATGCACCAACATCAACCTTGTAGAAATCATATGAGACACCACTATCAAGTCGGGACATCAACAGAAGTTTCTCGATAATCTGATGCAGATGATTAACCTGACTTTTAACCAGTTGTAATTTGTCTTTTTTGCGGTCAGGGTCATTAATATGTTCCAGCAAATAGAGACTACTGTTGATAATTGTGATGGGTGTCCGCAAGTCATGAGATGCGTTTTCCATGAATTGGGACATCATTCGGGATTTTTCCGCTTCAAGTATAGACTCGACACGCTCAACAATTGTTGATGCGATTTCTCTTGATGTATCGTCAGCTAAACTTTCGGGAATCGTACCTGTGTCTAAGGTCTCGCGGATAACCTCGCTGAGATTAGGTAAAGTTTCTTCATCTGTCGTCGCTGGTATCGGCGGGGGTTGCAGATAGTCACGAACACGGTGGACGATGTCATCAATTGTAGAATGGTTACCCCTATCTTCAGCTGTATCAAATATTAAATCAGCAAGTTCTCGTTTGAGTGTCGGATAGATTTTCTGAACAATCTCTTGTGTTTCATAATTTGAGATAGGATGATTGAGGATAAATGTACCAAGTTCGACTGCTAGCGGCAAATCACCTTCGCTATACATCAGATGGACCATCCAAGCCATTGTACTGAGTATACCTGCAACAAACCGTTGTTGGTTGGCAACAAATATGTCTAGGGTATCAAGAAAGTATCGGCGGGCTTCTGGATAATTGCCCAAACCCCAATAGGCTACCGCAACATTTTTGCGAACAGCAATAGCATATGCACGCCCACCTGTTGCTTCAAATTGTGTAAGTGCTTTGAGGGCATAATTCTTTGCTGTCAGATATTTGCCCTGCTGATTATGCAATAAGGCTAACCAGATATTACCTTGTGCCGACTGATAAATATTGCCCCGTGTGTCATTCTGAATCAACATCTTATTAAAGATTCGTTCAGCATTTTTGAAGTCGCCTTGCAATTGATATGCCCAACCCAGCGTTACACGATTGCTCATTTGCTCTTCAATGTCATGAATATCATCATACTTTTTTAATGCCAACTCACCATAATATTGCCCCTTATTTAAATCACCAACTGTTGTCCAATGAATCGACAGGGCAAGTTCACTGCGTGCAATTTCAATCGGGCGGTTGTGTTGTTTGGCTAATGCGTAAGCTGTTTCTGCTTGTATTAGTGCATCTTCCATTTGATTTGTCAGTTGTAGCCCTAAAGCAAGAAGGGCTTGGATTTTGACGTATAACGCTAGGTGTGTATCAATATGCCCTGATGTGTAGAGCTTTTTTCCTGCATCTTGTTGGAAAACGACCATCTCGCGGTATGAACCACGAATCCGATGAAAGTGGTATAAGGCTTCGATAGCTTGTGCGATAATATCAAAATCTTCAATATCGAGGGCGTAATGCCACATTTGGCGGATATTATCAATTTCTCCATCTATTTCTCGAATTGTTTCTGGTGCATGTCGCCCATCAACTTTGAATACAGATTCTCGGCTCGATAGCAGGTGAGCATAATACTGTGCATGACGTTGGCGGATTGTCTCTTGATTGTCTGGGTATCCTTCTAGCTTATCTTCCGCATATTGGCGCAGTAACTCATGTAACGTATACCGATTATCTTTGTTCTGATAAATCAATGACTTGTCGATGAAAGAAAGCATATCTTGCGTTGTTGCCGATAGCATCTCGGTGACAGCATCTTCTGTAAAGCCACCACGAAAGACTGACAACTGAGCATAGATTTCCTGTTCAACAGGTGTGAGCAATTGCCATGATGACTCAAAAACTGCGCGAATACTCCGATGGCGTTCGGGCACATGTACAAGTGAGTTGGCTAATAAATCAAAGCTAGCGGTCAGGTGTTCGTGGATTTTTTCAATCGACATCATCCGTAACCATGCAGCTGACAGTTCAATTGCCAACGGGACACCATCAATGAAATGGCAAATATCGACTACATAGGGCAAATTCTCATCGGTTAGCTGAAACCCCCAATTGACTCGTTGAGCGATTTGAAGAAAGAGTTGAATCGCTTCGTGTTTTTGTGCTTCTTCGACGCTGATGATATGGGGTAAGGTCATGCCATGCAAGGCATACACAAGCTCATCGTTAAGGTTTAATCGCTCACGTGAGCTGACCAAAATGTGTAACTGTGGACAGTGTTCCAATAGATAACTGACGGTATCACGTCCTGCCATAATGTGCTCAAAGTTATCAAGAATCAACAAGAGCGAACGGTCAGCAATATTACTAATCAGTTGGTCTGCGGGCGGTTGGCTACTGGCAAGATTAATCTCTAAGGATTCGGCAATTGCACCTGCCAATTGGTCAGCATGATTGAGGGGAGCAAGAGGCACGAAAACGATTTCTAAATGGTCTTCATCATGTTGATGAATCGAATGACCGACCGCAACCGATAGGCGCGTTTTACCAATGCCTCCCATACCGACGATCGTCACGAGGCGTTTTTGTTTTTCTATAATAAGCTGACAGATATTATTAAGCGCATCTGTCCGACCGATAAATTCAGTTACCTGTAATGGAAGATGAGAAAGCATAAAAATTCAATATTACCTACACGATAAGACTCAATTATATCATGATTATGCTTTCAACCATGCGATTTGATAGGGTTCTAACTCTATTTCTAACAGACCATCAGTTACCTGATAATCCTGTAACTGAATCAGGTCGCGCCACTGGTTATGATTGACCGGAATCTGAATGCGTTGTGATTGGTTGGTCACATTATTAACGGCGATAATTCGGTCGTTTGTGTCAGTATTATGGCGTTCGACAACAACGACAGATGAATCGAGCATATGTATCTTTTGGTCTGCAATGGGATGAAAAGCAGGCTGTTCACGGCGTATAGATATGAGGTTCATGTAGGCACTAAAAACCTGTGAACGCAGGGAGGATGTATCAGCCAGCACAGTTTGTAGCGCATCACGTTGGAGCTTTTCGCGGTTGATGGTACGGTTGCGTCCGGTTTGTTCCACACCGTCAGCATAATTGCGTGACCCAAATAAACTATGGAAATAAATCCCCGGCACACCTGCAAGGCAAAGACCGATTGCCTGTGACACGATAAAGCGTTGGACGGCTACCTCTGGCAATGAGTCTACTAGGTCAGGTGGGTTGATAGCATCGAAGTAATTGATATTTAACTCATAGGGGCTTTGCGTGCCATCGCTTTGATTTCTGAATGAAACCCGTCCCCCGTGCGATTGCGCGACATCCACTAGGGTTTGAATTTCGTCGTCGGATAGAATGCCTGTCACCGGACGCAAGCCAATGCCATCGTGTGATGCGATAAAGTTGAAGAAGCTGGTTTGCTTTCCGACGGGTTCTAGGTCATGCGCCCATTGTGATAATTTGGTACTGTCGCCTGTGGTCATTGTGTGCAGAATCAGTGGTGGGAGTGGGAACTGATACACCATATGGGCTTCGTTTGTGCCATCACCAAAATACGAAATATTTTCCTCGTGCGGGACATTTGTTTCTGTGATGATGAGGACATCCGGCGCGACCATTTCCAGCGCATCACGCATAATCTGGATAACAAGGTGGGTTTGTTCGAGGTGAATACTGGTTGTTCCGGCGATTTTCCATAAGAAGGCAATTGCATCGAGGCGGATGAGTTTTGCGCCTTTTTCCACATAAAACAACAAGATGTCAATCATCTCAACCAACACATCCGGATTCATAATATTTAGGTCAATTTGGTCGTCGCTGAATGTTGTCCACACATGCTTTATACCAGATGGTGTTTCGACAGGTGTTAGCAGAGGCAATGCGCGTGGGCGGACAACTTGAGACAAATCGACATCCGGTGACATGACAACGAAGTAATCTTTGTATGGTTCTTCATCACGCAAAAATGCTTGAAACCACTCACTTTGTGCCGAGATATGATTAAACACCGCATCAAACATCAGCTTGAAGTCATCCCCCATCGCCGTGATGTCTTCCCATGTACCATGCTCTGGATTAACGGCTTTGTAATCAATCACAGAAAATCCATCATCCGATGAATAGGGAAAGAATGGTAACAGATGCACACTGTTGACAGTGGGATGGATAGTATCCTTCAGAAATTCATGCTGGACTGCCAGCGGGTTTTGGTCACCATCTTGTACTTGGTCGCCGTAGGTGATGAGAATAACATCTTGTTCGGTAACTGGAAATGCCTCCTGCTTAGATGCTTTGGGATGCTGGTCTATGCGCGCCTTGAGTTTCGCAAGTGTCTCATCCGCTTGTTTAGGATAGAGGATTTGTAATTTTTCTTGAATTTTTGTGTAATCTGACATGGGTTGTCCTTGCACGAATTGCCAAAAGAAACGCGACTATCTTACAAAATATGTGTCTTTTTAGTAGGTGTAGTTAGCGTTTATAAACGAACTGACAAATATTTTCTACCAAATCATCTCCAATAAACCGTTTTAAGTAGGTATGGTTTGCTATCTTCATCATCCCGTGCTATATGTCAGATAGATATAGTTGAATGAGTCGAGTATGCTATGACAAGCACATTCGACAAAGGGAACAATCATGAGCCAATTCGGGTTGCAGAACCACCTAGAGTCTATCTATGACAAAACAGAGCGACAATTTACCTTTGATGTATCCGATGCTGCATCTGCCCGTGCATGGCAGATTGTGTTTCGGGCGAGCTTGCTGGAATGCTTGCGAATTGACCGTCGGTTGATGCCGGAGGCTGTTCGTGTTGAGTTCCTTTCGACAACCGATAAAGGCACATATATCGAGGATAAGTATCGCTTGATGAACGGTGAATTGCCGATTCCAATGTATATGTTAATTCCCAAAACGCCCCCGCCCTATCGTCCTGTGATTGCATTTCATGGTCACGGTATCGGTGTGAATCTCATTCTTGGCAATTATGACGAATTGCCCGATGCGCAGACCTATACTGCGAATGGAGAAAACTTCGCCCAACGACTGGCACAAGATGGCTATCTGGTGTGTGCTATTGAGCAACAGGGATTCGGTGAACGTGTCACGGCGCAGGTGAATAACGGTAATTCCTGCCGGCATCTTGCTCACCACTACATGATGCACGGGCGTACCTTGCTTGGTGAACGGGTGTGGGAAGGCATGTTAGCGATACAATATTTGATGGGACGTGATGACATCATAGCAAATCAATTAGCATGTGTCGGATTTTCTGGTGGTGCGACAACGGCACTATTTTTATCAGCGTTGGATGAGCGGATTCGCAAGACCGTTATTATGGGGTATTTGTGTTCGCTGAACCAGTCGATATTAGGCATGGAACACTGTGAGTGTAATTATGTACCCGACTTGCTGACATTAGGTGACACAGGCGATATTGCTGGCTTGATTGCGCCCCGTCCTGTTCAGGTGATTTCCGGTGAGACTGACCCCATTTTCCCGATTGTGGGTGTACGCGAACAGTACGAGGTATTAGAAAAGGTCTATCGTGTGTTTGGCGCAGATGACCGTTGCCAACTATCTATACACAGTGGTGGACATCGACCGGATTATGATGCGATGAAGCAATGGTTGCAGGGTTAATATTTATTGTAGCACGGTGTCATTTAGCACATCCTCGAAGACATCCATGAACACATCGACATACGCTTTTGTAAAGATAATCGGCGGTTTGATTTTGAGGACATTATTGTGATAGCCCTCGGTACTGAGTAAGATGCCTCGTTGCTTCAACCGCTCGACGATATATTTTGTTTCGTTGGGTGCAGGTCCGAGTGTGTCACCATCTCGAATCAGCTCCACCCCCATGAATAAACCTGACCCGCGCACATGCCCGATAATGGGGTAACGCGATTGTAATTGGCGCAGTCTATCCATCCAATAATTGCCGACCTCTAATGCGTTCTGTTGCAGATTGTCTTCTTCGATAATGTTGAGGACTTCAAGCCCAATCGCACAGGATACCGGATTCCCGCCAAAGGTATTGAAATATTCCATGCCGTTGTTGAATCTATCTGCGATTTCACGGGTGGTGACAACAGCTGCTAAGGGATGACCATTGCCGAAGGGTTTGCCCATCGTGACGATGTCAGGAATCACGCCCTGTAACTCAAATGCCCAGAAGTGCGACCCAACCCGCCCGAAGCCGACTTGCACCTCATCGGCGATACATACCCCACCAGCCGACCGCACCCTATCATAAGCCCTTTGCAGATAGCTATCTGGCAATGGGAGTTGTCCACCGGTTCCGAGAATACCTTCAGAGAAAAATCCGGCTAATTGATGCCCTTGCTTCTGAATACGCTCAATCGCTTCTTGCACAGAGTGGGCATAGTGTTGTCCGACTTCGGCAGAGAACCCGCGTTTTTCGCCACGATAGCCATCAGGAATGGTTGCGACTTGCACATAATCTGGCTTGCCGTTGCCACCCTTGCCATTGAATTTATACGGGCTGAGGTCAATCAATGCTGAGGTGTGCCCGTGATAAGCATGGTCGGTAACGATGAAGTCGGTGCCATTGGTGTAAGTTTGGGCTAATCGGATGGCGAGTTCGTTAGCTTCGCTCCCGCTGTTGACAAAGAAGCACACTGATAAGGAGTCGGGCAGGGTCGCACATAGGCGTTCGCTAAGTTCGGTAATCGTATCGTGAAGATAGCGTGTATTGGTGTTGAGGACTGCCATCTGCCGTTGCCCTGCTTTGACGACACGCGGATTGGAATGTCCGACATTAGGTACATTATTGACGCAATCCAGATAGGCTTGTCCGTTTTCGTCATAGAGATGGTGCATATACCCACGTTCGATTTTGAGTGGTGTCTGGTACGACATACTCATAGATGGGTTGAGGTGTTGCTTACGGCGTTGGACAATATCGTCATGATTGGAGGTCTGACCGACGGTTGTTTGTTGGGGAATATTGAGGATGAGATTGGGGTCTGGTGATAATGCTAACCACACATCCCGATAGTGTGTGCCTGTCACACCGGGGAACTCACCCTGATAATTGAGCATGTCGGTCACGATTTGGAAGTGTACATGCGGTGTCCAGTTACCATTGCGCGGATACATGCCAATCAATGCAATTTCGTCACCTGCTTGAACAGTATCTCCAACTTGCCATGTATCTAAGACGGATGCGTCCAAGTGACCATAAAGCGTATAAAATATAATGTCATCGCTTGGCTGATGTTTCAGAATAAGGGTCGGTCCATAACCTTTGTCGCCCACATTTTCTTGAACACTATGGACAGTGCCAGCAAGCGGGGCGTATATCGGGGTCATCGCTTGCGTGAACAAGTCGAGTCCGATATGGGTGGCACGCCGTTCGTGATGGTCTACGGCGAACATGTCACCGAGGTAAATGGGACGGGCTTCGTCATATCGTCCGATGCCAATGTTGTCACCGAGTCGTTCAAAGATGCGATTGGTAATATACACGGTATCGGCAAACTCATCGACATTGCCCAACTCCGTGCTACCAATTGTCAGGTCTAAGATTACGGTGTTCTCCTGTGTAAGCGGTTGCGACAAAATGGGGTGAAACGTCTGTGATGATAAGTAGTCAATAATTTTTTGTGTCTGAGGTATTGGGTCGAATCCACAAGCAGACCGGAAAATATAATGAGCATAGCGTGGATGGACAAACCCTAAACGACGGAGTAATCGCCATGCGGGTTTTTCACTGATGCTGAGGTGTTTGTTATCGGGTTCTTGCTTCTGTTGATACCACGAGATACAGACACTCATACACAGTCGCGCACAGACTAATGGAAACAGAACGGCAATGTCATCTTCGCTCAGCGGATGTTGCTGATGATAGGCTTGAATGACGCACGAGGCAGTATAGAGTGGATGTGGTTTATCCATCATGACATAGGCAAGGCAAACAGCTAGTTCCATGATGGTTGGACTGTAGACCATATCGCCGAAGTCAATCACGCCAGAAACCTGATAGTCAGTCAGTGATTGGGCTTGAACGAGAATGTTGTGGTCGTTGGCATCGTTATAGATGTAACCATGTCGGAGTGTATCTAAACGTGGGCTGACCTCCTGTTCATACATGCGGATAAAGTGATTGATGATAGCTTGTTTCTCCTGTGTCATGCCGTCCATATAGGAGATAACATCAAGAAAGTTGAGGATATTCCAGCGGTAGTCCAGTCGCTTTTCAGGATGGTCAAATGATTGTAAAGCGTTCGATAACTTGCCTAACTGTGTACCAATATCTGACAGCAATTCATCACTGTGCGGTTGGAAATCAACCAACGGGATTCCCTCAAGATAGTTCAGCAAGCGGATTGTATAGTCACCGTTATCTGTGGCGATTATGCAAGTATCTGTATTCTGTACGGTCGGGATAAGTTGCGGGCACAGGTTGACGGTTTGGGCGATATGTTTGAGGGCTGAATTTTGTAGGTCTAGGATTTGTGGTGATAGGCTGGCATGGGCGACTTTGAGGATATACTCATGCCCATCGGTTGCTTTCACATAGAAGTTACGGTCAAGTTCAGCAGATAGTTCGACGATGGTATCCGCCTCAATCTTATAGTAGCTGTCCAATACTTGACGCACTTGTTCGATAGTAAAGGTCGGGCGGACGTTATCTTCCATGGAAACCATAATTTATCTTTCAAAAAATAGTAGAAATAAAAGCATCATTGAGTTATGACATGGTACTCTGACGATGGCGTTTGCTCAAGTGCATGACTGAAAATTGCCTGTGCTTGAGGTAGGCATAAAGAGGGGTATATAAGTGGCAGGCTAAATTTAGAGAAGGTGGTGTGTTAGACCACCTTAAAAACCTGTTTGAGAACAGATTCATTCTTATCATCTGTATAGGTGTGAGCATAGTTCTATTGCTCGATGATAGGGATAGTATCGGAAATCATGCCCGATTTATCAACACAGAAGATATTCACCGTCAGGATGGGCTATTGTGATGGAGTTCCGGTCTGTTTATGTTTGGATGTCAAAAATGGGGTGTATTTGACGTTTGTTGGGTTTGATGATTCTGTCACATTATGTAGTTGAATCGTATGTGAGCTTACGAATGAGGATACCGCGTCCACCATGAGTAAAGTCGATGTGACCTGTTTGCTCCAAATGGTTGAGGATTGATTGTGTCTCGGATGCAGAGCTTATCCCACAACGTAGACTGAGTTCGTCAACGGTGGGTGATTGGTAGTTTTCGATTTTGAATTTGAGAATTTCGGTCAGGATATGTGCAGGATTATTGAATTGATGGTTTGCCATACATTTTTCCGTTAGAACGTTGTTACAATAGGTATAGTATAGCACAGATTTTCTATGTGTGCGGTTAGAAGTTTAATAGATATGGGTTTAAATTGGTTGAATCGCACCACTCCCCCAATCATTAGGGGACTAACACCCTATCCAACATGCTATTGTGACACTATCTATCGTCAGTCAGGAGTGTTTTATGATTCCCATTCTCATTGGTGTAATGATTTTTGTGGGTATGTTGATGTTAGCCAGCAGTCGAAGATAAATAACCCCTATGAACTTAAATGAACCTTTAAGATTTTTATTGACACCATACAACAACAGTGATAAGGTGTTAGTGTGTGCAGTGTTACAAAGCACAAAATAAATCTATAGTTCAGAAAGGTTAACGATGGCAGACGTTCAAGCACAGGACGCAAAGAAGCTTCAACAAGCAATCAAGGACAACTATGTTCCCAAACGGATTAAGCGCGAGGCGTGGTCTGTTTTAAAGGAACAAGGCATAGACAGTGCCATGCGCTTGATTGAGGAGTTTAGTTTGCCATCGCCCACACAAGACCCTGTCCCCTACAAAATTTGGGGACGTGATGACATCGACAAGCCCACGATTTCACAGATGCGCGGGGCAGCCACACTGGCAATTTCTCGCAAAGGCGCACTGATGCCCGATGCTCACCTCGGTTATGGTCTGCCAATTGGCGGTGTACTAGCAACCGAAAACGCTGTGATTCCTTATGCAGTCGGGGTCGATATTGCCTGCCGAATGCGAATCACAATTTTCGGGGTCGATGATAGCGTCCTACAAACACATCGAGACTTGCTTAAAGATGCACTTGTCAACCAGACCCGTTTTGGTATCGGTGCACAATTTGCCAAAGATGACCTATCTCAGCATCCAGTATTGGATGATGAGGATTGGAAAGCAATTCCCCTACTTACTAGCTTGAAGGGCAAAGCCGTTGACCAACTCGGAACAAGCGGTGGCGGTAATCACTTTGTCGAGTGGGGAACTTTCACGATTAATGCATCCAAGCCAGAACTCGGTATCCCATCCGCTGGCACATATCTGGCGTTGCTATCACATAGTGGTTCTCGCGGAGTCGGGTATAAGATTGCCAATACCTACAGCAAGCTAGCGATGCAATTGCACCCACATATGCCAAAGGATGTCAAGCATCTGGCATGGTTGGACATGGACAAAGCCGAAGGTCAAGAATACTGGTTGGCGATGAACCTTGCAGGGAAGTTCGCGGCAGCTAACCATGAAGTGATTCATGAGCGTATTGCTCGTGCAACTGGATTTGATGTGCTAGGCTCAGCAGAAAACCATCACAACTTCGCATGGAAGGAAATGGTTGACGACAAAGAACTCATTGTCCATCGCAAAGGCGCAACACCTGCGGGTGACGGTGTGCTTGGGATTATCCCGGGAAGCATGGGTGACCCCGGCTTCGTCGTACAGGGCAAAGGCAATCCCGACAGCATCAACAGTGCATCACATGGTGCGGGGCGTAAGATGAGCCGTACCGCTGCTAAAAAGACCTATACTCGTAAGCAACAATTGGCATACCTCAAGCAGAGTGACATTGACTTGATTGGCGGGGGACTCGACGAAACACCTCACGCTTACAAATCCATCCATGATGTGATGAACGCACAACAGGATTTGGTGGACATCGTCGGTGAGTTCATGCCCCGTATCGTCCGCATGGCAGATGATTAGATTGACAGAGGAGTGAAGGTGCAGAGGCAATCCTTGAACATCTCTACATTCTTTGCTTCTCAGCATCATTGTGTTATGTCTTAAAATAGATTTCCAAAATTTGCTTGCGGAGTCAATCAAAATAGCATATAGTTTTAACATCCCAATTTAAGGGAAAGGCGGTAGTTGAGACCGCCTCTCAGGAATACTTGTACAAGTACTTAGTTTCCTGAAGCCATTGTAACGCACATCACAGCGCGCGTGTAGTTTGTGTTCACTATCTGACCTCAGGAGTATCATCGGGAATCCTTATTTATGGGGTTCATCACCAGTGCATATGCTTATCAGATATAGCCCGCTGAGTACCGAGGGGTGTCGGCTCAGGGGGCTATTTTGCGTTTACAATATGAATTTACCCGCCTTTATTAACTGGATTTAATGATTTTACACTTGTACACCATTGATTTATTCATCTACACTCACCTAGACATAATAGCAAAATCTCATGTTTTTATTCTTTCTGATACATATTCTATTGGGAGTTACCATTGAATCTTTCAAGCTCGAAAACAAGTGATTTTAATAAAGTCGAACAAGATATTCAGTTTCTGATGCAATGCTTTCGGGAAGTGCTAGAAGAAAATAATGAGCATGAGCTTGTGACAGCCTTACCGTGGATGGAAGCAACCGCATCTCCACTAGAAAATCTGACTATCGACACTGTTAAAGTGAAGCAAGCCTATTCGATTGCGTTCCAATTGTTGAACATTGCCGAAGAAAATGCTGTTGTTCAGTATCGTCGATTGTTGGAAAAAGAAGCGATTAGTGACCGTTTTTCTGGTCTATGGAGTCAGAACTTAAGTGCTTTCAAACAACGTGGCGTATCAGAACAACTAATTGCATCGGAACTAGCGCGGGTTCGTATTGAGCCTGTCCTAACAGCACATCCAACCGAAGCCAAACGCTATACGGTTCTTGAGCAACATCGCAACCTTTACCTACTAATGGTACGGCGCGAGAATCAAATGTGGACGATGCAGGAAACACAAGCGATACGAAATGAAATCAAAACAGCCCTAGACCGCTTGTGGCGTACCGGAGAGATTTATCTCGATAAACCTGATGTTGCCTCTGAAATCCGCAACACCCTGTATTATCTTCGCCATATGTTCCCACAAGTTATAGAATTAGCCGACCAACGTCTTGTGCAAAATTGGATTGAAGTTGGTTTTGCTGAAGACCACTTAACCCACCCTGATAACTACCCCAATATTTACTTTGGTACATGGGTCGGTGGTGACCGTGATGGGCACCCATTGGTCACTGCGGAGACAACAGAACAGACACTTCAAGAATTACGAAGAAATGCGCTCAGTTTACTAGAAGAAAAACTAACCCAGCTGGCACAGAAACTCAGCTTATCAAGGTTTTTGCAAGTTGTCCCAGAAGCATTCACCCAAGAAATTAATGATATTGCCTCTCGTCTTGGCGAAGCTGGACAAGATGCACTTGAGCGTAACGCAGAAGAACCCTGGCGACAGTTCATCAATCTTATACTTGTCCGTTTACCGAATAGCGATGATAAGCCTGATATATATGCGACTGCCAGCATGTTGGAAGCTGACCTCAAGATACTTTACGATAGCCTGATTGAAATCGGGGCGAATCGAATCGCTACTGCTGATGTCTTACCTGTTATTCGCCTTGTACAAACATTTGGGTTTCATCTGGCAACGCTGGATATTCGCCAAAATAGTAGCTTTCACGACCGTGCATTGTCACAGTTACTTACAATCGCAGGTCATGATGATAGTGATTTCTCAAATTGGGACAAAACAAAGCGGTTGCAACTACTGAATCAGGAATTGACTATCCCGCGTCCCTTCACCTTACATGATGTCACGCTAGACGCAGAAGCACGCGCCGTTGTTGATGTATATCGAGTCGTCGCAGATTATATACGTCGCTATGGGGTGCGCGGAATTGGCTCATTAATCGTGAGCATGACCCGTGATGTGACGGATTTGTTGGTTGTGTATATGCTTGCACGAGAAGCCGGACTCATAGTTAATACGGATGATGGCATGATTTGTCAGTTACCTGTTGTTCCCTTATTCGAGACCATTGATGACTTAGAGCAGAGTGCCGAGATTCTGACCGAGTTTCTATCTCACCCACTAACAAAACGAAGCCTTAAATTCCAGCAAGAACGCGACGGACTAGAGAGCCCTGTACAACAAGTCATGATTGGTTACAGTGATAGCAACAAAGATGGTGGCATTCTGGCGAGTATGTGGAAATTAACCGAGGCACAAAATCGTCTAACTGAAGTGGGTCATGAACACGGGGTACGTATTCGCTTCTTTCATGGTCGTGGTGGGTCAATCAGCCGAGGCGGTGGACCGACACATCGCTTCCTACGAGCATTACCTGCAAAAGCATTAGATGGTGATTTGAGGCTGACAGAACAAGGCGAAGTCATTGCGCGCAAGTATGCCAATAAGGAAACAGCTGTCCGCAATATAGAGCAATTACTGTCAAATTCGTTACGGGCATCTATTCATAAACATACTAGTGAACCCCATCCACTTGAAGGAATTATGCCTCAGTTGACAAATGTCAGCCGTCAAAAATATCAAGATTTGATGACACAAGACGGATTCATCACATTCTATCGACAGGCAACCCCAATTGATGTTATCGAGTCTAGTCGGATTGGGTCGCGTCCAGCCCGACGAACTGGCAAACATACACTTGCTGACCTCCGTGCCATCCCGTGGGTATTTAGCTGGAGTCAGGCACGTTTCTTGCTATCTGGATGGTATGGTGTGGGGACGGCATTACAATCGTTACAGGCTGATAACCCTGCATCATTTGACAATTTACGCGAGGTTATTTTCGACTGGTCACAATTTCATCACATTATCAGTAGCGTCGCCAGTAATATCATGTTGACAGATACAGACATTATGCAGGACTATGCGTCACTTGTTGCCGATGATGCTGTACGTCAACGTATGATGCAACTTATTCTTGATGAACTGGAACGCACATGGGATGTACTCGAACAGTTCTATGGTGGGTCATTGTGGGAACAGCGTCCCAATGTTGCGCAGGTTGTCTTGATGCGACAGAAGCCATTACGCAATTTGCATGCCCAACAAATTCACCTCTTGCGCAACTGGCGAGCAAATCCGAGTGACACCACCCTATCTGAACTGTTGTTGACAGTCAATGCCATCGCAAATGGGTTGGGCACAACTGGCTAGACACAACACCAAGTTACATACGTCATATCGAGATAACCCCCTGAGTACCAAATAATATCGGCTCAGGGGGTTATTTTCATGTTGATGTATAACAGCTGAGAGAATTATTACTCTGCAAACTATGCCGAATTAACAAGTCAAAGAGGTGTTATTCTCGTCGCCTTCAAAGTAAACATACGCTAACGTCAAATAACCAAATTGAAATAAATTTCGATAAATCTCAATACTTCTAAAACAAGCATGATGGTATCGTAATATACAGTAATCATTGATAAATAATTGAGATATATGACCTCGAAAGGTACGAAATTATGAAACAACACATAACAAAGCTGTGCTTTGTATTCTTGATACCAGTATTGCTATTCTCCATAACAATTACTATGGGACAGGCTCCAATCGTAAATGCTGAAACCTACACTGAAGATGGAAGGGTGGAAAGATGTATAGAGGGTTACTATCCTTCATCAGACCGTTTGCAATGTCTTCAAGTAATAAATCCCGTTCCGAATGCCATCTATGGGGAAGATAGTATTATAATCGGATGTCAAACTGGATTTGTTTTATCAGATAATGATGCCTGTATTGTTCAAGAAATAATAACTTGTAGCTACTGTGACGAAGGAGGGAAATGGGGACCTGAATATTGCGGTAATCCCGATCTAAAACCGTATGAGCGAGCCAACCTGTACGACGAAGCAAGTTTGATCTGTACAGCTGAAAAATATGATACTTGGGAGAATTTACCATCCAAGATGCAGGATAGATACTCAGATCGACAAGTCGAGATCAAGAATCCCAACTATACTCCACCAAGAGCTTCAAGCCCGTGTGATAGTAATCCTATACCTCCAGAGTACAAAACAGATTGTAAGAATAACCCTGAGAAAGTTCGCATTCTTGCACAACTCGCACTGGAATTAGAAATCAAACATATTACCCAAGATGAATATGACCTCAAGGTTGCTATAGTAAATGGACTAGAAGAAGTACTCAAAAAGGAAAAGGCAAAGCAAGAAGCATTAAATAACTTCGAGAATCAAGAAGATTGTATTGATAATCTCAGTTCGAATCCTAACTTGACCGAAGATGATTGCAAAACCAACTTACCTAGAAAACAAAACAACAACGAAAACGAAAACAACAACGAAAACAACGAAAACAACGAAAACAACGAAAACAACGAAAACAACGAAAACAACAACAACGAAACGCCTTAGTACGATTCATTAAGATAATCAATAAGGGTGTCCATGTGACACTCTTTTTGCTTTATATTGCCGTCAACGGTTCGAGAATCTCCCTTCTCTAAAGCATCACAATTCAGCTTGCAAGATAATTTAAGCAATTCGGTTATTTACCAATGAACAAGCACACAGCCCCAAATCATGTTACGATAGCAAAATCGACAAGCAGGTTGTGGAGTCTGACATGAATCACATTTTCAAAAAGATAGTGCGTTTAGTTGTCCCGGATGACACAGTTGTGTATCCTTTCTTAAATTCCAATGATAGTGAAAGTGGTCTTCCCGTGGATTTGCTTAATGGTATGAGTATGGCAATCGGTGTGTTGAGTGAACGTTATATAGATGAGGAGACGGGTGAGGAAAAAATCAGTGCCTCTCGTTCCAAAATTCATATCATGCCCCATGTGACACAAGTGACCTATGTTCAGAGTGGTAGTCTGCGTACCATCATGAAAGACCCAGATTCGGCAACATACTACGAAAATGTATATCAGGCAGGCGAAGCCGCATTAACCAAAGCTGGCACATATCTCCAACTGATTAACAACAGTGATGAACCGTGTGAACTACTGTATAACGTCACACCTGCATATCTCTTTGTGATGGATGATGACTTCTTCTATGATGATTCGGTTGTGTTTGATGAGGACTGGACTGACTTCGAAACATATGGATGGCAATCCCCCAAACCGCTACCCACATTAGATGACCGCGCAGAAGCCCTTAAACGCTTGAGAGACGGATCGAATTGAGGTAAGCCAGTGATTAGACTTATTGAATTACTGCAATACCTTCGCCAAAATCCAATCTAAGTATTTTTTCGTAAGGGCGAAACATGCTTCGTTTCTACATAAACTTTAAAACATCTTCTGAATAACCCAAATATGGGGTTTCATGAGTCAAATCTATCGCTACTAAATCGGCGAACATATTGTTACTAGAATCATCATTATGAACATCATGATATTATCTCTATTTGTTCTAGTCAGATATCTTGTCAAATATTCTCTGTGTATACGAACGTGGTGCAATTTTCATAAATACAAATACGGTAGCACTCAATAACTCAGTCAAGAGGCTAACTTTGGCAATATCTGCAAGGTCAGACATGAGAACTAGGGTCAATATTGGAATGTAGATAACAAGCAATAGTGTTGCCTCTTGAAGCCTTGGTCGCTTCATGAAGATGTCGTTTGCTGTAAATGTGGTTAATAGTGACCCAATTAACACAAAACGCAAAGCTAAAAAATTTGTTGATGCATTGAATAAACTGAAGCTCATATTGACGATGATGATAGTTAATAAGAATAATGCAACTACTCTGTAAGCTCGATGTTGTGGTGTTTTTTGCTGGCAGAAAATCAAATCTACTATATTTAGTAATATCAACATCAAAGGTATGACCAAGATTTCTAGTGCAAAGTTATAAAAAACATCAGCATTTAGGTTCCAGCCACTAAGTGTGTTAATCACCTCTGCAATTAAATGAGCATTCGATGTCAGGATTGCACAGAACAAAAATGCAAACATGCACAATACGCAACGACTAATAGTCCTTACCTGTATATTATGATTTGACTCAATAATATCTAAACATGTAATAAGCAGTAGATTAGCGAATATGTCTCCGCCTAAGTTAGCAAAAAAATGGTCATAAATTGTGGGAACATATCCAGGAAATAGATTTAAATCGGGCTTAGTTCCAGCTATTGTCAATAATACTGCAACAACAGAATAGACCATAAATCCAATCAACTTGTTAAAGCGAAGTAGAAATGAGAGGGTTAAAAAAACTATTGAGAAAACAAAGAAATTGACAACCGGACTAAATTCGATAATGACTGACAAATTGTCCAATAGCATTCTTTTATTCCTTTAAAATTTGACAACAAGCAACCTATATTGTGCGATTACTCATTGCTTGAATAATATATCTAATATATTTTAAATTAATTGTAAAAGTTTGTTTAATATTAAATTATACAAATTATTTTGTTATAATCAACATATATCTGGGTTGCAACATTCACAAAATTACCATAAATATGTACTTTTTGACATTTTCAGAGTCACGCTGATTCGTTACACTGTGGGTAATACTCAGGCAGGAGTTATCAGCCAACACCCATGAGCAAAGTTGGCTGGTACGACCACAACAATAGATTATTAGCGAGACACATTTATGTCACTGAACCCCAATGTTCATGCAGGTGTTCGGCAGTTTTTGTCGCCTGCGGATAAAGACCTTTTCATCAACGGTGAATACATTCCAGCTGATTCGGGCAAGCGCATCCCTGTCATTGACCCTGCGACTGGTGCAACGATTGCAACTGTGTCTGATGCCAGTTCAGCCGATGTAGACAAAGCGGTTCAGTCAGCGCGGGAGGCATTTGATAGTGGTGTCTGGTCGGATATGCCACCTTATGAACGCGAAAAACGTCTCCTTAAATTAGCTGATTTAATCGAAGCCAACGCAGAAGAACTGCAACACCTGATTGTGTGCGAGAATGGCAAGCTACTCTCAGCAGCACAACGTGAGGTCAGCGGGAGTATCAAGTACACACGCTACGCTGCTGGATGGACAACCAAGATTGCAGGCGATACGCTTGATGTGTCTATGACTGCACCCAACACCAGCTATTTTGCATATACCAAACTTGAACCTGTCGGCGTGGTAGCAGGCATTACGCCGTGGAACTTTCCATTGAATATGGCAGTTTGGAAAGCGATGGCGGCATTGGCATGTGGTTGTACCGTCGTCCTGAAACCCTCCGAAGAAGCTCCCCTGTCAGCATTGCGCTTAGCCGAATTAGCCATCGAAGCCGATATTCCAGCAGGTGTCCTCAATGTGATTACAGGTTATGGTGCGTCGGCAGGGTCGGCCTTGGTGTCACATCGTGGCATTAACAAGGTCGCATTTACAGGGTCAACAGCGACAGGCAAAATCATCGGTAAAGCCGCAATGGACAACATGACCCGCGTGTCTCTCGAACTTGGTGGGAAATCGCCTGTGATTGTGACAGAGTCCGCTGATATATCGAAGATTCCGGCGAATGTTGCAAAAGGTATTTTCTACAATCAGGGACAGGTGTGTGTAGCGGGGTCACGGTTGTATGTGCATCGTAGCCGATTTGATGAAGTGGTCGAAAAAGTGAGTGCGGTCGCATCATCAATGAAACTCGGCTCTGGCTTTGACCCATCTGCAAAACTCGGTCCGGTCGTATCCGCTAATCAGCAAGCGCGGGTAATAGACTATATTCAGTCGGGTTTGTCCAGTGGCGCAGAAGCTGTTGTCGGCGGAAAGTCACTAGACAGTGAAGGATATTTTGTCGAGCCAACTGTTCTTGTCAACATGGCACAGGATAACCGTGTGGTACAGGAAGAGATTTTTGGTCCAGTGCTGGTCGCATTGCCGTTTGATACCCTCGATGAGGTGATAGAACTAGCGAATGACAGTACAATGGGGCTGGCGGCAACGATATACAGCAACGACCTCTCGACAGTGCATCGCTTAGTGAAGCGCATTAAAGCGGGTGCAATCTATGTCAATTCACCTGTGCGCAGTGACCCAAATCTACCGTTGGGTGGATATAAAGAGTCGGGCGTTGGTCGTGAGCATGGTCGGTCGCTGATTGACTTATATACGGAGCAGAAATCGGTCGTGATTGCATACGACGAGGAGCAATAGACATGGCAAAAAAGACAGGTGGGGAAGCAGTTGTTGAGGCATTAATCGCGCATGGGGTGCATACGATATTCGGTTTACCGGGGGTGCAGAACGATTGGCTCTATAACGCGCTCTACGATGCACAGGACAAAATCAAGGTAATCCATCCGCGTCATGAGCAGGGTGCAGGTTATATGGCACTCGGCTATTATATGGCAACAGGTGAGCCGATGACTTTTAACGTGGTGCCAGGTCCCGGTGTACTTAATGCCTCGGCATCATTAGCAACAGCGTATGGATTGAATGCCAAAGTATTCTGCCTGACCGGACAAATCCCATCACAACACATTGGCAAGGGGCGCGGTGTTCTGCACGAAATTAATCATCAGCCCGAAGTGCTTGCCGGATTAACCAAGTGGACAGGTACAGCCCTTCACCCATCCGAAGCAGGGCGCAAAGTCGCGCAGGCATTCAGCGAGATGAACTCCGGTCGTCCTCGTCCGGTGGCATTAGAAGTGCCGATGGATATCCTCGCCATGAAAACCGAAGTTCCCGAAGTCGAAGTATTACCAACCCTAATGCCCCCCGTTGACTTGGATGCTATCGGAGAAGCCGGAAAACTGCTCGGCAATGCCAAGCGTCCGATGATATTTACTGGTGGTGGTGCACAGGGTGTTAGCGCAGAAGTCACACAACTGGCAGAAATGTTACAAGCTCCGGTTGTGGGTTATCGCACGGGCCAAGGTGTATTAGATTCCAGACATTACCTCAGCTTGCACATGCCCCCCTCACATGAATATTACAAAACAACCGATGTTGTGATTGCAATCGGAACACACATGCGGATTCCGTTGCAACGCTGGGGCAGTGATAGCAACATGAAAATCATCCGCATTGATGTTGATAGCGACGCAATGCACCGCATCAAACAACCGGATTTGCCGATTGTCGCACAGGCTGAGGATGCCCTGCCCTTGTTGCTCGAAGCCGTTGTCAAGCACAATATCAAGCGTGACTCTGCTGAAGATGAGATGCTTGGTATCAAAGCAGAATGGGCAAAAGCGACTGCTTACCTTGAACCACAAAATACTTACTTACGAATTATCCGTGAGGAACTCGGCGAAGACGGTATCTTCATTGACGAACTGACTCAAGTTGGGTTTGCAGCCCGCATTAATTACCCCGTGTATAAACCACGCACCTTCATCAGCACAGGTTATCAGGGCACGCTAGGATATGGCTTCCCGACTGGACTTGGTGCAAAAGTGGCTAAGCCAGATGTACCCGTCGTGTCAATTGCAGGCGATGGTGGTTTTATGTTTGCTGTCAATGACCTTGCCACAGCAGTACAACATAAGATTGGCTTGGTCACAATTCTGTTTAACAACAATGCGTATGGTAATGTCCGCACGATGCAAATCCGTGATTATGGTGAGCGGGTAATTGCCACCGATTTGGTTAATCCTGACTTTGTCAAACTAGCAGAGGCGTTCGGCGCGAATGGATACCGTGCAGAGACCAACGACCAACTACGCGAGGCAATGCGCAAGGGCTTTGCCAGTGATTTACCGACCTTGATTGAAGTCCCGATTGACGAGACACCAAGTGTTGACCGCTTCCGCAATATGGGTCGCGTCCGTCCACCAAAGGCATAAGCATGGACAGCACATATCAACCCATCTGGGAGCAGGCGAAACCCTATCTCAATACCCGCAGTAACGATACTCATACGTGGTATTGTTACACCTTCGCGGAACAACTTTGTGATGCCCATCCTAATGCAGACCGTGACATCGTCTTGCCTGCGATACTCTTGCATGATGTTGGTTGGTCAACTGTGCCGGAGGAAAAACAATTACAATCCTTCGGTCCGCACATGATTTACCCCGAATTACGTCGGCAACATGAAACCGAAGGGGTACGGATAGCGACGGAAATCCTACAAAAAATGGGATATGCCGATGACCGAATCACTGCTATCACCAACATCATTGATGGTCATGATACCGTGAAAACATCAGCATCCATAGAAGATTCGCTGGTGCGTGATGCCGATAAACTGTGGCGATACACCCCATTTGGATTGGACACAGTCGGCGGGTGGTTCAACTTTACGCAGGATGAGCAGATGGCACTCTTGCACAAGTGGCTAGGCACACGCTTCTATACCGATGCCGGACGCGAGATGGCACGCGGGTTATATGGATATTTGATGATACATCAAGACGATATGGTGTAGGGGCATGATGTATCATGCCCGCTAAGGACAAATAATATGTCAAAAATTATTCTGAAACCAAATTCAACAATACATAATCTATTTTCTGACCTTGTGCAAAATGCTAACCGTGTGTTCTTTGCAGGGTTGCCGGGGGTCGGCAAAAGCCTGATGCTCCAGCAATTAACGCTGATGGCACAGGAAGCCGGACGTACCGCACACCTCTTACAATGGGATACAACGCGCCCTGCTTTTGAAACACCAGCGGTCATGGCAAAGTATCCCGAAATTGATGGAGTAACCCATGCTATGATACGCAAAGCGGTTGGGATGTGGGCGCGTCAGGGTGTCAAAGATTGGAACGATACACACACAACGCCGGAACATATGCTAATTGGCGAAGTGCCACTGGTCGGCAATCGTCTGATGGAATTGGCGAAACCCTATGACGATGATGTCGAGTCAATTCTGACAGATTCGCGCACACAGTTTGTTATCCCCGTGCCGTCAAAAGCTGTGCGGGATGTCATCGAAGCCAACCGAGAAAAGACCATCACTGACCCACGTCATGAAAAAGAAACCAAAGATGCACCACCAAATGTCATGCGCGGGACATGGTATGACCTCAATCGCCTCGCTGTGCAATTGGGCATGGCAGAGGGTGATGCTGAAAAAGTACCGTATTCACCGGATGTCTATCGTGGCACATATCAATACCTGCTCCAACACCGAAACGTGCAAGTGTTAGATATTGACGAGGTACTCAAGCCTGCGGGGTCAGCTTATGATTTTGAGACAAGAATCCCCGAACTGAGTGCATCGCCGGAACAGGTTACCGAGATTATGACCCGACTGGAGAATAACTTTACAGTCGAACAAATAGAAGATGATGTAAACCAATGGTATGACGTGTAGGGTCGCATCTGAGTTTCGCCCTACGGAAAACCCAAATAATATTGATTGAATGAAGGACAAAACATGAAACTAGCACGATTTGCATACAACGGACAAATACACGAAGCTGAATACCGCGACGACCAACTATGGGTCGGCAATGTCGCCTATGATACTGATGATGTGATGTGGTTACCCCCAACAGAAACACGGGGTATCACTTGCTATGGTGTAGCATTGGGCTATGCTGACCACGCCGTTGAACTCGGTCTGGAATTGCCAGAATATCCCATTATGTTCACCAAAAATCCCCATGCGCTGATTGGTCATAAAGCTAATGTGATTCGCCCTGATGTCGAGTATATGCACTATGAAGCTGAACTGGTCGCGGTGATTGGTCGCCCGTGCAAGAATGTCAAAGCCGAAGACGCACTTGATTACGTCAAAGGCTTTACGGTTGGGAATGATGTGACGGTGCGGGACTTTGTCGGCAACTATTATCGTCCACCTGTGAAGGCAAAAGGCTTTGATACCTTCGGACCAATTGGACCCTGGTTGGTCTCACCCGATACGATTGACCCGACCAATGTCAACGTCCGCACTTATGTCAACGACGAACTCCGTCAAGAAGGCAATACATCACATCTGCGCCATAGTGTCGCTGAACTGATTGAGTATCTGACTGAGTTCACCACATTGTATCCAGGGGATTTAATCTGGTCAGGCACACCGGAAGGCATCTCGCATGTGTATGCAGGGGATGTTATGCGCTGTGAGGTTGAAGGCATCGGCGCACTCGAAAATCCAGTAATTGAAAAGTAATCAACACATTTCGTAGGGACGAACCTGTGTGTTCGTCCGCAATTGTCGAGAAATATCATTGTGGAAAGAGAATACAATGAGCAAACTTCAAGAGAATCGTGAAAAAGTAACCGCTTATCGTGCCAAGATTGAAGCGCGTGGCGTGACCAATATTATCAATGGCGAACATGTACCCGCTATCAGTGGGGAGACCTTCGAGAACGTGTCACCGTTGGATAACAGTCTTATCTGTACGGTGGCACGGGGTGATGCCGATGACATTGACACAGCAGCACAGGCAGCCCATGATGCTTTCCCTGCATGGCGTGATATGTCAGCAAAGAAACGCCGTGACATCCTCTATCGTGTGGCGGACTTAATCGAAGAATATGCCGAAGAATTGGCTCTGCTGGAATCACTCGATACAGGTCAGCCGATACGCTTTATGAGCAAGGCAGCGATACGTGGGGCGGCGAACTTCCGCTTCTTCGCAGACCGCTGTGAAGGTGCGCGTGATGGTCTATCACTCCCTGCCGATAATCATCTGAATTACACTATCCGCACCCCGATTGGACCTGTAGGTGTGATTACGCCTTGGAATACCCCATTTATGCTGAGTACATGGAAGATTGCTCCGGCATTGGCGGCGGGCTGTACCGTTGTACATAAACCCGCTGAACTCAGTCCAGTGACAGCGATGCGCTTGACCGAAATTATGATGGAAGCTGGCGTTCCGGCAGGTGTGGTCAATGTCATCAATGGCTACGGTGAGACTGCTGGTAAAGCATTGACTGAACATCCACTGATTAAGGCGATTGCATTTGTCGGTGAATCACAGACGGGCAGTTATATTATGGCACAGGGCGCACCCACCCTTAAGCGCGTTCACTTTGAGCTGGGTGGCAAGAACCCCGTGATTGTGTTTGATGATGCCGACCTCGACCGTGCATTAGATGCGGCTGTCTTTATGAAGTACAGCCTAAATGGTGAACGGTGTACATCGAGTAGCCGTCTGTTTGTGCAACGTGGAGTCTATGATGACTTTGTTGCAAAGCTCAAAGCACGGGTACAAAAAATTAAAGTTGGTGACCCACTTGACCCTGCAACTGAGGTTGGCCCCCTGATTCATACCGGACACTTTGATAAGGTCAGCAGTTATGTCGGCATCGGGCAGGAAGAAGGCGCAACGTTGGCTGTCGGTGGCGAGACCCTGACGCAATTTGGCAGTGGTAATTACTTCCAACCAACCCTCTTTACTGATGCACGCAACGATATGCGGATTGCACAGGAAGAAATCTTCGGTCCGTTCCTGATTGCGATACCGTTTGATACCGAAGAAGAAGCCCTGCAACTGGCGAACGATGTCAAATACGGGCTGACGGCGTATATCTGGACGCGCGATGTCACCCGTGCGATTAACATGGCGCAAGATGTCGAAGCGGGTATGGTGTGGGTCAACTCGCAGAATGTCCGTCATCTGCCAGCACCATTCGGTGGTGTGAAGTCAAGTGGTATCGGGCGTGATGGTGGCGATTACAGCTTCGATTTTTATATGGAAACGAAAAATATTTCGATTGCACTTGGCAATCATCCCATCCCGAAATTGGGCGAGAGTTAGGAGACTGCTATGCCAATTTTACATCCTGTGCCCGAACCTGCGTTTAATATCGTGCGACTGAGCCACATCGAACTGGGTGTGGCGGACCTCGATAAATCAAAGCAGTTTTATATAGATACGCTCGGTTTGATTGTCACTGAAGAAACTGACGACACCCTGTATCTACGTTGCCTTGAGGAGCGCAATCACCATAGCTTCATCCTGCGTAAAACTGATAAACCCGTCGTCTATGTGATGGGCTATAAGATGGCGAGTGAAGCCGACCTCGATACATTAGCTGAACATCTGCAATCGCTGGACTTGCCTGTGGAATGGGTCGAACGCTACAAGCAAGGGCGTACCCTCCGCACGCAAGACCCGATGGGCATGCCCCTCGAATTTTACTTTTCGATGGAACAGATTGACCGCAGTCTACAACGCTACGCCGAATACAGTGGTGTGCAACCGATGCGAATCGACCACTTCAACTGTTTCACACCGGATGTGCAAGCCTCGCATGATTTTTATGTCGGCGAGTTGGGCTTCCGCGTGACGGAATACACTGAGACCGATGACGACCGCGACGAACAAGACCTGTGGGCAGTTTGGATGCACCGTAAGGGTAATGTCCACGATGTCGCATTGACCAACGGCACCGGACCGCGTTTACATCATGCTGCGATTTGGGTACCGACCGCCATGAACATCATTCACCTGTGTGATGTGATGGCGACGACGGGTTACCTCGATAATATGGAGCGCGGACCGGGACGACATGGCATCTCGAATGCGTTCTTCCTGTATGTACGCGACCCTGACGGACACCGCATTGAGATTTATACCAGCGATTATATGACCGTTGACCCCGACTTCGAGCCGATTCACTGGGACTTGCGTGACCCACAACGGCAGACGTTGTGGGGACATCCCGCACCGCAATCATGGTTTGAAGAAGGTAGTCTGTTTGATGGGGTCGCTGTCACCGATAGTGCGCTGAGTGCTGAACCGATTGTCGCGCCGTAAATTTACATAACTATTGGAGGTCAATCTTGGTCTCCAATATCTGCTAAATCTTGTTGCATACTAGCTCCAGTAGGTTTATTTATCTCCACTTGGGAAGAGGCAGGCATGTAATTCTCTAATACCCCAAATTTAGACATGTCAGTATCAGGAGACCAGGAACTTCCATCTGGTAATATCGTGTTTTCATCAAATATTGCAGAGCGAAACTTTCCATTTACGTTTGTACCACTGATGATTGCACCCACTAGGTCAGCGTGATGTAAATTGGCACCACTTAAATCAGTTCCTCTTAAATCAGTCTCGACTAATTCGGAGTATCTTAAATCCACATCCCTTAAGCTACTTGAATACACATAAGCCCTCTGTAGCTTTACAAATTTAAGGTCTGATTCATCCAGATTTGCTTTCCATATTTCGGACTTTTGCCAGTTTGCACCTCTAAAATTTTGGTTTATTAACAGGCTACCTTGACCACGACTCCAATCGTGTTTGTGCATTTGATGCAGTGCATTTTTCGCAATTTCATTTGAAGTACTACCAGCATCTCTAATCAGTTGTTCTTTATAATTTTGCTCCTGATTTTGCTCATCTCGGATTTTCGCAATGCGCTCAATCAGAACAACGGTAATCGTAATCCCAACAGCTTCAGGAACGAGGTCAGTCAGCAATGCCCGAAGATTTGTCATTAATAGTTCAAGAAATGGAAACATCAGTATACCGATAAGTATACCAGCTAAGACATATAGCCCATGATAATTTTGCCATAGGTCAATAATTTCTTGTTGTCTTGAGGGTGTCGATTGATTTGCCATCATGCAACCTTTGTCGTATATATCTAATACATTTAAGGTAGCATACAACTCTTTTTTTGCTTAGCGTAATGAGTAAATAATTTACGTGAAGTCGTTGCCTATAACACCTCAACTGCCCGTGCGAACAGACCTGATGTCCCGCCTGTGTGCCAGAACAAAATCGTCTCATCCGGTGAATATGCGCCTGCCTCTATTTGCTTCATCAGTCCGCCGAGTGCGCGTCCGGTGTAGACGGGGTCAACGATAATGCCTTCGGTCTGTGCAATCTGTCGAATCGCTTGTCTTTCCAAGTCGGTGATGACCCCATAGCCATGTGTACCCGCCGAATCCAGCAGGTGAATATCATCTTCGGTGACCGTAACATCAAAGTCATGATAGGCGATTGTATCCTGTGCCAGAGTGGCGACTTTAGAAGGCATTGTGTCGAACCCACCGTTCATCATACCTTCCAGTTTGACATCCCAACCGAGCAACTTTGCCCCGATTAACATGCCGACATGTGTCCCGCCCGACCCACACATAAACACAATGCGGTCAACTGTTTCGCCCATGTCTTGTAATTGCAGATAGGTTTCTTCCATCGCATTGATATACCCCAGCGCGCCAATCGGGTTGGATGCCCCGACTGGAATTAGATAAGGGGTTTTGCCCTGTGTGCGTAAGTCATCGGCAATGGATTGCATCATCATGTCGATTTCACCTGTCGGATGTTTGGGCTTACCCGACCAGCGAATATCCGCACCCATCAGCATATCGAGTAACAGATTACCATTGACCTGTTCGGGTTGATGTCCGCGCAATAATAGCACACAATCCAAGCCATGTTTGACAGCGGTCGCTACTGTTTGCCGACAGTGATTTGATTGCGTCGACCCTGTGGTGACGAGGGTATCTACGCCCTTACGTAGAGCATCCGCAACCACATATTCCAGCTTACGCACCTTATTGCCTCCGGTAGCGAGTCCGGTCTGGTCATCGCGCTTAATGAGCAATCGCGGACAGTCCGCACCAAGTGAACGCCGTAAGTTTGTCAGTTCCTCGATGGGTGTCGGCAAGAATGCTAAGGGTATGCGCGGTAGGTCATGGGACAGTATCGAGTTGCGCTGATTGATTAGGTCGCCGTGTGTGGAGTGCATGAGTTTTTCCTTATGTTTGTAAATAATCTATTTTCAATACCAAACGCGACCAGCAGTATCCTGATCAAATGGGATATCAGCATATGGGAATTCCTCAACAGTCCCAGACTTGAGTGGTAGCCCATCATCAGTGATGTCAAGCCACTGTAGTTTGCCTCGTTCAACCCATGTACGGAGGTCATATTGTGGGTCAGACTTTTTAACGGGCATTGCTGACAACCATATTAGGTCAAAGGGAGAATCTTCACGGTCCATATTTGCAATCTGAGGTTGCATCTTTGCGTTATAGATGGCATCACGGTCAGTTTTTTCACCCCAATATGTGATGGCATAAGCTGTGTAGCGTGGTACAAACTTTGCATCTGCAAGATGTGGATGCAACATATCCATGTCGATAGGATGGAGTTCTCGATAACTGCGTTCTTCCATCCCATCTAACGTTTGGGGTAAATTTTCAAACTCTGCGGTGTAAAAGTCAAAGGCAGTGCCATCCGACTTTTCCAAGCGACAGACAGCCATTGAATGAATCACAGCGATAACAGAACGATTATCCGGCACCATCCAATCTGAAACGAAAGGCACATGAAAGCCATTCACGAACTCATCCATTTCTGAGGGAATACGTTGATTCATATTGAGAAAAGGTTGTACTGTAAAGAAGTGGTCACAACCAACGGACTCGAATTTGCCCTCTGTATAGAAATGAGGGTCACGAGGGAGGGGCGGTGAATCAAGTACATATCGCCAATCCCATAACGTGTGCATATCGATAGGTCCGGTGTATAGCGCATCACAAAGAGGGCAACGCGAAATAACAACTTTGGGTAGCTTATTAATGAATTGCTCTCTGGTGCTGTATTCGTATGTATCAATCTGTTCAATGTACTCTTTTGGTGACATTGATAATTGTAAATAAGCGTCATGAATCAACATATTCTGACTTCCCCATTCATACATCACGTCATCACAGATGGATTACAGAAAATTTCTCTAAATCATTATATCAAACAAAAATAGCCCGCTGAGCCGACACCCCTCGGTACTCAGCGGGCTATATCCGGTAAGCAATTGCGCTGGTGATGAACCCCATAAATAGGGATTCCCGACAATACCCCTGGAGTCAGATAACAAACACAAACTACACGCGCGCTGTGATGTGCGTTACAATAACCTCAGGAAACTTCATACTTTGCAAAGTATTCCTAAAGGCGGTCTGATACACCGCCTTTCCCTTATATTGGGATGATATGACTATATCCTATTTTGAGTTACTCCGCAAGCAAATTTTGCAAACTCATCTGCACAAACATTTTACAGTTTAGGATGGCAAATTGTGCTATAGTATAGGCGTATTCAAGGAGCAGAGTTATGCCACGACAACGGATTCGACTCAAACGCAAGTCAACTAGTCATGATGAAGAGTCTCTCAAAACACAGACTCAAACTGTACAAACAGACGATACCCCTGATATCAAACAGATTATCACGCAGTACCAAGCCGACCCGACCAGCCAACAAAGCCAGTCGAACATCTTGCACTTACAACGCACCATCGGCAATCAAGCGGTGCAATCTCTGCTAGGTCAACAAACGATTCAACGTGAAGACGAAGAAGTCAAATCCACCGACAAAGACGACGAAAAGAAAGACGACAACACCTCGCTCAAGCCACCCGAAGATACAATTTCGACACCGGATGGCAAGAAGTTCGAGGACTTCGATGGCAAGCAATATCGTGTCACCGGCACAGAGCCTGACCGGAAAGTTGAAGAAGTCAAGCGCATGACCACCGTTGACGGCGATGTCTATTATGTCGCGCTGGGCGAAGTGATTAGCTTCATGGATAGTAAACCTGTCGTACGTTATTACAAAACACCGAAAGACCTCGGCGATTGGTATCCGACTGTGACACATGTCAACGGCATGAACGTCAAGACACAAGGTGGTATCAGTGATGCGATGCTCCTCCAACAAACACTCAATGAAGAAATTGGAAAATCAGGTGATGATGTCGCCCTCGGTCAAGATGCAATTGATGTCCTCTACACCTATAGTGCAACACAAGGCTTCGGTTGGGATTTGATTAACTGTGTCAAAGGAAAGCTCGGATACAGCGACCAAGTCATCAAGATGCAGACACAGATGATGATGGATGCGGTCTTGCAGGGCAACTTGACCTATATCTCGGCACACAGTCGCGGGACAATCAAGACGGATAATGCGGTTCGCAATGCGTTTAAGAAACTCAAAAAACATTATTTCCAGAGTGTGGTTGAAGAAGTCGGCGGTTCACTTGACATATCCGAAGAGAATGTCATGCAACTATGGAGTGCAATTGACGCTCTCGCAAAAATCAAAGCGGGCGAGGAGATGAATAAGTTTATCCGGCTTGTCTATGCGGGCAATGCGGTTGAATACCCGTCGAGTGTCCTGCCGATTGATTTTGTTGTTGGGTATTATGATGGAGTCAGTATCACGGTGGGTAGCATCACAAAATGGGGTGTCAGCAAGAGTATGTTCGGTTATGGCAATGATAAATCGACAATGACAAAGCAATGGAGTGGTCACGGTTACAAGGGATATATCCCGAATGTTGCTAAACTCATCACCAAGAAATTAATCAAAGACAACGAATCGAGCGACTAATATGAGCATCCAAGATGATGTATACAATGGGCTGAAAGCTCTACCGCGCATCTATAGCATCACCAACGAACTGGATAGTCGTGGATGGGTGTTAATCCAAATGCCGATGCCAAGTGCACCCCATGCCTTGCACGATGACGAACTCACTGTTCAGTTGCAGATTGACGAAAGCGAAAGTTATTTTACGTTGTATTCCCCGCTGGCAATCCTCAAAGATGGGGACAAAGGCAGTATTTACGAACACTTCATGCGTCGTAACTTCTATGCTGAACAGACTGACGGACTCAGCTTTGCGATAAATCAAGTACAAGATAGTGACGTGTTGCAGGCGGTCTATCATTGGATACGCGATAGCATCAGTCCTGAAGATTTCAAGACGTTGGTCGAGACGATGATGAAGGGCTTATTCACGATGATGGACGAAGTCGATACTGTCGCCAGCAAATCCGATTTGATTGAGCCGATTAATCAGTAGATGGTAGTTGGTGGTGACTAGTTGGTGGTTTTTGGTGGTTGGTTATTAGGCTATCAGTCCACTTTTGACTTTTCACTTTCAACATTAAACTGTCTGTTCGCCTGCCATAGAATCACCATCAGCAACAGGAGAAACACAGGCACAATCGCAAAGGCGTTAAAGATACCGACTACATCTGCGGTTGACCCCAATATCTGCGGAATCAGTAAAATTGCTAGCCCTGCCGCCAGCGAAATACGCGAACTGGCAAGGTCACTAGCGCGCTGACCGACCCGTGATGCAATCGACAACCCCAATGGGAATGTGTTCGCAATACCCAAGCCGACGATAAACAAACCGATGATGTTCAGCCAACTCACCTGCGCTAACCAGAACATCGGAAAGCCAACTGCAACGAGTCCAATCGCTAACCACAAAAGATGTCGCGCTGCATACCGGTAAGTCAAACGACTGCACAGTACACGCCCCATAATCATCGCCACCAGAAAGACACTCAACACCGATGCAGCTTGTTCGGTTGGCAATCCGACGACAGTATCAAGAAAATCAACGCTCCAAAACACTACACACCATTCCACCGCGACACCCAGAAAAATCAAAACCCAGTACCACCAGAACAAACGCGGGAGTCGCTTGCCAGAGTCGGTATCTGTATCATCAACTTGAACCGCCGGAAAGTGCATATCACGATTCAGCAAAAAGACACTCAGCCACAGCACAGCCCCAACACCGATCCCGATGCGCCAAGTCAGCACTGTGCCTGCCCCAACCCCGACTACGATGGGGACAATCGCAGCAAGCAAACTAGCGACAATATTAGATTCTGTCAGCGCAATGGCACTGTTATCGCCATGTTCGTCAGCCAGTGTCGATTGAATCATCACCAGCAGATACGTACCAATCCAGCCCATGATAAACGTACCGAAAATGGTCAGCGGTGCAACCTGCGCGATACTGAGCAAAATTCCACCGGATACCATGCCAATCCCTGCACCCCAAAACAGCCTGCGCCGTCCCAATCGTTGCGCGACGGATGCTCCTGTCACCCCTGCGATGACCATGCCCAACGCAAAGCTTGTGACATGTAAGCCTGTCACAGTGTAATTGAGTGACAACTCTGCCCGCACAAAGGGCATAATTGGACCTAATGAGGTTTGCATAAAAGCGTAAAATCCCAGCAGAATATACGCTGATAACGTGAATTGATTACGGGTGAAGGGTGTTGTGGTCATGGTGTCCAATGCTTGTGTATTTAAACAATAAACTATATGATATATGAAATATTATTTTTTGGTTAGTTAACAGAGGGGAAACATGGTACGACGACGCGCTACGCCACCGGTAGCACAATCCATCAAGGATAGATTGAAAAAATCAACCAGTGACCTCATCTTCGAAGCCCTACGTGAAGCCATTCTAACAGGTGACTATAAACCGGGAACACCTCTCATCGAGAAAACATTAGCAGAAGAATTTGGTGTGAGCAAAACACCCGTCCGCGAAGCCTTGCACCATCTCAGCCATATTGGGTTGGTTGACCTCGAAACAGCAAAAGGTGCAACAGTTCATGCACTGACCCCTGATGAAATCAAAGACATCTGGGAGATGCGTCAAACCCTCGAACCAATGGCACTCGAATTGAGTATGCCACATTTAACTGAGGACGAAATTCAACTATTGCGTGGATGCTTAGATGATGCACGCGAGGCATTGGATACCAATGATATGAAACGCCTCAGCCAAATTAATACCACCTTCCACGAATTGCTCTATAGTCGTGCCAACAATCACCTATTGGTCAAGTGGTTAGATAGCCTCAGTGACCGTCGTCGGTTGGTGTCGATGCAAATATGGGGCATTGAAAATAACAGCGATAAAGAATGGCAGGAACATCGGGCTATCCTTGAAGCAGTCGAAGCGCGGGACATCCCGACCGCATCACAGGCACTCAAAGACCATATCAATAACTTTAGCAAACAGGTACTTGCCTATCTTGATAAGCGGTCACCTGTCGAAATCGAGACTTAAGCAACCGAAAGCAGAACAAGCATGACACAACACAAACCAATCTTATTGGATGGGTCAATGGGGCAAGAGATTGTCAACCGTGGTGGCAAAAGTGGCTACGGCGAATGGTCATTGGCAGCATTGCATGAAAACCCGCAAATCGTTAAAGAGATTCATCTGGATTACATCAAAGCAGGTGCAGATGTCATCACGACCAACACCTATAGCACTTCGCGCACCCGCATGAAACATGTCGGCATTGAGGACAGATTTGAGGAATTGGTCAAACTCGCAGGACAATTGGCAGTCGATGCGCGGGACGAATCAGGCAAAACCGATGTAAAAATTGCAGCCAGTCTCGGTCCACTGGAAGCCAGCTATATTCATGATTTTAAGTTGAGCTTTGATGAGATGGTGGCACAGTTTAGCGAATTGATGGACTTGCTTGCACCGTATGTCGATATTTATTTGGGCGAGACCTTCTCCACAATTCAAGAATCACGCGCCTTTCTGACAGCGTCACAGGGGCGCAACCAAGCTGTCTGGGTGTCATGGACATTAGGCGACCACGGCTCAATCAACCTGCGCGGTGAAGAATCTCTAGCAGATGCTATCAAGAGTCTGGATGGGTTTTCGCCTGATGCAGTGCTGATTAACTGTTGCACACCTGATAGCATTGATAGTGCGTTATCGGCTCTGGGTGATACAGGTTTGACCTATGGTGGATACGCCAATGGCTTTGTCGAAATTCCCGACGAATGGATTTCCGACGGGAACGTTGACCAAATTATCTCGCGCAAAGACCTAACACCAGACATCTACACTGACCATGCCCTCAATTGGGTCAATGCGGGCGCGACGATTATTGGTGGCTGTTGTAACATCGGTCCAGCTCATATCGCACATCTACGGCAAGCAATTGACAATAACTGAACTATCACGCTTAAAAGCCTAAAGCTAAGGCGCAGAGAAGCGAAGATGCTAGGGACATGCCTTGACATGAAATTTTCATCGCTTGTAGTGAACGCAGATCATAGATAACTTCATGGTTTTATTGCGCCAATCAGCTACTCAACTGTAACCTGCGATGCAAAGACATACTCGGCGGGGGTTGTCTCACCTGTAATCGTGAATTGACCCGATAACCGAATATCCTCAGAACTGCTACCAATCATCACGGCAATGTCACCCGATTCCACCACATATTGCATGTCATAATCGTAGAATGCCATCTGCTGTGCATTGACCGTAAAGCGGACAGTCTTGGTCTCACCTGCGGATAGTGAAACACGCTTAAAGCCTTTTAACTCTTTGACAGGACGGGTCACACTGCCGTAGGTATCGCGCAGGTATAGTTGCACAATTTCATCACCGTCACGGTCGCCGGAGTTGGTCACATCAACGCTAATCGTCACGTCACCATCCGGCGAAACTTCATCAGTTGAGATGTTCAGATTACTGTATTCAAAGCTCGTGTATGATAGTCCATAGCCGAAGGGATAGAGTGGTTTGGTACTGGTCTCGACATAGTCAATCTTCCACATAGACTTACCGCCAGAAGGACGATGTCCATAGAAAATAGGGACTTGCCCAACAGCACGCGGGAATGTAATTGGTAATTTACCGCTGGGATTCACATCACCAAATAACACATCAGCAACCGCAGGACCACCTTCTTCCGACGGAAACCATACCTCCAATATCGCCGGAATATCATCTGCCATCCAGTTGAGTGTGACCGGACGACCCGTCAACAGGACAAGCACAATCGGTGTGCCAGTCTCATAGACAGCCTGTATTAGGTCTTGTTGTACACCGGGTAAATCCAATATGGCACGGTCTCGCGCCTCACCTGATGTGGAATCATCGGTTAAGCCTGCTTTGTCGCCCATCACCAATACGGCAACATCAGCCTTCTTTGCAATTTCGATAGCATCGTCAAAGCCATCGCGCACATTATCATTGACGTTGCACCCTTTCGCATAACTTATCTGTGTGTCCTCGCCCACAGCATCTTTAATCGCCTGAAGAATACTCACGGCAGGGATAAATTCTTCAAGGTTGTCGGCAGTCACACCTTCTGGCACGGGCATCCCTAATACATTATTTCCTATACTTTCAAGCAAGACTTCGATATGTGCGGGATAGGTATAATCGCCAAACAAATTGCGGATGCTATCAGCATTGGGACCGATAACGGCTAGTGACCCAACCGACTTGGAAAGTGGCAATACATCCTTATCATTTTTGAGTAGGACAATCGACTTCTGTGCAATTTCCCGCGCCACTGCCCTATCGTCGGCTGTGTCAAATTCAATGGTAGTCTCATCGACATAAGGATTCTCGAAAATACCAAGCGCAAATTTCTGTATCAACACTCGGCATAAGGCTGTGTCAATCAAATCCATGCTGATATAACCCGCTTCAACAGCTTTGATAAGTTCATCACCATAGCAATCTGTACCGGGTAACTCAACATCAATACCCGCTTCCAGCGCACGTTTTGCGGACTCGGCTTTGCTCGTGGTCACATAATGATGTGCCTCTAACATATTGATAGCAAAGTAGTCGGAAACAACTGTGCCATTAAAGCCCCACTCGTCACGTAGAATATCATTTAATAGTTGTTTATTGGCAGCACAGGGAACACCATCAAGTTCATGATAGCCGTTCATGACCGACGCAAGCCCAATATCCCTGACCGCCACTTCAAATGGCAACAGATAGACTTCACGCAACTCACGCTCTGGGATGTGTGCAGGTGACCAGTTCATTCCACCTTCAGTTGTGCCATAGCCGACAAAGTGCTTGGCTGTTGCCACAATACCGGAGGACAAATCCTCACCCTGCAAGCCTTTGATATATGCCCCACCCATGCTAGCTATGAGATAGGGGTCTTCGCCATAAGTTTCTTCAACACGCCCCCAACGGGCATCACGGGTCACATCCAAAACAGGGGCAAGCGCATGATGTGCCCCAACCGCACGCATTTGTCGGCGGATAATCTCTCCCATTGCTTCAGCAAGTTCGGGCTCCCATGTGCTAGCAACGCCAATCGTCTGCGGGAAAACTGTCGCGCCATTTGCCATATATCCCGAACACGATTCTTCATGAATAACTGCTGGAATTTTAAGACGGGTATTATCGAGCAACCACTTCTGGATTGAATTTGTCAGTTGGGCGGATTGCACCGGATTGACATTACTTGCCCCGCCAACCCGTGTCACATGACCGATACCATCCGACATCAGTTCAGACGCTTTTTCGGGATTGAGTACAACACCATCAATCGCCTGATACACCCAGAAACTACCCAACTGTGCCACTTTTTCGGCTAATGTCATTTGTTGCATGAGGTCTTCAACACGGTCTGTTATTGTCCGCGATGAGTCCTGATAAATTGCACTTGCCATAAAACATCCTTTCAGGACATGTAATACGTTTTATGTGAAATGCTATCATGATAAAGCTTAAAGATTTTTTTGAACCACAGAGACATAAAGGACACAGAGATAAAAGGATGAAAGAGAGAATCGTTGCAGTTAATGAAAACTTGACTCGTCACTCATTACTCATCACTTGACTTTGCATTCTTAGAATTTTGGTGGTTAATATCATGACTCTAACTTCACATAATGCGTGTAATAATTAAGTAGATGGTCGAATGAAAATAGAACTCTGTAGGGTCGAACCCATGTGTTCGACCGTGCGGGGGGCAGACATGGCTATCCCCCTACATTTCAAGAACATACGACCACTGGCTTAAAGGATTAGCCTTTCAGTTCACCGCCTGTCAAACCAGTGACAATGTAGCGTTGGGTGAAAAGGTAGAAGATAATCGCTGGAACCATCAGGATAGTGATGTATGTCATGACGGCTGCCCAATCCGTCCCGTATTGTCCTTGAAATTGCATCAAGCCAAGTGGGAGGGGCCAGGCATCGGTGTTATTGCCGAGCACGACGAGAGGCAAAAAGAACTCGTTCCATGCTGCGATAATCTGAATTGTCGCCACTGCAAAAATTGCCGGACGCACAATCGGTAATAGAATCATCAGGAAAAATTGATAGATATTTGCCCCGTCGATATACGCCGCTTCTTCGAGTTCCTTCGGCACACCGATGAAGAACCCGCGCAGAATCACAACACTGCCCGGTACACCAAATGCTGCCATCGGTAAGATAACACCGAGCAAACTCCCCGTCAGACCGAAATTCCGAATCTGGATGAAGATAGGCAAAATCGCTACCACTAATGGAAACAAGAGACCAATTGACAAAATATTGAACCAGATAGATTTCCCACGAAATGTAATCCGGCTAAAGACAAATGCCAACATTGACGACAGGATAATATTGACGATAGTCACGCCGAAGGTAATCGCCAAACTATTCAAGCCAGCCCGCCAGAAGCCTTCGTCTGTGAGAATCAAGACGTAGTTATCGAGGTGCAAGCCCTTAGTCGGCAAGCCAAAAGGTTGTGTAATAAATTCACCCGTTGTCCGAATGCTACCGAGGATAGCAACCAGTACCGGAAGCATCATCACCACACATAATGTCGTGAGCAATGCGTATTTGAGTGCGAGTACATAAGGTTTATCACGCATGGTCAGCCTCCCCTATTGGACAAATTCTGTTTCGTAATCACGACGAAGCACAAATATCTGGTAAATGAGTGAGAAGGTAAATGTAATGATGAACAACATCACTGCAATCGCACTGCCCAAACCAAGTCGCCACGAGATGATGCCGAACTTATAGAGATAAGTTGCTAGCACATGGGTTGCATTCGCCGGACCACCTTCGGTCATCACCCAGATAAGCACAAATTGCTGGAAACTCCCCAATACTGACAAATACACAGTCAAGCGTATCGTCGAGCCAATCATCGGCAACGTAACATGTCGAATCACCTGCGATTCAGTCGCACCATCTATTCGAGCCGCTTCTTCTAAATCCTTCGGCACACCTTGTAAAGCTGCCATATAGAGAATCATGTGTAAGCCGAAGAACTTCCATGTGATAACAGCGAAGACCGCCAACAACGCAATATCTTTATCCGCCAACCATGTAATATTATCGGCGTTGGGCGCAAACAGATGTAGTATGAAGTTCGCCATCCCATCACGCGGATGATACACATACGACCAGATGTAAGCGGTGATAATTTCGGAAAAGACAAAGGGAATAAATAATATCGTGCGGAAGATACTACGCCCCGGTAACGAGCCACGTCCAACAATCAGAGCCAATCCAAGAGCCATCGGCAATTGCACGACCAGAGATAAAGCAACAATCGTAATACTATTTTGAATGGATTGCTGGAAAGCTTTTTGATTTAATAAAAAATCATAATTTCTGAGACCGACAAAGTCTGTCGGAGGACCGAGACCGTTCCATTTGAACACGCTATAATACAGGGAGTTCGATACTGGAATCAGCAAAAATGCAAAGAAGAAAATCATCCCCGGCACAAGAAAGACCAGAATCGCAATCGTTCGATTTCGCGCTTGCTGACGATTGTATTCGTCCTCATTTATTCGGTTGTTGCCTAAGGTCGGTGCGGTGATAGCCATAAGTCACTTACCGTTAACTATAAATTGGATGGGTGTTTGTTAAATTGATACATCACTAATCTGTAAAGGTGAGACAGCCACAAGCTTTAGCTATATTTTGCGGACAATGCAGGCGTTGTCCCTACAAAGATTCGCAATACTATCGTAGGGACAGGATTCTTCCTGCCCATTTCGTATAGAGTGAGGACGGAGCATACACCCCGTCCACACATGGTCTATATCTTAAAATTCGAGTTCAAAGACAGCGACATCTTCAAGAGCTTGTGCTGCTTCTTCTGGTGTTGCAGCCTCGGCAAAGACAGTTTCAACAGTATCGTTGACAGCTTCGCCAAGTGCTGGTGGGTAGAATTGGTCAAGGAAGGAAACAATCACAGGTGCTTCTGCCATTGCCGCTAGCCATTGGTCACCATAGAGGTTACCTTCAAGGTAGTCACCGCCATCAACGTTGGTTGGAAGTGTCCACAAGGATTGTGCTTCTTGTGCTTCTGGGCTAGTCAAGAATTGCAAGAAGGCGATTGCTTCGTCAGGTGCGTTTGCGCCAACAGCATAACCATCACCACCACCGAATACATCAGTCGGATTACCTGCACCGTCTTCAATTACAGGGAATGTTGTCCAACCGCGTGTTTCGCCAAGTGGGTCACAATCACAGAAGCCTGGACCTGCGCCAACATCCCATGTACCCATTAGGTGGAAGACTGCTTCGCCACGTTCAAACATCGCGCCAGCATCGCCATACCCCATACCGAGGAAGCCATCTTGGAATGCACCCATTGCAACAAGGTCAGCGATGTATTGATATGCACCAACAAATGGTTCGTCAGTGAATGAACCGGAGCGGTCAAATGCCATTTCATATGCTTCACCACCACCGAGGCGGAGTGCCAGATATGCAAACCAGAAGTGACCGGGCCATTTTTCGGATTCACCAACAGCGATTGGTGCAATACCTGCTTCTTGTGCAGCTTCGATAACCGCTACAAAATCATCCCATGTTTCATATGGATTTTCTGCATCAAAGCCTAATTCTGCAACAAGGTCTTTGTTGTACCACATACCGACTGGACCGAAGTTATAGGGCGCACCATATTGTTCTTCACCAAGTCCCCATAGGTTGAGAACACCTTCGGACGCAAAGTTACTACGCCATGCACCGTCATCAGCATCCATCCATTCGGTAATGTCACGGGTCAGACCAGCATTTGCAAACGCCCACAATGGACCGCCACCCCATGAGTGGAACAAATCAGGTGGGTCGCCAGCTTGCATTACAGTCACGAGTTGACTTTTGAACGCTTCATTTTCCAGAATAGTGATTTGAATATCGACACCGGGGTTAGCTTCTTCAAATTGCATCGCAAGGTCTTCGTAGACTGCTGCGCGTTCTTCTTGTGTTTGGATGTGCCACCATTCGATGACAACATCATCTTGTGCAAAGACTGCACCAACTGACAACATCAACAGTGTCATCACGAGGCTGAGTATAAGTGAACGTTTCATTTAAATAGCTCCTTTATTTAACAAAGTTTGTAAACATTTTGAGGTCGTAAACTTATGTGATGTTCGATAATTGCTCCTTTCGCACTGCGTTATACGTTAATCACCTGTATACACGCGACACGTTTCTCGTTCGATGAGTTGTGTCGCTAGGGTTATGCGCCTCGGTGGACGCTCTGGTTGGTCTACATGTTCGAGCAATAACTGGACTGCAACCCGCCCCATTTGGTCAAGGGACTGCCTTACGGTTGTCAGCTTTGGATAGGTAATCAGAGATTGTGGGATGTCATCAAAACCAATGATGGAGATGTCGTCTGGCAAGCTTAAGCCATGTTGACGAATCGCTTCAATCACCCCCAGTGCCATCAAGTCATTAGCGGCAAAGATTGCGGTAGGACGGTCTGGCAAGCTAAGCAGATGAAACCCTGTTTCATAGCCAGATGTTTGATAAAAATCGCCCTCAACAATATAGGCTGGATTGATTTCTATATTGTGGTCGCGCATGGCAGCTTTATAACCTTCAAGGCGTTGGATTGCACTGCCAAGTTCCGGCATACCTGCGATATGAGCGATTTTGCGATGTCCAAGTTTAATCAGGTACACCGTCGCATCGTATGCCCCTTGCCAGTTTGTCGAATCTACAATGTTGCTGTCGCCAGATGTATCCACTTGATCGACGAGTACGTATGGAAACTGTTGTTCTTGTAACATGTCCAGATACGATGATTGCGTAATCGGCACAACCAGAAGCAAGCCATCGCACAGCCAGTTATAAATCGTCTTCACATAGGTCGATTCTTTGCCTTCGAGGTGGTGTGTTGTATAGAGCATCATATTGAAGTTGGAACGAAAGAGTTCTTCGTCTGCCCCACGTATGATTTCGCCGATATAGCCATTATCTAAACCGGGCACAACAATCCCAATCACCCCTGTTTTGCCACCTGCCAAACTCCGCGCCTGCAAGTTGGCAACATAGCCCAGTTGCTCCGCAGCATCCAGCACGCGCTGACGAGTGCTATCTTTAACATGTTCAAAGCCATTCAACACACGCGAGACCGTAGAATAGGAAACACCGCTAGCATTGGCGACATCCACAATCGTGACTTTCTGTGATTTTTTGTGTGGTTGATTACTTTTTGAACTCATAGTTTGCTCATTTACTGTGCAAACGCTTGCATGATAAGCTAAAAAAAAACATACATTTAATCGTTAAGTACTATTTCTATAAGAAACTATCAATTACAGAAAAACAAAATTTTGCAAACGTTTGTATAAATTTATCATAATCAACAATATCCGTCAAGAAATTCAGTCCAATTGGATACAAAGTGATAAGGTTAAACGTTTTGATATGAAGTTAAATCAACATAGGTGACGAATATTTACCAATGCGGTATGCTTATGCACATTATTGCAAACAGGAGTTATTATCATGCAACCTGATTCCAAATGTCCCATCCACAACTTTGATGACTCGTTCGACCCACTTGACCTCAGCAACCCTTATCCTCTATTGGAACAGGCACGCAACGAACAACCCATCTTTTACAGCTCAGACATAGATTATTGGGTTGTGACACGCTATGAGGACATCAAAGCCATTTTCCGTGACCATAACACCTATACTGCTGAGAACACCATCACGCCGATTGTACCGTTTTCCGATGCCGTCAAAGCCATGCTTGATGATGGCGACTATACCCCGCAACCTGTGTTATCCAACAACATCCCCCCTAGCCATACACGCATCCGGTCATACGTTAACAAGCTATTCACGCCACGCCGGATGAGCAGTTTTGCGCCAGCGATTCGTGATATTGCACAAACAATGGTTAACCGCATTCAGGGCATGCAGCAAGCGGATATTGTAGCAGAACTGACCTATGAATTTCCGGCATATGTGTTGTTCCATGTATTGGGTGTGCCGGAAGCGGATGTACCACAGGTGAAAGCATGGGCAGGCAATCGGATTAAGTTATATTATGGTCGCCCGACTGCTGATGAACAAATCGAAATGACCCAAAACCTCGTGCCCTTCTGGAAATATACGGTTAACCTGGTGCAGGATAAAGTCAAAAACCCACAAGATGACCTCACCAGCGACCTCATCCGGTTGCGTGATGGCGACGATAGCAAGCTGACACTCAATGAGATTGCCAGTTGTATGATTACGCTGTTGGTTGCCGGACACGAGACGACCACGGCACAAATCAGCAATACCCTGCTCCACTGGCTCACCGACCGCGACCAATGGGAAACCTTGTGTAAACACCCAGAACATGTTCCACAAGCAATAGAGGAGAGTATGCGCTATGACCCGTCAGTCTGTACATGGCGACGCTTCACCCGCAAAGATAGTATGATTAACGGGGTCGAAATCCCTGAAAATGCCAACCTCTTATTGATGCTCAACTCGGCAAACCGCGATGTCTCTGTGTTTCCTGCGCCGGACACCATCGAAATCACCCGCGATAACGTGCGCGACCATCTGGCATTTGGCTATGGGATTCATTATTGTGTTGGTGCGCCCTTGGCACGGTTGGAGATGGGAATTTTGTTGGAAACCCTGACACAAACTCTACCCAATATGCGCCTTGTACCTGACCAGACCATCAACTACACAAGGAATCTGTCGTTTCGGGGTCCGGTCAAGCTGATGGTGGAATGGTAGCAATATATAGAGTTGATTCATAGAAATACAAAATGAGTATAATAGAGATATGATTTATATGATTAGGTGATATTTACTATGGTCACTTTGCCACCAGATACGATTCATTATATTCCTCAACAAATTACGCCATTTATTGGTAGAGAAACCGAAATAGCGGATGTAGTCAGTCATTTGGCTGACCCGGATTGTCGTCTATTAACTGTGTCAGGGTTTGGTGGCATTGGTAAGACTCGCCTTGCAACCGAAGCAACAGCGCAATTATCACAGAATCACAAAGCATTATATAAGCAAGCATTTCCTGATGGCATCTTTTTTGTTGACCTTGCACCTCTCACCTCTACTGACCTCATTACAACAACAATTATGGATCGCCTAGGCATATCAGTGTCCGGGACAACAGCACCCAATGATCAACTCCTGCGCCATCTCGGACAGAAAAAACTTCTGCTCATACTGGATAACTTTGAGCATATCATAAATGGACGGTGGCTTGTAAGTGAAATTCTTGCCCATACCACAACTATCAAGATACTGGTTACATCACGTATCCGGTTGAACTTACCTGAAGAAACAGTCTATGAAGTCTTCGGTATGACAGTGCCTACCTCAAATGATATAGACAATATACAAGCATATAGTGCATTACTCTTATTTCAGCAGATCGCACAACGAGTCGATTGGCGATTCAAACTAGATGATTTACAGGTTCCTTATGTCATCCAGATTTGTCGTTTAGTTGATGGTATCCCTTTAGCTATTGTGATGGCGGCAGCCTGGGTACGTGTGCTATCGTGCCAAGAAGTTGCCGAAGACTTGACCCGCGATTTCGAGCTACTCGAAGCAACATTAGACCATATCCCTGATCGCCATCGGAGCATTCGTGTTGTATTCGAGTATTCATGGAATCTTCTAACCGATGCTGACAGGCAAGTCTTTCAAAAAATGTCAGTGTTTCGGGGTGGTTGTTCAAGAGATGCCGCTGAACAAATCACCGGAGCGACTCCCCCCTTGTTACTATCATTAGCAGACAAATCGTTACTACAATTTGATGCAGATGGTCGTTATCAAATACATGAATTATTGCGCCAATTGGCTGAAGAAAAGTTATCTGCCAATCCACAAACATTTAAACATACACACGATTTACATTGCGCCTATTATGCTGATTTTCTCTATCAGCGCAAAACAGCATTTACCTTTTATGACCATAATTCACCAGCGGTATCCGAGATAAAGGCAGAGCTAGATAATGTACGTGTAATGTGGGACAGAGCGATTGCACAGCAATTATTTGAGGTATTAGCCCGGTCGGCAGATAGTCTCTTCCATCATCATCTCATACATGATACATATGCGGAAGCGACGACGATTTTCCAAAAGGCAGTTGCAATGGTAGAGACAGTTGATCCATCGTTGCAACAAGATAAATTGTACACACGTTTACTCGGTATGCTAGCCTATCACGCCATGTATTGCGGGCTATACGAATCGTCAGGGCACAATGCTCGTAAAGCATTACAACTCGCTCGAACACTGGATATGCAAGATGTCGAAGCGCGATGCCTAGTTACACTTGGAGATATTGAGCTTGAATACGGAAATTACAAAGAAGCTCGTCAATATCTGGAACAAGCGACAACAGTTTACAACGAACATGATGAAACCTACGAAGCTCAATTTGCGGGACTTAGTCTCGGCTTTGCATATAAATCTCTTGGTGAATATGCGCTTGCTCGACGATATTATCGACAGTTAATTTCAGCAACTAGGAAACGAGACACAGATGGTGTCGCTGGATGGATATTAAATTCACTCGGACACCTTGAAAATATGGTAGGTAATTATGTTGCTGGTCTGAAGCACTGTACAGAAGCGGTTGCAATTTTCGAGCGTCAAGGGCAGTTGGTGGGTATTCTTGCAGCAAGCAAGAATTTAGCCAAAGCATATTTTGAGCTTGGGCAATTACAGAAGGCGCGCCATAATTTCTACGTTGGTTTGAAGTCATACGTCGAACATGGTGAACATGTGAACAGCATGATAATAAACACACTTGCCCGCATTGCCAAATTGTTTGCATACGAGGGAGATATCACGCGAGCAATTGAGCTGACTTCATTTGTCCAACATCATCCTTATATTAATGACGAAACGCAGACATTGGTTGATACACTTTCAGATGAGCTTGAGTCAGAATTACCAGCCGTTATCTTTCAGGCGGCTCATGCAAGAGGCAAACACCTTGATCTCAAGGAGCTTGTAGCAGAATTTATCAAAGAATTTAGTGGAGAGCCAGAGAGTTTAGCTTCCATGCCAGAAGCTAATACAGACGATAATATCGCCTTATTAGAACAAGTCACTGACACATTAAAAACTGGTGAGCTGTTTGATAAGAACCTAAGCGAGCAAGAAAAAGAAAGTGTTCACACCCTTTTGCATACAGTGGATACCTTGCTTGAAAAAGAAAAATCCAAAATTATGGCAACCTTTATGGAGAGTGCATCACATGATTTGAGAACTCCGCTTACAATCATCAATACAAGCCTTTATCTATTAGAGCGAATTACAGACCCGGAAAAGCAAAAGATAAAATTGGGTTCGATAAAGGAACAAGTTCAACACTTACAAAATCTGATTGAAGACCTTATCAGAATGGCGCAGTTGGATAGAGGAACAGAAGTTGAGCTAAAACCGCTTGACCTCCTTCAGCTAATTGTACTCATTCAACAGTCGTATATCCCGACACTGACAGCAAACCGAAATCTTGATATTCGATTTATCCATAGCGATAAACCGCTGATGGTTCGTGCCGATAGTGATTATCTTGAACAAGCCGTACTCAATATTATCCAGAATGCTATCCAATATACACCTGATGATGGCAGTGTCACTATAGAGATAACGATTGACTCCGATAATATTGTGACCGTAATTGAAGATACAGGTATTGGTATTGCGACCGATGATTTGCCCCACATCTTTGAGCGTTTCTATCGGTCAGACACAGCGCGAACTGAACGCGGGCGGTCGGGGTTAGGGTTGGCAATATCACAGAAAATTATTCATACACATCATGGTCATATAGAGGTTGAAAGTGCGCTAGATGAGGGTAGTGTCTTTCGAATATATTTACCCCGTTTAGACTAAGCAATACAAACACAGTACCTGACCAGACCATCAACTACACAAGGAATCTGTCGTTTCGGGGTCTGGTCAAACTAATGGTGGAATGGTAAATTAATCATCCCTTGCCAGTAGCGATAAATTAATGGACTCGCCAATCAATTTTACAATCGCTTTCTGTTCATCGGAAAATGATGATGTTTGTGGCTTTGGACTGGAGAAATTGACTGTGCCATAAATCTGTCCATCTTTCATAATGGGAATACCAATATACCGGGTTAGGCGAAATTCTTTGAAACACGGATGGTCAAGATATTCGCTGACTTGTACATCATGAATCGAGAATGTATTTTGCTGTTGGATTGTCAGTGAGCAATAGGTAATACTCAGACGATATACTTCACCAATGGGGATTTCTCCGCCGACGCAATGCTCAACAATATACTTGCGCCCTTCAATTCGGCTAACGATTGCAATGTCCAAACCAAGCAACGTCAGTCCCACACGCAATAGATGATTGACATGTGCTGTATAATCGAGTGGTTTGTTTTCCCATCAAGTAAAGATACCGTACAGTTGACTGCGTAACTCGTTTTTTGATGATGGCATAGATTATCTCCTCATGTGGTGATTGCCACTTTAGCTCTATACTATCATCGTTTATTCGTAACATAGAATAAATTTATGAGATTTTACACATATTGAAATAAAGGTTAATAGGATGAATCACCAGCATGACTCACCCTATAGAAGACTATCTAGCTATCTAATCCACCAATCATAACATTATCGACGCGCAACGTCGGCACACCAATACTGCCAAAGAATGGAAGTTGTACAAGGTCATCACCGACATCGGTGATATTCATGAGGAAGTCATCGAGGGTCGTGGCAATTGTGACACCACTGACGGCTTGTTTAATTTCGCCGTTTTCAATCCATAAGCCATTGGCTGACATAGAGCAATCGCCTGTAATCGGGTCAATGCCACCTGTCTGCATGACATTCATAACATACAACCCTTTTTCGACACCTTTGATGATGTCTTCACGAGATTTGATACCGGGTTGCATGTAGAAGTTCGATGCTCCGAGTGATGGCATACCACGATGCCCGCTACGGGTCGCGTTACCAGTGGAGACAGTACCCGCTTTCGCAGCTGAGTAACTATCGTAAATCAGGTTTTGCAACACGCCTTCGTCAATGAGACGAGTCGCCTGTGTCGGGACACCCTCAGCATCAAATGGTGCAGTCGCCAGCCCACCTTTCAGCCGTCCATTGTCCATCAGGGTCACCATCGAACTACCGACTTCTTCATTCATTCTGTCCATCAAGAAAGACCGTTTTCTGTGCCATGCTTCCGCGCTGAGTGCTGAGGAAATCGCAGCTAAAATCTGTCCACCGACGAGCGGGTCAAGCACAACAGAGGCTTTCTGTGTATCGACAGGTGTACCGCCGAGCATGCTGATGGCTTTTCTGCTGGCATCTGTTCCAATTTGTTCAGCATCCAAATCCCTGAAAGATGTACCGAAGCCAAGTCCGGTTGCATTAATGACGTTACCATCGTCATCTTTGGCAATCGCATCCAGATAGGCATAAGCTATCGTACTACTATACGAGCCAGCGAACCCCTTTGAATTGGCTAAATATACGTGGGATAGCGCGTCGCCGTACTGACAATAATCAGTCACAACAATGCGCTCATCATATTCCATTGCATACTTTTCCATCTGCTTGAGAAACTCTAATTTATCAGCAGTGGGAACACTTTCAAAGTCGGGGTCAAAAATTTCAAGGTCTTCATCAGGAATCGTCTGTGGTTCGGGCAACTTGCGGAACTCATCGTTAGTTGTGACTTGTGATAATGCCTGTGCTGACTGCCATGTGGATTCGATGCTTTCCGGTGAAAAGTCCGATGTGAAGGCATATCCGGTACGCCCATTGTTAATCACACGTACACCCATCCCGACTGAACCCGAAATAGACAGCTGGTCAATTTCGCCATTACGAACTTTTGCCTGTGTGTTCTTGCTTTCGCCGATATAAACTTCGACTTCTGCCCCATCGCTTGAGGCTTTTTCGACAACTGATTTTGCTAATTCAAGATAATCTGTCATTGTCATGTCTCCCCTACTCACCTGTTCCGCCGACCATCACACGCGGGATACGAACAGTGGGTTGCCCCACGCTCACACGCGCAGCCTGACCTTTACCACACATACCCATACCGGGGTCAAGGGCGAGGTCATTGCCAACCATATCAATCTCTTTGAGGACTTCTGGTCCATTGCCTGTCATGGTTGCGCCACGCAATGGGGTCGTCAACTTACCATCTTCAATCAGATAAGCTTCGGTCGCGTTAAAGACAAAATCACCCCGTGCGATGTCTGCTTGTCCGCCTGCCATCGACTTCACATAAACACCATGTTTTGTGTTCTCGATGATTTCTTGTGGGTCGTGTTCGCCATTATCAATAAAGGTATTGGTCATACGCGGAATCGGCATATGACGATAACTCTGACGACGACCATTACCTGTGGATTTGTCACGTCCGACACGGCGGGCTTCAACTTTGTCCCACATGTATTCTTTCAGCACCCCATTTTCGATAAGCACAGTACGCTGTGACGGTGTGCCATCATCATCAAAACGAATTGAGCCACGTCGCCCAGGGATTGTACCGTCATCAATTGCAGTGATAATCGGTGATGCCACGACTTCGCCAACTTTATCGGTATATGCTGATGCACCATTGGTAATAAAGTCAGCTTCCATCTGATGTCCGCAGGCTTCGTGGAACAGTACACCACCCCACCCATTCGGTAGAACAACGGTCATCTCGCCAGCAGGTGCAGGTTTTGCATCCAACATCTTGATAGCGGAATCAGCACTTTCTTTCACCTTGGCGATAGGGTCATTATTGTCGAGCAACTCTAGTCCGGTCTGCCCGCCGAAGCCACTAAACGATTGTTGCAGGATGCCATCTTTTTGTGCAATCACACCCATCATCATCTCAACAAATTCGCGTTCATCATGCACCATCAAGCCATCACTGTTAAAGAGCCACATCTTACGGCTACGTTCCACATAGCGACCAAAGACCTGTGCAATTAATGGGCTATGGGCGCGGGCAACCTCATCAATATTGTTGAGAATAGCCACCTTATCCTCAATACTGAGGGTATCGAAAGGTTTCTCTATCGTAAATTGTAGTGGGCTTTTTGTCTCGGTGAGGTCAATTACTTGATTTTTATTACTGGATTCCCCTGCACTGGCTGCCGACCGTGCCGCCTCAATCATGCTTTCTTCGGTGAGCACATCAGTATAAGCATACGTGACCAGACTACCGAAGAACAAACGAATGCCTGCGCCTCTATCAATACCACGAATGGCTTGCTCCAAACGTGAATCATCCAAGCCAAGTTGAAGTTGGCTCACATCTTCGATATAAATTTCTGCAAAATCAGCACCTGTCCTCAGCCCCTCGGCTAGAATCTTTGATGCACTTTCTTTTGAAATCATAAAATCCTCTCTTGTATACAATTAAACTTGTTCTACTTTAGGATACGTAAAAATGTAAAAATCGTTTCAATCTGATTATACCATTTAAAAAAATTTATATGGAATAATTTACCATCTTTAGTTGGTTGGCAAAGTAATTATATCAACGTTATGATTGAAGCACCTAGTAACTCATTGCTCACATACGATTGGATATGCTGTCATGCGTTTTGGCTGGATAAGTGACATACACCTTGATTTTCTGGATAAAGATAAACGAGAAACCTTCTATTCTATGTTGGATACGGCATTTGTGGATGTGCTACTCGTCGGTGGTGACATCGGCGAATCCGATAATATCCGCGAGTTCCTGACCACCCTTGCCAAACGTGCCCATGTTCCGGTGTATTTTGTGTTGGGCAATCATGATTATTATGGCTCATCTATCAAAGCCACCCATCGTTTCATCAAGATATTGAGTTCTCAAATCGAGAATTTACACTATTTGTCAGCGATGGACAAGATAATCGAACTATCGTCCAAGACAGCACTCATCGGGCATGATGGTTGGGCAGATTTGCAATATGGGAACTTCGCTCATTCGTCGGTATGGATGCGTGACTACGACGAGATTGCTGAGCTAAAGGGGCTCAAAAAACCAGAGTTGCCCCCTGTAATGGAAGGTCTCGCACAAGAAGCAGCCGACCATATTCGACCACTCTTGACAGAAGCCTTCGCTAAATATCAACATATCCTTATCCTGACACACCTCCCGCCATTTCAAGAAGCTTGTTGGCATGAGGGCAAAATCTCAGATGATGAATGGTTGCCACACTTCACCTGCAAAGCAATGGGCGATGTCATCCGTGAGTTATGTGAAAAGAACCCGACAAAGTCATGTCAGGTTCTGTGTGGTCATACGCACGGGTCAGGCAAAGCGCGCATTCTCAATAATCTGGTTGTCTTCACCAAAGGCGCAGAGTACGAACAAATTGCCAAGCCACTCATCGCAAGTATAAAATAAGCTAAGACCTGTCATTCACACAGACATAGGTCTAAGACTCATGTGAGTATGTTATATAGTAATTGTGTTGCAGATTCATCACCCGCCATATGTGTAAATGGTGGATCATCTAATTTTTGCCCTATTAGTACAGCTGATATGTTAGTGTGGGTTGTTTGAATAGATGCATCAGATATTCCCGGAGGGCGAACTGTTACAGTCGGTGCTTGGCTCAACACTACCTCCACAAACTCACCATCTACATTAAGTTCAATCACGATCCGCTCAACAGGTAATAGATCACCAGCACGAACTACTATTGACTGCAACGCCATCGCAATTGCACGAATACTACGACCATAAAGTGCAGGTGCAACCCTTGCCATCCTAGCACCCCACATCCCAAGTTCTTCAAGTGTAGTGCGGATGTCTTCACCTGATTCGGTTAAAGCATACATCACAGTATTGTGGGTCTTTATTTGACGTACTAATCCATCTTCTTCCAAGCGTCGTAACCGTTCTGTCAACAGATTACTAGCAATACCGGGCAATCCATCACGAATCTCATTAAAACGCGCTGCACCGCCAAGGAGTTCACGGATGATCAGAATCGTCCACCGGTCTCCTACATAGTCTAATGCCGTTGTTACAGGGCAAATCTGATTGTAACTTTTTCGATCAGACATAATTACAAATTCATTATATTTTACATTACTATAATAATATTATCATATCTAATTGATTTTTTCAACTAAATAGTTGATTTTTTCAACTAAATATACTGTTTTGTAGATGGCTAATCAATCTCAGTCATTCATTTACTAATACCTATATAGCAAAGTCAATCCGAAAGGGAAATTGCAATGAATAGTCAAGAAGAAATAACCGTATTTTATAAATGGACAGCCAAACCTGGAAAATTAGATGAACTGAAAGCGATTTATCAAGAAGTATATAAACAGATGAAAGACAACGAACCTGATAGCCTCAAAATGGTTTGTTACTTTGCCGAAGAAGAAAATGCAATTTTTGTTCACGATGTATTTAAAGATGGTGCAGCTGTAGGATTCCACCTTGGAGGAACAGCTGCCAACCATTTCCCACAACTCGCCGAAATAGCCACACCTGGACCATTTTTCTTCTGTGGTGATATTCCTGCTGAGTTGATCGAGGTCGCAAAAAACATGAATATGGGAGCAGAGTTTGGTACACGAGCCTTCGGCTTTGAAAGAGAATAATCCTGTTTTTGTCAACAGGCTTCTAAACTAGACCCTACGATCTCTTTCGAATTTGAAGATGTAAAGAATGCGACCGGATTGATACAAACACAGCAAATCATGTATATCACAATCTGGTCGTAAATTGAATCTGAACCAATGCTACATTGTCACTAACTTCTATAAACTTATTATTTCACCTGATACACAGCTTGAAATACAGTGATGTGTCCCTCACGTAGGTTATTGATGATGTTCTGTGCTTTGAGTGGTGTTTGGTCGCCAACAAAGATATTAAATCCAAGCGGTGGTTTTTCAGTTTGTTGCTTCCGGTGTTCAATCATCTTCTCAAACCATTCATACGAATGTTGTGTTAGGTCAATCTATGCGACCTGTTCAAAGCCAACATCCGACAAGATAGCCTGAATTGTTTCTGGTGGCTGGAGAAAGTTAACCTCATCTGTATCTGCCCAGAAAACAGGGAAAATCAAATCTGCTTTTGCACCTGCCATCACCTCATGAAATGCCAAGTAACCGCCATCCTTGAGTACACGGTGACACTGTGCATAGAGTTTCTGCTTATCCTCGATATTCATGCCTGCAAATTGCGTCCAGACCACATCAAAGCTGTTATCCTCAAAAGGCATATCAAGCGCATTCCCCTGCTTGAAGCTGACCTTATCCGACAGCCCAACCAACTCGGTTAACTTAGTCGCAACATTGACATACTCAACCGTCAAATCTAAGCCAACAACCGTACAACCAAATTCATCTGCTAGTGTGCGTGCGAGACCACCTAACCCACTGCCCACATCTAAGACTTTGCAGTCGGCATTAAAGTCAGGAATCTTGCTAACGAGGTTACGTGACTCGACCACACCGCCGATATGAAACTCATCAAAAGTACTCAAGTCAGCGCGGGTGAGATTGTCGATGTCTTTACCATCATTTTTTAGTGGGGTAATAATCTGGTCAGCGAGGTTATCCCTGCTATATTGCTTATTCACTTGCGGACTATAATCTGACATATGCTATCCCCATTCCTGTATCTGTTTTCAATTTTGAACATCGTGATACAGAATATAGTGTGGCAGAAAATAGCGTTAAATAGCAAGCTGTCTGTATTGTGAAAGGATAATTTTTTCCCTTGTTTTTTCCGTCACCTATCACATAATTAGGAAAATATTTCACAAGGGTGTACATGCTTTGTCTATTTCTGTAATAATACCTGTCTTCCGCAGTGAATCTACTCTCCACAAGTTGATCCATGAATTAATCGAATACTTACCCAATTTAACTGATACATATGAAATTATCCTGATAGAAGACGATGGTGGAGATAATAGTTGGTCAGTTATAAAAGAGTTGACAGAGCAACAGGAGTACATTCGCGGTATTCGTATGTTACGCAATTTTGGTCAGCATGCGGCACTATTATGTGGGATTCGGTTGGCACAATATGACATCATTGTGACAATGGATGATGATTTGCAACATCCTCCAGCAGAGCTACATAAACTGTTGGCTGAACTGGATAAAGGGTTTGATGTTGTCTATGGTACTCCAGAAGAAAGACAACACAAAAATTCTCGTAACTTCGGGTCTTTCTTGATTCGACGTATCCTCAGTACTGTCATAGGTATAGAAGCGGCAAGATATGCAAGTGCTTATCGTGTCTTTCGGTCACAATTACAGCTTGCATTTGAACATTACCGCAGTCCAACCGTCTCGATTGATGTCTTACTATCTTGGGGTACAACACGTTTTTCTTATGTCTTTGTTGACCACCGTAAGCGCGAGGTAGGTACATCGGGCTATACGCTGACAAAACTAATCAACCTATCCTTGACCATGATTACCGGATTCAGTGTAGGGTTTCTGCGATTATCCAGTTATTTAGGATTTGCTTTGACAGCATTTGGTATTCTATTGTTGATTTATCTAATACCGATACGCTTTTTATTATATGGTCTAAGTAGCGTGAATGAAGTCCCAGGGTTTACGTTTCTTGCAGTTATCATTACGATTTTTGCTGGTGCTCAGTTTTTTATGGTTGGTATTTTGGGAGAGTATCTCGCACGGATGTATTATCGTTCGATGGATAAACCAACTTATGTTGTACTAGAAGATACCTATTCAAACACTAATATTTAGGAATACCTTGTGTCGAACCAAATCAATTTTCGTCGTTTAACAGCAGAAGATGTCCCTCAAATTGAACAAGTTGTTCAGTCAAGCCGTCATTTGACCGCTCGACTATTGAATCGTGAGATTGGGCAAGATATTGTCGCCACTCACGCAATGGAGTTATATCAAAGTACATTAAGTACGGATGAAGTATTTGGTGTCTTTGACAAGCAAACACTATGTGCTGTCGCATCTTTCAGTGATTTGCCATGGGATTCTAAGCATTATGGTAAGTCGATGGCAAGCATTGATTATATGATCCATCATGAAGGGTTTGGAAAAGATTTAACACCGTATTTAGCCTCCATGCTGGAACATATTGAAGTCATTGCACGACAACGGGACATTCAATTTCTGATGTGTAAATCCTACACAGATCACATGCCGTTGATTCATGCTTTGCAACAACAGAATTTTCTACTAGTTGATACATTGCTTGATTACGTCTATAACTACAATTACCGTCCAATTGACCAAATCAAAAAACCAACATCCCGTTCTAATGCGAAAATTCGAGAGGCAACACCGGATGATTTGGAGGCGTTAGTCGCTGTTGCAGAAGCGGCATTTTCCACTCACTTTGGACGCTATCATTCAGACCCACGTACACCATCTGAAGTGGCGACCAACATTTACAAGGAATGGATACGTTCCTCAATAGCAGGGTACGCAGATTATATCTTTATTGCTGAACTTGACGGTGAGATACTGGGTTATACGATATGGCGTTTACCTCAACCCTATAATAAAAGTCTAGGACAGGTGGCACATTACAGTATTGCTGGTATTCATCCCCGCTCAGCAGGACAAAATCTATTTCGCCTGTTGACGTACAAAGGGATGGAAACCCTCGCGGACAAAGCCGATTATATTGTCGGTCCAACCCACATCAACAATTATGCTGTACAGCGTGGCTATGCCAGTCTGGAATGGCGTATTCACGATGCACGACATGCCTTCCATAAGTGGTTGGACTAAATTAGAAGCCTAACCAAACATACTGATACGGCTCAAGTTTAATCCTTTCATCAAGTTTCCACTTGGTATCCGTCAGCAGGTCGCGCATAGGTGATGACACATCCAGATACTTCGACACAATCCCTTGCTCAATAGTCTGCGATTGTTCGGTAAAGTTACACAAGCATAGAATTTCTCGATTGCGAATATAGCCGAGAACATGGTTATTGCCAGTATCAAAGAACAAAGTCTGACCGCGTCCGATTTCTGGTGTAGCTTTGCGAGTCTGTATCATCTGTTGGAAGCCTGCAAACATCTGCCCTTGAATCATCTTGGTTTTGGTACGGTCGTCGGCACGTTTCCAATCAAATGTAGGACGATGCACCCAGCGGCTATCTTCTTTTTTATCAGGGTCATCAGCATAGCTATAGTCATTCAGTGTCGCTATCTCATCACCAATGTAAATCAGCGGAATCCCGCCAGCACTCATCGCCAGACTATAAATCAATAACACCCGCTTGATAGCATGGTCGATATACTCATCACTTTCGAGTTCCAATCCACGTTCGATACCTGCCAAAGATGCCGCTGTCCCTGTGATGCGACGGTCTTTGTTAATGGGGTTATAGTTAAAGCTCAAACCTTTGGCAAAGCTCCCATCAAATTCACCCGTGTAGAAGGCGTTCAAGAACATACGATGGTCGAAGCTATTTATCCAGAGTTCGTCAGCATCTTCGTTGGCGAACGTCCAGCCGATGTCATCATGCACCCGCACATAGTTTACCCACGCGGTGCGGGGTGGTAGGTCAAAGCGTCGGCTCATCGAATGGCGTAACAAGCGTACATCACGAGTTGCGAGTGCTTCCCATGACAGTGCCATCATCGTCGGGTTATACGAAATTGGACATTCTTCCCAGCTAATATAAGATGCGACATCGCGCGGGTGGACAATCGCCTCGGACTTAAATAGCATCGCCGGACAGACAATGCGCGTCACAGCATTATAAGCTTGAATGATTTTGTGGGCTTCGGGCAGATTTTCGCAGGATGTGCCAATCTCTTTCCAGATGAATGCCACCGCATCCAAGCGCAACACCTCCACCCCTTGATTGGCAAGGAACAGCAACTCGCCCATCATGGCATCGAACACCGCCGGATTGGCATAATTCAAATCCCACTGGAAATGATAAAAGGTTGTCCAAACCCATTTGCGTAGCTCAGGGATATAGGTAAAGTTACCGGGGTCTTGTTCGGGGAAAATCTCACGCAGATTCCGTTCATATAAATCAGGCAAAGAGCGGTCATCAAACATACGATAGTAGTGCAAGTATTCCTGCTCACCCTCCATCGCTTTCTGTGCCCACTGATGCTCATCCGAAGTATGATTAAACACAAAGTCTAATGTCAGGCTGATACCATTCTGGCGAAGTTCTGCTGCTAAGCCTGCCAATTGTTGCATCGTTCCCAGTGATGGATTAACTTGTCGATAGTCGCTGACGGCATAACCACCGTCGCTATTGTCTTCTGGTGACATAAACAGGGGCATAAGATGAAGATAGGTCACACCGAGTTCTTTAAAATAGGGAATTTGCTCATGTAATTTCGATAATGTGCCACTGAACAAATCAACATAACAGACTGCCCCAATCATATCCTCCGATTGAAACCAAAGTAAATCTGCCTCGCGGGTGGTGTCGAGTGTCTTAAGTTCGGGCGGACGATTGACAAACATGCGCGCCATATGCGACAAGATATTTTCCAGATGATAGAAAAAATCATACTGATTGCCGTAGAGTTCATAGAGCAATTGGAATAAACGAGGGAAATGTTCGTCCAATCGTTCCAAGAAAATGTCACCCGTATCGACTGCACTCAAAATGGGGTCAATGCGCGGGAGCAAGCGTTCCAGTGTTAGGCGGGATTGTTCATTAAACCAATTTGCGTCACGTTGTCCGTAGTCCATATTATCCCTTCCTACTGTGGGTAGACGGTCTCTGCACCGTTGCTTGCCTGCGAGATATAAATAATCGGTGTATGCTCTGTGTTGGCGGTATAACAGGCTGTCACATTCTGGACAAAGGTCTCGACTTCATCGGCTTTGACCAGAGCAACAGCACAACCAGCAAAACCACCACCTGTCATCCGTGCACCGTAACAACTATCTTCGGCATTGGCACAATCAACCATCGCATCAAGTGCAGGGCTTGAGATTTCAAAGTCATCACGCATACTGATGTGACTCTCTATCATGAGTTTGCCTATCCATTCAGCATCGCCGGCATTCATTGCATCACGGGCATCTAAAACACGAGCGTTTTCATACACGATATGCCGACCTCGACGACGCGGTAAATCATCAAGTCCTTCTGACCGCGCTTCAAACATCTCAATATCGACATCACGCAACTTGCCAACGCCAAAATATTCTGCTGCCGCTTCACATTGCTCACGCCGTTCATTGTATTTGGAATCCACAAGGGTATGGCGCGTCCCTGTATCCATAATCACGACGACTGTACTTGGGGGGAGTGGTGCAGTTATTGTTTCTAAGCTACGGCAATCAATCATAAGGGCGCGGTTTTCAACACCCGATGCAGAAATCATCTGATCCATAATGCCCGTCTTTAAGCCAAGCCAATTATTTTCAACCGATTGTCCAACCTTCGCCATAGTGGCTTTGTCCCACTCAAACTGAGACACACAATAAAATGCACGGGCTGTTGCAATTTCCAGAGAAGCTGACGATGATAAACCTGCACCAATCGGCACATCACCTGCCACAACGCCCTCCCAGCCTGTGAGTTTATATCCACTTTCCTGTAATGACCATGCTGTCCCAATCAGATAGTCAATCCAGCGCGTTTTTTCTGAACGTACCAGATTATCCAGCATAAAATTTTGCTTGTCCTCAAGGTCAGCTGATATAGCAAACACCTTGTTATCCTCACGCGGACGCAATGCAATCCATGTAGCACGGTCAATTGCCATCGGGAAGACAAAGCCGTCGTTGTAATCGGTATGCTCACCAATCAAGTTGACCCGTCCGGGTGCACGGACAATATAGGCGGGGTCTTCGCCAAATTCATCTTTAAAGATTTGATGTACTTTTTCCTGTAATGACATAGGATATTCCAGATAAGTATGTTCCAATAATGAGGTCTATTGTAACGTATTCACATCTGGATTACAGTCTCTACCAGAAAGGTTGGTTACTATAGATAAAGTCCTGACTTTGCCGTAACTGATGGTCAAAATCGCCAATAGGGTCAAACCAAAGTACATAGCTAGTTGGATTAAGGGTATCATCCTGAAAACGGAAACGTGATGTGTAGTCTGTTGTTACGGTATAGCCACAACCATTATAAAAGTCAACTAAATGTGGCGCACAAAATCCCAGCCCAATCTGTTCGGTATCTTGGAGATAAGTACGAATCGACTCCATTAAATACCTGCCAAATCCGCCACCACGTTCAATTGCAACGATATTGCCGATACCACGTACTACATAGCTCACATCAGATATAGTTAGTTGAACCGATTGCAAAGTCCCAAATGCTTTCAAGTCATGTCCATCTTCTACCAGCATGAATAGACGGTTGTTGGTTGGAGTCGGGTCTATCTCAAAATCACCGGAAAAATCATCACCAAAAACCTCACGTCGCTGTGTGTTGATAGTTGCTATGACTTCATGAGATATGGTATGACTTGTCACAATTGAGTGCTTCATATGGATACCTACCAGAACGGTTGGTTACTATAGATACAATCATCTGATGCTTGCAGGGACTCAATAAACCCGCCAATCGGGTCATGACATAGGGTGTGATACGAGTGCGTCAAAATATCACGTTCATCTGACAGGTAAGCAAGCGAATAACGAAACCTGCCCGATAGCCCATCAACTACTTGATAGCCACAGGCTTGATAGAACCCTGCTACTTGGTGTTTGCAAAATCCCAAACCAATCCGACCTTTAGTAGTAAGATACTCACGAATCGCTGTCATCAATTGTCGCCCCTGCCCTGTACCCTTGTCTCTGGCGATGATATTACCGATACCCAATATAGATGTTGGTTGCCCCTGATAGATTAGCACCACAGGTTTGAGCATGCCAAATGCCTTCACTTCTTCATCGGCTCTCACAAAGAAAAAAGTCGAGTCCTGCTCGTTCTGGCGGAAGTTCTTGGTATTCACTTGATATTCATGGATGCGTTGGCGATTCATCATATCAATCAGTGTGTCGGGCAGGTCATGTCCGGTAATGATGTCGATGGTCATGGATTTTCCTAGTTGATGGGTTGTTGCAGGAGCTTTTCAATCAGTGGCTCGATTTGACTGTCGAGGATAGTGTGACTAAATTCGAGTGTCGTTTCTTCGTCAGGCGAGTAATAACGTACTTCCATCGTATTGTCACGGAACAGTGTAAAGGCGATACTGGCTTGCCCCGGTTGCAGTGTCGGTTGAATCGAACGCGAAATCACAAAGGTGAACATGGCTTGGCTGGCGCGCAGGTGGCGGTCATAACCTAAGGTTCGCAGGTCATGGATAATTTGCCGGAGTGGCAAGACCCATAGCCATTTGCCAATCGCATCATCGTTATGATAGAAGGCTTCTATCTTGTTCCATGATTGCATGAATAATGTTTCAGTCGTTAATTGGTTCATATGTCATTATCCTACACCTTAATTGCGTTCCATACAGACACTATTTGAAGGCATCTGTATGGAAACAAGGGTAGCACATTACATATGTTTCTTAAATTCCAAACGGGCAACCGTGCGATTATGTACCTCGTCGGGTCCATCAGCGATACTCAAAGTACGGATTTGCGAGTACATATAGGCTAAGCCAAAGTCTTCGGTCACACCTGCCCCACCAAACGCCTGAATTGCCATATCAATCACCTCACGTGCCATGCGGGGTGCAGCAACTTTAATCATAGCAATTTCGGCACGGGCTTCTTTGTTACCGACGGTATCCATTTTGTGGGCAGCATCCAATGTCAGTAGACGGGCTTGGTCAATAGCAATACGCGCCTCTGCCACACGCTGTTGCCACAGGGTCATATCCGACAGCACTTGTCCGAATGCCTTACGCGACATCAACCGTTTACACATCAATTCCAGCGCACGTTCTGCTGCACCAATCGTCCGCATACAGTGATGAATACGACCGGGTCCCAAGCGTCCCTGTGCAATCTCGAAGCCACGTCCCTCACCCAGAATCATATTTTCGGCGGGTACACGTACATCATGAAATGCAATTTCGCCATGTCCGTGTGGGGCATCATCAAAGCCAAACACAGGCAGGAAGCGCACAACCTCAACCCCTTCCGTATCTGGTTCAACCAATATCATGCTCTGTTGCTTATAGGTCGGTTGGGTCGGGTCGGTTTTGCCCATCACAATCCAGATATTACAGCTAGGGTCAAACACGCCCGATGACCACCACTTGCGCCCATTGATGACATATTCATCGCCGTCACGCACAATTGAGGTACTGATATTCTTCGCATCAGAGGACGCGACATCTGGTTCAGTCATCAAGAAGGCAGAGCGAATCTCACCGTTCAACAGTGGTTCTAACCATTTTTCCTGTTGCTCAGGTGACCCATAACGTTCCAATACTTCCATGTTACCTGTATCCGGCGCGTTACAGTTGAATATCTCCGAGGCCCAGAATACCTTACCCATCTCCTCGGCAAGCGGTGCATATTCGAGGTTGGTCAAGCCTGCGCCTCTGTCACTTTCCGGCAGGAATAGATTCCATAATTTTTGCGCTTTGGCTTCGGCTTTGAGATCTTCAACAAAAGCGGGTTTGTGCCAGCGGTCACCGTTGGGACGTAGCTCATCCATGAAGCGTTGCTCATTGGGATAAATATATTCGCGCATGAAGTGTTGCACCCTGCGCTGTAAGTCGAGGCTACGCTCTGTATATGTAAATGGCATATTGTAAGAACTCCTAATTTGTATCGTTAATATTCATATGTTTGCAGGCAACATTAGCTGATAGATTGCCCACGAAAAACCATCTAATTTTCACCTGCCTAGTATAACATGATTAATCAAATATCGGTTTGATTATAGTCGATTCATCCAACATATCTCGACAGCTTTACATAAAATGAGTTGATGATATAGGATAGATAATCACCAAAACGCGAAGAGCACAATCAGTAAAGAAATGAGAGGGGTTATGTAATGAAATACAGTTCATTCTCGACTACGAGTAATAACTTGAGCAATGCTTGTGCACTTACTGTAAGCGGGAATACCACCTTATACATGTAGTTAAGATATAATTATAGAATCAGCTGGAATATACTAGATATCTTTTCAATTATCCTTCGTATAACTATAATCAAATGAATATATAGAAAGTAATCTTCAAAAACTATGTTAAATCACAATATAGATAGCTCTGTCGCCTACCGTAGTTTATCTACAGAGACAACTCCAACAATATCAAAGGCAACCCTCTTCAAACTTTTTGCACTCGCAGGTGTTCTGTTTATAGCATTTAATATCCTTATTTATTTCTTTTTTGGGTTCTATGATAATCACAATGGGGAAAGCAATGGATGGCATTCACTTGAGCAGTTAACCGAGCCTGTCGATGTGATTATACTAGGCGATTCTGTTGCTGCTTCGGGTATTTCTCCAGATATTATTGAAGCATATACAGGGCTAACTGCACATAATTTTGGCTTAAATGCGTGGTGGGTATATTTCAATGATGTATGGCTACTTGAACGGTACATAGAAAAATTTGGTCCACCAAAAGTTGTCATCTGGGGTCACAATTATGAAGTTGCGAATCGCCAGTTCAATCCTGTTCAACAATTGGGAACAACATCATATCCGTATGGCTTTACGTGGTGGAGTCAATATGTTGAGTTAGACTTAACACAGCAAGAAAAAGCAACAATTATCACAAGAAGATTATTTCCATTATACTACCGTCAAAACACACTCATGACTGTTCTGACTGACATATCCCATGGCAAAAATCTCCTACACAACAACCGAACTGATAATGGTTTGTCAATCCACATGCATGTTGCCCCAGATAATGTGACACAAAAAGCTCGTAACCGTGCTTGGTCGTTATATGGTCTGTATATGATAAATAGAGAAAACCAGCAGGTAAGCGATGCCTTTTTTGAATTAATTCATCAATATGATATACCCACCTATATTTTTATCACACCTGTACATCGCATTGTAAAAAAGAATGATAAATTTCTGCCCTCGATACGAATTCAACTTGACTATTGGCATGACGTTAGCCTTCGCTACGATAACGTTAGATTCAACCCAGAAATCCCTACCTTTGACTCAGACCAAATGAGAGATGGCATTCATCTAAACGAAGAAGGGGCAGAAATTTACACAGAATATCTAATAGACTGGATATGGGGAAATTATGTTGCGCCATCGATTGAAGAAATCTACACAGATTTAGAATAAAGTATGTTGTTTAATTCGATCGAATTTTTTGTATTTATTCTTATCTTCTATCTGGTTTATCTTCAATTATATAAGACCTTAAAAAGTAAACCTTTATATATAACGATATGTTCGAGAGAAGAAATCACATATTCTGAATATCAAAACAGATTCTAACACTCACGAAGTATAACATGATTAATCAAATCTCAGTTTGATTATAGTCTAACCATCACCCACCAACAATTTGAGCAATGCCTGTGCGCCTGCGGTGGTGGGCATCTCACCGGACATGACAGCTGTCTCGATGTCGGGTAATGCCGATTGAATCGCAGGATGGCGGAAGAAGAAATCAATCAGCTGTGTCTCGACAACCGTATGTAGCCACTCGCGGAGTTGTTCTTGTCGGCGTGATTCAAAGATGCCAGATACTTGTGTATTTGCTTGGAATGCTTGAATCACCTGCCAGATATTTTCGATACCGTCACCTGTTAATGCCGATGCGGTATGCGCGCGGGTTGTCCAGCCTTCCGTTGCGGAGGTCAAAAAGTGTAGAACCCGATTATATTCGGCGCGGGCTGACTGTGCCGGAATTTTATTATCACCATCGGCTTTGTTAATGAGGAGCACGTCAGCAATTTCGATTACCCCTTTTTTGATACCCTGTAGCTCATCACCTGCCCCCGTAATCAGAATCAGCAAGAAGAAGTCCACCATTGAGCGCACAGTGATTTCACTCTGCCCCGTGCCAACAGTCTCGACAAGTATCACATCATAACCTGCCGCCTCACATATTAGCATGGATTCACGGGTTTTGCGGGCGACCCCACCGAGCATCCCACCTGTGGGTGATGGACGAATAAAGGCATTTTCGTCGCGCGATAGATTTTCCATGCGAGTCTTATCACCGAGGATACTCCCTCGTGTGACACTGCTACTGGGGTCAATTGCCAAGACAGCGACTTTATACCCCTGCGCTGTCAGATAACTGCCGAAGCTATCAATGAAGGTACTTTTCCCTGCACCCGGAACACCCGTAATCCCAATCCGAATCGAGTTGCCAGTGTGTGGTAGGAGTTGTTGCAGAAGCTCTTGTGCTGATTGCAGATGATGGGGCGCGTTACTTTCCACCAGCGTAATCGACCTCGCCAACATCGCACGATTGCTAGCCAATACCCCTTCGGCATAAGCATTCACATCAATTTTGCGACGTGGTACAGAATCCATCTCGCCGATTTTAGATAAACCATCGTGTCCACCAATCACACCTTTCATCACTTGTGATGCAAATTCTTGCCCTGCGTCATCCGGTGTCCATTCGGTTTTGTTGGATTGCTTTGACATGATTAAATTCTCAAACAATTAGGATGTGTATCATTGACATCTTATGTTACACTCCCTCATCAGATTTGCAAGCACAGCGCGAAGTAGACTGTACTCCATGAATTTACCCTTATTGCATGAGCCACCGCCACAATATCCAGCATTATCTCGAGAATTTTATGGCAATAAACAGCAGGTTAAACCATTCAAAATATTTACATTCTCAATCTGTCTAATTGTAATATTTAACTTATTTTACTATTTATATATCGACCAATTTGACTCGTATAGAGAGAATCGTAAGTTCACACTGGTTGATCAATTGGATAAACCAGTCGATGTAATAATTTTAGGGGACTCGGTGGCAAATTTCGGGATTGACCCTGATAGGATTGAAGCTGAAACAGGCTTGACAGCACTTAACCTTGCATTGAATGGATCGTGGACATATTATCATGATGTATGGATATTAGAATATTATATTGATAAATTCGGCCCACCAGATTACCTCTTATGGGGGCATACCTATCATATTGTTGGCAGAAACTTTAATCCACAGGTACGTCTCACATCATCTGCTAGTCCTTATGGGTTTACATGGTTCAGTGATTATTTGCATCCTGTTGTATCCGATGCGGATGTTTTGGAGATAATCATCAAACGACTGTTGCCACTTGTATACCGCAGTACAACCACCCAAGAAATCGTTAGTGACTTACTTGCGTTGCAAAACCCTATACACAACGACCGTCATACAGAAAATGGATTTTTCGGTATCGAGCCGATTGATATACATGCTGTTGAGAAAACTGCACAAAATGATGCAAATCAACTTTCTGGTCGTATCTTCATGCAGGAGGACAACAAGCGCATTATAAACATTTTACTTGATATGATTGAAGAATATCAAATTTCGACATACGCCTATATCACACCAGTCCATCAAATCATAGGCAATCAGGATAAGTATGCCTTTGCTTTGATACCTCAATCAAATTGGTTTTGGAAACGAGGCGAACGAATGGAATATTTTGACTTTAATCCGGAAATTATCACCTATGATACTGAACATATGATAGATGGCGATCATGTTAATGTCATCGGCGCGCAACTTTATACACAGTATTTGATTGACTGGATTTGGGGAGATTATGTTCCCGCAACTTACGATGACGTGATGTCACAGGTTATCAACTAACATTATGTTGTTTAATTCACTTGAGTTTTTCGTTTTCATAACCCTGTTCTATCTTGTCTATCTTTTGCTATACAAGAGTCTACGCCAACGTAATCGATTACTGTTAATTGGTAGTTACATCTTCTATGCGTCTTGGAATTGGACATTCTTGGGGCTTATTATTCTCTCTACATTAGTCGATTATCGCATCGGGCATTTAATCACACAACACGCCACAAACAAACCGTCAGATAAGCATATTCGGCAACGATTGTTATTTATATCAGTTCTGGTCAACCTCGGTGTATTAGGGATCTTCAAATATTTTAACTTCTTTGCAGATAGCTTCGTTGATTTGATGAATATCTTTGGGTTACAAACAAACGATTTCACCTTACAAGTGCTCTTACCTGTTGGCATCAGCTTTTATACATTCCAGACTTTGAGCTACACCATTGACATCTATCGTGACAAACTCAACCCTGTTGACAATCTGATAGATTTTGCAACCTTTGTGGCATTTTTCCCGCAACTTGTCGCCGGACCGATTGAACGCGCCAGCAACTTATTACCGCAAATACAGTCAGTTCGTCCTATTCGTGCCGAACAGATTCACTCTGGGTTGTATTTGATTATCTGGGGGTTCTTCCAGAAAGTCGTTATCGCTGACAATGCGGCTCTCCTTGCCAATACCATTTTTAATGGACATGAACAGTATTCAGGTGTCGAAATTCTAGTGGGAGTCTTGGCATTTACGTTCCAGATTTATGGTGATTTTTCGGGCTACTCCGATATTGCGCGCGGGGTCTCCCGATTGATGGGCATTGAACTGATGGTCAATTTCCGCCTGCCCTACTTTGCTATGAACCCAAGTGACTTCTGGAATCGGTGGCATATCTCGTTATCATCATGGTTACGTGATTATCTGTATATACCGCTTGGTGGCAATCGCAAAGGAACATTAAAGACCTATCGCAATCTCATGATTACAATGGTGCTTGGTGGTTTATGGCATGGCGCAGCATGGAACTTTGTTATCTGGGGGTTTTATCATGGAACGATATTGGTGATTTATCGATTATCCGAGCGCAAACCAATGCACAAAAACCCATGGTCAGGTGACTATAATTACCTCACAGTTGCTTTCAAAATGCTAATTATGTTCATTTTGACGTGTTTTGGTTGGATGATTTTCCGTGTCGAATCTATGGAACAACTCGGTCAGATGATAACAGCCTTATTTGATATAAGCACACTCACGCTGTCCGACAATGTGTATAAGCTATTTCAGCCGTTCGTCTGGCATATCACAATCCTGATGTTTTTCAACTTGTGGCAATACCGAAGCCGAAATTTGTTGGTCGTCTTACATAATCATTGGGTCATTCAAAGTGTGATATTGTGTTTCCTCCTATTGTGGATGATAGCTTTTGGTGCAAGAGAATCCGTTGAGTTCATTTACTTCCAATTCTAATTCTCGTGTTTGGTGCGTGGGCAAACCGTAGGCTTAGCGACAAGAAGGTCAATATGATTCCGATTATGCTGAAGGTAACAACTTTACATAAAGGGAGTCATCATGGGAAAGCACAAACATACCACAAAACAAAAGCCAATTTATCGCACCATAAATATTTTATTGATTGTTGCAATTGCTTTTTTCAGCGTTATTTTAGTAACTGACCACCTTCAAGCATTATCAAGCAATGATATTGCTGGTGTCTGGTCTGGTACAGCAACACAATCGTATGGCGATAAGACGCTCTACAATTACACGATAACCATTTCTGCTGAGGGCGAAAGTAATTTTTCGGGAACAGCCCATGCAGAAGTTATGTCTGATACCTCTATCGAATCCGGCGCGACATTTGTTGGTCACATTGATAAAGACAATTCAATCTCGTTTGAATATATGGAAGTATATGGCAGTGACAACGGGTTGGAGTGGTGCACCATTCAAGCAACCTTTGATTTCGTCACACAAGATGATACGGATATGCTAGTGGGTCAATGGATAGGTCTCAATTCAAGTTGTATCGGTCTAGATGGCAGTATTGAATTAAGCCGGGTGACTCCAAATTAGACACAAAATGTTGAGGGCGAGACACCCCGCCCTCAGCTATAGCCTATGCAAATTCGGTTAGTCGGCGATTGAGTTCGTGCAAGACTTTTTGTGCGGCAACCGGAATCACTGTACCGGGTCCGAAGATAGCCGATGCGCCGTTATCATACAGGAATTGATAATCCTGTGCCGGAATCACACCTCCGATGACGACCATAATGTCAGACCGTCCGAGCTTACCGAGTTCTTCCACTAACTGAGGCAGTAGCGTTTTGTGTCCTGCCGCTAGCGAACTGATACCGACCACATGCACATCATTTTCGACAGCTTGCTTGGCAACTTCTGATGGGGTTTGGAATAGCGGTCCGATGTCCACATCAAAGCCCATATCAGCGAAAGCAGTTGCAATCACTTTTGCGCCTCTATCATGCCCATCTTGCCCCATCTTTGCAACCATGATACGCGGACGACGACCTTCATTCAGTTCAAAATCGTCGGTCATGCGCCGGATTTCTGCCACCTCGTCATCGTCACCAAACTCACCACTATATACACCCGCAATTGAGCGAATTACCGCTTTGTGACGACCCCATACTTTTTCGAGCGCATCGGATATTTCACCGTTACTCGCTCTGGCTCTGGCTGCATCGACTGCTAAAGCCAACAAATTTCCTTCACCTGTTTCGGCACAATGGGTCAGCGCATTGAGTGCCGCGTCCACTTTAGCCGAATCACGCTCTGCTCGTAGCTGATTGAGGCGTGCAATCTGTGCATCACGAACCGCTGAGTTATCAACTTCGAGAATGTCAATCGGTTCTTCATGTGACAGCCGATATTTGTTAACGCCGATGAGTGTTTCTTTGCCACTGTCGATATGTGCTTGACGACGGGCTGCAGCTTCTTCGATACGCATCTTAGGCAGTCCGGTTTCCATCGCTTTTGCCATACCGCCGAGGTCATCAATCTCTTGGATATGTGCCCATGCCCGTTGTGCCAATTCGTGGGTGAGTGTCTCGACTAGATACGAGCCACCCCACGGGTCAACCACATCACAGATGCCTGTCTCGTGTTGCAAGAACAGTTGTGTATTACGGGCAATCCGTGCGCTGAAGTCTGTCGGGAGCGCAATCGCCTCATCAAGGGCGTTAGTATGCAGAGATTGTGTGTGCCCTAATGCCGCAGCCATCGCTTCAATACAGGTACGTGCTACATTGTTGAATGGGTCTTGTTCTTGCAAGCTCCAGCCAGAGGTCTGACAGTGGGTGCGGAGTGCCATCGACTTGACATTTTGTGGGTCGAACTGCTTGACCAACTTCGCCCACAACATCCGTCCAGCGCGCATTTTAGCAATCTCCATGAAGTAGTTCATACCAATCGCCCAGAAGAACGATAGACGCGGTGCAAACACATCAATGTCAAGTCCAGCCTGCAAGCCTGTCCGCAGGTATTGCAAGCCATCTGCAAGCGTATAACCGAGTTCAATGTCAGCCGTCGCGCCTGCTTCTTGCATGTGATAACCACTGATGCTGATGCTATTGAACTTGGGCATATTTTGCGCAGTATAGTCGAAGATGTCCGCAATAATTTGCATGGATGGTTCAGGCGGATAGATATAGGTGTTACGCACCATATATTCTTTGAGGATGTCGTTCTGTATTGTGCCTGTGAGTTGTTCCTGCAAGACACCTTGTTCCTCTGCGGTGACAATATAGAATGCCATCACCGGAAGCACTGCCCCGTTCATCGTCATCGACACCGACATCTTATCCAGCGGAATGCCATCAAAGAGGATTTTCATATCGAGGACACTATCAATCGCCACACCTGCTTTACCAACATCACCCTCAACACGGGGATGGTCAGAATCATAGCCACGATGGGTCGCAAGGTCGAATGCGACAGATAAGCCCTTTTGTCCGGCAGCGAGGTTACGACGATAAAAAGCATTACTTTCCTCCGCTGTGGAGAAGCCAGCATACTGACGAATCGTCCATGGGCGCACCGCATACATTGCCGGATAGGGTCCGCGTAGATAAGGAGGTATCCCCGCAACAAAGCCAAGATGTTCCATATCTTGCAAGTCATCGGATGTATACAGCGCATTCACATCAATCTGTTCAAGCGTATTCCAGACGTACTCGCCCGCAGGTTTGCCCGTCTGTGCTTCAATTGCTTGTTGCCAATCAGCATAGCTCTGTTTTTGATAGTCGGTCTTGAGATTTATCTTTGTAAAATCTGGTCGTTTTGTCATTTGCCGACTCCTAATCTGTCCTGTAACTCTTTGTTCATCTCATAGCAATTGGCGCGAATATGAATAAAGTCATCCACACCTGCCTCACGGAACGTGTCCACATTATCATGCGGATAGCCTGCCAGAATCACGACAATGTCCGGTTGTTGTGCCTTTAATGCCTGTACGAAGTCCGGCACGACTCCAGCGTATTTTGTATCTGTTGAGCAAATTACCACCGCAGGCGCGCCACTGTCTACTGTCGCTTGTACGGCTGATTCAACCGTATCGTATCCACCCTTATCGACGAGTTCAAACCCGCCAACTTCATAGAATCCGCGTGTAAAGTCCATCCGCGCTTTGTACTCACGCAATGCACCGAAGTTAGCGAGGAAAATCTGTGGGCGCACCCCGTTTGCTTGGCGATAGCTTTCACTGTGGGCGCGGAGTTCCTCGAAGGGTTCACTCAATCGGAATGGCTTAAGTGGCATGGCTTCTATCATATGCACATTATCATCTGTATCAGACATATCACGCACCCCATTTTGATAAGGATTGCGGTCTTCGGGTAGCGTCTCGTCTAAGTTAGGATACATATTAGTGCCGACTAACACATCACGCCGACCTGCTAATTTTTCCAAACGTTTATTAAGGGCACTTTGAATTTGGCTGTGAATAAAACCACTTTGCAATGCATCAATCATCCCGCCTTGCGCTTCTATCTGCTGGAACAATTCCCAAGCGGATTGCGCTAGTTCATTCGTCAGATGTTCGACATACCATGAGCCACCTGCGGGGTCAATCAATTCCGTCAGGTTGACTTCATCGCGCAGAATCAGCTGAACGTTGCGGGCGATTCGGCGGGAAAATTCATCCGGTTCACCGAACGGCTCATCAAACGGCGCAACTTGTAAGCTGCCTACCCCACCGATTGCACCTGCCATTGCTTCGGTTGTGGCACGCAACATATTGACATAAGGGTCGTGACGGGTTTTGTTGCGGGTCGCGGTGCTAACATGCAATTTCATCTTTGCCGATTCATCACTACCCCCAAATTCACGGACAATCTGTGCCCACATCATCTTGACCGCACGGATTTTTGCCACTTCCATGAAGAAGTTCTCGCCAACAGTCACTAAGAAACGCATCTTACCTGCAACAGTATCTACATGCAAACCACGCTCAAGCATTTCAGCAAGATAGGTCACCCCTGTTGCTAAAGAAATTGCTATCTCTTGGACGGCGTTTGCACCTGCTGAATGATAAATATCGGTGCGGACGGCAATCGTATCCAGTTGAGGGGATTGTTCGCCTGCCTGTTTGAGCAACTCTGCCATCAGGTCAAACACATCCGATGATACCTGCCCGACCTTTGCTAGTTGATGCACAGGGTCATAGCCGATACAACCGCGAACCTGTGCGAGGCGGTCATCATGCAAATAAGCAGTCAGCACACGATAAATTCCCTCGGCGTGACTATCTGCCTGAATCATCAGCGGATATTGTGTGAGGTCAATGCCATCAAAGGCAGTAACCATATCCTCGACATTATTGAAGTGTACATTATCACCGATATTGATAGCTGTCTGCCCACGCTCTAAATCATGTTTGAGTGCTTGGTTGAATGCCTGCGGGTCACTCAGATTAATCGACTGTGCAATCCACCATGCCTCGCTTTGATAGCCATCGGACTTCGTCCCGCGCACATAGGGGAACTGCCCCGGTAATGTGTCCATATGCGGTAAGTCGGCGATGTCCTCTGTGCGGTACATCGGTTGCACATCAAACCCCTCATAGGCTGTTCTGACCAGTTTATCGAAGGGCTTGCCTTTGAGCGATTTTACGGTGGCTTCGTACCAATCATCATAGGTCGAAGCCGAAAATTCTGTGAATAAATTATCCTGTTTTTCTGCCATCGTGTGTCCTTTATTTGACGACAATTACGACTCTGTCCTAATGATACCGCTTTAGTTGTTAAGAGGTCGGCATAACTATCAGGCATTTCGCATGAACTTTATCATGATTTTCGTTTATTATACGTGACGAATATCATGACATGCCAGCGACGAAGCCGTCACACAATGGCAGATTGTATAGATTTAGCGAGTAAACAGGGTGATGATGTGTTCTTGTTTCTTGAGTCTGGCGATTTTATAGTCTGTCTTATCGGCATTTAGCAAGGGGATTTGCGTAAGGTCAATGTCGATAAGGCGTTGATTGGTCAGCGCGGTAAGTTGGCTGTTCGGCGAGACGAGTCCGGCATAAATCGGGTTACTGCGTTGCATGAGTTTGTCGCCGTTGGTGTTCATTTCTGTTGTGTGTGGGATACTATCGACCCGCACCCGCTTGGCATAACCACTGCGCGTCACCATCAGGATTTCATCATCGGGATGAGCCGATAAAGCACTGATAATATTGCCCTTAAGTGGGACACTGATTGGACGTGATTCCAGCAGAGGCATCTGTTGAACACGGTGACGGGCAACCCGTCCGGCATGGGTGAATGTGAGATAATCTTGTGATTTGTCCGCCCCAATCAAAAACGCTGGATAACCGCGCATGCCTGTAAAGCTATAGGGGACAGGCATCGACATCTTCGGCTTGATACGCTCACCAATAAAAGCACGAGTATAGCCCAATGTGCTGGTCAAAATCAGAATATCGGCATGTTCGAGTGTATCCCAGCGTGTCAGATTAGCGACATACTCCCGACTAAAATTATCCTTACGGAAGCCTTCCATATTCTCGACATGAAGACCGTTCATCAGCAAACTAGCAACTTCTGCTGGAGACTTGAGATAGCTGACATAATCAGTCGTCAGCAGGATGATTTTACTCTGAGCAGGCAGACAATAAGCGAAACTGTTTTCATCGAGTTGCAGGTTATCAGTTGGCAGGTCACTCATCGGGGTTGCATAAAGACGTTGGTTATTATCCCGCACCACAAAAATCTCAGATTCCGATGCGGTCGCATGACTGCCCTCTTGCGTTTCAATGATGCGCTTCATCGTATCCAGATTGACAGAGGGGACTTTTGTCTTGCTATCGGCGTGAAGGTCAAGCTGTCCGGTGTATGTATCGACATCATAATACGGCATATCGACTGCGCCTGTTTCCACTTGATGCGCGATGACACCTAGCCCTGAGGTCACACTAGCAAAAGCATCAATATCACTGACTTTGTCTGCGCCAAATCTGGATTCTAGCATCTCGACAAACATCGGTATCTGTGACGACCCACCGGTACGAATCACTTGGTCAATGTCACTCGGTTGCATACCCGCTTCGTCGAATAGCTCATCCATCCGTTCAGCAATCGCCCGCACATCTGACCGTATCAAGCTCTCAAATTCACTCCGTGTGATTTTGTCCATTACCAGCAAATCATCCGACTTAATATCTATGCGTGCTGATAATTTATCGGACAAACGACGTTTGGCTTGTTCGGCAATGTCGAACATCTTCAAGCCATACTGTCCCGTGATGAGCGTCTGGAAAGCGCGGATTTTGCGCGGTACACGCGAAGTCTTTTCGATACGGCGCAGGGTGGCAATGTTTTCTGGCATTTGCAGGTTGAGGAGTGTCTGCCAATCGGAGAAGGCACTATATAACGCTGATGGCACAGGTAACTCGGATTTGCCCTCCATGTAGGTTGAACCATCACCAAAGTGTTTGGGGTACTTGGCTTGCACGATGTGGCGGTCGAAAGTGTCCCCCGCGATTGGAATACCCTTGTTCGCAATCACCTGACTTTTCTTTTTTCCACCGACCTGCACAATACTCATATCCAGCGTACCCCCACCGAAGTCAAAGATAAGCACATTCTGCTGGGTCTGGATGGTGGTCTCATAGTAGTAAGCAGCAGCGATAGGTTCATATTGCAAGAAGACGCGCTTCCATCCCGCACGGAAAGCCGCTTGAATCAGGCGTTCTTTGGCAAATTCGTTGTGTTGAGGGTCATCGGAAAAGCGCACCGGACGACCGAGCACAAGCGTATCGAGTTGTTGCCTAAGATGTTGTTCGGCGCGGTATTTGGCAGTATAGAGATAAACGGCGATGATGTCTTCTAGGAAGTAATAGTGATTGCCGACAATAGTGCCGACGTAATTGGGTGACGATAACCCCATTTTAAATGAGAGGAACAGTCGTCCCGGAGAATAGATGTCTTTGTTAATGTATACATCACGGATGAATGTCGGGAGTTCTGCAAAAGTTTGCTCAATTTCCCCGACGCGGACACGCTCAAACTTAGATGGACGATTAAGGTTCTGTTCGTAATAGGTATCCGTTGCCCCCCTGCCGATATGCACATAGCTATCATTGGTAATGTAGAGTGCGGTGCGGGCGACATGTGGATTGCGATTAGCCGGATCGAGTGGAATTAGGGTTAGCTTGCTTCCATCGTAGACCGACATGCCGGAATTCGTAGTGCCGAAGTCCATGCCGACGAACACAGTCTTGCTCCTTTCTATAGGTGTTTGCGATTAAGAGAGGAACGTTTAAGGTTATCAAGGTTCACGATGGTCGTCAAGTGTTAGGTTAGATACCTGAATCGTTGTATTGTGTAATGAAACAATACCTGTATCTTGTTATCTCATTAGGTCGAGATGACATATACTATTTATGATGGGATTTCTGCCAGACAGATATTTGGGGAATAGTTATGGATTCGTTGAACCCGCAACTTGTAGAACCATTAACACCAAAAGAACAAGAGACACTAAAACATGTTGTAGCAAGGAAAAGCAACCACGAGATTGCTGAGGCGATGTATGTCGGTGTCAACACGGTCAAAACTCATGTTACACATCTCTGCCAAAAATTCAGCATTAGCAATGTTCCACAATCCGAAAAACGCGATTTACTTATCTCACTTGGTGAAACGTACTTTGCCCTGCCCTCCAATTCCACCGCTGACCTCCCCCATTTTACGACCCCATTCATCGGTCGTATCCGTGAGTGTGAAACCATCCAAGCCCTTATTCAAGAGAGAACAACACGGGTAGTCACACTGGCTGGTGTCGGTGGTATTGGTAAAACACGCCTATCTGTTGAGGTCGCCCGCCGTCTAACAGCACAGTATGCTGATGGAGTTTATTTTATATCACTTGCCCAACTATCATCTGGCACACAGGTAATCGAAACCATTGCAGAGACAATCGGTTTTTCATTTTCCGATCAAGAGTCCTCACTATCAAAACAACTATGTTCCTATCTCAAGAGCAAGTCGATGCTTCTTGTGATGGACAACTTTGAGCATGTGCTTGATGGTATTGACGTTGTGCAGGCAGTCATATCGACTACACCCAATGTTGATTTTCTGGTCACCTCCAGAGAAGTCTTACAAATAATCGGTGAGCAGGTGCTTGATGTTGGCGGGATGCAGGCACAAAACCACAACGATGCCCTCATCTTATTTGACCAATCCGCCAAACGGGTTCATCACGACTTCAAACTGTCCGATGACAATATAGATGCGGTGACAGCGATTTGTAGGTTAGTCGAGGGGTCTCCACTGGCTATCGAGCTGGCGACGACATGGCTGAGGACGCTATCACCTGAAGACATTCTTGACGAATTGCAACAGGGTATCGACTTATTGGAAACGCGCACACAAAGTATGCGGGCTGTATTTGACCGTTCTTGGGCACTGCTATCAAGTAAGTTGCAATCTGCTTTCGTTAAATTATGTGTCTTTCGGGGAGGATTTACACGGGAAGCAGCCAAAGTAGTTGCTGGGTGTCAGGTTCACATCCTTCAACAACTCATCGACAAATCCTTCATCAGTTTCAGTGGCGACCGCTATCACATTCATGAACTCATGCGACAGTATGGGAGTGAAAAACTGGTAGATGACTTTGATTTTGAAGACGACATCCGACAGGCACATACTGAATATTTCGCTGGTTTCATGCAAGCCCGTTTACCGCAGTTGTTAGGCAATGAAGTTGTCGAGGGGCTCGACCGAATCGACGCAGATTACGGCAATGTCTTGCAAGGTTGGCAGTATGTTATCGTCAACCAACAGCTTGATATACTTGATATGTATATCGAACCGATTGGATTTTATTACGACATCCGAAGTAATTATATCTTAGCTGAACCGTTATTTACTGAGGCATTAGACCGTCTGCATGATGTATATGATGAGATAACTGTTCTTCGACTGCGAATATGGCATGGTCATTTTTTATTGCTGTTATCGAAGCCTAAAGAATCTGTTGCTGTACTGGAAACTGTTTATGACGCATTGAATCCCACAAACCACCCACATGAGTATGCGCGGGTCTGCTCACATTTAAGCATGTCACGGATGATGAGTGGAGATGTAGAAGCGGCGTACAATCTTGTAGACGAAGCATTCCAATATCAAGATACATGGGGACATCCTTACTGGCACGGTTATTTTTTGTGGCAATTATCTATGACCGTTGCGTATTTCGACCGTGACAAATTCTGGAAATTGACCCGTGAATGCTATGGTTATTTTCAGGAATATAATAGTATTTTCGGTTTTACCCGTAGTCTAAACAATTTTGCTGTATTAAAAAAAGAACAAGGTCTCCATGATGAGGCACATGACCTAATAGAGACACTTATCTCAATCAGCAAAGCAATCAATGCTCTCTTTCGCCTGCGGATTGCATTTGTAAATCTCTCCGAAACCTATACATATCGGCGCGATTTTGTCACTGCCCACCAATGTATACAAGAATCCATTCATGTTATCGAAGAAATTGGGGTGTCTTATCCATTTATGTCTATCGAATTTGAAGAACATTTTGGCACGATTGCAATCTATGAAGGCAATTTTCACACAGCACTTGAGCATTTTCAGAGAGCATTCCAGATTATCAAAGGCGGGTCAAAACATCCGAATTATAAATCCAGAGTGTATGATGGTTTAGCGAGGGCGTTCTATGGTTTAGGAGACGTAGACAATAGCTTAAGGTCAACCATTGAATCATATCAATATGTAACACAATTCAACGTCATGACAAGTCAAATAGCACGCTTCATTATGATAGCTTGTACATTACTGGTTAATCGAGTGGATGCGGAAACAATACTCCCTGCATTTGCCACAGCTTTGTCTCATCCGGCTATACCGGAATGGTATCAAACAGACCACCCCATTTTTGCGCCTATCGTGACACAACTGAAAAATAAAATTGCCCCTGCAACCTATGCACAATTTTGGAAACAGGGGCAATCGGGCGACATATTTGAAGTCGCCACAAACATGTATGAGCTACTCAAGAAGTTAGATGATGAAGAAATCTAATTTTGTGGGTCTGACCTGTTTAGGATAATGCCTTGTGATGCTTCCAATGCACGTTGCGACTCAGCAAGGTAGTCGTAGACATAGCCATATTTATCAATCATTTGCGGATACAGAGTTTCCAATATATACACAGCGTCCTCGTAATACGTGACGAATACCTCATAATTTTCGACGAGGTAGTAGTAGTATCCTAGCTTGAGGTCGAGCAACATCGTGTATTCATCAGCTGTTGCACCGGATGTAAACGCATAGGCATCTTGTGCTTGCGTCGTATTTGATGACAAGATAAACAAGCCCATCAAGAGAACCAGACACACTGTCAGAAAGCGAACGCGGGTCTTATTAAACAGCGATGAGGTGTCTGGCTTACGTTTGTTAACCAGATTGTGCATTTGTGCTTGATGTTGCCGTTTGTTGAGGTGATGTTGTGTATCGCTCCAATTTACGCCGTGACTGCCATCGTGGTCGGGTCTCATATTTTCTCTCCGTTTCTATCGTTGTTGATACTTAGAGAGTAAAGCTTGAGACCTTATCACACATCAGACCGGGGGTATGAGAACAGGTATGAGATTGATGAGGCAATACTCATACCCTGATAATATGCAGATGTCGCTAAGAGAGACCAAGATAAGCTTTTAAGTCTGGCAGTGGTATCTTGTAGAAATGACGTGCATGTGTCAGCTGAAAACCCAGTCGTTCATTAATCGCATTCATGGGCGGATTGACATGCCCATTGCTTGTACTGATGCTAACGATGTCGGTGAAGCGGATGCGCGCATGCAGTAACATCTCGGCTTTGAGCCACTTGCCTAAACCACGTCCGCGTTCCGATACAATCACACCTGTGATGCCCTGCCGTAAATGATGCGGGTCATTCTGGAAATACTTCATCTTGGTCAATCCTGTCAGCTGACCATCCGCTTCTACGGTCAGCATGTATACGGGTTGAATACCAGAGGATATTTCTCGCTTAAATGAACTGCGTACATCGTTTATTGTAATCGTCGTCGGGTCCGCAGCTGTATCACCATGATCCATGGACTCCTCAATCGCTGTTGCTAAATCACAAAAGCGTTGCAATTCGGTATCATCATCAGAATAAAGTCCGTCATAAAGGTAGATACGAGTATTGGGATTCCCTGCTTGTCCATCATCGCGCCATTGCTGAATCATATCCCAATCGAGCGCATCATATTGCACCCGTTTTTCTTCTTCGACAAATGCCAGTTTTGCACCGATGTGTTCTGCAAACGCTTTACCATCCGATGTATCACTATATCCATCAATAAAATGAATATCATAATCGGCATAATGTTCGACGACGTAGCACATTATTTGCTTGGCTATGCCCTGTCGGCGATACTCAGGTAGAACATAGATGAGCAATGGCGCGTAGTGGCGACGGGTATCATAATCGGCTGACCCCTGACGTGCCAACAACAATTGAAACTTGCCAACTACTTTCCCACTATCTGACCGAGCGAGATACATCTGATAATCGAAGTTGGGGCTGTGTTGGGTCGCGTTGATGATAGCTTCGATAAAGTAAGCTGATTTAGTGTCGTCGTTAGGATGGCGTTCTTGTAGTTCAGTATGATATAGATGAACCATATCTTGTTTAGCTGGTTGTGGACTGGCATCAAATTTATAACGAGCAAATGTTAAGTGATGAAAAACCATAATTTACCTCAAATAGTCAATCTATTTCAAAGATTATAACGGTTATTTTAGATTCTCAGTAGTCCATATTATATTTTATCGGCTCATTTTGGCTCACCGTCAGCATTTTACTAAAATCCCTTAAGGTCGAACTCTATTTTATCCATAAACTACCCATGTTGTTCTTTGTAACTCAGGTGTAGTAAAACAGTCACTGAATATGTTACAAAACAAAAAAACAAGACCACGCTGTGACCTTGCCGGATGTCTTTTATTGAATTGGTATGATTGCGTCAGTGACTACATTTCCCACTTTTCAGAGACGTTGATTGTGCCATATTCGAGGTGTGGGCAGGTCTGCACAAGTGCAATGGCATTATCCATGCTGTCGGCAGTCAGGGTAGCAAATCCGCTCAGGCGATTATCCATGCTGGCATCGCTGACATCATCATTGCTGACGGTCTTGGCAGGTTTCATCGGGAAAAGTTCCCCAAAGTTCTCCCCCAAAGAATTTTCCCATTCCATCCATTTGGATTGATAGGCTTTACCTTCGTCTTGATTGGCAAATTGTGGTTCACCGAAGTAGCTCAAAATATATGTTGGCATTGTATTGTCTCCCCTTATGGTTTTAGTTTTGGTGTACAATCACGCGCATAATTCTACACAGAACAAATGTACTACATTTTAATCATTATGTCAAAACCTAAGTACAGCAATAGGCTATACTACATATAATAGTTCACAATGATTTTCACCACCGAGACACAGAGAACACAGAGAGATTATGAACGAGAAACCTATAGACGAAATTTTTGTAGAATCGTGGGATAGCGCGCTTGCAGGCTATCAAGTACAAATTCTGCTTGCCAAGCAACGATGGTTCATACCGATGGATAACCTCATTCATCAAATGCGTTTGCGAGAGCTAGACCACAAAACACGCGCTGGCAGAAGTATGGAACGGTTATTTGTTTCGCGTGCAAGAGAGTATGGATTAAGAGACGACCAACCGTTTATAGGCTTCTGCCCAACACCTGACAGTAGAATTGAAGTTTTCCAACATTATCTTGACGATACCAAACCTTTTATACTACAGACCCCTGAAATCACAGATGACGTAGACAGATTATTGCAAAAATTGCTTGAGCATCCGATTGATTGAATTGTTCAAAATTGCTTGCGGGGGTGTCAAAAATAGGGTATAGTAGGGTCATCCTAATTTAGGAGAAGGCGGTCGTACAACCGCCTTACAAGAAATACTCTAGCTAGAGTCAAATTTCCAATATCAGTATACCTCTTACACCGTCCTAAGTGTAGTTGTGTTTGCTGTGGGAATATCGGGCAGGTTGCAATCTGTATCACAAAAGAATGTATTCTTCATATAGCCGACTTCCGCAGGGGTGTGCGAAGTCGGCTGTTTCGGGTTACTTATAATCCACCATTCACCGCGAACGTGCTATAATCAACACAAGATTTATTTGCTAGACGAATTAGATTTTTAAAAGGAGACCTTTAATGTTAAACGGTTTAATGATGGATTACCCCCTCACCCTCGATAACATCCTCGAACATGCTAATCGGATGTCCCCTAAGAAGAAAATCAAGACGATGCTCCCCGATGGCTCGATGCACGAATACACCTATGCGGACTTTTATAAGCGCGTGAAACAACTCGGCAATGTGTTGGAATCGCTCGGTGTTGAAGTCGGTGACCGTGTCGGCACATTTGCGTGGAACAACTTCCAGCATATGGAATTTTACTTCGGGATTCCGGGAGCAGGAGCGGTCTGCCATACGCTCAATATCCGCCTGCCCCATGACCAACTGACATATATTATCAATCATGCGGAGGACAAAGTTGTATTCGTTGACGGCACATTGCTCCCGTTGATTGAGCCGATTGCGGGTGAACTCGCATCAGTCGAGCATTTTGTGCTGTTCAACATTCCTAAAGACAAAGAGACCAGCTTGCCGAATGTGTCATATTATGAAGACCTGATGGCAGAAGCCAGCGACGAGTATACATGGCGTTGTACCGACGAAAATATGGCGATGGGTTTGTGTTATACCAGCGGAACAACCGGCATGCCCAAAGGTGCGCTGTACAGTCACAGGTCGATGTATTTGCATACCCTCGGCGTGTTGATGAATGCAGCACTCGGTGTGATTGAAGCGGATGTGGTTTTACCTGTCGTGCCCCAATTCCATGCGATGGCGTGGGGATTGCCATATGCGTGTACTTTTATCGGTGCAACTATCGTCATGCCGGGACCACACCTCAAGCCCGAACCACTCGCACAGATGATTGCCGAAGAACGGGTCAGCATTGCGGCAGGTGTCCCAACCATTTGGAATGGTCTCTATCATGAGCTGAAAAATAACCCCAGTGATATTTCTTGCATTACACAATTGGTTGTCGGCGGGTCAGCGATGCCACGCGGTCTAATCGAAGCCTACGAAAAGGAACTCGGTGTCAATGTCGTCCACGCATGGGGCATGACGGAACTATCGCCATTGGGTAGCACCTCCAAACTACAAAGCCATCATCAAGACCTTGATGAGTCTGCGCAGTTGGATATTAAAGCCAAGCAAGGTTACTTCATACCGTGTGTTGATGCGCGGATTGTTGATTTGACAGGCGAAGAATTGCCGTGGGATGGCGAGACAATGGGCGAATTACAGGTGCGCGGTCCGTGGATTGCAGGGGCATATTTCAAAGTCGAACAGCGTCCCGAACACTTCACCAAAGATGGTTGGTTCCGTACAGGCGATGTCGTCACCATTGACGAAAGTGGCTTTATGACTATTACAGACCGCACCAAAGACCTCGTCAAGAGTGGTGGCGAATGGATTTCGTCGGTTGATTTAGAGAACGCCTTGATGTCTCATCCAAAGATTCGGGAGGCTGCCGTCATTGCTGTCCCAAATGAGCAATGGTCAGAGCGTCCGCTGGCAGTGATTGTGCCTGTTGATGAAGCCATTCCAGAAGACGACCTCAACACCTATCTGCTGGAACAATTCCCTAAGTTCTGGTTGCCCGATGAATATGTTGTGATACAAGAAATTCCGAAGACCAGCGTCGGCAAGCTTGATAAGAAAGTTTTGCGGTCTATGCACAGCGAAGGCAATCTAGGTTAATTCAATATCGCATGCCTGTTGGGGTGTTCACCTACCCTGACAGGCATCCTCAGGATACCCAATATGAAAATTACAGGTATACGCACACAAGCATTTGAACATGATATGAAACGCCCTATCGCTGATGCCAACAATCCGGTTGGTCAACGTCAGTTTTCAGCATTGGCAATCTTCATCGACAGTGATGAAGGGATAACAGGTATTTCGCTCGGCAACCCTGCACTGGAAAGTCTCTATCATCGCATGACCCAAGATTTACTGGTCGGACGTGACCCGCGTGGTGTGGTCGGATTATGGCAACGGATGGTCGATTTTGCATTCAAAGGTGGCAATCGCGGATTTATCACGGATGTCATCAGCACATTGGATATTGCGCTATGGGACTTGAAAGCCAAGCTCAATGATGAACCCTTATGGAAAACGCTTGGTGCATCAAGCCGTGCCGTGAAAGCCTATGCCAGTGGGATTGATATGTGCCTGACCAATGATGACATGCGCGACTTCTATGTTACACAGGCACAAAACGGTATTGCTATTGGCAAGCTCAAAGTTGGACTTGACCGCGAAGCTGACCTACGGCGTATCGGCATCATGCACGACGCTTTGGCAACCTCCGGCAAGCAACCTGTGATTCTGATTGACTCCAACGAATATTGGTCAGCCAAACAAGCGATTCAGCATATCCGCTATTTTGAAAAGCACTATGACATCTTCTGGGCGGAAGAGCCCGCGCGACGTTGGGATTGGGCAGGATTGCGCAAAGTGTCAGATAATGTCGGTGCAGGGGTCGCCACCGGAGAAAACCTCGATGATGCCAGCGAGTTCCGTCCGTTGATTGCTAATGGCGCGGCGGATTATCTACAAATTGGTCAGGGCACAGGCGGGATTACAGGGGCATTGCGGGTGGCACATATGGCAGACACATTTGATTTACCTGTGTCTATGATGAATTGTCCAGCAAACTTCATGGCACATCTGGCAGCAGTATTGCCCAATCACATTTGGATGGAATTTATTGATGCTGGACGCGACCGTGTATTCAAGCACAACATCACGATTGAAGATGGTTATATCATGCTCGGTGATGAGCCGGGGCTGGGCTTAAGCTTTGACCAGAGCGAACTAGATGCCTGTGCAGTTGTGGAACGTCCACCAGAAGACACGCCGACACCATGGGGACGGCGACGCGGTGCTGGCTTGCATATCGTACCCCCTGATGAACCCAATGTAATTGGTGAAGAATAAACTATCGAATCACTTCTAAAACCGAATAATCCGTATAAATATCACCGAACCCGTTGACATAGGTATGAAATTTATCAATGATTTCCATTGTATCGGGGAAGCGTTCGGCATGTTTGAGGCTGGCGGTTGTGATGTGGTCGTCCTCGGCAAAGTATTTGTCACGGGTGCGGATGTCACAGACTTCGGCTAGCAACAGGTATTTTCCTGTTCGCTCACCCCGATTACCTTTGAGAAGTGAGAATGTCCAGCCTGTCCACGCCACAACAGCGGGTAACTCATCATGAACAAATGCTTCAAACTCTGCTGGGGTAACGCCGTCACGCAATTCGAGTGTGTGGATACTATAAATCTTTGACATAATAACTTCACTTTATGTTACAAATTATTCTTTCCTATAAGGGTAACGCTAATATCCGGAAATGTCATACTACTTTGGTTTATATTGTAGCGGTCTACATGTCTGAAAACAGAAAACCCTCACAAGGAGGGCTTCTGCGTTAGGGAAAATATGCGTTACCGATTATTCGGTTGGTGGAACAATCACACCGTCGATGACGTGGATAACACCATTGCTTGCTTCGATGTCTACCAGTTCGAGTACGATGTTTGCTTCGTTAATCATTACGCCCATGTCAGTTACGGTGATTGTAGCTTCAGAACCGTCAGCCATTTCGATTGTGACTGTGCCCATATCGTCTACGAGGTCACCAATTTGCCAGCTGTATACTGTACCGGGGAATACATGGTATTGCAGGATAGCTGTCAGCAATGCTGTGTCGGCAACGATGTCATCAAGACCATCGACTGCTGCGAATGCTGCATCAACTGGTGCAAATACTGTAAATTCTGCGGTTGGGTCTGCGAGCAATTCAAGGATTGCTGGGTCTGCTGCGCCAACGGCTGTCAACAGGGTTGTAAATTCTGGTTCATCAGCTTCGGTCAATTCGACAACGATGTCTGCAACTGTACGAAGTTCTGGAACGATGACTGCATCAATAACGTGGATAATACCGTTATCAGCTTCGATGTCAATCATTTCGAGAACAAGATTTGCTTCTGCAACTGTGATACCAGCTTCAAGGTCGAGTGCGCCTTCGTCATCTACGTTACCTGCGACATCGAACGCTTGACCGCTGAGTGTTTGTACGGGGAAGCTTACTGCCATCATATCGTCAGCTTCTGCGGCGGACAGAGCTTCAACAACTGCTGATGATGGAACAATACCGTCTACAACGTGGTACATCAAGATTTCGTTCAGGCGTGGTGTACCTTCTTCACTAAGAATTTCAGTGAATGCTTCTTCACCGAGTGCTTCTGCGAGTGCTGCGAATGCTGCGTCAGTTGGTGCAAATACGGTCAATTCAGCTTCTGGGTTAGCAAGTGCTTCGAGGATTGCTGGGTCTGCTGCGCTAACTGCTGCCAACAGGGTTGCAAATTCTGGCATGTCAGCTTCGGATGATGCGACAACGATGTCGGCGATTGTGTTGCTGTCCTGTGCAAAGGTTGGAACAGCTATCAATAATACTGCGAGCAAAATAGCAAGAATACGTTTCATGTGTGTCTCCATTGTGAATATAAACGTTAAAAAGTTACGATTTACATGGTAGCCACACTATCTGAGACAAAAGCAAATAAGATATGAGGTCAAGCTAAAAGACTAGCACCATCTGATTTAACTGTACGTTTAATAAATTCTAAACTTTTAACACATCGTATATTATAACTAATTTGCAATAAATCAGGGCAAACGCAAGTAACTATAAGGGATTGTCGTGGTCGTACTTGAGCGCAGGCTGTGCCACAGCTTATTCCCCCATTAAAAATGGTTGCCATCCGCCTTTAATCTTTGCCATCTCGCGCAGGTATAAGGCAAATGGAATCCACCAGATGAGGTCATTTGTGATGATGGTCAGACCGAATGCCAGCGGGAATTGTCCGGTAAATGCCGAATAGAAAAATCCAATCGGACCAAACAACTTACCAATCAAAGCGATGATAATGATGTGTCCGTGTTTTTCAGGAAACCGCCCTGCCCAATAATATGCAGGCGCATACACCAACACAAACATCCCAACCACTTGCCATAGTGGCAGGTATAAGGGTTGCTCCAATGACAGCACATCCCAGAGCAAGGTCGGGAACAGGATATTGATTATGCCCCACACCAGATTATAGATGGCGGCTGCATAAAACCATTTTTTATATTTGTTGAGTTGAGTCATGAGTTATCTACTATCGTGCTATTTACCGATAAGATTTGCTGACTGTGCTTGCCATAATAAACTTCAATATCAACATGTTGATGCGCATCTTGAATTTGTCGCAATGCTTTATATTGTGCCTGTGATAGGGAAAAAATCCTGCCATCAACTTTAAGTTGTCCTAGTTTCCCATTATCTGGTTCGACGAATTTCAATTCACCGGATACTCGCGCAACAGTCCCTTCATTATAGTCTCTTTTACGCAAATTGTGGTCATAACGCATAACCGCGATAATGACCAGCGTGACAAAATCATGATGATAATAACAATAGTCCGCCCGATGTCATCTAAAGGAAAGATTCCACTCGTAAACGGTTCTAATAACAATGCTAAAAATGTGATGAAGACCATCACAACAATCACGATGATGCTATTTCGCCAAAACCCTTGCGTGGATTTCTTGAGCTGTTATCGTTGTGACTTTGTCAATTCGTTCTGTTGATTCTTTGAGAGGTCATCTGCTGTAAAGTCGCACACATCCTGTAACGTCTGCTTCATATCCATTGATGCCATCTATACACCTCGTCTCGTTTTATATCTTCAACAAGAAGCCTAGCATAAACACCATTTTTCATTGTCGCATACTCATAAATTATCTGTAAAACTAACAGCATTTACTTCAACTATATTGTGGTTAAGTGTATTGAGCCATTGTTACATTTGTAAGTGGGTGAGAAGTCATACTTTACGCTTGATTTTGTAACTAATAACTAGATATGTTATCAGCTATATCCCTTGCTATACAATGGGTTAAAGAAATAGATTACCAGAGATAATTATTGCCTTACCCTTAAATTCAAATAGGGATACAAAGGCAATTCAAACTATATTCCTATACTAAATTTAGCAAAAATGTTCTATAATAGAAGCACCTCAAAAACAGGTAGAAGCCAGTGGGAAAACAATATGAAACGCCAGAGAACACCATCCGGTTCGGTGCTGTGTCGCCGTCTCCAAAAAGCAGGAATCCCCGTCAAGAAGGTTGTTCGTCGCATCGACAGTGGGGACTATATCGCCGAGGTTTATCATCCAGGGATGCAAGAACCCGTCGAGTCATCATTTACGCTTGCCAGCCAAATGCAATCCGTGATTGACAATATTCGTGTGGTCAGTTGCAACGACAAAATCGCCGAATGGCGCGACGGTCAGCCTGTGATTTGGGCATCGGTCACCTTCAAGATGACAGGTTAGAGCAGTTTTTCCATATATAGCTCATCGTAATATTGCCCGTCAATCTTCAGTTCTCGATGGGCGATACCGATGGGTTGAAATCCAAACGACTCATAGAGAGCTTGAGCGGATGTTTGTGTCGGGTTCACTGTGAGATTCACTTTCTCTATCTGCGGGTTAGCTTGCAACTCGTCCATTAATGCTTGTAGAAGTCGTCTGCCAACACCTTGCCCGCGATAGTCAGTTGACACATACACCCCATATATCATCGCAACATGTCCGGTCTTTATGCGGTTCGACCAGATTGCCCCCATCATACCGACCAGTTTTCCATCAGACTCCGCATATAATGTAATCTGATTGTCCTTGTCGAATGCTGATTGTGCGCGTTCTTGCCAAATAGCATCATCAAATTCCAGTGTTTCTTCATAGCTAGAGCCGAATGCCAGCGGGTCTGTTTTAAGGGCTTCCAGTCGCAGAGCTTTGGATTCTTGCCAACGTGAGGGGTCAAGTGTGATAATCTGTATATCTGTCATAAGCACTCCTGAATAGTCTGCGAATCATTATCAGAGTTATAGCATAGTGCTGAACAAATTCAAATCAAGTACAATGCCTGATAATGCGGAGCGCATGTTCAGAATCCACATACAATTTAAGTGAGCGAGTATCCAACAAGGTTATAGTAAATGGGGACATGGTCATGAATCTGGTTAAGCATATCGCTATCTATAGTATTGTGCTATTTCTGCTTGTACTGTCACCCATTCAGGCGCAATCCACAGGCATCTGGTTTGATGATATTTCGACGACAGTATCATTATCAGATGACGAGGCAGATAGTTTGATGACCTACCTTGTTGATGTCGTTATCGATGGCAATCGTTCAACTTCCTATCCGGCTCAGCTCCCGACAATCGACTCCCCGCAAATCATATTTTTATCAGTGAGTGATAGTATTCGACAAGCCCATGTGTTTATGGGGCGCGGAGACAGCTTACGGCTAGCGATTCTGGATGCCGTGCGCCAACTGGATACCTTATCGCCCTTGTTCAACCCACAGTGGCTTAAGCTTGACTTTGTAACATCCGTCGAGCAACGTAACCTAACCACATATGATACCCAAGTCGAGTTAGAGCGCAGTCTCTACGGCTTAGCATTTGAGGAAGTTAGCAATCTTGCGTTCTTGCCGGAGGAATTGGTCAGCATCACACTAGTTGACAGTAGCAATGATATTCGTATCGACAACATCCACGAGTATCTAACCGAACAACACCGTCCCGAACGACTTGATGAAACTGCAACCAATCCAACTATCTATCGCTTTGGAACACTTGGTTACTTTAGCGATGGCACAAGTACCACACAACTATATCGTGGCAATCGGCTGACTAATGACATCACAAGCGATGACCTGCTATCCGCAATGGCATTGGGCGGTGACTATCTGCGTGATGCAGTAAAGCCAAATGGTCAATTTGTGTATAGCTACCTGCCGAAGTCCAACCGAGACGACAATGGCTACAATATTCTACGCCATGCCGGAACAACCTTCTCGATGCTAGAAGTCTATGAAATCACACAAGACCCTGCCCTACTCGCATCCATCGAACAAGTCCTCGGTTATCTGGTCAATCAAGTCCGCCCCTGCACCGGATTCATCACAGGCGATTCAGCGTTATGTCTAGTTGAAGATGATGAAGTCAAACTCGGTGGGCATGGACTGGCGATTCTGGCTATCTCCAAGTACACATCCCTGACCGGAGATGATACTTATCTTTCTATCGCGCAAGGTCTAGCAGAGTGGATTGTCGGGTCACAAGATGATGCAGGTAATGCCGTACATAAAATCTCGTTTTCATCAAATATGGATAGTGGATTTGTATCGGGCTATTATCCGGGGGAAGCTATTTTCGGCTTGATGCGCCTATATGCAATTGATGGAGATGACCGCTGGTTACAGTCTGCGGTTGCAACAGCACGGTATCTGATTCTGATACGTGACGGCGATGTCCCTGCTGATGAGCTTGAACATGACCATTGGCTATTGTATGGATTGAACGAAGTCTATCGTGCTGAACCCGACCCCATTTATATCGACCATGCCGAAAAAATCGTCACTGCAATTATGGGTGCTCAACTGACCGATGCCCCCTACCCTGATTGGAATGGTGGTTTCCGTTCACCGCCGACCGCAGCCCCGACAGCAACACGCATAGAAGGACTATGTGCAACGTATCATCTGTTCCGTGACTTTAACGATTCGGCCGATTTAGACCGCATGTTGACCGCCCTGATACTCGGTGCACAATTCCAATTAACTGCACAATTCCAGCCGGAAAGCGTGATGTACCTGCAAGACCCACAACGCGCACTCGGTGGTATCCGTAAGACACTGACCAATTACGAGGTTCGCATTGATTATGTCCAGCACAGCATCTCGAATCTTATCTGTATTGCAGGGCTGATTGAATAACCTATCACTTGAAAGTTGGAGTTAACAGTGTAGACAGAGACAGAAACATGTCACAAATTGCTTGCGGGATGAGGCAAAGTAGGATATAGTACATTTAATCTCAGCTAAGAGAAGGGCGAGTGTGAATCGCCCTAAAGTACAACTTCACGTAAAGTCATTATACTCACATTCAGTATAACGCACTCTACTAAAGGTGTGTAGAGGTTTGCGTTGGATGTTGGTATCTATCGGGAATTGTATACAACTCAACAAGTCCATAATTATGGTCAGCTATCGCACGGGGTGGTGCATTATGCCGACCAATTTTGCATTTGCGTTACTCTGTGATTAAATAGAATCAAACAAGCAGATTGAGGCAATCATGGCAAAACCATCTGACTTCACCATTTTAGTTACAATGATGGATGTTCCCACACTGACCAGTTTCCGTGACTTATTTGAGCTAGAAAATTTTAATGTCGTGACCGCGTCATCTGCTGAAGATGGCATACAACTAATCAGAGACACGGAATCAATTCATCTGGTCATCCTCGAATTACTGATGCCTGCACTCGACCCACCCGAATTTATTCAAACTGCCCAATCTCTATCACAACGAGCTACCCTGCCATTCGTTGGTATTGCACCCAGTTATTATCTCGCACCGGATTATTATGATGGTTTGAAACCACAACTCGTACATTTGTTACGCCGACCGATTGACATGGATGAGTTCATCTTCTGTGTTGATGATGCCCTTCACAAGACTTATGGTCATGACCGATTTTTGACTGATTGATTTCATTCGGGAGCAAACTATAAGTGGAAAAACACAACATTATTCATGTCCTCATCAGCGATGATGATATTCATCTTAGTTCGGGTATTCAAGAAATCCTTGAATTAGCATGGGAAGACCGCCTTCACATTTCGCTTGTGAGTACCTATGATGATGCCATTGCATCCATTAAAACCAATCCGACGTTACATCTGATTATCTCGCGCTATAGCATCTTCAACCCCTATCATCACAACTTTCTCACCAAAGTAAAAGAATCAGACACCCTCTCCACTATTCCTATCATTGGAATTGCTCGCATTCCCGCAGCTCAAAAAGCAGCCATCCAATTCGGCATTCAAGCAGACAATATATTGCTTGGTGGCTTTGATGCCGAAGAATTGCTTGATATTGTTCATAGAATGATGAAAGAAGCGCACAACTTTATATTGCCGGACTGGCGAGATAACGATTAACTGACCGAAGTACAGCATAAACCTATAAACTGCACAAACAATGCGCTATTTTTATCCTCATTAAGGCAACTCAGCACACTTAACACATAACCTCGTGCTGGATTTGTACGAAAAAGATTTGAAAAATTCATCATCTCCTAACATAATATGAGGAACAGTCGCAGGTCGTATCACACGGCGGTAGGTCAACCTATCGAAAAGTGCCTGATTGGCTGACCGGATTGATTATTGGAGACAAAATATTATGATTCAGTTTAAGCTAAATGGACATCCGATAGAATTTGATGGCGACCCGGATATGCCATTGCTCACCTATTTGCGGGATGTGCAAGGCATCATATCAGCAAAAGACGGGTGCGCGCCACAGGCTGCTTGTGGGTGTTGTGTCGTGCAAGTTGATGATAAAGCCGTCATCTCCTGCGTGACCAAAATGTCAAAGGTCGAGGGCAAGTCAATTGTCACGACAGAAGGACTAGGAGAATATCGTCAACAGGTCTTTGCGAATGCCTTTGTCAAAGAAGGTGGTGTACAATGTGGGTTCTGCATTCCAGGGATTGTGATGCAAGCCAACAACCTCATCAACCACAATCCTGCCCCATCCCGCGATGACATCGAAAAGTCACTCACCCCACATCTCTGTCGTTGTACTGGTTACAAAAAAATCATTGATGCCATTGAGACCGCTGCCGAAGCCATTCGCACCGAAGAAGAAGTTCATATCCCTGACAATGATGGTAAAGTCGGCACTCGCGTTCCCAAGTATCACGCACAAGATTTGGTATTGGGTCAGCATAAGTATGTCGATGACATCCGCATAAATGGGATGCGTTACGGCGCACTCAAGTTCAGTGACCACCCGCGCGCTGTTGTCAAGTCGATTGACCTGAGTGAGGCGAAACAACTCGGCGGCGTATTGCGTATCGTCACTGCCAAAGACGTGACAGGTGACCGTCATATCGGACTCATTAGACAAGATTGGCCCCTGATGGTCGCAGAGGGCGAAACCACACGGTATGTCGGTGATGTGCTGGCATGTGTCGTTGCCGAAACTGATGCGATTGCCCGCGAAGCTGTCGCATTGATTCAGGTTGAATACGATGTGCTTGAGCCTGTTACCAATATGCACAAAGCCATGCAAGCCGATAGCCCATCAGTGCATGAAGGCGGGAATGTGCTATCAAAAAGTATCACCAATCGCGGTGACCTTGAGCAGTCGATAGCGACTTCTAAATATACAACACATGGTGTCTATCAGACGCAGATGATTGAACATGGCTTTATGGAGCCAGAAGCCTGCATTGCCTATCCTGATGGTGGTGGTGTTGAGGTTTTATCGCAGGGGCAAGGTGTCTTTGAAGACCGCAAGCAAATCGCTAAATTGCTTGGTCTACCGGAAAGCGATGTGCGTGTAAAACTGGTAGCTAACGGTGGCGGATTTGGTGGTAAAGAAGATTTGTCCGTACAGGGGCATGCCGCATTAGCCGCCTATCTGATGGGTGAGCCTGTCAAAGTGCGCTTGACCCGTGACGAATCCATTTGTATGCACCCCAAGCGTCATCCCATCTGGATGGAATATACAATTGGCTGTGACGAAAACGGCAAGCTGACATTCTGCAAAGGTCGCTTTGTCGGTGATACCGGAGCATATGCGTCAGTCGGTATGAAAGTGCTGGAACGCTCTGCTGGACACGCAACCGGAGCATATAATTTCCCTGTGACCGATATTGAAAGCACAGCCGTTTACACCAATAATCTGCCCTGTGGTGCGATGCGTGGCTTCGGTGTGAACCAAACAGCATTCGCGCTAGAAAGCTGTATTGATGACCTGTGTGAACAAGGTGGCTTCGACCGTTGGGAGTTCCGTTATAACAACGCGCTCGATGATGGTGATATGACCGCAACCGGACAAGTCATTGAAGCGGGTGCAGGTGCAAAAGCGACCCTCGAAGCGGTCAAAGATGAATTTCAGAATGCGAAGTTCGCAGGGATTGCTTGTGGTATCAAAAACACAGGTATCGGCAACGGTATGCCCGACTCGTCTAAGGTCACAATTACAATTGAAGCTGAGGACAAAGTTGTGCTTGACCACGGCTGGACAGAGATGGGACAAGGTGTCCATACGATGGCATTGCAAACCCTCGTCACCGAAACGGGCATCGACCCTGCTATTATTGAGGTGCGCGTCGATACAACGTCAGAGATGGTCACAGGTATGACCACTGCCTCCCGTGCCACATCCCTTGTCGGTAATGCGACAATTGATGCCTGTACAGACCTCAAAGCTGACCTCGAAAACAACTCATTGGCTGACCTTGTTGGCAAACAATATGTCGGTGACTTCACTGTCGATTGGACAACCAAACCTGGTGCGATGGTCGAGAAAGTCTACACCCACTATTCATACAGCTACGCGACACAGGTTGTCATCCTTGATGAAAACGGTCAAGTTGAGAAGATTGTCGCCGCACATGATGCAGGTAAAATCTTCAATCCGACGCTATTTGAAGGACAGCTCGAAGGCTCGATTCATATGGGCTTAGGCTACGCCATCAGCGAAAATCTGGAAATGGAGAACGGTCGTCCTAAGAGTACCATGTTGCGGAAATGTGGCATCCTACGGGCGAAGGATATGCCAGAGATGGAAGTCATCGGCGTGGAAGTCCCCGACCCCTACGGACCCTATGGTGCAAAGGGTGTCGGTGAAATCGGGCTGGTGCCGACGGCTGGTGCAGTAGCCAATGCGCTCTATCAGTATGATGGGGTTCGTCGCACCGAGTTGCCGATGCGTCTACCACGCAAACGTCCCAACCGCTCCAATGGCAATGGGTCAAACGGTAAGCATTAGAAATGGTGCTGAGGACTAAGAAAAGGCTGAGAGATGACATTCAAAGCTAATGGGTTGAATCTAATCTTGATAGATGAGCCGGATTACATACAGGTGCTTACACCACATATCGACCATGTGGAGTATGTATCAACGGTAGAAAACTATTTGCTTGTTTACCTACCTGTATGGAGTGGATATGCTATGGTTTCCATTGCACCAGCTATCGAATTTACAAAGCAATTTGATGGTTTGTTCCATCTAGGGATGTATTTGACAGAAGGTGATAATACTTTACTTCCACAGTTTTATCCTTATGGTTTGCCTGCATCTGTCTGGATGTTCTACACTCACGGCACAATGATAGACTATCATACAGGACAATTCGATAAACCTTACTTAAGTAAAAAGGTTGAAAAACTGTTCATGCGTTAGAAAATCGCCTATAGAGGCAGATAAATGACTTTGTTTGACCATTCATCTGCCTCACTCGCCTCATTAATTGCTAGAATTTCCTCGATAACTTTACCTATCGGAAGACTATCTTTAATAACAAATACGCCCGATGTAAATCTTCCTTCGGCTATCCGTTCATATACATGTTTTGCCATTGTTTTCACATCATGTGTGAGCAACAGGCAGTTATTATCACTAACCCACTGCAACACAATTGGATCTTCAGCCTGATAAGCTTCTGTATCTTGAATTCTCACAATATTAAAATCGGGGTCGCGTCGTTGTAACCCACGAATGATGTCATTATTAAAGTTTTCATCGGCAGCAAATTGTAACGTCATTCTGGTTGTTCCATATGTTTGATGAGCCTTGCCCGCAACGATGTTATATCGGGCTGATCGGCTTCAACCATTTGGCGAATCTGTTCACCCTCGATGTCAACCTGCTTCACGTACTCATCAACTTCATCTTTATTTTGCAGATAATACGCAATCACAGCATAGACTTGTTGAATCGTCAGTGAAGGATAGCTTTGCACAATACCTTCGGGTGTTGTCCCACGCAGGAACGCACGAATAACGAGTTCGAGAAGTATCCGTGTGTTTCCAATACGAATACTACCATCATCTTTATATGTTAATGGCACATCAATTGAGGTTATTGTTTGCATACTATCTGGCATCGCTGTTGTCTTTCTCTATCATCATCTATCCCTATTCTATATAGAAACATAGATTAGTCAGCAGTCAATGCTTTTGCTTACTCACTCTCGTAACCGATGACATCATCAAGGTTCGCGCCATCCAGATTGGTGAAACGCATCTCAGCTTCACTGAGTTCTGCGCCTTGTAAGTTAGCATTTACCAGACTAGCTTCGGTCAGCGTCGCAAAGTTGAAGTAAGCAAAACTCAAATTAGCAGAATCCAATGTCGCACGGGTGAAGTCCGAGTCCACAAACATCACAAACTCTGCTTCAATCTCACTCAGTATGGCATCGCGTAAGTTGGCAAAGCTAAAATCAATGTTAGTTACATCTTGTCCGCTGAGGTCTGCCCCGCGTAGATACGACCCGACGGTACTTTCCGCAATGACAAACACATCAACTATTGTGCCATTATCATCCAACACATGCACTGTCGCACAACGCAGGGTACGGATGTCGAGTCCGGCTTCTTCAAAGTTTGATGTCTCGACAATAATCAACTCGTAACTTTCGCACTCGTCGATAAATTCCTGCGCCATAGAAGGAAATACCAGAATGCTTAGAACAAAAATTGTCAGCAATACAGTAAATTGTTTCATAAGGTCTCCTTTTCTGTTTCATTCTGTAATCTATAGTACAAAACAGTATATTACGAGATGCTAAAGTAAAACATGATAACTATAAAAAAGTAAAAAAAGAGCACCAACCGTTTGATTGATGCTCTCTTGTGTTGTGTTATTTATACCAAAGATTAACGGTATTGTGTTTTGCGACGATAGCCAACATAGCCAGCAAGTCCGATGCCTCCAGTGAGTATTAGTAGTAGAATCATACGCCACCATGGGGTTTCACCTGTAGCAGGCAGTTCCAGCACACTCAGAATCGTCGCAATCGCATTACTATCGTCATCACAATCACAGGTTAAAACCGCCGGATTGTTGATAGCAAATGGTAAGTCAACGTCATCATTCACAGTTGTTGTCAGTGTGATGGTGACTGTTTCATTCTCAAAGAGGTTATCGAACTTGAGGCTAACGGTCTGACCATCAATTGTCAAATCTCCTTTGGTCGCAGTCACATCAACAATTGTCAATGAATCAGGTACTTCATCAGTGATAACAACATTCTTTATCGTATTGCCGGTATCGTTAGTTGTCGTGATTGTCCATGTAACTTCCGCCCCCGGTAAGGTGAACGGTGTATCGACTGTCTTCGACAACGGTGGTGGCGGTTGTGAGAATCCGGGGTCATCTTCTGAATCATCTTCCTGTTCCTCACCATCTCTGATTGTTACACGAGCATCCGCATCGGTTGTAAAATCGGTTGTTGTGAATAGAAGTGTTCCGGTGTTTTCAAAGCGTCCATCACCATCAATCAAAACATTAAAGGAAATAACAACCGCATCCGCATCGTCATCTTCGGTACTGTTAAACATCGTACCTTCCCATACGACTCTATCATCGCCGTCGATTCGACATGCCCCATCGCTACCGGAACATTGCAAATCAATTTCGGCAGTGGTCGGCGGGAATTCTTGATTATCTTCAAGAATATCCGTTATGACAACATCAGTCTGGGTTGGACCCGGATTGTACCAAATCATCGTCCAGCGAATGATGTCATCACCCAACAATGTGCCTGTCTTAACACCAAATGGTGGGTCATAAATAACAAAGGTTATGTCATCATCTTCAAGTGGTGGGTCTTCATTTGGTAGCTGTGCGACATTGAGCAACGGTGTGTTGCTACCGTCCAAGCCTGCTTGTGAATTAACCCGTGCAGTAACGGTGTAGGTGACAATACCATCGCGTGGCAAATCGATGAGTTCATCAATCACAACGCTGGTGGCATCTTCATCAAACGGACCACCACTACTGGTTGTGCCGTCTGTACCTGATGCAGGGTTCGAGATACACAATGCACCGTTTGTACCAACACATTCCCACTCGATAGTTTCAGGGTCGTAACCGTTCGGGTCAGCATCCGTCGCAACTTGGAAGTCATCGAAGAAGCGCACCCCAATACGTTCCTCACCGCTGTTTTCGATAGTGATAGTATAGGTATTGGTCTGACCTGCGACAATTGAATTTAAGCCGTCCGTTTTGTTAATCAACAGACCGGGGTCTTCAACATCAATCAGGTAATCTTCCACCTCACCACTATTCTTAGAGCCAGTCGGTTCACTGACGGTAATGCTATCAGTTGTCAGGCGTAAGCGGACATAAGTTTGCCCACCTGTGAGGTCTTGTGCATCAATTGGAATTTCAACTTCTAGCTGAACAATCCCATCTGTACCATCTGGCACATCTACTTCGTAGGCTTCATCATCATCGAATGTCCCATCGCCATCCCAATCGAACCAACCAATCAGGGTTGCATCGTCGCCTGTATCGTTGAAGGCTGTTACATCGACTGTGACGGTTGTACCTGCGATGAAGTTCGGGAAGTCCATACCATCTTCATCAGTGCCGTCACCGCCGGGGTCACCTGTGTTATTCGGAGTTTTTGTCCCAGTTATAGAACTCGGTGGTGCGACAGGTTGACCATCACCTTCGTCATCAACACCTGCACCAAGATATAGGTTGGCAATGATGCGGTGGCTAGCACCGGGTTCAGCACTATCATTTGTGCCACTGATGGTATCTAGCGGCCCGTTGGTACCATAGGTATCCGGTGCATCCCCCCAATCGAACGATTGCAAGAAGCCAAAGTCTACTGTCAGGTTAGAGTCTTCATCCAGCTCGCCATTGTCACCTGTACCTGTGACATCTTCACTATCTTCATCATCGCCATTGGTCGGGTCAGCAGGTGTTGGGTCAGTTGGTTCATTACCAACAACTAATCTAACCGTACCACTACTGACACCGCCACTGGTTGGGTCGCCATTATCGCCGTTATCGTTGTCATCCACATCTGGTGTACCGTCAGTTGTACTACGGAAGCCATTAAGCGGACCAGTATTATCGAAGTTTTCTTCGGCAATCACAACGATATAACTGCCCGGTGTCAGACCATCAAACAGATAGTAGCCACCATTATCGGTTGTGGTTGTCGCCAACGGACTGGTTGTATCAGAGTTGCCGTCGTTATCACTATCCCGATAGAGTTCAACAACAACATCATCTACACCCACTTCGTCACCGTTACGGATACCATCACCTGCTGTACCCGTCGTACCACCATCATCTATCCAGACAATATTACCGATACTCATGGGGTTGCCAATGAAGAAACCAAAGTCGCGGGTTAGGTCACTGTTATTATCGGGCGGGTTATTGACACCACGATATTCAGGCCCATCATCATCATTGTTACTAACCGTGCTTTCACCCGTCGGCGCAGAGCCGAAGTCGATATTGAAGACTTCCGTCGTGATACCCGCAGTTGGGTCGCTATCACCAGTGCCAATACCATTATCATTATCATCGTTGCTGTCGCCAGCACGGGCATCGATTGTACTTTCATAGCCAAACAACGGGCTATCCGTGCCACTAACATTCCAATTGATATAAGGGATGTGGACAAAGTAGTTACTAGAACTGACGCTATTAAACAGATAGAACCCATTACCATCCGTGATGTCCGTATTCCTGAGCGGGTCCGTACCGGGTTCAAACAACCCATTACCGTTAGTATCTTCATACAGTTCAACCGTCACACCACTGATACCCACTTCGTCACCATCGTCATAGCGACCATCTTGGTCAAGGTCAAACCAGACGAGGTTACCGATTGTCAGTGTGCGGACGAAACCAAAGTCCACCGTCAGGTTACTCTGATTATCAAGAATCGGTGTACCCGATGGGTCTGTACCTGAATCCTGAGCCTGACCAATTGGGGTTGGGTCAGATTCTGTTGGTGAGACTGGCTCTGGAATTGGCAACAACTCAAGAGTATAAGGACTACTATAGATACCGAAGTCATCATCAGGTGTGGTATTAAAGTGGTCAGATGTATTATCCGTATCATCATCTGCACCACTCGCTGCCACACTTGATGGGCTGAATCCACGTAGTACACCACTCGCTTCAAAGTTTTCTGGTGCAACCGAAACGATATAGCTACCCGATGTCAGACTATCAAACAAATAGTAGCCATTCGCATCGGTTGTTGTAGTTTCTATTGGTATGAGTGTATCCGGTGTACCGTCTGCGCCACCCCCTGCTTCATCGCGGAACAGATACATGATAACATTTTCGATACCGAGTTCATCGCTATTAAAGATACCGTTATCGTTATTTGTACCTGCACCTGTATCTTGCCAGACACGGTTACCGATACTGAAGTATGTCGATGGATAGACACCGAAGTCTACTGTCAGGTTACTGTTGTTATCAAGTTCGCCGTTGTTACCGCGCCCGTTTGGACCATCAGCTGGATTACCGCTGGTCGTTTCACTTTCCGGTTCTGTGCCATAGGCTAATGTAATAACACCACTTGGAATACCCGCAGTTGTTGGATCAACATCGCGCCCGTTGTCGTTATCATCACCATCGGAATTATCTTCGAATGTACCGCCGGCATTACTGCCAAGATAACCTTCGAGGATACCTGTTGACAAGAAGTTGAGCATATCAACCCGTACAACATAATCCCCTGGAGGCAGATTATCAAACAGATAATAGCCATCGTCAGTTGTCACCTGATATGGATTACCAGGATTGTCGGGGTCTTCAATCGGTGTTACGCCATCACTTTCATAAAGTGACATAATTACACCGTCATCAACCGGACTTTCTGTTGCAGGGTCGTAGCTACCATCATTGTTGGTATCCACCCAGACAAAGTTACCAATACTCATCGGCAAGTAGAAGCCAAAGTCTACCGTCAGGTCACTGTTTTCAAATGCAATCGGATTACTGCTAGCATCCGTACCATCAAGGTCAGCAGGGTCTTTGTCTGCTACTGCTTCGTCATCCCGTTCGTTATCAAGGATGAGTGTCACAAGTTCACTGACAACACCAAGGGTCGCAACATCTTGCCCGTTACTGTTGTTGTCATCATCATCTATATCCGTGAAGCCAGCAGGTGGTGTATCAGCCGTGTTATCAACATTAAAGTAAGTTGTCGCATAGTTTTCGAGCGGTCCACCACCAGCAAAATTGCTATCAGGAATCACAACGACATAGTTACCCGGACCAACCGGACCACCTAAGCCATTACCAGGGTCAAGACCAACTGCGGTTGTGGCATCAGTATCAAGGACATCAAACAGGTAGTACCCCTCTGCATTGGTAATGTCTCGCGCAATGGCAGTCCCTATTGGATTACCAGATGTATCAGCACGATAGAGCAACACCACCACATTCTCGATACCGGGGTTGCCCGGTGCGACAGGATTATCGTCAACACCTGCAGTAATCAAACCGTCATGATTGGTATCAAACCAGACACGGTTACCGATACTCATGCTAGAGTCGTCTTCGAGAATAAAGCCGAAGTCTACCGTGATGTCACTGTTGGCATCAATTTCACCATAGCGACCGATGCTCGCCGGACCATCATATTCGCTGGCAGGAGTGGCAGGATTGAGACTCTTCTCAACTTCCAACACAGGTTCGGAACTATTCGGGATGAAGAAGTCTGTACCACTAACAGTCACGAGCGTTCCGAGTCGAATTGGGTTATTTGGGTCGCTGGTGACACCATCTGTTGTATTGGTTGTATCGTTTGGTGTCCCGTTATCGTTACTATCGGATGGTGGTGCTGGCGAAATACCCGGATTAGGTTCATCTTCATCAAATGTACTGACATGTCCAGTCAATACGCCAGAGACAAAGTTTGCTGCAGGGATGTGGACGAAGTAATCACCTGCTAAGAGATTATCAAAGAGATAGTATCCATTGGAGTCCGTTATATCGAAGTTGTCGTATGATGTGCCGTTAAACACAGGCACAATATCCTCATCACCAATAACAAACATACCATCGCCATTATCACGATAGAGGTGTACTTCAACACCAGCAATGCCAGATTCGGTGCTATCGAATATGCCGTTACGAATCGTATCGAACCAAACCACATTACCAATACTCATCGGTTGATAGAAGCCAAAGTCCACTGTCAAATCACTATTGGACGGTTGGATGTTGGGTTCACCATCGCCGACACCGGGTTCTGTCCCGCCGATGGAATCTTCATCAATAGCTTCATTGGATGGTTCTAGTCGAATTGTCGGACTAAAGACACCCTCAGCCTGCAAGTCGGGATTACGCGCTAAACTAAACGGCTCATCAACACCACTTTCATAGGTATCATTTTCATCATAGATGAACGGGTCAGTCACACTATCCCAGCGTGGGTCTTGATAGACATTAAATTCGTCTTTATCTTGACTGCTGTAGTAGTCGCGCAATGGCGGATTACCTGTGGTACGGAAGTTATTTTCATCCACTTGTACCAGATACGAACCAGCCGACAAACCATCAAATAGATACCAGCCACCGTTTGCAGTTGTTACTGTATCTATGGGGTTATTGATACCCGAATCAGGAATACCATCTTCATCCGCATCAAGGAAGAGATTGACAATGACACCGTCAACACCTTCGTCAGCATTATTGAAGATACGGTCATTATCGTAGTCATAGAAGACAAGGTTACCGATACTCATCAACGGTGCATACACACCAAAGTCGATGGTGAAATCAGCATTATCGTCTTGTTCACCGAAACGCCCTTCGTTAACCACACCACCACTTGTGATGTCATTGTTGAGGTCAGTATCATCTTGTTCGCCGTTCCCATCGGGTTCTTGTATGCGCGTCAGGTTAATCGGGTTACTGACAATACCATTGATCTGCGGGAAGTTTTCATCAATACCGTTGTCGTTGCTTTCCAAAAGTCCAGATGTTGGCGGGTCAAGCAAGTAATCAGACTCAGTTGCGCCACCACTCTCACTACTGGAATATGGTGCATCAAACATATCGGTCAATGCGCCAAATTGGTTGACTGTAATACCGTCTATCACAACTGTCGAACCATCATCCGGCTGGAAGTTTTCCGGCGCAAGGCGAACAACATAATCACCTTCGGGCAAGTCATCAAACAGATAGTAACCTGCTTCGCCCGTTGTAGAATCTGTTACTGTAACAGTTGTACGATATGGCGTTCCTGTAGCGGTCGTCCCACGGAAAAGTTCCACAATTACATTATCAAGACCGAGTTCACCGTTGTTCAAGAGCGCATCATTGTCGCTATCGAACCAGACGCGGTTACCGATACTGACAGGTATGAAAAAACCAAAGTCTACAGTGAGGTCACTGTTGTTATCTGGGATGCCGACACCATCGCTAAAGTACGGGTCAGTATCATCACCCAATACTTCTTTATCACCAGCATCTTCGGCATCAGTTTCATCAAAGTGCGAGAGTGTTATCACTTCACTGTAGATAATTGTTGGAACAGTCCCACCGAGGTCACGCTGGTCGATACCATTATCATCGTTATCAACACCCGCATCCGGTGCTGTTGCACCAATCGTTTCTGTAGCATCAGCACGGGTAATCGTATTTACCATATCCTCAAGTGACGTAGCATTATTGCCAGCACTTAAGTCAATAGCAACAACATAATCATCCGGTAGCAAGACATCTCCATCACGGTCGCGGTCGAACAAATAGTAACCAAATTCATTGGTCACATCAGTTGCTAGTGGTGTCCCTGTTGGAGACCCTGTGCCATCATCACGGTAGAGATACACTGTGACATCTGCGATACCCACATTTGTTGGGTCGGCATTACCCGGATTTTGATCGGTTGCATCAATTTGACCGTCGCGGTTCAAGTCGTACCAAACACGGTTACCAATCGCAAGACCTTGATAGAAACCAAAGTCAATCGTCAGGTCACCGTTATCATCTTCGACATTTTCACCATTAAAGTCAGGGGCAAGTGTTGCATCAAAATCATTTTCTGTACGTGCGTTAGCAGGTGGTTCGTCGTCATAACGTAATTCAATCAGTGTACTTTGGACACCTGCATTAATCGGATAAGTCGATGTGTCACCGGGAGTAGCATCAACACCATTTTCATCACCTGTTAAGTCATCAAGGATACTATCCGGTCCGGTATCTGTACCACTGGTGTTGCCATTGTTACTGTTGATATAGTTGAACAGTGGCTCACCTGTCTGGAATTCTGTACTAGAAATATTGACAAAGTAATCACCCGGACCGAGGCGACGGTCATTAAACAGTGACATGCGGTCAAACAAGTAGTACCCATTACCCGGCGCAAGCCCTGTACCTGAGGTTGTTGTCTCGGATAACAGCGTGTCAGCCGATGGTTCAAAAATACCGTCACCATCATCTGCATACAGTTGAATCTGAACTTCACCGATACCATTCTCACCTGTCTGCCTGATACCATCACCTAATAACGTTGTTGATGACCGCAACATATCTTCCCAGACACGGTTACCCAAGCCCATCGGTCGGATAAAGCCTAAGTCCACTGTCAGGTCACTGTTGTTGTCATAAATTACAGGTGGTGTATTCGCATTGGTATTGGTGACGGCTTCATCATCAACTTGCGTTTCGCCCAATTCTGTCAAGACAATGTTCGGGCTACGAACAGGATTACTTGTCGGGTCAGCAACATCAATACCGTGGTCATCATTATCAGCATCATCATCAATAGGTGTGGCAATATCGGTACTACTGAAATAGCCCTCAAGGGGTCGCCCTGAGCCAAATTCGCTGGTTGGGATTTCTATTTGATATGTACCTGCCAACAAATTATCAAAGATATAGTAACCATCAGCATCAGTTGTAGTAGAAGAAATTTGTGTCATAACACCACCGATGTCACGCAACAAATTCACCGTGATACCGGGAACACCCAATTCACCTGCATCAATCACACCGTTGTCGGCATTGGTTGCGTTAAACGTCGTACTCGTTTCGCCTGTGTCATACCACACACGATTACCAATACTCATCAAACGCACAAAACCAAAGTCTACGGTGAGGTCACTGTCTTCATCTTCAATTTCTGGGTCTGTACCTCCGTCAGTTCCTGTAACGGCTTCATCATCAGCTTGTGTCTCACCCTCTTTTTCTAGGAGGATTTCAGGACTACGAACTGTGCCTGTCACTGGATTAGGTACATCAATACCGTGGTCATTCTCGTCAGCAGTGGCATCTACCGGAGTCGGGTCATCTATACTACTACTGTAACCTTCTAATGGTCCACCACCAGCAAAGTTACTGGTTGGAATTTCAACGATGTAATTACCTTCGGACAAATTATCAAAGAGATAATATCCTGTGCCATCGGTTGTTGTGCTAGAAATCTGGGTAAAGACACCGCCAATTTCACGCAACAGGTTCACCGTAACACCGGGAACACCGGGTTCAGCACCATCAGGGTCATTGCCATTCCAGACACCATCATTAAATTCCGTTAGGTCAGTACCCGAACCACTCGATATCGCACCATTGTCAATCCAAACATGGTTACCAATACTCAGCAATGTCACAAATCCAAAGTCACGGGTGAGGTCACTGAACTCATCTTTTTGGAAGAATGTACCTCGTCCATATGGTCCCGTTCCAGTTGGTGGTGTTTCACCTGCTGGCACATCCACATCATCTTCATTTAATGGATTGTCATTACTACCTGATGGCGCACTTTCAATAGTTGCTGAGGTATAAAATTCGAGGTCAAACCAATCACTAATAACACCATGTGTTTTGGGGTCTATATCAGATGCGTCAAAACCTTCATCCAGCCCTCGGTCACGGTTGTCATCGGCATTATTGCCACTGGTGGTATCGACACCTGTACTACTCGCAAGACCAAACAATGGTCCGAAGTCAGCAGCATCTTCACGAGGCGTGCCATTTCCATCATAGTCGAGGCTAAAGTTAATCGGCGGAATATAGATGAAATAACTACCTGGGCGGAGGCTACGTGTATCGATACCGCCAATCCAATCGTAGGCTTGGTCATCAGGATAAGGTGTTGTTGCCGACGTATCATTTGTTACCGCAGGGAACGTAATGCCATTTACAGTAACTGCCCCGTCATTGGCAGATGTCGAGCGCATGTCTTCTTCAAAGAGATAATACCCATCAGCATCGGTCACAGTACGGGAAACCAACACAACATCTGTTAATGATGAAGGATCTGTCCCACCCTGATTATTGGGCAAACTACCACTTCCCTCATAACGATACAGTTCAAGAACAACATCACCAATACCAACCTCAGTACTGGTCACATCATCACGTTCACGGTCGTCATAATCAGTGAAAGGGTCTGTACCACCTGCATTATCCAACCAAACACGGTTACCGACACTCAGGCGTTCAGGAACACGAATACCCACCTTACGCGGGGAAGCTGCCAATAGTAAGTTACCCGTGTTATCACTACGGAAACGGAAGCCGAAACTATTCCATGCAATCTCACCTGTTTCAGCACGTTCTGCTTCATTAGTTACTACTGCTAGACCTTGATTTGTGAGGTCTGTGCTAGTTGGGATATAAGCAGGGATAGAAACGAGCAAGGTTTCATCGGGGTCAAGTGTTAAGGCATTGTTGGTTTGGACAATTCGGAACGACCGAGGGTTGCGATTCATACTACCCAGTGTCCCCGTATAATCTTCGACAAATGTACCGCAACTCTGCCAATCGTTTATTCCAGGACCCGATGACATTTCTGGACGGCAGGGGTCAGTTGATGTGCTGTATTGAATATCAAAATCAGCATCCGACAATCCCGTCGAACCTGATATGTTGATCGAAATAGCACCATCCAACCACACTTCAAATTCACTGTAGCGTTCTCGTGTAGCAACAGATTCATTAACACCAAAATCATTGATGTAAGGGAGAATGTCATAGAATACAAATTCGTTGAGCTGGTTGTTACCACGATTGGTAATTTCAATGATGTATTCAAAAGACTCGCCGGGGTTTGCCTGCGCCACACAAGGTGTCCGCGAATACAGTACACCGTCACCTGTTAGATTGTTGTCCGTTATGGCAGGGTCAGATGCAGGGTTAATGGGTAGTCGGTCGGTATCATTACGTAAAACTTCATCGACCCCAATCGGTGTTGTACAGAAAAAGTTGCTATTGACTGTAAATTGCGGTGACGCATGGTCATAAGATGTGCGGTCGGCACGGACATTCACCACAGGCAAAATATTACTGCGTACCCACTTCGCCGATTCAAACGCATCCACTGACAGAATCTGGAAGTTATCGCTTGTGTCACAAGTATTTGATTCAGTCGTCGCGCCATCACAATACAAGTTCAAAGACCCAGCATCAGCAATTGCAGTATTGGTATAAGTACCTGCAAATGCGCCTTCGTCCACGCCTTTTACGCGGGCTTTATAGGTAATCTCAATATCTTTTGTACCGCTATCAGGAGGTGCAATATTTATATCATTTGCTGGTGTTCCAGTAGAGGTCGTATACTCGACACCATTAATATCATAAACTGGATATGTAAGCGTTGTCGGGTCTGATGTCCAAAAGAACTCAATCGTATCCGAAGCCGCATCAACAATTCGTATGTAAGGTGTAGGTAGTACATCCCCACCGACAAGCCCAACCGTATTAAATGTAAATGGTATTTCACCCGCATCATATGATGTTTCATTTTGGGCAACAAAATCCAGCACAGATGGTAAAGTATCAGTATATGACAAATCACCCGTCAGGCTATTTGATGCTTGTTGGTCAAGCTCTAACGTCAGCGTAAAATCAATAAAGTCGTCAGTTCCATCGGTATTATCAACACTATTGGTTGAGGATTCCTTGCCCCAATTGACGACACTTGATGGTGTATTGGTGAGGACAGCGTCTTCACAACCTTCTGGCGTGCCACTAGGTGTTGGGTTTGGTGGGCTTAAATAGCTTGCTTGTATACAGTTCTGCTGTGTGACTTCACCTGTGATGCCAGAGTCTGTATCAACGGTATAACGTACTGTGGCATTTGACATCGAAAATGCCTGCGGCACATCAGGGAATACGAGTTCGACTCGTTCGATACGGTTATTTGGTGGTCCTGTTACCACACGTCCTGTCGCTGTAGGTGGCGGACTACTCGGAAGTACATTCACAGCAGATGCAGTACCATCAGTCGTTGCCGTACCATAGGTTATCGTAGCACCAGTACCATCAACGTCAAACTCGTCAACATCCCCATTATCAAATATCACACGGAGCGTCGCAGGGAGGTTGTCGGGCCACGTCCCACTAGTGATTTCATAGGCATCAACCCCCGCAGGTAGTGTATCGCCAATGGTTACATCTTGCATATTAACATTCAAAGCCGGTGTCTCGAACCGGAAGCGGAACACATTATTCCCCGGAAACGCCAAGGGGCGGTCATCACGAATCGTCTTGAACAAGTCAGGTTGTCCGAATGCCACATCCAATTCTGGGCTTTCTTCAAATGGTGCAAAACAATCTGTTACACAAACACCATATTCTGTTGGTCTACCATTATATTCACCATAAACAGTATTGGTTGTGGATGGTGTTGTTGTGCCATTACTGTTCTCGTCAAACATTGCGCTAGACGGAAATTCATATTCGACACGGCGGGTAATACAACCACTTGCCCCATCCATGTCACCAATATCCCATACGAGGAATGTGCCGGATACAGCGGCTGGTGGACTGGTCTGTGTAACAATATCTGCCCCACTAAATTCAAGCAGATTGACACCGTCGGGCAATCTGTCTACTAACACCGCATTTGAAATAGGCGTAACACCTGTGGATTGGGTGGCACAGTATTGAACATCATACGCCACGAATGCGCCGTTTGTCCCATCGTTAAATGCGGGATTTATGCTAGGCGGTGGCAAAACTTGATTTTTCCGTACATCATAAAGTGGATTAGGATCTAAAACTTGTATATCAGGTAGTGAGGTTGTGCCATTAATTGTACTTCCTGTCGGGTCTACTGATGCCGTAATCGAGGTTGGCACAGCTGCATTACCTGTCGTCAGGTCGCGTCGTACCCGTAAAGTTACCGTTGCAGTAAACCCATCACCATCGTCATATGCTGGTTCATTCACTTCAAACTGACTACCGTCATCGGTGACAGTCGCATCATTGTCCGCGCTATCAATGGAAAAACCAACAAATTCAAAGACTGTCTCATCGTAATCAACCGTGATGGTAAAATCTTCACAATCACCGCTGAGACCCGAACAAGACGAGCTAAATTCGTAGGTGACCAGTTCACCAGTTTCTACAACTGTCGGAGACAACGTCACATCATAATCAATGGCACCAATTGCCCATACAGTTGTCACTCGCCAAAATAAGATGGATACTAAGATTATAAATATTAGTATGCCAAAAATGTGTTTTGTTCTTCCCTGCTTGGGAGCTATTTGTCGCATAAGCTTATAAATCCTTTGTTGGGGTGTTAAAGATTTATACTTCAATAATCGAAAGTTAGGAGGCATGGATGGGGTTTGTTAGTTATTCAGTAACTAACGTTTTTTTCGTAATATAATATGAAACAAATTACGATGTTAATATTGCCAAACCCATCTTACCCATAATAAGATTAACATGAGTAGTATCCATAATCAATTAAGGTACGGCATGATATGTCTAGGTTTTGTATGAATATAAGATGTTTGAGAACATGTTACAATTTTACAATCATAGACAAACTTAATTTTATAACGAAATATAAAGTAAAGAATTACTGCCGATTAATTAATGCTTAAACTTACAGCACAAATGATTTACTGACTAAAATACAACATTTATAGTCAGTTGGAAGTCCCATCAACAGTACAAACAGGTTACAATAAAAACTATGATTGATGAAAATATTGTCTAATCTCTATAGGAGTTTTTTATGAAAGTTAAATGGTACGGACATGCAGCTTTTATCGTGACATCTGATGATGGCACATCAGTTATTACAGACCCTTACACACCAGAAACAGCTGGTTATCAACCGATTCCAGATCACCCTGATATTGTTGTTACATCATCCATAAATGACAGTTATCATGACCGCTCTGACCTTATTGGTGGTGACCCTATCCGCGAAAATATGCTCGAAGTCGCGCGGGATACAGGCGAAAAAGTGCTCAAAGGCATCCCATTTCAAGCGATTGAGTCTTCAGAAATGTATAACCACCCCGAACATGAGCCAGATAAATGTGCAATGTATCGCTGGGAGATGGACGGTATCAGCATCGGGCATATGGGCGACGTAGGTAATCCATTCACACCAGAAGAAGTTGAATTTTTCAGTGGGATTGATGTCTTCCTTGCGCTGGCAGGGGATGTCCCGACAATACGCTTACCGGATTTAAAAGATGCGATTGATCGGATTCAGCCGAAGATTGTCATTCCGATGCACTTCCGCACGTTACGCTATAAACCACGCAACACCCTGTGGATTGAATCATTCTTGAGCCACTTTGATGACAGTCAGATTGACTTCCAATGTGATTGGGAAGCGAACTTAAGCAAAGACGAATTGCCAGAGCCAACACGGGTTCTGGTGCTGACACACGCTTTATAATTGCAGAGCATACATAGTCCGAAATGGGGCGAAATCTCATCCGCCCCAATCTATCTAATTGTAAAGTCTCGAAAGAAATTACACATAGATTGGCGGGCATGACACGTCATGCCCCTACGAAAATCGACATGAAACCCTGTAGGAATAATGCCTGCATTGTCCGTAGACTGACAAACAGCTACCAATAACAGACTGATGTGCCAATATCGCCTCCAAAACATCATGTGTTAAGTGAAATGTTAAGCAAAGCTCAGGTCAGCATTACAATTTAGCAAAGGTATCTTTCAGCACTGGATACAATGACTGATAAATTGCATAGAGTTCAGCGTAGACTGCTTTATTTTCACCAACGGCAACCTCATCGCCTGTCTGAATCATCGTCTCACAGGCGGATGCCACATCATCATAGAGACCCGCTTCAATACTTGCCAGAATCGCGGCACCAAATGCTCCGCCCTCAGTTGTGTTGATATTGACCAATGGCGCGCCCAACACATCGGCGATAATCTGTTGCCAGAAGGGACTCTTTGCCCCGCCACCACTAATCCGCACTTCAAACTGCTCTGGTAATCCGGCATTGTCAATCAATGTGAAAGAGTCTTTTAATCCAAACGCTACTCCTTCGAGGACTGCACGGGTCATGTGCCCGCGTGTATGACGTGAGGTGATACCAATAAACGCACCACGCGCCAATGGGTCAGGATGTGGTGTCCGTTCACCTGTCAGATAGGGCATAAAGAACAACCCCTCACTCCCTGCCGGAACATCCTCAGCTTCCTTGAGCAAATCATCAAAGTCTATATCCGACGCGAAGGTGTCTTTATACCACTGCAAGCTACCCGCTGCACTCAACATCACACCCATAAAGTGCCATGTGTCCGGCACAGAATGACAAAACGCATGCAGTCGTCCGTCAGGTTCATAAGCGTATTCTGACAGTGGCGCAAACACAACACCCGATGTCCCGACTGTCACCCCAATTTTATCCGGAGTCACACAGCCCATCCCAATTGCACCTGCCGCTTGGTCACCACCACCACCAACGACTGGCGTTCCAACTTTGAGACCAGTTGCTTCTGCGCCTGCCTCGCTGATTGTTCCTGTAACTTGTGTGCCTTCATGAACAGGGGGCATCCACTCTGCGGGAATATCCAATGCTTCCAGTACCTCGGTAGACCATGTTCGTTCTGCCACATTGAGCAAAGATGTACCCGCCGCCCCTGCTAAATCAGTTGCATAAGTATCCGTCAGCTTGAAGCGGATGTAATCTTTTGGCAACAAGACATGTTTCGCCTGTGCATACACCTCTGGCTCATTATCCCGCACCCAGAGAATCTTGGGGGCAGTGAATCCGGTCAATGCACGGTTGCCTGTTAATTCAATCAAACGTTCAAAGCCGATAGTCTCGGTCATATAGTCACATTGTGCCTGTGTACGCTGGTCATTCCACAATATGGAGGGGCGCAACACATCGCCGTTGTCATCCAACAGAACTAACCCGTGCATCTGCCCCGTCAGCCCGATGGCACTGATGTCCTCGCCTGATAGGTTCGCATCTGATAGTGCAGTGCGAATACTGTTCGCAATCCCATCCCACCAATCCGACGGATTCTGTTCGCTCCAGAGAGGCTTGGGTTGGCTGATAGGTTGGGGCGTGTTAGCAACAGCAATCACATTACCTACTTCGTCAATAATAAGGGCTTTTGCTCCGGTTGTACTGATGTCTAATCCCATGAGATAAGGCATTATTTTGTCCTTTTCAAATCTAATTCAATCAAAATTATTCGCTGTCTACGTATGATGCTAAGTCGCGTCGTATCAGTTCATCAGCAATCGCTTCAGCAATGATGCGTGACCCAAAATCACTGTAATGAAAGGAGTCAAGATACAGTGGTGTTTCCTCTGCATTGATGTCCTCAAATATATTGGTAATGTTCACGGTATTCGCTTGATTTTCGACCGCACCTAAGAACGATGTATAATAATCGTCTTCCCAGGGTTGCAACAAAAATAACGGTAACATGCCATTATTCTCAGCAATGTCCAAAATCATGCGACGATTAAAACGATAGGTAGTAATAATCTTCGCCAGTCGCTCACTCTCTTGTCCGAAGTAAGCATCAGCTAATGAAACTTTTGCGCGAGTCACCCAGAACTCATCCTGCACAACATCGCCCTCTCCACCTGTAGATTGTGGCAGGCGTTGCAGTGGAAAGGTTCGGTTAAATGTTATCCAGGGTTGCTCATCAGACTGTGCGAGGTCATTCACCTGTGCTTCCCACGCAGCCGAGAGTGTGGTCACTAATGCAGTTTGTGTCTCGCCATACATCGCGTACCATACATCGTTGAGACCATCCATAAACACAATCGCATGAGGTGCATGTTGCAATCGCAAGTTGGCAATCAGCAACGCGAGTTCCTGCGATGAGTTATAAATCGGTGCCCCAAAGTTCGTCACTTGTACCTGATAATCCGGTAAGCGCGCCTGCAATCGGCGTTGCAATATGGAGGGGATTGTCCATTCGTCGCTAAGTCCCCATCCGAACATGGTAGACCCGCCAAACATCCAGATACGAAGTGCAGGTTTGTCGATATAGGTCTCATCCGGTAATGCGGTTTGGCGCACACCATCCATATCAATATTGAGGTATGTCCCTTCAAACTCGCGTGAGATAAGCCCTGTGTAGGGATGCACTTGCCAATGTCCATCTTGTGCCCATTGGTCATATTCCTGCCCGACAGCAATAGCTTCTTCTTGGCTGACAAACTGATAACTGTTGAGCCGGAAATAGGGCGAGTAGACCCCATTAATACCAGATGGACCAATTGACGATGTCGGTTGATATGGGGGCAATGCGACATGAAGTATCACGAGTCCAAAAATGAGCATCAGCATTGTATTAAACGTGAGGATTGCAATGAGGGTATAGAGACGAGCGCACCCCATTTTTCGGGTCGGTGTGGTCTGCGACACGATGATTGACCTATCACTTGTTGGTAAAAGTGGGGCAAAGCAATAACACCCTGCCCCACTCTATCATTCTAGCGGACACCCATCAGCAAATCGAAGGTCAACTGGTCGAGGCGTTCGTATGGCAAATTTCGTGCGCCAAGTGCTTCACGGTCAAAGTCAGTGGACTTCAGTTGTTCAACGGCATCAGCACTATAGCCATCAGTTAGATAACCGTATGTGCCATCGTCAGCGTTGATTTCTTCCAGCAGTGCTTGAATTTCGCTATCAGCATTGAACTGCTCAGCTTTATCTTTGAAGATGAGATAAGAACGCATACAGCCACGAGCAAATTCTTTGACATCTTCGTAGCCAGAAGTACGATAGGCATGCGCGTCAAAGTGACGACTACCATCATATCCAACATCTTCGAGGAAGCGTACCAGATGGAAGTTCTGTTTAATCATCATGCTACCAAAACGGAAGTCTTGGTCATAACGTCCGAACATCTGGTCATTCAGGTCAATGTGGAATAACTTACCTGCATCCCAAGCTTGTGCGACTGCATGGAGGAAGTTCAACCCTGCCATGTGTTCATGTGCAACTTCCGGATTAACACCGACCATCTCAGGGTCATCGAGCGTCGCAATAAAACCGAGCATACTACCAACCGTCGGGAAGTAAATATCACTACGGGGTTCATTCGGTTTTGGCTCAAGTGCAAACTGATAGCCGTAATCATTGGCTTTAGAATATTCACATAGGAAGTTCATCGCCTCGCGCATCCGTTTGATACCATCTACCGGATTCTTGGCACTGTCACTTTCTGCGCCTTCACGTCCACCCCAGAAGACATAGACCTTTGCGCCAAGTTCCGCGCCCAAGTCCATTGAAGCCATTGTCTTTTGTATGGCATAAGCACGTACCGCAGGGTCATTGCTGGTGAATGCGCCATCTTTAAATGCGGGGTCAGTAAACAGATTGGTAGTCGCCATCGGAACAACAATGCCGTTATCGTCACAGGCTTGTTTAAATTCTGCCACGATAGCGTCGCGTTCTGACGGGGTCGCATCAATCGGCACGAGGTCATTGTCGTGTAAGTTAACACCCCATGCACCGACTTCTGCCAGCATCTCAACAATTTGAACTGCCGAAATGGGTGGGCGAGTTGGTTCACCAAACGGGTCACGCCCAACATTACCCACTGTCCATAAGCCAAATGTAAATTTGTGTTCTGCTTTCGGAGTATAATCAGCCATTATTTATCCTTTTCTAACTCATTAAGTATCGCTGGATTGTAACAAAAATTATGATTGCATTCGACCTAAATACATAGTCAAAGTATTTATGCAAACGCTTGCAATAAATTATATCACCTTTCAAAAAGATGTGGTATGTAAGTTTTATCATATGATAAATTGCGTACAATAGACATAAGAATGAGGCTAAAGGTGAACAATATGCCATTCAATGAGAACTTAGGTAAGCAACTGCAATTCACCGCCGAAGATTTGGAAGCCAATCGTCAAGGCGAGTTATCTACTGCTCAACAACTCAAACTACGGGGAGATGCTATCGTTAGTGGTGTTGTGATTGTTGTGTTTACCGTCATATTTGTCGTTGGTGGGTTTTTCTTACTGTTTGTCGAACCTATTCTTGGTGTAATAACAATCGCCATTGGGTTATTTTTTGGCATTTTTGGTGGTCGATTTATCCGTGCCAATTGGAAAGCGCAACAGGTTTATAGTGTCACAGGGCAAATCAGACGGGTGAGTTATGCCCCGCGTATTGGACGTACCATTTTAAGCACAGGTGGCGACTTCTATATCGGCTATCGCACACTCATATTGCCCGACCTGTCTGACCGGACTTTCATCTTTTACTTTGTTGCGCATAATCAACTACTATCACTTGAAGAAACCGACCATAGTATGCCCGATACAATAGATAAAATGTGATTCTCATGAGCAATATATAGCCACAGTCTCGCAGATTCGGTAAAATAATGAAAACAAACGGAAGTGAACGAAAGTAAAACTAATGGCTTTATTGGAACGAGAATCACCTAAAGATAAAAAAGTTTCCTTATTTGTTACCTGTATTGTTGATATGGTCTATCCAGAAACAGGCATGTCTGTTGTTGATATTCTGGAACACCTCGGTATACAGGTAGACTTCCCGATGGAACAGACCTGTTGTGGTCAACCAGCATTCAACGCGGGACACCGTACTGATGCTAAGACCGTTGCCAAGCACTTTCTAAAAGCCTTCAAAGATGCTGAAGTTATTGTCGCGCCATCAGGGTCTTGCGCAGCAATGGTACGCCACGAATATCCTGTTCTATTCACACCAGAAGACGGCGACTTCTATGAACAAGCCCAACGTATCGCCAGTATCACATGGGAATTTACAGAATTTCTTGTTGAGGGGTTGGGTATTGAACGACTTGACCTCAGCTTACCCACTAAAGAGACATTTGCGATTCATGATGCTTGTCACGGTTTGCGTGTCTTAGGGTTGGGTCAATCGGCACGGCGTTTACTTCACAACATGAAAAATGCTGAACTGATTGAACTCGAAGAAGCCAATGTCTGCTGTGGCTTTGGTGGATTGTTCAGTGTAAAGATGCCGGATGTCAGTAATGCTATGCTCAAAAATAAAGTCGATAATATCAATGCCTCTACGGCTGATACCATTGTCACAGGTGATGTCAGTTGTATGACACAAATGAACGGTGGACTATCCCGCAAAAAATCTGGTAAGCAAGTTCAGCATATTGCGAATGTGTTGGCACGTGGGCTACCAGAACGAGAGGATGACTAATCATGCAAGTACAATCCAATGATTTTATCGCACTGGCGGATATTGCGATACACAACAAGGACTTACAGGAAGCCGTCGGCAGTGGCACACGCACCGCATATAACAAGCGTGAAAAAGCAATGTTCGACCATAGCAACGCACACGGTCAAGCTATGCGACAACAAGCCGCCGAAGCCAAGCGTCGCGCCCTGCGAAACCTCCCCGACCTGCTTGAACAAGCCGAAACCAATCTGACAAAGAACGGCTTCAATGTTGAATGGGCAGTTGACGCAACCGAAGCCAATAAACTCGTCCTCGATATTGCCAAACGTCACGGCGTAAAAACCGTCACCAAAAGCAAGAGTATGCTCAGTGAAGAACTCGGCGTGAATCATGCGATGGAACATGCCGGCTTGCGCGTTGTCGAAACTGACCTCGGTGAATATATCATTCAGCTAAATGACGAACCACCTAGCCACATCGTCGCACCGGTTATCCATAAGACCAAGCCCGAAATCCGTGACATCTTCATGCGCGAACTCGGTATGGAATATACAGACGACGCAGGTGAAATGGTCGCATTCGCCCGTCAGATGCTCCGTGATGACTTCCTCAATGCCGATATGGGAATTTCCGGCGGGAACTTCATCATTGCAGAAACGGGTTCACTGGCACTGGTGATGAACGAAGGCAATGGTCGCATGTGTACCTCGATACCAAATGTTCATATTGCGCTGGTCGGGATTGAGAAAATCGTCGAAACTGTCGAGGACTATACGACCCTAACCCAAGTCCTGCCCCGCAGTGGTACAGGACAAAATCTGACGGTTTATACCAACATTCTCAATGGACCATCCCGTGAGCATGAGGTGGATGGTCCCGAACACGTTTATATCATTTTTGTCGATAATGGACGCAGTGATGTCTATGCGACTGACTATGCCGAAGCCCTTACTTGCATTCGTTGTGGGGCGTGCCAGAATGCGTGTCCGGTATATCGTAGCACAGGCGGACATGCCTATGGTTGGGTTTATGGGGGTCCTATTGGCGCGGTATTGACCCCGCTGTATGTCGGCTTAGAGAATGCCTCACCATTACCACATGCCAGCAGTTTATGCGGGAGTTGTAAGGAAGTCTGTCCGGTAGATATTGATCTACCGCGTATGTTACTCGACTTACGTTGGGATTTAGTGCAGGCGGGCGAATCCAAAACGGGATGGAATATGGGCATGAAGATGTGGGCGATTGGCATGACTTCACCTAAACGCTTTAGCCTCGGTGGTGTAGCAGCACGCGCCGGACAATTTGTCATGGGAGATTATATGCCCGGTGTCCTCGGCAACTGGACAAAATACCGTGACTTCCCCGAATTTGCACCCAAGTCATTCCGTCAACTGTGGAAGGAGCGTCAACGATGAGCGCACGCGACAAAATCTTAAATAAACTCCGGTCAGCACAAAAGCCGTTTGAAGATGTTGCACCGATTGAAGAACGCCGTCATATGGTGCCGATGTCGCCAGAGCTAACACAGGGCGAATTACTAGAACGCTTTACGCACGAAGCCCAAGCCCTCAGTTGTTATGTCTATCACCTCAATAAGGGTGATGCCTTCGAGCAAATCATGGATTTAATCGGCGACCAGAAGTCGGTACTCAGTTGGGAGCAAGAGCATATTCCCTATGAGGGTCTACACAACAAGCTTGATGATGCAGATGTCTCGATTGCTGACCCCAAAGATGGACATGTGCTGGTGGGTATCAGTGGTGTGAGTTCGGCATTATCGGCAACAGGTAGCATTGTTTTATCGAGTGGTGAGGGGCAGTATCGCACCACATCGTTGTTACCCGACCGCCACATCGCATTGATGACCCCTGACCAGCTCTATCCTGATTTTGAGTCGTGGCAACAGGCACAGCAAGCAGAAGGCTATCCCGCGTTCACACAATCCAGCAACACGGTCATTATCACGGGACCCAGCAAAACCGCTGACATCGCACAGGAGCTCATCAAAGGTGCACACGGTCCGCGTGAAGTTCATATTATCCTTTTGAAAGACTAGAACAAAAGGAAAATACAATGGCAAAAATCAAAGTTGGTGTCCAGCTCCACCCTCAACATTGCACCTATGACGAATATGCAGAAGCCGTCAAAAAGACAGAAGCCCTCGGTGTCGATTCTATCTGGAATTGGGATCACTTTTTCCCGCTTTATGGCGAAGACACAGGCAATAACAATCACTTTGAAGGCTGGACAATGTTGACCGCCATCGCCATGCTGACAGAAACTGTCGAAATCGGTACACTTGTCACCTGCAATAGCTATCGTAACCCTGCCCTGCTCACCCATATGGCAAACACGGTTGACCATATCAGTCATGGGCGTTTGATTTTGGGGATGGGTGCAGGCTGGTTTGAGAAAGATTATGACGAATTTGGCTATGAGTTCGGGACTGCGGGCAGTCGTCTGCGTGATTTGCGCGAATCGCTACCAATTATCAAAGAACGCATGACCAAAGAAATCCCCGCACCTGTTCGTAATCCGATTCCAATTATGGTTGGTGGTGGTGGCGAAAAAGTTACCCTCAAGATTACAGCCGAATATGCTGACCTGTGGAATGGCTTTGGTCCGCCGGAGACATGGGCGCACAAAAACAATGTCCTCGACAATTGGTGTGCCGAAGTCGGGCGTGACCCTGCCGAGATTGAACGAACTGTTAGCTTGAGTCGTGAGAGTGACATCCCTGATAATCTGGATGCCTATGCCGAAGCAGGTGCAACCCACTTTATCGTTGGGATGCCAGTACCGATTGAAGCTGAATACATCGAGCAACTCGTCGCTTGGCGTGACAAAGTCAACGGATAGTTAATTTCATTATGTCTCAACGTGCAACAACGGTTGCCGAAGCAGAAGCGCAAACCTTCACCATACCCTCACACTTAGAGGACAATTGGCGGAGGTTTGCCAGCCTAATTGATGGCTATCAAATCGGTGAAGAACTCGGACGCGATGTCATGAAGTGGTCTAGCACAATACTCCAACCTGCTATGGGAAGTGGTCAATTCTCCGCTGGCATCACTGTGCTGGATTTGCGACTCATTTTGTTTGCGCTGTATCGTTCCGATTACTTCACAGGTTGGACATATCATGAACATGACCGTGAGGTTGATTTTGTCCTACAGGCATTAAGTGCCAAGACCGGACAACCCTACACACCTCACGGCTTTAATACGACTGATGAAACTTAGCATCATCCCACTCTCATCTAGCCATGTTATGCTTTCAACACTTTTCAATCATTAACTGTACACGGAATGGTTAGTTCCACATTGCGACATAAACTTTATTTCCTAGCCTTATTGATAATCAGCATCACTTTGACATCGTGCCAATCAGTTCTCACACCCCGTGTGACGTTATGGCATACATGGGATGGTGAGCAAGGGGATGTAATTAACTCGGCAGTGAGTCGCTTCAGCGAAATCTTTGATGATGCGGTTGTGGTCAGCTCATATGTGCCAGCCGATGAATTGGTCGAACGTTATATTGCTGCATCTGAGCAAGGTTTAGGTCCCGATATATTTATCGCACCCAACACAGCTCTGCCCGACCTAGCCAATGCCAATCTCATCACACCGCTACCTGACGATGTGCTAAATCCTGCGCTGTATTACACGCCATCATTGGCAACAGCCAGTTATCAAAATCGGCTATATGGTGTGCCCTTCTCGATGCGACCGTTGGCAATGTATTACAACCTTGAGCTTGTAGACAGCCCTGCCACGACTCTAACCGAGTTAATCACACAGGCAGAAGCCGGCACAGGGGTTGCTATCAATACACAATTCCAGCATATCTTGTGGGGTATACAGGCGTTTGGTGGTCAGTTACTGGATGATGAAGGACGTGTGATACTCAATCAGGGTGCACTGACCAATTGGCTAAACTGGTTGCTCAATGCCAACAGCAACCCGCAGATTTTTCTTAGTCGGGATACCACCACATTGCGCCGTCTATTTATTGATGGACGGGTCGCCTATTACACAGGGTCAGCGTCGGAGTTGCCATTAATCCGTGAACAAATGGGGGAAGATAATATTGGGGTTGCACCTTTACCAGCAGGTCCTAATGGTGCATCGGGACCGATGATGCAAACCGACATCCTTATGTTTAACCCATCATCAACTCCTGCAACCCAAACTCATGCAATTGACCTTGCGCTGTTCCTGACCAATTTGGAACAAGCGAATACCTTCATGCGTGACCTACAACTTGTACCTGCCAATCGACGGGTACGGGTAGATTTGCGTACTTACCCTGCTATCGCTGGATTCATCGCACAGACGCGCACAACTATCACACCACCGTATCTGCCACAGGTTACCGCACTACTCGAACAAGGGGACGATACCTTGCTCCGTGTGTTGGAAGGTGTCGTTACACCGAATACGGCTGCTGATGAGCTGACAAGCAGTATCAACAGTGAATTTAATTTGGAAACAGTAGACAATCCGCAATCCTGTGATTTATCCGGCAATCACACTTTATGGCATAACTGGACAAACTCAGCACAAGAGTATTTGAATCGCGTTACTGCCCGACTCAATCGCACCTGTCGCCAATTCCAACTCACAACTGTCTATGTCCCTACTAGCGAAATTGTTTCCGCGTATATTGAGACTTTTAATCAAGGGGATGCACCGGACATCTTGCTAACATCCAGCGCAAATCTGTATCAATTGGTCAATGCAAATGCTGTCACCCCTGTTGACCGCGAGTTAATGCAAGCCTTCTCGTCAGTTGCGCAAGTCAGTGTTTCAATCAATAGCGTTCCATATGGTGTTCCGCTGGCTATCAATGGTAACATCTTCTATTACAATCAAGACATCATTGCTGATGCGCCTGTCACAACAGATGAGTTATTAGTGGAAGGGTCGCCCCCCTTTGATTTGAATCGTAGTGCAGATGGCATGTTGTGGACGTTGACGGCATATAATGGCATCACCGTTGTTGATAACGAGGTTATCCCCAACGACGAACGTTTAACCGCATGGATTACATGGTTACGACAAGTTGCCGACACCGAACATATCAGCATCACAGCTAATCAATTCTTGCGGAACAGCCAGTTCGTGCAAGGGGAATCTATTTATTATATTGACGATAGTCAGACCCTCGCCGACTTATCACTCGCAATGGGAGACTCACTCGGTGTTGCCCCCTTCCCAACAGGTACAAGTCCGTTTGCGTCATCGCTGGTCACATCACAGGCATTATTCATCAACCCGACATCAGACAATATCGAGACAGCAACTGCCCTTGCCAATATCCTCACAGCTGTCGAAGAACAAGAGCGTATGGCAGATGCGTTGCGCTGGGTGCCTGCCAACACCACCGCCACCAACTCACTTTCCGCTGACCCCATTTTGGCATCAGTAGCAGACATCTTACAAAATGGTATTGTTGTCAACGACGATACAAGTGACTTATTATCCGTCATTAGTCAGAGCATCGACCGCGCCTTGCGTACCGACCAACCTGCCGAAGAAATTGCCCGTGATATTTTCACGATACTCAGTGAAAGTGAGACCAGCGAATGAACCCCGAAATTTCTAATGGAGACATCGCTTTAGATACAGTCTTACAACAGTACGACATTCTCATCGGGTATCTGCAACGTCCGGCAGTTATCTTGCAAATTGCATTCTTTATCCTCACACTCCTCATCGCTTATGGCATTGCTAACGTGGTATTGGCACAGTTACGCCGAATCCATCATGAACCACTTGCTATCTTCTCGACGGGTTTGTTCCCTGTGATTGCAGTCGGCATCAACTATGTCAGTTCAGAATTATTGGTATCGCTCGATTATCCGATTGGATTGATGTCGGCAGCGATGGGGTTATTGTGGATATTCTTTGGCTACATATTAGGGGTGACGGTACTCTATTATTTCTTCGGTGAAGAACGCATCCGCCCCATACATCGTCGCTTGATACTACCGATAGTCAGCTTGATTGTATTTGCGCAGTTATTCGGCAATCTATTTGACCTCGACCAACTTGGCGATATTCAGCTGTTTGCCCTCGGCGAACTCGAAGTCACGCTAACACGCATTATCAGTTTTATACTGTCGATTTACTTTGTATTCGCTGTCAGCAGTATTATCCAGAGCCTATTGCGTACTGTTGTCATGCCTCGCCTTGCCCTTGATTCAGGCACGACCAACGCCATTCTCACCATCTCACGCTATACGATTCTTGCCATCGGTTTGCTAATGAGCTTCGGCTTACTCGGTCTCGATTTATCAACACTGGCACTGATTGGTGGTGGTTTATCGATTGGTATTGGTTTCGGCTTACAACAGGTCGTCTCCAACTTCATCAGTGGGATTTTATTGTTATTTGAGCAGTCGATTCGTCCGGGAGATGTGGTTGACGTTGACGGGCAATTGGGTGTAGTCCAACATCTCAGCATCCGCTCTACCACAATTCGGACGCTGTCCAATGTTGATGTGGTTATTCCGAATGAACGCTTTCTAACTGATGCCGTCAAAAACTACACACGGACACAAAATTTACGTGGGCTTATTGTTGTTGGGGTCAGTTATGATTCCAACCCGACAGAAGTCCGTAAGCTCCTGCGAGAGGTCGTCTCGAATCATGGTAAAGTCCTCAAACATCCTGAACCGCGTGTGTTCTTCAAAGACTTCGGCGCGAGTAGTCTGGACTTCCATGTTTTATTCTGGGTGGAACACTTCGATGATTGGTATGCGACCGAGACCGATTTGCGCATGATGATATGGCGTGCCTTCGAGAAACACAACATCGAAATCCCCTTTCCACAGCGTGACCTCCATGTGCGCTCTGTGCCGGAATGGGTGCGTCCCAACCGTGAGATAGACCTATCAGACATCGACGAACCACAAACTTAATTATCCCATAGTGGCAAACCCCTTACAATGGAACTGTCGAATTTTATCTAAGGGGACTTATTATGAGACAAAAACAATTCTGGTTAGGGATGCGGAACTTCTCTGCATTCGGTGCAATATTGATGTTTGCACTGGCAATCGTAGCAGCACAGACTGATTTAACAATGTTACCAATTGGTGGTGCAACATCTGATGAGCCAGTGCGCGGTGCAATCTGGGCGTGTCGCTTGCCGGAAGGTGGACGGGGTGCAACAGGTGACGGCATATGGTTAGACGAAGCCAACGGGACATTTGACCTAACAAGAAAAGCACTCGTCGATGGTGCGAACGAATGGAACGGCGAATACATGGTCATCGTTGAAGGGGATACCCGTTTTATAACAGGCAATGGCTTACCCGACCATCCGACCGGAACTTACCCGATTGCGTCCTCAGATGATGCTTATCAGTTTGACCGCAACCCACACAGCATCCAAGCACAGACAATCAATCTTGAATTGCCTGCCATGCCCGAACTCGCCGACATACCATCCTGTGTGCCAATGGGGTCGATTGGAATTCAAAATTCCGGTGTCGTGTTCTTCAATGCACTCGATGCCGTTGTCCGTGATGCCGCCGCCTATGAGACACAAGATGACTGTGAAGGACATCCTGAAACTACCGGAGAATATCATTATCATACGCTATCACCCTGTGTTGCCAACAACGACAGCGAAGACGGTCATTCTTTGTTGATGGGTTATGTCTATGATGGCTTCGGTATTTATGGTTATCGTGGTGAAGATGGCGAAGTCCTGACCAATGATGACCTTGATGAGTGTCACGGTCATATCCACACAATTGAATGGGATGGTGCAGAAGTTGAGATGTATCACTATCACGCGACCTATGAATATCCGTACACAGTCGGATGTTATCGCGGTACAGCAATTACAGTTAACAATATGGGTAACGGTCAGGGTCAGCAACCTCAAGCTGGAAACGGGCAACCACCACAGGGGAACAACGGTCAACGCCCACCTCAAGGCGAAGGCAACCGTCCTCCGCGTGGTGATGGCAATCGTCCCCCACGCCCCGGCGGTGGTGGATAAATCTGACAAAACACTCAAACATAAAACAGAAGGCGGAACACTCTCCGCCTTTTTGTATGCTTTAACCTTCTTCGATACCGACTTGGTTCATCAGTTTGCGTAAAGCCGTCACCGCGACCTTCATGCCTTCTTCTCCGCTGAATCCGCTAGAATGTCCAGCAATTGCCAGATGTGGTTCAAGTGATAGCACGCCGTCATATCCAGTCTCATGCAGTTTTTGCAACAATTCGAGTAACTGCCCATCACCCTCACCTGCTGGTTTAACTGTGCCGTCGGATAGCAAAGCATCTTTCACATGGATGTAAGCAATGTATGGGCTGAGTTCATCCCACCATTCATCCACTTGGTTCTCTGCGCCACATTGGACGAAGTTCGCCGGGTCCCAAATAAGACGAATACGCGGGGAGTCGATTGTCTTGAGAATTTCGAGGCAACGTTCAGGTAAGTCGCCGACGAGTTCTTTTTCATTTTCGAGCAGGAGTTGGACATCCAATTCTTCGGCGATGTCGGTCAGGGTTTGCAAGCGTTGGATGGCATCTTGCATGACTTCAGGGGTCACATCGCCTTCAGGATAGAACGAGAACATACGGATATTCTTTGTGCCTAGCTTTTTGGCAACACCCGCAATAAAACATAAGCGGTCACTTTCCATGCTGATGTCCTCTTGGATTGGGGACTTCCCAATCGGGCTACCCATACAAGCAACTTTGATGCCGTACTGTTCCAGCAATGCGTTAATTTTATCGATATGTTCATCAGTAAACATGGAACAATTGACACCCCATGCACCTCGCACATCAATCATACCGATGTTGAGTTCGGACAGATATTTTAATTGGGCTTCAAAATCGTCGGCAATCTCATCACCGAATGCGCTAATTGGCATTGTCATAAGTTTTTTCTCCAGATGTAAAATCATTAATTGTGAGGAATTGTAACAGAGGTCAAGTCAAACGAGGATAGTATATCATATAGGAAGTAGGGCAGGGTTATCCCACCCCATTATTGATGCAATTTATTCGCTGACAACGAATACAGCAGTTGTCAACGCCGGAACGCTGAATGTACCGTTATCATAACTCGCAGATTTGACTATCTCGTCTGCCCCATTCACTTGTGCCGGATGCAACTCAAACGCACCCTCAAGCTCTGCAGTAAAGTCAATTGTCTCATTCTGCCCGTTGAACACAACAACAATCATGCTGTGGTCTGGGTCGAGGTCTTCGACATCATCCAACGCCATTACAATTACGCCGGGCATCTGCTCTGCACCTGTGTTCAAGAAGCCGACTGTCGATTGTACTTGTTCAGCAGTTTGTAGGCGGAACAATGGCGAACTATAGCGGATGTTGAGCATGTCACGGAAGACATCACGATTGAGTGCGATATGGTCGGGTGTCGGCGTGAAGCCTTCATTTTCCAGCACAGGCAGAATGATGTCATACTGTGATTCGTTGACACCCTTCGGTGGCATCCCGACGCGGAAGTTATTGATTTGATACGTCCAGTCAATCCGGTTGAACCAATCGCCACTGTTGAAGCTGTCCCTATCCATCGACTTACTGCGTAACATATCACTCCCTGCATGGAAGAAGGGCACACCTTGACTATACATCGGATAACTCAGGCTCAATATCTGCATGCGTGTAATGTCACCTGCTGTCATGTCTGTTGGAATGCGATAGGCGATATTGTCAAACAGGGTTTCGTTATCATGTTTACTGACGTAGACCACATTTTCCTGCGGGTCAAGCGTATAACCTGCCGGACTGTCATTATAAGGCACGTCAAATCCGGTGGCTTCGTCGCCGTTTCGGTCAGTGAAGGTGTAGTCTATCAAGTTGCCAGCTAGCCCAACACGGGTTAAATCTGCAAACAGCAATGCACGGTCAAGGTCTTCATTTTCGGGTGCGATACCATTGGGGAAGGTATAAACACCGTTGCCAAGTCCTTGCTTATCACGGTCACCAAAGGGACTACCACCACGTACTGCATCACGTAGACGGTCGTTGAATGTGCCGATACCTGTTCCGGCTGCATTTGCTTGTGTGGCATGGAAACCGTGCGCATTGTTTGCGACTTCACCAAAGTTCCAGCCCTCGCCGTAAACATAGATAGATGCGCCATCAACCCCATGTTCACTAATCGTCAGCGCATCGAGTGCATCACGGACTGCTAGCATATCATCTAGCATATGGTGTCCCATCAAGTCAAAGCGGAAGCCATCAACTTTATAATGAACCGCGTTGAGAATGACCGTATCGACCATCAAACGACGCATCATGTTGTGTTCGGTAGCTGTATTCGGGCAACAGGTAGAAGTATGGACACGTCCGTTCTGGTTGAGGCGATGATAGTATCCCGGAACAACTTTATCCAAGACGGAACGGGTACTTTGTCCGCTGGCGTTGGTATGATTAAAGACAACATCCTGCACAAAACGTAATCCAGCATTGTTAACGGCTTGCACCATCTGACGATATTCCAGAATGCGGGTTGTGCCGTTGGGGTCAGTCGAATAACTGCCTTCCGGTGCCATAAAGTGATATGGGTCATACCCCCAGTTGAAGGCATCTGCATCACGGACTTTATCAATTTCGGCTTGTTGCTCTTCCGAGGTCGGTTCATATTCTGCTAGTTCAGCAGGGTCAGGTGTAAACTGTGTGGTACGGGCGCGATTCTCATTGATGGTCGCAATATCAAATGTCGGGAGCAAATGCAAGTGCGTTAAGCCCGCCTCAGACAATGCTTTCAGGTGTGTCATGCCGTTGCTATCATCTACCGTAAACGCCAGATATGTCCCGCGTAGGTCTTCGGGTACAGTCTCATCAAATGCACTAAAGTCACGCATATGTAGTTCGTAGACAGTGATGTCTTCCGGTGCGCCATAGTCTGATTTTGTCAGGTCAGCCCAGCCATCGGGTAGGGTTTCATCGGCGGTTATGTCAACAATCAGACTGCGTAGGCTATTCTGTGACAAGGCTATCGAATAGGGGTCGGTGACTTCATTATCAACAAGCCCACCTTCCGACGGCACGTATACACTGACAGTATAGGTGTAATACAGCCCATCCCATGACGCATCGCCAACGGCAGTCCAAACCCCGTCATCACTGCGAGTCATTTCCACAGTTTCCGGCTCAGTGGAAGGACTCGTATCCGCAAACAGATTCAAGCTGACATTATTCGCCGTCGGTGCCCACAGGCTGAGTGTCCATGTATCGCCGTCGATATTGATGCCTAATGGCGCATCTGTCGTGTAAAGGTCATCAATCGCACCCGGAATCTGCAAACCAGCAACCGCAGTTACTTCGCCATCGCGCAAGGTCGCAATCACATTCTGTCCGCGCAAGAGTTCAGATACTTCGGCAACGCTATCATCACCCAATGTGAATGCAGGCAAATCAGCCAGATGCGGGAACTTCTTAACAATCGCATCATCCACACCTGCATCATTCGGTGTCAGTGGATACACGGTATAGTCACCACTCAGACCGAAGATACTCGCACTCATGTCTGCTGTCGGGCTTGATAATAGCGCATACTCAACGCCGTCTTCAGCTTCGACATCCCATAACAACGTATCAGCACTGACCCAATACGCTGTCAATTCGGTTATACTTCCTGCGCTAATACTGCTTCCTCCTGCACTCACAACCAACATATTGAGATTACTATCGAACAAGAAATTGACGGTCGCCCCATCTTCGGGTACATTGAACGTGACAGACTCGCCATCGAGTTCACCGTCTGCACCGTAGATTTCATCTTCATTGAAGTTAACCACAGCACGGGTTTCATAATCGCCCGCCTGAATATCAGTGGTGCTATAGGCATAGATGCCGTCGCCGTCCACATCTTGCAACCACGTCCGCATGCAATCCAATTGGTAATCTTCTGCACAGCCAACTGCCGTCTGAAAATCACCAGATACCGTCACAATCTGTTGCCGAACTGTATCCAAAATCCAGTTGGTTTTATGGTCATAGGCGAAGGTGATACTCATGTCTTCGGGGACAGCTAAAGTGATATTGCCACCATCTTGGTCAGCAAATGCACCGTAGTTTTCCCCCCATGAACCGTTGATTGCGACTTTATACTCGTAGCTTCCCGCCGGCACATCAAAGACGCGGATAAACACATCATCTGTTTCATCATAGTCGAGGGCAGTCGTCTCACAATCCGGTGCCCACTCCCCCGGACAACCCAGTGATGATTGAATTGTTCCCGGAATGTTGACCAAATCGGGCACATCACTTTGGCTGTAGACAACGCTCATCAACATAAACAGTACAACAAAAAGAATACGTTTCATCAAATGCTCCCAATAACTTGTTTAACAATATAGTGTTCTAGTTTACGTAAGCCAAAAAGTAACATAGTACGCTAAAATTGTCTATGAGTTTACGGTGACAATTTATTGACGCTGATTTGTTTTTCGTTTACAATCTGTGCAAATGAACTTAAAGTGTGCAATTGCACAATCTATCCTTATTGTGAGACATATATGGCACAAGCAATTGTAATGCCCAAGCTAGGTAATACTGTCGAAAGCTCGATTATTCTGTCGTGGCAAGTTGAAGTCGGCGATACAGTCGGACTCGGCGATATTCTCTGTGAGATTGAAACCGACAAAGCCACGCTCGAAGTTGAAAGCTCAACAGAAGGGGTTTTGCTGGCTCGGTTTTTTGAAGAAGGCGACGATGTTCCTGTCTTAGAAACCATCGCAGTCGTCGGCGAAGCAGGTGAATCGTATACCGAATTTGCGCCGACAACATTATCAACACAACCTGCCCCATCTCCGATGCCAGACCCCGAACCCCAGCAAACATTCGCACAGTCACCAACATCACAACCAGCGACAACGATAACAGATGCTGTGTTTATCTCGCCTCGTGCCAGAAATTTAGCTCAGCGCAAAAACATTGACTTCAGTACGATTGCAGGCACAGGTCCGAATGGGCGCATCATCGAACGCGACATTGAAACCGCCATTCAAAATCAGAAAAAGGTGTCTCCCGTCGCCAGAGCCATGCTCGATAGTGGTGAATTTACAGTTGGTGATACACTACCTGCTAGCAATCGTATTACCAAAACTGACCTTATTCCGGTTGAACGTCAGATTGTACCGACGCAATCATCCAATGTGACTGAGATACCATTAAAGGGTATCCGCAAGACAATTGCGCGTCGTATGTTGGAGTCGATGCAGACAACAGCCCAATTGACATTAAATAGCTCAGCTGATGCGCGGGCAGTCAAAGCCTTCCGCCAGCGATTAAAAGCTAGCAATGAACGGCTCGGCTTACGTGGGGTCAGCATCAACGACATTGTGATGTATGCAGTTGCTCAGACATTGGTCAACTTCCCTGACCTCAATGCCCACTTTGAAAACAACACCATCTATCAATATCATGACATCAATCTCGGTATGGCAGTCGATACCCCGCGCGGATTATTCGTTCCCGTGATTCATCAAGCGGATACACTCAGCCTCCGTGACCTTGCCGGAGAAACCCATCGCCTTGCCGAAGCCTGCATCAACGGCAGTATCAAACCGGATGAGATGGCAGGTGGGACATTTACCGTGACTAATCTCGGCGGACTTGGCATTGAGAGTTTTACACCTGTGTTGAATCTGCCACAGGTTGCTATCCTCGGTGTGAGTAACATCAACTTGAAACCCATTGAGGGAGATGAGGGTGTCGATTTCGTCCCGCATATGGGCTTGTCGCTGACGATTAATCATCAAGTTGTGGATGGTGCTCCCGGTGCGCGCTTCTTGCAACAGTTGTCTGACACCCTCGCCAATATTGATTTAATGCTCGCTTTATAGGAGATAATATGGACTTACAAACCGTTGACCATTTACTCGCAACAACCCGCGCTGTCCGCAAACGGCTAGACTTAGAGCGACCTGTTGAACCCGAAATTATTCAAGAATGCCTTGAACTCGCCACCCAAGCACCAACTGGCTCAAACGGACAGAATTGGGCATTTGTCATCATTACAGACGCAGAAAAACGTGCCGAAGTCGCCCGTCATTATAATGCCGGATGGGAACGCTATACAGGTGGTGAACGCTTTCAAGAAACCGAATCAGCTGACCAGATGCAACGGGTGCGTGGCTCAGCACAGTATCTTGCTGATAATTTCCATCGCGTTCCGGTGATGATTATCCCGTGCTACAAGGGACGTGTCGAAGCGGAATCCCCTATGTCACAGGCATCATTATATGGCTCGATTGCGCCAGCAGCATGGTCACTTATGTTGGCATTGCGGTCACGGGGCATCGGCACAGCATGGACAACCCTACATCTTTACCGCGAACGCGAAGTCGCTGAGTTACTCGGCATCCCCAAAGACTATACCCAACTCGCTCTCATTCCAGTTGCTTATTACACAGGCGATGACTTCAAGCCAGCCAAACGTGTGCCCGCCAGTGAAATCACATTTTGGGACACATGGGGCGACACCCGTTAACGCCTCGTCCGATAAGTTTTTGTAGGGGCGGATCTGAGTTCCGCCCGTACGAGTAGTCTAAAATTTGATTATTTATGGGATGAAGCAGTTAGACATACGCACAGATTATGTTTTGACCAGAGAATATAAAGGTAACAACTTATGCCAAAATCCATTCTGATTGACCCGACCGAAGCACGTAAACCTTCTGTCATTCGTGCGCCAGAGATTCCGGTCAATGCCTATGAACCTGACCCAGAAATTGAATCAACGCTGTATTCATCCGATGACCTCGTAAATATGTATCACGATATGTTGCTCATCCGTGAATTTGAGACTGTGCTGGATAGCTTCAAGCGTGAAGGAGTCTATCGTGGCATTGAATATACGCATCGCGGTCCGGCACATTTGTCGATTGGTCAGGAAGCATCGGTCGTCGGGCAAGCTTATCACCTCGACCCATATGATTTTATTCTGGGGTCACATCGCAGTCATGGCGAGATTTTGGCAAAGGGATTATCCGCTATTCGTAAGCTAGACAATGACACCCTCGCAGAAATCATGCAAACCTATATGGGTGGTCAAGCATTACGGACTGTCGAGACCTTTGATAGCACCGACAATATCAAATCACTGGCGATTACCTATCTGATATATGGGACATATGCCGAGATATTTGCGCGTGCTAACGGCTTTAATAAGGGTATGGGTGGCTCGATGCACACCTTCTTCCCGCCCTTCGGGATTATGCCGAACAATGCGATTGTCGGTGGGTCGGCGGATATTGCCGTTGGGATGGCGTTATTTAAGCGCATTAATCGCAAAGATGGCATCGTGATTGCCAACATTGGTGACTCATCAATTGCGACGGGTCCAGTGTGGGAAGCGATGAACTTCGCCTCGATGGATCAATATCACACCCTCTGGGACGAAAGTCTGGGTGGTGCGCCTCCAATTCTGTTCAACTTTATGAATAACTTCTATGGCATGGGCGGGCAACCACAGGGCGAGACAATGGGCTTTGGCATGTTAGCACGGGTCGGGCTTGGTATCAATGAAGATGCAATGCATGTCGAACGGGTGGATGGTTATGACCCGCTGGCTGTTGCCGATGCTACTCGTCGCAAAAAAGACATCCTGCTGGAAGGGCGCGGACCTGCGATGCTGGATGTGATAACTTATCGCTTCAGTGGACATTCCCCAAGTGATGCGTCGTCATATCGTGAGCGTGAAGAAATTGAACTATGGCGACAACATGATTCAATTACAGGGTTCGGTCAATATCTGCTCACCAACGGACATGCCGAAGGCGATACTCTCGAAGAAATTCAGGAGACAATTGTAGAACGCATTACGCGCACCGTCACCGCGAGTATATCATTGGAGACCTCACCCCGCATCAACATTGCTGTCGATTCGATTGCCGATATGATGTTTTCTAATCAGCAGGTCGGTTATATGGAAGACCGCGAACCGGATGTCTTGCAGAAACTAAGCGATACCCGCTTTAAAATTACATCCAACAAGAACCGTTTTGCATATGATAGTGAAGGCAACCCGCACTCGAAGCTCAAGACCTTGACCTATGCCGAAGCAATTTTTGAAGCGATGCTCTATCGCTACTACGAAGACCCAACCATGATTGCCTATGGTGAAGAAAACCGTGATTGGGGTGGTGCATTTGGTGCCTATCGTGGTCTGACAGAAGCGATACCGTATCATCGGCTGTTTAATAGCCCTATCTCCGAAGCAGCGATTGTCGGGACAGCAGTTGGCTATGCGCTGGCGGGTGGGCGTGTCGTGGCAGAGTTGATGTACTGTGACTTTATGGGACGGGCTGGCGACGAAATCTTTAATCAGATGGCAAAGTGGCAAGCGATGTCCGCAAATGTCCTCAAGATGCCTCTCGTATTGCGGGTGTCGGTCGGGATGAAGTACGGCGCACAGCACTCACAAGATTGGAGTTCGATGGTCGCGCATATACCCGGCTTGAAAGTCTACTTCCCCGCCACACCATACGATGCAAAAGGTATGCTGAACTTGGCACTACATGGGACAGACCCCGTTGTCTTCTTCGAGAGTCAGCGATTGTATTCACAGCCAGAGACCTTGTTCACACAGGGTGTGCCGATTGAATATTATGAAGTCGAAGAAGGCGAACCGTACATCCATCGTGAAGGCTCGGACATCACCATTGTCACACTAGGCGCGACACTGTATGTAGCATTGGAAACAGCAGAAGAACTCCAACAGAAATATGGCATTAGTGCTGAAGTGATTGATGCACGCTTCTTGAATCCACTGAATTATGACAAGATTATCCAGTCGGTGAAGAAAACGGGTAAAGTCCTGCTGGCATCTGACGCAAGTGAACGTGGGTCGTACTTACATACGATGGCATCCAACATAACACAATTGGAGTTTGATTATCTGGATGGGCCCGTCGCGGTGATGGGGTCGCGCAATTGGATTACACCGCCTGCTGAACTGGATTACACCTTCTTCCCACAGAAGGATTGGATGATTGATATGATTCATCAGCGGATTCTGCCGATACAAGGGTATCAGCCAACGACACAGCAAGGCGCATCGGAAATCATCACCCGCAATCGCAAAGGTGTTTAATTATTGCGAGGTGATGGCGGTTGCTGGGCAAAGCGATAAAATGTCTGGCGACCGCGTTCCCACATATGTTCGGTGATTGCCTGTATTGTATCCAAGAGGGGCATCACCTGCTCAGCTGAGCCTTCCGGCAACACACTCAGCATCATTGACCGTGCCGTGCGATATTGCTTCATAATCACATCGGCATCGTGTCCATCAATCTCGGCATGAATGCGTTGAATCCCCAATAACATCTCTATACCTGCCAATGTCGATGACCAATCATGCCGTTTACTCAACGCCTCTACGACCAATCCGGTTGATAGTGCATACGACGCTTCCCGAAAGTCTGCCTCAATCGGTACGCGCTGTGTTACCTTGACGTTCTCACAGATAGTAAGTGGTTCAAGTTTTGTGACCGCTTTTGTATCAGTGTTTGTCTGCGGTTCAGCTTTTGGCTTGCGCCCGAATAAGCGTCCCATAAAGCCCTGTTTTTGCTGTGGCGGACTATCAGCCTTATCGTCCAAAAGTGCCGTGAGTGTACCGGTGACCATTAAGGACACAATCGCGGAATCTGTTAACCATGCTGAATAATTCATAATGGGCGCATCGACCAGATAAGGGCGCGCCTGTGTTGCTCGTTTCATCACATGAAAAGCAATCATCGCCTCGGTAAAACGTCCTACACCAGCGGGGGTTTCTTCCATTGTCTTCTCTATATCTTCAATCTTGAGGACTGTCTTGGTATCGAGTGTATCTGAGGGTTGGAGCAAGTATCCACATAAGGCTTTGGCTACCAGATAAATCAGCGTAAAGACCGTCTCGTCGAAGATAATCAGATGAGCGTTGCTATCCGGTACGGTCAAGGTGTTGGGATAGAGGGTAACCGTTGGCAAAACCCCAAAGTCTATCTGCTTCCAGTTGACAGTCTTTTTACCCCGCCAGCTTGCTTCCAATAGGTCACGATAACCTTTTAGTTGTTGGTCACGACTGGACATATCAGCTTCGCGCTGGTTCTGTTGTTCTAGTTGCTCACTGACAGCGATACCGTATTTGCTGGCAATCGTCTCCATAAATCGCTTGCGGTCATCGGGACGGTTTGCCCACCTATCGACCAAGTTTGTACCGCATTGTTGGCGAAGTTGATGATAATAGGCTTTTGGCGTTGACATGAATTATCCTGCATGTGTTAGGTTACATTACACTCAGTGTAACAGAAATCAGGAATCCTGCTTATAAATCATGACCGCGCATACTCACGACATTCGGCATCACCACGTCCTTGATTGCGACATTGTGTGTAACGCCGATACGTCCGACATTGGTCTTCTGAGGTTATCCCACGTTCAACACATTGGCTCGGTAAATTTGACGATGGTGTCTCATCCTCATCAGTCGTTGGTTCAGGTGTTACACCTGCATCGGCGGCATCACACTCTGCTTTTGTGGAAAAACCGCGCGACACACATGAAACAATTTTGTCCACATTATCTTCGGGATAGGCATCACGGCAAGACGATTGATTGTTGTAGCCAAGAGCAAGGCAGAGGTCGATTCTGCTATCCGGCTCTGTCCCAAATTCCCCACGACATGCCTCAACAGATTCATAGCCAGCAGATAAGCAACGGTCTTGTACAGTACCACTTGATGTATCTCCTGCTATATCGGTACCATCTTCATCTACTGAACCGCTAGCACGACGACATTGGTCTTGTGTAAAGCCATTGTTGATACACCGCTCACGGATTGTGTTTTTATCTGTATCTGAGCCGACGATACTAGCGCATTGTTCCGCTGTCAGACCGGATTCTCGGCATTGTGCTTTGATAGCTTCGCGCTGTTGTCCGATTTCTAAAGCAACCTCAACCGCTACAATCTCTTGACGGGTCGGCACTTGAACGCGGTAGTTCACGATTGAGTCGTTTTCAATTTTTTCGAGGGTTTTGAAGCGTTCAATTTTTTCGTCGTCCATCGGTCGTAAGCCCGCGATTGTCTCCGGCAAGATTGTCCCGTTTTCATCGGTTTGTGCATCAACCGTAAAACCACCGGGTACGCGCACATTGCCGACCTGTGCATAACCATTGACTGCCGTGATGTTGATTTCATTGGGTGCAGGTGATTCGAGGACGATAGTTGAGCCGATATTGATGTCTACCCCATTGGCATTGATTTGCACCTCAAGGCTGTTAGGTCCCTGTATCATGAGTGAATCAGGAGCTTCATTGCAGGTTGATGCACCTGCTCCAGTACTGAAATAGAAAGCTTGCATCGGGGTGCGATTGAATGATGAAATGGTTGGCAATACATCAAGGCTACTATCTGCGCTGACAATGCTACGGAAGACCCATGCAGGTTGTCCATCAAAAATTATCCGCACCCATTCGCCATCTATGCTTAGCCCATCGGCTTCAAACACGGTATCAATCGGCACAGTTCCCAGCACAAAGCCCGATTCCGATGGTGTCAATCTAATATTAGCCGAGGCAACCAGCGTCGTAATAGCAATCGGGTCGGCAGGTTCAAAAGCTTCATCCGGTGCGACAGCATTTTCAACTTGTACATCGCCCATCAGCATAAACACAACTGCCTGCCCCGGTAATGTATCCGGCACATTCGCCTGCACCCGCATCATCGCAATACCCCATAGGTTGTTTTCTTCATCGAGTGCAGTGGTTTGAATCGTATCAAGCAAGGTCAAGTTAGCACGGTCAGAGGGTTGTGTGAAGAAGTTATCGTCAACATCTTGCAAGAATGTCGCCTGCACTTGATTATAAGCATAGCAGGCAGTATTGCGTCCCATCTCAGCACAGTTATCATCGACAGCTTGCAGGGCGCGTTCTACTAGCAATGGACAATCGGTCTGCCCTGTGACCAATCCAAGACTAAGTAAGAATAATAGACCTACAATCATTACTTTACGTATCATAACCATCTGCCTCTAATTATCTTACATAACTGTAATTAGCATATCATATTTTTAATATGGCATATCGCATTCAGCAATCAGGCGATAGTGACAAACCACATCTCAACATGATGACAGATGATAGTGATTGACCAATACAATTTGCATTACAATAAAATAAAGAAGGCGAAAGGAGCCTGACATGAACCAACATGTTGAACTGAAATCAGTTATTGGGCTTCTTGCAATAGTCGTCGGTGCGGTCGCCACATTGGATACCACCTTTGCACCCTATGTCCGTTATATGGCGATTTACCTGTCACTGCTCGTTATTGCAATGACGCTTCTACATACGGTATATGTCGTGACAGATGACAACATCAAATCCGATGTACTCAAAGACAAGCTATAAGCAAGGGCGGGGCTTCCCCGCTCTTTTATGTTGTCGGTTGCGGATAGAGGCAAATATGCCCCACTGTACCTGTTGGATAGTCTGGCAATTGTGCAAAGGGTTGATAGCCAAAGTCTGCAACGATTTGACTGTGTGCATCGCTGAAGGTGTGAATCAATGCGCCTAGCGTATGGTCATCACAATATTGACGTAACGCCTGCAACTGACATCGCAATCCTTCATCATCGTGAGCATACAACAGATGCACATCCATATAACCCCAAAATTCATGCGCGAACATGCCACCACACAACTGCCCATCAGCATCAAACAGTTCAAGCACACGCTCATAAGCGACAATCGGTTCGTGGTCATTAGCATGAGCGACGAGACCGTCTTCAATGATTTCAAAGGATGCTTGGGTAACTGGGTTTTCAACAGTAAATTCATCAGTTAAAGCAGTGGTTATCAGGTCTGTCTTGGCAAAGTAGGATGCTCGATGTCCCTGTGGGCGATTAGGCAAGATACCGATTTGTTGATAGCCTAACTTGCGATAGAAATCCGGTGCTTGGAAATCTATCGTATAAAGCCAGATTCCATTCAGCCCGATTTGCTTGGCATACGACTCGACGGCTAACATCAGTTTGCGTCCGATGCCTTGCCCACGTAGGCTATCATCAACCCAGACTGTTTCGACATATGCCCAGTCGTGTACTATCACGGCAATTGCACCTGCCACAATATTTTCATCACGCCGATAGACGATTGCAAATGTGCCGTCAGAATCAAATTGTAGCTCCCCATCCCCCATACGATTGTATGATGCAGACGCATCAATCAGCTTGCGGACATGGTCACGGGTAGGTTGTTCGACCCAACTTGCCTTCATGTATTGCCTCTCCCTTTCAACTTCGTAGGCGACATTATAAACTTTTATAATTCTTTTTGAACCCTTAACATGCTAAATTTATAAGCATAAAGGGCGTAATTGGTAATTACACAGAAAACCAATACAATATTAAAAATCTTAACGCAAAGTCACAAAGGGGCGAAGAAGCAAAGAAACTAGCTAAGTATATGCCCTTCATCATCATTAAAGTATGATTTAAGTGTAGACATAAATCAGAGGGTATTAATGCCAGAAGACAACTCTAATCGAATTGAGAATATTATTTCCAACCGAATTATAGGTGCTGCCATTGAAGTTCACAAAGAATTAGGTGGACCGGGTTTACTGGAATCTGTGTACGAAGAAGCCCTATGTTATGAACTTGAATCGCGTGGTATGAACATTGTGCGACAACAACAAATTCCAATCATATTCAAAGGAAAGCAGTTAGCAACACCCCTTAGGATTGACATTCTTGTTGAACAAATGGTCATCGTCGAATGTAAAGCAACCATTAATTACAACCCCATCTTTGAAGCACAGCTATTAACATATTTAAGACTCACTGATTTACGTTTAGGATTGATCATCAACTTCGGCAAAAAATATGTCAAAAGTGGAATACACCGTGTCGTCAACAAATTCTAACACATTGTGCTACTGTCTATTAACCTATTCACATTAGCACAATCTACTTTGCACCTTTGCCTCTTTGCTTCTCCGCGTTAAGTATTTTTCAGTGTATGAGTGTATCCGTGGCGTTATCAACGAAGAGAATGATAATAGGTATATGAATCATGATATCTAGCAACTAACGGAATATATTTTGCGAGGTGAAATTTACTTGCGCGTGATGCAGACATGCGATATAGTATAGTCAGTCTAATTTAGAGAAGGGCGACGGTAATCGCCCTTAAGTACATACTTCGCGCGAAGTGAAATATGCTTGTATCTAGTATAACGCACTGCACAGGGTGTGTGTAGTTTGTGTTCGATATAAGTATCTATCGGGAATTATATATAGTTCAACGAGTCCTAACTATCTTGTGGTCGGCTACCGCATGGGGTGATGCACATGCCGACCGTTTTTGGTTTATACTGATACTAACACCTATTCATATACACGAGTTTGGAAATCAGAAAAAATGAATCTTAATCCATTCCGACGCAAACCAGACGACAAATCAAACGACGGACTACTGAATGCGATTGTGGCACTCGCATCGAATCAAACACCACAAACATATCAACAATATCATTCTGAGTTACTGACTAGCGAGCTATACATGGCAGAAGACCCAGAAGCATCTCCACGTCCAATCCTTCTGGTTGATAACGATGGCGGGGTTATTATGCCTGTATTTACAGACATAGCCCGACTGAAAAAGACATTTCCTGATGCAACAGGTTATAGCGCAATCCCAATGCAAAAGTTATGTCAGCTTGTAATGAGCAATGATATTCATAGTATCAACATTAACCCTGAACATGGTCCGGGGTCGTTTCTACAGCGCAAGGAAATTGAAGCATTAGCAACGGGTAAATCTCCTGAAGTTCCTGATTTAGGTCAATCAGGATACAGTGAGCCTAATCTTATCGAATATGGTGACCCTACAATCCCTACTGAAGATGAAGTTCGTACCATGACAGGCAAAGCATCGTTGCTTTTGCAAGAATCACCGCATATTGTTGCAGCTTACCTAATCCTTTTGGGGTCCGGGAATAACGATTCAAAGCTTACCATCACACTTGAATTCGACGAACATACTACACAACAACAAAAAACGGATTTTACCCGCTCATTTGTACCAGAATTGGAAGCCCAAATAGGTAGACGAATGCCTGCAAAATGGCTTGAAGGAGACAAACTACGAGCAGTCAAAAAACGTGTTACACCCTTTTATACTCGAAATTCATGACACCGATCATACTGTTCTTCATTTATCGTTGGCTACCGCGTGGGATGATGCACATGCCGACCGTTTTTGGTTTCCGTTATTTTACGTAACTGGTGATTCAACCAAAGTCGGAGTCATGACACGGTACATCACCAGCATCATCAACGCGCCGACAGTCATCAACAACAAGCACATGCCGAAGTATATGGACGCGACATAGTTGTCATATATCCAGCCCATCAATGGACCACCAAATAACATCGCCAAACCGGGGACAGTAATCTGTAAAATAGCTTGATTCGTTGCCACGTTGCGTGGGTCACTGATGCGGGAAATCAGAATCAGCACGGATAAGTTTAAGAGTGCAAATGCTAAACCACGGGCTATCAAAATCGGGATGAGCCAAGCAGGAGATGGTGCAACAGAAATCAAAAACCATATCATCCCCATGCCGACTGCACCCATCATATAGGTGATGCGGACATCAAAACGTCGCACGAGTGAATCAAAGAGGATGAAAAACGGGACTTCTGCGAGTGCCCAGAGTGTGACCAGCAATCCCATATGTTCGGTTGGAATACCTAGATTTTCTCGAAAGTGAATCAGTTGAAACGCAAAGCCTGACCGCAAGCCCAACTGCACAAACACCTGTATCAACACCATGATGTAAAACTTACGCTGACGGGGTGCTAGGGTTGTATCTTGTTTGCGATTGGTGGCTTGGCGTGGTAGAACGCGGGTAAACCAGATTGCCATCACAGTGAAGCTACCGGATATGAAGAACATACCGAGGTAACCCGCCGCAAGGAATATCGCCCCTTGAAAGATATTCACCAAACTAAAACCCAGTGCATTAAATGAGCGCACTCGCCCCAGAATATCACGGTTCAGCTGTTCAAGGCGAATCAGTGTCAGTTGTAAGCTAAGCACGATTGCCGACCGTTTGCCGAGTTCAATCAGCACGACCATTGCACCCAGTAACACAATCTGATTAGTCGTCGCCAATAAGAATGTGCCGACCCCATACAGCAGATATTGCACCATGAGCAAGAGGCGATGCCGTTTATATTTATCCGCGAGGTTATTCAAAACGGGGCTAAACACCAGCTCCACCAAAGCCGCAATCCCAATAATCGTACCAATCACTGTGCCCGATACACCGAGACCATCCAGATACAGATTGACATACGGCGCAGCCAATCCCCGTCCGACTGAGGAGAAAAACATCAACGCCATCATCTGCGCGATAATGCTGTTGGTATTGGATAGTTTTGTTTTTCCGGTGATTGCACTGAACATAGGAGGCTCTCAAGTCGGTTATGGGCAAATCAAAAAGGAGAGTATGACCTCTCCTCTCATGACCTATTCTAAACCACTAAGCGTAGATTACTACACCCGTTTATAAATTATTTTTAACGCAAGCCAAATAGTCCTACTGATTTAGTTTTGCTGTGTTGCCATGCCTCAAGCTCTGCCATGCCGTCGATGCCTTTTTGATATACTGGGTGGTCGGTATCTAATGGTAAGGTCACAACTTGTCCCGTCACACCGGAAACATACGCACTTAATGCCAGTTCTAAGGCGCGTTGTCCGGCTTTAGCAGTTGCCAGCGGTTCGGTATCATTCCAAATTGCATCACGGAAGTTTGCCCATAGGTGCGTAAATGACCGCCCAATATTATCCATATGCGTGTCCAGATTGGTGATGGCATGGTCAGTCCGTTTCCAGTCCGCATCAACACTGTAAAGTTCGACGGGTTGGTTAAACCCACTGGTTTGATAATCTTTGTAGCGCATCCGTATTTGCCCGTCACTGCCGGTGATGTCTACCCCGCCGACACCTTCTCCCCACCCCATATGTATCGAGACATATCCAGTCGGGAAGGCAATCTGCAACAACGCTAGGTCTTCAATCACGGGTTCACGGTGGGCATATTCTGGCGCATCCACAAATGCCATGACCTGCTCTGCCTGTGACCCCATCAGCCACTCGGACAGGTACACTGCATGAATCATGTCCATCAGCACACCACCACCCGCTGCCATCGTATGTCGCCAGTCGGATTGGTACTCGACTGCTCCCGGATAATCAATCACACCGAGGAAGTGCATCATCGCCACACGAATATCACCAACCACCCCATCAGTAATCATCTGCTTGATTTGGCGATACTCTGGCAAGAAGTGATAGTTATGCACCATGCCAAATTTAAGCCCTGCCGATTCTGAAGCTTGAATCAGTTCGTGGGCAATAGCCGGAATACTACTAATTGGTTTTTCGCTGAGGACATGTTTGCCCGCCTCAAAGGCATCCAACACAATTTGACGACGGAACTTCTGCGGAACAGTCACACAGACTGCCTCAATCTCGTCTATCGCCAGAACATCTTTGTAATCTTCATAGAGTTGATTGTCATCAAGGCTAAACCATTCCTTGCCGATGTCACGACGAGCCGGCGTAATATCTGCCAGCGCAACCAGTTCCACATTGTCTAGTGTTGTCAGTGCCGGACGATGCCCATAACTGACGACATTACCGCACCCGATTAAACCAACTTTTAATGTCTCTGTCATTGTCATATCTTCCTATAAACTTTAGTAATCATAATTTTCAACGCAGAGTTTACCATGTGATGCAACAAGAAAAATAGAGAATCTAAACAATGCCGATAAAGGCAAATCTGTTGTTGTGTCAGATGTGGATTCTGGGTACGATAGAGACATACACGCTTGCGATAAGATTAGGACATGGCGATGAGTTTTAGAATAGACGGACAAAGCACCCTCGAATTTGAGTATAAACAACTGCTCGGACGTGGCAACATGAGCGAAATCCATATCGCTGAATGTGTCGAAAGTCCTGACCTGAAAGTTGTCGTTAAGCGTCATCGACATGATAACAAAAACACCGATGACTGGTTGCAACAGGTTGAACGCGAGATTAGTGTCTTGCATCATCTCAATACAGCCGAATCGCCCGATTGGTCATTCGACATGTCACTGCGGAATCGTATCACCTATGCTGATAACACCCGCGCCGATCGGTCAGTTGTGCAATTACTATCTGTCTTTGATATTGATGGTCTCACAGCTATTGCGATTGAACTTGCCCCTGAAAGCATCACGAGCCAGCAACTCAACCAATACCAGTTAGTCAACGCCATGCACCAGATAATCACCCTAACCCACCTCGCCCATGAAGGTGGTTTGGCACTGACGGACATCGACCCACTGGTAAAAATACCGCGCATCCGTTGGGACAGTGAGGTTGAGCGTATCAAAGTGATTGACTGGAATATCACCCGCGAGACGGAAGATTATCGTCGGCGTGACCTGATTTATTTGGGTCGAATCTTCTTCCAATTGCTGACAGGGTATCCCACATGGGCAAAAAATACCCCATCTGTTGATTACCTGCCTGACAGGGTGAATGCCTATGCCCTAGATACCACAGGGGCAAGTATTGATGCATGGATACAAGTTGAATCGGCAGTACGCGACCTAATTGAACGCTTGATGATACAAGACATCAACGACTCAATTACCACATCAGACACACTCCTATCAGCAATCGAAGAACTCAAGCAACTATCTGACCTTGCACAGCGTATTGAGAATGGTAGCGGTCCTGCAACTAATGAGATGGAAAACCTATTACAGGAAGCATCCAATGCCCGCCCACCACAACTCCGGCGCATCGCCAACATCGGCAGTTACTTCTTACGTGTCGCACCGGAAACCCGCACACAAACCTACGTCAACCAAGTCCATAGTGCTGAAAATCTCCTCAAAACAGCTTATCTTGACCGCATTGGGCAAGCAATCGAATACTTTAACGATGGACAATATGGAGATGCCGTCGCCGAGCTAGACAATGCACGGAGTCGCTTTACATCGAATCACTTGCTGACCAACGCTGCGAACTATCGTTATGCCGTCGCACAAATCGGTGAAGAATTAGACAACAAGGGCAAGCTAGATGGCACACAATTAAGCGATTTGATGGACAAACTTATTACGATGGTATCCGGACTAGAATCGCGGTTATGGGACATTGAAGAAGCCGAGAAAATCCGTAAAGAAATTCAAGAGTCGTTCCCAACAGACATCGTCAATATGCGTAATATCCAAGCCTTATTCGCCGATATTGATGCCAGTAAACTCTATAGCGAACAAATCCGCATCATTAATGACACACAACGACAACCCCACATTGAGCAAGGGTGGGAAACCCGCGAAACACAACGTCTAAGCCGATATAATCAAGAAATTATTCCGAACCTACAACGAGTGATTGAGCTATCATTTATCAAAGACCGCATCGAAACACGGTTGGAACAACTCCAAGAAAGCCTCGTTGCCGACCAGCGCGACCTCAATATGGTGCAACGATTCCTGAACGAATTGCGGGAGGGGTCAACCAGTATCGACATTGAAGGCTATCTCGAAAAAGCGACTCTCGACCGCCCGTATGCGCCATTGACGATTAGCAGAGCCTTGTTACCCAAAGACCAAAGTGACCTCAGTTCCGATGAAGCAGCCAGCATGGCGGTGGAACGCTACCAGAACTTCCGCAGTCAATGGGATAAGATTATGCAGTCTCCGATAGGCGTGGAAGACAAGCTCAACCAACTGAGTGAATTAACCACCGAAAACGAAGATATGATTACTATCTTCCGCGAACAACTCCCGACTGTAACCGTTCCAGGGTCAAGCAATGAGCGTAAAACTGTATATCGTGACCTTGAAGATTTAACGCAATTTGTAGGGTCGGTCAATTTTGTCTATGAACAGTTGGTGTCTATCGGGATGAATCGTATCCCGAATATCAGCAAAATCCAGAAACGATGGGTCTATGTCACCAATGTACAAGACCCTGAGCTAAAGCGGTTTGTCTCGTCGATTCAAGCTAATCTTGCGACCCATACCAATAACAAAGTTCAGGATAAATCACTGCCGCCAGAACTGGCAATGCTGGTCTATGAGATGCTTGATGTCCCTGTGCCAACATCTGTATTACAAATCGGGCAAGAAATCCAACTGCATAAATATATTCGCACCACACTCAAACGCGCTGAGCAACTCCTGAAAGACCCGGATGCCGTCGAATCTGTCATTGGTGAGTTAACGCGGTTGAGTGTCCGTGGTGCAGGCGAACTAGACGATGCGATTGAACAGGTCGTGCACAAGCTAGAACAACTCAAAGATGCGATGGAATCACGCACAATTGTCCGCCAAATCCGCACATTATATCGTGTCATCAAGCGCAAAGTAGAATCTACTAACGAAGAAATGGTGTCTTTCGGCGAGGCGATTGATACTGTAACTGAAGAACTCATTGATGCAAAAGTTAAGGAAATTGAGCAAGCACTGGATAAAGCCAAAACGGGCAAACCCATGGACAGAGAAGAAGAGGTTCTCGTTCATGATACGCAACGTATTATCGACACCCTGCGTCACAACAACCGCTTGCAAGAACGTCGTTGGCATCATGTACAAAACTCACAAGCATACCTCATCCGCGAGTACACGCAGACACTTGAACAAGCAACAACCAGCTTCAACAGCTATGATTACGGCAAGTCCCGCGAACATATCGAACGCGCCTTCTACCTCGCACAACTCTTTGACATGCCATCCGATAAACGCCTACCAGAAGAATTGCGCACAGCAGAGGAAATGGTTCTGCAATTAAGCGAACATTACACCATGACCCGCAGTGTGGAAAATGTTGTCGTTGAAGACATCCAGAAATTACTCAATGATGAAATCGTCTTTTGGACAGCATTACACGGTATCGTGCGTGACCTCGGCAAGCAATCCGAAGGTGAGCAAGAGATTGAGCTAGATTTATCATTCGAGCCGGATAGTGTCCAGCGTGTTATCGAAGGATTACAAAAAGCACTCATCGTTACGGAATCTATGAACCGTATCCAAAGAGCCGTAGACCGCCTGCGCGAACTAGAGCGAACAATCGACATCGCTGGGCTAGACCTCCTGCGTCCATTGGCAAAACGTCTTGAGGATGTTCTGCTTTATCGCTATACACAGGCATTAAACCAACGCATACAAGAACTGGAAGAAATTGCTACCCGTCAACGGATTATCTCCAATGAGAGTGTCATAAAGCGTGTGCATGATGGGTATGACCTTATCAAGATGAACGACACACTACAAATCTTGGACGAAGCCGAAAGCACTCGCCGTCGTCGGCAATTACAAACCAATTCATACACCGCCATCAAAAATATGCAACTCAAGAATCAGGATGAGCGTCAAGCATTAGCAGAACTGATTGAGGTCATGCCTGCACAAGAAGTTCAATCACGCGATTTTGCAGGTGTGCTGAGCCGTCTTGCCGAAGACCCCAATAGCTATGCTTATATAATAGAGCAAGTCCATAACAAGCAACTGCCTAATATTGGATCCGGTGGTAATCGACAACTGCGCAACATTCTTATAATTGTTGTTATCATCGCGGTTGTTGCCGTCGTCGCAGGTTTGCTCATTGCCAATAGCGGTTTACTTAACAATCTAACATTCTAAGGAATCTATCTTATGGCAAAATTCCATGACAGTATCACCGATAGTATTCGTGAATTTATCGAAGCCCAACATATCTTCTTTGTCGCAACCGCCCCACTACAGAGTGATGGGCATGTCAATCTATCACCAAAAGGACTTGATGCGTTTCGTGTCTTATCCCCCAACAAAGTCGCTTACATGGATTTAATCAGCAGTGGCAACGAAACATCTGCCCATATCCATGAAAATCGTCGCATCACCATTATGATGTGTAGCTTTGAGGGCAACCCAAATATCTTGAGGCTATACGGTCATGGACATACAGTCTTGCCAGACATGCCGGAGTGGGATGAGCTGAGTCCACAATTTACAATCTACCCAAGCACACGACAACTAATTGTCATCGAGGTGACAAAAGTCCAGACCTCATGCGGATTTGGTGTTCCGCTTTATGACTATGTCGGTGAGCGTGATATTCATTTTGATTGGGCAGAGACAAAGGGTGAAGACGGCTTGCAAACATATAAAGCAGAAAAGAATTATGTCAGCCTTGATGGTTTGCCAACGCCACTCGGTATTCATGAGACTAATATCGACTCCAACGACACGTAGGATATAGTATGTTCAAATCAAAAAAACGACCCATCATTGTCACACAGGCAGAACATGGAAGACTATCCGGTATTCTGGCGAGCCTGTGGGGAAATGACAACTTTGACCGCCCTGCCATGAACTTTGAATCATTTGTGTTGGGCGTGACATTCCACGACAGAGGGTATGGCTTGACTGACAATGCCCCGATTGGTGAGGCTGACCTAGCAGACTGGCGTGAGATTCAACGACTCGGTATTGTCAACGGCTTCAACGATGACCCTGTTGCTAACATCGTTGCGCTGATGCACATTAAACGCCTGCTGATATGGATGAACGAGGACGCATTGATTGACCTTGCTCAACAGCATATTCGCCAATCGCTGATTAACACGGATGTCCCACAAGCAACATTTGAATGGGCAGACCGCATCACCCGCCTGTGTGATAACATCTCATTCGACTTTTCGTTTGAAGCCAATATCCAAAAGCCTGTTGAAGTCTTCTCGCGTGTCGATTCTGATGAGGAAGTCACCATCCATCACCGCTTGACTGATGACGGCACAATCTACTTCAAGCCGTGGGTGTTTTCAGTCGATAGTTATTCTGGCTTTATCACAGGATACAATGCCGAGACCTATCCCGATAAACTTGACCCTGTCTATATGCCCTTCCAGCTCCTACCCGATGAGGAATAAATAGCATCATGATTGACGCACATATGCAACGTGCCATCGAAGAAGCCCAAAAGACAAAAACAGAAGGCGGACAGCCATTTGGTGCAGTATTGATACGGGGCAATAAGATGATTGGTGTAGGTCACAATCGAGCCATACAGAACAATGACCCAATTAGTCATGGCGAAATCGAAGCAATACGCGATGCTGGATTACAAGATACCTATGCCGATACTACACTCTACACAACAGCATTCCCCTGTTTGATGTGTGCGGGTGCGAGTTGGGAAGGTAGTGCCCCATCCCGTGCATTTATGGAATCACACGGGATAGAGTTAATTGAATTGCGTTTAGATACGTGTTATCAGCTATTGGAATGAGTTAGGCTAGCTCCTCATCAGTGGGTTGAAAGATGTCCTCTATTTGCATCTCGAACAGCTTTGCCATCTTAAATGCCAAGGTCAAGCTAGGGTCATATTTGCCTGTCTCAATCGAGTTGATGGTCTGACGTGAGCATCCCAACTTTTCTGCGAGTGTTGCCTGCGACCAACGCTGTTCTGCCCGTAGGACATGAAGTCGATTTTTCATTCGTAACGTCGCCTTGCAATCATCTGACCAATCTGCCAGAAGAAAATCGTCATTGGCAGCACCCATATCAACCCGATTGAGGATACACCCGCATTTTCGGCAAACCCCAGTGTAAATGTCACCAAGCCAGTTGCACCAAGACTCCAGCTAAAAGCTTCCAGTTGAATCCGCTGTTGCAGTTCATCCAATGCGCGCACATGTTGTACCATCGCCCACATCATGAATATTGCGGGAAGCACAGGCAATAGCGCGATAATCAACCGAATGATGCTGGAAACATCAGGCAACTGATTCAGCACTACCAGCGAAATCGGGAGGACAACCAAATAGGCTATCATCCCGATAATGAAGCGACGAGTATACTGCTTACTTGCTGTCGTCATTTTTTGACCGTTCCATCTGCGACCACACTTGCCCGAGCGCAACACCAATTGCAACACCGATACCGATGCCGACTCCCATATTGTCCATTGCGACACCAAATGCTGCACCGATGCCAATGCCTAGTGCAATACCCAAACCAAGGCGGTTGTTGTTGTTTGTTTCGTTTTCCATATTTTGTCTCCTTTATTGTCAAATTGATTAATCATATTATCAACCGAAGTTTACTTTTTGTCAAGCAAGCTTTACATATATTCAAGTTATTTTTATACTCTTTTATAATTGGAGAAATCAAAAACAGGATGCCAACGACACCCTGCTGAAAGTTCAAAATAGGATATGTTAATTTGAGTCTGTTGTGCCCATCAAATCGGCGAAAGCATGTTGAAAGGCTGATTCGGTATTGAGTCCGAGAGCATCGTTGAACTTGTTCCATGCCGAACATAATGCAAAGCGCATCGACATATCAACAATCTGGCGGTCATCAAAATACTTATGTAATGCCTGAAACATCTCCATCCCCATTCGATGGGGTTCACGCGCCATCTGTTCCGCATATTGAATCACAATCCATTCCTCGTCTGACCATAGGTTACGGTTGACGTTCCATGATTCGTCGTTGATAGATTGTAATTGTTCCTGTGTCAGACCGGATTCTGCGCCGAGTGGTGTGTGATGTTGGAGGCAATATTCACAGGCGTTCACCCGTGATGTCACCAGTACGCCCAGTTCCAGATACTTGCGGTCTACGGTTTGTGTTTCGGCAAAGGTCTCATAGACATTTATCATCGCCTTGAGCAGTGCCGGATTGTGCGCCAGTGCGCGGACTTGATTGCCAAACAAAGTTGGACCCGGCAAGTTACCATCTACCATTGCGCTATCCGCTTTGGTATAAATATCTGCCAGTTCATCCGGTGCAGAGTCAGCTTCGATAAGTGTAATGCGGTCATCAGTCATGATTCATCATCCCTTGACTAAATTTTTCAGAATACCCCTTCACCCTACTGACGCTGTGGGATGGTAAAACTAAACGTTGTTCCGTCGGCTTCTGTGCTTGTAGCCCAGATATGCCCGCCATGTGCTTCGATAAATCCACGCGCAATCGCTAAACCTAAACCTGTACCACGCACCCCATCTTCATCCTGTGGGCGTGAGCGTTCACCACGATAGAAACTTTCAAAGAGGCGTGGTAACACATCTTGTGGGATATATGACCCGCTGTTATGAATGTCGATGCGTAGGTCATCCCCGCCACAATAAGCACGAACCGTTACACTCTCATTCTCCGGTGTGTATTTGATTGCGTTATCGACCAGATTAGAGAGTACCCGCTGGATTTTATCCGGTGCCATCTGAATCAAATCGACAGTTTCGTCCACCTCACCTTTGAGCGTGATACTATGCTGATTGGCTTTGACCATTGCACTCCCAATCGTATCGGAAATCATATCGCGTATGGAGGCTTCCTGATAATCGAGTTGTAGGTGACCCACATCCAACTGCGCCAATTCAAACAAATCCTCAATCAAGTGGCTGAGGTGTTCAATCTCTGCCAGACTGTTATTCATGTAGCGGTCAACAGTCTCTTTATCAGTCACAACACCGTCCGCCATCGCTTCCAGCATTACGCGCATCGAGGCAAGCGGAGTCCGTAAATCATGGGATACCCACGCAATCAGGTCACGTCGTGTTTGTTCGAGTTGGCGTTTCTGTTCGTCTACTTCTTGCAAATTATGTGCCATCATATTAAAGGTCGTCGCTAACTGTGCTATTTCATCATTACCGGGGATTTGTAGGCGCGTTGTCAAGTTGCCCTTTGCCAGTTCGTTGGTCGCATCGGTCAACTTGCTCAAGCGGTCGGTCATTGTCTTTGATGTGAAGAAACCGATGGTCAATGCGGTCAAACCAGCGAAGATAAGCAATGCAGTTGTCAGGCTGATATAATGCGATTCAATGAAGGTAAACCGCGCAATCACCCACACATTAAGGAATATCATCAATACCGTCAATGCAATCACCGTCAAAATTGACCAGCGCAAACTACTGAATAACTCCAAAATCCCCAAGCGATAAAACCCATACGACAGGAGCGAGGTCATAATTCCCGTCAACGTCATGAATGTCACAAGCGTCTGGATTTCATTTTCTGGCATATCAAAGATGATGACACCGATAATCGTCGTGCCAATGATTGGCAAGAGCAAGGTTGCCACAAAAATCAGTAGCGGGTTTTGCGCTAGGGTTTTATTCCATTGATTTACTGTCATGCTAATCTCTCATTACTACATTGACGGGGCTTCAAACTTATAGCCGACTCCCCATACGGTCTGGATATAGGTTGGCTTACTAGGGTCAGATTCAATCTTTTCTCGCAGTCGGCGCACATGCACCGTAACCGTACTCTCATCCCCATAAAATTCATAGCCCCACACATGGTCAAGCAACTGCTGGCGGGTAAACACCTGACGCGGATGACGTACCAAAAACCACAGCAAATCAAATTCTTTTGCAGTGAGCGTAACTGGCGATTTATCCACACTGACGGATCGACTACGTGGGTCGAGATATAGTTTATCAAATTCAACAGGGCTTTCGTTATCTTCGTCACCTGTTGCACTGCGACGCAATACCGCTTTGACACGAGCGACCAGTTCACGCGGACTAAATGGCTTGACCACATAATCATCTGCACCAACTTCAAAACCTGCCACACGGTCTACTTCATTGGTGCGCGCCGTCAACAGGATAATCGGAATATCACCCTCAATGCTCAGGGGTTGGTACTCTGCTGGATTGCGTAGCTTGCGGGTGATAGAAAAACCATCCACCCCCGGCAACATAATATCGAGGACAATTAAATCCGGTGTTTGTGTTTGGAGAATTGAGAGAGCCTGCGGTCCTGTTTCCGCTTCGGTTACCCCAAAGCCTTCGAGTTCCAAATAGCGACGCACAACTTCCCTGATAGTCCGTTCGTCATCAACGACGAGAATGTTTTGTTGTTTTGACATAATTCTGTACACATTTCTTTTGCTTGTGAGTGTTCATATATATTGTATCGTACCTTCCAATTCTGAATAAACCATAACGAACAATTGATTTTTGAAATGTTTGTGATTTGTTTGACGAGTTTGATATAAGATGAATATGTATATTCTGAAAACAAGGAGTTATGAATCAATGGACGCAAAAGCAACCATTTTGGGTATGCCAGACCAACCCACAGCAACCGAAGTCCCATTTCATAAAAAACCAACCACCGAATCCCCTGTGCAATTTACCGCGCCCGTTGGTTTTGGTAATTTGCCTATCACCCGTGTGAAGGAAGACAAAAAAGAAGCACAAACCAACGGCAAGATTCACTACTGGCTCAAGCTAGAATTTCCCGGTGGTGCTGATGGTTGGGTGCGTGATGATTGGGTAGGCGTTGAAGGCAACATGGCAAAGTACGGCTATGCTGATGGGTTAGCACAAACTCGCGCATCAGAGTTAACGATTGACCCGACCACACCCAAACCCGGCCCCGATGAAGAACCTGCAACAAGTTCAGCACCACCACCTGCTCCATCTGCACCTGCAACAACAAGTGCACCACCACCTGCACCGTCTGCACCTGCGACGAGTTCAGCACCACCTGCCCCATCTGCGCCTGCGACAACAACTGCGCCAGCCACCGCACCTGCAACAACAGCAACATCCAACAAATTTGAAGCCGCTGGTAAAGTGCGGATTCGCTCAGCAGCATCTCTATCTGGTCAGCATCTTGGATGGATAGAAGCAACCACCGTTATTGAAGTTGACCCGAACTCGCGCACCGAAGCTGATGGCTATGTCTGGTGGAAACATGCAGGCGGGTTTTCAGCAGAGAAATCCACCAACGGTCAACAAGTATTCCTCCAACCAGCTTTAGTTGTTGGCGGACCCGTGCCACCGATTACATCCCGCGAAGGCTTTGATGACCTCAATCGTATCAAGATGGCATCCTATGCAATCACAGGTAACTTTGAAGGGAGTGGTTATGCTGCCTACAACAACTATGATGCAGGTATTATCAGTTATGGGTTGATTCAGTTTACGATGGCAGCCGGATCTATGATTACAGTTGTCCAACGTTATCTGCAAAATTCCCAAACCGATGTTGCCAATCAGTTGCGTGGGTATCTACCCCGCATCGAAGCCAAAGACCAGGGTTTACGCAACGATGAAAACCTCAAAAACCTACTGATTGCAGCTGCTGACGAACAAGTCATGAAAGATGCTCAGCATTCTGTCGCCGACGAAAAATACTGGGATAAAGTCTGGAAAGGTTACATCGAGCCACGCGGACTGACATCCCCACTGGGCATTGCATTGCTATTCGATATGGGTGTGAACTTTGGTACGGGTCACGGGTTTGTGCGCCTTGCCGAAGAACAACTCGGTGTGCCACCACAATCAAAACCGGGACAAAATGGCATCACCGAAGAACAATTGATACAACGTGTCGCAGAACTACGCAAAGCATCACACGATAAACAAGCGCGTGAACAAGGCTTCTATGGTCTGAAGAAACGCGGTGATTTCTGGGTACGCCTCATCAATAACGGTGATTGGGGTCTACTCGGAGATGCGAACGGCAATGTCAACGTCAGTGGTAAAATCACACAGGTTCGCAATCCATAATTTTAGATTTCGTAGGGGAGGTGTTTCCAAACCCTCCCCACAACGATACGAATCTATTGACTATCCCCACCAGATAACGCCGTCGTTACACCCAAGAAAATATAAATCGTTCCCGATAGATACTTCTGGATTCTGAGGAAGTGTTGGTTAGTCTTGAGCCATTGCCCCAATGTACCTGCTACCAACGCATATGCCCCATCGGTTACAACTGCCATGAACAAAAATAATGAGCCTAAAAACACAATCTGCAAGGCGACTGACCCACGCGCAGGGTCTACAAATTGTGGGATAAAAGTGAAGAAAAACAATGCTGTTTTCGGATTGAGTAGGTTGACAATCATACCCTGACGGAAAATTTTGGCGTGGGACATCTTGACAATTTCGGTATCACCAACGGGTTGCGCTGGTTTCATCAGGGTGGTGATGCCCAGATAAATCAGATACGCTGCACCCAAATATTTAACAACGGTAAACGCCAACGCGGATGAGACCAACAATGCAGACAATCCAACAGCAGCCGCGACCACATGAATCCAACCACCGAGGCTAATCCCCAATACAGAGACAATACCTGCCCAACGTCCCTGATCAATACTCCGTGCAACCACATACAAAACAGCGGGTCCCGGTGCGAGTAACAACGCCAATGAAGCCAACACAAATACAGCTAATGAACCACTATCAATCATTATGAACTCCCATTTAATATAGATACCCTTATAAATACACAGCCCATAGCATTTGTCAAGCAACAAACTGCACATTGTATGAAGAATAGCAATTGCGTTATTATCGTTGAAATTCACTTTTTAACGATGGAGAATAAAATGACCGATTCAATTCAAAATGCAATTGATTATCTTCAAGAGACACATACCAACATCTTGGAGGACTACAAGACACTACTAAGCTTCCCGTCGATTGGTGGCGACCCTAAACACGATGACGATGTGCGCGCCTGTGCGGAATGGCTTGTAGAGCAGTTTACCGAGATAGGGTTTGATAATGCTCAGTTGCTAGAAACCGATGGACATCCTGTCGTATATGCAGATTGGCTTCATGCGGGTGATGATAAACCAACAGTGCTTGTCTATGACCACTATGATGTGCAACCGATTGACCCGATTAACCTGTGGGATTCTGCGCCATTTGAAGCCGAAATCCGCGATGGCATGATGTATGCACGCGGAGCAAGCGACAACAAAGCTGGCGTTTGGGGTAACTTGAAAGTGCTGGAAGCGATGCTCAAAACGAATGGTGAATTGCCCGTCAACATCAAAATCATGTTCGAGGGTGAGGAAGAATCCGGTTCGCCAAGCATTTTGGACTTTGTGGAAAACCACAAAGATATGCTAACTGCTGATGTTATGCTCAACTGTGATGGTGAACTCAATCCTGAAGACCCAGCTATCTATTATGCAGGGCGCGGGATTGTCAGTGCAGAAGTCAAGGTGACGGGTCCGAAAATTGATTTGCACTCCGGCGAATATGGCGGGATTGTCCAGAACCCACTACACATAGCTGGAAAGATTATCGGTTCGTTCCACGATGACGAAGGGCGCATTCAACTCCCCAACTACTATGATACCGTTGTTGAAGTTGATGATGACGAAAAGGCACGGATTAAAGCCGGATTTGATGCGGATGGTAAGAAGGAAAAGTCCGGTGTGAAGACATTCTGGGGAGAAAGTATCGCCCCTGTATCGGAACGAGCAACTGTATATCCAACACTTGATGTCAATGGGATGTGGGGTGGCTATCAGGGTGCCGGTAGCAAAACCGTTCTCCCTGCCGAAGCTGGCTTCAAAATCACCATGCGCCTTGCCCCAAATCAAGACCCGACAGTCGTATCACAAATTCTCAAGACCTATGTCGAAGGATTCGCGACGGAAGCCGTTGATGTTGAATGTACCATCGGGGAAGAACAATGGTATTTCCAGTTAGTGACAGAAGGTCCTTATCTGGAAGCTGTTCAGTCCGCCATTGAAAGCACCATCGGCACACGCGCCAAGCTAAAACGTACTGGTGGCTCAATCCCAATTCTGGGTGTATTTAACCGCGTTATTGGTTTACCCATTACCGCATTCGGCTATGGAACAGGTGGCGGGATTCACTCCCCGAACGAATATTTGGATACCGAGAGCTTCTTCACCGCATTAGAGGCAGGTGTCCGCTTGTATCATAACTTTGCTGAGATTAGCGAGTAACCTAAGTTTGTAATGTTCAACACATAAAACGACGAGCACCCTAGCTTTGTCTGTTCAACAATTGGCTAGGGTGCTCTAAGTTCGTCAGGTGGCAATGCCATATCGGCTGATGTCCCTTCTTAACTTATTTATGAAATCGGTTTAACATTTCGATTGAGGTTGTCTAGTCGTTGACCTCATCCACCTCCTATCATTGATATTGTTTTGTCTATATGACCGCATCCATCAACTTTATTTTGGTGTTGTTTGGTTCTCTTTATGACCCCTTTATCAATTTACTTTGTTTGTCCGATGTATCTTTAGAATATAAGATTTATGATTCTTCTCCTACTGTCATTCGTCATATGCTTGTCATGACAAATATCATTAAGGTTATATGTTGGTTCAGTCCGTGATTGCCATCGCTATGATAGAATAATTGGGAGTATTATTGACATCACAGAAGAGGAACAGCAATGCAGAACAACTGGTTAATCAGAATCCTTACGATTGGTGTGCTGATGGTCGCACTAGTCGCATGTAGTGAAGCTGACACAAGTCTGCCCACGCTCGCCCCAACTGTAGGAGCTGAAGCGGAGACCGACACATCTGAAGCGGATGAAGCAACTACTGATACCGAAGCAGATGAAACTGAGACAGATGCCAACACTGACAATACTGACAATAATAGCACTGCCCAAAACGCAACCGATACACTATCCGTAGATATTGACTATACCCGTGCCAACGGTGCAGGCGAAACGGGCACAGCATCATTATCGACCAATGCTCCTGATGGGTGGTCAATCAGTGAGCAATCAATTGTGCGTCCAGAAGTTTATACGTTCTTATCGCTCAACCTCTTGGAAGATTCACCTGTTAGCTACGAGCAACAAGCACAGTCTCTACCCGGCTTGGAGACAACGCACGATGTTAACGGCGTAATGGTCTATGAGTATCGCAACGAAAATTCTGGTTTGCCATCATTCCGGCGTGGCTTTGGCGAATCCGAATTGATTGTCACCGCGTTTGCTTATGGTGACGATAATGCGGTTGTGTTGGACTATGTCGATGATTTGGTACAGATTATCGCTAACGCAGAAATTGTGGCAAGCAATTTGCCTGATGTTGACACAAGTACAGTTGAGCTTTCCGATGGTTACACAGCATTTGTGTCTGGTGCAATCGAAGGGTCAATGGTCAGCGGGTTTGGTGTAGATGTCTGCTCCGGCGATACAACACGTATTTCCTACACCAATATTTTCAGTAAGCGAGATGACGAAATCGGTGGTGATGTCTCATTCACATTTGCTGCTGATGCGACTGTCGGTGAATATGTCTATGACCCAGAATTTACAGAACTCCCAACAGTTGATATGTCCGCTTATGTCGAGCCACTCGACGAAAGTGAAAACTACCCGTCAACTGTATCATACACACTTAATCTGGAATCAGTAGCCACCGCCCCCGGTGAAGCGTACAGTGGTACATATACGATTACATTACGCCGTGTCAGTGACAGCCCAGACACAACCGATACCGCGACTGTCACAGGAACATTCAGCCACATCATGGATGAGCTATGTAGTTAATTTCTAGCATCAAGAGCTAGCTATCCATAACGCGATAGCTAGCTCTTTGAATCACCCTAAATCAACAATCCAAAAGCAACAAAGCCAATCCCAACCAGCGCATAGTAGACCGCTGATTTTTTTGTACGCCTGTCCCATGTATCTGTGCGTTCAGGGTTTTCTCTACGCCAACGGGGTTCGAGTGAATAGAGTTTCCACACGAGGTCACGTCGGAAAAGACACAACACCGCTAGCACTAGAAAGATACCGCCACCTATAATTAGAAAAAAGTCACCCATCTCACATCTCAATCCCTACTATTATTTTCTCAGTTTTTGTTGCGTTGTTTGGTACTGCCATTCCGTCTAAATACCCGTATCAGGAAGAATGCGAATACAATAATATTGACCAGTGGAAACCAGATAACCACATGTACGACGTTATCAGCTTGGAATAAAAATGCAATCCATGCAACAATCACAGACAGTGGGACAACCACAAAATATGCAAATGAAGCATGAATCGCCCGCCGTACCAGTTTATCCGCGTCACCACTGTCACTTAGCATCACTGTGGCAAAAGATACACTCATAGCTAAAATAAGAGAACCTAGCCAGATTAACGACATTATAATAAGCAGTATGAGTGTCATGGTGATTTAACCCAAATGATTGCGAATTATAGACATCATACCGTTAATGTATTCAGACCGCAAAATTATTCATTCGGTTGCAAAATAATCTTAGCATCCTCACGGCTTTCGAGGCGTTTGAATGCGTCGAGAGCCTCATCAAGTGGCATCCGTGCGCTGACCATCTTCCGCATATCAATACGTCCTGCTGCCATTAGACGAATCACGTTTTGGAATGTTCCACTACCTGAATGACCGAGTGAACCAGCGAGTTGTACACCCTGCTGTTTGTAGGTCACAGTCGGCAAGGTCGGACGTTTGCCACCCATACCAATGTCAATAATCGAGGCGTTTACAGCAAGGCACTTGTTCAATGGTTCAATTGTCTTGTCGGCGACACCTGCGCATTCAATGACATAATCGACACCGCGCCCAAGCGTATGTTCCATGATGGCTTCGTCAAGGTCAATGTCAACCGGACTGAGTGACACAGATGCACCCATATCATCGGCAACTTTACGACGGCTTTCCGATGGGTCAAACATGATAACTTTGCCTGCACCTGCTGCAATCGCTAGTGCTTCCGCCGCCAGACCAATCGGACCTGCACCAAAAATAACCACGTTGTTGCCGGGTTGCCAATTATGCAGACGATTGAACATGCCCTGATAAGACACGCCTGTCGGTTCGACCATTGCACCCATGACTAGGGCTTCTTCTTCGCCGAATTGTTCTGCGATTTCGTCCAGCTTCCAGCAATATTTAGCACGAACGGGTGTATATTGTGCCATTGCCCCAGGGGTCGTGAAGCCGAGTTCTTCCATGTTCTGGCAATGATTCACAAAACCACGCCGACATGCCGTACACACACCACACCATTGGATTTCTTCGACGGCAACTAAGTCACCAACCTTGAGTTCAGTCACATCTGAGCCGACTTCAACTACCTTGCCCGCAAATTCATGCCCAAGGATATTCGGTGCGGTGACATATCCTGGATAGAGCATATAGCCATCGTCGCCAGATTCGTACATGTGCATATCCGAGCCACAGATACCAACGGCGGCAATTTCGAGGATGACTTCATCAGGAGCAGGTGTTGGGTCGGGTACTTCGCCGAGGTCAAGTGAGGGGTTCTTCCAGACCATAAACCCGTTTCTGATTTTACGAGTATCGCGTTCACGGTCAGACATGTTGTAATCGGGCTTGGGTGCCCATTCTGCATTTAAAGTCAGTGCTTTCATAATAAGTTTCTCCGTTTAATTTTTCACCACAGAGGCACAGAGAACACAGAGAAAAGAAAGGTAAAAAGAGTGCGTTATTCTGTACATGTGGAAATTGACTAAAGTATTTTGTTAATCCAGTTTTCTAGGTAGGTTTGTAGGTTGTCAGCAACCTGTGTGCGCTTATTGGTTTTCGGATGCCAGCGGACGATACCTTCCTGCATCAGCCCATCAACAACCGGAAAGCCAAATAGAATGCCATCGACTCCAGCATTAGCGATGAAGATAATATCTGCAAACGAATACCCCATATCCGCAAATTTTTCATCGTTCCGCATGGCGAGGTTATAAGCAGATAGGTCGCGCACATTCCACACCATCCACAAAAATTGGCGCACATCGTACAGACCATCGGTTTCCAGCAGGAAAGATTTCAGACTATAGTTGAGCGTTACGGATAAATCAGCTAAGCCTTTATCAACCCATTCTTCGGATAATGGTGGGTGGATTTTATAGTCTTTATTAAATTGACGAATTAATTGTGTCCACATAATATCATTTCATTTCTGGCGGACAACGCAGGCGATTGTCCCTACAATAGTTTCAGATAATATTTAAACGGTCGGGGCATGGAAGGCATCCCATTGTTTCTTAAAGTCATGAAGCCCTTCTTGAACACCGAATGCCTGCCGTCCTAGAGCTTGTGCAGTTTTTTCGGTGCTGGACACAATGCGGAACGGAATGCGAACATGGCGATGGGCATCAAGCACTTTCGGGTCTGTCGGGACAGGTGCAATCAGTGCATGATTAACATCAAACAAATCTGCGAGATGATGCGCGAGTTGAAGACGACTGATAGCTTCACTCCCCCAACAGTGGAAAATACCATTGCCATCATGTTCAGCGAGGCGCAAGAGCATGTCTGCCCCATCTGATGCAAGTGTGCCATGTGCGACTTCGTTCACCTTCGGACCTGTCCAGATTTCAGCCACCCGATTATTAGACAGTTGGTCAATCACATAATTGATGAAGTCAAAGCCCAGCCCGTTATCTTTGCGGAGTAGGCTCGGATTGCTGTAGTTGATACCGTAGACACCTGCCAACCGTCCGATGCCATAGCTAAGGTGGTGCACGCCCATGATGTCGCGTTCGCAGATGGTTTTCATGATGCCGTAGAAGTTGACCGGATGTGGTGGTGAGTCTTCGGTAACCAGTTCTTCTTGCCCATCAAACACCCAATCCGTCGAGACAAACACATAACGCGCACCAATTTCGGCACAGGTACGGGCAAAGGCAAGGTTGGCATTCACGAACAAATTCCAGATTTGCTCACGATGATAATACATGTATGCCATATCCAAAAATGCCGCACAGTGAATCACAACATCGGGTTTATATTTGTGTAAAGATTCAGCAATAGCCGATGTGTTGGATATATCGAGGGGGTCAAGTTGATAGTCGTAGTCCCATTCTGGTTCAGGACCATATTGCGAGGCGATAATTTCTATATCGTCACGTTGACGGGCAAAGCGAATCACATTACTGCCGACCAGTCCCGTGCCTCCGGTGATATACAAGCGCATAAAACACCTCTAGTAAGTTTATTTTTAATAAGTGAATTGCAAGTCTTATAGTAATCATATATGATATATCATGTACTGTCAAAATAGAATTTACTCAAATCACTCAAATTGCGGATGGAGACACAGCACAACCGCCACACAATGCACAGCATACGCAAAATTTGAGACTTTATTGATTACAAAATAAATTTTAGGGAGAGATTTATGATACAGGGAATTGCACCGATTGTTTTTATCCCATTTGATGATAACGGTGACATCGATGCAGACGGCTTACGTAATATTGTTCGTTTTGAATTGGACGGCGGGGTTCATGCGCTCGGTATTAACGGATTCGCCAGTGAAGCCTATAAGCTGACCGACACAGAGCGGTTGGACGCGGTAAAGATAGTCGCCCACGAAGTATCAGGTCAAGTCCCGTTGATTATCGGGATTGCATCAGGGAGTACGGAAGCAGCCATTCGTCAGGCACACGAACTCGAACCATATAATCCATCTGCATTAATGGTACTGCCAACATCCACAATGGATAACGGGATTCAGTCGTTTGTCAATCACTATGTTGAACTCGGCAACGCAACGGACATCCCGATCATTGTGCAACAGTCACCCCATATTCCACAGTATGGACACTGTGAACTACCCGCCGACGCCCTCGCAGAAATTGCGGACAAGTCGCCCAACGTCAAATACTTCAAAATCGAAGGACCCGGTGCACCGGACAAAATGAAGCAACTCGCCCCACTATTACCCGATGACCGTCACATGTTTGGAGGTGGTGGTGGCATTACGGTGCTGACTGAACTACAAAATGGTGCAGCCGGACTGATACCAGGGGTTGGGTTTAACGAAGTCTTCCTTAATGCGTGGACAAAGTGGACAGCAGGTGACAAAGCAGAAGCCGAAGCCATCATCAAAAATGCGGACAAACTCGTCAAAGCCGTATCCGGTCATGGGCATGAATATTCACTCCATGTCCGCAAACACCTGATGAAACGCGCCGGATATATCCAGTCTGCCTATGTCCGCAAGCCAACAGTGAACTTCCATGCGTATGATATGCCCGCAATATTTGATATAGTTGATGCACTCGATTTACGTATTTCACAAAACTAAAGAGGGGTATTCATGCAACTAACAGGACAAAATTATATTGCAGGCACAACATCGGCAGACGGTAACGAAACTTTTACGGGTGTGAACCCGCGCACCAAAGCAGACGGTGATGTGCAGTTTTATAACGCAACACAAGGCGAAATCAACCAAGCAGTTGAGGCAGCGGTTGAGGCATTCAAAGAGGTCCGCACCTACTCTGCTGAAAAGCTGGCTGACTTTTTAGATGAGGTCGCCAATCAAATCGAAGCACTTGGCGATGAATTATTAGAAACTGCCGATATGGAAACGGGTCTCGGTCTGCCACGCCTGACGGGAGAACGCGGACGAACCACTGGGCAGTTACGCGCCTTTGGTAATCTACTGCGCGAGGGGTCATATGTGCGTGCGATTATCGATACCGACCCCAATATCCGCCAGATGCAATTCCCGATTGGTCCTGTCGCTGTGTTTTCCGCCAGCAACTTCCCGTTTGCATTTGCAGTCGCAGGAGGGGATACCGCATCAGCATTTGCGGCAGGGTGTCCAGTCGTGGTTAAAGGACATCCGGGGCATCCAGCAACATCAGAACTATTCGCCCATGCCCTCAGCGAAGCCGTTAAAGCACAGGGATTCCCAGCGGGTATGTTCAGCATGATTCAAGGCAATACCATCGAAGTCGGTCAGAATCTGGTCATGCACGATGGGGTTGAGGCAGTCGGTTTTACAGGCTCATTGCGTGGCGGACGCGCCATTTATAACTCTGCAGCCGAACGCGAACGCCCGATTCCAGTATTTGCCGAGATGGGTAGCATCAATCCCGTTGTCATCACACAAACCGCACTTGCAAACCGCAGTGATGAAATTGCTGAAGGGCTCGTAAATTCGGTTACACTTGGTACGGGACAGTTCTGCACCAATCCCGGTCTGATTCTGATGGAAAACACGGATGCAACACAGGCTTTTATTCAATCCGTCACAGCACAGATGAGTGAAAAACCTGAAGGTGTATTGCTCAACGGTGCGATTGAAAGCGGTCTCGAACGCGCCGTCAGTGCAACCAAAACCAAGAGTAGCATCAGCGTATTAACAGGTGGTGAAGCCATCGCCGATAGTGACTTCTTCTGCTATCGCAATACAGTCATGCAAACCACCGCTGAGTCAGTCCGTACTGATGAAGATTTGCAAATTGAACACTTCGGTCCGGTGACGCTATTTGTCTTATGCGATGATATGGACGACTTAAAAGCCACACTGGAAGTCGTTGAAGGCAATCTGACAACAACCATTCATGCCGAAGATGATGAAGTCGATAGTCTACAAGACTTAATCGTATTGATGCGCGAGAAAGCTGGGCGGGTCATCTGGAATGGATTCCCAACAGGTGTTGCTGTTGTTTATTCGATGCAGCACGGTGGACCCTATCCTGCAACCACTGCCCCCGGAACAACCTCCGTCGGTATGACAGCAATCTATCGTTTCATGCGCCCGATTGCGTTTCAGGCGATGCCGGATGCCCTCTTACCCGACGCACTCCAAGATGCGAATCCACTCAGTATCATGCGGATTGTGGATAATCAGCATACAGCAGACGCAATTTAATCTAACAACAGGGGCGGATTTGCGTTCGTCCCGCAGGTTTCCTCATTATGGATTGGGCAAAGCAATTTTACGAACAACAAAACAAGCTGATTGGCGTGTATCAAAGCGATGTACAAGAGTATCACCATGCGAAAGTCAATCTGATTAAGCAGTCACATCCAACCGCAGAGACTGTCCTCGAATTGGGTGCGGGTGGCGGACAGATGGCAGTCGCAACATCACAAACAGGCTACACGGTTACAGCCATTGAGCTTGTCCCAACACTTGCCGACCACATCATACAGTTAGCGACACACCATCAGCATGCTAAATGCTGATTTCTACACAGTCGAATTGGATATGCAATTTGATGTGATTACCTATTGGGATGGGTTTGGCATTGGCTCGGATAATGACCTGCAACGCTTGCTGAAACGCTGTGCAGATTGGCTCAAGCGGGATGGGGTCATGTTGCTAGATGTCTACACACCGTGGTATTGGGCACAGGCACACGGACAAGAAATGCGGTTTGGGGATGTCTCACGTCGCTATGATTTTGACGCAGAGGGCTGTCGTATGTTGGACACATGGTGGCACAACAACACAACAGATGACACAGTCACGCAGTCTTTGCGTTGTTATTCCCCCGCTGATTTGCAACTGTTGCTTGCGGATACAGGTTTATCGTTTGTGTGTATTGTGGAAAATGGCGGAGCAGTTAACGTTGATGGTCAATATGAGAAACACGTAGAGCTTCATCGAGCGATGTCCTATACAGTCAAACTATCACGGACACTTTAGACTATCCGATGTACCACTCATCCTCGCAATAGCGTTTAACCAGACCAGCATGAGATAGTGGCTTACTCAAGTTTTCGATGTCGGTGTTGGTTTCATAATCCAACAATAGCACAGTCTGTGATTGGGCGAGTTCCCGTAGTTGCTTGACTTCATTTTGTAAACAATTATCCAGTACCCAATGATAGCTTGGCAGATAGATTTGTAACCGCGCATCTAAGTACAGCAGTAATTCATCACTATCGACACCTTTTGCATGACCTCGCACTGTGCCATGTTTGCGTACAGTACGCTTGAGTCCTTTCATAGTCGTAACCTCAAACTTACTAGTATCAATGCCATTGGTTTCAAATACTTTAAGTCCTTGCCAGATGCCTTCTACAGACTGCGCTGTCATACCATCGGAAAAGGGAACAGGAATATCACCATGTGGATAGAACGGGCTGAACTTTACCCACGGGTGGTTGCCCTTTGATGTGAGGTCGAGGTGGATTGCATCAGGATAATGCTTTTGCAGTGTTTCAGATTTCTTGCGACGGCTTTCTACTACCAGCATGATTACCTCTATGTCATTTACTATGAAATGAAAACAGCCCCACCAAAATGATGAGGCTGTGAAAAGTCTAGCTAAGATTCAAGCTTATTCGGCTGGAACCAAAACTGCGTCGATGACGTGAATGACACCGTTGTCTGCTTCAATGTCGGTCATGACAACGTTGATGCTGTCGTTGAGGACAACACCGTCGTCGGTGACACTGATGCTGATGGTTGCGTCTTCACCCAAGAGGGTTGGGACAGATTCGCCATCAAGTGTTACAACAGTTTCTGCCATGACTGCACCGTCGATAACGTGGTAAAGCAGTACAGTGTTGAGCAGTTCAGTATCTGCCAACAGTGTTTCCGCATCAGTTTCGAGTGCTTCGAGCAATGCAACGAATGCTGCGTCGGTTGGTGCGAAGACGGTCAGGCTAGCTTCTGGGTTGCTGAGTGCTTCAAGGATGGTAGGGTCAGCGGCGGCTACGGCTGCCAACAGAACAGTAAATTCTGGTTCTTCGCCTTCGGTGGATGCAACAACGATGTCTGCAATGGTGTTACCCATCATCATATCGTCGTCCATGTCATCCATATCGTCCATCATCATAAGGTCGCCAGATAGTGGGTCTACACCCGTTTCGATTTCACCAGCTGCAAGCATTTCGGTGATTTCAGCAACTTCTTCGTAGATTTCATCTGGAATGTCAGCTTCGTGTTTTGGAGCAAGACCAACACCGTTGAGTGCAGCATCCATCAAGTAAACGCCACCACCGGGGAATGCTTCCATATCAGCTTCTGCCAACGCTGCAACCATGTCGAAGACACCTTGGTCAAGACGTTTAACAGCACTGGAAATGATATATTCGGAACCAGGGGTTTCGCCAGCACCGAAGTTGGTTGCCCATTCATCTTGGTCAACGCCGATAACATAAACATCTTGTTGTGCAGCTGCAAGGATACCACCTGTACCGGTTGGACCACCAGCACCGAAGATAACGGATGCGCCTTCACCGATGAATTGTTCCGCAGCCGATGCGCCACGGTCTGGTGCGAGGAAGTCATCAATGTATACACCCAACAGGTTAATGTCTGGGTTGACATACAATGCACCTTGTTCGTAACCGTTACGGAATTTCTTTACAGGAGGAATGTCGATACCATAAACACCTGCAATTGTGTCGGAGTCAACATATGCAGCAACTTTTGCAGCCAGTACACCAGCGAGGAAGCCAGCTTCGTCTTCGCGGAACTGAATACCAACGTAGTTTTCTGGACCGTCAGCAACGAATTGGTCAACACCAATGAAAGCAACATCGGGGTTTGCTTCTGCTGCGGCAAAGGTATCATCAGCAATCAAGAAACCAACAGTAATGATGGCTTCAAAACCTTCATCAATACAGGTTTGGATGTTTGCGACGTAATCTGTTTCAGCTTGTGTTTCAATAAACTTATATTCAAGGTCATATTCTTCAGATGCTTCGACAGCACCTTCGTGGGCGAATTGGTTGAAGCCACCATCATTGACACGACCGAGGTCTGTGACGAGGCATAATGTCTCAATAGCATCTTGTGCAAATGCCATAGGTGCAACACTCAGCGCAAGTACAACTAGGCTGAAAACAACAAGAAATCTTTTCATGCGTGTGTCTCCTAAAATTGGTTTAAGCATAGGTTAAATATCCCGCCACTACTTTAACGCGATACGTCAAATTTTCAAGATAAGATGATGATAGCTTCATGAGATTTTTTTTGTGGATAACTAACAATAATGGGGAAGAAGCAGATATGATGTGGGCAGACTGATGCGCCCGCCCACACACTATCATATTGATTAAACTACGTCACTCTTTAACATACGGCTCGCCAATGGCTTTCGGTGGTGATGCACGACCGATAAACCCTGCCAAAACAATAATCGTCACGGCATAGGGCACCATCTGCAAGAACTGTACCGGAAAATCCACCCCAACCATCTGTAGACGAATACCGAGTGAATCGGAGAAGCCGAACAGCAACGCCGCACCAAATGCGCCAATCGGTGTCCACTTCCCAAAAATCATCGCCGCCAATGCAATAAAGCCCGCACCGCGTGTCATACCATCGTTAAAACTACCCGTCGCTTCCAGTGAAAACCATGCACCAGCCAGCCCTGCAATCATCCCGCTGATGAAGACATTTGTCCAACGTGTACGGTTTACCTTAATGCCCAGTGTATCAGCCGCATGAGGATGTTCACCGACAGCACGAGTACGTAAGCCCCAACGGGTATAGAACAACACGACATGCGTAAAGATAATGGTGACAAACATCATAAAGAAAATGGGCTGATTGGTGAAAATTGCATCGCCAACCACAGGTAAATCACTCAAGATGGGAATCGAGATATTACCAAGTTTTGCAGCACCGGCTTCCGTCGATAGTAAATACTCACGGCGGACGAAACTGGTCACACCCACTGCTAGAATATTGATAACTGTACCGCTGACAATCTGGTCGGTGCGAAAGGTGATGGACAACCAACCATGCAACAGAGCAATAATGCCACCACTACCCACAGCAATGACGACCGCTAGTAGTTGTGCCATTTCTAGTGAAAGACTTGTTTGGCGGAGGAAAAACAATGCCGTAAAACCAAAACATGCAGCAAATAGCATCATGCCTTCAATCGCAATATTAACGATACCTGCCCGTTCACACCAGATACCCGCCATTGCACCAATTGCCAATGGGGTCGCCAGACGTAAACTTTCTGCAATGATAGTCGTGATATTGGTCTCGTTACCGGCTGCGGCTGCGATAATCACTGTCGGGATAAACAGTATCCCACAAAAAATCATCAGCGCGAGCGATAGACGTTTCAGACCCTGTTGCGGGAATTCCGGCAATGCCAAGCCACCACTCAAGACAAACAGTAAACCGACAACACTCAGATACCCTGCTGTAGGAATATCAAGCGGTGCAACCGTCGGGACTTCAGATGCGGATGTGGATTGGAATGTCAGTGTCGTTATCAGGTCACCATCAATCCCTTGTGCTTGTGCAAACATGAACAAGCCGAGAATAATCAGAACAACCCCAATAATACGTAACCGTGTAATTTTGAAGGATGGGCGTATACCCGTGTTTTTCTGTGTCATCGTCGTCATAGTTAACCTCCCCATCCGGTCGAGAATACGAGTTCATTTTCTTCTTCAGCTGTCCGTTTTGGCACACGCCACAAGAAGCGGATAATCTGGTCAGCAGCGACAAACATAATAATGAGTGCCTGTACAATTTTCACAAGGTCAATCGAAATGTCAGCACGAATTTGCATCAAACCAGCACCACTGAGCAATCCACCCCATAGCAATCCAGCCCAAACCATGCTTTTCGGATTATTGCGTGCCAGCAATGCGACCGCAATCGCATCAAAGCCAACACCTGCGAAAAAGCGAGGCAACATCTCATGTTCAACACCGCTGATTTCAATCGCACCAGCCAACCCTGCCAACGCACCACTCAACGCCATTGCAAGCACAACATTACGTGGCACACTCATACCAGCATATTTCGCTGCGTTCTGGTTTGCACCAACCGTCCGCAATTCAAAGCCAAGTGTCGTCCGCATCAAGAACCAGTCCGTTAACCATACCGCTGCAATCATCAACCAGAAGCCAAAGTGTAGTTTACTCTGGTCACCAACAGCAATCAGTACCAGTACCAGTTGAACCACACTCATAATCACTGCCCAGATAATGCCACTGCGCAGGGCTGCCTGCGGATTATCACGGCGAGCAGGTAGATAGTTGATAAGGAACGCAATGCCAGCAATGATAGCTATCACAAACACTAGCAAAATTGGGGTGTTAATCATATCGAAAGTCGGCAACATTGCGGATGGGAAAATCTCCGGTGTCTTCGGCACACTCGAATCAATATCACCCAGTAAGACAGGCTCAACCGATTTAATCAGCCAATCGACCAACAGAATCGCAATGAAGTTCAACATAATCGTTGTAATAACCTCATGCGCCCCTGTATATGCTTTGAGTGCACCCGGTAACGCCCCCCATAAGAACCCGCCAATAATCCCAAATAGTATCACCGACGGAATCAGTATCAGCCCAGGGATGTCAGGAGAGGAGAATGCACCTATCGCCGCCACAGCAATCGCACCAGCATAGAGTTGACCTTCCGCACCGATATTGAACAAACCCGCCTTAAAGCCTAAGCCAACTGCTAGACCCGCAATAATAAAAGGAATCGCACGGACAATTGTCTTCTCCAAATTTGCAGGGAAGAACAACAGAACACGGTCACCAAGACGGAAAAAGAGTACTTCTAAGTTCTGTTCATTCTGCAAAATACCAAACGATTCCGCGCCAAAGTCTGTCCCATTCAGGACACGATTACCCGGACGGCGAATCACCAGATGTTGTTCCAATTGTTCGTTAAGTTCATCATCAAGAATGGCGTTGATAGATGGATTATCAAAGTATTCTGCATCGTACATCTCGCCGATAATGCGGAACTGCGAGCCGAGGTCAGCGGGGTCAGTAATGCCGAGGTCATCAAGAATGGCAATTGTTTCAATCGCTTCTTCTACATCACCATAATCTGCCCCAATAATTCCTATAATGCGGTTTGCATCATCGCTGAATAGCCCAATGCCGAGGTCATCCAATTGCGTCAGAGCTTCCCCCATCCGCACCAAAGACACCTGCCCATATTCGTCGATAGTACGCAGGTCATCAGCAGTCCGCGCGCGGTCTTCTGCCGATAGAGCTTCAAAATCAGGATAGAGTGCAATCGCCTGTTCGACAACGTCATCTGTCAGTGTCTCATTAAGCGTCATCAATTCGGCTAAATCGCGCACATCAGACCGTTCAAGTACATCTAGTTCCGTCAATAAAGGTTGTAAATCACGCACACGTTGCTCACCGAGATTACGGATAGATGGTATCCGCTCGGCAAGTTCGGTCATCGTTTCTTCATCAATTGTGTAATTCTCAAAAAATACTGTATATTCGCGGGTTTCTTCGACACCAACTTCCACAATACGCTCAAAGGGACGTGCCTGCCGTGACAAACTACGGTCAGTTGTGATGTCATTGCTTGCCGCATAGATACGAATCGCTTCAAAGTCGTCAGAGCTTGCCAAATCGTTAACGGTAAATCCGGTGATGGATTCAACCAGCGCGACATATGCTGTTGACGAGACGCGCAAGCCTTCCGCTAAATCCGGTTGCAACGCATTATCACTCACCGTAATTGTAATTAGTGGAATCCCTGCCAGAAATGCCGTAATTACTGCCAAAACAGGCACAAGACTTGGCGAGACGCGCGTCCACAAACGTGTGAAACCCGGTATACCCGGTGGTCGTTGTTGTTCTACTTGTTGTGTTTCACTCATTGTTCTACCTCTACTTGGCTATCATCTTTCACGCCTGCCATCCGCAAGCCGACAGTATCCTTATCTGCTTCTTCAATCGGGATGATGTCGATAATCTCTCCCTCAAACATCACAGCAACACGGTCAGCCAGACTCAGAACTTCATCAAGTTCTGATGACACCAACAAAATCCCCGCACCTTCGTCACGCATACGGATAATTTGTTTGTGGATAAACTCAATTGAGCCAACATCCAAACCACGAGTCGGTTGTGATGCAATCAGCAATTCGACATCCCGCGAAAACTCACGGGCGATGATGACCTTCTGCTGATTACCACCAGATAAACCACCTGCGGCATTGTTGATAATCGGCGGACGAACATCATATTGTTCGACGAGTTGGCTGGCATTCCCTGCAATAGCGCGGTCATCGACCACAATACTGCTAGAGAACTTATCCTTATAGTAGGTATTCAAGACCATGTTGTGCATGACAGTAAAACTAGAAACTAAGCCATCCCGTTGACGGTCTTCCGGCACATGCCCAACCCCTTTTTCCGTCACTTTACGTGGTGAGGCATTCGTCATATTTTCACCTTGAATGAAAAACTGCCCTCTCTGGGCACTGCGCATACCTGTCAGAGCTTCGACCAATTCAGTTTGACCGTTGCCCTGTACCCCTGCGACACCAAGAATTTCGCCACGCCGGACTTCAAAAGTTACCCCTTCGACTGCGGGTAATCCTCTGTCATCATTCACATGTAAATCTTGTACGGTCAGAATATCTTCACCGGGATTGGCGGGAGCTTTATCGACTTCAAGAATCACATCACGCCCGACCATCAGTGAGGCTAAGGATTGCTCAGTAGACTGTTTTGGGTCGGCATGTCCGGCAACTTTACCACGACGCAAAACCACCACATCATCACAGATTTCGAGCACTTCCTTGAGCTTATGGCTGATGAAGATAATACTGACACCTTTGTCGAGGAGGGTGTGCATAATCTTAAAGAGACCGCGCGCTTCCTGTGGGGTGAGAACAGCAGTCGGTTCATCGAGGATGAGAATATCAGCATCACGATAGAGAGCTTTGATAATCTCCACCCGTTGCTGTAGACCAACTGGCAAATCTGTAATCAGTGCATCAGGATTGACATCCAAGCCATACTCGCGCGAAAGTTCGATAATGCGCTTACGGGCGACATCCCGACGTAAAAATGGTCCGCTGACACTCTCGTTACCAAGCATGACATTTTCCGTCACAGTCAATACATCCACCAACTGGAAGTGTTGATGCACCATCCCGATACCGAGATTAATCGCATCCTTCGAGCCAGTGATTTCAACCGAGCGACCGTTGACCAGAATTTCGCCTTCATCGGGTTTATACAACCCATAAATCAGATTCATTAGTGTGCTTTTGCCAGCACCGTTTTCACCGAGTAAGCCTAACACCCGTCCTTTATTTAAGGTCAGGTTGATGTTGTCATTTGCTAATACACCGGGAAAACGCTTGGTTATGCCCCGAACTTCTAGAACGGGGGTGCGTTCACTCATACGGTACACCTTTCAACTACTTGTATCCTGTAATACGATGCCCACGATTATAACGCAAATTTTATATATAACAGTGACGAGTGACAAAATGAGTCATGAGTATGGGGATTAATTGCATTACAATTGATACATAACTCACCCGATATAGGACACAATATGCACATCGACCTGAAAACAATTGAGCAATCCCAAACCCCACCCCCACTATTCAAGCGTGGCGCGCCGATGTGGAATGACCCATATATTGCAAAACAGATGCTCAACTTCCATCTCGGCGAATCACATGATATTGCTAGCCGTCGCCCTGAGATAATCAACACCATCGTCACATGGATTCATGACACATTGTCACTATCAGCAGGTAAGGCATTGCTTGACCTCGGTTGTGGTCCCGGTTTGTATACACGCCGATTTGCACAGCGTGGGTTGCAGGTCACAGGTGTGGATTTTTCGGAAAATTCGATTGACTATGCCATGTCACAAGATAGCGACTCGACATATATTTGTCAGGATTATACGTCGCTGGATTTACCGGATAATGCCTTTGATGTGGTCATGATGATTTACGGTGATTTCTGTGTGTTATCGGATAGTGAACGGGATAATCTGCTAGCCAATGTCAGACGCTGGTTGAAACCTGATGGTGCATTTGTATTTGACGTAACTACACCGAAGCTTCATGCATATTTGGAGCATCATCGAACATGGTTCGCTAAACCAGAGGGAGGCTTCTGGACAGACCAGCCTTATATGGTGTTGGAGCAGGGATTTGCCTATCCCGAACAGGTTCGCTGTGAGCAGTTTATTGTGATGACCGATGACGGCTCACACACACTCTATCGCAACTGGTATCGTGATTACACGCCGGATACGATTACCCCTATCTTGCAGGCAAACGGGTATAATCAAATAGAAACCTACACCGATTTAGCAGGTACACCCTATACAGATGATTCTGAGTGGTGTGGTGTAATTGCGCGACAATAAACGAGGATAGACCATGCGTCCCATTGATTACATTATCTTTGACATCTCCGGTTGGAATTTGCTGGAAGTCAAAAAACTAGAAAAACGCTGGATGAGTAAGACCAACAATGACCAGCTATCCATCAATCTATTTACAGAACGCCCTGACTTTAACGCCAACCTCAGCGACATCGAAGTATTACGCCAACAAACCTTAGACAGCATCCGGCAATATAGCGGTGAAGTCGCCGAGATTCGTACTGTTGAACTTGATGACATCCCTGCGCTATGTCTGATTATCAAAATCCCGCAACCACAGGGTGGATATGTCTATATCGGGACATATACGCTTGCATTTCAGCAATCCAGTTATGTTATCAAAGTCCAGTGTGCCGAGACTCAACATATTGGGCAACGCGAGACCTTTGCCCTACAGCAACTCATCACAAGCGGTCAACTCGAATTAGACATCGGCAGTCCGTCGTTTTCACCGGATAGTATCACACCGGAGATGGAAGCCCTCATCAGCCAAACCAGTGATTCAACCCGATTTGATAGCCAATTTCCACAACATCCGCTCAGCCGTACCCGCCTTATTCTCAATCATATTTATAAGACAATACAACTCAATGTAGCACTCAAGAAGCTTGAACTATTCCAACACGAATAAACCGCTAAAACGGGAACAGAATGGGCAATACGAGCATCGAGACGATAAATGATGCAATCACAAAGGGTGTGCCCAACTTCACATAATCCATAAAGCGATAGTTACCCGCCCCCATCACCAGCGTATTGACAGGTGATGCAACCGGAGTCAAAAATGCCATTGACGCAGCGATTGCCACAGCCATCAAAAACGCATGCGGTTGAATATTCAGCTGTTGTGCGATTGCAATTGCGAGTGGCGCGATGATGACACTGGTTGTCGTATTCGATAGAACTTGTGTGAGTGCTGATGTGAGAATGAACAACCCTGCCAGCACAACGATAGGACCCAATGTGCCTAAAGTCTGAGCAAAAGCAGTCCCCAATACGGCAATCCATCCCACTTTAACCAGCGCAGTACTCATCGGCAACATACCCGCTACCAGTACAATACTCTTCCAATCAATCGACCCATAGGCTTCATCCATGGTCAGGCATCCTGTCAGCACAACCATCAAACTAGCAAGCATGGCAGTTGTTGTTGTTGGTAACCACCCACCGACCAATACCACCAGCATCCCTATCAAAATCAGTAAGGCTATCGGGGCTTTTGACCGATTATAGAGTATAGATTCAATTTCGCGTGTACCGCCTATCAGAACAAAATCACGGCTACGCTTACTCAATCGCAGAATATCGCTCCATGCCCCCTGCACCAATAAGACATCACCAAATGCCAACTTTTCCTCACGGAAGTGTTCGATTCTGCCATATCCCGGACGGCGCACACTCAGCACCGTTAAGTTATAGTGGCTACCAAAACGTAAATCGAATAAGTTCTTTCCCTGCAATGATGAGCGTGGCGGTAAGACAACTTCTGCCACACCGACTTCCTGAGAGATAAGTGCATCGCGGTCACTGGAGCGGAGTGGTTGTAACGCCAGTTTTTTATCGAGCACGAGATGAGATACATTCGCTGTTTCACCTTGAAGAATAAGCACATCGTTGTGTTCCAGCACAGTCGAAGGGCGTGGATGAATCGGTATTTGGCGCGATGATTGCACAACAATTTTCTGATTAGCGATTTCAGCGATTTTACGGGCTGGCGGAGGGCGCAAGATTTCCAGAATGTTCAGGTCATAATTGTGTCCGATGCCGACCTCATCTATTGTCTTGCCGACCAGAGACGATGCCGACCGAATCCGCGCACGAAAGACACTTTCGCCTAGATGATAACTTTCAATCAACTCGGTAGCACGTTCGGCAGCTTGTTCATTCCCGTTTGTAGGCGTGTTATCGGGCAAATATTTGCGGAGGGCGAGGGTCAACAATACCGCGACAATCGTCAGCAATATGCCCATCGGCGCAAAATCAAAGAAGCTAAACGGTTCATAGCCAGCTTCAATCAGTGCATCGACCACAATAATATTAGGTGGTGTACCAATGAGCGTAATTGCCCCACCGACAAGCGATGCAAACGCCAACGGCATCAATAAGCGTGACGGGTTGATGCGGACACTCAACGCGACACTGATAACAGCAGGCATCAATACAGCGACAGTCCCCGTACTACTGATAAAACCCGATACAACAGCTACCGTCGTCATGACCACCACAAGCAAACGAGTCTCACTCGTGCCAGCAATGGACACAATCCGGTTCGCCAACATCGCAGCCAATCCGGTTTGGAAGACTGCCCCACCGACAATAAATAGTGCCGCAATCAACAAAACTGCATTACTGGAAAACCCCGATAATGCCTCTTCGACCGTCAAGATATTTGTCACCATCAGCGCGACCAATACCGACAACGCAACTACATCAACCCGTAACCGTTCTGTGATAAATAGAACCATCGAGACGATGAGAATGATAAGCGTCATAATCATATCAGGTGTAATGTCCAAATTGCCCTCCCCTGCCTGACATCATACCTTTAGTTTAACGTTTAAGTGACAGCAAAACAATTCAGATTGTTGGCGTATTCGTTTAGCATTTCTAGCCAAATGGTTGACAGATTCGATAACTTGCGTTATTTTGCATACGTATGCAGAATATCAATCCATGACAACAAATACAAAATCAACTAACAAATTATCGAGGAGTAACAATGGCTGTCACATATCTCAAGCGGGGCAAAACCGTAGACGAAAAAGCACAAGCAGATGCAAAAGTACAGGACACAGTAAAAACAATTCTGGCAGATATTGCCGAACGCAAAGACGATGCTGTCCGCGAGCTATCTGAAAAGTTTGATAACTGGTCACCGGAAAGTTTCAAGTTATCTGACGAGCAAATACAAGACATTATTTCTGGCTTACCTCAGCAAGTTATTGACGACATTAAATTTGCACAAGAACAAGTCCGTAACTTCGCCAAAGCCCAACGTGCTGCTCTACAAGATGTCGAAGTTGAGACCTTACCCGGTGTCATTCTCGGACATAAAAATATCCCCATCAAGCGGGTTGGTTGTTATGTCCCCGGTGGACGCTATCCGATGGTCGCCTCAGCGCATATGAGTGTCTTGACCGCAAAAACTGCCGGATGTGAGTATGTGGTCGCTTGTACCCCACCCATCAAAGGCGAAATTCCAGCCGCAACAGTCGCAGCGATGCACTTAGGCGGTGCTGATGAAATCTATCTGCTTGGCGGTATTCAAGCGATGGCAGCAATGGCATATGGCGCAGTCGGCATTGAACCTGTCGATATGCTCGTCGGTCCCGGTAACTCTTATGTCGCGGAAGCCAAACGTCAATTGTTTGGTCGCGTCGGTATTGACTTGCTAGCAGGTCCAACCGAAGTGCTGGTGATTGCCGATGATACATCCGATGTTGAAATTTGTGCGACAGATTTACTCGGTCAAGCCGAACATGGTCCAACCTCCCCTGCTGTTTTGCTCACGACCAGCAAAGCCATTGCAGACGGTATTCAAGCTGAGATTGATAAGCAATTGGATGTCCTCCCGACAGCCGACCTCGCCAGTGTTGCATGGGCAGATTATGGTGAAATCATTTTATGTGATACTGATGAAGAAATGGTCGAAGTTGCCGACGAGATTGCCAGTGAGCATGTCGAAATCTTGACCAGTGACCCACAATATTTCCTCGATAACATGACCAACTACGGCGCGTTGTTCCTCGGACCACGCACCAATGTCGCCTATGGGGATAAAGTCATTGGCACAAACCACACCCTACCCACTAAAAAAGCAGCCCGCTATACCGGTGGTTTATGGGTCGGCAAGTTCATCAAGACTGTGACCTATCAGCGCGTGACAACCGACGAAGCCAGCGCGATGGTTGGCGAATATGGTAGCCGTCTATGTGATATTGAAGGCTTTATGGGACACAAAGAACAATGTGACTTACGGGTGCGCCGTTATAGCAAGGAAGCTATCAGCGAATAATTTTCTTGCAACTGACATGTGGAGGGGCGGTGTGATGTGTTATTATCGCCTTTTCACAGATGAGTTGAGCAGATAGCATGGCAAAAAAAGTCACCTCAATCGAAGTCGCTAAACGGGCGGGTGTATCACAATCAACCGTATCGCGGGTATTCAGCGACAATAGCCCAAATGTGTCGGCAAAGGCAAAGCAACGTGTCTTGCAAGCCGCAACAGAATTAGGGTATCAGCCCAACATCATCGCCCGCATGATGAGTACCCGTCAGACCAACATTATCGGGATTGTGATGGCAACGGTGACTAGTCCATTTTATCCCTACGTGCTGGACAAATTCTTGCAGGAAATGCAAGCAATTGACCGTCAGGTATTGCTATTCACAGCATCCGGCAGTCAAAGCGTGGATGATGTCCTACCGCTGGTCTTACAATATCAAGTCGATGCACTGATTGTGACCTCGGCGACTTTATCATCTGAAATGGTCGAGATTGCAACACAGCGAGGCACACCTGTTATCTTGTTCAATCGCTCGGTCAATAACCCAAATGTGAATGCTGTCTGTGCCGAAAATATTGCGGGTGGCGCATTGGTAGCTGATGCCTTACTAGACACAGGTCATGAACGACTAGCGTTTATTGCAGGTGTACAGAATACCTCGACCAGTCAAGAACGTGAGCAAGGATTTACCCAACGCTTACAAGAACGCGGATATGACAGTTTGCAACGTGTGCAGGGACATTACACTTACGAATCGGGTTTTGCAATGACAGACACATTACTCGACAGTGATACTCCACCGGATGCGATTTTTGTAGCCAACGATATTATGGCGATTGGCGCAATTGATGCCCTTCGTCGGCGCGGGTTGACAGTCGGAGAAGATGTCAGTGTGGTCGGATTTGATGATATTCCGATGGCGGGATGGGATGGCTACCAACTGACTACTATTCGGCAAGATGTCGATACCATGATTCAGCATACCATTGAGATTATGCTCATGCAACTGAGTAACCCACAAACCCCATCAGAGACACGCTATGTCACAGGTGAGTTGGTGGTCAGGCAGTCGGTGCGGGGATTATAAACAAACTTCACCACAGAGACGCAGAGAACACAGAGGGTAAAGGTGGATAGAGAGGGTCATTTTGCAAGTCGATTCCGAACCTGACTACATACTTGAACTGACATTCTTTGCATATTGGCAGTTCAACGTTTAAACAAGAGTTATGACAAAGAGGAGCTTATGACAAATTCAATGGAAGGCAAAGTTGCGCTGGTGACAGGTGGCGCGGGTGGTATCGGCAGTGCAATATGTCGTCGGCTCGCATCAGAAGGTGCATCGGTTGTTGTCACCTACAGTCGGAGCAAAGACAAAGCCGAAGCACTCCTTGCCGAGTTAGATGGCGATACCCACTTAGTGATGCAAGTCCCTGTTGATGATAGTGAGGCACAGTCAAAACTCGCAGAAGCCATTGAGGAAAAATACGGCACACTCGACATTTTGGTCAATAACGCAGGCATCACCAAACCTGTCGCCCATGATGACCTCGATAACCTCACCGATGAGTTAATCGACGATATTTTCCGTGTGAATGTGCGTGGTGCATTGGCATCTGTGCGGGCGATGAAAGCACTTTTGAGCGCAGAGGATGGCGGGCTAGTGATTAACATCAGCTCGATTGCCGCACGAACCGCCGTCGGCAGTAATGTCGCTTATTGTGCCAGCAAAGCCGCGATGGATAATATCACCATGAGCTTAGCACGGGCACTCGCACCGGACATCCGTGTCGTCAGTGTTGCCCCCGGTTGGGTCTATGGGGAATATGCCAAACGGATGCCACCAGAGATGATACAAGAGCAACGCGACCTTACCCCATTAGGACGCATTGCCAATGCCGAAGATGTCGCTGATGCGGTGTTTGCTGTGGCTACACAGTTGACCTTCACGACAGGCGCAATCATTCCCGTTGATGGCGGTAGACCGTTGACATAGCGCATTTACCATCTATAAGTTCACATTATCTTGTATCGAATATGCAGGCTTACAACTATACTGATAGTATGTAGTTACGTCAGGTTGATATGGAGATAATCGGATGAGTGACATCACCCAAGAGAAAATTTATGCGTTACTCGACGAGATGGCAAAATATAAACACACAGGACGGATGTGGGGTGAGACAGGTGCAATTCCCTATTCGCAACTGCGACGGATGGGAAATAACGCTATAGACGACATCATGACCTACATCAAGGATGGGCGGGCAAGTAACAACGCCGTTCGCGGTCATATCATTCGTCTTCTAACTGAAATCGGTACACCCAAAGCAATCTCCGCACTCCAAGACCAGTTACAAGTTGAAAGCGATACGGTTCACCGCAACATGATTCACCATGCCCTGCGGAAACACGGCATAGATATATACCAACCCCTACTTGATATGTTAAAAACAGGCGATGATGAACAAGTCCGTGAGGCAGCCAAAAGCTTACGCGCACTAGGAGACGATGGGGCTGCCAAGATGGTTGCGCTATATGACGATGTGCGACCTGTAGCTCAGGCGGCAATTATCAACGAAATGACACAATATTGGCGCACATTTGATGCGATTGTGCCGTACTTCCTTGATGGTCTACAAAGTGAACATGCCGTTATCCGTAAGCAAGTTGCCCAATCCTTGAAATCTACCCGCGTCCGTGATGACAAAATCGCCCCTGCACTATTGCAAGCATTACAACAAGAATCCGATGATGACATCTTGCATGAGATGGTTTTTGCATTTGAATATCATCCCTATCAACCTGCTCTACCGACTATCCTTGATACAATTGAGAAACCGACATTTGTAAGTGTGTTGATGCGCGTCCTCATCGTCTATTCCAAAGAGGGTTGGGTTAACAATGACCATCTTCCGAAATTTGACGAGATGATAAACCAATACGCTGATAGTGAAACCCATCAACATGGTAATGCTGTTGTCCACCTCAAACAGTTATCAGAAGTCCTCGGCAACATCGGCACACCCGAAGCCCGTGACATGCTTATCCGCCTGACAGAATTTGAGTTCAGCAAGAATAATCGGCGTGGTGCGGATGTCCAATCCAATGCTCAAGCTGTCCTTGATACATGGGGACAGACATAATCTGCTATCAACCACCGATGCCCAGGATAGCGTAGCCACCTGTAATCAGATAGAGATTTCAGTCATTTTGGGGGAATGTAATCAAACTGTGATATACCTGACCCAAACCACGGAATCTTATTGATAAGTACCTGCTCATCACTGCCATCTGAAGCAATTGTATAAATGCCCTCGTTGCCAATGTAAGCAATCCGTCCATCTGGTAGCCAAAGCGGTTCACGTCCGTTGGTCAATCTACGAACGCCAGAGCCGTCACGATTCATGATGAATATTTCCCAATTGCCAAACGCAATCTGTGTCCCATCCAGCGAAAATGTTGGATGTGTATCCCCACGATTATTAACAGTCAACCGACGTGGATTGCGCCCATCACTATCCATCATATAGATTTCATAACTGCTAAATTGCGAAGCAGGATTAGTATGAATAAACGGGTTAAAAGTGCGGTCAGATGTAAAGACAATAAATTGTCCATCAGGTGAGTAAGCTGGCATATTATCGAGTCGTTCTTGATTCGTAAGGTTGCTAATTTCGCCTGTTGCTAGTTCTAAGCGGTAGATGTCAAACACTTCATCAAATGTCGCCTGAAAAACAAGATACCTACCATCCGGTGACCATGCAGGATGTGAATAAGCTGAGCCACCTGTATGCAATAGTTCTATATTCTCTCCATTCGCATCCATCAGATACAGACCATATTCTGTATCATTAGACACATAAGCAATTTGTGTCCCATCAGGTGACCATGTCGGATAATCATCATTACCATCGTTATCAGTTAGACGACATAATTGTGTGCCATCCTCATCAATGCGATACAACTCCATACCTATCTGCAAAAATATCCGGAACACAAATTGACCATTTTCAGTACGTATTAAGTCTCGGCACATCGGTGTAGATGCTGTGAATCTCGGTTCTTTCATCCTTTCTAATTTCAGTTCATCTACTGAAGGTGTTGGCGACCCCAATGCTTCAATAAATGTGAAGTCTGTTTGTGGCGCGCCATAGAAACTAGGGGTTGTTGTGATAATAATAGGTTGAATTGGGTCAGGGCTAGAGTAGTCGTTCAGCAAAATTAGCATCGACACCAGAATGACAACACTCATAAAAAGAGCAAGCCAAAGAGGAACTCGTTTTTGAAACAATGGCAATGGTTCGTTTTTCTTCTTTGGCTTATCTGTCATGGTATAAACTCATCAATCGGAATGACACATGGGTCATTCCCTACAATTACTTAGCCGATATATCTTATTTACACATTCGGTAATAACATCCCCCACTTAAATCGTCGCCTGCTGGAGTTTCAGCCAGCGGTAGCCGTAGCGTCCGAGTGTCACTGAGTCCACAATGTCGGTTTCGTCAGACAGGATGTCTGTAAATTCCTGCCCTTCCGGTAGTGGAATCGTCAAATCATCTTCGCTAAGGTTGTGCAATGCCAGATACAAATCCTGTGTTTCTCTGCGCCAGAAACAAAGGGCATGGTCAGGCAAGTCTTCAATCCAGTCAATAGATGCGGTCGCCAATGCCAGATGCGCTTTACGGGTCGCAATCATATGGCGGACGGTATATAGCAACGAAGATTCATCAGCTTGTGCGGACTTGACGTTGACCTGTTGATAGCCAAATACTTCATCATCAATCACAGGCGCGAACAAGGTATCGGGGTCAGCATCAGAAAATCCTGCATTTTTACTATCATCCCACTGCATCGCGGTACGGACACCGTTGCGGTCGAACAGTTTGATGTTGTCGCCCATACCAATCTCATCGCCATAGTAGAGAACGGTCGTACCGGGTAGCATAAACAGCATCGAGTGCATCAGTTCAATTTTGTCGCGGTCGTTGTTCATCAGTGGTGCAAGCCGACGACGAATGCCGAGGTTCATGCGCTGTTCGGGGTCAGGTGAATAGAATTCCCACATAAATTGACGTTCTTCTTCGGTAACCATCTCTAGCGTGAGTTCATCGTGATTACGGAGGAAGGTCGCCCATTGTGCATCCTCGACAGGTATCTCTGGGGTACGGTTCATGATGTCGATGATGCTACTGCGGTCACCCTTTGCCAATGCCATATAGAGGCGTGGCATCACAGGGAAGTGAAAGTTCATATGAAATTCAGGGGCTTCTTGCGTGCCAAAATATTCAATCACATCTTGGGGCCACTGATTGGCTTCACCCAATAACACCCGTCCCGGATAATTTTCATCGACAAACTTCCGCATCCGTGCCAGATACTCATGCGTTTCAGGCAAGTTTTCGCAGTTTGTGCCCTCACGCTCAAACAGATATGGCACAGCATCGACGCGAAAGCCATCAATACCAAGGTCTAGCCAGAACTTCATGACATTAATCATCTCGTCCTGTACTTTGGGGTTGTCATAGTTCAAATCCGGTTGTGAGCTATAGAAGCGATGCCAGTAGTAAGAATCAGATTGCTCATCATATGCCCAGTTTGATTCTTCGGTATCGAGGAAGATAATTCGTGCATCACTGTAGGGTTCGTCGTTATCATTCCAGACGTAGTAATCGCGCCATGCCGAATCCTTTGAGCGACGAGATTCCTTAAACCACGGATGCTCATCAGAGGTATGATTGACGACAAGGTCAGCGATGATACGTAAGCCCTTATCATGAATGGCATCAACCGTCATCTTGAAGTCTTCCAGCAAACCAAAGTTTTCGTGAATGCCATAAAAGCTCGCAATATCATAGCCGTCATCGTTGAGTGGTGAGGGATAAACAGGCAAGAGCCAGATACAATCGACACCCAGCCACTTGAGATAATCAAGCTTATCGCGCAAACCGATAAAATCCCCGTGACCGTCACCATTTCCATCAGCGAATGCCCGTAAGGGTAGTTCATAAAAAATTGCGGTTGTATACCAAGCCATTTTTCTACTGTCTTTCCATCTCAAATTTTTTCAATAATTACGCAAATTTTACTCGACTATTGGCGGATATGCACACCATAAAGAAAACAGAGCCACATACGACGATGTGGACTCTGTTGAAATCAAGTAGATTGGAGCGTTCTGAATGGTATCAGCCACCTTTGACTGAACCAGCCAACAGACCACGCACGAAGTAACGTTGCATCGAGATGAACACAACCAACGGGACAAACATCGAAATAAATGCCGCACTTGTTAGGATGTGCCATTGGTCGCCACGAGTACCGAGCATGTCTTTGATACTGACAGTCATCACAATATTGTCATCTTGAATACCGAGGAATACGGATGCGACGAGGAAGTCGTTCCATACCCACAGGAATTGGAAGATGGCGAATGATGCCAATGCCGGAATCGAAAGCGGTAGAATCAAGTTGGTGAAAATCGTGAAGTGAGAAGCCCCATCAATTTTCGCCGACTCAATAATTTCACGCGGGAGACCACCAATATAGTTACGTAACAAGTAGATAGCTAACGGCAAACCAAAGCCTGTATGTGCCAACCACATGCCCGGATATGTACCATTCAAACCAACGGTACTATAGAGACGAAGCAGTGGAATCAGCGACAATTGTAGAGGCACAACCAGCAAGCCTACCACAATCGCAAACAAGAATTGACGACCACGGAACTCCATCCACGAGAACGCATAAGCCGCAAACGCCGCAATCACAATCGGGATGATGGTCGAAGGAATCGTCACCGTGAATGTATTGATAAATGCTTGACCGATATTATCATTGGAGAAAACTTCATTGTAGTTATCCAAAGAGAATGTAGGGGGTGTATCTTGAACATAGAAGAAGCGTTGACCGCGTTCTAGCTCAAATGCTGTCTCCGATGTCCAACGATAGTTACCGTCTGCATCAAGGGTAAAGGTCGTACCATCTTCAAGGTCAATAGATTCACCCGCAGTATAATCTGCGATACCGGTCTGGTCACGATCTGCCAAGTCTTCATTCGCAGGCAAGAACCCACCACCAAATGTACTTATCACCGCCGCTGTTTCTTCATCAAAAACATTCCCTGCGATGATAAACAAGCCATCTTCTTCGACCATATCAGGGGTTGCGCCTGTGCGAGCTTGGTTATTTTGCGATGTTGCACTCAGTGCAGCCCACCACCCAGATGCAACAATATCATCTCTATCACGGAACGAACTAACTAATAAACCAAATGTAGGTACTGTCCAGATAACTGCCAGAGCAAGAAGTGCGATACGAACGAGCAACGCACCAACAGACATATTTAGAATGGGGACACGTGCGCTCATCGACCTTGCTCCTGTTGCTGAAACTGACGAAGATTCCATACAAGAATGGGGACAACAGCAACTAGCAATACAACCGAAACAATCGCACCCCGTCCGACATCGAAGTTACGGAAGGATTCGTTGAACATCATATTTGCCAAAACCTGTGTACCATTCTGACCATTAGTCATTGCTTGTACGATATCGAAAACTTTGAGGACAACAATTGTAATTGTGGTCAACACAACCAGAATCGTGCTCATAATTTGTGGAATGATAATATTGAAGAAGATACGGACTTCGTTCGCGCCATCAATACGGGCAGCTTCTTTGGTTTCTTCTGGTACACCACGCAACGCCGCTGATAGCAACACCATCGCAAAACCAGTCTGAACCCATACCAGAATAATCATCAATAGCAGGTTATTCCACGGCTGAATCGTCATCCATGCCTGCGCCTCACCACCGAGGGACACAATAATCGCATTGAGCAAACCTATCTGCTCAACATCGGGTCCTTTATAATAGTATATGAACCGCCAAATCACACTCGCACCAATAAACGAAATCGCCATCGGCAAGAAAATCAACGACTTAGGGATTGTTCCCCAGCGCACATCATCTGCCAGAATTGCAATCAACAGACCAAATACTGTACTCAACAACGGCACGAGAAGCCACAAAATATTGTTGCGAACCGCTTCCCAGAAGCCCTCATTTTCAGGATTAAATGCCCACTCATAGTTGCGGAACAGGACAAAGTTCTGCTCGACCTCAGCATTCGCTTGTTCGAGTACAAAATCAATACCATCACCATTCGTTCGTAGATTCGCAGATTCAATATCTTCAAGCGTCAGTTCAGACAATGACGGATAATCATCAACCAGCACATCACGTACAGCAAGCATACGTTCGGCATTAATGTCCGTTGCAAAGTTGATATTTAAGTCACGAACTTCTTCTGGATATATAGGTGCGTTAACACGGACATTACCATCCGCATCACTAAAGCTCAAATAAAATGTTTGAATAGCAGGGAAAACAAGATATACAAACAACAAAATAAGTGCAGGTGCCACGAACAACCATGGGCGAATTGCCTCGCGCTGGTTTTCTTTACTTTCTATCGGGTCACCATTTGGTCCAAGCGGGTCAGCGACGAGTTTGTCAAGTGCCCAATTGCTTCCCCAGAAGTAAGCAACCATTGCGCCAACACCGAGGACAATAAAAGCAACCCCGGTAAAAACTTGACTCAGTTCCATAACGTAATCTCCAATAAATATTTTTCAGATATAACAATCAGGGAGACCGAAGTCTCCCTGACTGTATCATTTACAGTGTAAATCAGGTGTTACTGGTCAAGACCATCCCATGTTTCTTGGATAGCTGCAGCAACTTCTTCTGCTGATGTACCGTTGATGAAGTCAACCATACCACTCCAGAAGGAACCTGCACCAATCGCACCGGGCATCAAGTCAGATGCGTCGAAGCGGAAGGTGGTTGCGCCAAGCAGAATTTCACCCTGTGCACGCAACAAGTCATTTGCGTAGGCATCTGGGTTAACACCAGTGTGTGCAGTCAGCATACCAGCGCGGCTCATCCAAATTTCGTGAGCAATTGGTGTTTGCAAGAATTCAATCATTGCCATAGAAATTTCGCTGTCGTTGAATACACCAAAGAGTGTACCTGCACCCAATACAGGGTTACCGAGGTCTTCACTTGCGAATGAAGGGAAGTAGAAGGTGCTGTAATCCAAACCAGCTTCCATCATTTCTACGTCAGGGAAGAAGGATGGAATGAAGGATGCTTGACGGTGCATGTAGCATTGTGGAGGAATGCTGAACAGACCGGCAGGAGAATCACCGAAAGAGGTGGTTGCAACCGCACCAGCACCACCAGCGGTCCAGCCTTCGCTGAACAAGAATGTGCCGAAGGTGTTCATTACATCAATAACTTCTTCGCTATCGAAGGAAAGTTCATTAGTGACCCACATATCGTAGGTTTCTGGGCTATATTTACGGAGCATGATGTCTTCCATCCAGTCGGTTGCTGCCCAACCAGTTGCACCACCGGATTCAACACCGATACACCATGGGGTGTTACCATCAGCTACCATTTGTTCGCTCAATGCGATCAGGTCTTCCATTGTTTCTGGAATTTCGTAACCAGCATCAGCAAAGTTATCGGGGACGTACCATACAAGGCTTTTCATATCTTGCTTGTATGGGAAGATGAAGAATTGGTCTTCACCATTTTCATCAGGGAATGTACCGAAGGATGCCCAGTCAGCACCAGCAGCATAGTTATCTACAACCCATTGACGCATATCTTCGCCAAGTGGAATTAGTTGACCATCTGATGCAAAGTCTGCAGCAAGACCTGGTTGTGGGAAAACGAAGACATCTGGTGGATCGCCACCTTCAACGCGAACTTGAATCAATTGTTCCGCATCGTTAGAACCACTTGCGTTTACTGTCGCGCCAGTTGCTTCTTCAAATAAACCCATAACAGCTTCTAGGTGAGTAAAGTCAGTATCAACCCAAGGGCCGAATACTTCAATTTCTTGTCCGCTGAAATCATACTTCGCAGCAAATTCTTCGAAGCTATCCCAGTTGAAGCGTTCTGGTTGGTCACCAACTGCCACATCTTCAAACTCTTGCGCACTAGCAGGTACAATTACGAGAACTGCCAGCAACGCCATGATGAGAGAAAGACTAAATGCTTTTTTCATTCGTTACTCCTCTTAAACGTTTAATTAGATTATATATTTGACTGGAGGATGTATCTCCACATACTTAATATATAACACAATTTCGAGAAACGAACGAGTGTCCTGTGCACTATGCACAACAAAACCCATTTTTTTTTGAAATAATGATGTGATTTTAAGTTTCCACTAAGGATTTATCGTACAACTTATACGATGTTTTATAGCTACATTGCTCAGCATCCAACGCAAAATTAGTAGTACTATGACACATATTCCGCAAAATGGTTACATTATACACGAGATAGCTATCATCGTTTTCTATATGCTTGTATCAAAGGGAAATGCTTGGGGTTTTTAGGCAAAGGAGTTAAGTCTATGTCTGAATCAATCCAAACAACATCTATCATAGATGAGCTACGCGAAAGTCTATTATGGGATGTCATCGACCAAAGTCAACACTCGCTTGTCATTACAGATAATAGGGGGACTATCCTATATGTCAATGACTACTTCTGCCAGATTTCCGGTTATACCAAAGCAGAATTAATCGGTGGTAATCAACGTATACTAAAATCAAGTGTACATTCAGATAATTTCTTCAGTGATTTGTGGGAAACAGTATCCGCAAATCAGGTCTGGAACGGGCAAATATGTAACCAGAATAAGTCAGGGGAAGTCTATTGGGAAGACGTGACCATCTATCCCATTGCATATAAAGACCAAGATTATTTTGTTGGCATCAAGAGAGATATCACAGCCCAAATAACCGCACAAACACAACTGAAGGAAGCAAAAAAGACCCTACAAGGGATGATTGATGCGGTCACAGAAACGTTACTACTCGTCAATCGAGAAGCCCATCCTCTCATCGGTAATACAACTGTTGCCGACCGTTTTGGTATGACACTCCCAGAATTTTTGCAGAAGTCAGCTGAGGAATTATTGCCAGCAGACATCATAAACAATCACCTAACTGCCATCAAGACAGTCTTTGAAACAGGTGATTCTGTTGACATGGTTGACATGATGGGGTCACGTCATATGCGGACATTGTTCTATCCGGTATTTGATGATGCCGAAGAACACATTGAGAACGTTGTGATTTTTGCGAGGGATATTACACAGGAGGTCGAATATACAACTCGGCTACAAGAGAGTGAAAAGCTTCATCGCGCTATCCTCGACACCATATCCGATGCTGTCTTTATCACCGATGATGATGGTAATCTGACATTTGTATGTCCCAATATTCATCAGATATTTGGATACACAAAAGATGAAGTCAAACAGATGGGCACTATCGACAGTCTACTAGGTCATGTGGATATACCAGAAGCAGAATTGCGAATACACGGTGAGCTTCAAAATATCGAAATCGAGATTACCGACAAACAGGGACAAACCCATACCCTTCTGGTTAATGTCAAAGCCGTTCACATTAATGGCGGGACACGCCTATATAGCTGTCGGAACATCAGCGAACATAAACGTACTGAAGATGATTTACGCTATCATTCGCTTGTTTTGTCACAAGTCTCTGATGCCATAATCCTGACAGATTTAGATTTTAATATCTTCTCGCTAAATCCCGCTGCAGAAGCTATCTATGGTTGGCAATCTGACGATGTGATTGGGCAAAATTGGGGAGAACTTATTCCCGTTACCTACAAAAACACAACACGAAACGATGTCATTGCTACATTCCGTAATTTAGGATATTGGTCAGGTGAGGTTATCCAACAGAATCGTCAGGGTAAAAAACTTCACATCATGGCATCTGTCAATGTTATTCGAGATTCAAAAGATAATCCAATCGGTGTTGTCTCCGTTAATCGTGACATCACCCACCGTGTCAAAACAGAGTCCGCTTTGCGTGCTGGCGAAAAACGATTCCGTCGCGCCCTCGAATATGCCCCCTTCCCGATTATGCTCCATGCAGACGATGGTGAAGTCATTCTTATCAATAAGGAGTGGACATATCTATCGGGTTACACTCATGACGACATCCCAACAATATCTGCATGGACGAAACGAGCATATGGCAATACGCAACATGAAGTTCAACAAATTATTGCCAACCTCCATGATACTGGTCAGAAAACCGACGAAGGTATTTTTGCAATTTGTACAGCTGATAATCGGACATTGCTGTGGGACTTCCAGTCTGCCCCGCTCGATAAATTAGCAGACGGGCGACGTGTCATGATGAGTATCGCTGTTGACATTACACAACGAGTCAAACTACAAGAACAAGCCACAAAAGCACAAATCCTTGAAGCAGAGCTTATGAAAGAGCGAGAATTGAGCATGTTGAAAGAACGGCTAATGTCAACTATCTCGCATGAATTTCGGACTCCTCTGACTGTTATCCAAACATCATCTGACCTGCTCGAATTATATTTTGACAAGCTCGATGAGGAAAAACGCAAACGGCATCTCAAACGTATCACCGAACAAGTCAAAAGCGCGACCCACCTACTCGACGAAACTATGCGATTACGTCATGCGTCTTCTGGGCGTATAGAATTTGTTCCAGCCTCTATCGATATTGAGATGTATGCTCAGACCATCTTCGACAAAATGCGATTTGCGGACAACAATCTTCATCAAATGCAATTCAATATCGATATCGACAATCCGAACATACATGTAGATATCAACCTCTTGGAACATATCATCCAGAATTTGCTATCCAATGCACTGAAATACACGCCGGAAGGTAAATGTGTTGACTTCTCCATCACGCAAGACGAAAACAACACATACCTGATAGTTGAAGATGAAGGTATTGGTATTCCTGAAGCTGACCTAAAACGACTGTTTGAACCCTATCACCGTGCGGGCAATGTCAGCAATATACAGGGGACAGGTCTCGGGTTGGCAATTGTCAAGGAGTATGTTGAATTACATCGTGGGACTATCTCATGTGAATCTCAACTCAATCAAGGGTCTACCTTCGTTGTCACACTTCCGCTGAAAATTTAACATAACCAGTATATGAGGGCGAAGACATTTTCGCCCTTGTGACATCTAACACCCTGCCGTATACAATTATCCGCGCAACCTCACTGAACAACACGCCAGCAGTTGGTGGTTCGACGGCAACAACAGAGCGGAAGAAATTAGCTGTTCGTCCAGCTATTATGTTGTGTGTTTTGCATTAGAAACAATGGAGGGTGGAAGATTTGTCAACGAGACAGTTGCATTGATACATGCAGTGTCAACTTACAATTCACCTTTATAAGTATTCGACCAACCGAATAATGCACGTAAGCGTTGGCTCAATCTAAAATCAAAAATCGTATATTTCGCCCGTTGGTCAACATAAAACGTACCAAAATGTAAAATGTTGACCTTCTGCCCTCTTTTAATTGCCTCATAGATTTCTTCAAATACAGCATCAACCATCGCTTCACCGTCGGATTCATCAACAGATAATCGTTTAGCAACCAAGCTACCGAGGTCAGTTTTATCCAATCGCGCTTTCATAGTATGTTATTCCCTGAGCAGTTTTGAAAAATATAGAAAATGTCGGTAGATGGCAAGTGTACCATCTCCGACATTTGCTTGAAGTCACTAATTTTCGAGGGTACTGAGGTCGCCTAGCGGTTGCCCCATTGCCTGAGCTTTCAAGACACGGCGCATGATTTTACCACTACGAGTCTTGGGCAATTTATCAACAAATTCGATTTTTGCCGGAACAGCAATCGGACCGACTTCGTGACGAATGTGATTTTTCAGTTCATCAATCAAATCGTCCGTGCCTTCTACACCTGCGACAGGAATACAATAAGCATAGATGACATTCCCCTTAAGTTCATCAGGGATACCAATCACAGCGGCTTCTGCAATTGTGCCGTGACTGACGAGACCAGATTCCACTTCGGCAGTACCGAGGCGATACCCACTCACTTTGAGGACATCATCGTTACGTCCAATCACCCACAGATAGCCATCTTCGTCACGGCGGGCAGTATCCCCAGCCAGATAGTAGCCTTTGTCTTTGTATTTTTCCCAGTATTGGCGCAAGAAGCGTTCATCATCACCGTAGACGGTGCGAATCATGCTGGGCCACGGTCCTTTGATAACGAGGTCGCCATCTTCACCGGGGGCGACAGGCTCACCTTTTTCATCGACAATATCAACTTCGATACCGGGGAACGGACGAGTCGCACTACCGGGTTTGAGTCCGACTGATGGCAACGGCGTAATCATGAAGCCACCTGTTTCGGTCTGCCACCATGTATCAATGATGGGGCAATTTTCTTTACCGATAACCTTGTGGTACCAACGCCATGCTTCGGGGTTAATTGGTTCACCCACTGACCCAAGCAAGCGCAAGCTACTGAGATTATGGCGGTTGGGCCACGCATCACCAAAGCGCATCAATCCACGAATCGCTGTCGGTGCGGTATAGAGGATAGTCACACCATAATTTTCGACAATGCGCCACCAACGGTCAGGATAGGGATAGGTCGGCGCACCTTCATAGATAATGCTGGTCGCACCGAGAATCAAGGGCGCATATACGATATAGCTGTGTCCCGTAATCCAACCAGGGTCAGCCGCACACCACCAGCGGTCATCGTCTTTGATGTCAAACGCCCATGAAAGTGTGGTTGATGTATACACTTGATAGCCACCATGCGTGTGCAGAACACCTTTAGGTTTACCGGTTGTCCCACTGGTATAGAGTATAAAGAGTGGGTCTTCCGCATCCATGACTTCGGTCTCGGAACGGGTACTCGCAATTGGCAGGCTCATCAGGTCGTGATACCAGTAGTCGCGTCCCTGCTCCATATTGATTTCGTGTCCGGTGCGTTTGACAACAATGACAGTATCAACCACAGGTGAACGATGGACAGCTTCGTCAACGGTATCTTTCAGCTTGACGATTTTGCCACGCAACCACGCGCCATCACAGGTGATAAGCACACGGCTTTGGGCATCTTCAATGCGGTCAGCCAGAGCTTGTTCAGAGAAACCACCATAGACAACACTATGTGGTGCGCCGATTTTGGCACAAGCTAACATCGCAACAACAATTTCGGGTACACGTCCCATATAAATCGTGACGCGGTCGCCTTTCTTCACGCCCATACTCCGCAAAACGTTGGAAAACTTATTGACCTCTTGCCACAACCGCCAGTAGGACATGCTGACCTTATCGCCGTTTTCACCTTCCCAGATGAACGCCAGCTTGTTCTTACGCCATGTCTTAATATGACGGTCAAGCGCGTTGAGGACGATGTTGGTCTTGCCACCCGTGAACCACTTATAGAATGGCTTGTTGCTATCATCGAGGACTTTATCCCACTTTTCGTACCAATCGAGGGTTTCGGCACGTTTTGCCCAGAACGTTTCGGGGTCAGAAACCGCTTCGTTATACACGGCTTCGTAATCAGGGACATTCGCGTTTTTCACGATTTCTTCCGCAGGGTGATACCACTCGCTTGTCGGTGGCGAAAAACCTTGTTCAGACATATAAAACTCCTATCAGTAGATTTATTCAAAAATGTAATAAGTGGACAAATCTATCGAACATTTATCATACACATCCACCATTATAAACGAACGCAGGGGATAAGTCGAAACCAGAATCTCATCACAAAATCAAATCAGTAATGTGGTATGATTTTTTGAAGATTGTTTTAACAATCAACCACTCGCGAATTAAAGAACATATAATACAAAAATACGACAGAATACTGAAAAGTACTCCAATGAAATAAAGTCTATATGGAGACATTTTGTAAAAGGTTAACAATGCAACACGAATATTTTGTTGGGGTACTCTATTCAAATCGATATATGATTGACGAGACACAAGTCAAATCATTTTATGTAGCTTTAAACAGGCTAGATAATCAAACTGATGCTGAACTAACGAACAGACTTTTGATGGTGTTCAATGACTCATGCTCTCATAAAGGAGGTATGATGTCATTAACACACTACGTTGAAAAATTTGAAGATTATGTTGAAAAACTTGTAGATTTTTCACCAAGTATGTATCTCGAAGCAAAAAACCAGCTCGTTTTACTCTATAATCGTATTCTCAATTCTGACAAGTCACAAGCCGATCTTATCTCCGCCCTAAATTCAACAAGACCAACCAACCAAGAAATCGTAAAAGAAATCTTAGCATTAGTAATTGACCGAAATCCATCTCAAGAGAACACAGTCATCACGATACTATCTAACTTAAAATAAGTGGTTTAGTCCATTCATAGGAGCGGACTTACAACCCTTCACAGTCACATCACTATAGAAATATCCTGATGATTGGTGTATTCATTTGATAGTTAGGAGAGCATGTGGAAGTTACATATAAATTTGATATAGAGCAAACTGACACAGAGCAAACACAGAACATATTAGAAACCATCATGTCAATGAGTATCCACTTCTCTACAATCGTTAATGTCAACTTTGCAAATACCGGCGACTTCCACATTGTCGGAGGACATCATGACCGGGCAGTAGTAATAATTACGAGATTATTTGATCACACAGGTATGCTAGTATCTGGTAGACTAATCGATTCAACCGTTTCATCTAATGAAGATACAGTCCTTTTTGCTGTTGGTCCAGACGAAGTTGATGATGTACATCAACTCGTTGCTACAACGACAAAAGAAAGAACATGTGACGTGGTGAAATACTATCTTGAGCATAACACACTGCCACAAAATGTTGTATTACGCAGTTCTTGGTAAAAAGAGTAGAATAATTGAGTCATATATTCTCAGAAATAGGACTCTAATTGACATAAATACCATTACAATTAAGATGTGACAATAACCCCAATTTAAATTAAATATTCGACACATATTACAAGAATATTCACGATATAATAAAAAGTCACGCACTGTACTAATGGGCAATACGGTTTTTTTATAAAGCATATATAATACTCAGTATTGCATTTAAAAAAATCTTCTAAGGTATGGTGACACTTTGGCAGTATCAACACGGCAGACGGTTGGATATTTAGAGTTACTCCGCACCAATAGAGCATTCCGCTTTCTCTGGTCTGGTCAGATTATCAGCTTATTGGGCGATTGGTTCAACCTGATTGCCTCAGCAACCCTCATCGCTACCCTGACACAATCGGGCGCGGCAGTTGGTGGTTTATTTGTGGTACGGATGCTCGCCCCATTTTTGATGAGTCCGATTGCAGGTGTTATTGCCGACCGTTATAACCGCAAGTTCATTGTCATGGCGACGGACATCTCACGCGGGTTCATTGTGATGGGCTTTATCTTCGTGCAAGAGCCGGAACAAGTGTGGATTGTCTATGTACTGACGGCGATACAAAGTGCCTTGCAGGGGGTTTTCTTTCCGGCGTGGAACTCGATATTACCAGACATCACCAAACCAGAAGAACTTGGTGCAGCCAATGCCCTCTCCTCTGCCACATGGTCAGTCATGCTGGCGTTTGGGGCAGCACTCGGCGGATTTGTATCCGGTATCGTTGGTGTTTATCCTGCCTTTATCATCGACGGCTTTACCTTCTTTGCTAGTGTGGCGATTATCTCACGGATGCCCTACACCTCAACGCTCGAAAGTGGTGGTGACAAATCGGTGATGGCAGGCTTACGTCAATATGTGGATGGGCTGAATTATCTGCGTCATCATGTTGATACCTTTGCCATTACACTGCATAAAGGCATGATTGGTCTATTGATTGTCGGTGTATTCCAAGTGGTACAGGTCGCCATTGCCGAACGCTATTTCCCAATTGGCGAGGGGGGTAGCATCAGCCTCGGTGTTATCTATGTCGCAGTTGGCATCGGCACAGGCATTGGACCAATCATAGGACGATGGTGGGCAGGTGACAATGATTTCCACTTACGCATGACGATTGCTATGGGGTATATCTGTGCACTGGTCGGCTTCTTTATCACCGCGAGTCTCATCTCACTCGAAGTTGTCTTTATTGGCGCATTACTGCGCGGTGTTGGTGGCGGTATTATCTGGGTATTAGGCACACAATTGCTACTCCAAATCGTGCCAAATGAAGTACGCGGGCGGGTGTTCTCGACAGAGTTCGCTTTCAATACTATCATGACAGCTATTTCATCAGGGACGGTCGGCGTATTGGTAGACGGCTCACTCGGTGCTGACGGGGTATTGATTATATCGGCTGTAGCGATGGTGATTCCGTTCATCTTCTGGACATTGTGGATATTCTTTGGCAAGCGCGATGATATTATGCTGGAGGAGCAACCTGCCCTCGCCCAACCCTAGCACAAATTGTAAGTAGGCTAGTCCGCTTCCGTTGATTATAATGCTGTTCGATTTGAATCAACGGAAGAGGCGTAATGATACCCTTCAATCAACTCAAGCCACTGCATGACCGTCACGCTGACGAAATTGCCGAAGCAATGCAACGGGTCGCAGATAGTGGTTGGTATATCTTAGGTCCCGAAGTCAAAGCCTTTGAGCAAGAGTTTGCTGATTATCATGGTGTGCCTTATGCTGTCGGAGTCGCAAACGGAACAGATGCGATTGAATTAGCAATTCGTGCAGGGGATATTGGCGCAGGCGATGAAGTGATTACAGTAGCGCATACCGCCATGGCAACTGTTGCCGCTATTGAAAGTACAGGCGCAACCCCTGTTCTGGTAGACATCGACCCACTAACCTATACTCTCGACCCAGAAAAAGCACGCCAAGCCATCACAGACAAAACCCGTGCCATTGTCGTCGTGCATATCTACGGGCAACCCGCTGACCTTGACGCACTCAAAACACTGGCTGATGAACATGACATCCTCTTGATTGAAGATTGCGCGCAGGCACACGGCGCAGAATACAAAGGGAAGAAGGTTGGCACTATTGGGCATTTTGGCACATTTAGCTTCTATCCGACCAAGAATATGGGCGCATATGGTGACGGTGGTGCAGTCATTACTCGTGACGAAACCCTTGCCGATAACCTCCGCAAGCTTCGCAACTATGGGCAAACTACCCGTTATGTTCATCAATCACGCGGGACAAATAGTCGTCTTGACGAAATGCAAGCCGCTATTCTGCGTGTCAAACTCAAACACCTCGATGCACACAATCAGCGACGCAACGACATTGCCCAACTCTATAATCAACATCTGGCAGGTGTGACCATCCCATATGTCCGTGACAATGTCAAACATGCCTATCATCTGTATGTCATCCGCACCAAAAATCGTGATACATTCATGGCAGACCTGAAAGCGCGTGACATCGGTACATTAATTCACTATCCAATTCCGATTCATCTACAAGATTCCCATCGTGATATGGGTATGGGTGACGGTAGTCTGCCCGAAACCGAAAAAGCAGCGAAAGAGATTGTCTCCTTGCCGATGTATATTGGCTTGAGTGATGATGACGTATTGCAAGTGTGTTCTGCGATTCGGGACTTGCGGGGTTAATCATGCGCGATTTTGGCACACAATACGCAGGTAAACACGCGCTAATTACAGGCGGGATGGGCTTTACAGGTAGCAATCTCGCAATTGCATTGGTGAAGGCTGGCGCAGACGTGACAATTGTTGACGCGATGATACCGGGATATGCTGGTAACCTATTTAATATCGAGCCAATTAAAGACAACGTAACTGTCAACTACAGTGATATACGTGATGTCAATGTCATGAATTATCTGGTGCAGGGTCAAGATTATGTCTTTCATCTCGCCGGACAAGTTGACCATGTCCTCAGCTTGACCAACCCTTTCCCTGATATTGATATGAATATCAAAGGCACGGCAGTTGTGATGGAAGCAGTCAAACAACATGCACCGAATGCAAAAGTGATTTACACAGGCACACGCGGGCAATATGGGTCGGCAGTATCTTTACCTGTGAATGAAGATGCCCCCACCCACCCCAAAGGTATTTATGAAATTTCCAATCTGACTGCTGAGAAAATTATTCAAGTTTATAACGATGTGCATGGAATTGCGTCGGTATTATTGCGCCTGACCAATATCTATGGTCCACGCGCCCAGATGAAGCATCCACGTTACGGTGTGGTCAACTGGTTTGTGCGCATCGCCGTCGATGATGACACGATTAAAGTATTTGGTGATGGCAAAATCTTGCGTGACTTCCTCTACATTGATGATGCTGTTGAAGCCATTATGATGTGTGCGCTTGAGCCGAAAGCCGTCGGTGAAATTTTGAATGTCGGCATTGATACCCCACACAATTTTGTTGACCTTACCGAGACCCTGATTAATGTTGCCGGAACAGGTCGCTGGGAATTTGCACCATTTTCACCAGAACGCAAAGCTCAAGAACCGGGGGACTTCTATTCCGACATCACCAAAATTCGTACCCTAGTCGGTTGGCAACCCCGCACCAGCTTAGCGGATGGACTACGACAAACAGTAGAATACTATCGAGAACACAAGCACCATTATTGGGGTAATGATGAATAACATAAATATCCATCGGTCGGTCAATCTTCCAACCAGTACGACATTATACGGCGATGTAACCTTATCAGCAGGTGTGCAAGTTGGCGCGAATGTGACCTTTTACCCGAATGTGCATGTTGACGAAAATACTCGCATCATGGATGGTGCAGTCATTGGTCGTCCGCCGATACGTGCAGGCAATACAAATCGCCCACTCAACACAGGCAACGAAACAGTTCAGATTGGCGCAGGGTGTGTGATTGGCGCAAACTGTGTTCTATATACTAACCTGACAATTGGCGATGCCGTGCTGATAGGTGACCTCGCGTCGATTCGTGAAGGATGTGTACTTGAGGATGAGGTTGTCGTCGGGCGTGGTGTGATGATGATGTACGATACCACAGTACAAACCCGTAGCCGAATTATTGACGGTGCGATTATCACAGGTAATATGCTGATTGAACCGGATGTATTTATTGGTCCCGGTGTGCAGACTGTCAATGATAATGATGTTTATCTCAAACGTTTTGGTCTCATTGATTTTGAAGTCACAGGTCCGACAGTACGACGCTTTGCTGTGATTGGGACAGGTGCAAATGTCGCAGCAGGTGTCGAGATTGGTATGGGTGCGGTGGTTGCGCCCAGTGCGATGGTCACCAAAGATGTGCCAGCATGGACAGTAGTCGCTGGTGTACCCGCCCGTGAACTACGTAAAATTGATGAGGAGACCCGTTTGCAAGTCTTGCGCCACTTTGATTTGAAACCAGAGGATGTATCATGAGTTTGTTTTCTATCGTCGTTCCCGTCTATCATAACGCACCGAGTCTACCGGATTTACTGGTCGAAATTCAAAAAGTAGCTGACAAAAATCCAGCCGATGACTTTGAGTTTATTTTTGTCGATGATGGCTCTGGCGATAGCTCCTTTGATGTACTCAACCAATTGGCAGAGACTGAGTCCCGAATGCGGGTTATCAAATTGTCACGCAACTTCGGCTCGAATCCAGCGATTATGGCAGGACTGAGTCAGGCAAAGGGTGATGCTGTCGCTGCGATTGCTGCTGACTTGCAAGACCCACCGGAACTCATTCACGATATGATTGAGCTGTGGCGCAATGACCATAAAGTTGTGATTGCCGCCCGCCGTGACCGCGAAGACCCCTTCCCCACATCATTATTGGCAGATACCTTCTATAAGCTGTTCCGGCGTTATGCGATTAAAACCATGCCGGAGCGCGGGTTTGACTTCTTCTTGATTGACCAACAGGTCTGCAAGCTTATCAACGAGATTCAGGAGAATAATGCCTATCTAATGGGCTTAATACTGTGGCTAGGCTTCGACCCATATGTACTGCACTATGACCGTCAAGCGCGGGAAGAAAAATATGGTCAATCGATGTGGACATTAGCCAAGAAACTCAAATATTTTGTTGATTCCTTTGTGGCGTTTTCCTATTTTCCGATTCGGCTCGCATCTGGTCTGGGCATGGTATTTAGCATCTTGGGGTTACTCTATGCTATCTGGGTTATCTTTGCGCGGTTATTCCTCGGCATAGAAGCAGAAGGTTGGGCTTCGTTGATGGTGGTTGTATTGATTGCAGCAGGTGTGCAGATGTTGATTCTAGGCATAATCGGAGAATACATGTGGCGCAACCTTGACGAAACCCGTCGCCGTCCGCGCTTCATTATCGAGAAGATTGTCGAATATAAAAAGCAACAACAGCAAGAACAAAACACATCCGAAAGCCTATAAATACGATAAGGCATTAACGTGGATAAAACGCTAACCAATGTTCAAGATATTCTTGTGCTTCAGGGTAGATAATAGCTTGTTCAAAATCTGCCATCATATCGAGGTCAATGTACTGTTGTGATATTTCAGCACCTTCATAATCAGAATACAAAAAGAACTGATGAGTACCTTTGCGAATATGCGGATTGGGGTCGTTGAGCATGTACAGTAAAATCTTAGCACCCTGTTTGGACTGAACTGCGTTTTGTATTCCCCACCATATATGATGGTTACCCTCTGTATTTCGTCGAACGAGTTGACGCATGATATACTCATCATCAGGATTATATGCCCCAAGGTCATGGGCAATGTCTGATAGCGTCTCATACGAACCGCCGGAATCGAAAATTGCTAGTAAGGCTTGGATTGCCTTCTTGTTTAAATGATGTGAATGCTGTCTCACAATCCATGTTGCTGTCCAGAAACGATGTAACCAATAATCACTACGGAGTTCTGCCAGTAGTTGATTATCGTTTTTCTTGTCATTATCCCAACGGTATTTCATAACTATGTGTCCATCATTAACATCTTGGAAAATTGTATCACAAAAGGTCACAAAGGGTAATCAGATTCACTAAATACTTAAACAAGACGATAGCTAACAAATTCGCTACAATACAGGCATTATCTGAAGAAACTTGATTGTGCCTAACCATGTCTACACAAATTCTCACAACAAAACTCTACATCCCCCCTGCCCGTCCCCAACTCATCCCGCGTGTTCGCCTGATTGAACGACTCAATGATAGCTTGTATACCAGACTGACACTGGTATCTGCACCAGCTGGCTTTGGTAAATCAACCTTGTTAAGCCAGTGGATTGCACAGTCTACTTATCCAACCGCATGGCTATCACTTGACGAAGCCGACAGTGACCCGACGCGCTTTATCACTTATATGGTTGCGTCGTTACAGACAATTGATAAACACATCGGTGAGCAAGTCTTAGAGTTACTTCAATCGCCCATGTTACCACCGATGGAAAATCTGCTCACAGCCCTGCTCAACGACATCGCTATGGTTGGGCAAGATTTCATGTTTGTGTTGGACGATTATCATGCGATTGACTCAGTAGACATCGACAATGCCCTGACATTCCTACTTGACCATATGCCCCCCCAAATGCACCTTGTTATTTCCACCCGCGAAGACCCACAAGTCCCACTCGCGCGCCTCCGTGCCCGCAGTCAACTAACGGAACTCAGAATTGCAGATGTACGTTTTACTGCTGACGAAGCCACCGACTTCCTCAATCAGATGATGAACCTAAACTTATCGAGGGAGGATGTTATCGCACTAGAAACTCGCACAGAAGGCTGGATTGCAGGCTTACAGTTGGCAGCCTTATCACTCCGACGACAAGATGACATTCCGCAATTTATCGAAGCCTTTACTGGAAGTCATCGCTTTGTACTAGATTATCTAGTGGAAGAAGTCCTACAACACCAACCCAATGAGATACGCCTGTTTCTGCTACAAACATCTATCCTAGAACGCCTCAACGGTACATTGTGTGATGCAGTCACTGGATATGAGGATAGTAAGCAGATGCTCCAAACCCTCGAACGCTGGAATCTGTTTGTGATTCCACTTGATAACACACAAGATTGGTATCGCTATCATCACCTCTTTGCCGATGCCTTGCGGACACATCTCATTGATGAACAAGCCGAAAACATTTCGACTCTACATCGTCGCGCCAGTGATTGGTATAACAACAACGGGTTTGCTTATGATGCAATTTATCATGCCTTATTGTCGGATGATATAGAACATGCTGCTGATTTGATTGAGTTGATTTGGCCCCAGATGGATGAATCCTATCAATCACAGACGTGGGTGCGCTGGTTGAAGCAATTGTCAGAAGATGTCGTCTTATCGCGCCCGATTCTTAGCTTGGGGCATGCGTGGGCGTTGCTTAATCAAGGTGATGTAGAAACCGCAGCCGAACGCCTAGAAGAAGCTGAACACTGGCTCGATGAACCCGACAAATTGCCTGTTGTGATGGAGACAGAACGCTTTCAGGCTTTGCCATCTGCGATTGCTGGTGCGCGGGCTTATAGTAATCTGACCATCGGCAATGCGGAAGCAGGCATGATTCACGCCCAAAAAGCCTTATCACAAGCAACATCAATCGAATCCCCCGCGTATCGTCAGGGCACAACACTGTTAGGCATCGCCCACTGGACATTAGGCAACTTACAAACTGCCGAAGATATGCTGACCGACTTCATGTACAAGATGCGTCAAATCGAATTATATTCTGACGCAGCAGGCATGCCATTTGTACTATCGGAAATCTGGTTTGCATTGGGCAACTTACAAACCGCATTTGAGATAAGTGAGGACTGGATAGATTTTATTAAATCTCATAATGAGCCTATTCCACTAGGACCATCGGATGTCTATCGGACAATGGTCGAACTGCACTGTGAGCGCAACAATCTGGAACAGGCAAAACAGTTCTTGATAAAAGCAAAAGAGGTCGGTGACCAATCGGCACTGCCCAATTGGGACTATCGCTATACGGTGACATGGGCGAAGTATGAAGAATCGCTGGGCAATTGGGACACAGCATTGGACTTATACAGTAGTGCCAACAGTTTGCTCACACCGGGACCATTACCAATTGTAAAAAAAACAAATACGCTACAAGCCCGCTTATGGATTCGGCAAGGTAAACTCACCCAAGCACAAGCATGGGCACATAAGGAAAAGCTATCCGGTGATGACGATATTACATATCTGCGCGAATTTGACTGCATGGTACTAGTGCGTCTCTGGATAGCACAATATCAAGCAGGTTTATCCAATTCAGGGATTGATGATGCCCTATCGTTGCTTGACCGATTAGAAGCATCAGCACACAATGGTGGACGGGATGGCAGTCTAATCGAGATTTTCATTCTACAAGCCTTAGCCCATCATGCAGACACCAACCTATCCGATGCAATTATTGCATTAGAACAGGCAAGTCAGTTAGCTGAGCCGGAGCAATTCATCCGTCCATTTATCATCGAAGGCGAAACGATACAGCAACTACTGACAAAAATTGATAATCCTTCTGCATTTGTCAAACAACTGCAATCTGAATTTCATCAAGACGATTCATCACCTGATATCAATCAACAACTACTTGACCCACTAAGTGACCGTGAATTGGAAGTGCTACAACTCCTCGTGACAGACCTCACCGGTCCCGAAATTGCCGATAAGCTGATGGTGTCGCTCAATACCATGCGTACCCACACCAAAAATATCTACAGCAAATTAGGCGCGAACAGCCGTCGCACTGCGGTTTCCCGTGCCGAAGAACTCGGTTTACTCTAAGTTCATTTTCCCCTTTCACCACAATCACATCACAAAATCACCACATCAATCACCAGATGTGGTGATGTGGTCTCACCATCCCGCATTGTATGCTTATGTCAAGTTAACAAACACATAGAACGAGGACATCCAACGGGGCAGAACATGAATAAACCGCAGGATTCAAAAGACAGACCGGATGCCCCTGACCGCTATACAATTCGAGTCAAAGGGCATCTGAGCTATCCGTGGGCGAATTGGTTTGATGGTGTAACTATCACACAGACCGACAATGGCGACACGCTGATAACTTTTCCCATTATCGACCAACCCGCCTTACATGGTGTGCTAAAAAAAGTACGAGATTTAGGACTAGAACTCATATCCATCAATCGCCTAGACGACAGCTTAACTCAAACAAATCAAAGCAAGCCAACACATACACTAGAGGAGAAACACCACATGAGTACAACAACAATGAAAGTCGCAATCTACAACGAATACGGTTCACCCGATGTTTTGCACACAACCGATATGGCAAAACCCACCCCACAAGAAGGCGAAATTCTGGTACAGGTAAAAGCGCGTTCGATTAACTATGGAGATTTATTCGCACGCCGAGGTGTCCCCCGCGACGAGTTCAACATGCCGGGTATCCTCTACTATCCGACTATCCTAGCATTCGGCAAGAACAAACCAAAAGTCAAAGTTCTCGGTAGTGAGTTCTCTGGCATCGTCGAATCCGTTGGCAGTGGTGTCAGCAAGTTCAATGTCGGTGACGAAGTCTATGGGTATCTCGGTCAAAACATGGGCGCAAATGCGGAATACATCACAGTTTCACAAGATAGCACAGTCACTCTCAAGCCCGTCAACATGTCCTTTGAACAAGCCACTGTGACACCCTATGGCGCAGTAACCGCCCTCAATTTGCTCAAAAAAGGCAACATCCAAGCAGGTCACAAAGTACTGATTAACGGTGCATCCGGTAGTATCGGAGCGGCGGCTGTCCAATTGGCGAAACACTATGGCGCAGAAGTCACCGGTGTTGCAGGTGGACCGCGTTTAGAGTATGTCAAAGCACTCGGCGCAGACCATGTCATTGATTACCGCCAAGCAGACTTCACCCAAAACGGCGAAACCTATGACTTGATTATCGACGTGCTGGGTAAGAGTACCTTTGCACAAGCCAAAAACTCCCTGACACGTAACGGCATCTATCTACGGGCAAGCTTCAAAATGCGCGAACTGTTCCAGATGTTGATGAACCCACTGCACGGTGGCAAGAAAGTCATTTGTGCGCTGGCATTTGAATCGCCAGAGGACTTGGTCACGATTAAAGGGCTGGTTGAAGCGGGCAAATACACCGCAATTGTTGACCGTTGCTATCCGCTAGACCAAATCGCAGACGCGCATCGCTATGCCGAAAACGGTAACAAACGTGGCACGATTGCCGTTGTCTCACAATCCTAATCTATCAAATCCATATCGGGGGATAAGCACTGTCCCCCATATCTAACCCATTACTATAAATAAGGAGAACATATCATGAACAACAGTCAAAAACTTGGCGGGGTCGCCGCACTACTAGAAGCCATCACATTCATTATCGGATTTGCTTTGTTAACAACACTACTCGCACCAATGGCAAGTGGAGAATTATCCGGAACAGAGTTGATCGCATTCTTGACCGACAACCAGATGATTATCTACACATGGAATCTGATTATCTATGTCGCCTTCGGAGTGTTCTTAATCTTGCTGACAATCGCCCTACATGACCGCCTCAAAGCGGACTCACCGATGATTATGCAGACGGCTTCATCACTTGGTTTAATCTGGGCAGGTCTAGTTATTGCCAGCGGGATGGTCGCCAATATTGGTACAGCAACCGTCGTTGGTCTATACGAGCTTGACCCAACCCAAGCAAGCACAGTCTGGCAAGCAATCGCAGCCGTCCAAAATGGCTTGGGCGGTGGTAACGAAATCGTTGGAGGCTTATGGGTCATATTGATTAGCTGGGCGGGATTACGCTCCAAAGATTTACCAACAGCACTAAACACCCTCGGCTTGATTGTTGGCGGAGCGGGTGTCGCAACACTTGTCCCACCACTGACTGAACTCGGCGCAATCTTCGGTCTCGGTCTCATCGCATGGTTTATCTGGGTCGGCATTATCCTCCTGCGTAGCAAACAACAGTAACCGACACATACATCCCAATCACGATAGGAGACAGCGAACTATGCTGTCTCTTTTGCTTTCTTCATCAAATCTATAAGCTCCTGTTTAGGATTATGCGATATGCTGGCAGGCAATTCGCGGAAGGATGTTTATTGTTATGTCGGCTTTATCACAATCACACACACTGAGAGTCATCATTGCCTTATGGGGTATGGCACGCCCCTCACAATTATTGGCATTTATTGTCCTCTATCTGACAGGTATCATCATCGCCGTCAAACAAGGACATACTGTCACCGTGATACAAGGCATTGCCGGACTGATACCCCTATTGATAGCTGGTGCGTCAATTCATTACAGCAACGAATATGCCGACATCGAAACCGATAAACTGACCCAACGCACCCCATTTTCCGGTGGGAGTGGTGTCCTTGCAGAAGGGCTCGTCTCACGGCGGACGGCATGGTGGGGCATGTGGATTCTGCTGGCGATTGCACTAACAAAAGCGATTCTATGTTTAGTGTTGACGCAAGTCACGGCAGTTGCTTGTATGCTCTTGTGTGTTGGTCTATTTTTCGGTTGGATGTATTCGCTTGCCCCGCTTAAGTTGGCATGGCGCGGATGGGGTGAACTCGATAATGCGCTACTCGGTGGCATAGTGTTGGCATTGTATGGGTATGCCAATGTCACCAACGCCATCACGCTCGATATTGTGCTGATATTTTTGCCGTTTACTGGATTGGTGTTTATCAATCTGTTGGCAACGACCTATGCTGACCGTGATGCCGATAACGCTGTTGGTAAGTATACGCTGGCGACCCGCTTCCAACCGCATACACTGCGCCGATTGTATGCCATTGTTGCCATCCTCAGTTATGTCATCATCATTGCACTAGCTAACCGTGTGATGCCACTAGAAATTGTCATCGGTACAATATTGATAAGCCCCGTCGTTGTGTGGGGATACCTAAGCTACACACGGATACATTCACCCCACCCGACTGTGTTTGCGATGATAGCGATGATGCTAGTCTATTTTGTTGGCTGGCTGATTGTTTAAGGCAAGTCGGCAAAAGTAACAAACTGGATCCCTTGCTCATCTGCTGTTTGACGCAATGCCGGATTAATTACTGCCTTGAGTTCATCTTCACGCGGTTCGGCATAGTCTTCAGTCAAACCCTCAGCATATCCAACATGGCAAATCACCTCTGTGTAGCCGTCCTCGACATCGGCGAAAACTGATTGAAATAGAGATAGTCGGTCACCTCTTTCCCAGCGGAAGGTATCAGCAATACCATCAGGACAGCGCGGTGACTCATAGCGTTCATAAATATCGCACAATTGCTGATAGAGTGTACCGTCTGAATTGGTCAAAACGCCATCGTAGCTATTTGGATTGTAGAGCAGTGCTGGGCGACGCATCGGAATATGATGTTCTTTGCAGAGTTTACACATCACCTCGAATGATGCAGGATGCAGATAAGCTCCACGATGATGACTGTCGATGTGGGTCGGGAGTTTACTTGCCAGTTCGACAAAGCGGTCAAACTGTGCCTGTATCTCTGCGCGTAATTCATCAGGGTCAAAGTATGGCAATCGTTGCATCAGTTGGGGATAACTTTGCGGGAGTTGTCCATCACCATCTACCAGTGACGGGACTTTATCAGCTGAAAGGACAGGCTTGCCAAACGATAAGGTCAGATGTAAGCCCACGCCAAGGTCGGAAGCTTGTTCTTGCGCCATATGGATACCAGCCCCAGCAGACGGCATATTGACCATTGTGCAGGTCGAGGAAAGTAAGCCATCACGGTGTGCTTCAATCACCCCACGATTAACACCATCGGATATACCAAAGTCATCTGAATTAAAGATTACATATTTGGTCATGAATATCGCCTAACTGTGTGTTGCATTAAAACAAATCTTAAGCGCGATTATACATCAGATTTACAACATGACTTGGTAATACGGATTTATATACGCTACTCTATAGAGATTAGTCTACACATCGTTCAAAGAGACCATCAATGAAATCCCTATTCCGCATCTTTCGCTTCTTAAAACCATATCGCTGGTATTTGTTTTTCGGCTTTTGGGCAACGGTTCTACCCGTGCTGATGGAGTTGAGTATCCCGCGCTTGCTCCAATTCATTATCGACGAAGGCATCATACCCAAAGACATGACATTGATTCTACAAGGTGCAGGTCTGATGTTCATTGCGGCGTTTATCGGGGCAATCAGTACATTGGGACAAGGATACTGTCGGGCGGTGGTATCGCAGGGACTCGCGTTTGACATTCGTCTGAAGTTGTTCCAGCATATTCAATCGCTGTCGTTTGCCAACTTTGACCAGATGAGAACAGGGCGACTGATGACCCGCATGTCGAGCGATGTAGATATTGTGCGCCTCTTTTCGAGTGCGGGGTTGGCGTTATTATTGCGCGTGATACTGATGATTGTCGGCAGTATGATTATGATTATCACGATTGACTGGCAATTATCGCTAGTGATGTTCACGGTTGTCTCAATTTCAGCAGTGTTTATCTATTATGTCATCCAAAAAGCCACAACATTATTCTCAGTGGTTCAGCAAAAATTGGGGTCACTCAATACGCTGGTGCAGGAAAATCTGGCAGGTATTCAAGTTGTGAAAGCGTTTGTCCGCCAGCACTATGCTATTAATCAATTTGCTGATGCTAATGATGACTACAAAGACAAAAATATCGAGGTCGGCTATCTGATGGCATTAACGATGCCACTACTACAAATTCTAGCGAATGTCGGGACGGTGGCAGTGTTATGGTTTGGTGGAATGGCAGTGATTGGTGACCGTCTGTCAGTCGGTGAATTGGTCGCATTCAACAATTATCTGATGATTGGTATGGGTCCATTGTTGTTCTTGGGCAACTTGTTGATGATGGCAGCACGGGCGGATGCGTCGGCAGCGCGAGTATTGGATGTCCTCGAAACTGACCCTGCCCTCACAATTGCTCCCAACCCACATCATGCAGACAAAATTCAAGGTAATGTTGTCTTTGAGAATGTCTCGTTTCAGTATCAGCGTCGGGTTGAAGAAGACGACGGGGAAAAACAAAAAATCACGGGCGATGAAGTGCTACACAACATTAGCTTTGAGGTGAAAGCCGGACAGCATGTGGCGTTACTCGGCGCGACGGGGTCAGGCAAAAGCACACTCGTTAATCTGATTCCACGTTTTTACGATGTGACAGGTGGGCGTATCTGCGTTGATAGCGTGGATGTACGTGATTGGTCGCCATCGGATTTGCGCTCTCAGGTCGGGATGGTCTTGCAGGAATCGACACTATTCAGCGGAACAATCCGTGACAATATCGCTTACGGCAAACCCGATATAGCGTTGGATGAGGTCATCAAAGTTGCCAAAGTCGCACAGGTACACGACTTTATCTCTGCAATGCCCAACGGTTATGACAGCGTGGTCGAAGCAGGCGGGACAAATTTATCCGGCGGACAAAAACAACGGATTGCGATTGCTCGTGCCCTGCTAATTTCACCGGGGATTCTCGTGTTTGACGACAGCACTAGCGCAGTTGATATGGAAACCGAGTTCAAAATTCAAGAAGCTCTTGAACAATTGCAGTCGAACCGCACCACATTTATCATCGCACAACGTATTTCCAGTGTCCTCAATGCCGACCAGATTCTCTTGTTAGACAACGGTCACATCGTTGCCAACGGCACACATAGCGAACTGCTTGCGACTAGCCCTATCTATCAAGAAATCTATCATTCCCAACTGGGCGACCTGACCCTCGCTGACCTGAAAGGATAAACCAACCATGTCGAAACAAAGTTCACGTCCAAGATTTGTCGGTGGCACAGGGCGACCCACAGGTGAAACCGCCAAAGACCGCTCCAAAACCCTGCGACGACTTACAGAGTACCTGCGCCCTTATCACAAGTATCTGCTTGCTGTAACAATTCTGGTAGTGATTGCAACACTGATGGGCTTAGCGGGTCCGATGTTGTTGGGACGGGCGATTGACCAATATGTCGTCTTTGATGATGTCGATGGGCTGGTGCTGATGGTTGCCCTAATGTTGGGTGTTTATCTGGCACAGGGTATCTTCACGGTGATTCATGGGGTGCTGATGATTCGTGTTGGGCAATTTTTCGTGGCGGACATTCGCGCAACCCTGTTTAATCATTTCCATGCGCTGTCGATGGACTATCATGACCAACATCGTGTCGGGGATTTAATGAGTCGCGTCTCCAGTGATAGCGAGGCGATTAACCAGATTCTGTCGAATGGTCTGATTCAGTTCACAACCAATATTCTATCGCTGGGTGGCATCATGATTGCGATGTTCCTGATTAACTTACCGTTGGCAATCGGCACAGTGACGATTTTACCAATTATGTTGTGGTTAACAGGTCAAATCACCCGTCGCACCCGTGAAGCATTTCGTGGAATGCAGTTAAATTTAGGGCATATGAATGCCATCATGGAAGAAAACGTCACCGGAATCCGCTCCGTGCAGGCTTATGCGCGTGAAGCAGGCGCAACAGAAAAATTTCAAGAAGCGAGCATCAACTATCGCAAAGCTGGTATCCGCGCCGACTTCATCACAGCAGCACTCGGTCCGATGTTCACGACGATGAGCATCCTCACAATCGCGGCAACATCGTTGTTAGGTGGTTGGTTGGCGTTACAGGATATTGTATCAGTCGGTGTGTTGGCAACCTTTGTAGTTTATATCATGAACTTCTTCCGTCCCATGCGCGGGATTGCGATGGTATACAATCAGCTACAAGCAGCACTCGCAGGCGCGGAACGTATCTTTGAAGTGCTTGACGAAATCCCGACAATTCAAGATAAAGACGACGCGATTGAATTGGATAACATCAACGGGCAAGTGACTTTTGAGAATGTCAGCTTTGCGTATGAGCCGGATAAACCTGTGTTGACGGACATTAGTCTGGATGTTCAATCAGGGCAGACGATTGCGTTAGTTGGTCCAACGGGTGCAGGCAAGACAACCATTATCAGTCTGCTGAGTCGCTTTTATGATGTGACTGAAGGACGGATTTGCCTTGATGGGCATGACATCCGCACCGTACAACAAGATTCACTCCGTAAACAACTTGGCATTGTCTTGCAAGATACCTTCTTATTCAGCGGGACAGTGATGGATAATATCCGTTATGGAAGTTTGGATGCGACTGACGAGGACATTATCGAAGCGGCAAAACTCGCCAATGCTGACCGTTTCATCCGTCTGTTACCACGCGGATATGACACCGAAGTGTCAGAAAAAGGCAACAATTTCAGTCAGGGTCAACGTCAACTGCTGGCGATTGCCCGTGCTGTCCTCGCTGACCCGCGTATTCTGATTTTGGATGAAGCGACTAGCAGTGTCGATACCCGCACCGAAATCCACATTCAGCAAGCTTTACTGCGTTTATTAGAAGGACGCACTGCCTTTGTGATTGCCCATCGCCTCAGTACCATTCGCAATGCTGACCAAGTATTGGTGGTGAATGACCATCGTATTATCGAACGGGGTACACATGACGACCTACTGGCACATCGTGGATTCTACTATGACTTGTATATGAGCCAGTATCATCGGCTTGCGGATTTGCTACAAGAGTAAATTGAAATTAACCATATAACCCGTTAAATTGCATAATAAGGTTTTTACTTGTATACTTCCCTCACATTGACGTATTGGGAGAGAGAATATGAATTATCGCAATTTAGGTCGGACGGGTGTAAAAGTCAGTGAGCTATGCCTCGGTTGTATGAACTTCGGCGGACGTACAAACGAAGCGGATAGCATAGAGATAATAAATCATGCAATAGATGCGGGTATCAACTTCATCGACACTGCAAATGTCTATGGGCATAATCCGCAAAACTTCAGCGAAGGACGCGGACGCAGTGAGCAAATTGTTGGCAAGGCGTTGCACGGGAAGCGCGACAAAATAGTCTTGGCGACTAAAGCCTACTTCCACATGGGCGATGACCCGAACGATTGGGGCAGTAGTCGCCGTCACATCATCCAACAATGCGAAGCGTCACTCAAGCGGTTAGATACGGATTATATCGACTTATATCAACTGCATCACCCCAATAATGACATCCCTATTGATGAGGCTTTGCGCGCACTCGATGACTTGATTCGCAGTGGTAAAGTGCGTTACATCGGCACAAGCTCCTTCGGCGCATGGCAGATTCTGGAATCGTTGTGGGTATCGAAGGAGTATCACCTCAATCGCTTCATCTGTGAGCAACCTGCTTATAATCTGCTTGACCGTCGTATTGAACGTGAACTTGTACCAATGGCAAAGACCTATGGTATTGCAATTATCCCGTGGTCGCCAACAGCAGGTGGCTTTCTGACTGGTAAATATCAACGCGATACCCCACCGCCGACAGATTCACGGTTAGGTGCATTCTGGACAAGCGCAAAAGACACACACTATACCGAACATGCCTTTGCTGTGCTGGATGAAATTACTGCGATGGCAGAGGAAAAAGGTTGTACGCCTTATCAATTATCATTGGCATGGGTCTTACATCAAGACGGCATCACAAGTCCCATCATCGGACCGCGAACCCTTGACCATCTCAGAGGCTCACTCGGCGCATTAGATGTGACATTCACCGACGAGGATTTTGCACGTATCGACAAGATAGTACCACCCGGTCAAATGACAGTACCGTATTATGGGGCTGATGGCATGGCGTGGATTCCGTGGGGGCCTCATGAACACAGTTGGATATAAAAGTAAGCGGACAACATGATGCTGTCCGCAATGTAAAACTATTCCCGCACGGCACGAATTAAACTACGTCCGGTCATCTCTTTCGGTTGGTCTACGCCGAGTAATTCCAGCACAGTCGGCGCGACATCGGCAAGTCGTCCCCATGTGTAGAGGTCGTAGTAGTTCTTGTCGTCAATCACAAACAGTGACACTGGACCAACCGTATGATAAGTATGGGCATCCCCCGTCACTTCATCAATCATACGCTCACAGTTGCCGTGGTCAGCCGTCACAATCGCAACGCCACCCTTTGCTAGCACAGCATCGACTAGTTTTCCGGCACAAGTATCAACCGTTTCTACTGCTTTGATAGCAGCGTCAAGCGAACCTGTATGCCCGACCATATCAGGGTTAGCAAAGTTCACAAGGATAAAGTCGTCATCGGCATCTTGAATCCGTTGCAGCGTTGCTTCGGTTAATTCCAGTGCGGACATCTCTGGTTGTAGGTCATAGGTGGCGACCTTCGGTGACGAGACAATATTACGGGTTTCACCTTCAAAGGGTTCTTCGTTGCGCCCGTTGAAGAAGAAGGTCACATGCGGATATTTCTCAGTTTCGGCAGTATGGAATTGCGTTTTACCTGCTTTACTCAAGGTCTCAGCAAGAGTCATCTTGAGCAATTCAACCGGAAATAGTACATCGTCCGTCAAGCCATCCATATATTCTGTCATGGTAATCAGACGCAAATCAGGGATATGCTCAAAGGTTTCTGCACCGTCAAAGTCTGTCACTGCAAATGCCTGACAAATCTGACGCATCCGGTCAGCACGAAAGTTATACGCCAAAATGACATCACCTTTATCAATCGTCAGACTATCATCATCCCCTACAACTGTCGGTTCAATAAACTCGTCGGTGACATCTTTATCGTAGGATTGCTGAATTGCTGTGAGTGCATCGGGTGAAGTATGTTCACTCTCGCGGAATGCCATTGCACGATAAGCTTGATTGGTTCTATCCCAACGCTTGTCTCTATCCATAGCATAATAACGCCCACTGACAGATGCAATTCGTCCGTTACCGTCTGCTTCGATTTTGTCCACCAACGCCTGACAAAATTCTATACCGTTATTGGTTGGGGTATCGCGTCCGTCAGTAATAACATGCAAAATGGGGTCGATGTCACTAGCTTTGGCGATGTCCATCAGGGCATACATATGGTCAGAGTGTGAATGAACGCCACCTGTCCCCAATAAACCAATGAGGTGCAATTTTTTGTTGTTGTCTTTGATGTAGCGGATTGCGTCTTGCAGGATATCAAGGTCGCCAAGTGTATTATCTGCAATGGCGTTGGCAATGCGCGAAATATCTTGATAGACAATGCGCCCTGCCCCAAGATTGAGGTGACCCACTTCGGAGTTGCCCATTTGATTGGGGGTTAAGCCGACATGTTCACCGGAGGTATGTACAACAGCGCGCTCACGGCTTGTCATCCAACTGTCAAAATTGGGAGTATTGCCTTGCACGACGGCGTTGCCGTGTTCAGTCTCACGAATACCCCACCCGTCCAAAATAATCAGCAAAACAGGTTTCCTTGCCATAAAAATATCCTTTGTTCAGTTGTTTAATCATGGGGTTAGTTGTAACACAAAAATGTTAAGGGTCAAACAAGGGATTTGTATGGAGAGTGGGATAAGCACATGATGCACCTATCCCATATGTTGATGTTATGCTTGGGTACGTTCTTCAATGACTTCTGATTTTTTGCGGGAACTATCCCAGCGGATGTCTGGAACAAGTGCGTCGATATGGGCTTCGATGCGGTCTTTATTGTCCATCAGGTCGAGCATGGTTTGCTTCATAACGGACTTAATGTCATGGGTTGGATTATAACCGAGGTCAATCAGATGTTGACGGTCAGGATTGTAGTAGTGTTCTTCTAGCTCAGTACGTGGATTATCGTAGTGCTTGATTTCCACAGTTAAGCCGATGTCTTCACCGACTTCTTGCACCATTTCTGCCAATTCTGTGATAGTGTAAGCATTTTCAAATTGATTGAAGACACGGAATTCACCTTGTTCGGGTGGATTTTCGACTGCTAGACACAAGCAAGCCATCGAATCGACAAGTGGCAAGAAACCACGTTTTTGTTTGCCAACACCGAATAAGGTCAGAGGATGACCGACAATCGCCTGACAGCAGAAGCGGTTAATGGCTGTGCCGAAGCATTGATCAAAATCAAGACGACTCCGCAGACGCATATCATCGCCCATTTCTTCAATCTGTGTTCCAAAGACAACACCTTGCATAATGTCTGTCGCACGGATGCCCCACATCTTGCATGCAAAGTGGGTATTGTGTGAATCGTGCACTTTACTTTGGTGGTACCAGCTACCAGCTTGACGTGGGAATGGCAGTTTATCTTTGCGCCCACGAAATTCAACTTCAAAGAAACCTTCGGGAATATCGACATTGGGTGTGCCGTATTCACCCATTGTGCCCAATTTGACCAGATGAGCATCGGGAACAACTTCTTTAATTGCCCACAGCAGGTTTAAGTTATTGACGACATTGTTCTGTTGTGTCCAAACACAGTGTTGTTGGTCAATCATTGAATATGGTGCAGATGGCATTTGCCCCAGATGAACAACCGCTTCTGGCTGGAAGTCTTCAAAGAACCCTTTGACAAAGTCGTAATCGGTCAAATCACCGACACGGAAATCAAGGTCTTTACCAAATTTCTCTTTAAAAGCTTGCAGACGGGTTTCGCGGTCTTCAATCGGTTGTGCGCTTGTACCACCAACTTCATCAACCCATTCACGGCGCAACATCAAATCGGCACCGGCAACTTCATGTCCATGTGCTGTCAAATAAACAGCGAGAGGCCATCCCAGATAGCCATCAATCCCAGCGATAAATACTCTCATACAGTACTCCTGATTGTTGTCATATTAATTTGTGACGTGATTTAACGTAATCCAGACAATCTTACAATGTTCAGCATAGATTAACATGGTCACTCTTTTGTGGTTGTGTTAAATCGTTAACATACAGTCTATTGTGACACTCGAATCACCACACCAACATTTCCCCCAAGAGTAACAACACTATCAGTTATGATGACGTTACTATCTTGATATGTTGTAAGGAGGATGTTGCCATTATCAGGCAGGGTAATTTCTTTTGTCTCGTCGGTAAAGTTCAAGGCGATAATGAGGTGTTCCTCAGCATGTTTGCGTTCATAGACGAAGCATCCAACCGGACTATCAAAGGACTGATATGTCCCATCAAGCAGAGCAGGACTGCTCTTACGAAAAGTCAGCAGACGTTGATAGAGTGACCACAATGAATTATCATCTGCCATTTGCGCTTTGATATTGCGGTCTTTATAGTCATGCGTGACAGGTAGCCATGTTGTGTCCGTGCCTGCCGGAGAGAACCCTGTCAACGGGCTATCGTCCCATTGGGTTGGGGTACGGCAATAATCGCGTGACATGTGCAAGCCCAGTCGATGCCCCTGTGGGTCATGAATATCCGCTTCGGTAATGTCGCCATCAATCATACCAATCTCGTCACCGTTATAGATAGTTGGTGTACCGCGCAGAGTCAACAACAACATCGCTGCCACCTGTGTTTGTCCCTCACCTACCCGCGATGCAACCCGCTGGATATCATGATTACCTAGCACATAGTTGGGCCACTGGTTGTCTTGGAGTGCATTTTCGTAAGCATCAACCTCACGCTGGACATACTCAGCTGACCAATCTTTTGGTTCGATAAAGTTAGAGCTACCGAGTAATGAGAAATTAAAGGGCATATGAAATTCGTCGCCATCACCATAAAATGCTAACCGTTCCTCAAGGTCAAGCCAAATTTCACCAATCATGACGCGGTCGCCATACTCATCCAGTGTGGCGCGCATCTCTTTCATGACCTCATGAATACCATCATAATTCATGGAATAAATCTGCTCTTGTGTACCATAAATATCGGCATCGCCCCGTCCGGATGCGCCTTCAATGACAGGTTGGTCAGGCATATCGGGATGCTTCCATATCATATAAACAACATCCATGCGGAAGCCATCAACCCCACGTTCCATCCAAAACCGCAACACATCAAGCATTGCCTGTTTGACTTCGGGGTTGCGCCAATTGAGGTCAGGTTGTGCTGGGTCAAATTGGTGAAAGTAGTATTGCTGGCGGGCTTCGACCCATGTCCACGCCGAACCGCCAAACACACTCCCCCAGTTATTGGGCAAGCTACCATCAGGCTTGGCATCCTTCCAGATATACCAATCTGCTTTGGGATTGTCTCGACTACTACTAGATTCTTTGAACCATGCATTTTGGTCAGACGAGTGATTAGGCACATAATCCACAACAATCTTGATGTTCCGTTGATGCGCTTCTGTAATCAACTTATCCATTGTATCGAGGTCGCCAAACATGGGGTCTACATCGGTAAAATCAGCAATGTCATAACCAAAGTCATTCATCGGGGAGGGATAAAACGGACTCAGCCAAATCGCGTTGATGCCAAGCTCAACCAGATAATCGAGTTTGTTGATGACACCCTGTAAATCACCGATACCATTTCCTGTCGAATCTTTGAAACTACGAGGATATATCTGATAGAAAACCGCCTCTTGCCACCATGCCAATGCCATCGTTTTACTCCCTATTAAAATCACAATCGCGGTATTGTCGCAAAAAATCAGTCTCAGGACAATGCGAAACCAAGTATCAATACATATTCTTTTAACGTAGACGCGGTACAATAGCTACCATGATGTTATGGTGATAGTCATTCTTGCAAGGAGTTTGAATGAAACGACAAGATGTATTACAGAAAATCAAAGATAATCCAGAGGTATCGGTACTCATTATCGGGGCGGGTGTGAATGGCATCGGTACATTCCGCGACCTCGCATTACAAGGTGTTGATGTGCTGATGGTCGAGCGCAACGATTTTAGCTCTGGTGCAAGTGCAGGGTCATCCCATATGTTGCACGGTGGCATTCGGTATTTGGAAAATGGCGAATTTCGTCTGGTCAATGAAGCCCTCCATGAGCGCAACCGGATGCTAGAAAATGCCCCTCATTATTCCAAACCACTCAAAACAACGATTCCGATTTTTCGTGTTTTTTCCGGTTTGTTGAATGCCCCGCTCAAGTTTCTCGATTTGCTTGACCGCCCCGGTGAACGTGGTGCAATTGTCATTAAAGTAGGTTTGACAATGTACGATTGGTTTGTACGCAATCATCGCAACATGCCGACCCATGATTTTAAACTGCGTGATGAAGCCCTCAAAGCATATCCGAAGATGAATCCTGATATTGTCTGTGCAGCAACATACTACGATGCGTGGATGCCCTACCCCGAACGAATTTGTCTGGAGATGATTGTTGATGCTGAGAATGCAAATCCAAATTGTCACGCGCTCAACTATGTCGGTGCGGTTGATGGAGACAACGAAACTGTTACACTGGAAGATGAACTGACAGGTGACACATATACGGTTAAACCTAAAGTTGTCATCAATGCAGCCGGTCCCTGGATTGATTTTGTCAATAAACATCTGGAACAAGACGATAAACGTTTTATCGGTGGGACAAAAGGCTCACATTTAATTCTCGACCATCCCGAATTGCATGAAGCCTGTAATGGTAGCGAGATATTCTTCGAGAATGACGACGGTCGTATCGTGTTGATTTTCCCCTATGTCGGGCGTGTGATGGTCGGTACAACAGACATTCGTATCGAAGACCCCGATGAAGCAGTCTGTACTGATGATGAAATCGACTACATCCTCGGCTTGATTGATAAAGTTTTCCCGTCGATTGCGGTCAACCACTCCCATATTGTCTTTACGTTTTCAGGTGTGCGTCCATTACCGTATAGCGATGCAAATACTACCGGACAAATCTCGCGTGACCACAGCATCAAATCTATTCCGGCGACAGGTGGTTTACAATATCCGATTCACTCACTGGTTGGGGGCAAGTGGACGACCTTCCGCGCTTTTGCTGAGCATACAACTGATGTCGTGCTGAAAGATTTAAAACAGACGCGCAAGACCAGTACTGCCAATGTGTCAATTGGTGGCGGGCGGGGTTATCCGCGCAGTGATGAGGCAAAGCAAAACTGGCTACAAAAATTGCAATATAAAACAGAGCTACCGATGGAACGCCTTGAGGAGTTATTTGACCGCTATGGCACACGCTCAGAAGATGTTGCAGATTACATCTCACAGGCAAATGATAAGCCCTTAGACCATCATGAGACATATAGTAAACGTGAAGTTGAATTTATCGCCAATGAAGAAAAATTGATTCACCTTGAAGATTTGGTTTTACGACGGTCACTGATAGGCATGTTGGGCTATCTCACGCCGGCTCTGCTCAACGAATTAGCTGATATTACAGCGAGCACATTGAGATGGTCAGATGACCGCAAACAAGTAGAAATTGAGCGTACAGTCAAAGTGATTAGCAAGAAGCATCGCATTGACTTGGATATGACAAAAGCATAATCACCCCTCAGACTAGCTGATGTCATCATGCGATATATCGGCTAGTCTGTTGTATTGTCAGGCAAATTCTCTACTTGGCTGATTTCGAGCAGATGACCGTCAGGGTCACGGAAGAAACAACGAATCTCATAGCCGTGATTATAGGGAGGTGTAATAAATTCCGCCCCGCGTGATTTCAACGTGTCATATGCCTTTTGACAATCTGGCACACGAATTGTCATCGCATGACTCACTCGCTGTGGATTATCGGGTTCAGCAAACGTTGTATCCGGTTTGTCTGATGTTGGGTCTCCTCCAGTCACAAGCAATAACCATGACCCTAAAAATTCAAGTACGATAGATGTACCGCCATACTCTCTATATATTGTTGCCCCAAGCACATCACGATAAAAATCTCGCGCTATGATTGCATCTTTGACCACAAGTATGTGTGTTAATGCCATGCCTTCTATTGGAAAATCACTCATTAAACTTACCTCCGATAACACTTAACAGAACAAATATTCTATGTTATATTGACAGCATCACTAAACTATAACAAAGGTCATTCAATGTCACATCCGACAACTGATATTCAAGCAATATTTGAACAATACCCTATACCTGTTCGTGAAAAGCTAAAAGCACTCCGTACCATGATTTATGATGTTGCGGATAAAATTGATGGGGTTGGACAACTTGAAGAAACACTGAAATGGGGGCAACCCAGTTATCTCACATCAGAGACCAAATCAGGTACAACAGTTCGCATTGACCAGCTAAAAAGCGACCCAACACAAGTAGCACTATATGTCAGTTGTCAAACGACATTGATTGAAACCTTCCGCACCCGCTACCCTGACCTGACCTATGAAGGCAACCGTGCCATCCACTTTGATGTCAATGAAGACCTACCAACTGATGACTTAGAAGACTGCATCGGCATGATATTGACCTACCATAGCCGTAAAAAGCAAAAACGCTAGAAATACCAGATTCAGATTACAATTCGACACATATAACGCGACACACACGAGGATGGAGACACTGCCCCATCCCGCTCCATCCCTACGAATGTTACACTAACATGAGTTTTGCTTAACGCTTCAATTCGTATAACGTGATGTTTTGGATGCGATATTGGCATATCAATCGGTTATTGGTAGCTGGTTGTTGGTTATTAGGAAGAACAAACGCATCATTTTGACCAATAACAAATCACCAAAAACTAAAAACATAAGCACAATTCGATAGTCAATGGTAGTTAAGCAATGGATTCTCTTATCCAAAACTGACGTTACACTATATGATGACGGACGAATACATTAAAACCCTAAAGCACCACGTATCGTATTCCAGGTATCATTGCCGAGATTTGCCAAATCGCCACCAATGTTGTCAAACAGCTCCTCAATATCATCACCTGCCATATTAAAGACTGCTTGCATCGTCTGCGCGACCTGATATGCCTCATATCCAACATCATATAATGTGCTAGCAACGACCTCCGCCGTATACCCAGCATATTTTAAGGCACTAGCAATTTCATCAATAACATAATCCATATGTTTCAGCACACCCGCGATTGCCTCAGCCGCGTAACCAGCCCCATCATGGAGTGCGCCACCAATTTCATCAACTGTATGCCCCAATACCTGAAGTTGCTCGACAATGGCTTCACCAGCCATATTATAGACATCATTCAGTCCCGATGCGATAACCGCCACACCTTCGCCTAATTGCTTACAGGTATTGATGAACTCCTCGACTGTAGCCCCTATCATACGGGCTGCATCAGCAATTGTTCCAGCGAGGACAATAACCCCATCAGCAATCGCCCGACCAATATCAGCTAGCGCATCAAACATTGCACCAAAAATTTCCTCAGCAAGCTCTTGTAGATACTCACCAATGAGTACAAGCAAATCAGCAATACTAGTGATAGCATCCTCAAGCGAATAGTCCAGTCGGAAGAATGAATCTTTCCCGACTTCCTCGCCCATAAAGAATAGGTAACCACCAATATCGAGAACAAACTGTGTTGGAGATACTTCAATCGCGTTAATCCGTGCTTCAAAGCCATGGTCAACAAGCGGTATATCGCCAAACAGCAATGAAATTGTCAAGTTTAACCGGAAGTCCATTGACCCCCTTAGTATAATGTGATCAAGTCCCAAAAGCCCCTCAAGCTTCATATTAGCAATCGGTGGCACATCCCGTTCTATAGCAAATTCAACACCATTTTCAACCGACTGCATCAACACCTCAGTCGTGATGCCGAGAATGGTGATTGCACCACTGATGTAAAATTCTGGAATCATGGACTCATCGCGGAGCATCGCAAGAGACATAACCGGATTCACCTCATCCCCTGCGCCTGCAATCTCGAAAACAGCAAAATCGCCCCCAACAGGTAACCGGAAAGCATCCATCTCGCCATATGCGATAACCTCGGATTCGGATAAGGTGACATACATATATGCGCCCCATCCCCAGAAAGAAACCCGACCCGAAGCATGCGTTCCAGCAGAGTAACTTTCGCCAAGAATCTCAGTATCGACTGGCACAATATGAATATCTACATTCTCGAAGTCAATATCAATGACTGCATTAAGCGCACGAGTCACCGTAGGAACTGTGGCTTGTAACGTCTGCCAGGCTATAAATATCGGCGGTGCAAACACAGATAACAGATTTAACAGCGTGATATGTGCCGTACTCAACACCAGCGCAAACCGTTCAGGGTCATTCACATCTACGGCGAAGTCCATACTACCGACAATCGCACTCTCATCAGCAGAGGTTCGACCCGGATGGAAGCTGAAGCTACTACCGTGAATCAGTGTCTTACTAATTGGAACTGTTGCCGTAATTGCATAGATGGTGCGGTTAGTGATAGATAGCTGAATCACGATGCGGTCAATGCCGAATAGCCCAGCCACGCCAACGTCGCCGTTATCGGGTCTGCGCTTTGTAACGGGTCTTGTACATTGTTACGATTGACAGTGATTGTGCCATAGAAGTTGAAACCTTGTGCAATCCCCACATCGAAGGGTTCTTCTGTGTCATCGTCCACTTCTTCAGTCGCCAACGCAATCGCAGGGTCACTGAGGCGAATCGAGCTTACAGGAGCTAACAACGGAATATCCCCAAGCATATCGCCAATGGAGAGTGGGATATTTGTATCGGTTGTCTTGATTTTCGTCACGACTTTCTTACTGCGGGTATCATCAGTGACAAACTCCATCGAGATATATACATTGTTCATGCCAAGCAAATGTGGAACAGTACCACTGACCCGTAAACCTATAGAAACATATGGGTCACGTCCCTCTTCCTCTTCTTCCGCAGAAGCATCTGGTGTTGCAGCATCATCTGTTGCTGTTGTATCACTTGTATCATCTTGTGTTGAGGATTCATTATCCATAGCAGATTCGGTAGCAGCTGTTTCGGCAGCAGCGATGGCTTCTTCAGGGCGCATTACCATTGCAGAGAGGTCGAACTCCGGCGAGGCAATAATCTCGAAATTAACGCCACCAATACTGAAATTAAAGCCGATTGGAATACCCAAATCCCCGATAAAGCTCGGCATCACATCAAACCCATCCAGCAAGTGTTTTCCGACATATTCAGCAAGTCGCCAGAGGTAGCACCCATCAGCCGATTAACCAACGCTTTAACCCAGTGGTCATTGGGCAGACGGTTGATTTCGTTACTGGTTGTGATAGGTCTTGTCTGTACAAATCGACTCAGGGAAACTGTCGGCACAACGACTTCACCTACTGATGTCGGTGTTGGTGTACTTGTTGTCGTTGATGTTGTTTCAGTTACTGATGTATCGTCGTTGGTTTCATCCGGTGTTGTGATGAGTGTGCCCGATTCAGGCATTTCAAATCGTGGATAAACCGCAGGTGCAGATTTACCCGGCATCCTTGAACCCAATGACCACCTACCTATCGGATTCTTAAGTGGTGTCATCCTAAGCTGTATAAGTTCTAAGACACTTGTACTATCGGACCCATCGTCAAGCGGATAAAATAATGTCAAAGTCCCTCGGCTACCATATCGAAGATTATCATCAATGCCTTGCAGGCGATATTGACTATTAAAGCGAATTTGTTCTGCCCCAAGCGCATTGCCCCAGACTCTGAAATCAGCAACTCGCCCATCATAGGGTCCTAACTGATAGACAATTCTCTGTGGCAAATATAAGATAAGCCCATTCTCGCCACTACCCAAATAGCCTTTGGGTGGTGTCAAAATATCAGAGTGAATGTAGCCCGCATTTAGTGTTGCTAACGGAATACCCGTCCAACGCCAGTAACGGAAATTGGATAACCTACCAACAAACTTACGATTGGCATCAGCAATATGCCATGTATCCGCACTTGCCATTCGTGGTACGACAACTTCGCCAACCTTCTGACCATCAACATACAGCGACCATTGTGTTTGGGATACATTACCCGGTTGTGGTCGGCTAGCAATTGCGACATGATGCCACCGCCCATCGGCATACCCTCCAGCAGGAGACTGGGTACTACGTGTCATTAACTGTGTCCCTGATGGCTGACCAAGGGCATCAAGTGTTCCTTCTCTCGAAACAATCTGAAGGTAGACTTGTCCAGCATTGATACCTATTGTCATACTGATGTGACTGGCAAAGTTTTTATCAAGATAATATCCAGCAATTACCTGATCAGCCGATTGTATATACGCTAGAGAATTAGTTTGATGCTTGCCAATAAATCCGACAATGCCATCTGGTAATGCGGTGGCGGGGTGAGACCCCATCAGTGCACCATCTACATAAAGCTTCATCACACTACCTGTAAAGACAGCTGCGACATGATGCCATTTGTTATCAGCATAATTCTGATTAGATGTAATAATCTGTGGAACACGGTTATCTGTAGAACTCAGAGACCCAAACTCATCCGCATCACTATGAACATAGCGCAAGTTTCCATCGCGGAGTTCAATCAGAATACCTTCCCATACAGAATCAAATTGCCAGTGATGGCGAAACCCATTAGAAAAGCGTGAAGCAATAAATATGACACCAGATTGTGGACTATCGAGGGCTGTTTTGAACTATGTTTCTATCGTATATGGCTTCCCACCGATATTAAGGTCACCCACTCGAATATGACTATTTGCCCCGTTGAACTCACCTACAGCACGTTGTAACCTACTATCAAAAGAAGTCATGGCTAATCAAATTCCTTCTGAGTATGTTGTATTATGTTGTTTTTGTTTCACAAACAGGATTTGAGGCTCGTTGTGTTAAATAGAAATAATTTATGAGTGCTATGATAAGAGCATATCAAATAATTTTGTGAATGTGTTGATAGGTACACCAAAAAAAATTACTATACGTTACATGAACCTGATGCTAATTATACTTAAACTTTCGATTGTATAGCAAACGAGTACCTTAACTATTGATCAGATGTTGTCACACCACATCGTAACCAATAGCAAATTCAATTATTACATAACCTGAGTTTGATACTGTTGGCGAATCTATGAAGCTGAGGTGATTATCACACTTTGGAACTTGCCATGCTGATTCAAAAAATGTCAGATAATCGTTACCTTCACTTCTGGTCTGAATAATTACTAAAGATACGTACAGATTATCCTGTGGAAGGTCGCAGTTGATGGATCAAGTCATGGAAATCTGTGACAATCAAATCAAAGCTATCATGTGGTTCTTCTGGAACGCCATCTACTCCGTACTCAAGAGGGCGTTCTACAAAGGCAGTTTTCATTCCAATTTGTTGACATGCGAGCAAATCGCCGCGATGTGATGCAACCATCATCGCATTTTGGGGTAAAACACCCATCAAATCACATGCCATCTGATAGGTCTCCAAGTCAGGCTTGTAGTGTCTGGCGAGTTCTGCGGATAGGATACAATCCCAGTGCAAATCTGCCTGTTTACTTAGTGCAACAAGCAGTGACATATTGCCATTGGACAGAGTTGTTGTTGTGAAGTGCTCACGTAGTTTGTGTAGACCTGCAACTGCATCATCCCACGGTTGTAAGCGATGCCAGATACGATTTAAGTCAGCCTTATCAGCTTCCGATAGGTGATGTATTTCAAACGCGGTTAATAGCTCATTCAATATTTGCCGATGGAGTACATCAATAATTTCCCATTCTGCTGTGCCGTTACGAATTTCGTCCATAGCAGGTTGATAGCCTGCCCGCCATTGATCAGCGAATTTACCCCAATCAATGTCCAAGCCTCGTTGCTTGCAGACAGCCTGCCCTTCTGCAATAATACTACCTCGCCAATCCACCACCGTCCCAAATACATCAAAGACCAATACATCAATCTCAAGTGACATAAGTTATCCTAACTGCGCCCTACGCAGTATAATCATACAAATTCAACTTGCCATTTGAATTCTATTCTATCGGCTCATTATCTGCTACAGGTAAAGGCGTTTGATACAACATATGTCCCAACAGAAGGAATACACTTGATGTCCATGTATACGCGCGGTCACGTAATCCTACACCGGTCAGTGCATCATAATTTTCTGCCATACCATTCGTATTTGCCATCTCGCAAAATTTGAATGCGACTTCGTGTGCCAGTTCATCTTCACCACAAGCAAGCAGTCCATCAACCAATAGATAGGTCGATGGTGCCCAGATAGGACCCCGCCAATACCCATCTGATTCGTAATATGGGCTATCAGGATTTTCAGTAGCGATGCCATGTGGTGTGATAAACCGCCGCAGACCCGCGATTAACTTTTCCTGCATTTCTATGCTCAATCGCTCACCCAGTAAAAGGGGCATAAATACAAGCGAACTATCCCCTTCCGGAATGTTATGTGTTCCAGAATGCTTTGCCACAAACTGTTCGCCGTTCCAGAAATGTTCAATCAATTGATTGGTGAGTTTATTCGCATGTTTTGTCCAGTTCTGTCTTTCATCCATGCGACCTAACCGACCTGCAATATCTGCCAACACATCCATCTGAATAATCAAATATGCTGTTAAATCGGGACATTCTATGGGTACACCACCCGAAAAAGCTGTGCCATTATCCCATCCACTTTCATTACCGTGATTGTATTGTGGGATACCGTCATTGTCGTCATCCCGATAAGTCAGCCACCAATATGTCCATTTGACGAGTGCATCGTAGACTGCATCCCACGGTATCATGTCCGCAATATCTGAGTTTTGTGCTAGTTTCTTCAAGGTCCAACCGTGAATCGGTGGTTTGTAAAAGCGAAACGATTTTGTTGTATCTGTGAGGTGGTCGGGGATTGCACCATCGGCATCTTGGTGGTCAAAGAACAGTATAAACTGATCCCATGCCAATGGTGGGTCTTGTTCAATTAAAGCCAGTGCATTAAAGCAGTGGTCCCAGCTCCATACTTTGTTCATCCAGTTTTTGGACATAAGCATAGCTTGTCTTTGATGATACCCTCTTGCTTCAATCGTACAGGACCAATTGATATAGCAGGCTAACATACGTCCATGTGACCATTGCTCAGGTATGCTTAAGGCAGTTGATAGCCAATCATCATATGATTTCTGATTTGATGTCACGATGTCATCAAAGTTGCGTGGGTTTTCCTGACGTTTCCAGACACTTTGGAATGTCTCAATGCAACCTTCAAACATGTTATTCTCTGGTAAGAAGGTCATGACAATATGTTCACTTTTTGACCCTAACCAAGGTGCATCAACATCTAATCTCCCAGATAACGCCTGTACGCCAACCTTAACAACACTCTGATAGGCAATCACTTCCCAACGGTCTCCATCCGGCGACATGGCTAACTCAAACTCATTATCCTCAACATATCGTGATAAGCGCAGACCAACACCATTTCCACGCACACGCACACGGTCTCCATCATCAATACAGATTTCTACAACTCCCTGCTCAGAGTCTAGTGTTAGGAGCGATGGTGTTGCGACAGTTGTAAAAGGTAGGATGCCCTCCTCCGCTACAAGTTCAAGTTTAAACAATTCAGGATGGCTTAAGGCACTACCGCTAAGGTTACGCAAATATAGGTCACCGTCAATTTCAGAAAAGCTCAGATATGACCCAATACGACTAAAGGGGACAACTGATAAATCGAAGCTAAATGTCTCCATGTTCTACTTCCTCCATAAGATTGCACTGAGTCCAGATAATATCTTCGCCCTGTTTCAGTATTTTCCATGTTTTGATTTGATGGGGTGCAAATTCAAAAGTTTTGATACATCCACCGTCTAATTGGATATTTGAGGTTGTTGTGCGTCCTATTGTTTCATAGAGTCGGATAATCAGTGCATCGTCAGTTTCAGCCTTTTTGATAGTCCCAATTGCAATATTTGTAGGCTCGATGTGGAGGAATGGGACAGGGTTCGCAATTGCTCCGTCGGGAGATGTCGGCGGATGATACACAAAAAAGGATTCAAGCGGGTGGTTAAGCTCGTGAGCGAGAGGAACAAGACGGTCTGATACATCGTTTGTATCATCACCAGCGACTAGGCGAAACCGAGTATCAACCTGTTCTTGATCCATAAACGTGTATGAAACATTCGGGTCAAGTGGGTCTTGGTCGTGCTTGGCATGAACGGCTCCACGACTCAGACTCAAACCTAGTAATCCATTTTCTGATACATCAAACCCAGCTTGACCGTTGTTAGCAAGACCTATCGTTAGGTGTTGTGTCTCTAACTTTAACCAGCGATGATAAGGGTGTTCGGTTGCATCAGTGGTACGGGATGTAACGCCATAAGGTACTTCACAAATTGATGTTACCTCTGGCAGGTCGAAAGGCATGACGAGCTTAATCATTTTCTGGCGTGCCTGCATGTACAGACGCACATCAATATCAACGTAGTCAAGCTCAGCAAAAAATGTGTAGCGAATACTAGCACGGGTATATTGCCACTGCGTTAAGCATTCAACCGTAACAGATACAGGTCCTTGATGAATAACACGAAGTGACCTGCCTTCGAGATTGCCTTCTTCTCCGACGAACATGCCAACCTGTTCCGGTGTCATTGCCACAAAATTTGCAATCGGCTCATTATATATAGCTCTGTCCATCCCACCCCATGCGTGTCCGCTATCATCCATAGCTTGTAGCTGTATTGGATTCGCTAAGAGGTTTTGATTGGAGAGTCTATTATTGAGTTGCTTTAAACTCGCATCATCTCGCCTAAATTGCGCATGCCACCATTTGTTTTCGATGATTATTTCATCGTCACATAGTATTACCTCTAGCGAATCTGTCTTATCTTCTTCAGCTGTGTCTTCAAATCGGATTTCGTATCGGCGGGCACTCATTGCCGGAACATCAGCAACAAAGCCAATAAAGGGTTGCATCGTACTCCCCTCTAAGACAGCAGTTCCCCCGCGTTCTTGATGGGTAATACGGTGTCCGTTGTCATCGTAGAGAGCAAAAGGTCCATTACTTATTGCTCCGGCATACGACCGTAAAAAGTGATTCCCAACATGTATTTGCATGTTATGTCCGTGTGGGTTCAGGACATACAGAGGGATGGTATCCGGTGTTGGCGTAACATTAGGCAATACAGCATGTTGGCGACTTGTCACAATGCGACGCGCAATGTCTCCTGTATACCCAAACATTTCATATACACCGGGCAACGCATGCTCTACCAGTGAACCCGGTAAAACATCATGAAACGCATTCAACATCAATCGCTTCCATGCGTCGCGCAGTTGGTCTGTTGGATAGAGAATGTCATAGCGCCACCATGCCAGTGCAGACCATCGTTCTGCTGATGCCATTAACGCTTCAATTCGTCTCATCTCGCGTTTGAGAGGAGCTACGGATGTATATGTGCCGGGTAGCACACGCTGGAGTTCGCCTTCATGTGTCGGCGGTTGTATATCTATCTCTTGAAGTCGTTCCCGATATGCCTCAAGCGTACTGTGCTGAATCTGAATATCACTATCAGCATATTCTGCCATCAGCGCATGAATTTTATCCAAATCCTCACGGGTTGGACCGCCACCATGGTCGCCAAGTCCCCACAAAACCACACTGTCTTGACCGGTTCTCTGGGCAATCTCGATGCCTATCTTAACCTGATCAATTGCCCACAATACCTTGCCTTCAGCGAACTCACGATTGGGTGTCATGTACCATACATCGTCTGGGCGTAACGTTAATATCTCGCTTCCACCGACTCCACGCCATGTATACAGGGGTGCAGGCAAAGATAGTTGGCGTTTATAGGGTCGTCCATGAACATACATATCAAACCCGCTTAAATTCAAGAGTTGTGGCAGGCTATTCGGATGACCGAAGGAATCGAAGTTAAAGGCGACAGGAGGACGTACACCAAATACCTCTGAAAAGTAACGGCGACCCTCGGTGATGCACCGGACAATCGTCTCGCCACTGGGTAGATTTAAATCCGGTTGTAGATACCATCCTCCAGTGATGTTCCATCTACCCCTATTGACATGTTCACGAATGCGCTCAAATAATGGTGAGTCATATTCTTCCACCCATTCATAAAGCAAACTTTCGTTATGGTTAAAGATAAACGAAGGATATTCATCTAAAATGTCGCAAGCTGTGCGAAATGTTGAGATGGCTTCGCGTGCCCCTTCTTCCCATGTCCACTTCCAGATTGGGTCAATATGGGCGTTACAAATCAAATGAACAATTGGTTTATCAGACATTAAAGTCCTCGTAATCTAAGTAATAGCGGTCAATTTATGGTGTTATTGCAGGTTTCTTATTTGTGTAAATTGACCAATTTCTTGACAAAGTAATTGATTAGCTGATAAATTGGATATATCAACATGTCATTTTGATAGTACACGATTGGTATATTGCATGTCAACATTTAGAGCCGACCCAAATAATCCACTCCCACTCTATTACCAAGTCTATAACTCGATACGAGAGCGTATCGAAAGTGGAGAGTTCAGCCCAGGTAGTGCACTGCCCCCAGAACGTCAATTAGGGACAGAGTATGATGTCAGTCGCATCACAATTGTCAAAGCACTCGACAGACTTGTGACAGAGGGGTTGATTGAAAAGCAACAAGGGCGCGGTACGTTTGTCCTCGAACAAAACCAAGCCGAAAGTGAGCAAAAGTTTGCGTTAGGGTATATCCCCGCAGGGTTGCTCCATCCATATTTCTATAGCATCCAAATGGGAATGGCAGAAGTTACGACACGAGAAAATTGTGAGCTTCATGTGATTGGTTTGCACGAAACCCAACGAGAAGACCTCGATACCATCGTAGAAAATGCACGGTCAAGTGTGAATGGATTGGTGGTTTATCCACGACCAAACAAAAAAGATATCGCCTTGTATCGTCGCCTATTAGCTGAAGGGATTCCATTTGTCATGATTGACCGCTATTACGATGAGATAGACAGTGATTCTGTTGTCTTCGATGGTTGGCAAGCCAGCTATGACTTAACCCAGCTGTTGATTGACCGTGGGCATCGCCGTATAGCCATCATATCGCACTTTGAGGTCAACGTAAGCAGTATCCGTCAGCGTGTCGGTGGCTATAAGCAATGTCTTGTTGACAATCAACTCGTGGTTGATGAGAGCCTTATCTGGCTAGATGTCTACGCAAACCTACGTCCAGCCGTTGGTCAAAAAGGTGATGAAAATATGACCAACCACTTAGAAGAACTCATTGATTTGCATCAACCCACTGCCCTGATTGCTGTCAATCAAGATGTGTCTCACCGCCTCACTTACGACATCATGATGATTAACCACAAACGCGCACAAACAGTTATCCAGTCAAATGGAAATTCGGACTATGAGCTAAAAGTCGAGGTGGTTGGATTTAGCTATAACAATCCTGAAGACGATGGACCGTATCACATTGCTACCGCTCTTCAGCCAGGGGATATTTTGGGTCATCATGCGACGCAGATGATGTTGCAACGTCTACGAGGGGTAATCAAAGGTGACCCACAGCGTATGAAAGTCCCCATTGAAATTGCAGTACGAGAGAATTTAGCTGACCGCTCTGAGGAGGTGAAGAACGACTAAATCTTTTACCTATTAAGTCCATTCCCAAATTACTTAGTTTATCAGGAGTTATTTCATGTCAAACAAAGGTTTTTCAAGACGCGATTTTCTAAAGACTATCGGTATCGGTAGTGCAGGGCTTGCCGCATCAAACCTCGTTAATCTGTCACGAGTTTTGGCACAAAGTGGTGACGAAATTGTTGTTCGGTATCTAACACCTAGTTGGGCATCAACAACCGATCGGCGGCGTGAACGTCAAGTTGCGTTTCGCGGTGTGATTGATAGCTTTAATTCTCAATTCGCCGAGCAAGGCGTTCGTGTTGAGGAAATTGTAGGGGATGGAAATCCTCTAACCGCTACTCAAGAAATTGAAGCAGGTAATGTCGATGCACTCTGGTTTAACCATGGCGAGTTCCAATCACGCTATAACGCGGGTCAGTTGGTAGACCTGTCGCAGTATGGCTCAGAAATTGGTGACTTCTTTGGATTTGCAGATGGTGTCATGAGTAATAGCGACGGTGCAATTGCCGCGACATGGCACAACACCGATACACCGCTTTACTATTACGACACAACCAAAATAGAAACACCTCCGACAACATGGTCAGAGCTGATTAGTATCTGCCAAGAAATCCGCGCATCCGAAGGTGGTAATCAATATGGTTATGTCACACCATATGTTGGTTGGTTCCAGATGAACTTCGGCATGTATGCTGCACTAGGTGGTACATTGGTTGATGATATGGGCGCACCAATCGCATTCACACCCGAAAACCTAGAAATTTGGAAAGTTGTCTTTGAACACGCTGTCAGTCTAGTACAAGATGACCTCATCCCTGCATCAGCTATCGGACAGGCTCAGGCACAGATGATGCCGGATGTCTTTGCTGGTAACGTGTATAGCTTCTCTGGCAACAGCAACTTCCACATCCGCGAACTACAACCCAACTTGCCACCAGAAGAATACGAAAATTGGTCAGCTGTTCCATTGCCATATCCTGATGGTGCTGACGGTGGTCTGTATGTCGCAGGTGGTTGGGGTATCGGTGCGGTTGATACAGGTGATGAAGCACGTAACGCTGCCGCAGCCGCATGGGCAATTCATGCTACAAACACCAATGCTATGGCAACAACCTGCCTGGCTGGTGGCTGGATTCCGACACGCCCTACTATTCTATCTGAAGACCCATTCTATGCTGATGATGCCTTTGCACAAACCACCTTGCAAGCACTCGAAAGTGGATGGGTTGTTCCGACAGCTGACATCTTCACACCTATGTGGCAAGCATTTGATGTCGCTGTTCAACGGGCTGCATCGGGCGAAGTCGCAATTGATGAAGCTCTAACAGAAGCTGAAGCTGAAGTCACCCGTGAATTTGAAGCCATGTAATACCCCATAAATAATGTTATCTAAAGGTCGGTCATCTGATCGACCTTTTGCCTTTAATCTAGTTTTGAGATATTTATTATGAGCGTTAGAACCTATCAAAAGGATAAATCCAGCATATTAGAACGCTTCTTAGCAGGACCGTGGTTATTTATTTTGCCCGGTATTCTGCTATATGGTGCATTTGCTATTTATCCCGTCATCTATCAGTTTTATGTGGCAATGACTGATATGACCACAACAAGCATCACTAACATCAATTTTATTGGTTTAGAGAACTTTGCTACGATTGCAGCAGACCCCGTTTTTCGACAATCATTTCTGTTTACAATCGCCTTTGTCCTCATGACTGTGCCCATTCAATTTATGCTCGGGTTTGGGTTAGCTCTGTTTTTAGACCAAAAATTACCGGGGCGCACGTTCTTTCGCTTATCTATTATCATTCCACTTGCGATGGCAAGTATCATCGTTGGATTGATGTGGCGACTGATTTTGCATGATAGCGATGTCGGCGTGGTCAACGCATTTCTTGGTGTATTCGGGATTGACCCCATTCCATGGTTTGGTGAAGCCATCTTTGCACGCATCTCTGTCTTCATTGTCAACATATGGCACGCTGTAGGGACAACGATGATATTCATGTTAGGCGGTCTGCAAACCATATCAGAAGATGTACTAGAAGCGGCGCGGGTCGATGGTGCAAACACATGGCATCAAATTATTTATGTCAAATTGCCGATGCTAAAGAATATTGCAGGTTTGGCGATTATCCTGATTTTTGCTGGGACATTCCAAATTTTTGAAAAGGTACTTGCACTGACCAATGGTGGTCCAGCACGGTCTACAGCCACTATTGGCTTTGAGATGTATACGACGGCATTCCCAGAAGTCGGGACAGGATTTTTAGGCTTGGGGGCAGCGATGGGACTCGTGATGTTTGCTTTCATCCTTGTGATTACGATTTTCTACGTGTGGATGGTTATGTTTGATGAGGAGAACGCATAATGGCAATCTCATCCAGCACACAAGCACTAATAGCCATAACAGGACAGCCTCAACCCAAACGCCGATTTAAATTTCGCAAGATAGGTATTCGCCTCTTCAACTATGCCCTTGGCATCGTCATTTCCTTTTTCTTCATTTATCCGATTGTGTGGCTGATGAGTGTGTCAGTGAAGCCCAATTGGGAGATATATCGCGCGCCATTGCAACTTGTACCAAGTACACCACAAACGGACATCTACACAGAAATTTTCAGCACCACGCCTATCGGTAGTTATCTTGCCAATAGCTTACTCTATGCTATCAGTGGCAGTGCTATCACACTCTTTTTCAGTGTTATGGTTGCGTATGGGTTATCACGGTATATGTTTCGGGGTAAACGCCTGTTGATGATTGGGTTGCTCGGTGTCCAACTGATGCCTAATCTTGTCCGGCTCATTCCATTGTTCATCATGATGACGGCTCTCGACCTTATCAACACACGACATGGACTTATCTTACTCTATGGTGCAGGTGGTATCGCCTATGGAACATGGTTCTTAAAGGGATACTTCGACACGATTCCGATTGATTTAGATGAAGCCGCACAGATTGATGGTGCGTCACGCTTTCGTATTATCTGGCAAATTTTATTGCCATCGGTTATTCCGGGTATTGTTGCATTATTGATTTTGCAATTCATCGCACATTGGAATGACTTCGCTGTTGCATCTATTTTGATTCGTAACCCTGAATTACTGCCATTGACAGTCGGTACATTTAAGCTAATTGGACCCGATGAATCAGATTTCCGATTGTTATCAGCGGCAGCATTAGTCAACGTTGTACCTGTAATCATTGTATTTTCGATATTGCAACGTTATCTTGTTTCTGGGTTAACCGCCGGTGCTGTGAAATAATCTGCTAGGGGCGGAATCGCTTAACACTCACCTTTGCTGGGTCTCCATAATTCTTGGCTTGACCCAGCACGCGCTTGAAAAATGGCATAATATAGTCCCAGTTTTGAACGGAATAACCATATAGACCGTGGTCACTGTCTTCGTATGATACAAGTGTGGCTTCAACACCGACTTCAACCAGTGCATTATATAGCCGTTGTGATTGACTGTATTCGACAATATCGTCGGCTGTCCCGTGAATAATTAAGAAGGGTGGTGCATCCCCTGTCACATGTGCAACCGGACTCGCCAGTGCAACTAAATCAGGATGGTCTTTCATCTCACCGCCAAAGAGTTTACGCACAGGTTCTTCTCGATGAAGCCACGGATATTCTTCGGCTGATACCCGAAAGTCCGTCACAGGATTGACAGGTGCAACCGCTTGTACTTTGGTGCTATACCCTTCCCATCCAGAGTCACCTTCAAGCTCAGGCATGTCCCCTGTCACACCAGCTAACGATGTCAAATGTCCACCAGCAGAACCACCTGTTAGCCCAATTCTGTCGGGGTCAACATTGTAATCTTCGGCATGCGCGCGCAACCATCGAATCGCCGCTTTAACGTCATGAATCTGTGCGGGGAATGGTGCAACACCTGTCAGACGATAATCAATGCTAGCGAAGAAAAAGCCGTTCAAGGCAAGCATCAATCCACGCCCAATGCCTTTTTCGCCCAGTTCCCAGCCCCCACCGTGCACATCAATAACAGCGGGTAAACCCTCAGGTATTGGCATACCCGGTGTTTCAGTGGGATAGACTAAATCTAGCAATAATGGAATACCATCGGCTTCACCATATTGCACGTTCTTTTCCATCACACAATAGAAAGGCAATTCAATGCGTTCGATTGTCATATTATTAATCTCCTATGCGGTTTTATCGGATGGCAAATAAGTAACCTGACTCGCTGAGAATGTAGACATGGCGGTCATAAATTGCAGGCACAGATTCATAGACACGCTCGCCCATCTCGTATCTCCACAGACAAGATGTCGTCCCATCACCATTTCCTTTTGCGTCAACGCAGTAAAAAAATGAGTCAGATGTGGAGGCGAAATAGACATAATCTCCTGCCACGCTTGACCCTGTAATCCCACCTCCAGCATGTTCCCAGATGAACTCGCCTGTGTCAGCGTTCAGACATTGAATACGAGATGCTATCGGAATTGCGCCAGACCGTATGCCAAGTGAGATATAGATACGTCCGTTATGCAGTGAAGGGGATGCGTTCAAATCGCCTTCGGGCAGATGATATTCCCACAGTAACTTACCCTGCTCAGCATCCAAACAGCAGAGGCGATTCCCGCCCATGGGTACATACAGCTTGCCATCATATGCAATTGGTGCACCAGAATCAGGAGACCCACCCGTATGAAATTGCCAGTTGAGCTTGCCTGTATCGACATCTAACGAATACACAAAATGGTCCCATGACCCGAAAAAGACCTGTCCATTATCTATTGGTGGCTCAGGCGCAGTTGACTTACCCGTGCGGAATCGCCAGATGATATGCCCTGTTTCAGCGGATAGGCACGACACATAGCCATCGGACCCACCGACATATACTTTGCCATCAGCAATATTGGCAGACGACCATACCCAGCCGATTGTTTGTTTCCAGATTAAGTCTCCTGTATTTGCATCAAGGCAATAAAAATACTCTTCACCCTTCTGTCCGAAATATATTCTGCCAGAATCATAAATTGGGGCGGCAGACACAGCACCACCACATTCAAACTTCCAAATTTCATCACCGCTTTGATAGTCATATGCAATGACAAACCGTGATGGTGTTCCGATGAAGACCTTACCATCAGCCACAGTTGGCTTGGATTGATACCATCCACCGCAGGCTAATTCATCTGCCTGATACGCTTGACCGTTGATAACAGCTTCATCCAAAATTGATCGATTCCAAAGTGTGTCACCTATCACGATGTCGATACACCAGAGGCGTAAGTTTGAATCATTGAAAACAAGATAACCATTTTCGTATGTGATGTCAGCATAAATAGGGTGTGATGAAACGGCTTTTTGCCAGATGCGCTTACCGTCTTTATCAACACAATGGACATTACCCGACAAGGTAGCAATAAACAGTTTTCCACCAGCAACATAGGGTTTGGAGCGTATCCAATCATCGGCTTCATATGTCCAAATCACATTGCCTGTGTGCTTATTGAGACAATACAAATGGTTTGTGGCTGACCCGACATATACATAGTCACTGTCTAATTCTGGTTTGGAGAACAAGCGAAAGCTATGTGGGTTTAAGTGTTGCGTTTGCATCTGCCAGATGACATCCCCTGTCATTTTATCGAGGCAATGTATCATCCCATCATTTGAGCCAAAATAGACATAGGACTCGTCAACCGCTGGTGAAGCATTGGTCGCACCTTCAGCTTGAAATTGCCAGATTACGCGCTGTGTATCGGAGAAGCCAAAGTGCTGTTCGCCCGATACCCCTGCTGTTTGCAGACAATAAAACACACCCTCAGCATTCCCGGTATAGAGTCGTGTGTCATCCAATACAGGGTCGCAGAAGGTTGCCCCAACCTGAAAGTCCCAGAGGGTCTCTCCGGTATCTCTGGCTTTACAGATGATGCGATTCTGCCCAATGAGTAATGGAGGGGTTTCTTGCGCTCGCTGTGTACCTGTCGGATAAATCAAAACTTCATCGTTTCCTGTAACAGGTGGATAGCCGATGCGATAATCTGCCTCGCCAGATGGGATACGTTGACGAGCCTGCCCAGTTTGTTTGTCAATTTCAACTAAACTTTTTTGACCAAAGTCACGTCCTTGCGCGCCAAGTTCGTTAATGATAATTGTGTCTGACAGAATCAAAGGTGATGAAGCCGCACCTGTTGTTACATATGATGAGGGTGGCAGATTCACAATGCCCAGCGACTCCCATGTCCATTCACGGCGTGTCTGCCAGATAATGTCTCCGGTGGTCAAATCATAGCATGAGGCTTGGTTGCGTATACCGGGACAACTAACATAAACGCGTCCGTCTTCAACCTCTGCCCGTGCATACCATGCCAGACCAATAGCTTGCTTCCACGCCAGTTCACCGCGCTGAGGACCTGTTTGTTCAGTACTTGCTGTGTGGTGTATATCACGCCCGTACAGTGCCCAATCTTCGGGTGGTTGACTTGACTCTATGTCTGTAGCTGATTCGTTACGGATAGCTTGTGCCGGAAATTCTGTGATGTTTGCTTGTACAGCATTCAAGAATACAACTGCATCAGTGACGGTAGGAAAGAGCGTGTCGTAATCTTGTGTTTTTCGGCTACTGGTTAGGATGTCAAAGATAAGTGCATAGCCGATGAGGTCTGCACCTTGTCGTTGTAGGAGGTTAATCCATGATGTAATCAAGCTGATGCGACGGGGAAAGTTATCATAAGTTGTTGGATGTCCGTCTATGACTGCCTTGCGAAGAACATCAATTTCAGCATCACCGGATGTGTAGAACGTATCAACCATTACTTAACCTCTTTATCTATTTACAGTTGGGACATGAATTGAAAGATACGGTCATGATTACCGGGTAGACCCTCATGACCAAAGTCAGGATAAACGGCGAGAGACTTTGTCGATGTGATTTTGTTGTACGCTGCGAATTGTGTGGAAGGTGGGCAAATCTGATCCATCAGTCCGACTGCCATCAATACATCAGCTTCAATTCGGCTAGCAAGATGCTGAACATCAATGTATCCCAGCTTAGTAAAAACCTCTTGCTCGCGCTCATGCAATGGGTCATGATGACGAAAATAGATGCGTAATTCTTCATAGGCGTTCTTTGCTTGATCCATTTCCCAAACGCGCTGATAATCTGTCAGGAATGGAAACACAGGAGCTGATAGTTTGATGCGTGGCTCAAGCGCACTACAAGCCAGTGTCAAACCACCACCCTGACTGCCACCTGTTGCCCCCACACGCCCTGCATCTACCTCATCAAAGTCCATGACAAGACCAGCCAACTGTGCTGTATCCAAGAAGATATGCCGGAACAACATATTGTGCGGGTCGCCGTCTAGCCCACGAATAATCTGTCCGCGATGGGTTGTACCAGCGTGTCCGCCGACATCTTCTGACAAGCCACCCTGTCCGCGACAATCCATCGCCACAACAACAAATCCCGCTGCAACATACGGAAGTTTGTCAATCCAATCGCCCGAACTACCAGAGTATCCATGAAACATCACGAGTGCCGGATGGTTGCTTGCTTGCAGTTGTTTCGGTCGCAGTAACTTGGCATGAATCCGCGCGCCTTTGACTCCGGTAAAATACATATGAAAACAATCTGCAAAACTTGTTTGGAAATCGGCAGGAATCAGGTCAACATTGGGGTCAACGGCTTGCATTTCTTGAAGTGCATCCGCCCAATAGCTATCAAAATCATCAGGCTTGGGATTGATTCCCTGATATGTTTTGAGGTCTTCATATGGCATATCAAATGTAAGAGGCATCGTAAGGTCTCCTAAAAGATTATTTATTATGTTTAAGCATATCGCAAACCATCAGCTCTTGAGAACGGATTGTCCATCACTGTTTACTATCACAAGCTCTCGTTTCCAATGCATGTATCGTAATCTAATGCGTTCATTATCCTGTGTTGTTTCAATAACATAATGCTCACCACCACGGAAACCACCTTGTCGGGTCACATCTGTCATTGTTCCTCCGACTGATATTGAGAATGTATATCGACCAGCCCACGGAACAACCATTGCGTACTCAAACACATCATCCCAAACATGTACCATTCGGCTATGTGGGCAAAACGAATCATTTGGTATACCACCCAGTATGCCTTGGATGTCACCTACAAGGACAAGAGGTTCTGCAATGTCTTGGTTAATAGCCTGAGGATATACTTCTAGGTTTTGATACCAGTCCTGTAGCCATTCGGGGTCTGGTTGCTTCCAGATATAACTGATGACTTCTTCATCTCCAAAGCCATAGGGTGCGGAGGAGGAGGGTTTATTGGCATGATACTTGTCAATGCGCCGACAATCTCCGTCATACCCTGTCATTTCAATAGCTGCATTGTCTAGTGTCCGTCGCACTGGCATCTGGGAATAACATATCGAGCCTTTTAACTGTGTCCAGCGATGAGCATATTGTAGGAAGTGTGCTCTCTCTTCTTGACCTTGGTGTGCAAACCAAGAAATATCATCCCACCCCCATCTTCCATGAGATACACGTTTTCCAACATCGTCCCATTCTGATGGGTCAAGCGAGTATCCGCCCCAATTATCAATCTCAATGAGAAATGGCAAGCTATTGCATTGCCATCCACTTGGCGTGATACCTCCTAGACTTACACCTTTGAGATGTAGGATAATTCGCTCTGGATATTCACGCCAAGCACGCGCTGAAATAGGTTTTGCATGAAAATCAAACAGTAGCCGTCCATCGCGGACGATGCCATGTGTGTGTGCATCTAGCAACACCAACCCTCGTCTAGCATTTTGACGTGCATACTCCCGTATATGCCTGAATATAGTATCTAGTATTTCGTACTGATAATCCTTGGCAGCATAGAGGTGAGGTTGTCCCATATGGATTGCCTCGAAGTTAGCATCAATATACCGACATGCCCGATAGTAAAGCCAAAGCTGACTCTCTGGATAAGTGATGTCAAACACCTGACAACCCTCACCAAATCGATCCCATCTATATAGTGATTCATAATCCGAACCAAACATATTATCATATTGAAAGCATCGTTTTTCTGGTGCAAGACCTAAATTCGTGAATACCCATTCAGGAATAGGAATCTTATTGATAGATGGGTAAATTCCTTCCCAGATTACAGCTTGGCACATCGCATCGGGAACAACCTCATGAATACGGTCTGTTAGATGTTTACCGCGTGTAAATTGTAATTCTTCAAACTCAGCACCACTTTTCCCTGCGTCGTCAACAGGTGTCCATGCAGTTGGCTCCCATGGAAATGCCGACCGACCGATAAAGCGAGGTTGCAATTCAGCTATTAGTCGCAAATCGTCTTCAAATGTCTCTGTCGCTTGAGCATCGCAATAGCTTATTGCTCTGGAAAGATAAAAGGCGAGTTGTTCTTCCGAAATTACACTATCAAAACGAATCACTTAACTTACCTCCACTCTATATTGCCTGAGGATTTCAGCTTCGCAAATGTTCGAAAATATCATCAATTGCGTCATAAATAATCTGCTCACTATCAGGATGTAAGCGCGGTAATCCAAATAATTTGGGTGCGCCGTCTACTTCGTATCCTCCCAGATAAAAGGCTTCCGCAGTGGGAACATAACCATTACATCCATTGGCATAGCCGAATACCATCGTATGCTGTGTCGGTGAAGTTTTCTTAATGTGTAACTGATAGGCAACAAAGGGTTCGTGAGGCATGGCAATCATAATGAGATGTTCGCCAAGTGCGACCCCCTGTACCTGAAACCACAACCCATCGGGTGCGTTACGGACATGGTCTATCCAATCGACCAATTGTTGTTGGTTCATATGTGTGCGCTCATCCACATCTAGTTTGCTGAGTGCTTGTTGTGATTCTTGGATGCGCTGTGATAACGCCTCAATGATGTTGTCTGACAGAACGTCAAATGGTAGAGTGGCAAACCTGTTGAAGATGCCAATTGTTTCAGTAGGTATAGGTTTCGCATTGGACACTGCTTTGACGACTGCTTGCCCTAATAACCCACCGAGTCGTTTCGCCTCATCAAGCCCGCCAGCTAAGGACACAACATTAATATCTCCGGCACAACCCTGTGCAAACATGGGTAAAATATCTTTTCCCAGTGCTTCCTGTATTGTGTGGACGGCGTATCCGGGATAGTCTGCATTGAATTGAGTTGATGCTGTATGCACGGTGACCGGATGTGCTGTGTGGCTGAACAATACTGCCATTGGAGTCCCATCATCTCGATTGACTGACAACACATCAACATAGGGTGCGATGGGTGCATGGGGATTAGCCAGCATTCGCGTTCGCCCCATAACAGATACCCGTCGATTGACCCCTATCTGAACCTTTTCCTGTGCAACGGATAATGTCACATTCTGCAAATTCTGCATTGCCTGCCATACGCATTCGGCAATCTTCCCGATGAGGTCATCTTCCCATTCTCGGTTTCGATGTTCATCCATCCCACAATCGAGCGTAATCGGTGCGCTGTGATTATGTGTCGCGGTGAGCATCAAATGGGTATGTGGTAGCCCTGTTGTATCTTTCACAGCTTGTCGGATTGCTTTCAGTAACGCAGCATCCACACCAAGCAAGTCGAGCGAGACAATAGCTATCCCTGTTTCACCATCATTTAGATATAGTACACGGCAATAGAGGTCGTCAGCCACGCCTGTTGTCGGTGTATTGGGTGGCTCTAGCATGACTGTGCCCACAGGTGGTGTTATGACAGCATAGGCAACATTTCCAGATAACATCAGTCAGTCGTCCATTGAATCGTTTGTAAGCGATAGGGTTCAATTGTCCCTTGCCATACTTTTCCATCATATCGAGTAATCTGATAGTCTGTTTCTTGCCCTGCAACTTCTTGTAACCGAATTTGTATACCCTCATCAGTCGGACGAACGGAAATGAGATTGATGTTATTTGGTTCAACAGTGAGCAAACTTTGTTGTGACTCAAGGTGAACGGGAATATCATTGATAGGTTCAATTAACCCCGGTTCGCGGTGTGTGAGCGGTCCAATCAATGGGCTGACAGCTGCATCTGCACCTAATCGTGTAGCGACAATTGGGTCAAAGGGCTGGTTATGCAATTGCAAACGATACCGACAGCGTGTCCATCCACTTTGGTCACGGCGGAAGTTTGTCCACCAATGGTTATTCATCAACCACCCTATCAGCAAAGGTTGTTCCATATGCAACGTTTTCTGATGACGATGATTGTTAAAGCCACCAATATGAACCAACGGCACATCCGGTGTTGCAAGGGTTGCGCTATTCGTATCGTTGCTCACACTGACCCAATTCTGCACCGGATAATAATCACGGCAAGCGTTGATAAGTTGTTGCTCATCGGCTTTTGCGATAGCTCCGGCAACTTCATAATGTGCCTGTGGATTATCAATCGCCAATGGGAAAGTAATATAAACTGATTCGGCATCAATGACCGATATTTTATTCAAGTCATAGATGAAGTCGATGTAGGGTAACTCATCATATAGCACGATTTGTACATAGCCTTCATGAATGCCCTCTGCTTCAAAGTGAATGACAAAGCGACCACTCGATTTACCTTTGACAAATTGCTTTCCAAGAATGTTATTGACTGTGTGATATTGTGGTGCAAGGTGCGGACGATAATCATAATCGTAGTCATAGGCTGGCAATTGGATGTCACCACGTTGATTAACTGCACCAATCGTTTCGTAAGCATATTGCCCGATTTGCCAATCTGTCGTCTTATCCACCCAGTCTTTATCATCATAAACCAAGCTATTCACTGCACCCGTCATCGGGTCAAAATGGATTTTGTAGATGTCATTCTCAATCATCCACCCATGCGAATGCACCTCGGTTGATTGTTGATAACTTATGGGGACAAACTGCGGTGTTTGTGGCATATAACTAGAAGGCTTAGCATCACTGAGTTGAAGCGGAACTGTTGCATAGCCCCCTGCTGGCAATGTAATTATCCCATAATCAACATGATTACTTGTATTGCCTTGTGGGCTTCCTATTTCTATGTCTCGTTCTAGGCGTTCAAGCTCCCAACCCGAATGCTGAGTTGGGGGTAGGAACACATTGACTTTTCGTTCCCACGGCAAAGGGTTATAAATGAGTGCATGTGGCTCATCTGGTAATGCGATACGTGATGCTAAGTTACGCAACATCTTTTGTTGTAAGCGTATGATAGCTTCCGCAGCATCATACGCATAAATTGCTTTTTTATACCATTGACCACGCGATTGTACTGAATCTCCATGAGAGATACATTCGCTACTACCCCATGTGTGTTCATCGTATCGTGCTAAATTTTTCCAAATCGCAGTATCATCACCCTGAGGATAACTTGGTGCATCTGGCATTGTCGAAAGTAATCCACCTATTTGTTGCACTCCAAAGAACCGTTGATGCGAGTCACGATTAAGAGCTGTCTCGTATGCGCTAGAATTAATCCCCTGTGCCCAATAGTCTGTCCAATCTCCGCTACGAACTTCTTCAGTTTTGATGCGGGCAAACATCTCGTCAAGTGTCACAATTTGCATGCGGGGTTGCCACCCGCGTTGATTCCACTCTTGTACAAACTTCGGCAATAATTCATCGGGACCATCGTTATCCCACATAAACGACCCGACGATTTGTAGAAATGCAAAATCTTGTTGATAGCCTTTTGCTTCCAGCGAGCTTATATAATCTTTAACAGGCTGATAAACACGGTCAATATCGTAGACCCAAATTCGTTTACCAGCTGTGGGCAATGGCGCACGAGGAATGCCTAAATTATTCCCATCACCATAATGTTCGCCATGCCATGTCAAGATTTGTCGCCCGCTTGGTGCTTGCCAGTAAAAACCTGTAGGTCTTGGTTGTGGGTCAGGCGCGAGTGCACGATTGATTGCCATCGCCATGCCGTCGAATCCGGCATCCAGTAGCATATCGACTAGCCCCCAACTCTGCCCATTTACATCGCAGTTTAGCGCATATCGTATATCGAGGTCATACGTTTTACGCAGATTTTCCGCGACTTCAATTGAGCGCATCAACATTTCCGCTGTATACAATGCCGAGACATTTGTATACATCCCACCAAAGTCGATTAATCCCCTCTTATGGAGTGAGACCAATTTATCAATTTCATCACCAGAGGCATGTTGAAGGAAATCTTCAACGATAATTGTTGTTTCGCAAGTCCACTTGAAGCGTTCGCCTTGAGGTGCATCACCATACTTTTCGGCAAGATACATCGCCCGTCGAATATGGTCGCGTTGCAGGGCAAAAACGGTGTCTTGGTAGTTTGTGTAACCAATATCAGTATGTGAATGATGAAGTAACAGTATATCTTTAATCATTAGTAAAGTCCGATAAATATAATTTTTATTAGTTTATCAATTCAAATTGGATATGTCCACATGTCAAATAATCAAAAGTTTGATTTGCTATAGCAATATGTGACCACTATGAGACTTAGAGGAACTAGATTTCGGCGTTAAGATGATTCAAGTGCGATTTTGGTATCAGTTAATATCACTGTTTGAACAATTGAGTGATGTGACGGTCATGAATAGAGGATTCACAACCGTCATAGAAGCCGTAGAGATTGATTCTGTTGACTTTAGTATCTTCAAAAAAGAGTCGCTTAAGTACGCTCCAGACTGGTAATTGCTGCTTTCATCCAGCCTAATGCGTGTGCCATACCCGCATGCCATGACGCATCACATGTCATTTCTGGCACATGGTCAGGAATCAAAACCCCCTCGAAGCCATTACGCTTCAGAATCTCAAGAATTTTGAACATATCCGTATCCCCTTCATCAATGAAGACTTCATGATAATTAGGGACTTTTCCACGTACATTGCGTAAATGAATGTACCCTATTTTGTTCTGTTTACTGTAACTATCAATGGCTTGGTAGACATCCATCTCCACGTCACGCATTTCGGAAATTGCACCAACACAAAATTCAAGGACATTGTTTTGACTTGGCACTAAATCAAGTAATCTTTGATAGCGTTCCGGTCTATAAATGAGGCGACCTGTTCCACGTAGTTCTGGTAGGGGCGGGTCGTCAGGATGGGCTGCCATGCGAACCCCTGCTTCTTCTGCTACAGGGATAATTTCCCCTAAGAAGTCTTCTAAACGTTGCCAGACCGTCGCTTCGTCAACGGGTGCAACAGACCCCTGCGGAGCATTCCGGTCATATGTCATGTTCCAGACCTGCCCATTAGGAATCGGTTGGGGTGGGGGTGCCATCTCCTCAACATACCCAACAGCTATCGCATCGCCCCGTGCCCAAGGTCCTTTGCTCCATCCGTATACACCTGCAAGGCTGAAGTAGTACCCCATTATCGGAATACCGGCTTTGCCCATATTACGAATGATGGTTTTGATATTTTCAATATGTTGTTCACGTTGAGGTCCATCGAGTAAAATGTCATGCCAATGTGCTGGGTCAAAATTTTCAATTGCTTCCAGTTCTAATCCAGCATCGTTAATGCGTGTCTTGAGAGTTGATAACTGTTCGTATGTCCACGGTGGTTCACCGCTACTTTCACCATAATTACCACCTGTTTCATTGGCAGATGGTAACTGCGTTGTGTCTTGGAAATAATTTGTCAGGTGCGCGATGATGTGGGTTGCACCTGCTTGTTTGGCAAATTGGAAATTATCTTCAGTGAGCATATGTCGATATAAGCCGATGCCGAGTTTCATTTTGATTTCGTCCTAAACTATCTAGATTAACTTGGTTGTTAAACCGCCATCAGCGGTAATGGTCGCGCCGGTAACAAATGATGCCGCATCACTCAATAGGAAAGTAATCATCTGAGCAATTTCGTCCGGTTGTCCGACTCGTCCAATAGGGTGAAATTCTCCCCATGAGTCGATAACAGCCTGAACATCACCATCAACAGCAAATGTCGATGCGCCCGCACGTAGAAGTGGTGTATCGACTGACCCCGGTAAGACACAATTTACCCGAATCTTATCAGGGGCATGGTCAAGGCTCATCGAACGTGATAAAGCAATTACACCTGCTTTGGAGGTCGCATAGGCGGCAACATTTTGCTGGCTACTGTTGTATCCCTGCACTGAGGCAACATTTACAATCGCACCGCCACCTTGTTTGATGATTTTTGGAACACAATAGTGTGACATCAAATATACGCTTTTTAAGTTGACATTGAGGGTATGGTCCCATAAGTCTTCATCGGTTGTGGCAACTGTGCCGTAAGTTTGAATCCCGACTGAATTGACCAAGTAATGTATTGCACCATAAGTCTCAATGGCGGTTGTCACTGTTTGTCTCACATTGTCAGATTTCGAGCTATCAGTTTTGATAGCAGTTGCTTCTCCGCCTGCGTCTGCAATGCTCGCAACAACTGCGTCGGCATCATCCTTAGCAATATCCGCAATGACGACCTTTGCGCCATTTGATGCGAGGCGAATCGCTGTGGCTCTACCAATACCATTCGCCCCACCAGATACAACAGCGACTTTGTTGTCAAAATTCATAGTACCTCCTAGATTAGACGGTAAGTGTGCGTCTCAGTTTCTTCAAAAATACCGCGCTCTATCAAATCTTGCACATGTGCGTCAATCGTACTCAATGACCGAAATTCTGTTAGCTTGTCATGACGTTGTAAAAATTCACGCCAGATGGTCTCCAATGAGACAGTGTCATGTTCGGCGACAACTTGAATGACAGTGCGTTCGATTCCATTGATATAGCTATGTGCCTTCTGAATAAGGTCGCGCAATTGATTTGGGGTCATTGGGTCATAATGCGCCATAAATACGTTCTGTATGTCCAGCTCATCAAGTAACCTTGCTAATTTTTCTAACGTAGAGCGGTATCCTTTTACTGTCTGGTGACCATGTATCAAGCCCCAATCTAGCCCTGTAATGGCATCAGCAAGAATCAGTGTTTTTGTGGAGTCTTCAAACCACCCCAACTCGGCTTTCATATGTCCGGGAAAACTATATGCGGTTAACTTAACACCACCGCCCAAATCAAATGTAGAACCTTCATCAATGTAGATGTCAACCTTATGTTCTGCATCTAATGGGTCAAGTGCTTCGGAACGTAACTCTGGCTTATCGGGAAATAGGTCTGGGAATGGACGAGCAAATTCGTTGTAGTGCGCTTCAAAATCACTATGCCAGTGTACATAATATTCAGGCGCAGCAATAAAGCATCCCGTTTTCTCTTTTATGGACGCATTACACCCAATGTGGTCATGATGAGAATGTGTATTCAGGATAAATCTCAGGTCAGTCGGTGCGACATCTGCCTTATCCATGGTTGCTATCAAGTCGTCAAGCATTGGTGCAATGCCACTATCTATCCATACCGAATAGTCTGTGCCCTTCACCAAGAAAACGTATAGCGGTATTTCTTCGGTTAGCATCAATTTTGCGTGATAAAAAGGATGTTCAATCATTTTATAGTCCTTTGAAAAGTTTACATAACACCAAATTTATTAAAAGCCTCGACCGTACTCATACCGTCTTCGATTGCCTTTCGTACTAGATTCTCGGTTCTCACTTTTTCGAGTGCTTTATTTATCGCCTCTTCCTCGACTTCACGGGGAATAATCAGCACCCCGTCAATATCCGCGAACACAATATCACCAGGTTTGACAGTCACACCACTAACTTCAACGGTGACACGAAAGTCCACGACTTTACTACGCGCGCCAGCATCTTGAGCATAACGCCCATGTGAAAATGTTGGATAATTCAAGCGCAGTATGCCCCGTGTGTCACGAGAATACCCATCTAACACTGCTCCGGCAGCCTTAAGGTGGATTGCCCGAGTGGACATTAACTCACCCCACATGGCATAACGTCGTGACCCACCTGTTGCAACATAGACTTCATTCTGTTTGAGGTCATCTAATGCACGGAATGTCAGACCAAAGGGTTTATCACTGAGTTCTGTTTGCCCGCCTGTCTCTGCCCCAAAGTAATCAGCATTGAGCACAGGCATCGCGCGTCCGGCAATGACCATGTCATCGTGTAGTGGTTTAAATTCAGGTGACAAGAATTGATGCGTCAGATTTAGTGTATCAAGCACATCACCTACCACCGCAGTGAATAACTCAGCTTTCATCAGTTGGAATAAGTCGTTATCGTTTTCCCACATATACTATCCTTTCTGTAGCGACCGTTGCCATGTGCTTACAAATACAGCCAGCAAGATAATCAACCCGCGCACCACTTCTTGCACAAATGGCGAAATGCCTTTTAGTACCATCCCATTACTTAACAGTCCAATGAAAAGCACACCGAGGAATGTTCCCCAGATTGACCCTTTCCCACCCATCAGGCTTGTACCACCGATGATGACAGCCGCGATAACCTCAAATTCTAAGCCTTCCGCAATATTGGATGAACCGGACATAATGCGGGATGAGATGAGAACACCTGCTAACGCCGCCAATAAACCCGTCAATCCAAAGATGATTAAGCGCGTTTGCATAATTGGTATACCAGACAAACGGGCTGCTTCTTCGTTACCACCAACCGCATAAACTGACCGTCCGAATACAGTCCGTTTGGTAATCAGATGAAAGACAATAAATGTGCCAAGCATAAAGATGACAGGGACAGGTATACCTTGCTCAAGGAGTGGATTGCCTTCCAGCACATAGCCACCTCCCCAAAAATTAAATCCGTCAGGAAACGGTGTAATGGGATACGCATTGGTAATTAATCGTGCCGCACCCCGCAGGCTGATGAACATTGCTAAGGTGACAACAAATGCAGGGATTTCCCAGCGGGTGCGTATATAACCAGCAATTGTGTGAATGAGTGCGCCTTGTACTAAGACAACGATTATGGCTAGTTCCAACGGAAAACCCAGATCAATTGCAAGGATGCCTAACAGAGATGATGCCCATGCGGCAGCCGACCCAACACTTACATCAATATCAGCCGATATAATAATTAAGGTCATACCACAAGCGATGATGCCACTGAAGGATATTGCCCGCATAACATTTAGTAAATTTCGTGGTGATAAAAAATTAGGCGCATCAATAGCAAGGTAAATGAAAAGCCCAATAACAGCAAACAATAACCCTGTTGATGATATGAAATTAAGAATTCCACGACTTGATAGTGCCGATGGTTTTGTTTTTACGTTATCCATAAGCGGTATCTCCTATGACTAAACCCATCAACTCCTCTAGTGACAGGTCAACTGCATTGACATCATGTGTAATTTGCCCATGATTCATGACTAAAATTCGGTCAGCGACATCAAGCACTTCTTCGATTTCCGAAGAGACAAACAAGACAGTCAAGCCCTTTTTAGCAAGCTCTCGGATGAGTTTGAATATTTGTTCCTTTGCTTGAATATCAATGCCACGAGACGGTTCATCCATGAGCAAAATTTGAGGATGGGTATTAAGCCAATTGCCTACCACCACTTTCTGTTGGTTGCCACCACTCAGTGTAGATACAGCCACATCCTGCCCCGGTGTTTTAATTTGGGTGTTGGTTATCATATTTTGTGCAGATTCGATAAAGTCTTTGAAGGAGATGAATCCTCTATTACTTAGCTGATCCATGTTTGCCAGTGTAAGATTATCTTGCACGGATGCCATCAAAATAAGTGCCTGCTGTTTTCGGTCTTCTGGTGTCATCGCCATGCCGAGGGATTTCATTGTTCGCGGTGATGGATTATGAACAGGCTCACCATTTATTTCAATCATGCCTGCGTCCACAGCATCGAGACCAAATAAGGCACGGAGTAGTTCTGTTCGCCCTGAACCAAGCAGTCCAGCAATACCAATGACTTCTCCTTGATGTGCATCGAAACTTATATCATGGAAGTTTCCCGCGCTTGTTAGATTTTTAACACGCAAGCGCAGAACCTCTTTTTTATCCACATCTTGATTGTCGAACACCATGCGTGTCCATTCTTGACCAATCATCATATTGGTAATACGTTGTGGGGTAGCTTCTGCAATAGGTATTGTACCGGTGTGCTGTCCATCACGGAGAATTGTGACTGTGTTTGCAATACGAGGAATTTCTGCTAGGCGATGGCTCACATAGATGATGGCACGTCCACTCTGTCCGAGTTTGCGAACAATATCAAGCAAGAGATCAACTTCGTTCTTTGCAAGCGCACTCGTTGGTTCATCGAGAATAAGAACACGTGGGTCAAATGAAAGTGCTTTCGCAATCTCGACAATTTGCTGTTGGGCAACATCAAGTTGTGAGACAGGTTGATTGACATTCATGTCGATACTCAGTTGCCCTAATGTATCATTGGCAACCTGTCGCAGTTTGCCATAGTCAACCAAGCCAAAGCGTGTGAGGGGCCAACGTCCAAGCATGATATTTTCAGCAACACTCAATGCCGGAACAAGGCTCATCTCTTGATAAACTGTATAAATGCCCTTGTTAAACGCATCTCTAGTGGAATGAAATACAATCGGCTTTCCATCAATGATGATAGTGCCCTCATCTGCTTGAATTGCCCCACTTAGTATCTTAATTAAGGTCGATTTACCTGCCCCATTCTTGCCAAGGAGTGCCCTAATTTCGCCACTGTCTAGTTCAAAAGTTAGATTATTGAGAGCAATCACACCGGGATAACGTTTGTGGATATTCTCAAGTCGTAGTAATACGGTCATAAATAATTCTCTATTTTCAAAGAACGGCATGTGATGAAATTGGAATACCATCACATGCCGTTGTGCATATATCAATAATTATTCACCGAAAAGAGCAAGTCCTTCGGTCTCGACAAATAGGTCAATGCTGGCATCGTCACCACGCCCAAACAGAATCGTCGGGGTATTCACGATTGCATCAAGTTCAGCTCCATCAAGGGATTCGATTGCAGCCACAATGGCATCAAAACCCATTTGATATGGTGCTTGTCCGGTGAC